>Ga0213841_1000028_pt1 | contig 508273 bp, 403 predicted proteins | sample SWPATP23_FD_160125 | JGI IMG/M metagenome (GOLD analysis project Ga0213841, IMG submission 160125) | Coastal seawater microbial communities from Marineland, Florida, United States - SWPA TP2 #3 | ecosystem: Environmental > Aquatic > Marine > Coastal | place: USA: Florida | collected 2016-08-14 | reverse complement strand
CCGAGCCTGCACCCGCCGCGCCCGAGCCTGCCCCGGCTGCTCCCGTGGCCGCCGCCCCCGTGGCCGCGGCTCCGGCCGCAGCGCCCGCGGCAGACTACGCATCCCCGGTGGCAGCGGCAGCGCCCGCGGCTCCGGCCAGCGACGATCCGTTCGGTGGCGGCGGTGGTGGTGGAGGCTTCGACCCCAGTGACGGCCTCATCGATGTCGGTGGCGACATGCCCTCCAAGGGCAACGCTGGCCTCGCCGTGTTCATCGGCATTCTGGGCATCGGCCTGGGCACGATCGGAGGCTTCTTCGTCTCCAAGATCATGCGCAACTCGGAGACCACCGAGGCTGCCTCGGCCAAGGGCGCCGAGATGGCGACCGCTGTCGGCGAGATCTCCAACGCCCGCAAAGACGTGTCCATCGCGATGGACAAGTGGGAAGAAAAGATGGCCACCGACCCCGCTGGCGCGGCGGCGGATATCGACACGCTGGTCAAAGAGAAGTTCGCCAAGAAGGTGAACGTCGATCAGCTGTTCGGCTGGCAGCTCGCGGCGATTCACAGCGCCGGTGTGCGCCGCACCTTCGAGCTCTACGACGAAGCCACCCGCCTGCAGAAAGACCTCGGCTACCTGTCGGCGTTCCTGTCCTCGCAGGAGAAGGCGCTCAAGACCGGCGGTGGCCCGAGCCAGTTCGCGATCAAGTTCACCGACAAGGGTGCAGTCATGGTCGCCGCGCTCGGGGCCGTTTGTGCGCCCGCCGAGGTCGAGGGCGAAATGACCCTCGACAAGGCCAAGCCCTGCCCCGAGGGGAAAACCGCCGAGGCGATCGGCTTCACCGTGCTCGAGAACCTCGGCGGACAGCCCAAGGTCTACCCCAAGGGCGCCGCGCCCGGTCAGGTCACCCTGCTGCGCGCCGGCGGTCCGATCTACGACTACGCCGTCGGCATGGAGCCCAACCGCAACGCGCTCATCATGCGCAACGTGCTCTTGAAGCGGGCCAAGGACCACCTCGAGTCCATGAGCAAGGCGGAAAAGGGCGCGATCAAGGCGCTTGAGAACTACGCCGCAAACCCGACGGTGGATGGCAGCGTCGAGCAAAAAGACCCCGAAGCGGAGTGATGCGAAGGCGTCCGCGGACGCCCTCCCCTCCAACGCAGAGCCCGAGACCGACGACACGCGCGACGGCCTCGGGCTCGGTGCGTCACGGCAACGCGATGGCGACCCGGATGACGAGCCGGAAGAGGATCCCGACGCCAAGTGGCTGCCTCCGCCCCCGGACGGACCCAAGGCCGAAGGGGGCGGTCGGGTCTGGATCATCAACCGCACCCAGGCCGGCTTCTTCAGATATCTGCTGCGCTTCACCGCCTACTTCGGCTTCGTCGCGCTGCTCGGTGCAGGCGGGGTCGGCGTGGCGATCTATCGCCATTTCGCGTCCGAGCTACCCCCGGTGCAGGCCATCGCCGATTACAGCGACGCCGCACCGGGCGTGACACGGATCTACGCCCGCGGTGGGGCCATGCTGGCCGAGCTCGCCCGCGAACACCGAGCGTACGCCCGCTACGACGAGGTGCCCGAGGACCTGGTGCACGCCGTGCTCGCGGCCGAAGACCGCCGCTTCTTCGAGCACGGCGGACTCGATCACCGCGGCCTGGCCCGGGCCGCGCTGGCCAACTACCGCTCGGGCACCGTCTCCCAGGGCGGCAGCACGATCACGCAGCAGGTCGCCAAGTCGTTCCTCACCGACGACCAGACGCTCACCCGCAAGATCCGCGAAGCCATCCTCTCGGTCCGGGTCGAGTCGACCCTGTCCAAAGAGGACATCCTCGAGATCTACCTCAACAAAATCTTCTACGGCCACGGGGCGTACGGGGTCGCATCGGCGGCCAGCCGCTACTTCGGCAAGGACCTCGACGAGCTGACCTTGGCCGAATGTGCGCTCATCGCCGGGCTTGCACGGGCGCCCAGCCGCTACAGCCCGGTGTCGCACCCCGAGCGCGCCAAGAAGCGCCGCGCCGTCGTGCTTCAGGACATGGTCGAGGCCGGCTACATCGACGTCGCCCAGCGAGACACGGCCAACGCCGAGCCCATCACGCTGGTCAGCAAGCCCGATGTGTTTCGAGCCCGTGCCCCGCACTACGCGGAGCACGTGCGGCAGTGGACCGAGACGACGCTGGGCGAGCAAGCCGTGCTCACCGACGGTCTGCAGATCGAGACCGCCCTCGTGCCCGCCGTGCAAGCCGCTGCGGAGGCCTCGGTCGACAAGGCGGTCCGCAAACTCGACGCCAAGCAGGGCTTTCGCGGCCCCGTGGCGGCGCTGCGGCCCGCGGACGTGCCGACGTTCATCGAGCGCGCCAAGGCCGAGTACGGCCCCTCCCCGCTCGCCGACGCGGCGCACTTTCGGCTCGGCGTGGTCACGGAGGTCGAACGCAAGTTCGCCCGGGTGACCGTGGGCACGACGGAGGCGTTCTTGGGCCTTCGCAACATGAAGTGGGCCGCCAAGTACGACCGCAACTCGGGGGTCAACGGGCGCACCATCGAAGACGCCGCGCGGGCCTTGCAGGTCGGGGATGTGATCTGGGTTCGGCGTGCCGCCGACCGGTTCCAGGAGCGCCCCTCCCAGGGCAACAACACAGACCCGCCATCGGTCGAGGTGGAGCTCGGGCAGACGCCGCGCACCGAAGCCGCGCTGTACACGGCCGAACACGACACGCAGTACGCCGTGGCCGTGCAAGGCGGGGCGGACTACGACCGCAGTCAGTTCAACCGCCCGATTCAGGGCTGCCGACAGCCGGGCAGCGTGTTCAAGGCGATCTACTACGCCTACGCGCTGGACACCGACAAGTACACGATGGGCTCAGTCCTCGAGGACAAGCCCTACGAGCCTGATGACGGCGAGGAATGGAACCCGCAGAACATTCACGGCACGATCGAGGGCCAAGTTCTGCTGCGCAACGCGTTCATTCACTCGCTCAACCTGCCGTCGATCCGATTGTTCGTGCGGCTGGGCGCCGACAACGTCGTGGCATGGGCACGGCGTCTGGGGTTCACCACCGAACTCATCGCCGACAAGGCCCTGTCCCTTGGAGCCAGCTGCGTCCGCATGGACGAGATGAGCCGCGCGTTCGGGATCTACGCCCGTGAGGGCAAGGGCTGGGACCCAGTCTACGTGCGCCGCGTGACCGACAAGCGGGGCAACGTCGTCCTCGACGCGCGTCACCCCCACGACGGCACGATGGACCTCGCCGGTCGTCTCGACGCGATGGGCCGACTGGGGACCGAGCCCGCCCCGCAGGTCATCGACCGCCGCACCGCGTTCCTCATCTCCCAGATGCTCCGCGACGTGGTCACCAGCGGCATTGGACGACGAGCGCAGCGCATCGGCGTGCCCTCGGGCGGCAAGAGCGGGACCGCGTCCAAACACGCGTACACCACCGACACATGGTTCGTCGGGTTCACCTCGCGCTATGTGACGGCGGCCTGGATGGGCGACGACCAGTACGAGCGCTCGATGGGCGACGAAGAGGCCAGCTACACCACCGCGACCCCGCTGTGGGCCGACTACATGGAGTCGGTGGTGGCCGGCATTCCACACGGCACAGTGCCGACGGAGCGCCCTCCGGGGATTCGCAGCAAGTCGGTCACATACATGGCCGGCGAGAAAGAGCGGACCGCGGCCATGTACTTCAAGTCGGGCAGCGCCGACTGACGCGCCGTACACTCCTGGCGGTGGCACTCTCCGACGCCGAATCCCATCGTCGCATCGTCGAACTGGCCCGGGCTCTCGACATTCAGCAGGCCGACCTGGCCGATCTCGAGGCCAGCCTCGCGTCGCCCCCAAGGACGACCGAGGAGGTTGGCTTCTACGTCAGCACCAAGAACACCGATCAGGAGAACCGCTACCGCATGATGGTCTCGCGGCTCTCGCGTGCGGGTCGACTCCTGTCCGAGGAGGACAAGTACTGCCACTGGCTGCTCGAGAAGTTCGCAGAGCACACCGAGCTGCCGCCCGCCTTCAAAGACGCCTTCGGGCCCTTGCTCGACCCCTCGCAGGGGCCCGAAGACAGCGGGGCCGCCGTGGCCGACCTGACCGCGCACATCCGCGACAACTACGCCCGGGGCGTGCACGCGCTCGAACGCGCCTTCGAGACCCAAGGCCAACGCCTGCGCACGCTGTGGACCGCAGGCGGTGACACTCTGTACTTCGTCCTCGTATCCCCCGACGTGGCCGAGGCCTGGACCAACCGCGTGGTCGCAGCGACCCACACGGGCGAGCCCCTCGGCCTCCGACCGCCGGCCTGGGCCGCCTTCTACGGGCACCTGGGCTACGCGATCGGGCTGAGCGGGGACGCGCCCGAAGGGCTGCAGATGCCCGCGTGGCGGGAGGGGTAACCTGGCCTTCTACAGGCGAATGCCGCTCAACACAGCAGTGGCCTCCCCCTGTACGCCCTCGAACTCCGCGTCCTCTCCCTCGGCCTCGTCGACGCGAGCGTGCGTCAGCGTAATCGTGCCGTGCAACGGCGTGCCGTCGGGGAGACGAATCGAAACACGGATTGCATCCTCGGCCACCGGCACTGCGGGGCCGTGCGTCGACGGGTCACTCCCCGTGGGAACCGGTGCGACCGGCGTCGGCCCGACTTCATCACCGTCCTCGTCGAACGTTTCCTCCGCGTCCCCCTCGGTGGGCCGCGGCGGCGGGATGACCTGCTCGAACGTGTACGTCGCCGACGAAGGCAGGGCGAACCCGTCTGCCCGGAGTTCATTCCCATCGAGCGGTGCGCCGACGTCACCATTCGCCGACGTGAGCGTATGCTGCCCCTGCAAGACCGGCTCATCGCCGAGAAACAGTTCCACGGAAACGAACGCACGAGGGTTCGGGTGAACCTGAAGCACGTGCTGCCGGCTCGTCGCGAGGCCAACTGAAGCGCCAAGTTCGTAGCGAGTGCCAACAGGCAACTCCAGCGTTCCACGAGCGACAGCGTCCCCTGACAACTCGAAGTGGACGGTCCCGCCTTCGGTGAGGTCGTCGAATCGGACCGCCGACCGAGCATCGAGGGTCACGAACTCCGAGCGACCGTCTGGCAAGCGCACTCGGGCTCGTGCCCCCGCAAACGACCCACCGCTGGCGGAAACACAGACGACCTCGATCCAATGCAGGCCGGTCGCGGGGTCTCCTCGGGGTGGTGCGTGCGTGTCATCCCCGCCGGTGGGCAACAGGTCGAGGATGTCGATGACCGGTGGTGCGTCCCAAGGCACCACCGGCGGTGGGATCTCGAAGAATAGCGCCGACCCATCCTCGAGCTGCTTGCGAAGCTCAGTGAAGACGCCCTCGGTCTGAACATGACGAGGACACAGCAATGCCAGGCGAATCTCGGCGATGTTATCCGGACAGACCAACTCGTAGGCCGCTCTCCTGCCATTGAGGAAACCGCCCCACCGTTGCAGGTCGCGCTCGGCCACCAGGTGAATCTCTTCACCGTCGAGCCGCAACTTGATGGGGGGCAGTGCCACGAGCCACCTCCGAGTCTGGGCGAGTCCTCGCGGCATCACAAGCCCGGCAGCGCCCGACGGTCAGGCCTGTCCCTGCGCCTCCGAAACGGACACGCCGGCCGTAGGGCGGTGGTAGCCTCGTGCTGCATCGATGGCCGACGAGAAGCACGACGTGCGTCTGCTGCCGAGCGGCGAAATGCCGCCCCTAAAGCTCGATCCGGGCAAGCACCACGAGCTCGTGGTTCATGTCGAGGGAGATGAAGACCCTCAGGCCATGACCCCTGAGGCGGCCGCAGCCGAGGGAGGCGTGTCCCTCCCCAAGCTGGGCGAGAAGTTCTCGGTCAATCCGGTCATGGGCGCAGCGATGGGCAGCATCGGGTTTCCGGCCCCGCCGGCACGCGCGCTCACGCCAGCCCTGGGCCTGGCATACGACAGCAACGGCGAGAACGGCCCCTTCGGGCTCGGCTGGGCCTTGTCGGTCCCGTACTTTCAGCGGGCCACGACCCGGCCACATCTCGCCAAGAATGGGCGCGGGGTACCGACGTACGACGACGCGGCCGAGTCCGACGTCTTCATCTTTTCCGACGCCGCCGAACTCTTAAAGGTGGGTACTTCCGGGGATGGCGTTCTGTATCGACCACGCCTCGAGTCCGGCTTCGCGCGAATCGAACGCATCGACAAGGACGGGGCCTCCTTCTGGAGGGTCACCGACGCATCAAACGTCGTGTCGCTGTTCGGCGCGAGCCCGCAGGCGCGAGTCGCCGATCCGAAGGATCCCAGCCGAGTGTTCCGATGGAACTTGCAGGCCCAGGTCGATCCCCTCGGCAACGTCATCGTCTACGAATACGTCACCGACCAGGAGAGCGATCGGGCCAAGGGCGCACAGAGTGTGCTCGTGCGCGTGCTGTACGGAAACAAGACCGTGCTGCCCGACCCGCTCGCAGGCACACCCAACGACTTCGCGTTCGAGCTGCTGATCGACTGGAACGCTACACAGCCGACCGACACGGAGGTGAGGGATGCACCCGGTCAATGGCACCTCCGACGCGACGCGTTCTCAACCGGACGTCCGGGGTTCGAACTGCGGACCGCCCGGCTCTGCCGCGGCGTTCGCGTCGTGCATCGACTCGCCGGCGCACAGCCGCTGCTCGTCTCCCGAACCGAGCTCTCGTACGACGAGGGGCCCGAGGCCAGTCTCCTCACGTCCGTGGAACACGTCGGTATCGGTCCCGATGGGCCCATCGCCCTCCCCAAGCGAACCCTGCAGTACACGCCCGCGGCACTCACGGCGTCCAAACGCAACGCCCTGCCAGCGTCCACGTTCGAAGGCCTCGATCTCTCCATTGCAAAGACCGATGCCGAGTTCATCGACCTCGATGGCAACGCGATGGCCGGCTTGCTGGTCCGCCAGATGGGCTCCTTCGCCTGGTATCGACGCCGCGGCGCCACTGTCTACGACCCTCCCGAGACGCTGGCCTTTGGCGCATCCGCGGACGACAGCCAGGATCCGCACCGGCAACGTTTCTTCGACCTCGACCTCGACGGCCGAGCTGCACTGGTCGAGTTGGGACCTGCCGCAACCGGCCAGGCCTGGGAGCGCAATCCCGACGATGATGGGTTCGGGAGCGGTGTCTCTCTACCTTCGGCCCCGCCCGCCGTGGGGGATGACCCGGAAGAACAGGAGAGAACCGGTTTCCCTCGTGTGTTGTGGGGCGACCTGGATGGCGATGGCCGCACCGACGCTCTCGTACAGGAGTCGGCGGACGCCGAGACGGCCTGGTTCAGGTTCGAGGGCCTGGAGCGAGGCTGGGAGGTCCAGTCGACCGCATCGCCCGAACTCGACGAAAAAGCCCAAGCGCTCTTCGGCGACCCCGATGCGCTCTTGATGCTGCTCGACATCACGGGGGATGGACTGCCCGACCTCGTGCACCTTGCCGAGGGCACCCTCACCTATTGGCCCGGGCTCGGCCACGGCGTGTTCGGGGAACGTGTCGAGCTGCCATTCGACGCGACGCTTCCCACGGCTCCGGGCGTCGCGGGCCCGGCCGTCGATGCTCGCCGGGTCCGTGCGTTCGACGTGCAAGGCACCGGCGGGGTCGATCTCCTGATTCTTGGCGATGACGAGGCCGAGCTCTGGATCAACCAGTGCGGGAATGCGTTTGTCCAAGGGCCATCGTTCTCGATCCCCCACCCCGACACCCTCGCGCTCTCTTCTTTGACCCGACTCGATGGTCGCGGGACGGCGTCGTTCGCGTTCGCCGAGGCCAAGGCAGGCGCCGAGTTCTCGATCGTGGACTTCGTCGCCGATGGACTGAGGCCCAGGCTTCTGGTCGAGGAGACCAACAACATCGGTCTGACGTCTCGGCTGTCCTACAAGTCCAGCACCGCATTCCTTCCACAGGATGCGAACGAGCCGCAATGGCTGACCCGGTTGCCGTTCTCGATCCCCGTCGTCACGCACATCGAGTCCATCGACGCGCCCGCCGGCCTTCGCTCCGCGTCGACACTGTCGTATCGACATGGGTGCTGGGATCCCAACGAGCGGGAGTTTCGAGGCTTCGGGTTCGTGGAACAGCACGACGCCGAGGACATCGGCGTGCTCTCCGGCAAGGGCAAGGGGAGCGAGCGGCAGACCCACGACACCGAGTTCTTCAGCCCGCCGGTCCGCACCCGTACCTGGTTTCATACCGGCGTTTCGCTCCACACCGGGACACTGTCGGACGCCTACCGCCTCGAATACAGCGACTACGATCCCCACGTCGCCAAACTGCCCGTGGGCGAAAGCGGAGACCCAGAAGAGGTACGCGCGCTCAAGGGCGCGGTACTTCACAGCGAGTCGTACGTGGATCCCCGCCCGGGCGCCGACGAGGGAGAGACAGCGAGAGCGCCCCGCCCGTTCGCAATCACCGAGCATGGCTACCGTCTCGAGCCCTCCGCGGAGGCGGCCGGCGAGCACCACCGCAGTCTCTTGCTCGTCGCAGAACAGTCGCTGTCGTACAGCTACGACCGCAAGGAAACACCCGATCCTCGCGTCGCACACACCGCGGTCCTCGAGGTCGACCGGCACGGTACGGCCCTACGCTCGGTCGAGGTCGCCTACCCCCGCCGAATCGCGGTCCCCGAGCCAACGATCCCCCTCACCCCGCCGCCTGCCCCCGACCCGGGGGACAAGCCGGACGGGCAAGGCGTTCGAGCGCGCGTGGTGGGCCTACGTTTCGACGAAGCCAAGAGCTTCATCCTCCCCGAGGCGCGTCCCGGGCTCCGAGGACTGGCCACGATCTACGCCGAGCACCCGCAGTCGGAACTCATCGTCGTCGGCCATACCGATACGCTCGGGCAATCCGCAGACAATGCGGCCCTCAGCCACGCCCGCGCGGCCACCGTCGCCGCGTTCCTTCGTGACGACGTCGAGACGTGGCTGGATCTGTATGAGCCGGGAACCGCGGTAAGTGCCGGCGGCGGCTTGCAGTGGGGCGCGGTCGAAGACGAGCACATGGCCGTCGCGCTGGGCTTCGCGACTCTCGACGCGTTTCAGCTCGAGCATGGCTTCTCGGGCCCGCTCGACCGCACGCAGCGGGCGGTCCTGGTGCAGGGCTACATGGCGCTCGACGGCACCTCCCTGCCGGCGGACGTCACCGTGCACGTCGTGGGTGCAGGAGAGCACTTCCCAGAAGTCCCCACCGAAGACGGCGTCGACGAGCCGGCGAACCGTCGAGTCGAGCTGTTCTTCTTCGACACGGGGATCGAACCGGCGGTCCCGGGCGCGGTATTGGCCTCCAATGCACCGGAGTACGCCGCGTGGGTCGAAGCCATGGAGCGCACGCTCGATGTCTCGGCGCAGACGGGAGAGATCACCGATCCCACGGCCGACGATCCGATCAAGCTCCCCCCTGAGCCCGACCCGCCAAAGGGCGCAGCGGACTCCACCGCACCCAGCGACGATCCCCAACTCCGGACGGAGGTCATCCGCACCGAAGCGGTCACGATCCTCGAACGCAACGACGACGCCTATTTCGTCGGCGTGATCGCAGAAACCAAGCGCTTCGCCGTGGGCGGACAAGCTGGCGACTCCACGGCCCCGTTCTCGATCGGCGCGCTCGCGGGCATGAGCGGCGGCACGCTGGTAGAACACTCGCGCACACATTTCTACGACGACACTGTGAGGGCGGCGATCGGCCACGGGCCCAGCGACGCGACCCCGACCGGTGCTCCCCAGGGACTGGGCCGCACGGGGCTCATCCACTCGAGCCAATCGGTTGCCTTTACGGAAGCGCAGTGGAGTGCCGTGTTCGGCTCGGATCAGAAGGCACGCGACCAGCTCGATGGCACGCGATACCTGCTCGACGAAGGCGCGTACTGGGTTCCCTCGGGCACCTCGACCCACGACCCCGGCCGGTTCTTCCTGGCCACCGCGTCCCACGACCCATTCGGCAACACGACGACATTCACGTACGGCCCCGACCACCTCTTCGTCACCGAAGCAAAGGACGCCCGGGGCAACGTCGTCAAGACAGCCTACGACCCTCGCACGCTATCGCCCTCCGAAGTGACAGACGCCAACGGCGTTCGGCATGTCACCGAGTACGACGCGCTGGGGCGTGTCACCAAGACGTTCTCAGTCGGGCACGACAAGGACGGAACGACCGCCGACACTCCCGCCACCGAGCACTCCTACAACTTCGAAAGCGTTCCGATCTCGAGAACGACCACGCTCCGCCACGACAACGCCAGCATTGGCACGTCCAAGAGCACCACGATCATCACCTACTTCAGTGGCACAGGCGCCGCGTTGCAGAGCCGGGTCAAGGCGGGTGGCAAGTTCCGCGTGCCCGGGAGAACCCAGGTCAACAACAAGGGGTTGCCGGTCAAGACCTTCGAGCCGTCGTTCGGAGAGCAAGGGTTCAGCCATGATGCTGGAGCGCGGGTCTCGACGATCCGCTACGACGAGCTCGGCCGCGCGATCCGGACCGAGTACCGCGACGGCACGCTGGAGCGCGTGCAGTTCGACCAATGGGGCAGCATTGCATTCGACCGCAACGACACTGCGGTGGAAGCCGGCTTCGAGGGGGAGCTGAGCGCGGGCGAGCTCGCTGCGTTGGCGCATCACGCCGACACCCCAACGCGTACCCGGCTCGACGTGCTCGGCCGCCCAGTCGCGGTCTTTGCAGAGCTCAAAGACGAGGAGACCCACGACATCCTCGTCACGCGTACGCACTATGACGAGGCGGGCCGCGCCTTCGAGGTCACGGACGCCCGCGGAAACGTCGCGGAGAAGCGTCGATTTGGCCTCAGCGGCGTAGTGCTCGAGTCTCGGAGTGTCGACGGAGGCGTGCAAGCATCCTTCTCCGACATCGACGGCACCCTCGCGTACGCACGTCGCGGAGAGATCGGAGAGGGGCACGGGTTCTTCTCGAGTTATGACGAGCTCCGCAGACCCGTCACGGACTTCGTGCAACGCGACGATGCGGCCGTCCCCGTTGCGGTGAAACACCGGGTGTGGGTCGACAGCCCGACCGACGACAGCGAGGGCCGGGAGAAGACCTACCACCATGGCCGACTCCTGCGCGTCTACGACGGGGCCGGGTTGGTGCACTTTCACGAGTACGACTACCAAGGCAATCCGGTCAGCACCGAGCGAGTGCTGACAAAGACGCCACAGGCGCCCGACTGGTCCGCGCTCGAGCAGGCGAAGACCCTCGAGGAGCTCGATGCAGCCGCTGCCGACATCCTCGAAGACCAAACCAGCCCCGCCAGCCCCGCCGACCCGCAACCCCGGAGCTACGCACAAACGACAGTGTTCGACGCCCAGGGTCGGGCGACGCAGGTCCAGAACGCGTTCGGTGAAGTGTACACACAGAGCTTCACCGAGGACGGCCTCCTCGAGAAGGTCGAGCGCATCGGCCTGGACGGGGTCACGGAGGTCCCGCAAACGATCTACGCGGTCGAAGACTACGACGCGCTCGGACGCCCGACCGCGCTCACCCGCGGCAAGGCAAAGACGAGCTACACCTACGACGCAAAGACGCTACGCCTTGCATCGCTGAAGACAAAGGCCGGAAACAAGACGCTTCAGGCCCTGTCGTACACCTACGACCCCATGGGCAATATCGTCCGCATTCGCGACGGTTCCCACAAAACGGTCACGACCTCCGGAGCGAAGGTCGAAGCGACATCACGATATCGGTACGACAGTCTGTATCGACTGGTAGAGGCGCGGGGACGCGAGCATCACGGCCAGGCGGGCAACCCCGGACGCGCGCACGTGGACACGCACCTGCTCCGGGTTTCGGCGGCAAACGACGTCACGGCGGTGCGGAACTACACCCAACGCTACCGCTATGACGGCGTGGGGAACCTGCTGGAGATGCGGCACCAGTTGGGGCCGGCCCATAGCGCAGCGGCGTGGACACGCCGGTATGCCTACTCCGACCACGGCAACCGCCTGCGCGCGACGGCCGTCGGAAACAGCGAGACTCCAGACCTCTACCCCCACGATGCGCTCGGTCGCATCACCGCAATGCCGCACCTCGACGCGCTCGAGTTCGATGCTTTCGATCAGCTCGAACGCATCGAGGTGGGCACCACCGTGGTGCGGCTCCAGTACGCCGACGGGGTTCGCGTACGAAAGTGGGTCGAAAAAGGCGGCATCACCGAAGAACGGGTCTACGCAGGGGGCGTCGAGGAGTTCCGGAAGTTCACCGGTAAGGACCCTTTCGGCCCCTTGAAGGAGCACACCAAGACCGAGCACGCGGCAGGGGGGCTGACGATCGATACGAAGTTCGTCAAAGACGGGTCGCCCATCCCGGAGCCCAAGCCGCTGTTCCGGTTCCGCCTCGGCAACCACCTCGGAAGCGCCAGCGTCGAGGTCGACGACGACGGCGCCGTGATCTCCTACGAGGAGTACCACCCGTACGGAACGACAGCGTACCGGGCGGTTCGCAGCGATATCGACGTCGACGTGAATCGGTACCGATTCACCGGGATGGAGCGCGACGAGGAGACGGGCCTCGCACAGCACGGGGCCCGGTACTACGCGAGCTGGTTGGGACGCTGGTGTAGCGCCGACCCGATCGGGCTCGGGGATGGGGTGAACCGGTATCGGTACTGCGGCGGGAACCCAGTGGGGTTCACCGACCGTGGCGGAACAAAGGGCGTCGACGCGACGGGCAGCCCTGAGGAGATCGCGGGTCGGTTCACCGATGCTCTTCGGTGTGTCGAGCCCGGGAGTGATGCTCACATCGAGATCATCAACCAGCTCAACGGACTTCCCGAAGGCTTACGCCGCGAAGTCACCGATGCCCTCGCGGCTGCGTCTCCGCTCCAGGTCGACCACGAGCGACTCGAACGGGAAGCCCTCAGCCGCGAAAACGCCAGATTCCAGCACAGGGCGTCCGTCAGCCCGGCTCCGGAGAATCGAGACTTCTTCAGCCGAGGCGGAGGAACTCTCGCAGCCGGCGGCGTCGGAACAGTAGTCGGAGCAGGGATCCTGGCGGGCCCGATTGGCTGGGCATCGCTCGCGGGAGGCCTGATCCTCGCAGGGGGGATTGCGCTGATGGGCGTGGGTTCGGCCCAGCTCGTTGTTTCCTACTCCGGCAACAGCAGCGCCCGGCACGACGACGAGGTCTCCGCCGCCGCACTGAAGGCACAAGCGATGAGCGCCGGCCCAGGCGCGGTCGTTGGAGCCGCGGTGGGTGCCGCGGTGACGAGGAGTGAGGACGGCGCGGTGACCGGCGCTGCGGTTGGAGGCGTGCTGGAAATGGGCGTCGGCGTGGCGAGTCGTCTCCGAGTCCGCCCGACTCCGCGCAGTCAACTTCGTTCCTCCGCTCCCTCGGGCGAACTACCTTCAACAGGGGTGGATGAGTTCGACCGACTCGTCTACAAGACGCGAACATTCGAGCGGTGGTCAGAGAACGTAGCCCGCCGGGGCTTCACCGTCGAAGCACGCGACCTCGGCGTGGGCATTGCAGCGGAGATCGACATGACAACGAAGTCGATAGTGATCGCACCATCACGGTTCCGCTACATCGACCTACTTCACGAGTCACGCCACATCGCGCAAATCGAGAGGAACGCCGCCTCCCTGGGTCGCAAGAAATCACTCATTGTAGCCGCGTTCGAGGACGGCGCTTACAGGTACGAGATCAGACTCGGCGAACGAAAGGGCTTCTCCAGTGAGTACATGAGCTTCCTCCACGGGAGAAGAGCTGACTACCTCCACCCCCGAGCAAGAAAGGCCATCTCGCACAGCCCAACCCTCCGTGCTCTCTGGCGATGAGGGGTCAGGCGTTTTCGGAAAGGAGCTGAGCCTGGCTGTGCTTCTCGGGGAGAGAAGCACCGGTGCAGACTCGATTCCCGGGGATAGAGCGTATACGCAAGGCGACGCGGCGCTTCTGCTGGGACACCGCGACCGCCAGCCCGCGGAGCACTCACGCCCATCCGACCTCCTGAGCCCCTACGGCCGTGTGGCAACTACCTTGGCCGAATATCGCGTAGGCCGGGGACCGCCGCGAACGTCGCCTCCGAGACTCGAGCAAGGATCCCTTCCGCCTCTTCCGTGAACGGGACTTCTGCCACGCTCCACCAAGTGTCAAACGTGTGTTCCCCCCACGGTGGAGGACCCAGCAAGCGCCCGAAAGAGTCCGCCAGCGTTCCCTGTGTCACATTCTGAGGCGAAACGATGTACTCGTCGTGCAGTGACGCGAGATAGAGCAGCTTGACCTCGCGAATCCAGTCGGCGCACTTCTGGGTAGTACGACCCCCCTGCACTTTCGAGAACAGCTCAGGACCTGCAACAAGAGGAGTGCTGTCGCCCAGGATCGCGAACACCTGCCCGCGACGCTCTTCACGTAAACGAACGAGGTAGTAGGCGGTGTAGAGCATGGAGAGTCAGACTAACAAACATGCGTAAGAAGCGGTGTCACCGGCTTGACACGGTAGGCGCTTCCAAGTCCATATCGTCGTATGAGATCGAGTCGGCTTCCAACTTGACGTAGAAATGTGCTGCAGCGGTCGTCCCCTCACTGGACGCGGCGACAGCGTCTCGGAGGCCACGCCGCTCGAAACGAGCAGGACCACCCGGGTCGGTGACGCGCCCCCCCCTGCCCCTCAACCACCGAACAACGGCGGCGTCCCGAAGGGACCGCCGCCGTCCTCAAACACCGCGCCCGCGCTTACTCGAGGCCGAGTGCGTCCTTCTCGGAGCACTCGACGATGTCGCCGTCGTCGTTGTAGCAGACGTCCGTGCCGCCCACGACGTCGCCGACGGTGTCGGTGAGGTCGCCTTCTTTGCGGCCGGTCGGGAGACGCTCACCGATGCTCTTTTCGGCGCCGCCGTCGAGGACGGTGAGGCCGATGGCGCCGTGGACCTGGGTGAGGTCGAAGGAGCGGACGATGTCGCCGTCTTGGGACTTCCACTCGTTGTAGCGGACCAGCGGTGCCGCGGTTTCGGGGTCTTGCTTGACCTTGGCCTCGGGCGAGGGGCCGAACCACTCCATGAACTTCTCCTTGACGATGTCTTCGTAGCCCTTGCCCGGCCACACGTCGGTGCCGTAGGCGTAGAAGATCTTCCAGAGCTCGTCGTCCTTGAAGAAGTAGAACTTGCGCAGGCCGTTGCCCGTGCGGATGAAGAGCATCTCTTCGTTGTTGTCGTCCTCGTACTCGAACTGAATGAGCGAGACGCCCCAACGGTGGCGGGAAGCCTTGGTGAACTTGGTGTGGTCGGCCTTGAGCGAGGCCATCTGCTCTTGGCGCCAGCGGCGGTTGGCGTCCTGCTCGCTGGCTCCTTTGGCCTCTTTTTGGCGCTTCTCGTACTCGGTCTCGATGTCCTGGGAGAGCACCGTGTAGACCTGGGAGGGGTTCATGCCCCAGCGCAGGTCTTCCATCAGCGCGTACACCCCGTAGGTGGCGCTGAGCTCCGGCTTGGGGTCGACCATCTTGCACTCTTTGGTCTTGTTCTTGCCCTTGCCGGTGGTCTTGCACTTCTCGGCGGCCTTTTGGCGCTTGCCGAGTTTCGGGCGCGGCTCGGGCTCCCACTTCGCGTCCTCGTCGAGCTCGAACTCGCTGTCGTCGCCGAACATGCCTCCGTCGAGGTCTTCGTCGTCGCCACCGCCGCCGACGCCCAGCAAGTTGCTGCCGTCATCGGGGTTGTTCGATCCCTTGTCCTTGTCGCAGCCAGCACCGAGGGCCAGCGACAGAGCCAACACACTGAGAAGACCTTTTGCCGTGGTGTTCATGGCGGATTCGCGCGACGTTAACACGAATCCGCAAGCCGCGGCAGGCCTAGCACCTCACGCCGCAACTCCATGCCGGGCTTCTCCAGGGGTCCTACTCGCCGCGTAGCTGAGCCACCAGGTCCCGCACCAGGTCGTGCGCCGCCCGGGGAGAAAGCTCATCGACGTCCACATCCGTGAGCGTGTCCACCACTTCGGCAGCCACCGCCGCGTCGGGGCCGGCTGGTGCCGCGACCACGCCCGCATCCCCGCCCGAGGGAGAGAACAGCGACAGCTGTGGCGAGGCCCCACCCCGTGGGTCGGCCTCCAGACGCTCGAGGATCCGGGCCGCGCGACGCAGCACCCGCGCGGGCAGTCCCGCCAGGCGCCCCACCTGGACCCCGTAGCTTCGGCCCGCCGCACCTTCGGCGAGTTGGTGCAGGAACACGATACGCCCACGCTGTTCGTGCACCATCACGTGCATGTTCAGCACCCCGCCGAGCACGTTCTCGAGTGCGCACAGCTCGTGATAGTGGGTCGCGAACATCGTGCGGCACCCGACCTGGTCGTGCAGGTGCTCGGTGATCGCCCAGGCGAGCGCCAACCCGTCGAAGGTGGCGGTACCGCGCCCGATCTCGTCGAGCAGCACCAAGGAGGCCGGCGTGGCGCCCGACAGGATCTGCGCCGTCTCGCGCATCTCGACCATGAACGTGCTGTCCCCACGGCCGAGGTCGTCGGCCGCGCCCACCCGCGTGAACACGCGATCGGTCAACCCGATGCGCGCCCGCGTGGCGGGGACGTAGCTGCCCATGTGCGCGAGGATCGTGATGAGCGCGGTCTGGCGCATCACGGTGCTCTTGCCGCCCATGTTCGGCCCCGTCAGCACCCAAAGCCGTGCCGCTTCGGTGCCGGCCGCGTGCAGGTGCACGTCGTTGGGCACGAAGCGCCCCGCGTCCAGCATGCGCTCGACCACCGGGTGCCGCCCGGCTTCGATGTCGAGCACGGGTTCCTCCACGACATCTGGACGACACAGGCCCTCGCGCTGCGCCACCTCGGCCAGCCCCGCGAGCACATCGAGCGTCGCGACCCGTTCCCCCAGGTCGATGAGGCGTTCGCCCTGGGCACTGACGCGCGCCCTCACCTCTTCGAACAGCGCCTGCTCTCGTGCCAAGGCCAACGACTGGGCGCCCAGCACCTTGGACTCCAGCGCCGCCAGCTCCTCGGTGACGTAGCGCTCCGCATTCGCGAGGGTTTGCTTGCGTACGTACTCCTCGGGCACCCGAGCCAAGTGCGCCTTGGGGACCTCGAGGAAGTAGCCGAACACCCGGTTGTGCTGGACCTTGAGCGAGGGGATCTCGGTGCGGGCCCGCTCCCGGGTCTCGATCGCAGCGAGAGCCTCACGCCCGCCGTCCCGAAGTCGCCGCTGCTCATCGAGTTCGTCGTCCGCGCCCTCGCAGATCATGCCGCCCTCTCGCGTGTGTGAAGGCGGTGCGTCGACGAGGTGCGCCTCGAGGTCCGAGAACACGTCCTCCAGCAGGTCGTCGCCCAGCGAGAGCATGTGCGGCACCGAGCGGTCCGTACGGCGCCCCGCGAGCTCGACCAGGAACTGCTCCAGCTCTGGCAGCACCGCCAGCGAGTTGCGCAGCGACCCCAGCTCCCGCGGGTTCACCGAGCCCAAGCGTGCACGCGCGGTGAGGCGCACCATGTCGCGCACGTCCTTGAGTCGCGACTGCAGCTCCTCCCGAAGCGTCGGCTCGGCGACCAACGCATCGATCGCGTCGAGGCGGTCGGCAATCACCTGACGGTCCCGCGTCGGCGCGCCGAGCCAGTTGCGAAGCATCCGGCGTCCCATCGCGGTCTTGGTGCCGTCGATGGCCCACAGCAACGAGCCCTTGCGCAGCCCATCGCGGAGGGTGCGGAACAGTTCCAGGTTGCGAATCGAGGTCTCGTCGAGGATCAGGTGATTGGCGGGCTCGTGCCGCCGCAGCCGATGCAGCAGCAACGTCTGCCCGGGCTGTGTCGCCTCGGCGTAGGTGAGCACCAACGCCCCGGCGACCTCTTCGGCCTCCCGAAGGTTGCGCGTGCCGGACTCTTCGGCCAGCGTCTTGACCCGGCGCCGCACGGTGGCTGGCGGCGCCTCGGCGTACTCGAGGCGGGGCACGTCCGGCGACAGTGACTCGGTGAGCCAGCCGTGCAGTGACTCGTCGGCGATGATCTCCTTGGGGTCGAAGCGCGCCAACTCGGCCTGGGCGGCGTCCTTGTTCGGTGCCCACAACACGAAGTAATCGGCGCTCGAAATGTCGCAGAGCGACAGCGCCACCCCGCCTTCGGCCACCACCACCGCCGCCAGGTAGTTCGCCTCGCCGGGCTGCAGGTGCTCCTCGTCCACCAACGCTCCGGGCGTGACCACGCGGACCACTTCGCGCCGGACGATGTTCGGCCCCTTGCGCTTCTTCGCCTCCTCGGGCGTCTCCATCTGCTCACAGATGGCGACCTTCAGGCCCCGCTCCACCATCGTGCGCAGGTAGCCCCCCAGCGCATGGTGGGGAATGCCGGCCATCGGCACCGGGTCCGCGACGCCCTTGTCCCGGGTCGTCAACGCGATGTCGAGGATCGGCGCGACCTCGACCGCGTCGTCGAAGAACAGCTCGTAGAAGTCCCCCATCCGGAACATCAGAATGGAGTCCGGGTAGTTGGCCTTGATGCCGAGAAACTGCCGCATCACGGGCGTGTCGGCGGAGTTGTGCGGAGCGGGCACGGGGGATCCGTACCGCAGCGGCCTGTGGATCCGCTACCCGCCCCCGCGGGCCCGCCTCAGCGGCCAAACAGGCCCCGAAAACGCGAAGACGGCGCTCACCGCAGTGCGGTGGCGCCGTCCGGAGACCTCGTCGGCCGTCGTCTACTTGCGCACGACGTAGGCGATGATCTTTTCCTTCGACTCGAAGTCTTCCTTGGCTTGGATGCCGGCGGCCCAGGTGTCGAACGAGCCGACCCGAACGCGGTGCCACAGGCGGCCCTTGACCTCTTGCGACTCGACGCGAGCGCCGTGGCCCTTGGCGTTGAGTTCGGCGGCGAACGCTTCGGCCTGCTCCTTGGTGGAGAACGCCTTCATCTGCAGCGTGAACTTGCGGGCCATGCCGGGCTTCGCAGCAGCGGTCTTGTCCGACGACGCCAGCGCGGTCGGTTTCGCGGGCTTGCGGGGCTTGGCGGCAGGCTTGGGCGCGGGCTGTGGCTTGGCCGCGACTTCGGGCTTCGCGGGCTGTGGCTTCACGGGCTCCGCCTGCGCGATGGCGGCGGCGGGAATGGCCGGAGCGTCTTGGGCTTGTTCGGCCTCCTCGGCGGCCTTTTCCGCTTCGAGGTCACGGGTCGGCGGCACGGCGTCGATCTCCGAGGTCTTGAGGCCCTGCTGGAAGCTGAGCTGTGTCTCCACCTCACCGTGCCCGTCGAGGATCGACAGCGAGTCGGCGGACAAGGCCGCGACCTCACCGCTGGGGCCGACCTCGACGCGCCGCCCGACCATCACGCCGAGCGCGAACACAAAACATCCAACGACGCTCAGGCCGAAGAACAGGAAGAAGATCTGACGGTTGTCGAGGTTGAGCTCGACCTTGTCTTTCCACTTGTGCATCTCTCGCATCGGTCACGTCCTCCGTTCGGCGATCTCCCTCAGAAGATCTCCTCTACAGAGTTACGCGAGCCCACGATGTGCGACAAAAAAGTGGAACCGGCCTACTGAACGATCTTGAGGGTCGGGTCCGGGTCGCGGAGCGCCGGGAGTTTCTTCTTCTCCGGCACGTCCCCCGAGGGGTTGGTGCCGCGACGAATGATCTCGGTCGTGGCCGGGTAGTGCAGGTCCCACGACTCCTCTTTGACGACCTCGCCGGCTTGAATGAACTTGCGCTGCCGCTTGAGCTTGAAGCCTCGACGGCCGCGCTGCGCCAAGCTCTCCGAGCCCGACACGAAGCGCCCGTCGTCGCGCCAGATCGTCTGGTACGGCAGCGACTCCTCGAGCGTGCGCTCGAAGGACACCTGGTACGGACGACGCGGCCCGAGCACCTCGGCGTGCACCTTGCCGGACGACACCGTCATGTGCAGCACGACTGGGAAGTCGTAAGGGTTGCGCAGCTTCATGTCGACGCTCGGCCACACGACGGTGGAGTCGAGGCCCATGTCGACGTAGCTGCTCGGGCGCGAGTGCGGGCGCGCTGAGACCACCTCGAGGCCGCCGAAGAAGCCCGCGCCGAAGATCGTCGAGCTCACCTGGCAAATGCCTCCGCCCAACACGTCGACGAGCTGTCCTCCCGAGATGCCGGTACCATAGCGGTAGCCGTTCTCGGCCGAGCGCGCCCCGACAACCTCGTTGAAGGAGAACACCTCGCCAGGCTGCAGGACGAACCCGTCGATCGCGGTCGATCCGACCTTGAGGTTGTGGGTGCGATCCTTGTGTTGATCGTCGGCCTGGTACGGGGTGTCGAAGCTGCCCAAGACGACCGAGATGTCCAAGTCGGCCGCGATGTCCCCCAGGGGATCGGCGACGGCAGGTTTCTCGGCAACGATGAGGTCGACTTCGGTGGCGCCCGAGGCCAGACCCGTCGCGACCACCGACAACGAGTCATAGGCCAGCAGTGCCGTGCCCGCCCGTGCGGGAAGCACTTTGCGGCCCTGAAAGTCCAAGCGGGTCGGCAACGACGGGCTCTCGACCGAGGGCGCCAGCGCCTGCAGCTGGGCGAGCGCGGCCTCCTCCTCGAAGCTGTACGTGACCGGAAGATCAACGCCGCCGGCCTTCGCGGTGAGGCGGGTGGAGAGGTCCTCGAGCGGATCCCCGGAGCGTCCGACCTCGAGCGCGCCAGCGACTGCGCGCTGCACCGCAGCCGTGGCTCCGAGCGCCTCGGCGGTGGTTTCCACCGACGCCTCGCCTGCCCGAAGCACCATCGGCCGTGCAATCGACTCCTGGCCGGCCTGCTCTGCGACCTCCACCAGCGCGTCGCCTGCCAGGCCCCCCGCGTCCGTGCCCGCAATGCGCACCCCCGCCACGACCATGTCGCTGTCCTGACCGGCTTGCCACGCCCCGTGCACCGAGGCGCCCGCCCAGCCCAGGGCGGCGAGCAGCGCCAGCCCTTCCACGCGCGCGGCGAGCCTCGACGCCGGGGATCGTGGACCCTGCATCGTCGGACCGACGCCACCATCTTCCTCGGGCCGGGTCTGGCGCGACGAACGGGGCGCATCCGCGGTGGTCCTGAGCGCGACTTCGGTCATCAGCACCGAACCTATGGTTCTGCGCAGTGCCCTCCAAAAAACCAGCCGCTGCGCACCCGGTGGGAACCTGGCCGGCCGAACCTTGTCCAATACCGTTGCAGGGCGAAAAACGGGCGGCCTCCCCTCTCACACAACGCTCGAACAAGCAGCCTCAACCCTCCGAGACTCGTGCGGTTTTCGGGAGCGCGAGAGCATTCCTGCTCCAACCGCGTTATGAGTACCTCGATGACGGAGTCCGGCTCGCCCATCACCCAAGTCCGCGTGCAACGCTCGTTGCCGACCTGGGTCAAGCTGTGGACGATCGTGATCCTCGCCAACCTCGGCGGGTTCACCGTGTCGCTGTGGGTCGCGGGCAGCATCCGTGCCGTCCCGTCGTCGTCCACGATGGTCTCGGTTCTGCTGTTCGCCTACTACGCGGCGATGGCGGTGCTCGCCGTGCTCGACGCGTTGTTGCTCGACGAGGTCCTGTTCAAGGGAAGCTTTCGCAAGACCCACATCCAAGGACGCATCGCGAAGCTGAGCACCAAGGGCGGCAAGAGTGACGCGATGGAAGACGTCGCGGCCTCGATGCAGCGCACCACGATGAGCTTTCCGTTTCTCGTGCTGGTGTGTGGCGGCATCACCTACGTGCTGTTCAACCTCGTCAACCACGACTTCGACCCCTACTACCGCCGCGTCGGGCGCCACGTGGTCAGCCTGCACCTGGGCTCCAACGCCGAGCAGGAAGAGGCCATTCGCACCCTCTCCATTCGACGCGAACCCCAGGTCCTCCCCGCGCTGAAGTGGCGGGTGACCCAAGGCGGCGAGCCGGCCAAGTGGGCCGCGTGGGCGCTGGGCCGATTCACCGACCTGCCAACCCGTCGGCCGCTCAAGGCACCGCTGGTCACCGCCTCGAAGAGCGAGGACCCCGCCGTGCGCCGCGAGGCTCTGGTCGCGCTGGGGCGGATCCAGCACCGCGCCGCCGACACTGCGATTCACGACGAGATTCGGGCCCAGCGCGACCGCGACGAGCAAGTCGACGGACGGCTGCTGTACGCCCTCGGCGCGATTCAGACCCTCTCCTCGGTGCCCGTGCTCGAGGACCTGCTGCACACCGCCCGCCCACAGACCCAGCGGCTGGCGGCCTGGGCCCTCGCGCAGCACCGCGATCAACGCGGTGGTCGCAAGGTGGTCAAGATCCTCGAGGCGCGGCTGCCCACCGCCTCCCACGAGGTGCGATGCGCGATTGTGCACAGCCTCGGCATTCTCGCCGACGAGCAGTCCAACCTCGCGCTCATGGACGCATACGACCGCGCCACCCCGGCCGAGCGAGCCACGATCTGCCCGCGGCTGCGGCTGAGCATGCGGCCCGACGGAGCCCAGGACGACCGCGTCGACCTCTTCATGCCGCAGGACACCTTTTCGATGAAGGTCATCCTTTCGATGGCCCAGATGCGGGCGACGAGCCCCGAGGTCCGCGGCCGCGCCGAACCGTGGCTCGATCGCATCATCGCCGATGAAGAGACCACCCCGGCGGCACGGGAGTCGGCACGCAGCCTGCTCTCCGGCATCAAAACGGGACGCGACGACAACGCTGCGCCGTCGGTCGACGAGGCTCTCGGCATCGACTGACCCGAGTCTTTGGGGATGACGCGCTGGTCGCGGTAGCCTTGCCTTCGTGGACGTGCTGCCGGTCGACACCGAGCTCGAGCCCGGCGAGCTCGTCGCTCCCGGTGCGAGTCCGGGCGCTGCGATCCGCATTCGCTCCCGACTGACCGAACTGCCGCACGGCATCTGCTACCGGGCGCGCCAAGACGGCGTCGCCGTGCTGGTCACGGTCGTCGACCCGGTGTTCATCGCCGACCTCGGGGTGTTGGCGGGCCTGCGGCGCGACCTCGATGCCGTCGCCCAACGGCCGCACCGCGCGTTGCTGCCCTTGCACGGCTACGACCGCCCCGATCGGTACCTGCTCATCCTCGAACACGATCCGGGGGGCACCACCATTCGTGGGTTCGTCGAGCACCGGATCTCGCGCGGGCGGCCGCTCGATGCCGAGGCCGCCTCCGCCCTGATCGGTCACCTGTGCACCGCCCTGTCCGCGCTGCACCCCGACGTGATTCACGGCTACGTCAACGCCGACACCACTTTCGTGAGCGAGTCGGGGCGGGTGTTTCTCTCGGCGCAGGCGCTCGGCAAACATCTCGCGCGCACCCCCGGCTTCGCCCGCCACCGCCAGGCGGGCCGCTTGCCCAACGTCACCCCCGAGCAGCTGCTCGCCACCCCTCAACTCAGCCCCGGTACCGACGTCTTCGCGCTCGGGGCCCTGTTCTTGGAAATGGTGACCGGCCGCCCGCTCACCGAAGCGGGGCAACCGATCCACACCCTCGGGGTGGTCGGCCCTCCGGGCTTGCTGATGTGTCTGGAGCGAGCGACAGCCCCCTCGCCGACCGCCCGGCCCCCGGATGTCGGCACCTTCAAGGACGAGCTGACCGAGGCGCTGCAGGAAGGGCCACTCGAGCGGCACGCCACGCTGTCCGTCCCGATTCCGCCGCCGCCGGGGCCCGGCGTTCCGCCCCCCGTGTCTCCGCCCGCAGCGCTTCGCGCGGTGTCGACCCACCCGGCACCACCCCCGGTCCCTCCGGCTCCGCCTCCACCGCCGCGCCCTCGCCCCGCGATGCCTCCGCCTCCGCCGGCGGCCGAAGCCGTGCCGACGCCCACTGCGGGCGCGAGTTCATCCATGCTCGGACTGGCCCTCGAGGACATGGACCAGGTCGCCAAGCGCCTCGAGACCATCGATGGCATGGCCAGCGAAGTCGAAAACCTCGGCGAAACGCTCCCCGAGGAAGACGAGCCGTCGAACGACTCCGGCCTCGACACCACACGAAAGGGGCCCTCGTACTTTCTGGTGCGGGGCAAGACGCTGGAGGGGCCGATGCCCTTCTCTCGGATCTCCGAACGGGCCGCGGACGGCAAGCTTCATCTCGACGACCGGGTGCAAGACCGCAGCGACGGCCGCGAGCATCCGATCGCCTCGGTGCCCGTGCTTCGGCGACTGCTGGAGACGGCCGAGGAGCGCAAGGAGCTTCTGCGCTTCTCCCAGCAGCGTGCCGCGCCACGCGAAGGCCCAGCCCCGGCTCCCCCGCCGCGTGTCGCCAAGGACCGGCGCGGGCTCTTCACCTTGCTGTGGGTCGTCGTGGCGCTGGGCATGTTTGCGGGCGCCGGATGGTGCCTGACCCAGCGCGGCGCCTGAGCCCTCAACTCCCGGGGCGCTTCGCTTGGGCCGGCAACCCTTGCCAGCGCCCGATCACCTCCGGCCCGGCCGGGTCGTGGCCCGCGAGGAATCGCTCGATGTGCCCGAAGCTGTCCTGTCCCCAGAAGAGCTCCCCCTCGATCTCGAACGTCGGCACCCCAAACACTCCCCGAGCCTGCGCGGCCTCGGTGAGCGCGCGCAGCCGGGCTTTGTTCTCGGGGCTCGAGGCCGCCTCCACCATCGAGACACCATCGAGGCCGGCACCGCACAGCGCGTCTTTCACCTGCTGGGGGTCGGTGATGCCCTCTCCTCTCGCCCAGACCCGGGCAAAGAGCACGTCGATCACCGCGCGCTGAAGCATCGGGTCGAGGTCGAGCGCCGCGACGCGCAGGCCGAGCAGCGGGTTGAACGGGTGCGCGGGCGGTGGCTGCAGCGGCACCCCTTGATCGGCGGCCAGCCGCACCACGTGTTTGAAGGTGTACAGCCGTTTGGGCGGGATCTCGGCTGGGCCCTTGTGACCGTAGGCGTCGAGCAGGGCCGCGAACAACACCGGCTCGACCTGAAGCTGCAACCGCTGACGGGCGGCAAAGTCGTGCAGTCGCGTCCACGCCAGATAGGCGTAGGGCGAGATGAAGTCGAAGCTGAAGCGGAGCGTTCGCGCCATGGCAACCGATGGTACCGTCGTGCGGTGCGCCTCGCCGGCTGCTTGTTGGTGCTGACGTCCCTGTGGACGACGAACGTGTCCGCCGCGGTGCCGCGATGGCCCAGCTGGCCCAGCGAGATTTCGCGCACCGCTGCGCCGCTGCTCGACCCGGGCCGCTCGGCCCACGAACGCGATCGCACGGCCGCACTCGTTCGCCTGCAGCGATACCCGACGCCACTCATCGAAGACGCGCTCCAGGTCGCGCTCACCGAGGACCCCTCGATTCAGGTGGTCCGCGAGGCCCTGCGGATCTGCTATCTCCGCCGCGCCTCGGTCTGCCTGGAGCCCGCCACGGCGCTCTATCGCGATGGCAACACGATGGCGCTGCACGCCCCGGCGCTGCGGGTGCTCGCAACGGACCCACGCGGCGAGCGGCTCGACATTCTGCTCGAGGCGATGCTCGATCCATCCGACACGATCCGCGCCGAGGCAGCACAGCTCGCCGGATGGGCACCGGTCCGTGGCGATGCCCTGGCCCGCACCCGTCGTGCGCTGCTCTCGAAGCTCTCCGACACCGCCTCTGTCGTCCGGGAACGCGCCGTCACCTCGCTCGGGCTGCAAGGACCCGGCGAAGGCACCCTTGCCATCGCGCGCCTGCTCGAAGACCCCGAGCCCGACGTGCGCGCAGCGGCAGCGGTCGCCCTGGGACGACTCGGCGATGCCAAGGCCACCGCGGCGCTGCTGCGGGCCATCGAAGGCCAAAACGAAGGCAACGTGACCCGCGCGATGCTCGGCGCCTTGGCCCGCCTGCCCGGTGACTCCGTGGTGCAGGCACTGCTCGCGTTTCTCGACGATCCCCCGCCCGGGGTCGGGTCGCTCACCGTCGCCGAGGCGATCGGCGACCGCAACAAACCGGAGGCCGCCCTCATCGACGGTCTGGTCGAGCGACTGCGCGACCCCGGAGCGGAGGAGGCAGCACGGCGCGCATTGTTGTGGCTGGGCGATGCCGCAGCGGTCCGCCTGCAAGAGGCGCTCGCGCGGGGCCTCGGTGCTCGCTTGGACGCGGACGTGCGCCGCCTGCTCGACGCGACCTCGGACCCCCAGACCACCGCGTCCCCCGAGGAGGCGTGGCCCGCCGCGGACGACGTCCCGGCATGGCGTGAGCGCCTGACCGTCGGCCGCGATGCCGAGCGACTGCGCGCGGCAGCGGCTCTGGGCGCACAGTCACCGGCGTGGTTGGCGGATCACGTGCACGCACGGATCGACCGCGGCGCACTCGAACCCGCCCGCCCGTTCGTGTTTGCGCTCGCGACCATGCCCGAGCCCACCGCGTTTCGTGACGACAGCGTGATCCCGTGGGCGCGATTGGCCGGGTGGGCCAGCGATCGCACGCTGTCCGAGTCCGACCGCTGCATCGCGACGCTCGCCCTCGGCCAAGCGCGAGGCAAGGCCGCCGAGGCCCTCGCGTCCGACACCTTGGGCACCCTGCTCGGCGACGCCTCGCCCCGGGTTCGAGCCTGCACGGCGTTCGCGTCCCGACGGGTGGCCCCCGAGCTCGCGGCGCTCGCTCTGCTCGACAGCGACCCGGGGCCTCGCGCAGCTGCGGTCAGTGTCGTGGCTGCCGAGGACCACGCTGCCCGGCGCACGCACCTGGCGAGCGTCGATCCCGATCCCCACGTCCGGGCGCTCGCGACCGCAGCCCCACACGGCGGCGCGGCGGTGCTGGTGACCACGCGTCCCAGCCCGACCCCCTGGGCGTCCCCGCCGCTTTGGATCGACGACGATGGCGGCCCGGTGCTCGTGCTGGGGACGCGCCCCGTGCCCTGGGGCGTGCGCATCGCGGCGCCAACGTCACGATAACCGTCGTTGAGGTTTGCGCCAGCAGGAAGATTGCAACGATACGTGTCTTCGGAAGCGTTTTCGATGTCATTGATACGCTATGAACTGGCCCCCGCGAGCTAAGACGCTGACATCACGGAACAATTACACTTGGCCACGACCTTGCTCCGTAGGGGGGCATGGACGCCGCTGCTGCTCAGTTCTCGGACCTCGCCCTGCCCCACCTGCCTCGCTTGTACCGGCTCGGGTTGCGTCTGACCCACCAGCCGAGCGAATCCTCGGACCTGGTGCAGGAGGCTCTCACCCGCGCCTGGGCCAACTGGTCCTCGTTCGACCGTGCCGGCAGCCTCGGCGCCTACCTGTCCCGCATCCTTTACAACACCTTCGTGTCCCGCCACCGTCATCAGCGCGTGGTCACGACCACCGCCGCCCGCCCGGATCTGGTCGACCACCTCTTCGACCGCCGCCGCATGGACGAGGCCGACGCGCCCGAGAAGAGCTGGCACCGTGATGACCTTTCCGATGAGGTCGTCGCGGCCCTGGAGGCCCTTCCCGCCCACTACCGGGCGGTGGTCGAACTGGTGGACCTCGGCGGCCTGCCCTACAAGGACGCCGCTGACGAGCTGGGCATTCCGCTCGGCACGGTGATGTCTCGACTGCACCGCGCCCGCAAGCTGATGCGCGGCGCTCTGACCGAGTACGCCGCCGACTTCGGCTACGCCGCCGCCGCCTGACCCCGACGAACCGGCCCACGGGGAGATCGACCCGCGCGCACAGTTTGCGCGCAATGTGAGCCTCTTCCTATCCCGCGTCCCGACCTCTCCGAAGGGCGCGACCATCGGCGACCCCGCGAGGATCCCAAAACCCGCCAAGAGGCGGCTGTTACTGGGGTCCTCGCGCTTTTTCGTGCTGCGGCACCTCCGCGAGCATCGGGCGGCCAGAGTGTTCAAAGCCTGAACAAGCGACTGCCTGGTGGTCCAGATCGGCGCAACCGACGTCAGGAAGGGTCTTTCCATCCAGGCAAGGACCCCCTAGAAACGGCGGCACAGATGGGCGCGCACAAAATCAAGCTCGGCCTCGATCTGCCGATCACGGGCGAGCCGCGGCAGGAGATTCACGAAGGACGCGCGGTGGGCTCGGTCGCCATCATCGCGGCGGACTACATCGGCATGCGGCCCGCGATGGCCGTCAAGGTCGGCCACGAGGTCAAGCGGGGACAGCTTCTGTTCGAAGACCGCAAGACCCCGGGGGTTCGCTTCACGGCACCTGCGGCGGGCACCGTCGTCGCGGTCAACCGTGGCGAGCGCCGTGCCCTGCAGTCGGTCGTCATCAAGCTCTCCGACGCAGAGTTTGCCGGCGAGACCAAGGCGGAGGAGATGCAGTCGTTCGACGCGTTCACCGGCAAGGACCCCTCGGGTCTATCGCGTGAACAGGTCGTGGGATTGCTCGCCGAGTCCGGCATGTGGACCGCATTGCGGGCCCGCCCGTTCTCGCGGACGCCCTCGCCCGGCGCCGATGCACCGCACTCGATCTTCGTGACCGCCTCGGACACGCATCCGCTCTCGCCCGACGTCGACGTCGTGCTGGCGGGGCGTGAAGACGACTTCCGCCGTGGACTCGACGCCGTTTCCAAGCTGACCGAAGGCAAGACGTACCTGTGCAAGATGGCGGGCACCGCCGTCGCAGCGGGCGAAGCCAAGGACGTCACCGTCGAGGAGTTCTCCGGCCCCCACCCCGCGGGCACGGTCGGCGTTCACATTCACACGCTGGACCCCGTCTTCCGCCAGAAGACGGTCTGGCACCTCGGCTACCAGGACGTCATCGCGATCGGCGAGCTGTTTCGCACCGGCACGCTTCCGGTCGAGCGCATCGTCGCGCTGGGCGGACCGCTCATCGATCGCCCCCGCCTGGTTCGCACCCGGGTCGGCGCGTCGATCGACGACCTCACCGCGGGCCGCGAGCTGCTCAAGCCCGAGGGCGACAGCCGCATTCTCTCCGGCTCGGTGCTGCACGGCCGCGATGCGCAAGGCGACATTCACGGCTACCTGGGTCGCTACCACCAGCAGGTCTGCGCTCTGGCCGAGCCGCACGAGCGCGAGTTCATGCGCATGGTGATGCCGGGCTTCGGCGTGTACTCCACGGTGCGCGCCTTCGTCGGCGCCATCCTGCATCAAGTCGCGCCACGCAAGTTCGCGATGGATGCCTCGGCCAACGGAAGCCACCGCGCCATGGTGCCCATCGGCATGTACGAGCGCGTGCTGCCGATCGACGTCATGGCGACCCACCTCCTGCGTGCGCTGCTCGTGCACGACACCGTCTTTGCCGAGAAGCTCGGCGTCTTGGAACTCGACGAAGAGGACCTGGCGCTGTGCAGCTTCGTGTGCCCCTGCAAGAACGACTACACCACCGCGCTGCGTGAAACGCTGACGATCATCGAGAAGGAAGGCTGATGGATTTCCTCCGCAAGTTTCTTGATCGGCTCGAGCCGATGTTCAGCAAGGGTGGCGAGTTCGAACGCCTCTACCCGCTGTACGAGGCCGCCGATACGATTCACTTTTCCCCGCTCGACCGAGCCAAGGGGACCTCACACGTTCGGGACGGTCTCGACCTCAAGCGCTTGATGCTGACGGTCATTGCCGCCCTGATCCCGTGCATCCTGTGGTCGCTCTACAACACGGGCTACCAGGCGGCATTGGCCGTCGAAGGGGCAGCGACGCGGCTCGACACCTGGCAGGACATCGTCTTCTACGACATGCTCCGCTTCCAGGCCGACTCGGGCAGCATCTTCGGCTGCATCGTGCACGGCGCCATCTACTTCCTGCCGGTCTACATCACCGGCCTGGCAGTGGGCGGCATCGTCGAGGCCACCTTCGCCGTCGTTCGCAAGCACGAGATCACCGAGGGCTTCCTCGTCACCTCGATGCTGTTCCCGCTGACGCTGCCCCCGACCATCCCGCTGTGGCAGGTCGCCTTGGGCATCACGTTCGGCGTCGTGATCGGCAAGGAAGTGTTCGGCGGCGTGGGCATGAACGTGCTCAACCCGGCGCTGACCGGTCGCGCGTTCCTGTTCTTTGCCTACCCGGCGCAAATCTCGGGTGACCAAGTCTGGATCGCGGCCGACAACCTCGCCGCCGACGGCTACTCGGGTGCGACCTACCTCGCACGCGCAGCCGAATCGGGCATGGCCACGCTCACCGACGAAGTCTGGTGGAACGCGTTCTTCGGCCTCGTCCCCGGCTCGATGGGAGAGACCTCCGCGTTCTGTGCCCTGTTGGGTGCGGGCATCCTGATCTTCACCCAAATCGGGTCATGGCGAACCATGTTCGGCGTGCTCGCGGGTACGGTCATGATGGCCGCGACGCTCAACTGGATCGGGTCCGACACCAACCCGATGTTCGGCGTCCCCTGGTACTTCCACGTGGTCCTCGGCGGCTGGGCGTTCGGCACGGTCTTCATGGCCACCGACCCGGTCAGCTCGGCATTCACCGAGACCGGAAAACTCATCTACGGCGTCGGCATCGGCGTGATGGTCGTGCTCGTGCGCGTCATCAACCCCGCCTACCCCGAGGGCATGATGCTCGCGATCTTGTTCATGAACATCTTCGCGCCGCTCATCGACCACTTCTTCGTTCAGGCCAACATCAAGCGGAGGCAGGCTCGCTATGGCGTTCAGTAACGGATACATCATCGGATTCGCGGGCGCCGTCTGTGTCGGCTGCTCGATCTTCGTCGCCGGCTCGGCGGTGGCTCTTCGCGAACGGCAAGAGCTCAACGCCGTGGTCGACAAGCAGACCCAGGTCCTCAAGGTGGCCGGTCTCGTCAAAGAAGGCGAAGCCATCACCCCGGCCGAGGTCGGCAAACGGTTCGAAGAGAACCTGGTCCCCAAACTCGTCGACCTCGAGAGCGGCGAGTACGTCGATGGAGACGCCGCCGGCTTCGACATGGACGCCGCGATGAAGGACCCGGCCCAGAGCATCGAGGCCCCTGCCAACGATGCCAAGGTCGCCCGCTTGCCCAAACAAGGGCTCGTCTACGAGCTCAAGGGCGCCGACGGCCAGGTTTCCGCGTACATCCTTCCGGTCGAAGGCAAGGGTCTTTGGTCCACGCTCAAGGGCTTCATCGCCCTCGAGCCCGACACCACGACGGTCGCGGGCCTCACCTTCTACAGCCACAAGGAGACCCCCGGTCTCGGCGGCGAGGTGGACAACCCCAAGTGGAAGGCGCTGTGGGCCGGCCGCAAGGTGTTCGACGACAAGTGGACACCCAAGGTCGAGGTCATCAAGGGCCAAGCGGGTCCAGCCGCCGACGACCCCTACCGCGTCGACGGACTCTCCGGCGCCACGCTGACCAGCCGTGGCGTCACCTACCTCGTCCAGTTCTGGGTCGGCCCCGAAGCGTTCGGGCCCTACCTCGAGAAGAAGCGCGGCGGCGCCAAGAAATAGGGAGCACACGAGATGGCCAAACCGTCCAAGATCGTTCTCGATCCCCTCTTCAACGACAACCCGATCGCCCTTCAGGTGCTCGGGGTGTGTTCCGCGCTGGCGGTCACGACCAAGATGGAGACCGCAGTGGTCATGTCCATCGCCGTGATCGCGGTGCTGATGGCGTCGAACGCTGCAATCTCGGCCCTGCGCAACCGCATTCCGCCGAGCATCCGCATCATCGTTCAACTCACCGTCATCGCCTCGCTGGTGATCATCGTCGACCAGGTCCTCAAGGCCTACGTCTACGAGGTCAGCAAGCAGATGTCGGTGTTCGTCGGTCTCATCATCACGAACTGCATCGTGATGGGGCGCGCCGAGGCGTTCGCGATGCAAAACGGCGTCAAGGACAGCATCCTCGATGGCCTCGGCAACGGCCTGGGCTACTCGCTGATTCTGCTGGTCGTCGGCGCCTTCCGTGAGGTGTTCGGCTCCGGCTCGTTCTTCGGCATTCAGGTGCTCAAGCCCGTGACCGAAGGCGGCTTCTATCAGACCAACGGCCTCATGGTGCTCGCACCGTCGGCCTTCATTCTCATCGGCATCTTCATCTGGGTGCTGCGGACCTTCAAGCCCGACCAGGTCGAGGCGGAGTAGGCGAAGAGGAGCCCTTTCGATGGAGCATTACCTCAGCATTCTGGCGAAGACGATCTTCGTCGAGAACATGGCCCTGGCGTTCTTCCTGGGCATGTGTTCGTTCCTTGCGGTTTCGAAGAAGATCGAAACCGCAATCGGCCTGGGCGGCGCGGTCATCTTCGTGTTGGCCGTCACCACGCCGATCAACAACGTCATCTACAACGCGCTGCTCAAAGAAGGCGCGCTGGCCTGGATCAGCCCCGAGCTGGCCGACGTCAACCTCGAGTTCCTCACCTTCTTGACCTTCATCGGCAGCATCGCGGCCACGGTGCAGGTCGTGGAGATGGCGCTCGATAAGTTCTCACCGGCCCTCTACAACGCGCTGGGAGTGTTCCTACCGCTCATCGCGGTGAACTGCGCCATCCTGGGTGCGTCGCTGTTCATGGTCGAGCGCGACTACGACCTCGCCGAGTCCACCGTGTTCGGGATTGGCAACGGCATCGGTTGGGCGCTGGCCGTGGTGGCCATGGCCGCCGTCCGGGAGAAGATGCGCTACAGCAACGTCCCCGAGGGACTTCGCGGTCTGGGCATCGCCTTCATCCTCACGGGCCTCATGGCCATCGGCTTCATGGCCTTCTCCGGCATCCAGCTCTAGCGCGCGAAAGGACGGATTCGAAGATGAACACAACAATCATCCTCGGCGTGGTGATGTTCACGGTGGTGATCGTGGGCTTGGTCGTCGTGCTCATGGTGGCGCGCTCCAGGCTCGTGAACACGGCCGCCGTCACCCTCAACATCAACGACGAAAAAGACATCAAGGTCCCCGCCGGCGGCACACTGCTCAACGCGCTCGCTGCCGAGAAGATCTTCATCCCCTCCGCGTGCGGCGGCAAAGGCTCTTGCGGCGTCTGCACGGTGCACGTGAAGGCCGGTGGCGGTGCCATGCTGCCCACCGAAGAGGCCCACATCTCGCGCGGCGAAGCCCGCGAGGGTTGCCGCCTGTCCTGCCAGGTCAAGATCAAGCAGGACATGAAGGTCGAGATCGAGCCGGAGATCTTCAGCGTCAAGAAGTGGAAATGTAAGGTCATTTCCAACGACAACGTCGCGACCTTCATCAAGGAGCTCAAGCTGCAGCTCCCCGAGGGCGAGTCGGTGCCGTTCCGCGCCGGTGGCTACATTCAGATCGAGTGCCCGCCGCACGTCGCCAACTACAAGGACTTCGACATTCAGGAGGAGTACCGAGGCGACTGGGACCGCTTCAACATGTGGCGTTACGTCTCCAAGGTCTCCGAGCCGGTCGAGCGTGCGTACTCAATGGCGAACTACCCGGAGGAAGAGGGCATGATCATGCTCAACGTCCGGATCGCCAGCCCACCGCCACGCGCCCCCGAAGGCACGCCTCCGGGCATCATGTCCTCGTACATCTTCAACCTCAAAGAGGGAGACGAGGTCACCATTTCGGGCCCGTTCGGCGAGTTCTTCGCCCGCGAAACCGAAAAAGAGATGGTGTTCGTCGGCGGCGGTGCCGGCATGGCGCCGATGCGCTCGCACATCTTCGACCAGTTCCGTCGCCTCAAGACCAACCGCAAGGTCACCTTCTGGTACGGCGCGCGCTCGCTTCGCGAGGCGTTCTACGGCGACGAGTTCGACGAAATCGCCAAGGACTTCCCGAACTTCGAGTGGCACCTCGCGCTCTCCGACGCGCAGCCCGAGGACAACTGGGAAGGCTACACCGGCTTCATTCACCAGGTGTTGCTCGACAACTACCTCAAGGACCACGAGGCGCCGGAAGACTGCGAGTACTACATGTGCGGTCCCCCGATGATGAACCAAGCGGTCATCAACATGCTCTTGGACCTCGGGGTCGAGCCCGAGAACATCATGCTCGACGACTTCGGTGGCTGAGACCCCGAACAACCCCTCGAGAGATTCGGGCCGCCCCCTCAAACGGCGGCCCGTTTTCTTGGTGGGTGCCCTGCTCGTCCTGGTCGGCCTCACCGTCTGGCGGCTGTGGTACGCACCCACCCCGCCCCGGGTCGTCATGGTCCAGGGCGAAACGATGGGCACCACGTACACGGTCAAGGTCGTGGCCGACACGCGCGAAGAGCAGTCGGACGAAGCCAAGGCCGCGCTGCAGCGCACCGTGCACGAGGCGCTGGCCGAGGTCGACGGTGCCATGTCGACCTACAAGCCCGAGTCCGAGCTCTCCGCGTTCAACGCGGGTCCGGGCAACGTCGACGTCACCGTCTCTCCCGCGATGGCCCAGGTGCTTGCGGTGGCGATGGAGGTGGGCAAGCAAAGCGGCGGTGCCTTCGACGTCACCGTGGGCCCGCTGGTCGAGCGCTGGGGCTTCGGGGCCCGAGGGGAACTGAAAGCCCTTCCAAGCGACGACGAGATCAATGCCCTGCGCGCCCGCCTCGGCCACGACCACCTGCGCTTCGATGCGGCGGCACCGAGCCTGCGCAAGGACGCCGATGCGCTGCGCGTGGACCTCAGCGCGGTTGCCAAGGGCTTCGGCGTGGACCAAGCCGCGGCGGCACTCGAGCAGGCCGGCTACCACGACTACATGGTCGAGGTCGGCGGCGAGATTCGTGTGGCCGGCAACACCGAGGCCGGCCGCCCGTGGCGACTGGCGGTCGAAAAGCCGAGTCCGACCGAGCGGGCGATCTACGAGGTCGTCGCGCTGCGCAACCAGGCGCTGGCCACCTCGGGCGACTACCGCAACTTCACCGTGGTCGATGGCGTCCGCTACTCGCACACCATCGACCCCACCACGGGCCGTCCCGTCACCCACGACCTGGCCTCGGTCAGCGTGATTGCGGACACCTGCGCACGCGCCGATGCGTTGGCCACCGCGCTCAACGTGCTCGGACCCGAGCGCGGCTTGGCACTTGCAGAACGCGAAGGCTTGCCCGCCCTGTTCCTGGTGGGCGATCCCGCCGACCTGCAAGCACACGCGACGGACGCATGGCTCCAGCTCCGCGTGAAGTGACCTGCTACCGTAGGGCCATGCAACGGACGCGTTGGATCGCGCTGCCGCTGATGGCCGCGCTGCTGCTCGCATGCAACAACGACACCGGCGGTGCCGCGGACACCGAGGCCATGTGCGAGGGCTACGGTGAAGACCCGGACCCGTGCTGCTGCTTCCCCGAGCCCGGCGTCGCCGCGTGCGATGAGGAGCAGCTGTGTCCGACGATGGAAGCCGACTGCGGCGAAGGGACGCTGGGCATGGGGCTGTGCACGCTCGACCAGGCCTCCGACGCAGCGGTGATGTGCGCCCTCACGGCACTCGGCGACCCGAGTTCGCAAGGCAGCCTCGACTGGACGATTCGAGAGTCGAACGGCACCAAGGTGTCGAGCGCGACCTTGCACCTGGGCGGTTCGCGCGCCGCGCTCCAGGTTGCGGTGTCCGACGACCTGAACCAGACCGATCAGGCGTTTGCAGGTGCATTGCCGAGCGATTTCGACGCTTCGGAGTGCGCGGCGTTCGACACCCCCGGCGCGCGCTTCGAGTGCATGCTCAACGTCACCGAGCTGCAAGAGAGCCTGACCTGCCACGACCAGACCACCCAAGAACCGTTGTAGCCGAGTCCTCTGCGGCGCCCTATGATGCCCACAATGCTGATCGCCTCCTCACTCATGCTGACCGTGGGCCTCACCGTGGGCCTCATCGCGTTGCTGATGGGCGGCATGGCGATCGGTGTCATCGTCTCCGGGCGACGCCTGGCGGGCTCGTGCGGTGGCACCGGGGCCGACTGCCTGTGCGAGAAGAAAGAGCGGGGCGAGTGCCCCAACGACAAGAAGAACGCGCTGCCGCCCAATGAACGGCTGGTGAGCGCCGACCTGACACGAGCGGTGCAATGACCCGGACGCCGGGCGCGTGGGGGCAGCGTGGACGCTGACGCGCGCGCCTTCGCGATCGAGGCCCACGGCGCGCAGACCTACGGGGACGCGCCCTATGTCACCCACCTCGATGCGGTCGCCGCGTTGGTGCCGCCCCACGATGCAACGCTCCGCGCGGTGGCGTTTCTGCACGACGTGCTCGAGGACACCGCAGCGACCCACGCCCAACTGCTCTCGCGCTTCGGCGCCACGGTGGCCGACGCCGTCGAGCTCGTCACCGATCCCGAGGGCAGCAACCGCCGCGAGCGCAAGGCCAAGCTGCACACGCGGTTGGCCGGGCTGACCTTGTGCACTCCCGCCCCACCGCTGGCCCTGCACGTCAAGGTGGCCGATCGCCTGGCCAACGTGCGCGCCTGCGTGCGCTCGGGCGACACCCGCCTGGCCGTGTATCGCCGGGAGCACGACGACTTTCGTCCGGCCGCGTTCCGGGCCGGCCTGTGCGACCCCCTGTGGGCCGAGCTGGACGCTTTGCTGTCGGGTTGAGCACGGTTGACGGCGCAGAAGGCTTTCGCCATCGTCGCCCGATGACGCGCCCCCTGGCTCTCTCCGTGGTTCTGCTCGCGGCTGCCTGCCAAGGCAAGGGCGGCGCGTCCACAGGCCAAGGCGAGGCCGTCAACGCCGGCGTCGAGTTCACCGCCAAGACCACCGACGGCAAGGACTTCGACCTCACCGCGTACCGCGGCAAGGTGGTGCTGGTGAACGTCTGGGCCACCTGGTGCCCGCCGTGCCGCGACGAACTCCCCGAGCTGCAGGGACTGCACGAGGCCCACGGCGACGAGTTCGTCGTCATCGGTATCAGCACCGATAAAGCGCGCAACCACAAGAACGTGCGCGGCCTGATGTCGCAGTTCGGCATCACCTACCCGGTCGTGCTCGACCCCGACGGCCAGGCCGAGTCCACGTTCGGCGTGAAGGGCTACCCCACCTCCGTCCTGCTCGATCGCAACGGTGTCGAACGCTGGCGCCGCGAGGGCGCCATTCGCCCCAGCGACTCCGAAGCCGACGCGGCGATCAAAGCCGCCCTCACCGCGGGCTGATCCATGAACACCCTCCAGCCCGACCCGGAAGTCCTGCTCGAACTGCTGCGCGCCAAGATGCCCTTCGGTCGCTACGCCGGGTGGCCGCTGTCCAAGATCCCCGAGAACTACTTCCTGTGGTTCCGCGAAAAGGGGTTCCCGGGCGGCAAGCTCGGCGAGCAGATGGAGATGATGCTCGAGATCAAGGTACAGGGGCTCGAGCCGCTGCTGTGGGAGCTGCAGCGCCGGCTGAACCCGATGGGCGCCGAGTTCGACTAACGCCGGGTCTTTCGAATCGCGACGAGGCCGAGCATCAGGAGTGACCAGTACAGCGGCAGATGGCCGGCGGTCGAGCACCCGCCACCGGAGCCCTCGCTGGCAGCACCCGCGGAGTCGCCATCCGTCTCCGCGCCCCCGGAGTCATCGAGCGATCCTCCCTCGCCGCTTCCCCCGTCGGTCTCCCCACCTCCTGTCGTTCCGCCGGAGTCGCATGCAGCAGGGGACGAGTCGCACAGGGCGCAGTCCTCGAACAGCAGTTCCTCTCCGCCCAGGGCGTCGAGCAGCGAGACCCGAGCACACAGCGCGGCAGGGTCTTCGCCGCCCGGAAAACCGCCGTACACAGCAATGGAGGCATCGCCCGTCAGGTCGCTCAACGGACGGATCGCGCGCCCGACCGTATCGATGGGGTCTCCGCCCGTCGCGTGGAACGACAGCTGGAGAAAGCGAGAACGCTCCCCTTCGCCCTGCATGAGTGCGGCACCGAGCGTGGCCGTCGCGTTGTAGTGCGCGGGCAAGCTGCATGAGTCGTTGTCATCCGGGACGAACTCCACCGCCAGCTCGACGCCACCAGGATCGACCGCCAGCTCCGACGCGTCCGCGGGGCCCACCGCATAGGACGCCTCCACGCCGACGAAGAGCTCACTCTCGGCCGTGACCGTGACCATGGAGCCCTCGGTCAGAGCGTCGGACAGCACCAGTCGGTGAAAGGCGGCATCGAGGAACACGGTCTGCTCCGTGAACAAGGGCTGGATCTCCGCCTCAACGGGCGTACCGTCGACCTCGACGTTCAGCGTGTACTCGCCAACGTCGGCATCGATGACCGAGAAGACGATCGCGTCATTGGCCGCCAGTGTCTGCTCCGAGTGCGGGTAGACACCCGCAATGCCGGGCTGCCAATCGCACGCCTCGGCCACGTCACTCACCAAGAACGCGCCCCCAGCGACGAGCATGGAGGCTGCGAGCACGATGGAACGATGGGAAACCATGCCCCGGTTCTCTTCACGAGGCGTGCCAGCGCGGCCGAGCGCCCGGTCTCACGTCCTTAGGCGCCGAGCGTGACGTGGTCACACGACAACGCTGTCGCGCGAACCAACCCGCACCACGACGGTCTTGTCGTTGCACGCCAACGTCTCCCCCGCACCATCGCCAGACCGTGCGATGTCGACACGGACCCCCCTCGCCCACTCCCCACAAGCCACGCAGCCCTGAGCGGCCCGAGGAGCGAAACACACGTCACAGTGCATCCGCCCCCGAGGCGGGCCATCGAAACGACGAGATGCCCAAGACTCGCGCAACTCAGGCGCCTCAGGCCGATGTTGCAACCACACGATCCACTCCCGCTCGAGGTGCGCCAGATCAGCGCCCAGGTGGCGCCGCATCGCGGGGACCAACACCCACCGAGGCACTTGCGCGGTTGGTCGTCCCAGGTCCGCGACGAAGGCACGCAGCGCGGCCGCCCCACGGGTCGCGAGCAGGAAGCCGCAGAACGAGCCCGCTGCAAGGTCGACGCGCGAATCGGGGCGCCAGCGATAGAATGCCGCGGCCGACATCAGACCCTCCAGCCGCGGCAGGACGCCCAGCTCCCCAAGGACGCGGCAATACGTGTGATAGGTGCGCCCCAGGACGCGCGCGCGTGTCCACGCATCGCCAAGGTGGACCGAAAGACCCTCCCACACCAGGGCCGGCGGCAGCCCCCAGCACTCCCGAACCAGCACGTGGGTGAGTTCGTGCGCCAGGAGCATCTCGAACGACTCGAGGAGCGAGAGCCCGCCTCCCGCTCGAGGACAGAGTCGGACCAGGCTCCCCTGCGCCCAACTCCCGCCATCGGTCGCGAGAAGAACCTCGACTCTGAGAGGCCGCCGAACTTCGAGCACGGCCGAAAGCCTGCGGGCGACATCATGTCCGATCGTCTCGATCCGGTGGCGGTCGAGTTCGACGGAATGGCAGCCGAAGCTCAGAGTCGGGGGACAGTGCGGCACGGTGGAAGGCTCCGGAGGCGTCCGTTCGCCTCCAGGCCGTCACACTGCAAGCCGCCTGCCAGGCGCTACGCGCTGGGCTCCGGCTCGGCGACCGGGAAGCCGCCGGCGACGGGGCGTTGGCTGCCTTCGTCGGCTTCGGACGGCGGGGTCTCGCTGGACGAGGCCCGTGCCGTCTTGCGGGGCTCCTCGCGGGGCGGGAGCGGGACACCGTCGATGGCGGCCTTGACCTCGTCGTAGCCGAGCGACTCTCGCTCGATCAGCGCCATCGCCAGCCGTTCCAGCGCATCGGAGCGGGTGGTGAGGATGGTCTTGGCGCGCTCGTACTGGTCCATCACGATGCGCCGGACCTCGCGATCGATCGCCTGGGCGGTCGACTCGGAGTAGTTGGCGGGCTTCTGAATGTCGCGGCCGAGGAACGGCTCGGACTCGTTCTTGCCGTAAGCGATGGGACCGAGCGCGTCGCTCATGCCCCACTCGCAGACCATCTTGCGGGCGAGGTTGGTGGCGACCTCGATGTCGTTGCCTGCGCCCGTGGTTTGCTGGCCGTCGAGCGCGAGTTCTTCCGCGATGCGCCCCGCCATGAGGATGGCGATGCGGGCCTCCGCGTAGTCGCGATCGAGGTTGTGCCGGTCTTCCTCGGGCAGCTGCTGGGTGACGCCGAGCGCCTGACCGCGGGGAATGATCGTGACCTTGTGAATCGGGTCGACGCTCTTGTCGGGCAGCTCCATCGCCACCAGCGTGTGCCCAGCCTCGTGCCACGCGGTGGTGGCCTTTTCTTCGTCGGACAGCAGCACGCTCTTGCGCTCTGCCCCCATGAGGACCTTGTCCTTGGCGTATTCGAAGTCGCGGGCGATCACCATGTCGCGCCCGTCCTTGGCCGCCATCAGGGCCGACTCGTTGACCAGGTTTTCCAGGTCGGCACCCGAGAAGCCCGGGGTGCCGCGGGCGACCACCGACAGGTCGACGCCTTCTTCGACCGGGACCTTGCGGGTGTGCACCTTGAGGATCATTTCGCGACCGCGCACGTCGGGCAGGCCGACGATGATGCGGCGGTCGAAGCGACCGGGGCGCAGCAGCGCCGGGTCGAGCACGTCGGGACGGTTGGTGGCCGCGACGAGGATGACCCCGTCGTTGCTCTCGAAGCCGTCCATTTCGACCAGCAGCTGGTTGAGCGTCTGCTCGCGCTCGTCGTGACCGCCGCCCAAGCCGGCGCCACGGTGGCGGCCGACCGCGTCGATCTCGTCGATGAAGATGATGCAGGGGGCGTTCTTCTTGCCCTGCTCGAACAGGTCACGAACCCGGCTGGCACCCACGCCGACGAACATCTCGACGAAGTCGGAGCCCGAGATGCTGAAGAACGAGACTCCGGCCTCACCCGCGATGGCCCGTGCGAGCAGCGTCTTGCCGGTGCCCGGAGGCCCCATCAACAGGACGCCCTTGGGGATGCGGCCGCCCACACGCATGTACTTGCGGGTGTCGCGGAGGAAGTCGATGATCTCCTCGACCTCTTCGCGCGCCTCGTCGATGCCCGCAACGTCCTTGAAGGTGACCTTGCCCTGGTGTTCGGTGAGCAGCCGGGCCTTGGACTTGCCAAAGCTCATCGCCTTGCCCCCCCCGGCCTGCATCTGCCGCATGAACATCACCATGATGATCACGATGAGGATCATCGGCAGCCACATGATCGCGAACTGCAGCAGGCTGCTGTCGTCCTCGGGCTCGACCTTGTAGTCGATCTTGTTCTTGCCGAGCTTTTCGTACAGCTCTTCGGTGACCGGGCCGGTCACCTCGTACTGCTTGCCTTCGAGCTCGTAGGCGATGTCGACGTGGCTGGGATGAACCTCGACGGCGAGCGTCGTGTTCTGAAACTTGTGCCACTCGCCTTCCACCTCTTCGATGAACTTGGCGTAGCTGATCGTCGTGACCGACTGGCTGGTGTTGAAGAGGTTCGCCAGGGCCAACACCGCGACGATGAGGCCGAGCCACACGAGGAGCGTTTTCGTTTGCTGTTTCACGAAGAGGCCGCTGCCAGAGGCGGAGCATAGCCCTCGGGGTTGGGGGGGTCAATGGTTCGCCCCAGGCCACAAAACCTCACGAACACGGTTCCCAGAGGCCGTTACGTCGGTTCGGCTGGCGGCGTACGTTCGCGCTGCGGTCCGCGAATCCCCAGCACGTCGCCATCGGTCCACACGCAGGCGCCCCCGGACAACATCCACCGCTTGGCCCCCCCGGCGAGCAGCCCCCGGTCGATCGCATCGAGGGTGCGACGCCCGATCTCGTCGACCGCGGCTCCGGCGTGCACAGCGATCGCTTGCACCACCCCGACACGGATCGCCCGCGGGAGGCCTCGCCATTCGGACAGGTCGTAGACGTCCCCACCGCGCGCCCGGGCTTCGCGTTCCCGATCGATCCACACCTGCAGCGCGTCCTCGGCCTCCCGGGCGGCACGGGCCGACGCCGCCAGCGCCGGCTCCACCCCGCCCCGCCCGGTTTCCAACGCGGGCAACACGACGTCGCGCACCCGGATCCGAGGCTGGTCGGCGTTGGCGTTGGTGGGGTCGTCGACGAACGGCAGTCCGAGGTGCGTACAGAGGATGGCGGTTTCGGAGCGAGGCAGTTCCAACAGCGGCCGAACGACGGGGCGTACCGGGTCGACCGCCCGCATGCCGCCCAAGCCGCGCAGCCCGGCCCCGCGAGACAGATGCAGCAGCACGGTCTCCGCCTGGTCGGTGGCGGTGTGCGCGAGCGCGATGCGATGCGCCCCCACCTGGGTCCGAACCTCTCGCAGGGCGGCGTGCCGCGCCTCACGAGCGCGGGCCGGCAGCCCCTTCGCGGCGCCGTCCAGTTGCAGGCGGCACACCCGAACCTCGAGACCGAGGCGCGCGCCGAGCTGGACGACATGATCGGCCTCCGCTTCGGACTCCGGTCGCAAGCCGTGGTCGATGTGGCCCAAGGTCAACGAAAGGCGCTCGGCTTGCGCCACCAGGGCCAAGAGCCCAGCCAGCGCGACCGAGTCACGGCCGCCCGAGCACCCGACCAGCAGACCCAGCCGCGCCTCCCGGGGCAGGCCTTCACGCTCGCGCAGTCGTTTGAGAGTCGCGCGCACCGGGCCGAGCGCGCGCGCGATGTCGGGGTGTCGAGGTGGCACGCGGCACCGGGTTGGGATAGTACCGCACCCCATGGTCGACGACCTCGATCGCACCACCGGCAACGCTCGCCTCGTCGCAGTGCTCGACAACCCGCTCTCCCTGGAGGATGTCGAAGACCCCGGCGCGCTGGTGCCTCGTGTCGACGCCCAGGACTTCGTCCGCGTCGCCCGTTCTCTGCGCGACGAAAACCGCCTGGACCTGCTGCTGGGGCACGCCACCGCCGAGCAGCTCACCAGCCTGATCGACCTCGACGCGTGGGTCCGGGATCGCGTCGACGCCCCCCAAGCGCGCACCTGGCTGATGCTGCTCGCCCGGCTGTATCAGGCGATGGACAAGCCGCGCGGCGCCCTGGTCGACCTGATGTACTCGATGGATCCCGAGATGTGGACGCTCGCGCTGCTGCCGGGCACCGAAGTCCGCGACCTCGATCCCGAGGACGATCAGAGCCGAGACTTCGCCCACGAAGAGCTCGACCAGCTGCGCACCTGGGACACACCCGACGGGTTCTTCGTGGTCGGCGTGCCCGACGACGAGTTCGGCCAGCAAGCGCTCGCCACCATCGAACTCATCTACCAAGACGACCTCGACGAGGGCCGAAAGCTGCTGCTCTCGATTCAAAGCGGCATGTACTCCCAGATCGAGGAGGACCTGCGGGGCTGGCGTGAAGGTCGACTCGCCGACCTCGGATTCGTGGCGTGGGAAGAGGCGATGAAGCTGTTCGTGCCGTTCGACCGCAAGACGGCCGCCACCGAGGAGCCCCGCGACTTCCGGTACCTCGACGACCCCGACGGCATGCTGGCCCTGCCCCGCTGGCAAACGTCGGGCCTGCTCGCCCGTGTCATCGAGCGGTTGGACAACGCCGAGCATGGCCTGCGGGCCCGCGAGTTCCTGCTGCTGGTGTCCGAAGTCATGGCCGCGCAGCGTTTTCCCGCCGGGGACACCGGGCTGCAAGAGCGCGCGATCAACCAGACCCAGGCCACGATCAGCCTCGGCCTCGAGCTGCTGCTCACGACCGACGGCGAGCACCCCGACCCCGAAGCGTTCCTCGCCGAACGCGTCGCGGCCATCGGTCTGCGCGACATCTTCCGCGTGGGATACGGCGCCCTCGACAAGCTCCGCAAGGCCACGGCCCAGCTCAGCAAGGCCACCCGCATCTCGCTGACCAGCGCTGGCTCCCTGCTCGATCGGCCCTGGGGTCCCGCCGTCGCCTGCTTGACCAACTGGTACCCCGAGCTCCCGGTGATGGACAAAGGCGACGCTTCGCGGCCGCTGCAGACCTTTGCCGACGTGCGTGAGGCCACCACCTTGGTTGCCCAAGCCGGCGCGCTATCCCGCCTCGCGTTCGACCGCGCTGGCTTCGCGGTCGACCCGGTCTGGCTCACCCGTGCAGACAGCCCCGAGAAGCTTGTGGTCGGCGATCTGATTCGGACCGCCATCGTGCACGCGCACCTCCCGGGAAGCCGCGGAACGCTCGCCCCGCTCACGCCCGACGACCTGTCGTGGGCGTCGTCCAACCTGGTCGAGCGGGGGCGCCTGACCGACGTGGTGCGCAAGGACTTCTCGGCCCGTTGCGACGCGCTGGGCATCGGGGAGCACACCTCGACGCTCGCGACCAACCTGCTCACGCGCCTCGAGGTCGAGCTTCACGGGCTCGAAAAGGACGACGACGGCAAGGTGGACCTCACGCGAACGCGCGGGTTTCTCACCATCCAGGACGTGGCGATGTGGCTCACCGCCCGCCACGGCGCCGGCGAAGAGAACTGAGCCGTCCGCGGCCTCAGCCGCGCGGTGCGTCGAGCTGCGCGCGCACCGATGCAACGAAGGTGTGCACCCAGGCACCGCCGCCCAGCAGCGCGGCGACGTGATCGGTCGCCGCGTCGATGTTCATGAATACCCGAAACGGGGTCGAAAGCCGCCGCGTGCTCATGAACAGCATCGTCCCGATGCTCATGAACGTGCTGGCAAAGAATCCGTGGCCGTCGATCACGACCGCGGTGCCGGCCAACGACTCGGCGCCGTCACGGAGCAGACGCCGCACGTTGTTGCGCAGCCGAACCGGGTCGACCTTGGTGCCGGGCCTCACCAGCACGAGCAGCACGACCGGTCCCTCGATCGCGTCCGCGCGCCCTCGAAGGTACTCGAGCAGAGCATCGAAGCCGCTGTCCGTCTTTGGAACCAGGAGCGTCAGCGCCTCGTGGTGAAAGGCGACGATCTCGTCGTCTTGGCCCAGCGTGAACTGGCGTGGAGGTGCGTCATCCATGGCGCGCCACAACGCTCTGTAAGGCCCGCGAGATGGACGATCAACCGGCCCGGCCGAGTGTGTCGAGCGCATTCTGGGCCGCTGCCTGCTCGGCACGCTTGAGCGAACGCCCCTCGCCTTCGCCGAGCACCTTCACGGTGCCGTCGGGAAAGCGCAGCTCGACCCGGGCGCGCCACTTCGGATCCCCGGGCGGCGGCGGTTCCCCCACCCGGCCGTACCGAGGTGTGACGCGATGTTTGGCCTGTGCCCAGTGCTGCAGCCGGCTCTTGGCATCGAGACCATGCTGCGGCTCGAGGGCCGCGACACGCTCGCCCAACCAGCGTTCGAACACCTCGGATGCGACACGCTCCGGTTCTCGCCCGGCCTCGCGCGCATCCAGGTACACGGCACCGAGCACGGCCTCGACCGCGTCGGCCAGCGTGCCCGCGTGTGCGCGTCCACCTCGCTTGAGGTCACCGCGGCCGAGATAGAGATACGCGCCCAGGCCGAGCGCCTCGGCGACTTCGACCAGCGACGTCTCCGCCACGAGCGATGCTCGCAACCGGGTGAGTTCCCCTTCCGCAAGCTCGGGGAAACGCCGCCACACGGCGTCGGCGGCGACGAGGTCGAGCACCGCATCGCCGAAGAACTCGAGCACCGCATTGCTCGGCCAGCCCGCGTCCGCGTGTTCGTTGGCCCACGACCCGAGCGTAAGCGCGACGCGGAGCAGCGCGGGATTGGAGAACGCGTAACCGAGCCGGCTCTGCAGGGCTTCGATGCCGTGCTCCGGATCGGGCTCGGTGCCATCGTCCAGCCGCACGCTCGGCTCGGGAAGCCCGTGCAGGACTTTCGGAAGCCGGGTCACGGTCGCAAGCATACGCCCATATGGACGAGCGACGGGCCCCGGGCGTACCATCGAGACGGACCGGCCATGAAAGAGCACATCGACACGATCACCGACCTGCTGCTTGGAGCCGCCTACGCCGACAAGCGTCTCGAAGGCGAAGAGCTGCGGGCGATCACCAAGATGGTCTGCAAGCTCCTCGGCGCCGATGAGCTTCCCGACGCGCAAGCCGCCCAGCTCAAGGCCTTCAACCCCGCCAAGTTCGACGTCGCCGCCGCTGCGGGCTCCCTGAGCAGCCTGAGCGACGACGACAAGAAGCGCGTCCTCGACCTCGTGGCATCGCTGAACGAGTCCGACGACGTCATCGACATGGACGAGGACGCCTACCTGCGCAAGGTCGCGAACGGGCTCGGGGTCGACGAGTCGGTCATCGCCGAACACACCATCGAGATCCTCTCCGACGAGGACCTCGACGGCATGCTCGCCGAGTAGTGCCTGCGCCCGCTGGCGTCAGCCTTCGGGGGTGATCTCCTCGCAGGTTTCGACGATCACGTTCGCTAGAGTGGTGGAGAGCAAGTCGTTCATGTCCTCGGCCAGTTCCTGTGGGGACGGCTCGAAGATGAACGGCAGCTCGGCCACGACCGGAGGGTCGTCCATGCCTGCGAGAAAGTCGTCGAGCGGGAGATTGCCGTCGGCACTGCACGCGTTCTCCTGCAGGAAGCCCCCGGTCACCACACACTGAAGGCCGCCACAGCCCGCCTTGGCGTCGGCGACCCGCTCGAGCACCCATGCGCCCGTCGCTTCGCCGTCGACGGTGGCGGGTGACTGGTCGGGCTCGTCCCCGAGGAAGAACACCACCAGCACGGCCCCCTCGTCGCGCAGAAAGCCGTCGTTGGTCGCGTCGTTGACGGGGTCGAACGCCCATCCCACCGGAGCGGCGTACATTTCGATGTTCGACCCCCCTTCCCCGATGTTGGCGGCGTCGGAGAACCATGCCTCGGCGGCGGTGAGGTCTTCGCCCGTGACGAACTCGACGAACGTCTGCCCGCCCCCGACGTCGTACAGCCGGCCTTGCGCGCCGTTGCGTCCGGTGTCCATTGCATCGGGCGGCAGGTAGAACGCATCGTTCGACTGGTCCCCGTCGCCGATGAAGGTGCACGACCCGTTGTTGACGTTCGTGTTGCCCTGCCCCGAGTAGGCCATCTCGGTGCTCGTGACGCCAACGTGCACATTGGTGCCCGGCGGCAACGCCTCGGACAGGGTGGTCGCGAACGCAGGAAATGCGAGTCCGAGCGCCTCCTGGTAGCTGCCCATCGACCCCGAGTTGTCGATCACGAACAGCAGGTCGACCGCGGTGCAACCCGTCTCGCAGACCTCGTCGGCGCCGCACGTCGGTGGGCCGTCGTCACCACTGCCGACATCGAGTTTGAGGCCACCGCCCGACGATCCGTCGCCGGAGCTCGAAATGCTGGCACCGCTCGCCCCTGGGCCTCCGCTGCCCCCCTCGGCCCCCGACGACCCGTCGGCCCCGGGGGTGCCCGTGGTTGCGGACTCCATCTGGTTGTCGAACGGGTTTCCGCCACTGTCGCCCTGGCAGGCGAGCAGTGTGGCGGAAAGCACGAATAGAACACGGAGGCGGGCCATGCCGCCTCCGTGGCTCGCCTTGCCCCAGGCGGGTCAATCTTTTTTCGGGGTTTCGAGCGGACCGTTTGCCCGGTCTTCGACCCTCGAGATCCAGCCCCCGCCCAGGACGCGGTCGTCCTCGCCGTAGAACACGGCGGCCTGCCCCGGCGACGCTGAGCGAATCGGCGCATCGAAGTCGACCCGGGCGGTGTCGCCGTCCCAGCGCACGGTGGCCGGCGCGGGCTTGGACTTGTGGCGCACCTGGACCGTGCAACGGACCTCGCCCGAGGCGCCCAGCTCGAGGCGCTGCAGCTCTCCAACCTCGATGCGCGACGTCTGCGTATCCGAGACGTCGCCCACGACGACCTGGCGCGACTGCGGAATCACCTTGAGCACATAGCGGCGCTCGGGGGTGCGGGTTCGAAAGCCGCGGCGTTGCCCCACCGTGACGCGGTGAATGCCATCGTGGTCGCCGACGACGTTGCCGTCGGTGTCGACCACCTCACCGGGCTGCAGCGTGTCGGTGGACAGCCCCATCTCGCGGGCGCGTCGCTGCACCACATCGCCGTGGTTGCCGCCGGGCACGAAACAGAGTTCCTGCGAGTCGGGAGCTTTCCAGTTGGGCAACCCCTTGCCCTCGGCATAGGCCCGCACGTCGTCCTTGTTCCACGTGCCGAGCGGAAACCACACTTGGCGAAGCGCCTCGCGGCCCATCGAGAACAGGAAGTAGCTCTGGTCCTTGCGCGGGTCGACGCCCCGCAACAACGCCTCGCCGTAGAGGTTGCGTGCGTAGTGCCCCGTGGCCATCGCCTCGGCCCCGAGCGCGGCCGCTCGCTGCAGCAGCGGCTGGAACTTGATGTGCTGGTTGCAGCGTGTGCACGGGTTGGGCGTCAGACCGGCGGCGTAGTCCCGGGCAAACGGATCGATGACCTCGCGCCGAAAGCGTTCCCGCTCGTCGACGACGTAGTGCGGAATGCCGATCTGCGCACAGACGCGCCGGGCCAGGTCCACCTCTGCAGGCGAGCAGCACGTGCCGCCTCGACCCTTGCGCTCGTCTTCGGACGCGTCGTACAGCCGCATGGTCATGCCGATCACCTCGTGACCCGCGTCGAGCAAGAGCGAGGCGGTCGCCGACGAATCGACCCCTCCGGACATGGCACAGACGACCCTCATGATGCGGAACTTCCCTGAGCGTGGGCCTTGCGGACCCGCGAAACGATGATGGGTAGCACGTCGATGAGGCGCGCGACATCGGCTTCGGTGGTGCTGCGACCCATCGAGATGCGAACCGCCTCGGAAGCCTGCTCCGGCGTCTGGCCCAAGCCGAGCAAGACCTTCGACGGCTCGAGGCTCCCCGCCGAACACGCGGATCCGGTGCTTGCCGCGATGCCCTCCAGGTCGAGGCTCATGCACATCAACTCCCCCGGGGCGCCCTCGAACGCGAAGTTGAGGGTGTTCGCGAGTGCCGGCGCGCCATGCACCCGCCCGCCCGCGGCCCGCACGTGCTCGGCCAGGCGGTCCCGCAGCGGCGTGAGCGCTTCGAGCTGCTGCAGGCTTTCGTCGAGCAGCGAGCATGCGACCCCAAAGCCGTGCGCGGCCATCCAATTCTCCGTGCCCACGCGCCGCCCTCGCTCCTGGGCTCCGCCGAACGAGCGGGGCGCCAAGGTCAGATGGGTGGGGTGAATCAACGCACCGATGCCCGTGGGGCCGTAGACCTTGTGGCTCGACACGCTGAGCAGGTCGACGCCCCACGCCCCGAAACGCACCGGCACCTTGCCCAACGCCTGCACCGCATCGGTGTGCACCAACACGCCGTCTCGAACCGCACGCACGGCTTCGACGATGGCGGCGATCGGCTGCACGTTGCCGAGTTCATGGTTGGCCGCCGCCACCGAGACCAGTCCCACCTCGTCGTGGGTGCGCAGCACGTCGGCAACCGCATCGGGCGTGACATGCCCGTCCGGCTCCACCGGGATCCAGACGACCGGCACACCACGAGCCTCGAGCGCCTCCGCGGCGGCCACGATCGCCGGATGTTCGATGCGGCTGGTCGCCACCCCGTAGGCCTTGCCGGCCTTGCGCAGGGCTTCGGCCCCACCGAGCAGCGCCAGGTTGTCGGCCTCGGTGCCGCCGCTGGTGAACGTCACGCCCAACGCGGGCGCATCCACGGCGGCAGCGACCCGCCTGCGGGCCCCCTCGACGACCTCCCTGCAGGCCCGGCCGAGCCCATGCGTGCTGGAGGGGTTGCCCAGGTCCGTACGCTCCAGCACCTCGATCATCGCCGCCCGCACCCGAGGGTGCAGCGGGGTCGTGGCGTTGTGGTCGAGGTTGATCACGGCTGCGGGAGGATAACGCAACGCGTTGACCCCTCGGGGCCGCCCGTGGTGTCCTGGGGCCAGGCAGAGCGCAGCCCCCCCGGCGCTCGAGAGCACAGATTGAGCACGCTGACCACGATCCTCCGGCGCGCCGGGCACATTCGCGAAGACGACGTCGCCCGCGTCGAAGCCCACAGCGCCCAGCATCGATGCGCCCCGTTCGTGTCCGTGGTCGAGCTCGGACTCGCGGACGAGGACACCCTGCTTCAGCTGCTGAGCGCCCGCCTCATGATCCCGATCGCGTCCGCCGACGTCTTGCATCGTGTCGAGGCGGAAACGCTCGCTGCCGTGCCCGCCGAGCTGGCGTGGGCCGGCGGCGTGCTGCCCGTATCCGTGGACGACGCCGGCAACCTCACCTTGGCGATGGCCGACCCGACCGACGAGCGGGCCGTGAACGCGGTCGCCGACCACACCGGAGCCTACCTGCTGCGCGCCGTCGCCCCGGTCGGCCCGCTGCGCGACGCAGTCCGCCACTACTACGGAGAGCCCGTCGCGCCCAGCAAGGGCCCCCCCACCCCGCTGCAGATCCCGGCCGTCCGCGACGACGAGCCCGAGGACGCCCCCGAGCCCGCCACCGAAGTGGTGCCGCTCTCGACGGCAGCGTTCGCAGGCGTGCTGCCGCGCCTGGTCGCGGCCGCCGACCGCGACGCGATCATGGAGGTCCTGCTCGACTTCCTGGCCGAGGGCTTCGAACGGGTATTGCTCTTCATTCACCTCCGCGACGAGCTCAAGGGGCGCGATGCTCGGGGCAACGACGTCGTGCTCGACGCCGTGACCCAGGTCCGCATCCCCACCAAGGGCCCGTCCGTGTTCTCCGACGTGATCAACACCGCCGCGGTCTCGTTCGGCCCCTGGCCGACCGAGCGGGCCATCGACCGCGCGTTCGACCGGGCGATGGGCGGCATTCGGGGCAACGTGTTGGTGTTGCCGGTGCGGGTCCGCGACAAGGTCCCGGTGCTGGTATTCGCCTCGGGCGCGAACAACCCTGTGGACCCCCGCAGCCTCGACCAGCTGGTCTCCGCGGTTCAGACCGCGCTCGAGCGGCTGATCTTTCGCCGCAAGTCGCAAAACCTCCCGCCTGCCCGGTGACGCCCAGGCCGCGGGAACGCTTCAGAAGCTGGGCTTGCCGAGGCGTGCGCAGTGGCCCAAGTGGGCCTTGAGGTACTTGCTCGGCAGCTCGCGCGCCAACTGGGCCCCGAGTCGCCCAGAGATGCCGACGAGCTTGTCGAGGTCGACCCCCGTCTTGATGCCCATGCCTTGCAGCATGTAGACGACGTCCTCGGTGGCGACGTTGCCCGACGCGCCCGGGGCGTACGGGCATCCGCCCAGACCACCGACGGCGCAGTCGATCGTGCGAATGCCGTGCTGCAGCGCCACCACGATGTTGGCGAGCGCGGTGCCGCGGGTGTCGTGAAAGTGCACCGCGAGCTGGCCCAGCTCGACGCCCGAGCGCAGCAGCCCCAGCAACACGTGCTCGATCTGGCGCGGCGTGCCGACGCCGATCGTGTCGCCGAGGCTGAGCTCGTACACACCCAGCTCCAGCAGCCCGTCGGCCACACGACGCACATCGTCCAAGGAGACCGCCCCCTCGTACGGGCACCCGTACACACAGCTGACGTAGCCGCGCACCCGCATGCCGCGAGCCTTGGCCTCACCGACCACCGCCTTGTAGGTTTCGAGCGCCTCTTCGGTGGTCTTGTTGATGTTCTTGCGGTTGTGGCTCTGGGTAGCGGCCATGAAGACCGCGACCTCTTGCATGCCCGCACGGGTCGCCCCGTCGAGGCCCCGCATGTTGGGCACGAGCGCGCTGTAGCAGACGCCGTCGTGTTTCTTCACCCCGGCCGCCACCTCGAGGTGGTCGCCCATCGCGGGGATCCAGCGGGGGTTGACGAAGCTGGTGATCTCGACCCGCTTGATGCCGGCCTGCACCGCGCCTTCGATCAACTCGAGCTTGCGCTCGGTCGGCAGGATGACCTTTTCGTTCTGCAGGCCGTCGCGCGGCCCGACTTCGTAGATCGAGACTTCGTCCGGCACCCCGTCGAACAAGTGCCGGTCGGGGGCGGCGGTGGCTGGCGCTGCGGTGTCCATCAAGACTCGGGCTTGGGTCGGGGCAGCTCGAAGACGCCCTCGGTGCGAGTGTACGCGATCCCACCCAACCGTCCGACCGAAGCCAGGGCAGCCGGGTCCATCGGCAACAAGTGACCTGACTCATCCCTGGACAGCAGTCCCTGCGCCACGGTGAACGCAACGACCTCACCGACCACGATGGTCGATGCGGGGCTCCCCACCCGGGTCTTCCCGACCGGAATGGCCTGCACCATGCGGCACTCCATCGACGCGACGGCCTCCGCAACACGGGGAGGACCGACCACCTGTGCGGCGGTCGACGACAGCGCGGTGCGGTCGGCCGCGTAGACCCACTCGCTGTCGCCGTGGGGAAGCTCGACGGAAGTGAGGTTCATCGCCTCCGCGACCGACTCGCTCACATGGGAGATCGTGAACTCGCGGGTGTCGAGGATGTTGCGCAACGTGTCCTTGGGCTCGCCGGCGCGTGTCCATCCGCAACCCAGCACCACCGTCGGTGGGCGCGAGCTCATCGCTTGAAAGTAGGAGAACGGCGCCAGGTTTCGTGCCCCGTCCTGGCTGGTGGTCGACACCCACGCAATCGGGCGGGGCGCGACCAGATCGGTCATCAACCGGTAGACGTCGACACCGCTCAAGGTGCTGGGATCGATATGCTCGTGCTCCACGCGGCGAGGACTATAGCCGTCACTCGGGGTACGCTCCCTTCGTTCGTGATGGTTCGCGCCCCGCTCCTCTTCGCCGCGATGCTCGCCGCCTGCAGCACCGGCTCGCCCCGCCCCGCGCCCGAAGCCGAACCCGTCTCCGAGCCCGCGGTGGCGCCCCTCGAAGCCACAGCCGAGGCGCCGGAGGTGCCCGAGGTCACACCCGCTCCCGCACGCGATCCCGAGCCCGCCCCCGCCCCGGAACCCGAACCTCCGCGCGCCCCGCTCCCCGACGACTACCTCGCGTTCGAGGGCGCCTGCGATCCCGCCGAGGTCGTCACCATCGCGGCGGTCGGCGACATCATGGGCCACCGCGAGATTCAACGGCAGGCCTACGCAACCGACGAGGGGTTCGGCGCGGTCTGGGCCAACATCGCAGACCTACTCGCGGCCGCCGACATCACCTACGGCAACCTCGAGGCACCGACCGCGCCCGGCCTCGGCCGAGACCACGAAGCCCATGCCGACCCCGGCCGGCGCTTCGACAACAAGGTCTACTCGGGCTACGCGAGGTTCAACATTCACCCGAGCATTCTCGACGACCTGCTGCGCGCCGGGTTCGATGTCGTCTCGACTGCGAATAACCATAGTCTCGACCGCGACGCCGAAGGCATCGACAAGACCATTGCCCAGCTCCGCAAGCGCAAGCTGAAGTTCACCGGGACGCGGCCGTCGGGCACCGAGATGCCGTTTTCGACCATCACCGAGGCCAAGGGCATGCGCATCGCCTGGGTCGGCTGCACCCTGCACACCAACTTCGGCAAGGACGACCTCGGCCAGGTGTTGCACTGCTTCGAGCCCGGCGACCCGGTGCGCAAGGTCGTTCGCCGCCTTCGCAAGCGCAAGGACGTCGATGCGGTGATCGTGACCCCGCATTGGGGCAAGGAGTACACCCACGAGCCCAGCGATCGGCAGCGCAAGTTCGCCCAGCGCTGGCTCGATGCGGGTGCCACCGCCATCATCGGCTCCCACCCCCACGTCATCGAGCCGTGGGAGATTCGCGACACCGAAGACGGACGCCAAGGTTTCGTTTTCTACTCGCTGGGCAACTTCTTCAGCCACCAGCGAACGCTCAACCGACGCAGCACCGTCATCCTCTACGTCGGCCTGTCCAAGACCGAGGCTGGCGTGCAAGTCGTCGGCGCACGCTACGTGCCCTTGCACGTGCGTATGGAGGGCGACAAGAAGGCCTTCTTCGTCGAAGCCATCGACCGCGTCGGCGGCCCCAAAGAGGCCCGCACACTACTCGTCGACCAGCTGGGCCCCTCCGGCCTGATGCCCCCGAAGCTCCCGATCGACGTGCGGCCCCACTGCAACCCGCAGTGGACGCCACCGGGCTGAAAGATTCAGCGCCGCGCACTGCTCAAAGCTGCGTCGACCCGCTGCACCACAGCGGCCGCGTCACGGCATGCGGCGAGCGCGGCCTGCAGCTCGGCGATACGGTCTTCACGCGCGCCGAGTTCGATGGTCCAGGGGATCGAAAACCCGCCGCTCGGCAGCTCGAGGCTCGTCCCCAAACGAAGTGAGGTCTGCCCACGCAGGCGATGACCGAGCTCGGACCAGGAGAGGCTCGCCGCCTCGGCATCACGAATCTCCTGGTACAGGTTCGCGTCTCCAACCTCGAACCGGACAGCGCGCACCAGGCCGTCTTTCTTGCGTTGAATCTCCTGGGCGCCGTGCACCTTGATCGACGTCTCGAGGTCCGCGAGCCGAGCCGAGAGAGCACGGGTCGCGCGAAGGAGGGTCGCGAGTTCGGGGCCGAGAGCCTCCGCGATCGCGGATGAGAGCGCCTTGGGAGCCGACTTGTCGTCGGTCCATCGAAAACGAAGGATCGGCACCAACGCGAACACGAGCACCACCCAGATCCAACCCATGCGCACCGACTACCCCGCGAACGGGCGCCGAGACAAGCCGCGACCTCCCGCGAGTGCAGGCCACGCGGTCGGACGACTTCGACGCTACTTCAACATGGGAGCCAGGAAGTGCCCGGTGTACGAGCCCTTCGCCTTGGCAACCGTCTCGGGCGTGCCTTGGGCGACGACCAGGCCTCCGCCCGAGCCGCCCTCCGGCCCCAGGTCGATGATGTAGTCGGCGCACTTGATGACATCGAGGTTGTGCTCGATGACCACAATCGTGTTGCCGGCGTCGACCAGGCGCTGAAGCACCTTGAGTAGTTTCTGGATGTCCTCGAAGTGCAGTCCGGTGGTGGGCTCGTCGAGGATGTAGAGCGTGCGCCCGGTGTGGCGCTTGCCGAGTTCGCGGCTGAGCTTGACCCGCTGGGCCTCGCCACCGCTCATCGTCGGGGCGCTCTGGCCGATCTTCATGTAGCCGAGGCCGACGTCTTGGAGCGTCTTGAGAATGCGGCCGATCTTCTTATGGTTCTCGAAGAGCGCCACGCAATCGTCGACGCTGTGCTCGAGGATCTCGTGAATGTTGAGGCCCTTGTAGCGGACCTCGAGGGTGGCGGCGTTGTACCGCTTGCCGTTGCACACCTCGCAGGGCACGTACACGTCGGAGAGGAAGTGCATCTCCACCTTGACCATGCCGTCGCCCTGACAGGCTTCGCAGCGACCGCCCTTGACGTTGAACGAGAAGCGGCCGGCTTTGTAGCCCCGGGCCCGGGCGTCGGGCAGCTGCGCGAAGACCCCGCGAATCTCGTCGAAGACCTTGGTGTACGTGCCCGGGTTGCTGCGCGGCGTCCGGCCGATCGGGCGCTGATCGATGGAGATGACCTTGTCGAGGGCGTCGAGTCCCTTGATCGACTTGTGGCTCCCGACTTTCACCGTGCTGCCGTGCAGCGCGCGGGAAAGCGCGGGGAGCAGAATGCTGCCCACCAGGGAACTCTTGCCCGCCCCACTGACCCCGGTGATCGCAGTGAAGGTGCCGATCGGGAACTTGACGTCGACCTTCTGCAGGTTGTTCTCCGCGGCCCCTTTGACCTCGATGAACGCCCGCGGCTCGCGGCGCACCTCGGGGATCTCGATGCGCTTGCGACCCGACAGGTACTGGCCGGTGAGGCTCGCCTTGCTCTTACGCATCGCCGCCGGCGAGCCGGCGAACACGACCTTGCCGCCCAGGTGCCCGGCTCCGGGTCCGAAGTCGATCACGTGGTCGCTGGCTTCGATCGTCTCCTCGTCGTGCTCGACCACCAGCACGGTGTTGCCCAAGTCCCGCAGCCGCTGCAGGGTGGCGACCAGCCGCTGGTTGTCGCGCTGGTGCAGCCCGATCGAAGGCTCGTCGAGCACGTACATCACCCCGGAGAGTTCGCTGCCCAGCTGGGATGCGAGCCGGATTCGCTGCGCCTCGCCCCCGCTGAGGGTGGGCCCGGCCCGGTCGAGGGTGAGGTAGTCCAGGCCCACGTTGAGCAGGAACGAGAGCCGGTTGGAGATTTCCCGGAGCACGCCGTCGGCGATGGTCTTCTTGTTGCCCGGTAGTTCCATGTCGCCGAAGTGCGTGGCCGCGCCGCGAACGGTCATGGTGGTGACATCGGCGATTCCGATGCCGTCGACGCGCACGTGCTGGCTTTCCGGACGAAGCCGCTTGCCGCCACAGGCCTCGCACGAACGCTCCGCGAAGTACTTGCGGTAGTGGTCGCGCGCGTTTTCGGAGCTGGTCTGCTGGTACCGCCGCATGAGGTTGGGAATGACGCCTTCGAATCGCATGCCCCAGGAGCCGTGCGAGTCGCTGCCTTCCTTGCCCCACGTCACACGCAAGCGCTTGCCACCCAGTCCGAACAGCACCGAGCCCTGCTTGCGTTTGCCGAGCTTCTTCCAAGGCACGTCGAGGTCGACGTCGCACGCTTTCGAGAGCGCCTCGATGATGCGATAGGTCCACCCCTCCCCGCGGTCCATGGCATTCGCCCACGGCGCGATCGCCCCGCCGCGGATCGACAGCGTGGGGTCGGGAATGACGAGTTCTGGGTCGACCTCCATGCGCGTGCCGAGGCCGTTGCACGCTTCGCAGAAGCCCAGCGGGCTGTTGAACGAGAAACTCTGAGGCGACAGCTCGGGAAACGAGTAGCCGCAACACATGCGGTTCTCCGAGAACGCCAACGTCTCCCCGCCGTCGACCGGCTCGGCCAGCATTTCGCCTTTGCCTTCGCGGAGGGCCAGCTCGACGCTCTCGGCCAGTCGCTGTCGGTCGGCGCTGCGAATCGTGACCCGGTCGGCGACCAGCTCGATGCTGTGCTTGAACTTCTTGTCGAGCTTGGGCGGGTCGTCCAGACGGTGAATCTCCCCGTCGACGCGAACCCGCAAAAAGCCACGACCCTTGAGTTCCTCGAACAGGTCGCGGAACTCGCCCTTGCGGTGCGTGACCAGGGGTGCGAGCAGCGTCAGCTTGGTGCCCTCATCGAGGCTCCTCAGCTCGCGCACGATTTCCTCGGAGCTCTGGCCCGCGACCGGCTTTCCGCAGGTGTGGCAGTGCTGCACACCGACGCGGGCATAGAGCACCCGAAGGTAGTCGTAGATCTCGGTGATGGTCCCAACCGTGGACCGCGGGTTGTTGGACGCGCTCTTCTGCTCGATGGCGATCGTAGGCGACAGGCCGCGCAGGTGCTCGACGTCGGGACGGTCGAGCTGACCGAGAAACTGACGCGCGTAGGCGCTGAGGCTCTCGACGTAGCGTCGCTGTCCCTCGGCATAGAGGGTGTCGAACGCCAGCGAGCTCTTGCCCGAACCGCTGACCCCCGTGAACGTGACCAACTGCCGCTTGGGGATCTCGAGGTAGTCGACGTCGAGGTTGTGCTGCCGCGCCTGCTCGACGACGATGAAGTCCGGCTCGGCGGCGGCCTTGGGCTTGCGCCGGGCGGCCGTCTTTTTGGTCGCGGTCTTCTTGCGTGAAGCCCCGTTGGTCTTGCTTCCCCCGCGAGCAGCGGCGGCAGACGAGCGGGTTTTCTTGGGTGGCGTAGTCTTGCGGGGCGTCGCCATGCGAAGTGCGGGGCTGCCTTAGCACGAACTCGCACAGCTGCACAAACGCACAGTCGACCGTATGTCTCCGAATCGGCGACGGTGGGTCCATGCACGATCGCGAAGTCCTGATCACCGGAGCCGGCGGAGGCTTGGGCCTCGAGGTCACCACGGCCGCGCTCGAAGCCGGCGCTCGCGTGACGGCCCTGACCCACGGCTCGGACGCCGAAGCCTTGGAACGGCACATCACTGGATCGCAGCGAGACAAGCTCACACTGGCCGCCGGCGACGCAACCGACCTTGCCAGCGTGGAGGCAGTCGTGAGCGCCATGCCGCGGGTCGATGTGCTGCTGCACCTCGTCGGTGGCTTCGGAATGGGGCCCACGCGCACGTTCCCCGCCGACGAGTACGGCCGCCTGGTGGCGCTCAACATGACCTCGACGTTCTGCGTCGTGCGCACAGCCCTCGCGCGCATGCTGGACACGGGCTACGGCCGCATCGTCACCGTCGCCTCCCGGAACGCACTCGAACCCGGCCCCCAGACTGCGGTCTACGGGGCGACGAAGGCCGCCGTGCTCTCCTTCACCCGCGCCGTGGCGGAGGAGACCCGAGACCACGACATCACCGCGAACACGGTGCTCCCCAGCATCATCGACACACCAGCCAACCGCGCAGCGATGGGAAGCGAGGACGCGCACCGCTGGGTACCGTGCTCGAGTCTCGCGCGCACGATCGTCGATCTCGGCCGAGAGGCCGCTGGAGACCTGCGGGGCACCGCTGTCCAGGTGTACGGCCGGGTCTGACAAAAGCGCGCGCAGGCGCGATTTGCCACCACTTCACACTGGCAGAAAGCCGCAATCGCGATTACGCTTCCCATCCGCTTCAAAAGTGAAGCGTTTGGGGGGCAACGATGACCGAGCACGCTGGCGATGGCAAAGAACACCCTCAGGTCGTGGTCCTCGCAGGCTCCGCCCTGCGCTCCGCACCGCTCGAGGTGATGGCCGATGCGCTCCGGAAGCGCGGCGCGACGGTCGAGGTCGTCGCGGGTGTCGACCGCCGACGCGTGGACCTGCTCAAGCTGTCGTTCCGGCACCGCGAGCGTGCCTGCTACCTCTTGTGTGGCGGACCCGCGCTTCGGGCCGATGTCCTCGACTCGATCGCCACCGAGCTCGAGGCCAACGGTGTGCCTGCCCACCGCATTTCGAGCGCACCGTGCCCGTGGGACGAGGCAGACGCGATGCCTCGACAGGCGGTCGATCGCCTAGCCGCAATGGGCATCGACCTGCAGGCCCCCGGCCCTACCCCTCCGATCCCCAAGCTGCCTCCGCCACGCCAGCCCGTGCCCTCCCGCAGCGTGCCAACCCTGGCAACCTCCACGCGCACCCCGACTGGCCGCACCGCTCGGGTCCCGCGCGCGGCGTGGGCAGCCGCCGCCATTGCAGCGCTGGGCCTCGTCACGTGGGGCATCACGTCGCTGGCATCCTCCGATGCCGTGGCCGACGAAAGCCACGACTCGGATCCCGTGCGCACCGCGAGCGTCGCCGCGCCCAGTGAGCCCTCGATCGAACCGATGGACGAGGCACCGCAGGCACCGCTCGAGCCCACCCCGGAGGCTGCCGGCGAGCCCGAACCCACGCTCGAGCCCGCCCTGGAGATCGAGCCCGACGACGACCCGGCGGCTGCAATCGATCCCCCTGCGCCCGCCGACGATGCAGCGTTGGTCTATGCCGCGTTGCGCAAGCAGTCGATTCGCGGGCTCGACATCCTCTTGGTGTCTCCTCCAGCCACCCGCAAGCGGGGCCGGCGGGTGCGTGTCGCCAAGCTGAACTTCGAAGACGCCCGCACCCACTGCGAAGAGCTGAACGTGGAAGGTGTCGTGGGCTGGCGGCTGCCCGAGATCGGAGAAGCGCAGTGGCTCTCCCGCAGCAACCTGATCAACACCGGCATCTACTGGACCGCCACCAAGGCCGACGCTTTCGGGGGCGAGCGGGTGACCTGGAACCCCCGCTCCAAACGCATGCGTGCCACCAGCCAACGCTGGAGGGGCGGCCGGACCGTCTGCGTCCGCTTTCACAACGGCGACGATCCGGGCCCGCAATAGGGCCGCCCGCGCCTCAGCAGGCCGGGCAGCTGCAGCTGATCTCGGACCCGCTCTTGGGTTCGATACCGTCGGCGCACACGTCGAAGGGGGCTTCGCAGGCCTCGGCCAGACAATCACACGAGGGCACCCCATCGCACTCGGGGGCGATCGGCACGCAGCTGAAGCTGGGGCCGAGCTGCGTCACCGCTTCGACGCACGCCTCGTGCTCCTGACAGTCCTCGCAGCCCGGCACGACGTCGCAGAACTCCACCGGAATGCAGGTGCCCCAGCACCCCTCCATGACCCGCGGGACCTGGCCGTCGGGGCACTTGGGCGGCGGTGCGTCACAGCTCACCGCCAGCGGGTTGCAGCTCACCTCTTCCACCTCGCAGGTGCCGAAGTTGCACTGCACCGCCGGAACACCCAGTCCCAGCGACTGGCAGGTCGGCACCAAGCACTCGAGCATGTCGCACTTGGGCTGCGGGTCGCCGACCGGAATCGCGTCGCACGAGCAACAGTCGTCGACCAGCATGCAGTCGTCATCGACCGTGCACTCGGGCTCGGTCGCGCCCCCACTCGTGCCACTGCTGTCCCCCGAGCCGCCGCTCGACCCGCCGCTGCTTCCGTCGCTGTCGCCGGAGGTGGACCCACCAGAGTCGGTGTCGGTGGAGACACCGGTGGGGTCGGTCGTTTGCCCCTCGGTGTCCGAGTCGCTCGCCGTGGACGGGTCGGCGGTGGTCACCGCCGAGGTGCCCGCCCCCGAATCCCCGGTCCCCCCGGCGCTGGCGCTCACCCCTGCCCCAGTGTCCGTGTCCCCGTTCGCGGGTGAGAGGCCGTCATCCGAGCACGCCGTCAGCAGCAGCCCGCACGTCGCCCAGGTTCTCAAGTCAAACCAACGCATACCAACGAGCCTATCCGGCTCGGACGGCGACGCCAAGGCGCTTCAGCCCTCGCGCGTCACGCGGTCGTCTTCGCGAACCTTGGCCGCGCGCTGCTCGATGTGGGCCTGCAGTGCGTCCCTCAGCGCCGGCCGCGTCGCTGCCAACATGCGCACCGCGAGGTAGCCGGCGTTGGTTGCGTTGCCGATCGCGACGGTCGCCACGGGAACACCCCGAGGCATCTGGACGATCGACAGCAACGCATCCATGCCCGCCAGCGCCCCGTTGAGCACCGGAACCCCGATGACGGGAAGCGTGGTCAGGCTCGCCAGCATGCCCGGAAGGTGAGCGGCACCGCCCGCCCCCGCGATGATCACCTCGAAGCCCCGACCCGCGGCAGCCTGACCGAAGTCGACCATCGCCGTCGGCGTGCGATGAGCAGACAGGATGCGGGTCTCGTGGGCGAGCCCGAAGGTATCGAGAACCTCACCGGCCGCTTTCATCGTGGGCAGGTCCGAGGTGCTGCCCATGCAGATCGCGACGAGTGGGGTGGCAGAGCTGGCGTCAGTCATGGTTCGAGTTCGTTGGAGGCCGAGGTTGCCCGGGTCCGCGCGGTGGCCACGTCGGCCGCCACGGCGGTGATGTGGCCCATTTTTCGTCCGGGGCGCACATCATACTTCCCGTACAGATGAATGCTGGCGCCCTCGACCGCGAGCGCGCGCTCGAGACCATCGTTGCGTACCGGTCCGCTGCGCGTTCCGATGATGTTCACCATCGCCGCGGCGGGCCCCAGCAGAGACGTGTCCCCGAGGGGCATATCCAAGACCGCCCGGAGGTGGTTCTCGAACTGCGATGTCACGCAGGCGTCCAGGGTGTAGTGCCCGGTGTTGTGCGGTCGCGGTGCGATCTCGTTGAGCCACACCCGTCCATCCTCGAGCAGGAACATTTCGACCCCGACCACGCCCACGCACTCGTAGGCGTGCGCGGCCTGCAACGCCAACTCGGCCGCTCGCTGTGCAACCTCGGGCGAGACCGGGGCAGGGATCTCGACCGCGTCGCACTTGTGGTCCTTCTGGTAGGTCGCGACCACGGGGTAGACCTTCGCCTCTCCACCGGGGCGACGCGCGACCATCGTGGCCAGCTCCACGGTGTAGGGCACCCAGCCCTCCGCCAGCACGACGCCTCCCCCGAACCCGTCAAACGCCGCCTGGAGGTCCGCCTCGGACTGGACGGTGCGGTTGCCGTATCCGTCGTAGCTGTTGCGTGGGCGCTTGAGCATCATCGGATACCCGAGCGCCTCCCCGGCCTCGCGCAACGCCGACACCGAGGCGCACGCTCGAGTGGGACCCACCGGGAGCCCGGCCTCGCGCGCCCGCTCTCGCTGCACGACCTTGTCGCTCACCCACGCCATTGTCCGGGATCCCGGACGCAAGGCAGCCCGGTCGGGCATGACCTCGAGCACCGTGGTGAGGTCGACCGCCTCGTAGTCGAGCGTCACGACGTCGGCCGGAGCCAGAAAGGCCCGCAGAGCCTCGGCGTCGTCCCAGGCACCCGTCACGGCGTCGCGCACGAATGCACATGGGCCGGTATCCGCCGACTGGTACACGCGCGTCTGCACGCCCAGACGCGTACCCGCGGCACACATCATGCGCGCCAACTGGCCGCCACCGAGGATTGCAACCGTGGGCTGCCCCTGCATGGGCGGAGTCTGTACTTCTCCCGCTCCGGGATCAAATCGTCGGAAATGCCCGGTCCAACGGTGGCTCTGACGGCCCGCGAGCGTCGATCTGGGGAGAACACCTGCTACCCTCCGCCCGCGCCCGGGTGGTGAAACCGGTAGACACGGGGGACTTAAAATCCCCTTCCTTCGGGAGTGCGGGTTCGAGTCCCGCTCCGGGCACAAATCGAAACGGGGCCCCGAGGGCCAGGCGGAAGGCTGCCGACCTGTCCTCGCCAGACCGGTTCGCGGCGGCGTGCATCCGACACCTTGAAAGTGTCCGGGATAGCGGCCACCTCGAGACGGCCGACTTTGGTCACGTCCGGAATCGCGACCGAGCCCTGCCGAACATGACTCAAAAAGTGACGGTTCCGAGACGCCGGGTCACTATCGGAGCGTGAAGGGTGGTTACAAAAGCGGACGCCGGACGACGCGCGCCGACCGCAAAACGAGACACACGCTCGACTTCGAGCGACCGGCCACAGTGTCCTGCGAGGACAGGAACGCGGTCGAAGCGCGACGCTTCACTGCGGAACACAGTTTGGTAGGTTGCGGGCCGTGATCTCGGAATCAGGCGGATCGAGACACAAGCTCGAACGGGACCTCTATCAGAAGTGTCTCGGGCTTGTTCGTGTTGAAGACCCAACCCCACTCCTCGACGAAGCACTCCGGCTCCTGGTGGAGCTGTCGGGTGCACGTGCCGGCTACATCGAGCTACGAGACTCGCGCTCCAACAACCACCGGTCGTGGTCGGCGGCCGCGGGCGTCGACGACGGTGAACGCGCCCAGATCGAGCAACGTGTGTCCAAGGGCGTCATCGCCGAGGCCCTCGAGTCCGGCGAGCTCATTCACGTCGCGTCCGCGATGCTCGACGACCGCTTCTCGGTCCGGGAGAGCGTTCAACTCGAGCGCATCGAAGCGGTGCTGTGCGTGCCGGTCACCGCGCCGGGCTCTTCGGGCGTCGTCTACCTGCAGAACCACATGGGCGGCGGCTCGTTCTCCGACGAGGACGTGACCTGCGTCGAGGCGGTCGCGGAGTACCTCGGCACCCTCACCTCTCGCCTGCTCGAGCTGCACCGCAGACGCCTCGAGCAAGACTGGACGGCCAAGGCCCGAGAGCGCCTACGGCTCGTGGGACTCATCGGACGCTCCGCCGCGCTCGGCAAGGTGCTCGAACGCCTGGAGCTGGTGGCCAACATGGACAGCAACGTGCTCATCACCGGCCCCTCGGGCACGGGAAAGTCGTTGTTCGCGCGTTTGCTGCACGACAACAGCGCCCGCGCCGATGCTCCCTTCGTCGCGTTGAACTGCGCAGCGCTGCCCGAGGCTCTGGTCGAGAACGAGTTGTTCGGGGCCGAACGCGGCGCGCACTCGGCGGCACAGGAACCGGTCGGAGGCAAGGTCGCGGCCGCCGAGAACGGCACGCTGTTCTTGGACGAGGTCGGCGAGCTTCCGCTGGCGGTCCAGGCCAAGGTGCTGCAGCTGGTCCAGAACCGCGAGTACTACCGACTCGGCGGGACGCGCCCGATCAAGGCGAACGTTCGCATCATCACCGCGACCAACCGGGACCTCGAAGACGAGCTCGAGAACAAGTCGTTCCGCAAGGACCTCTACTACCGGATCCGCGGGGTTCAGTTGCGCATTCCCCCGCTCGTCGAACGGCGCGAGGACATCCCGTTGTTGGTGCAGCACTTCTGCACGCAGAGCTGCGCGCGCAACGACCTGCCGGAGATCCCCGCTTCTCCCGCCGCACTGGTCGCGGCCGAGTTCTTCGAATGGCCGGGCAACATTCGCGAGCTCGCCAGCGCGTGCGAAGAAGCAGTCGTCAACGCGCGCCTCGATCGCGCAGCGGAGATCGAGCCCCGCCATCTCTTCCCGTCGCAGGCGGGCAGTGACGCGCCGAGCTTTCACGAGTCTCGTCGCCGCTGGGAGTGCTCCTTCCTCCAGCAGACGCTCGCGAAGAACGATTGGAACGTCGCCCAGACGGCGAGATCTCTGCAGATGAGCCGATCTCACCTCAACGCGTTGATTCGGCGCTGCGAACTTCGCCGCGAAGAGTCCTGACCCGGCGTCCGCGATCCCGGTTCTGCACCACTCCGCGAAGCGGGATCCCGGACACCACCGGGCTCCCACGGAACGCCGATCTGCGCACTCACGAGGCCACGCTTCGAGCGCGAGCCCTCCCGCACCCGGCTGGCCCGCTGGTGTACCGGCCACGTGGTGCACGAATCTCGGCCCTTTCCGGCTGGCACGGAAACCGCACTGCTCACCCGGCATGCCGGCCACCGATCAGAGCGCCACCGACGACGAGCTTTCGGCCGCTTGGCAGGCGGGCGACCCCACCGCGGGGGCCGCGTTGTTTGCGCGGCACGGCGCCGCCCTGCAGCGCTTCGTCCACCGCCGACTGGGCCGCAACGTCGAGGACATCACCCAAGACGTGTGGGTCGCTGCTGCCGCGAACATCGCGCGCTACCAACGCCGGTCCAGCTTTCGCACATGGCTGTTCGCGGTGGCCAACAACCACGTGCGGCTGGCGTTCCGGCAGGAGGCACGAACCGCCAGACTCCAGACCCACGCGACTGCGCTCGACGAGACGCGCACCTCGTGCCCGGATGATGACTACGCCGACGGCCTGCAGCTGTGCCACCTGGCGGCGGCGCTGCTCGGCCTTCCGGCCCGGCTGCAGGAGATCGTCGCGCTCTACTACTTCGAGCGCCGCTCCGCCGCGCAGATCGGACGGGCGCTTGCGATCCCCGAGAACACGGTCCGCAGCCGGGTGCGGCGCGCTCGGGCGCTGCTGGGCTCGTCCGTCGGACGACAGTTGCCCGCCCCCGTCAGGCCCGGACAACACCCTGTCGACGCGTGGCTGACGAAGGTGGAGTTCACCGGTCGCCCGCGCCCCTCCGCACCCGCAGCGTGAACCGGTTCGTCTCGCTACGCGAAGACCGGCGTCCGCGTCGGCTCGGTCTGCCCCGTGCTCATCGCCACATGCAGCTTTCGCGTGCCCTCGAACGGGAGTCGACCGTGCATGAACCGCATGTTGTCGAACACCAACACGTCGGCCGGCTGCCATGCGACCGGCAGGGTGTGCTGCACCAACACCTCGTGAATCTGCTTCACGACCGCGTCGGGGATCGGGGTGCCATCGCCGTACGTCGCGTTTCGCGGCAACTGGTCCGCCCCAAACATCTCCGTGAGCATCTTGCGGTGCTGCTCGGGCACGTTGCTGGCGTGAAACATGTGCGCCTGGTTGAACCACAGCCACTGGCCGTGCTCGCCCTTCACCGCCCCCTGCGCGGTGTGGGCGGTCTGCAGCACGTCGTCGGGGAGCCAGTGCGCGCTCATGCCGTTCTTCGCCGCCACCTGGTCGACCTCCTTGGGGTCGTCGGTGCGGAACGCCTTCTGCCAGGGAATGTCGATGCCGGCGCGATACGTGCGGCGATACGTGACGCCCTTTTCCGCGAACGTGTCGAGGATCGGGCCGAGCGCTCGGCCGACGTCATCGAGGTTGGCCAAACTCGTCTCCCCGCCCTGGTCGGCGACGTCGATCGAGTGAAACGCCAGGAACCTCGGCCACCCGGTCATGTACGCCATCTCGTTGTGCAACGCGATGGTGCGGGCCTTCGGGTAGTCGGTGGCGGTGAAGGTCTTGCCCGTGACGCCCGAGCGCGGCGTGGACCAGAACGCGTCGTCGAGCAACTCCCCGCCGAGCAGACGCAGGGTTTCCGCCGCCGTGTTGGCATCGCTCGCCGCGTACCCGCGCAGCAGCACCGCGCCGCGTTCCCGCAGCCCCTGCTCGATGCGGGCGCGCTCGCTTTGCACCGCCGCGAGAACATCGGTCGAAGGCTGGCCGGAGATGAGCGCCACGTGTTCGAGGTAGCTGGACATCGACCGCACTTTACCGAGGCCGGTTCACCCAGCCAACGCACCTCGATGTCGCCGCGGTGGCGCTCCGTCACACGCAGCGGTTGCGCGGGGCCGTGATGACACCGGGGTTCGGTTGCTCGCCTCCGCGCCACTGACGTATGGTCCGCACCGACCATCCGATGGCCACCTCCCCGCAGTCCCCCGTCGGTCTCGTCGCCACCCATTCCATCGACTTCGTTCGCCAGGTCCTCGCGCTGCTGAACGAAGGGCGTGTGGTCGTCCCGCTGCGCGCCCCGGACGACACCCAGCGCATGTCGCTGGCCGGGGTGCTGGAAGTGCGCGAGCCCGCCGCGGAGTTCGGCTGGGCCTCGTTCGACTACACACCGCGCACGTCCGCCGACACCGCGCAGTTCCTGTTCACGTCGGGAACCGAGGGCCTGCCCAAGGGCGTCGAGCTGCCCCATGCGGCGTTGGCCGACGTGGTCGACCGGCTCAACACGGTGATGGCCGTCGACAACACGATTCGCGAGTACGTCGGCATCCCGGTCTATCACTCGTTCGGCTTTGGCCGTTGCCGTGCGGTGGCGGCCGCGGGTGGCAAGGTCTTCTTGCCCGAGCACGGCTTCGACCCCCTCCAGGTCGCCGAAATGCTGCGCAAGGGAGAGATCAACGCCATCTCCGCCGTGCCCAGCCTTTGGCGGGTGCTGCTCGATGCGCGCGGCATGTTCGAGGACATCGGCGGTGGCATTCGCTGGATCGAGATCGGCAGCCAGTACATGAGCCGCGAGGAAAAGCTCGCCGTGCGGCAGCTGTTTCCCAACGCCAAGATCGTTCAGCACTACGGGCTCACCGAGGCGTCCCGCTCCACCTTTCTCGAGATTCACGCCACCGAGGGCGAGCACCTCGAATCGGTGGGCAAGGCCTACGGCGACGTCGAGGTCGGCCTCACGGGCGACGGGCGCATCAAGATTCGCGGTCCCCACGTCGCGACCCGGCTGTGGGTGGACGGGGAGGCGCGGCCCGCTGTCGATGCACAGGGCTGGTACGAGACCAACGACCTGGGGCGTGTGCACGAGGGGCACCTCTATTTCGAAGGCCGCGCCGACGACATCATCAACTGCGGCGGGCTCAAGCTCGCCCCCGAGCTGCTGGAGAACCGCGTCCGGGAGCTGCAGCCGGAGGCCGGCGACTTCGCAATCGCCCGCATGCCCGACCCGGTCCGCGGTGACGGACTGCTCATCTCGCTGACCACCGACGACGCAGCCCAACGCACAGCCCTCGAGGCCGCGGTGGCCGAAGCCGCGGCCGCCCACGGGGTGAACGCGCGCGGTGCAATCGCCACCCAAACCATCGACGCCCTGCCCCGCACGGGATCGGGCAAGGTGCAACGCCGCAAGCTCACCGAGCGTTGGGTGGCGGCGCATCCCGAGCCCGCGCCGGCTGCTCCCGCCCCCCCGACCGCCGCCGCGCCGTCGCCAGGCCAAGCCCGCGAGGACGAACTGCGTGCCATCTGGCAAGAAGCGCTGGGCATCGACGACATCGGCGTTCACGAGAGCTTCTACGACCTCGGCGGCGACTCGCTCACCGCCCTGAACGTCATCATGCGCATGGGTCGGGCCGGCATCGACCCCGCCATCTGCCGCTCCATCTTCCAGGGCGCCACGATCGCCGACCTCGTCCAAGCCTCGAACCCCGAGCCGCCACCGGCACCGGCGACCGCCGACGCGCCCGTGTCCGCACGGGCGGAGAAGACCGCGGAGCTCAAGGCGATCTGGCAAGAGGCGCTCGGCACCGACGACATCGGCGTTCACGAGAGCTTCTACGACCTCGGCGGCGACTCCCTCACCGCCCTGAACGTCATCATGCGCATGGGTCGGGCCGGCATCGACCCCGCCATTTGCCGCTCCATCTTTCAGGGCGCCACGATTGCCGACCTCGTAGAGGCGGCGGTGCCCGAAGCCCAGGCCCCCGCGTCCGAGGGCACCCACGATGCACTGCGGGCCCGGGAAGCCGAGCTGATCGAGATCTGGAAGGAGGCGCTCGGCACCGACGACATCAAGACCGACGAGAGCTTCTACGACCTCGGCGGAGACTCCCTCACCGCCCTCGGCGTCATCATGCGCATGGGTCGGGCCGGCATCGAGCCCTCCATTTGCCGCTCCATCTTTCAGGGCGCCACGATCGCAGCCCTGGCCAAGGCATCCGTGCCCGAGCCTCCCCCCGCGGCAGCACCGGGTCTCGCAGCACGAGAAGCCGAGCTGAAGGAGATCTGGAAGGAGGCGCTGGGCACCGACGACATCAAGACCGACGAGAGCTTCTACGACCTCGGCGGCGACTCCCTCACCGCCCTCGGCGTCATCATGCGCATGGGTCGAGCCGGCATCGACCCCTCCATTTGCCGCTCCATCTTCCAGGGCGCCACGATTGCCGACCTGGCCAAGGCCTCCACGCCGGACGACACCGAGGCCACGCCGGCGCCCGCCAGCGCGCCCGAAGCCCAACCGGCGGAACCCAAGACCATCGGGGGCGTCAACGCCAGCTACGCCAACAACATCATGGTGAACGCCGTGCGAGGCATCTTGATCCTCGCCGTGGTGTTCGGGCACTGGTCCGAAGGCGTCTTCAACCGCCTCCCCGAATCCCTCGCGCTGATCAAGAAAGCGCTGAGCCCGTTCTTCCTGTTCGGCACGCCCGGCTTTGCCGTCACCTTCGGCATCGGCCTGGGCTACCTGCAGCTGCCCGTCTTCGACCGCAACCCGGGCCGCGTGAAGGCATCCATGCGCACCGGCCTGATGATCGTCAGCGCCGGCGCCGTCCTGCTCGGGCTGCTCGGCACCGCGGCGCAGGTCTTCATGCGGGGGCAGCCGCTCGATGGCCACACGTTCTGGGTGTCGTTCTTTACGCCCTTGCTGTTCTACACGCTCGCGGTCGCCTCGATCCCCGCCTGGTTCCGTCTGGTCGCCAGCCTCGCCAAGACCCCCAAAGAGCGTATTCGGCTGCTGCTCGGGTTGGCGGCGATGAGCTTCGTCGTGCAGGTCGGACTCGACGCGGCGCTCGAGGACGTCAAGGTCCGCGGGTTCCTGCAGCTCCTGCGACTGATGCTGGAGGCGAAGTTCGCCTACTTCGACATGATGAGTCTGGTGTTCGCGGGCCTCGCCCTGGGCACGTGGATCAAACACGAAGGCGCCACCGAGCAAGCACCGCGGACGATGCTCAAGGCGAGCCTGGCCGTGATCGCAGCGTCGCTGGTCTTCGGCGGGCTCACGGGCGAGTACGTGGAGCTCACCTACTGGCCGTCGAAGAACTGCCTGACCAAGTGGGTGTTCTTCACCGGACTGGTCATGCTGGTCACCGCCGGCCTGATGCGCGTCACTCGGCGCTACAGCGACCTGGCCCCGCGCACCCGAACCCTGCTCAACGGGGTGGCCACGATCGGCCAGCTCACCCTGCCCTTCTACATCCTGCAGTCGCTGCCGATCCCGGTGAAAGCCTTCCTGCAGCTGTTCGGTCTGCCCGGGCCGGTCGCACTCCTGGCCGCGCTGGGCATGTTCTTCGTCGCGGCCTACTTCATGGTCCGCCGCGTGTACGCGATGTTCCACAACTGACCCCGGGCTCGGCGACGCCGAAGCTCAGGGGTCCTCGGTCAGCAGGCGCCGGGCCGCGCGGGTGTTGAGCTGCACGCTGGCGGGCACCGCGAGCGTCCGCATCTTGCTGGCAAAGGCATCCAGCGTGGCACGTGCCTCGGCCCCACGCGGCCGCACGCTCGGCTTGCTCAGCAGGACGACACGCGACATCTCCACGTTCGCCTCCTGCAGCGCCTCCATGAACGAGGGCAGGTACGGCGTGGCGGGCTCGCCCTTGCCGTGGCCGTCCGAGCCACCGTTGACCCAAAGCCACACCGGGTGCCCTTCGGACCCCTCGGGCACCAGCGTCTCCAACAGCTCGATGGCGCGCTGTCGCTGGCTCTCGTCACGAAGGTCGTACCGTTCGACGCCGAGCGGGCCGTCGAGGAGCCGCCGCGCGTAGACGGCGTTGCGCGCCTGCAGGACCGCCTCCGCGGACAAGTCCACGCCCCAGACCCCCATGCCTTTGCCCTCGTCCCGCGCCTCGTGTTCGTTCGGGTTTTCGACGAAGATCGGGATCACCCGAGTCCTCAGCGCCGCGCCGAAATAGGTCAGATCCGAGGCCGCAATCCACTCGGCCCCGGCTTCGGCAACGACCGAGGCCCCGCCCGCCTGCGCCTGCACCATCGCCGAGGCCGAGGCCGCCAACGCGGCGATCGAAGCCCGGGCGTTGCGAGTCCGTGCATGTTGCCCCGCAGACACCTCCGCCTCCTTCAGTGAACGCTTCGAATCCTCGAACAGACGCTCACTGACCGGAAAGCTCCCGAACCTGTCCTTCGGGGACCCGGCGGATGCCCACCCGTCATCGTCCTCCATTGCCGGCGCCACGGGGGCCACCAGCGTCTCCCCGGCACGCGTCGCCTCGACCGCCACCGACACCCAACACGGCGGCATCATCAACGCGCGCGGAGCCTGCAGCACGGGGTGGTCCTGTTGGCTGAACAGCGAATCGCGCAGCACGATCATGCCCTTCACCCCCGCGATCCAGCGCCGCCAATCCGCCGCGGTCTCGTCCCCGCTGCGATACAGCCCCGCCTCGCCCGGCTTTCCGCGAAAGTTTCGATTGTTGCCCTCGTAGACCAGGTCCCCATAGCGAGCCCCCACCGGCAACCCCGCCCGCAGCGTCAGGTGCTCGTACCTCTCCGGCGCATCCAACAACACGCCCCGATCGATCTCCGTGCCCCCAGGGTCGACCACCTCCGGCCGCGTCCACTCCACCCCCACAGGCATTGGCGCCCCGACCTCCGCCCGCCGCCCAGAGCCCACATCGACCTCCGCCTCACTTCGACGCGAAACCTCCGCCACCTCCGGCAAGCCCCCCTCCTGCGACCGACACCCGAGTAGCCCCAACGCAACCAGCAGCACACCCCACCCCCGCACCCCCAAACCCTACCAAGCCAATCCCCTCCGCCGAGCCGCCGCAGGGACGGGACGGCGAACCGACTCGCTCCGATCGACGACGCAAGCGAAGCGGACCCGGAGGGTCTGCGCAGCGGGAAAAAGGGAGGTCGCCGAGTACACACCCCCCGCCGAGCCGCCCCGAAGAAGGCCCTCCTCACCCGCAGGGGGAGGGCCGCCGCAGGGACGGCGAACCGACCCGTCCCCACTCGGCGACCCAACCGAAGCGGACCGGAGGGTCTGCGCAGTCCGAGAATCACGACCGTCGCGATCAGCAACGGATCAACAACCGCCCCGCCCGCCTCGGAAGGAGCCGCTGCTCCTCACCGGGTAGAAGATGAAGAGACACCGAGCCCCTCTCGCACCTCATACCCAAGCGAAGCGGACCCGGAGGGTCTGCGCAGCGGGAAAGTGGAAGGTCGCCGAGTAACACCCCCCCGCCGAGCCGCCCCGAAGAAGGCCCTCCTCACCCGCAGGGGGAGGGCCGCCGCAGGGACGGCGAACCGACCCGCTCCTACTCGGCGACCGTCGCCAAGAACATGTCCGCAATCACCCCGTGCCCCGTCGGCGTCGGGTGAATGCACGTCAGGTCGAACCAGTTGTCGTTGCCCGGCCCGCGGTAGCCCGGAGCGCTCGGGTCGTCGTGCAGGAAGCCGTGCCCCTGAAACTCCTCGAACATGAAGATCATGTCGGAGTTGGTCTCCTGCGCGATACGAGCGTACTGGTCTTCGATCCAACCGATGACGAGCAGCGCGTCACCCAGAGATTCGATCGGATCGAAGCCGGCGAGGCCGCTGAGCTGACAGGATTCGACCTGCGCGGTGCCGTCGGTGAACTCGTACACGTTCGCGAACACGACGAAGTGCCCGTTGGGGAAGTTCTCTTCGTCCTTGAGCCAGTTGGCGCTCTCGCGCATGTGGTCGACCGCCGACTCGGCGAGGTCCCAGGCGACCGCGGGCTTGGCCCCGCCCCCGGTCTCCTGGGCGATGCGTGCGAGGTCGTTGCCGCCCATGGTCACGATGGTGAGCGTGCGGAGGTCACGGGTGTCCTCGGGATAGCAGTCTTCGATCTGGTTGCCCGCCAACATGTCGTCGGTGCGGGCGCCCCACTCGGCGCACGAGGCAAAGTCGCCCGTTTCCCGAACCACCGAGGTGCCATCGAAGACGTTGGGCGCCTGCCACAACGCCTTGTCGCTGCCGAAGCTGAGTGCGAAGCGGTCCGCGAGCGCGTCGGCGAGAATGTTGCGGTAGTAATCGTTGACCCCGGTCGGTGGCGTGCCCACGGTCACCGAGTCGCCGAGGAACACGACCCGCTCGACGTCGTCGATGTCTTGAAAGTTGGTGCCCAGGCAGTGGCTGCCGATCGGGATCTCGAGCGGGTCGTAGTTGATCCCGGGGAAGCCGTTGACGAACACGTCCTCGTAGCAGGACTCGAATGGGCCAGCGTCGCTGGTCTCTCCGGTGCTGCTCTCCCCCGCCGCGCCACTGCTGGACTCGTCGCCGCCGTCACTGCTGGAGTCCGCGGCTGTCGTCGTCCCGCTCGCGCTGTCCGACGTGGTCGTGCCGTTGGTCGTCGACGCCTCGCCCGTCGTCGTGCCCGGAGCGCCGCTGCTGCCGCCCTCGGTCCCCGACCCCGACCCCGCGTTGTCGTCGTCACCGCAGCCGGAAAGCGCCACCAACAAACCAATCCCCAATCGACCACCGAACCGCATGGGGTGGAGAATAGGCAAACTTTGCGCGGCCGGCAAAACCGTCTGAGAAGTCGAAAACGGCGGGGCAGCCGGCCTACGTGCACCCCTGAGCCCGATGCAACAAGGCCGGCGGCTCCGAAGAGCACACCGGCCTATGGACGACGCCGCAGCGTCGGGGACTCGATGGCGATGTCAGGGACGCTGGAGCGTCTCGGGCATCTTGTAGTCCTTGTCCCGCATGATGCCGACAACTTCGGCACCGGAGCGGCGGGCCAAGTCGACCAACTCGACGGCTTTGCCGTACTTGGCCTTGGCCTCGAAGTCGACGAAGACGGCCTTCTTGTCGCGGGTCTCGAGCTGGCGCTCGATTTCCTTGCCCAGCGCCTCTTCCTTCATCGCCTTGGTGTTGAGCGTGATCGCCCCGTTCTCTGCGAGTCCGATCACCAGCGGCTTCTCGTCGGTGGGGTTGGGCGGCTTGTTGGACTTGCTCTCGGGCGGGATGCGAACCGAGAGCTCGGGCACCTTTCGCGGCACCATCACCATGAAGATGATGAGCAGCACGAGACACACGTCGACCAGAGGCGTGACGTTGATCTCGCTGTTCGCGCCGCCTTTACCTCCACCTGCTGACATTCCCATGAGCGAGTTCTCCTTTGCGTTCTGCGGATTGCGGCTACTCGGCCACGGAAAGGTCGACGACCAGCGCCAGCTCGGGCTGAGCGGTGGCTTCGTCGCTGTTGACCCACTCCATCACGGTGCGAACCCGGCCGTAGTCGGTCTCGCGGTCGCCCTTGATGAAGAGAAGCGGGCCGGTGGAGCCGTTGGCTGCGGCCTTGCCGGCAGCGACCTTCAGCTGGTCCTTGAGCGCCTCGAGGAAACCGTCGCGGTCGACGTAGACCTCGGCGTCGACCCAAGCGCCCTCGGTGTCGACCGAGACGAACACCTGGTCGCCCTCTTTGTGCTCGTTGGCGGAGATCGCCACGGGGAGCGGGACATCACGGCCGCGCCCGAGCATCGGGGTCACGACCATGAAGATGATCAGCAGCACCAGACAAACGTCGACCAGCGGGGTGACGTTGATGTCGCTGTTGGGTGCCGCGTGGTTGACGCCCTTGTCGGACTTGTACGCGATCTTGCGCGAGCGCTTTCCGACGCCGCCGCTCATCCGTAGCGGCCTTCCTTGAGGACGAAGTCGATGAGCTCGGATGCCACGTCATTCATGTCGATCTGGTACGCCTCGACGCGACCGTTGAACACGTTGAAGAGCATCACGGCTGGGATGGCGACCAGCAGACCGACCGCCGTGGCGACGAGCGCCTCGGAGATACCGCCGGCGACCGAGCTCAGGCCACCGCCGCCGTCGCCGGACAGACCCTGGAAGGAGTTGATGATACCGACGACGGTACCGAGCAGACCGACGAACGGTGCGGTCGAACCGACGGTGGCGAGCCAGGTATGGCCGCGCTTGAGGTTCGCGGTTTCCCGCTCCTTGGCGCGCTCCATCTGACGGTTGACCGCATCGACGAGGTCGAAGTCCCCGACGTCGTCCGGTCCCTCTTCACGCAACGCTTCGAGCCCCTCGAGGTACTCGCGCAGACCGGCGCCGACCACCTTGGCGACGGGGCTGGCCGGGTGCTGCTGGGCAGCCGCGACCGCCTCCTGCATCTTGCGCTCCTGCAGGTAGGTGCGGAGCATCATGATGTAGTTGATCGACTGGCGCTTGGCTTTGCCGTAGGCGACCCAGCGCTCGATGATGATCGCGAGGGCGACCAGGAACATCACGAGCAGTCCGATGAGGACGAGCTTCGCGAAGATTCCCATCTCCGCCCACATGCCCTCGAGCGAGAAGTCGGGGGCCGATTCGGCGATCAAAAGGGTCAGGTGTTCCATGATTGTGTGTGTTGTCCTGTGGCCTGAGAGAACGGGGGACTCACTGGGCCCTCAGGCCGCGCAAGTCGAAAACTGTCCGGGGCCGCGCCCCGGGAAACTCGAATGATTTTGGTCAGTCGAAGACGAGGTTGAACTTGACCGTCGAACAGGTCTTCTGGGGCTTGCCGTTGACGATGAACGGCTTGAAGCGCCACTTCTTGACCGTGTCGCGCAGCAGCTGGTCGACCTTGGGAGCCGAGCCGCCGCGGAACTTCTTGCTGGACTTCACGTCCACGACCTTGCCGCCTGCGCTGACGCAGAACGAGACGTGGGCCGGACCGGGGCGGTTGTCGCCCAGCGTTGCGCCGGCGAGCTTTCGGGGGTCGGGGTCGGGCGAGTAGATGGCGTTGGCCTTGACCGCCGCAATGGGCTTCTTGGCGACCGCCTCTTTCTTCTGCGTGTCGCGCTTGACCGCGACACCGCCGGGCACGCCACCGAGCTGACCGCCGACGACACCGCCGACAACACCGCCGGGCACACCGCCAGGCACGCCGCCGGGAACACCTCCGGGGATGGAGGGGCCCTTCTTGCCACCCGTGGACTTCGCCTTGGTGGGGTCGGGCACCTTGTCCGGCGTCTCCTTAGGCTGGACGATGTCCTCCTCGACCGGGATCTCCTCTTCGGGGATTTCCTCTTCGGGCTCGGACTCGGGCTCGTCGCTACCGGCCGGAGGCGGCGGAGGCGGGGGCGGAGGCGGCGGAGGTGCGGCCTCTTCGGTCATCATTTGCACGATGCCCTGCACCTGCGTGGGCGGGTCGACGCGCTTGATGTCGAGCTTGCCGGCAACCCACATGCCCGCGATCAGAATCACCGTGATGATGGCGGCCGCGATGGCCGCAGCGATCATCGCGCGCACCCACTTGGGGTTGCCGCGCTGGACCTCGATGTAGTTGCCGAACATCGGGCGGCCCGAAGAGGCGCCCATGTCGTGCGTGGCTGCAACCGAACTCATTATTTCTTCCTCCGGCGGCGCTTCTTCTTGGTGGGCGCAGCGGCTTCGGCGTCGGCCGCAGCCATTTCCGCCAGGATTTCTTTCTTGGCAGCCGCGTCTTCGGCCTGCTCGGCAGCGCTGAGCGGAGCACGGGGGCAGCAGACTTGGCCCTCTTCCAGCTTGCTCAGGTCCTCGGGACACTCGGGCGTGCCCTCGAGGTCACACTTGGCCTTCTGGTTCTTCCAGGCCAGCATGCTGTCTTCGCGGGCGAGGATCGCCTCGATGCGCTCCTCGGGCAGCTCGGCACCATCGATGATGGTGCGCGAGAACATGCGCTGGGTGTAGGCCATCGCGCGCCACGTGTAGGGCGACAGCGCCTGCGGGTCGACGGTGGTGGCTTTGTCGGCCAGCTCGATGACCCGGTTGGCGATCTTCACCCGCTCGTCCGAAGTGAGCGACTCGTTGTACGGCAGACCGGTGCCCTCTTCGGGATACAGCGGCTGGAACGTATCGGCGGCGAGCGCAATCCAAGCGTCGCTGCTGTCGGGGAAGTCGTCGGTCCGCTTGCGCATCCACTCGATGCGCTTCTCGGGCTGCCCGCACTCTTCGTACTGGGCGCCGAGCTTGACGTACCAGCCTTCGTTGCGGGGCTCGGCCTTGTGGCGGTCGATGTAGTACTGCAGCAGGTCGTCGCAGCGCTCGTCGGCCTTGAGGAGCACCAGGCGGTAGTCGGCGACCAACTCTTCGTTGGTGCGCTCGTCATCCGCGCCTTCCTCCCCTCCCTCGCCGGCATCTTCACTGCTCGCGGCCCGATCGAGCCACGTGTGAAAGTCCTTGAGGGCCATGTTGGTGTAGGCCTTGCGCTGTTCGAGCTTCTCCGGCTCGCTCGTTCCGCGCAGCTTGAGGACCATCGCCATGGCGGAGCAGCCACGGTTCCAGAAGACCTTGACTCCGTCCTCCTCGATTTCGATGGATTTGGTGTAGGCCTCGATGGCCTCGGCGTACTGTCCGTCGTTGTAGGCGGCGTTGCCTTCGCGGATCAGATCACGCGACTCGATCTGCTTGCACGAGGTGGCTGAGGCGCCCGCGAACAGGGCCATGCCCAACATCCACGCGCGGCTATCGAGCCAACCACTGCGGTGAAAAACCCGGCGCATGTAAGACGACACTCTACAGCAAGAAACCCCGGGAAAATCAACAGGAGTCTTTGGAATTTGAGGCATGGGGAGCGCTTACGAACTGTGTGCAGCCTCTCGGCGCATCGCGCGAAATCGGCACCAGGGCCGCTCCGCAGTGCCACATTCGCATGCGGCCAAAACGCGCCAGCGAAGGGGTCGCCGACATCGACTGCGCCCCAACGCAGCGGCGTCGGGGCGCTTACAGGCGCGGACTGTGCGGCGGTGGTTCATCCCTCGAAGCGAATGTCGAACGTGACGTCCGAGCAGGTCGTCCGGGCCTTGCCGTCCACCCTCGCGGGCCTGAACCGCCACTTCTGGACCGCCGCTTTGCAGATCCGATCCACCTCGGGATCGCTGCCGAACCGCTGGGTGACCTTGGCCCGCGAAACCCGCCCGTTGGTGCCGACGCAGAACTCCACCTTGACTCGCCCGGGGCTGCGAGAGCCCAAGCCGGTCTTGGTCTTGGCAAGCGCCGCGACCGTCGGGTCCGGCGTGTAGATCGAACGCGCCTTGAGCACGGACAGCGGGGCACGCTCGGTGTCATCCACCTCGGGCTTCGGCTTGGTGGGGACCCCGATGACGGGCGACTTGCCCAACGGGGCATCGGGCACGCAGCCCGCGCCCAGGCACCCGAGCTGGTTCGAAGGGCCGGGGATGCCCGTCTCCCCGCGGGGGTCACCGTCCGAGACTCCCACGGTCTTGCGTCTGCCCGGGTCCTCGGTGGGGGGCCCGTCATCGAGCGCGGCGGGTTTGCCCCGCGCGGGGCGGGTGGTGGTCCTCGCCGCAGCCACACTCGGCGTGTCCTCGTCCGGGGGTGGATCGCTGCGTTTGGGGGGCTCGATCTGCTCTGCCGGAACGTCGGTGAGAAGGGTCAGCTGCATGATGTCGGTGCCCTGCGGAGGCCCGACACGACCGATCGACAGCCGCCCTGCGGCCCAGCTACCCACGCCTGCGGCCGTCGTCACGGCCAGCGATGCCACCAACGCCATCATCATTCGCGCACGCAGACGCGGATCGACGCTGTGGCCCTCCATGTACATCTCGAACATCGGGACCTCGATTCTCGGCCGCACGGAATGGGCGGCCAGATTCATGGAGACGAACGGGCGGCCCCGGCGGGTCTTTCACCTGGGATCGATTGCGATGTCGGCGAGCGTTTGTGCGCCACGTGCTTGCATCAGCAGCCGCTCGAAGCCCAGCGCAGCGCCAGCGCAGGCGGGCAATGCCTCCAGCGACGTCAAGAACGCCTCGGGCATCGGGAGTGGCTGCAGTCCATGACCTCGACGCAACGCGGCGACGATTTCGAACCGGCGCCGTTGCTCGAGGACGTCGCGCAGCTCGTGGTAGCCGTTGGCCAGCTCTACGCCGCCGATGTAGCTCTCGAAGCGGTGGGCGGCACTCCCCTGCCCCGCCCGGGCGGACCCGATCTGGGCGAGGGCCGCCAACGCGGGTGGATAGTCGACGATGTGCACGCCACCGGGTTGCTGTGCGAGCCAAGGATCGAGCACGGCGTCGGACCACGACGACAGCAGCGCGGTCCAGGCATACAAGTCCCGAGCGGTCGCGGGCATCGTGTCCGGAACATCGACCCGCCACGCCGAGGGCACGGCAGCGGCGAGCGCATCCGCGTCTTCATCCCCGCGCAGCCGGACTGAGGCCGTGGCCTCGAGCAGACCGAGAAAACCGTACGTCTCCCAGCGCCCGACGGGCGCCCGCCCGAACGCGGCAAAGACCGCACCGATGAGGCCCTCCACGTCGGCCCGGACCGCGCCTTCGTCCCGGCCTCGGCGGTACCACTCGATGAGGTGAAAGCCCTCGCTGTGCAAGCGCCCCTGCTCCGCAGCACGGAATACGGGCGCGACCTGGAACAGGTCAGGTGCACCGGCGGCGAGCAGCTGCTTCATCGGAAGCTCGGGCGAGGTCGCCAGCAAGCCGCCGGAGGCCTGCACGGGCTCGATGTAGGGCTCGATTGCGACTTCGGGGAGCCGCACGGGCGTGCTGACCTCGTGCAGCCCCTCCTGTCTGAAATACGCACGAACCGCGTGCAGTGCCCTGTCCCAGGCCCGCACGCGGTCCGCCAGTGGTGCCCGCGAGGACACTACTTGTTGACGCGCTCGACGTACTCGCCGGTGCGCGTGTCGATCTTGATGCGCTCGCCCTGCTTGATGAACAGCGGCACCTGGATCTGCTTGCCGGTCTCGACCGTGGCGGCCTTGGTCACGTTGGTGGCCGTGTCGCCTTTGACGCCCGGCTCACACTCGGTCACTTCCATGACGATGTGGCTCGGCAGGCTCACGCCGACAGGGCGGTCGTTGTAGATCAAGACGTCGCACTGGATGTTGTCGAGCAGGAAGTACTTGTCGTCGCCGACGACTTCCGTGGGCAGCTCGACCTGCTCGTACGTCTCGTTGTCCATGAACGTGAAGGCTTCGGGCGAGCTGAAGAGGTACTGCATCTTCTTCGACTCGACGTTGGCCGCCTTCAGCCGCTCACCGGAACGCCAGGTGCGGTCGACGACCGAACCGGTGAGCATGTTCTTGATCTTGCACTTGTAGAGGCCCTGACCCTTGCCGGGCTTGACGAACTGGAAGTCCGTCACCACCCACGGGGCGCCGTCGATCTCCAGCTTCGCGTTCTTCTTCAGGTCCGAGACGTCCATGCGTGGGGGGGACACTTCCCTCGGCACGCTCGGGTGTCAAGGCGAGCCCACAGGCGGCTCCGCACATCCGGCGCACAGACCGCGACAACTCGCCGCTGGCGTGGGGCCCCGACCTGTGGCAGGCTATTCCACGGTTTTCCGCAAGGGTTACCGGACAAATGAAACTCACCACCAAGGTTCGATATGGCCTCCGCGCGCTCGTTCACGTTGCTAACCGCGGTTACGCGTCAGCACAGGTCATCGCCGAGCAGCAGACAATTCCCTCGCGTTACCTCGAAGAAATCATCGGTGAGCTGCGCAAAGCCGGCCTCGTGATCGGAAAACGCGGTCCTCGGGGTGGTTATAGGCTCGCCCGCCCGGCCGACGAGATCGCCCTCTCCGACGTGCTCGGGGCGCTCGCCAGCGCCACCGCGTCGTCCCCGACCGGTCGTCCACAGGACGAGATCACGGCGTTGGTCGAACGCTCGGTCGACGATCGTCTCGCGGCAGCCATCGGCGCGCTTCGGCTCTCGGAGCTGCTCGGCGAAGCCAAAGACCGACACCGCCGCAGCGCCGCCAACTACGTCATCTAACGGGTCTCCGACAATCGCGAGCGAGAACGGACCATGGCCGACAAGCAACCGAACACCACGGGCATGACCTTCGGCGACCGACCCGGTCGGCGACCCGAAGCCCACGGCAACATCCTGTCGACGATCGGCAACACGCCGGTGTGCCGCATTCACCGGGTCTGCGGAGACGCGAAGACCCACGCCACCGTGTGGGGCAAGTGCGAGTACCTCAACCCTGGCGGGTCGGTGAAGGACCGCGTCGCCCTGGCGATGATCGAGGCGGCCGAAGCCGAAGGGCGCATCACCCCTGGCAAGACCACGCTCGTCGAACCGACCTCGGGCAACACCGGTATCGGCCTGTCGCTCGTCGCGGCGGTCAAGGGCTACAAGCTCGTGCTCACCATGCCCGAGAGCATGAGCCTGGAGCGTCGCAGCTTGCTCAAGGCCTACGGCGCCCAGATCGTGCTGACGCCCGACGACCGCACCATGGAAGGCGCCGTCGACAAGGCCCGAGAGCTCTGCAACCAGCCCGACCACGTGATGCTGATGCAGTTCGAAAACCCGGCCAACCCGCAGAAGCACCGGGACTCGACCGGCCCCGAGCTGCTCGAGCAGCTCAAGGACACCGGGATCGACGCGTTCGTCTCCGCCATCGGCACGGGCGGCACGATCACGGGTGTCGGGGAGACGCTCAAGGCGGTCTACCCCAATGTGAAGATCATCGGTGTCGAGCCCTCTCGCTCCCCCGTGCTCAGCGGCGGTCTGCCCGGGCCCCACAAGATTCAGGGCATCGGTGCCGGCTTCGTGCCGCCTGTGCTCAACCGCGGCGTCATCGACGAGGTCGTGCAGGTGCAGGACGAAGAGGCCTATCGCATGAAGCAGCGCCTCGCGACCGAGGAAGGCCTGCTCGTCGGCATCTCCGCCGGAGCCGCCGCCGTGGCTGCCCGCAAGGTTGCCGAAGAGCTGGGACCCGGCAAGAACGTGGTCACGGTGCTCTGCGACACCGGCGAGCGCTACTTCAGCCTCGACGCCTACTTCACCGAAGACGGCTCCCTCGATCCGTCCTTTCGCTAGCCGCCGGACATGACGCACCCCTCTCAGCTCGAGCGGACCCACTTCGTGGTGGTCGGCGCTGGCGGCCTCGGCTGCCCTGCGTTGCTCGGGTTGAGCGCAGCCGGAGCGCGGCGCATCACCGTGATCGACCACGACCGCGTCGAGGCGAGCAACCTGCAACGACAGGTGCTGTATTCGATGGCGGATGTCGGGCGGTTCAAGGCCGAGGCAGCCGTCTACAACCTGCGGCGCCGGGTCGAAGCGCTACGGGTCGATGCACAAGTGCGGGCCTTGACCGAGCAGGACGTGGATGCGTTCGTGGCCGACCTACCTGCGGAGGGCATCGTGCTGGAGTGCACGGACTCTCCCGCCCTGAAGTTCGCGCTCAACGACGCGGGACTCCGCCACGGGACCCCGGTCGTCATCGGCGCAGCCCTGGGCATGCAAGGCCAATGCATCGCAGTCCACAGCGGCGGCGCCTGCTACCGCTGCATCTACGAGACGCCTCCCGAAGAGCTCCCGACCTGTGCGAGCGCCGGAGTGCTCGGCGTCGCGGTGGGCCTGGCCGGGTTCGTGATGGCAAGCGCCGCTGTTTCACTTTGCAACACCGCGACGGCCCGCGAAACAACGGGCGCACTCTTGGCGTTCGACGTCCGAAGGGGCGCTGTGCAGACTCTCGATCCGCGTGCACGGCAAGGATGTCCCGCCTGCGCGCAGGCGCGCCCTTCCAGGTTCCCCACTTTGCAGGCCTCGGCCTGAACGACCTTCCCACCGAAGTTTCACCGTTTCAAAAGGCAGCAAACATCATGGCAACCGTTCACATCCCCCCTGCCCTTCGCAAGTACACCCAAGGCCAAGAAGAGGTCTCGGTCGACGGCGGCAACGTTCGCGACCTCCTGGGCAATCTCGAAAAGAGCTTCCCCGGCATCGGTGAGCGCATCGTCGACGACGGCGGCGCCGTGCGACGCTTCGTCAACGTCTTCGTTGCCGACGAAGACATTCGTTTCATGGACAACCTCGACACCGCCGTCAAAGACGGCGACGAAGTCAGCATCGTCCCGGCAATCGCCGGCGGCCGATAGCCCTCAGCCTGCTCGCTGCACCCATGGGCGCCGCATCGATCCAACAGCCACCTCCCGCCGGGGTCCAACTGGCCTCCGCCCGACGGCCTCCGGCGCCGGTGGACTCCGTCCTCGATCTGGTGGGCAACACCCCGCTGCTTCGACTGGGGCGCATCGATGCGGCGTGTCCAGGGGTCGAGATCTGGGCCAAGGCGGAGTTCGCCAACCCCGGGGGGTCGGTGAAGGACCGAGCCGCGACGCGCATCATTCGAGACGCGCTGAAGCGCGGCGACTTGGGTGACGGCCGGCGCCTGCTCGACAGCACCAGCGGCAACACGGGCATCGCGTATTCGCTGGTGGGCGCGGCGCTGGGCATTCCGATCACGCTCGTGATGCCCGAGAACGTCAGCTTGCCGCGCAAGCAGATCACCAAGGGCTTCGGCACCGAGCTCATCTACTCCGACCCCATGGACGGCAGCGACGGGGCGATCGTGCTGGCGCGCAAGCTCGCGGCCGAGCACCCCGAGCGCTACTACTACCCCAACCAGTACGCCAACGAGTCCAACTGGCGGGCGCACTACGACGGCACCGCGCTCGAGATCTGGGAGCAGACCCGCGGTCGCGTGACACACTTCGTGACCGGCATCGGCACCAGTGGCACGATCATCGGCACCTCCCGCCGTCTGCACGAGCTCAACCCCGACATTCACTGCATCGGCATGCAGCCCGATGACGCTTGGCACGGCCTCGAGGGCCTCAAGCACATCCCCAGCTCGCTTGTGCCCGACATCTACGACGAGAGCGTCCTCGACGAGACGATGTGGATGCCGACCGACGAGGGCTGGGACATGTCCGAGCGCCTGGCCGAGCAGGAGGCCCTGTTCGTCGGGCACTCCGCCGGTGCCAACGTCGCCGCCGCCCTTCGCGTCGGCAAACAGCTCGCCGAGCAAGGCAGAGAAGGCGTCGTGGTCACGGTGCTCTGCGACCGTGGCGACCGATACTTCGGCCCGCTCAAGTGGGAGAAACACCATGTCTGGTAAGGACACGCCCTCTCTTCTTCAGTCCCACCTCGACCTCATCTACGCCCAGTCGCGAGACGAGTTTCCCAAGGAGTGCTGCGGCTACGTGCACGGGCGCGGGGCGACGGCCAGGGTCGTGCCGTGCAAGAACCGCCAGGACCAGCTGCACGCGTTCGACCCCGAGGCCCATCCCCGCACGGCGGAGAACGGCTACAACATCGGCGGCCGCGAACTGCTCGACCTCACCCGCAGCTTCGAGTCCGACGACCCCGCGACGATCATCTACCACTCCCACCCCCGCGTCGGCGCATACTTCTCCGGAGAAGACACCGCCGCCGCACTCGCCTCGGCCCTCCCAGTCGACTACCTCGTCGTCGACTGCCAAGAGGACGGCGTCCGAGAAGCGATCCTCTTCCGCCGCGACGGAGACGCGTACGTCGAAATCGAGCGGTATGGGGGCGCGTCGGCGGACTGAGCTACGGTTCCCTTCCGTCGCCCTCCCCTTCGGTGAGGGAGGGCTCCTACAGGGAGCCTGTGCGCGGCGCCTGTGCTCGCGCCCCCTGCCTCTTTCCCGCTCCGCGGACCCTCCGGGTCCACTCCGCTCTCTTGCAGCGTTGCGGTTGCCTCTCGCGCTGACCTGCAACAGCGGCTCCCGCTGAGACGCACTTGCGGCACACCCAGAACTGCAGTTGCACCGTGTCCGGGGTGTAGGGCGCGTCCCTCAAAGGGCGCCAGCCCTGCCCAGGGCGTAGCTTCAACGTGAGAGCGGAGTGGACCCGGAGGGTCCGCGGAGCGGGAAAGAGGCAGGGTCGGAAGCGAGCCAGCCCCCGCGCAGCCTCCCAGAGGAGCCCCCACTCACCCCAACGGGGTGGGGGCGACGAGGGAGGCTAGAGCGCCAACCCGGTCCGCTTCCGACCCCTCCGCGGAGCGGGAAAGAGGCAGGGTCGGAAGCGAGCCAGCCTCCGCGCAGCCTCCCGGAGGAGCCCCCACTCACCCCAACGGGGTGGGGGCGACGAGGGAGGCTAGCGCCCCGACCAGGTCCGCTTCCGACCCGTATCGATGTGGACGAAGCCGCTGCGGCGGTAGACGCCGACGCCGCCTTTGTGGGTGCGGAGCAGCCAGGGGTAGAGCTCGCGGATGGAGACGCCGGCGAGGTTGAAGTCGATGGCGTGGCCGAGCGTGTGCTGGCTTTTCTTGGCGACCTCGCGGCCTTTCTTGCGCAGCATGGTGTTGTATTTCGGGTGCCGAAATCCGCTGATGATGCGGACATGCCTCGAGCCGAATGTGTGGGCGGCGGCGAGGATGCGCTCGACCAGCTCCGGAGGAATGCCTTCGGGGGACTCTTCGGTGAACCAACAACGCAGGAAGCGATCGCGCGCCAGCGGGGTCAGGCCGGGTGCTTCCAGCGCCATCACCTCGTGCGTGTGCAGGTTCCGCGCGTAGACCACCCGCACCGTCTCGGTCGCGGGCTCTCGCTCCGCCGCATGCGAGGTTTTCGCGGCCAGGAACTGCGCCTTCTTCGACGCCCCGTGCGGGGACACCGAAGCACTGAGCGCAAGCACGAGCCCCAACGCGATCACGTGGAGACTCTACCAGCCCTCACCCTGGGTTGATGACCTCGAGCTCCAGCCCGCCTGGGTACGCGTACGAGGTGTATCCGGTGTACCCCACGCCCACGATGCCGAAGGCCGCGTCGCTCACCGCGTTGTGTGAGCCCTCGGCGATGGTCCAGTCCGCGACCTCGTAGTCGCCGACGGTGTAGTAGCCGTCGACCATCACGCCGTCGACAAACACGTCCGCTGCCCCGGCCTCTCGGGTGATCTGCACGTAGTGCACGTCGTATCCGGTCCCCGTGACGAAGGCGTAGCGGTCCAAGAACTGCTCGACCGGCACCATCTGAACCATCGCCGGGTCCCCAGTCCCTGCCCCGCCTTGCTGACTCTCGAGGTACTGCACGGGCATGAACGGACCGTCGGCGGAGATGACGAAGCTCTCCGAGGACGTGAAGCCGAACCACTCCCCGTCCGCCAGCGTGACGGGGAACCCGGGCTGAACCGGGTCGGTGTTGATCACGACACCGTCCTCGCCCCCGAACACGCGCCAGTGGTAGGTCTCGTTGCCGCGCTGCGGAGCATGGGCCGCAACGTAGGTGTTGCCCCAGTACTCGAGTGGGATCTGCTGCTCCTCCAGGTGGTCGCACGCCGCGACGCCCGTAGGGACCTGGACGCAGCTCATGGCCCCCACGACCCACACCGGCTTGTCCGACACGACACGAGTGCCCGTCAGGTCGGCGTAGACCGCCACCTGCAGCGTGTCGCCGTTGTTCATCGTGACCATGCCGGTGGCTCCCGCCGCAACCGCGGGCACGCCCGTCCCGGCCGGCGTCGCGACTGGTGGCGTCCACTGCACGACGGTGTTGTCCTCGAGCGCAATCACATCGAAGTAGGACGGGTCGCCACCGATGTTCGGCGTGTAGCTTGAGATCAGGAACTCGTCGCCCGCCGCGTTGTCCGGCAGGATCATGGACGCATCGTTGTCGGCTTGTGCCCCGACCGGGGAGTGCTGGTAGGCAATGACCGGCACGTCGCTCTCCAGCCGATACGATCCGCCCTGCCGCAGCACCGTCCCGGTACCGAGCTTGGGCTGGGTCAGTTCGAACGAGTGCGTCGACCCCGGTGCCAACGACACCGCGGCTCCTTGCGCGACCTCGGCCCCGCCCTGCAACAAGTACAGCTGCAACGTCGCGGTCAGCGTGTCCGAGGTGTTCCCCACCACGATCGCCGACGGAGCGTTGTACGCGCTGTACGTCTGCATGTTGTTGGCGCGGAACGAGCAGCCCTGCGAGGACGGCGTGGCCGCGGCCAACTGGCACAGCGAAACGCACGCGCCGCCCGAGCAGCCCTCGGTCTCACTGCAGCCGACCCCTGGCCCCCACTCCCCGAAGCCGTCACACGTCTGCACCCCGCTTCCATCCGCGGCGCATTGGGTCGAGCCCGGCTTGCATCCCACCAGCTCGCACGCACCGCCGACACACTCGGTCGGCACCGTGCACGCCTCCTCGTGCGTCCCCATGCAATCGTCGTCGCAGACCTCGAGCGCCTCACCGATGCACCCGACCGCCTCGCCCGCTTCGCAGGCGCAGCCCGAGGAGGTCGAGGTCTCGGGTCCCGAGGTGCCGGGGTTGCTCGACGTCTGCGAGTCGCTGCCTTGACTCGTCCCGCCGCTGCCCGACCCGTCGGTGTCCGAGGTCGAGCCCGCCGAGGTGAGGCCGCCGAGCGTCCCCGCCGACGTGCCGGTTCCATTGGAGCCCCCATCACAGGCGGTCGCGCACGCGACACTTCCAACCAATACCCAAATCTTCCGCACCATCCGGACACCACGATATCAGGATCGCGGCATGCTCAACTGCCCGGCCGCAATGCGCCGCGCGAACGGCTGGTCCGCGTCGAGGAACGCATCGATCGGCAGGGTGCCCGTGTCGTACGCGCACACCGACGCCCCCGGCTCGAGCCGCGCATCCGCCCCCTCGTGCGCCGACCAGGCTGCGCCGTTCACGTGGTAGACGAGCAGCACGACTTCGGGACCCGGCGGTGGATAGACGTGGTGCAGAACCTCGGCGATGGGCCCCACCAACAGCTGCGTCGCTGCAGGCCCCCACTCCTCGATCAGCTCTCGATGCAGCGCCGCACCCGGCGATTCGCCACGCTCGACCTTGCCTCCGGGGAACTCGAGCCGCCCCGCCCCGTGCGCAGCCCGATCCGACCGGCGCTGCAAGAGGACCCGCTGCGGCCCCAGCCAGACCAGTCCCGCGGCCACGAGCAGGCGAGGTGATGCGACTCCCATCGCGCGCAGAGTACCCGGGGTCGAGACCTTTTGACGCCCGCGGCCGCCTCCCTCTATGCTCCGAGCGATCCTCATGCGCCTGTACGCCAGCAAGATCTCGCACATCACCGACGCCGTCTCGCGTGCCCTCGTCGAACCCGGGCACATCGAGACGAACGACCGCGAGGAGTTCAAGCGAGATGTCGAATCGATTCTCCGCGAGTACCTGCGCAAGGACCGAGAGCTGACCGAGACGGCCAAGGACATTCTCGAGCGCCGCGGCCTGCCCTACTCGGACCTGTTCCGCACCAAGCGTCAGCTCGCCGAGCGCGAGGACTTCGGCATCGGTGACGAGTCGGTCAACTGGATCGCCAACCAGCTGCTGGAGCTCTTCATGCGCTCGCAGTTCGTCGAAGAAATCTTCGCCGAGGACGCCCAGCTTCGCCGCATGCTCAAGGATGTTCTGCGTCGCCACATGCAGGCGGACGACGACCTCGACCGCGAAGTTCGTCGCCACATTCGGCACCTGTCCGAAGGCACGCAGTCGTTCGAAATCGAGTACCAGAAGCAACTCGAGGCTGTGAAGGACAAGTACGGGCTCTCCTGATGGCCCACATCGCGGTCCAGCTTCAGCGCACGCCACAGGGCCTGCATCCGGCCAGCGCCGTGGCGCTGTGCTGGGCGCGGGACATCGGCTCGGCGCGGGGAGCCACCGTGACCGCGTTGTGCAGCGGCGACGCCGGTGATGCAGATGTCAGCGTCGCCAAGGCTGCCGCCCGTTTCGGTGCCGACGTGTTGTTGTTCGGCGGCCCCTCGGGGCTGCGCAACCTTGTCGACCGCCTCAACCCGGTGCATGTCCTGGTCCCGTACACCCCGTTTGGCCTCTCGGCTGGTTCCGACCTCGAGGCGGGACCCCCGGTCGCACGCTGGATCGATCGCCGCAGCCCGCCCTACGCCACCGCCGATGCGGTGACGGCCGTCGTCGCGGGCGTCAAACCCTGGCACAGCTTCGAGACCGAGCTCGATCCCGAGTACGAAGGCGACGTCGATGCCGTCGAGCTGCCCGCGTTCGCGCGCACCGACGACGATGCGACCGACGCCCCCACGCCTCCGGTCTTCGATCTCGGTGCCACCCCGATCGGGTATGTCGCGCCCGATCGCCTGGACTCGGTGGTCGCCAATGCGCTGTCGGCCCTCGGCGCTGCCCGAACACAGTGGGAGGACGCACCGCATCACACCGGCGGCACCACCCTCGTGCTGGCAGACGCGGCCGACACGGCACAGGCCGCGAAGGCAGCACTGGAGCCGCGAACGGACACAGGCCGGGTGTTGCTGTTGCCTGGCCCCGACGTCTCCGCGGTCGCGGACGCCCCTGCCGACACCGTCCCCGCCCGCTGGCGCCACGTCGATGGCGTCTTCGCGGGGCTGTGGGCCGACGTCGTCGCGAGCCTGCGTGAGGGACCGTGGACGAGCAGCCCGGCGTGACCGCGACCGACACGATCGTCGAAGCGCTGTGGCCGGCACGCGGCGCCCCACCGCGGGTGCTGATCGGTCCAGGCGTCGAAGAGGCGCACTACAGCGGACCGGGCGAACCGTACCGAGAGCGCGAGCTGGCCAAGGCCCTGCGAGACGGGACGGCCACGGTCGTCGTATTGCGCAAGGTGTCGCCCACCCTGCTGCGGGCCCTTCGCACGCATCCCCCAGCGCTGCTCGTGCTGACCGGCGACGGACACGAGCTCGACGACCCTGCCGCACTGGCGAGCCTCGCCACGCACGTCCTGGGGCCGCGTGCGGTACTCCGAGTCCAAGACCTGGCCACACGAGCCACGGCCCGAGCGATCGCGTGCGGCCACAGTGCCGAGGAACTCGAGGGCATCAGCCGCGCCCTGGGACCGCGCGACTTGCCACTGCGCCTCGCCCCTACGCCCGCGTGGCTGTGCACGCTGCTGTCTCATCCCTCGCTCGCTGCAGTGCCCGTCGCGGGCACCCTGGACCGCGCTGCGCTGCGAGACCCGAGCGACGCACCGCAGTCGTGGATCGAGTGGGTTCGCAACCGGGAGGCGCCCGTCGTCTTGGTGCCGCTGGGCATCGAAGCCCCCTCGGTCGACGATGACGACGACGATACGCTCCGGACCATCGTCACCGCCCATGCCCTCGAGCGACGTACGGGTCCGGTCTTTCCCGCGCCCCGGGTGATCGCGGGCGTGCTCGACGGGCTGGAACGCCGCGAGAACACCGTGCCCCCCACCGCGGACCAGCTCGCAATCTGGAACCAGGCTCGCAGGGCCTTGCCGATCACGGGGGCGGCGGTCGGCATGCAGACCCCCGACGGCGCCCTGCCACTGCAAGCCCCGACCGCCGCGTTCCTCGCTCAGCGTGCGCTGCTCCGCGCCCGGGCCCACGACGAGGCCCTCGAGCGCGAGCCACCGGCGACCGACGACCTCGACCCCGAGGGACTCGACCGCGCCCGTGAGCTGCTGCGCAACGCCGCCGAGGTGCTCACCGACCAAGAGAGCAAGGTCGTCCTGCGCGGCTTCGGCTTCGACGTCACACGCCAAGCGGTCGCCAACTCGGCCAGTGGGGCCGCGGGCTTTGCCGACCGGATCGGCTACCCCGTCGTGCTCAAGGTCCTCAGCCCGGACCTGAGGCGGCGCACCGATGTCGGCGGCGTGATGCTCTCTCTGGCCACCGCGTCTGCGGTGCGACGCGCCTACGCCAACATCATCGACAACGTGGAGCGCTCGGCTCCCACCGCACGCGTCGACGGCGTGGTCGTGGCCGAGATGGTCGAGGACGGCATCGACATTCGCTGCGGCGCCCGCCGCCTGGCCGACGACAGCGTGGTCGTCTACGGCCGCATCGTCGGGGCCAGCGCGCCCATCGAAGCCGCGTTGGGCATGCTGCCCCTGCGACCCGAAGACGCCTTGGCACTGGCACACGCGGTGCTTTCCCGCGCCCCCATGCCCGCGCTGCGGCGACAGAGCGACCCCGACGTTCCGGGCCTCGCCAACGTGTTCGCCCGCCTCTCGGCCTTGTTCGAGCACGCCCCACGGGTGCTCAGCGTGGACCTCGGCCCGGTCCGCATGCTCGATCCACGCGGGCTCGTCACGCTCGATGCTCGGATCACCCAAGAGGCGCACCTCGAAGGGCTCTGAGCGCCCGGCCGAGAGCGTGCAACACAAAGAGAAACGCCGCTCCGGACGAGACCCGAAGCGGCGCTGAAACGAGAAGCCTGCAACGAGCGGCTAGAGCTCGGTCGCGTGCTTGGACAGGTACGCAGCGACACCTTCGGTCGTGGCGTTCATGCCCTCTTGGCCTCGCTGCCAGCCGGCGGGGCAGACCTCGCCGTGTTTTTCGTGGAACGCGAGCGCGTCGACCAGACGAAGCAGCTCGTCCATGTTGCGCCCGAGCGGAAGGTCGTTGACCAACTGCGCCCGCACGGTGCCCTCGGCGTCGATGAGGAAGGTGGCACGAAGCGCAACGCCGTCACCATGTTCGACGCCGTACGCCTGGCAGATCTCGTGTTTCACGTCAGCGGCCATCGTGTAGCGGACGGGACCGATGCCACCGTCCTCGACCTTGGTGTTACGCCATGCGGCGTGGGTGAACTGCGAGTCGATGGACACCGCGAGCACGTGAACACCACGCTCCTTGAGCGCTTCCATGCGGTGGTCGAGTGCGATCAGCTCGGACGGGCAAACGAAGGTGAAGTCGAGCGGGTAGAAGACAACCGCGGTCACCTTGCCCTTGGAGAACTCGGAGAACTTGAAATTCTCCAGGATCTCGCCTTCGGGGCCGACGGCGGCACAGGTGAAGTCAGGGGCGGGCTTGGTGACGAGTACGTTGGGAGTGGACATGTCGATGTGTGCGTTGGCTGAGGCGGTGGAGTAGCGGTTGGCCCAAACCCGACGCCTCGAGCAGGTCGGACCGCGGGGCGACGTTCGTCATCGCCGAAATCGTGAACACGGGTTTCGCGTCAGCGGGCAGAGAAGAGCAGCGAACGCGTGTCGCAGAACACCGTTCTCCACCCTCGGTCGAGCCGCCAGCGTAGGTACCACAACGGGTGCCTCGGGAACCCCGCGTCGATGGCCTCGCCCCTCAGGCCGAGCCTCGGGCGAGCTTTCGCGTGGAGAAGAGCGGCGGCTCCACCTCGCAGGCCGTGCTCCCGCCCATCTGCACGACCGCCTCGGCGATCGTTCGCTGCAGCTCCTCCAACGCATCCTCCGTGAACCGCAGGGAAACCGGGCCGAAGTGCAGATGCAGCACACCGCATGCACAGGCCTCCACGGACACGACGGAGCTCTGGGCGAGAAGCGTCTTTCCGTCCCCTGCGCCATGGCTTCTTCGAGTTTGCACGACAGAGATCATGGCGACTTTGAAAACCAAAGTCAATATCATGCAAATCCAAAAAGTGGGAGCCAACGAGCCCCCGACGCGCCCTCCGTCGCTGCGCTCAGCCCTGCGCAGTCAGAACACCGACGTGTTCGACCAACAACTCGGCACGGTTGCGCGTGGGGTCTTCGAGCGCCCACTCGAGCAGCGCACGCATCGTCTCACCCACCGCGGGACCGGGTTTGAGCAGGCCTCGGCCGATCAGCTCGCCGCCCTTGATCGCGAGCTCCCCCACCGACAACGGCGCGCCCTCGAGGCACCGCTCCAGGTGCTGGCGGGCCTGTTCGCTCGCCCCGAGCACGTCCAGCGCCGCCTCCAGGCGCGGGCGTCCGATCGCCGCGCATGCGCGCCGAAGTGCGGTCGCCTCCCCTTCGAGGTGGGCTTCGAGCGTCGTCACGTCCGGGCCGCACAGGGCGACGACCTCGGCCCGCAACGCGCGGCTGGGCTTGAGCGCGTCGATGCCTCGCGCAACGATCTCCAGGTCGTGTTCCGACAGCGCCGCACGTGGCCGCAGCAGACGCGCGAGCCGGGTCGCAGTGACGGGGGCCAGGGCGTCGACGGCCTCCAGCGAGCCTTCGAGCGCCGCTTCGGGCAGCGTGGGAAGGACATGCGGCCACATGCCGGTCTCGTGCATCGGACGCAGGCCTCGCGAGGGCGTGGGCGCCCGCAGCAGCTTGTCGAGCTCGACCAAGACCCGCTCCCGGCTGACCTTGTCGAGCACATGCAAGGCACCCGCAATCGCGGCCTCCGTGCGAGGCTCGAGCGTCAACGTTCGCGTGGCGCAGAACCGGACCGCACGCATGGTTCGCAGCCCGTCCTCGAGAAAGCGGCGCGCGGGGTCGCCGACGGCCCTCACGATACCGTCGCGCAGGTCTGCCAAGCCGTCGAACGGATCGGAGAACACACCTCGAATCGGATCCCAGGCGAGCGCATTCACGGTGAAGTCACGACGTGCGAGGTCATCCTCGAGGTCGCGTAGAAACGTGACCTCGGTGGGGCGGCGCCCGTCTTCGTAGGTGCCCTCCCCTCGGAACGTCGTCACCTCCACCGGAGTCGAGGCTTTCGCACCCGGCTGCTGCACCAGCACACTCACGGTGCCGTGTTCGATGCCCGTCGGCACGGTTCGGGCAAAGGTGCCTTGGACTTCCTGGGGCGTGCCCGAGGTGGCCAAGTCCCAGTCGCTGGCGGGCAACCCGAGCAACACGTCGCGAATCGAGCCGCCGACCAGCACCGCGGCGTGCCCGGCCTCCTGCAGCGCTCGCGCAACACCGACGATCTCGGGGGGCACCGCGGCCGAGCGCAACCGCTCCGTCGCCTCGGCCACGTCATGTGGAACAGGCGTGGTCACGTCTCAGGCCTGGCAGGTGCCGCCGTCACAGTCATTCGAGCAGCAGTCGCCGTCCTCGTCGCACAGGCCCCCATCATTGATGCACACGCAAGTATCGGACACTCCGACGTCGCAGGCACCCAGACAGCAGTCTTCGTCAGCGGCGCAACCGCCCGCGAGCGGAACACAGCAACCCGACGTGTCGATGGTGCAGCCGGGCATGTCGCACGCGAGCATGCCGTCCGTGAACTCGGTGCCCGCCTCGGACTGACACGTGGCCCCACCAAACGCGACGCCGTCGCACTCCTCGCCCGGATCGAGATCGCCATCGCCGCAGGTGTACGAGCACATCGAGTCGTCGAAGGTGCAGTCCAGGGCGCAGGCGAGCGTGCCACCATCGAACAGAAGCCCCACGCAGGTCTGCCCATCGAGCTCGGCGCCATCGCACTGTTCGCCAGGGTCGACATTGCCGTCTCCGCACGCGTAACAGCCCGAGGTGTCGAAGCCGCACCCCGCGTTGCAGACCAACGTGCCGCCGTCGAACCCTTCGGTCTCACACGTCGCGCCGCCCAACGCTCCCCCGTCGCAGTCCTCGCCGGGATCGATTGCACCGTCGCCGCATTCATAGCAGCCCGAGGTGTCGAAACCGCAGCCCGCGTTGCAGGCCAACATGCCGCCATCGAACCCTTCGGTTGCACACGTGGCGCTCCCGAGGTCCGGGCCGTCGCAGTCTTCGCCCGGGTCGATGCCGTTGTCTCCGCACTCGTACGAACACCCGCTGGTGTCGAGCGAGCACGCGCCCGTGCAGACGAGCATGCCCTGGTCGAAGCCTTCGGACACGCAAGTGTTGCCGTTGAGGTTCGCGCCATCGCAGGGCTCCCCGCCGTCGATGACGTCGTTGCCGCAGTTGTCGCAGTCGCCGAAGTGGAACTGGCAGTCGTTGGTGCAGCCGAGCATGCCCCCGCCCGCGCCTTCGGACATGCAGCTGGCGCCGCCGAGTTCGCTGCCATCGCAGTCCTCGCCCAGATCGATGACCCCGTTGCCACACGCGTTGCAGCCGTTGGTGTCGAACTGGCAGTTGTCGCCGCAGGCGAGCTCGCCACTGCCAAAGCCTTGCGAAACGCAGGTCTCACCGCCGAGCAACGCCCCGTCGCACGCCTCCCCGGCGTCGATGAACGCGTTCCCGCAGGTGGGACTCTGGCAGTCGTTGGGACAATCGTCGTCATCGACGTCGTTGCCGTCGTCGCAGAACTCGTCGGGCCCGACGTGTTCGTCACCGCAGACGTCGTTCATGCAGTCCGCGGTGCAAGGCTCGCCGGCGACGCCGTTGAGTTCCCCGTTGTCGCACTGCTCCGCCCCTTCGGTGATGCCGTTGCCGCAGCTGTCCGACCCGGTGTCCGAGCCCGCGGTCGTCGTCGACGTGCTCGTCGTGGGATCGAGGGTCGGGTCGGTCGTCTCGGTCCCCGAGTCGCTGCTTCCGGACACGCCGGTGGTGAGGGTCGGGTCGCTGGTGGTTCCAGAGCCCGTCGAGGTGCCGCTGGAGCTCTCGGTGGCGGACTCGCCCATGCCGACGAAGTCGCTGCACCCAGGCCCCGCGCACAGGGCGGCAAGGGCGGCAACGCGCCCCCAATCCTGCAAAGCCATGTTTCAAGGATAGCGCAGGCTGTGGGGCCGCCGCCCAACAAACAACGTCACGCTTTGCACGCGCCCCAGGTCGGGCCCGAACCGGCATCGACCCGAAGTGGGACTTCGAGTTCGACGGCGCCCTCCATCAGCGGTCTGCACAGCCCGATCAACTCCTCGACCCGCTGGGCATCGCATTCGAAGATCAGTTCGTCGTGCACGGTGAGCAGTACCCGCGCCCAGTCCACGGTGGACAGCGCGCGGTCGACCGCAATCATCGCCAGCTTCATGATGTCGGCCGCGCTACCCTGAATCGGGGTGTTCCGGGCCATCCGCTCGCCGTGGGCCCGGGCTGCGCCCTTGCGCGCGAGCTCGGGGATTCGCCGGCGCCGCCCGAGAATCGTCGTCGCGTACCCCCGCCGCTTCGCCTGTGCGATCAGCTCGCGCATGTAGCGGTCGACCCCCGGGATCTTCTCCATGTAGCCCCGAATGTAGATCCCCGCTTTGCCGCGCGGAATGCCCAACTGCTGCGCGAGGCCATGCGCGGTCTGCCCGTACACCACGCCGAAGTTCACCGCCTTTGCGATGCGCCGCTGCTCGTCGTCGACCTCGTCTTCACTGACCCCGAAGACCTCGGCGGCGGTGCGGCGATGCACGTCGACCTGGTCGATGAAGGCCGACATCAGGTTGGGGTCCTTGGACAGGTGTGCCAGCACGCGCAGCTCGATCTGCGAGTAGTCGATGGCCACGAGCACCTGTCCTTCGGGGGCGATGAACGCTTCTCGAATCTTGCGCCCCTGCTCGGTCCGAATCGGAATGTTCTGCAGGTTGGGGTCGACGCTCGACAGTCGGCCCGTGGCCGCGACCGCCTGCGCGAACGTGGTGTGCAGGCGGCCCGAGTCCTCCCGCACCAAGCGCGGCAACGCGTCGACGTAGGTGTTCTTCAGCTTGCTCAGCTGCCGGTACTGCTGGATGTACTTCACCCTCGGGTCGAGCACCGACAGCTGCTCCAGGGCGTTGGCGTCGGTGGAGTAGCCCGTCTTGATCTTGCGGGTGGGCGGCAGGCCCCAGTCCTCGAACAACAGTTTCTGCAGCTGCAGCGGAGAGTCGAGGTTGACCGCTTCGGAGGACTCCTCGGCAAGACTGGCGACGATGCGCCCGAGGTCTTCATCGAGTTCGCGGCCTTGGGCGAGCAACGCGTCGACGTCGATGCGAATGCCGCGACGCTCGATCCGCGAGAGCACCCCGCACAGGGGCATTTCGATGTCGGCGAGCAAGGCCTGTGCCTGCTCTTCGGCGGCCTCGATCTGAGGCTGCAACGCGGCCTGCAGCGAGAACACGGCCCATACGCGCTCGCAGGCCCATGCACCCACCTCCCCTGGCCCGAGCGCGTCGAAGGTCTTGGCCTTGCGCCCCTTGCCGGTCACCGATTCCGTCTTGGCGAGCGTATGGGCGAGGACGTCCTTCGTCAGCGCCTCCAGCTCATGGGAGCCACGGGCCGGGTCGAGGGTGTACGAGACGAGCATCGGATCGAACGACACTCCGCGCGCCTCGATCTGCACGTTGGCCAGCGCGTGCGCTGCGGTCTTGTGGTCGAAGATCGACAGGCCGACCTCGGCGTCCTCCAACAGCGGACGCAATGCGGCCCAGACGTCGGCCTCGGCGAGCTGGGGCCCCTCGACCAAGTCCGCCTGGGCGTGCCCAAACGCCAAGTAGGTCGGTGCGACGCCATCGGCCGCGACCGCGACGCCGCACGGACGAGCACCCAACGCGGCTTCGGTCTGGCCCGCCCCCGCCGGGGTCGCATTCACCAAGAACACCGCCACTTGCCCGGCCTTGCGCAGCGCCTCGGCCAAGGCCGGCAGCCGGTCGCTCTGCGCCCCGGTCCACGTCTCGAACGCACTGGCATCGGGCGCCTCGGTCTTGACGGGCATCAACTCGAGCGCGCCCGGGTCGTCCTCCATCTCGGCCGCCCCTCGACTGGGCACACGACCCATCTCGCGAATGAGCTGCTTGAAGCCGAGCGGCTCGAAGAACGCGAGCAACTTCTCCTCGTCGAATCCCGGGTCGTCCAACTCTGCGAGCGGCGAAGGCAGCTCGACCTCGCGCCGCAGCTCCACGAGTTCTCGGCTGAGCCGCGCGTCCTCGGCGTGCTCGATCAACCGCTCCCGTCGTTTCTTCTGTTTGATGTCTGGAGCCGCTGCGAGCACGCCCTCCAGCGAGCCGTACTCCCCCAAGAGCGCCGACGCGGTCTTGGGTCCGATGCCCGGCACGCCCGGCACGTTGTCGGAGGAGTCGCCCGTCAGCGCCAGCAGGTCGCCGAGCAACGCAGGCCCCACACCGAACTTCTTTTCGACCTCGGCCGGCCCGATGACGACGTCCTTCATCGTGTCGTAGAGGTAGACCGGCGGCCCACCGTCGTCCTCGCCGAGCGTGACCAGCTGCATCAGGTCTTTGTCGGACGAGACGATGACCGTCGTCATGCCGGCCTGGCGAGCCGCGACGACGTAGCTCGCGATCAGGTCGTCGGCCTCGAACTCGGGGTGCTCGACCCGCGGCAAGTTGAGCGCGTCGACGGCCTCCCGCACCAAAGAGAACTGCGGCACCAGGTCCTCCGGCGGCGGAGGCCGCTGCGCCTTGTAGCCCTCGAACGCCGCCTTGCGGCCCCCATCGCCTCCCGCATCGAACACCGCCAGCAACGCCTGCGGTCCGAAGTCGCGACGCGCCGCCTGCACCATGCGCGCGAAGCCCTGAACCGCATTGGTCGGCGTGCCATCGGGCGCGTTGAGCATCGGGATGGCGTGATACGCCCGAAAGATGAAGTTGTAGCCGTCGAACAAGAACAGCACGTTCTTGCCGCCGGGGGGACGGTTGGGGGTTTGGGCTGCCATGAGGGGTTCAGCGCTTGGCTTCGGGCTTCGCGAACACGGGGCTGCGCCGCCGCATGAACACGTAGAACGCTTGGATCAGGCTGGTGGCCGGGATGGCGAGCAGAGCCCCCACGAGACCGAACATGCTCTCGCCGGCCAGCAGCGCAAAGATGACGATCACCGGATGGATGTGGGCCGAGTCGCCGATGATCTTCGGATTGAGCACGTTGGCCTCGAGCAGGTGAATGCCGGCGATCCACGCCAGCATGCCCAGCGCGGGACCGAACGACAGGCCCTGCTCGGCGCTCGCGGCCGCAATCACGATGATCGGAATCGAAGAGATGATGGTGCCGAAGATCGGGATCAGGCTGAACGCCCCCGCCATCAGGGCGAGCAAGAAACTGTACTTGACCCCGAAGACCACCAAGCCGACGAACGTCAGCACGCCGTTGACCAGGCAGATCAGCAACTGCCCCCGCACCACGCCGCCGAGACCTCGATCCATGCTGGCCCACAGCACCTCGAAGTCCCCTTGGTACTCGTAGGGCACCAGGCTGCGTACGAATGCGTTGACGCGACGCAAGTCGACGAGGATGAACGCCGCGATCATGAAGGTGATCACGAAGTTGGTCAGGAAGTCTGCAACCCCGCCGATGAGCGCCGACAGTGCCGGCCCGATCACCGAGCCGAGCTTGGAACTCTGATCCGCGACGAAGCGCTTGAGCGATCCGCCGAACGCCGGCTCATCCTCGGGCAGCGGCGCCGCGGGGCCGAGCACCCAGGTGCCGTCCTCGCGTTGCCGCGCCGACATCTGGACCTGCTCGAGGTCGACCGCGAACGAGCCATCCCCCAGCGGGCGCACGACGAGTTCGTTGGGCAATCCCTCGAGCGGCGCGGGCTCGGGTTCTTCGGACAGGAAGTCGCCGAACTGACTGTCGAGCCACGCCTCGGTGCGCGGCATGTATTCGTTCTCGAGCCGCTCGAGCGCTTGAGGGGCGGAGTCCCGCAGCTTCACGAAGTCCTTGGCGACCGCGGGCAGCAGGAAACCGAAGAACCCACCGAGCACCCCGAGAATCGCGACGTAACACGCGATGACCGCGACGACGCGCCCGACCTTGGGCTGAAGACGCGCGACGGTGGGCGAGAGCAGGTAGGCGACGAGCACCCCGAAGATGAACGGGAGCACGATGCCGCGAAACAGAAGCACGACCGCGACCAAGAACAACAAGAAGCCCCATAGACGACCGAAGCGGCGCAGCGTCTGCCACAGCGTTTCGGGGCGGCGTCGCACGACGGGCGGCGACTCGGCGGGACTTGGTTCTTCGCTCATCGCGACGACCCCCCTGGCATCGCACAGGTGGACGCGGTCTCACAACCCCGGCCAGACGCCGAGAGCTGGAACCCCGAGGCGTCGCTCAGGTGCGCAAGGGACGGCCGGCGATGTCGCGATCGACGTCCCGGGCCCGCTCGGCCGCCGTGCGGTCCAGACCGTGGTCGGTCGCGACGTCCCAGCCCCCGCAGCTGTCGCACCGAAAGCGAAAACGAGGCATCGCGACGCCACATCGATCGCACAGCAGGTTGTGCGGCGGCAGCTCGCCCAGCGCCGCTTCACGGGCGAGGTCGCGCTGCCCTCGGGACAGCCGCAGCCGGACCAGCGCCAGCGTGGCGTCGGCGGAATGCTCGGCTGCCCGTTCCAGCGCCGCGGCCGCCTGATCGGAGTGTTGCCGCGCCACCCGATCGGCGAGCGCGACGATGAGCGCGGGGGACTGCACGGTGCGCAGGGTCGTCAGCATGCGTTCGACCAGGTCCGCGACGCGGCCTTGCTCGGTGGCCCAGCGCCAGGCCTCGGGCACGATCACATGCGCGCCCGCCGGGGCCAGCTCCCACGCCCGCTGCCAGGCCGCCAGCGCGGCACGGCCATCGGTGCCCGCGGACTCGACCCGGGCGGCCGTCGTCCACACGTGGCCGCTGTCGGGCGCCAGCTCGGTCGCCCGGTCCGAGAGGCGTTTGGCCTTGCGCGCATCGCCGTCGGCCAACGCAATCGCAGCCTGTCCCGCCAGGGCATGCCCGCGACGAATGCGGCTCTCCCGGCGTCGCCGGCCCTCGACCTGTTTCTCGTGGCGCTCCCACGTGGCCGCCGCGAACTCCCACGCGCCCGCCTGCTCCAGCGCCTGCGCCAGAGACTCGAGAGTCGCGACGGAAGCCCGGGCCAGCGACGCGGCCCGCATCAGGGCTCCCACGGCCGCACGCTCGCTGCCTTGGGCGAGGAGATCTCTGCCCAGCCCGACCAATGCCGCCACGCGTTGGTCCGCGGGCAAGTCGGCCGACGCGAGCACGGTGCGGTGAATCGCCTTCGCCCGCTCCACCCGACCGCGTCGGCGGTCGAGGGCCGCGAGCGCCAGAAAAGCCGTGCTGTCGGCGGGCTCGGCCTCGGCCAGCATCTCCAACTCGGCGGCAACGTTTTCGAGATCGCCCTCCGCGAGCTCGTACAGAACTCGGGATCGGCGCGCGAGTGCCTCGACGACCTGCTTGCGCGGGGCTACGTACCACCACCCGGCACCGAAGCCCGCCGCCAGGCACAGAATCGCCACGAACACGGTCGTCATCGCGCGCCTCCGCTCGACCGGCCCTTGCCGTCGGCTTCCTCCCGCATGAACTGCTCGGTCATCACCTTCTTGGTGCCGTCTTCGAGCTGCGCCTCGGCGGCGAGTAGCTCGTCTTCCTCTTGTTGCCGCAACGGCAGTCGACGCAGGTCGAGCACTTCGCGCTCGAGTTCCTTCACCCGCCTGCGCGTCCGTGCAACTGCGCGAATGCGAAACGGGGCGCGAATCGCCGCGAACGCCAGCAACGAGGCCGCCACGAGCCATCCCGCCATGAGTCCGGCCAGGTTCACGTGGTACCGAACGTTGGTCAGCGGAGCGAGCAGGTTGGCCCGGGGCACCGAGACCACCACCTCGACCCACGCCGAGTTCGACTGCAGCGTCGTGCTGGCCCACAGCACTCCGAGCACCACCAGCGTGAGCGAGACACCGAGATAGACCTTGCCCAGAGCGGTCACAGAGTGGGCGCACGATAACAGCCGGTGTATCTTCCCGCCATGGTCGCTCGGCCCGACGCCTCCATGGCTGCTCCCCGTCTGTTGTCCATCTCCGTCCTGGGGGCGGTGATCGCCGGCATGGTCGGGGGTGCATGCGCAACGTCCGACCAGATGCTGGAGAAGCAGCGGCGCCAAGACGAGCTCGATGCGGGGCCCTCCTGCTACAGCGGCGTGTCCGAGGATTGCTACACCGGACCCGACGGGACCGCAGGACGTGGCGCCTGCCGCCTTGGACAACGAACGTGCGAGAACGGCACGTGGGGCGAGTGCACGGGCGAGGTCGTGCCCTCCCAAGATCTCTGCAACAACATCGATGACGACTGCGACGGCGTGGTCGACAACGGCTTCGAGCGCGAAGGGGCGCTTTGCTTTCGGCAGGGTGCCGAGGGGGTTTGCCGCACCCAGGGGCGTTGGCGCTGCTCGGACGACGGCAGCAGCAGCACCTGCGACGCTCCGATCGTCGAGCCCACCGCCGAGACCTGCAACGGACTCGACGACGACTGCGACGGAGAGGTCGACGAGGACTCCGTGCCGGCCGACCTGCAGACGTGCACGACCGGCAAGGCCGGGGTGTGCAACGGCGGCACCAACAAATGCGTGCAGGGCAAGGTCCGCTGCATTCAGGATGTTCAGCCCGGTGCGGAGATCTGCAACGGCCTCGACGACGACTGCGACAACGAGGTCGACGAAGAGTGTGCCGCCCCGCCCTCCTGACCACACCGCCCTACGTTCACCCGGCCGCCGGTCCGCATGCGCGTGACCGTTGACCGATGTCGGTGTCCCTCCGTACGATCGGAGGAGCGCGCCGATGACCGACTCGAAGAACGACACCCTCGTTGAAGACGAGTCCCACGATGGCGGCGGGGCACAGAGCGCCTGGCTGATCTCGATCGGTTCTCCCGAAGACGGTTTCGCGCACGCCGGGCGGGTGTTCGAACTCGCGGTCGGCCAACACGTGAAGTTCGGGCGCGACGATAGCTCCGACGAGCTGCGTTTCTTCGAAGCCGAGAAGGACAACGAGGTCGGCATTCCGTACGGGTGGGTCAGCGGCGAGCACGCCGAGCTGGAGGTCACCCCGCGCATCGGCGGCCTGGGTTTCACCCTGCGGGACCTGGGCAGCCGCAACGGCACCTTGGTCAACGGCGAGCGCATCTCGGGCTCCGTCAAGCTGAGACCCGGCGACGTCTTCGAGGTGGGTCGATCGTTCTGGACCGTACGCGCGATTCGGGCCAATACACCGCGGCCCAAGCCCAGTGAGTTCGATCCCGCGGGCACCTGCAGCCCACACTTGCACCAGCTTCATCGCACGCTCAAGCGTCTCGCCCCCAGCACGGTGCCCATCCTGCTGCGCGGCGAGACCGGCACGGGAAAGGAATACCTCGCCCGCGCCATTCACCGCGTCAGCGGCCGGCCTGGCCCCTTCGTGGTCGCCAACCTGTCGGCGATGTCGGAGCACCGCGTCGAGTCACTGCTGTTCGGTGACGGCGAGCGCCCCGGACTGTTCGAGCAAGCCGACGGCGGCACCCTCATGCTCGACGAGCTCGGCGAGCTCTCCAACGCGGTGCAGTCGAAGCTGCTCTCGGTGCTCACCGACTCCCGTGCCGCCACCGGACCGGGCAAGGACGCCTTCGACGTCCGGCTGATCGCCACCACCCTGCAAGACCTCGGTCAGCGTGTGGAAGCGGGCGGCTTTCGGCCCGACCTCTATTCGCGCCTGGCGGGGTTCGTCGCCGAGCTCCCCCCGGTGCGTGCCCGACGAGAGGACCTGGGGCTGCTGTGCCGCACGTTCATCGCCAATCTGCAACGCGACGGCCGTCCGACCCGGCTCACCTCCAACGCGTTTCGCCGCATCCTCGGCCGCGCCTGGCCGTTCAACGTCCGCCAACTCACCCAGACGATGACCACCGCCAGCCTGCTCGCCAGCGGGGACGGCACCATCACCGCGGACGCGCTGGCCGAGATCCTCGAGCAGGACGACGGCCTCCCGCAAAGCCCCGACGAGGTCCGCCGCATCCGCGCCGAGCTGGTCCGCCACCTCGCCAAGTTCCACGGCGACACCGACGGCATCGCCAGCGCAATGGGCCGCGACCCCTACCAGATCCAACGCTGGCTCGAACGCTTCGAGCTCCAGCCCGAAACCTACGCCACTTAGGGGAACCTCTCGGTTCCCTCGCTCCGGCCGGCACAGCCGCCCTGCGCTCTCCCTCCAAGGACGGCCCCGGCGCGGCCTCCCTCGTCGCTCCGCCTACGCCACCTAGGGGAACCTCTCGGTTCCCTCGCTCCGGCCGGCGAAGCCGCCCTACGCTCTCCCTCCAAGGACGGCCCCGGCGCGGCCTCCCTCGTCGCTTCGCCTACGCCACCTAGGGGAACCTCTCGGTTCCCTCGCTCCGGCCGGCACAGCCGCCCTACGCTCTCCCTCCAAGGTCGGCCCCGCAGGGCCTCCCTCGTCGCTTCGCTCCTCCCCGCCCCTAAACCGGTGTCGTGCGGTGGTGGGGCGCCTCGGGAGCCGCCCGCGAGCGTCGGCGCGGGCGTTTCGGGCTCCGATGAAGGCCCTCCGTTGGACGGTACGCTGAGCGCACGCGTTGTGGCGACAGGGGTCGCCAAACGCTTTCGCGCTCCCCCACGTTTGGCGCCAGGGGGCGCCAAACGTTCGGCTACTCCTCGAGCGCCGCGAGCTGTCCGGAGAGCTCGGGGTGTTCCGAGTCCTCTTCCAACCCTCGTCGCAACATCGCCCGGGCTTTGGGCTTCTCGTCGAGCGCGACGTGAGCCCGGGCCAGGTTGACGTAGATGTCTCCGCGACGGAGTAGCCCCGACTGGTCGGCGTTCTGAAGCAGCATCGTGCGATAGATCTTCAGCGCGTCGCGCCAGTCGGACTCCTGCTCGTGGAGTTCGCCCAGCACCATCAACGTCTCCACGTTGGTGGTGTCGATGCGGTACGCCTCGAGCAACTGGTCCTTCGCGCCGTTGGCCCCCGACGCCTCGGCGGCCGCGAGCGAGATGCGAGCAAGGCGGGTGAGGTCGTGGGCGAGCGCCTTGTTGCGCTTGGCCTGTCGACCCACCTGCACCAGCCAGTTGTACATGTTGGCCGCGTCGTCGAAACGGTCGGCAGCGTACAACGCATCTGCAATGCGTCGGTTGATGCCCACGTCGTCCTGAACCTCCTTGTAGAGGCCGTGCAGGACTCGCAGCGCCCCATCGGCGTCCTGCATGCGGTGCAGCATCACGTCGACCCGCTCCAGCACCAACTCCTGGCGCATGCCGGGGTCCTCGGTGCGCCCGGCCACGAGCTCGAGCGCGTAGGCGAGCTTGTCCCACTGCTCGCTGTCTCGGTACAGGTCGAGCAACGCCTTGCCCGCATCGAGGTTGGCGGGATCGAGCTGCAGCGCCCGCTCCAAATGCCCCTGGCGGGCATCGGCATCACGCTCCAGTGCCGCGAGCCGCAGGTGTAGCGCGGCCCCCTCGGGTCCCTGCGGGTCGAGGTCGGCCGCACGACGCAGCGTCAGCTGCATCGCGCCGTCTTCACCCATGGCCTCGTACACCGCAGCCTTGCCGAGCAGTGCGGGCACGTAGCTGGGGTCGTCTTCGAGCAGCGCGTCGAGCAGGTCCTTGGCCCGCTCCGGGTGGCTGAGTTCCGACGCCAGTAGCGTGGCCAACCGAGACGTGACGGCGCGATAGCCCTCGGTATCCCCTTGGTCACGGCACTGGTGCATCCGGTTTTCGAGTGCCTCCGAGAGCTCTACCCAGCGCTCCTCCGCGACGAGCAACCGCTCGAGCGCCTGCTCGGCGGGGCCGTAGCCGGGCCGCTCGACGAGGATCTGCTGATAACGCTCGACCGCATCGGACGCGTCGTCGAGACGATGCTCCGCAACCTGGGCGAGGTCCTCCAGCACCGCGACCCGGTCGTCGCCCTCGGCGACTTCGAGCTTGCGCTCCAACACGTCACGCACGTCCTGCCACTGCTCCAAGCGGCGCAGCAGCACCTCGAGTTCGGCCAGCGCCTCACTGTCGTCGGGTGCGTCCGAGAGCATGTCTTGGTAGACGCCCACCGCGTCATCGGCCCGCTCGAGCTTGTCCACGAGCAGGTTGGCGAGACGGTAACGAAGCTCCCGGCGTTCGCTGGCGTCCGGGGTGATCGCGCTACGGCGTCCCAGTGCGTCCGCGAGCGCCTCCGGCTCCCCGGCTGCACCGCGCAGCGACAACAGCATCTGCCACGCGCGGGTGTCGTTCTCGTCGACCGCGATCAACTGTTCGAGGTCTTCGACCGCGAGCTCGGGGTTGGCGAGCGCGCTCTGAGCCACCGTGGCGGCTTCGTTCCACAGCTCGACCGCAGCGACCGGATCGGACTGCAACGCAGCGCTGCGAGCCAATGCGTCGTGCAACGTGCTGGCTTCCCCAGCCGCGCGCGACGACGCGATCAGCAGTTCGAGCGCTTCGGGCATGTCGGGTTGGTCGTCGAGCACGACGCCGATCGTCTGCATCGCAGCCGCCGGGTCGCGCAGCGTGTCCAGCTGCATCCTCGCCGCCCGCACGCAGACGCTCACGGGAATGTGTTCGCGTGCCTGCGCGGCCTCGACCGCCTCGAGCATCTTGGCGACCGCCGGTCGGACCAACGCGTTGTCGGCCTCCGACAGCGCCACCATGCGGTCGAGCACCGACGAGGCGTCGGGGTCGAGCACCAGCAGACGCCCCCACGCATCGAGCGCCTCCTCGGACGAGCCGCCGCCCTCCTCGCGCAGCGTCGCGAGCTGCTCGAGGAGCCGCGGGTGGTCGCCTTCGTCGGCGGCCTCGAGCCTCAGCGCGGTGACCTGCGCCTGTCCACGCCGATCGCCTGCGGCCTGGTAGGCCTGTTCGAGCGCGTCGAGCAAGCCCGCCGACGGTGCGCCGTCTCGACCTTCGAGCAGCGCTTCCATGCCGCGCACCGATGCCGACGCGCCGTCGATGTCGAACGACTCGCGATACGCCTCTAGCGCCCCCTCGGCCTCGCCAGCCTCGCGGCGCGCATCACCGAGCCGCACGAACAGCTCCGACTGCTGCGAGGGCTCGGGCGCCAGCCGTGCGCCTTCGACCAGTGCCGCACTGACAGCCGCGAGGTTGGAGGCCGAACGCCCCAACCGCTCGGCCCGCAGGCACACGTCGAGCGTCGCCAGGCCGGAGTCGACCAGTGGCGAGAGCAGCCCCAAGGCGCGCTCGGAGTCCCCGAGCACTTCCTCGGCCAGGTTCGCCGCGTACATCGCCGTGGCCACACGAGCCTCGGGCGCGAGGTCCTCGTTGGCGGCCCGCGTCGCGAGCAGGTCGAGGTGCTCCCCACCCTGCCCCAACTGCACGGCGAGCCGGCCTCCCTGGTCGAGGGCATCCGCCAAGGCTTCGTCACCATCGACGACATCGAGCAACGCGTTGCTCGCTTGCAGCGCCCCGGGCAGGTCGTCGAGCCGCTCGACCCGCAGGCGCGCGAGCTTCTGCAACGACTCCACGGTTTCGCTGGGGTCTTGGCTCAGCTCCGCCCGCGCCGCCAGCACCTCGGCCAGCTCGGACAAACGCCCGGCTTGTTCGAGCGGCTCCATCGCGAGGTTGCCGGCGGTCTCGAACGAGTCCGGCGCCTTCGCCAGGCCGACCAGGTCGCTGAGCGCTCCATCTTGGCTGGGCATGATCGCCAGCACTTGCTCGTAGCGTTCGAGCGCGCCGGTCACGTCCTCGAGCGGCCCGGCATACATGCGGGCCACGTCGAGCACCAACGACGCTCGACGCTCGTCGTTCTGGGTCAGCGTGGCGCGCTCCGAGACAACGTCGGCCGCCTCCGCGTGGCGCCCTTCGGACTCCAGCGCCCGGGCAAGCGCAGCCATGGCGTCGTCGTCACTCGGCGCATCCATCAGCAGCGCTCGCAGCACGTCGATCTCGGCCTCACGGTCCTTCATCGTTTCGCGCTGCAGGTTGGCCAGCTGCATGCGCAGGTCTCGACGTTCCTGCTCGTCGGTCGAGGTCTCGACCTGTCGCTCGAGCACATCGATGAGCTCGCGCGTGGACCCGGAAGCCTCGTAAACCCGGCTGAGCCGCGACAGCGCTTCCTTGTCGCCCGGCTCGACGTCGAGCAAGCCCTTCCAGGCCGCTTCCGCCGCTTCGGGCCGCACCAGCACCTCCTCGTACAGCCGCGCCAACCGACGCAGCAGCTCCACCCGGTCGTGGTCGTCCTCTGCCACGGTCGCCCGCTTGTCGAGCACCCCGGCCAGCTCCTCGTGATAGCCCAAAGCGGTCAGCGCTTCGTCCAGGCGCGCGAGAGCCTCGGGGTGATCGTCCCGCAGCTGCAGCGCGGCGCGCAACGTCTCCACGGCCCGCTCGACAGCCCCATGCTCACCGAGCAGCGCGGCCCCACGCACCATCAGGGACAACCGACGGTCCTCGTCGGACTGCAGCATCTCGGCGTCCGCCGCAGCCACCAAGGCCTCGGCGAGCGCACCCCGTAGGTCGAGCGTTTCGGCCATGTACTCGACCCCGCGATCGAGCTCTTCGAGCGTGTCCACCGGACCCGGCTCCGCGAGCGCCCTGCAAAGGGTACGGAAGGCCGACTCGGCGGTATCGGGCGAGGCCACCAGCAGGTTGGCCATCGCGCGATACAGCTCGTGCCGCGCCACCGGGTCCTCGGTCTGCGTCAGGCGCCACTCGTCGACCTCGACCATGCGGCGCACGTTGCCGGCCCGTTCGTAGATCGGCCGCAGGGTGTCCAGAATGCGGGCCCGCAGTTCGCGACGACGCTGGGCGATCTGCTCCAGCAGCAAGACCGCGTCCGCGTGATCGGGCGCGTCCGCCAGCAGCATTTCGATGGTGTCGACCGCCGCATCGGGCTCCTCGAGCGCGCCGTCTTGAATCGCCGCGATGCGCAGCGCGACCTCGGCCCGGGCGTCGACGTCCCCACCTTGGTCCAACCGCTCGCGCAGCAGGTCGAGCAGGTCCCGATGCCGATCGTTGTCGGCGAAGATCTGCTCCAGCCGCGACCGTGCGAGGTCGTACGACGGCCGAATGTCGAGCATGCGCCGGTACGCACGGGCGGCCTCGTCGGGGTCGTCGAGCATCTCCTGCGCCAGCGTGGCCAGCTTGCGCAGCACCTCGATCTGTCGGTCCTCTTCCAGGGCGCCGTCGACCTCGGACCAGTACAGCGCGCCCAGCTCCGGCCACATCTCGGCGTGGGTCAGCGTCGACTCGAGCGATGCGAACACCTGCCGGTCTTCGGGGTTGGCTTCGCGAATGCGCTGCAGCAGCGGCACCGCGCGCTGGGGCTGGCGCAAGATGCCCGCCCACAAGTCGGCCGCCTCCCGCACCACCGCGAGCATTTCGTCAGTGTTGTCGTCGGCGCCTTGTTCCTGCACGTACTCGGTCAGCAGCGCGGCGTAGCGCTCCGTCTGCCCGAGCACGCCCGACAGGCGCGAGAGCTGGTCACGGACCCGGCGCGAGGTGGGCTGCTCCTTGAACAGCCGCTCATAGCTGGCCATGGCCCGCTCTAGGTCCTCGAGCTGTTCCTCCTCGATCTGGGCGATCCGCATCAGGATGCGCATCCGGGTCCCGTCGTCTTCGGCGTCCTCCAGCCGAATCTCCTGGATCTGGATCAGGCGATTCCAGTCGGCGACCGCTGCGAACACCGGCTCGAGCAGCTCGGCCACCCGGGTGCGCATCGACGGGTCCTCGAGGTACCGGTCGAGTTCCTCGGTCGCGACCGCCTGATCGGGATCGAGCTTGAGCGCCGCGCTGAGGTGATGAATGCCGGTCTCGGGATCCTCCAAGCGGCTGCCATACAGCCGTCCGAGCCGCAGGTGGGTCTGCACCGCATCGACGCCCGCTTGGCGGGAGAGCTTGCGATTGAGATGTGCCGCCAGTTCGCGCCAGCGCTCGGTCTGCTCGTACAGCGGCTCCAGCACGTCCTGCACTTCGGGCATGGCCATCGCGTCGGGCGAAAGCCGCTCGTACAGACGAATCGCCTCCTCGGGCTGTCCGAGGTGATCGCGATTGAGTTCGGCCGCGCGCGTGAGCGCAGCATCGCGCTCGGCGGTGTCGCTCGCTCGGTCCGCCCGCGAGACCAACAGGTCGGCAAGCGGCTGATGGTCGTCCTGGCGCAGATAGATCTGCTCCAGCGCGTCGGCGGCCTCGCTCGCATCGGGCGAAATCTCCAACACGCGCTCGTACGCACGGCGGGCGACGTCCAGCTGCCCCAGCCGTTCGAGCGCAACCTTGCCCTGGCTGCGAAGCACCCGCATCTGCAGGCCCGAGTCGAGGATGTGGTCGACGGTTTGCGTGTACGCCTCGAGCAGCGGCTCCGCCCGATCGGCCTCGGCGCCCAGGCGCTCGACCTTTTCGAGGATCGACTCCAGCTCGGGCTGATCTGCAGCCTCCACCATCGCCTCACACAACACCCCGAACGCCTTGTCGGCATCCTGGAGTTTTTCTTCCTGGGTGTCGGCGACCTTGAGCAGGGCCTGCAGGCGACGGCGCCCCGACGGCTGCTTGCGTGCCTGGAGTTCTTCGAGCTCCACCAACGCGGGCCAGTTCTGCTCCGCCTCGTACAGCGGGGTGAGAATGCGAATCGCGCGGTCGCGCGTCGCGTCGTGTTCGAGGTAGCCGCCCACTTCGCTGCGCGCACGCGCATCGGTGGGTGCGAGGTCGAGCACGCGCTTGAGCAGGTCGAGCGCGTCCGAACCCCGTCCCAACTTCTTGCCGACCACCACCGCGGTCCGGGTCAGCAGACCGACACGAATCTCCTCGGTTTGCGCGATGGTGGTGAGGCGCCGCAGGCACTCCTCCACGTCCGGCCAGTGGTCGAGGGACTCGTGCAGATCGGTCAGGGACTGCAGCGCGTACGTGGTTTCCTCGCGCCCGACCTTGAGGTCGAGCACCGACTGGAACGACTCGATGGCGCGATGCGGCTCGTCGAGTTTGTCGCGCTGCAGCTCGCCGAACTGGCGCCACAGCGCCGCACGCGTGCGCGCATCGGTGGTCACGCCGATGCGGTGTTCGACCACCTCGACCAGACGCGCCCACTCCTCTTCCTCGGTGAAGAGGCGCTCGAGCGCATCGAGAGCGACGCCGTTGGCCGGCTGGCGGTCGAGCACCTCGGAAAAGGTGAGCGCCGCACCGACGCGGTCGCGCAGCTCGAGCTGCACCGCGGCGATTTCGAGGCGCACGTCGACCTGCTGGGCGGGCGTGTCGACGAAGCGCAGCAACGCCCGTTTAGCCTCCACCAACGCTACGCCGTCCCCTGCCTCGAGGTGCAGGCGGCAGAGCTTGGACACGGCCTCATGGGCCAGCGACGCGTCCGGGGGATCGAGCGCGAGCAGCTGCGTGTAGGCCTCGCGCGCGCCCTCCTGGTCTCGCAGGTGCTGATCGAGAAGCCGCGCCTGGCGGGTCGTCAGGTCGATGCGAAGCGCGGAGTCCACGACGCGCTCGTGGCCGAGTGCGGCTTGCCACACGCCCGACAGCTCGCTGAAGCGACCCAAGCCCAACCCCAGCCGTTCGATTTCCTGGCGGGTGTCGAAGCGCGTGGGATCCATCAGGTACGCCTCGCGCACGTACGACATCGCGGTGCCGGGGTCGCCCATGTCGGTCTCGTAGACCCGGGCGATCTGCATGAGGTAGCCGATCGCATCATCGGCCGCGCCCATCGACTCGGCCTGCTCACGGCGCACTTGGGCCACACGAATGCGCCCGATGTGGTCCCCCACCCGCTCGTAGAGCGGCTCCAGCAACGCGCAGGCCTGCAGCTGCACCTCGTTGATGCCGAGCAGCTCCTCGAGCAGTCGCCGCGCTTCTTCATGGTCGGGGTCGTCGCCGAGCACTTGGCCCAGCAGGTCGACAGCCCCGAAGGCGTCCCCGAGGTACTGCATGCGCAAGCTGGCTTGGCGCACCCGAAGCTCGCGGGCCTCGGCCGGCTCCTCGACGAGCTCCGCTTGGCGCCCCAACGTTTCTTCGAGCTTGAAGTAGTCGTCGGTTTCGCTGCCCTCGGCGTACATCTCCGCCAGCAGGCCGATGGTCCCCAGATCGTCGGGAATGAGGTCGAGCAGTTCTTCGGCCGTGGCCACTGCGGTCCGGCGGTCGCCCAGGACGTTGCGCGAAAGCTCGATGATGCGCGAGAGCAGCTCCTTTTGTTCGCGCTGGTTGAACGTCACGTCCACGCGGCGGCGATACAGCGCGACCAGGTCTTCATGGGCGTCGCGTTCACGCAGCAGCGCTTCGAGGGCCTCGTACGCGCCCTGGTGTGTCTCGTCGTGGCTGAGCACCACGCCGAAGGCGGCCTCGGCCCGCGAACGCTCGCCGAGTTGGTCGCGCAGGATCACCGCGTGTTCGAGCAGCAGGTCGCGCCGCAAATTGGCCCGCTCACGGGGCAGCGTTCGCCCCTCCGCTTCGGCCGCGTCCGCCTCCTGCCCCAGTCCGGCCAGGGCCGCTTCATAGGCGTCGGAGACGTCTTGCATGCGCCCGAGTTCACCGCCCAGGCGCACCAGCACCTGGCGTGCGTCCCACTGGCTTGGATCGGCCCGGAACAGCTGGTCGCGAATCCGCAGCGCGTCTTCACGGCGCTCCTCCATGCGCTCGTAGATGCCGGCGAGCGTGGTGAGCTGCTCGAAGCGCGTGGCGTCGTCCTCTTCTGCGCCGACGATGACTTCCATCGCCTCGGCCTCCTTGGGACGGTTCTCGGTGCGCTTGTAGTAGGGCAGCAAGCCGCGCATGACCGCCAGCGAGGTGCTGGGATCGGCTTGCCGGAGTTCCTCCAGGGCGGTGACCGTGTCGACGTGCGCACCGTCGAGTTCGAGCACTGCCAAGAATCCCTCGACCGCGCGCTCGGAGTCCTGCAGGCGCGTGGCATGCAGCTGCGCCAGCTCGAACATCAGCGGGATGCGAAGCGTGTCCGACGAGGACAGGTCGAGCTTGCGTTCGAGAATCGCCGCCAGGTCCGCCCAGTGGCCACGGTTGCGGTAGATGCGGGTCAAGGCATCGAGCGCGGCCGCGTCGTTTTCGGAGAGCGTGAGGATGGTGCGATAGCTCTCCGCAGCGGCCTCCAGGTCACCGAGCTGGTCCTCTTGGAGTTTGGCGAGCCCCCGCAGGGTGGACAGACGCGCGTCGACGTCGTCGGTGACCTCCAAGCGCTTGCGGTACACTTCGCTCAGGTCGTCCCACCGACGGGTGGACGAGTAGATGTCCTCGAGGGCCGACATGGCGTCCGCATTGGTCGGCTGCAGGCCGATGATGCGACGGTAGTACCGCTGAGCGTCGTCGGGCTTGAACAGTCGATCGCGGGCGATGATGGCCAGCTTTTCGAGCAGCACCAACCGCTCTTCGTCCTCGACGCCCTCGGCGTCGATACGCCCCTCGAAGATCGTGGTGAGTTCGTCCCAACCGTCGGCCCGCTCGGCGGCCTGCTCCAGCTGCTCGCGCAGGCCCTCGTCGCCAGGGCGTAGGTGATAGGCCTTCGAGGCCAACTGCAAGGTGAGTGCGGCGGAGTGCAGGCGGTCCTCGGCGACCTCCCGCATGGACGCCAACAGCTCGAGACGCTCGTCGTCGCTGTCGGCGGCGCCCAGCAGCACCTCGTAGGTGCTCATCAAACGGGCCCAGTTGCTCTGCTCGCGATAGATCGGCAGCAGCTCTCGGGCGACGTCGAGGTTGTCGGGCTGAATGGCGAGCGTGCGCTCCAGCGCCTTGAGGGCGCGCTCGGGCTGCCCCAAGCGCTCGTTGCACAGCCCCGCGACACGCCGGTACAGCAGAACGCGCTCTTCGATGTCGGCGATGCGATCCGCCGCGCTCTGCAGCACCTCGACCAGGTCGGCGAGACGACCTTGGCGTTCGTACAGGGCGGTCAGGTCGTCCCATCGACGATCGGCAACGAACGCGTCACGCAACCGACGGGTGGCCTTGTCGTGGCCGGGCGAGAGCCGCAGCACCTCGGTCCACACCTCGATGGCGCTGGTTCGGTTCTGCAGGCGGTCGCCATACAGACCGCCCAGGTGCTGCAACAGCGCAATCGCCTGCTCCCGCTCACAGGTCCGCAGCTTGCGATGCAGGATCTCGGCCGCGTGGGCCCACCGGGACTCGCGCTCGTACAACCGCGCCAACGCGGCCAGTGCACGGTCATCGTCGCCGTGGTGCGTGAGCACGTCGTTCCAGGCTTCGATCGCCTCTCGACGATCGCCCAGACGGTCTTCGGCCAACCGCGCCAGGTCGATGCGGGCGGCCAGGGCCTCTTCGCCCTCGAGGTCTTCGAGTTCCTCGCGCCGCAACGCGATGAGGGCCCGGAAGTCCCGACGTTCCTCGTGAATGCGCGCCAGCAAGGCCCGTGCGTCCTTGTCTTTGGGCGCGATCGTCAGCACGCGACCCAGGGGCTCGAGCGCGCGGGCGGGGTTGCCCAGCTGCTCGACCCACATCGTGGCCATCTTGCGAAGCAACTCGCACTCGCGCTCGGTTTCTCCCGCGGCCGACGCGGCGGCGATGCGCTTGTCGTAGACCCCCAGCAGGTCCGCGTGACGGCCCGCTTTGGCGTAGGTGTCGGCCAGGGCGTCGAGGCTCTCCTCGTGCGACGGATCGACCTCGAGAATGCGCTGCAGGGTGGCGAGCGCCATCGTGTCGAGGCGCAGCTTGTCGCGATACAGGGCCGCGATTTCCAGCAGGGTCGCGATGCGCTGCTCCTTGACGTCGTCGCCAGACCCGAGCCGCTCCAGCTCGTCCTTGAGCAGGTCGACCAACGCGGTCCACTTGCCGCCCGCGCGATAGAGCCGAACCAGGGCTTCGGACGCGCGTGGGTCGTGGCCGTCCTCCCGGATCACCGAACGCCACATCTCGATCGCGCGGTCGCCCGAGCCGAGGCGCTCCTCGGCCAACGTGGCGACCTCTTCGGCGAGTCCGAACCGGATCTGCGGATTCTTGCTCGCCCGGCGGGCCTGCACGAGCACCTGGATGAGCTGCGTCGCCTTGGTGTCCTCGCCGAACAGCTCCCGATAGAAGGCCAGCACCTCGGGATGCGCAGGGTCGCTGCGGCGCACTCGGCGGTAGTACGGCTCGGCCAGCTGGGGCTGCTCTCCACGGCGCCACAGCACCATCGCTGCGGTCAGTACCGCTTCATTGCCACCACCATCGCGGGGTGCCCGTTGCGCGGCGGCCTTTGCCGCGTCGACGATGTCGGCGGCGTCGGCCTCGGCGCTGAGCATCGCGCCGAGCACGGTCGCGACGGCTTCGGCCGAGTCCGGGTTGTTCTTGGCTTCGATTCGGGCTTGAGCGAGGTCGACACCGTCGACTGCGGCCGTCAGAGCGGCACGCGCATCGTCATCGTTGGCGGTGAGGAGCTGGGCGAGAGCAGAGCGAACTTCGGCCATGGGTCGTCGTGTTTCGATCGTGAGCGCGGCGAACGAGGACAGGCACGCGCATCCGCTGCGTCGTGCCGCCACCTCCGATCGTCGGCGGAGCGGAGGGGACGCAACTCTACGCCCGCGGCGCGGCCGCATTCAACGACAACTCTGGCCCTCGGCCCGGATTCTTCCGCACGTCCCAACCGCGGGAAACGGTGGGCGAGCGGGGACTCAGGCTTCGCCAAACGCGGTCATCAGCAGGACCAGGCTGGAGGCCGCCGCAGCGGCCACGTTCAGCGAGCCGAGCTTGCCGTGCCGGGTGAGCGTCACCTTGAAGTCACACGACTCGGCGGTGAGTCGTCGAATCCCTCGGCCCTCGCTGCCGAGCACCAACACCACCGACTCGGGCATCGCCCCGGTGCGACACAGCGCCGCCAGATCATCCGTCGCGTCGACGACGGTCCCCACGATCCAGTGCCCCGCATCCTTGCACGTGCGCAACGCCTGCGCGAGGTTGGTGACCTCGGCCATCGCCAGCCGCTCGGTGGCACCGGCCGACGCTCGGGCGACGGTCGCCGTCAGGCCCACGGCCCGGTCGCGGGGCCAGAACACACCGCTCACCCCGAAGAACTCGCAACTGCGCAGGATTGCGCCCAAGTTCTGTGGGTCCACCACGCCGTCGAGCGCGACGAAGACCCGCCGCGGCGCGTCGCTGGGCCGCGCCAACAGGTCCTCCAAATCGAGCAAGGGCGGCGGCGCTGCGAGGGCGACGATGCCCCGAGGGTCCGCATCGCCGACCTCCAGCTGGAGCTGCTCGCGGTCGACTCGTTCGACCGGAATGCCGAGCCCCGCCGCGCGTTCAGCCACGTCGAACTCGCGTCGCTCGTCGACGAGCACCCGTTCGATGCGATCGGCCGCCGCGTCGAGCAACTCGACCACCGCCCGCTCGCCGGGCACCGCATATCGCGCGGGTCGTCCCTTGCGGGGCTTGCCCTTGCCGCGACGTCGTCCCTTCGGCTTCTTGGTGGCCTTAGGGTTGGGTTTGAACGGGGGCGGTTCGGATGACGCCATCGGGAGCCACGTGGGCGAGAGTCAGAGAAGGAGGGCCCGCGTCGGCGGACTTCAGCGCCCGCTCGAAGGCCCGGTAGACGAGCAGTTCTTGGTCGCCGGGAGGATGCCCTTCGGCATCGAGAAACGCCTGTTCGAAGTCGGCGGTGCCGTCGGACGTCCACGCGGTGGGGGCCACCCAGACCTCGGCGAGCACCTTGCGCGCGTCGATGAGCGCCTGCGCGTTCGCGCCTTCGGCGGTGCTGAGGACCATGACACCGCTCTTGCCGTCGGCCGACGGCGGGCGGTCGACACGGATCAGCTGGCGAACGACCGACTCCACCCGCGACAGATGGTCGGGCACGATCACCGCGCCACCGGGACGCAGGCCCCCCAGCAGCGGGGTGATGAGCGGCTGAAAGCTGGTGGTGCTCGCGGGATAGGTCTGCACCACGAGGTCGTCCTTGGCCTTCTTGCCGACCGAGGCCTCGATGGCACGCAACGCCCGGCGGCCGTAGCCGTTGTCGGGCACCAGCACCATGATCTGCGCGACGCCGCGAGCCCGCGCCAGACGGATCAGGCCCTCGATGCGCGCCTCGAGGGTCGGCGCAACACCCAGCGCCCCACCGACGCCCTCCCCTGGCACCACGACCGGGACTTCGTTGCCGACCGCATCGTGCACCGCGCGAACGTTGGAGGCCCCGATCGGCCCCACGAGCACGGTGGCTCCCTCGTCGACCAACGCCCGAGCCGCACGCACCGCGGACGACTTGGACGCGCCCGCGTCACGCCAAAGAAAACCGCCGACGTCTGCATCCGAGAGTGCGACGGCCGAAACGGACGCTGCGGCCAACTGTGCATCGGCGAACGCCGACAGCGGACCGGTCCGGGGCAACAAGACGCCGACCTTGGTCGGCGGGCCCGCACACGCCTGCACCCACGCCGGCTCGGAGGGCTCCGGCCGCGCTCCGCCTGCGAGTGCCTCCAGGCAGTGGCGCACCGGACCGGGTTGAAGCCCGGCAGCCTCCTCCTGCAACGTGGAGGTGGGCAAGGTGCGGCCGAGCGAAAGAATGCGGGTGTCGGCGTAGGCCGCCGCTGCCGAGTCGTCGGGGACCGACGCGCGCCAAGAGACGTAGGCCGTCAGCGCGGGGCCGTACGCCGCGTCGCGCTCGAGCGCGACCGCCCGAAGCCCAGCCAGCGGCCCCTGCTCGAGACCCGCGAGCGCGACCACGGCGGGGTCGTCCAGGGCCTGGAGCGCAGTCTGCGGGTCGCCGCCTCGCGCCAGCGCTCGCAGCCGCAGCTGCGTGAGCGAACGCTCCAGGTCCGTGGGCGCGGCCGCTTTGGGCTCCCACGCGAGCGCCCGCTGAGCCAACGCTGCGGCGTCCACGTCCTGTCCCATCAGGTAGGCGTGTGCGGCCTTGGCATGCAGAGCCTCGCGCGCGAGTGCGGGTGGAGGGCCCTGGCGCAGGATCTCGTCGGCAATGGTCGGCACGGCCTCGGACTCGGGCGCGTCCTTCCATGCGGCCTGCAAACGCGTCCACGCATCGGCGAGCGCGGGATCGAGGGTCGCGGCGTCGACCTCGCTCTCGCGGTCGTCCCCCAAGAACGTGGGCATGGTCGACGGCTGGCGTCGACACCCAGGAGCGGTCAGGAGGGCCGCGAGTGCGACCCATCGGAGCTTGCGAAACAACACGGGCAGTCGTGTGAACCGAACGCGCGAAGCGGGCTCGGTCATCCGTGCGCATGATATATCAGACGTCCATGGTCGGTCGGGACGTCGAAGAGTTCGACAGCGGGTACGGCGAGTCGAGCCGGTACGCCGCGCATCTCGACCGCGGCTGGGCCATGCTCGACCGCGGCGACGTGGTAGCTGCGCGCACCTCGGTCGAGCACGCGCAGGAGGTTCGCCCCGACGACCCGGATGCCAGCGTCCTGCTCGGCGCGATCGCACTGGCCGAGGGCGACCCGGCCGAAGCCCTGCGCTGCTACGAGCGCGCCGCCGAGCTCGACCCCGAGTACCTCGAGCCCTACGTGGCCGCTGCGCAGGTCTGCCTGTTCGACCTCGAGGATCCCGCCCGCGCGCTGCGCTTCTGCGAGGATGCCCTCGAACTCGAACACCTCTCCGCGTTCGAAGCCCTCGATCTGGGACTGCTGCGGGCCGAATGCCTGCTCGCGCAGGCCGGAGCCAACACCGCGCCGGGGCAGCCGCTCGCCCTGGAGACGCTTCCCGAGCTCGGTCACGCCGAGGACCTGGCCGTGGTCGTCGCGACCTTGGAGCTGGCGGCACGCGGGCCCTCCGAGGCCGACCTCGAGAGCCGTGACTCCGTGCATGCGGAGGCGGCCGAAGCCCTGTTGCTCGACGCCGACGGCGAACGCCTCGACGAAGAGGAACAACGCGACCGGGTCGCCCGCGCCTTTCAACTGGTCATGCGGTGGGCGCGGCTCAAGCTCGACCTCGGGGACATGGACAGCGCCACCGAGCAGCTGCGCAAGCTGACCGATCGGTTCCCCGAAGAAGCCGACGCTTGGTACCTGCTCGGCGAAGCCCTGCTGCGCGCCAAGGACGTTCTTCGGGCAGCCGAGGCCAGCCTGCGCACGCTCGAGCTCGACGCGCGGGCCGCTCTTCCGGCGTGGATGCCCCCCGTCGGGCGGCTGCAGCGACGGGTGCTGCAAACGCTGCAGCGCGTGGAGATCCCCGCGGTGCGCCAAGCCATCGCCGACGAGCGTCCGATCGCGGTCCTCATTCAGGAGCGTCCCGCACCCGAGCTGGTCGCCGAAGGAGTCGATCCTCGCCAACCCGCGCTCGCGCTCGGCACCCGCATCGACCCGCAGGCTCCAGCCGCGACGCTCACGGGCATCGCGATCTACGTCGCCAACATCGCGCGTGTGTGCCGAGACGCGACCCAGTTCGAAGAGGAGCTGAAGCTCTCCCTCGAAGAAGAGCTCGGGGTCTTCTTCGAGGGAGAGCCCGACCCGGCCGCCGAAGCCGAGGCCCAGGCCCAAGCCGAATCCGAGCCTCCGGCGGAGGAAAAGAAACCCCGCCGAAGGCGTCGTCGGAAGAGCTGACCCCTCAGCAGGGCCCCTCAGCAGGGGCCGGTACCGTGCGTAATGCCGCCCTCGACCCGCTGCTTGAACGGGAACAGGGCGAAGACAACACCTTGGGTCGCCGTGCGGACGCGGTTGTAGAGGTGGCCGCTGGAGAGCCCGGGAATGGGGCCGTAGCCACTGTCGTACTGCCAGTAGCAACCGGGGAACCATCCGCCCGACGACCACTGGCCGTGCTGCAGCGTGGTGCCGATCTTGGTCCAGCTGAGGCTGAAGTACCACGAGCCGTTGACGAACTGGACGATCCAGCGGGCCCCGTAGGCCGACAGCGCCTTGCTCGACAGCTCGCAGTACGTCTCATTCAACGCGATGCCCTGCCAGTTCGAGTAGAACTGCAGCGCCTTGCCGTAGGTTCCAGTCACGTGGGTGATGAACTGGTTCGGGCAGCCCGAGGGGTTGTAGCTGGTGTTCGGTGACGTGGCGCTGTCGTTGGCGTAGCCGCAGTTGGGCGGGGTGCTCATGGCGACGGTCGCCCCGTTGTTGGGGTTGCTGATGCTCGTGGTGGCACACGCCTGCTCGCCCAGGAACTGTGGATCGAGGTCCGCCGTGAACTCATCGATCGGCTCGTTGGGCAGCGCCTCGACCGGGGGCTCCGACAAGTCCAGGAACACCGGGCTGTCCAGGTCCTCCAGCGTGAGCTCCGGGGGCAGCAACTCGACGTCGACCAGACTGATCACGTCGCGCACGGTGGGCTCGCGGTCGGCGAACAGAGCCTCGACGTCCTCGTCGGCCAGCGGTGGCGCCTCGGCGATCGCTTCGAGCACCGCGTCGTCGATGGCGAGCACGGCGTCCGCCTCGTCTTCTTCGTCGAACTCGAGTTCCGCCTCTTCGTCGAAGGCCTCGAGGCCGTCGTCCTCCACGTCACATCCGGTCAATGTACCCGCAGCGAGGAGCAACACGGCGAGGGCCTTGGTGGTGGGGTGCAGGGTGTTCTTGTCCATACACAGGCAGGACGCGAGCCCGGCTGGGTGTGACGAACTTTTTCTTCAGCCGCGGCTCAAGGCTCGTCGCCGCCGCGCAGCCCCCGGGCGACGCCTCGCGCAAACGGAACGCCGAGGCCCAAGATCACCAGCGAGGCAAAGAACAGCGAGAACATCACCGGCCCGCCGCCCACGCCCGCCACGACGATGAGCGCGGCGACAGCCGTCCACACGAAGACCCGCGGTGAGGAGCGCTTGGCAGGCAATCGCGCGGCCTGCTGCAGGGCGAGCATCCGGGCCTCACGCCCGGCCTGTTGGGCTTCGACAAACGCCATCGCCTCGGCCAACGATGCCCCGGTACGCCTGCGATAGTCGCGGATGGCGGCGAACATCGCCTCGTCGCGCACGAGCATCGGCGCCCCAAACTCGTCGACCTCGGGCACCGCGAGTGGACCGGGCGCTCCGCGGCCGCCCGCCCGCGCCGCACGAACGCTCTCGACGTCGCGCGGGCGCGCTTGGGGGTCGGGCTGAAGCATCCACTGCAACACGTCTCGCAGCGGCCCGGGTTTGATCACGGACGACAGGTCGACCTCCAGCCCCTTCGCGGGCAGCTTGGCCGCGTCCATGCCCGCAGCGGCGGCGGCCAGGGTCGCACCGAGGCCGTACAGGTCGGACGCGGGCGACGACTGCCCCCGGAGCTGCTCCGGCGCCATGTATCCGTAGGTGCCCACCACCGTCGACTGGCGACTGTCGACGAGGACGTCTCGCACGCTTCCGAAGTCGACCAACCACACGTGGCCGCTGGGCGAGACCAACACGTTGCCGGGCTTGAGGTCGCGATGAATGACCGGGGGATTGAGGGAGTGCAGGTACTGCAACGCGTCGAGCAACCCGTCGAACACGGATGCGAGCGCGTCGTCGGTGAACCGCTTGCCGCGGTCGATCATCGACTGCAGCGTTTCACCATCGGCGCGCTGCATCACCAGGAACGAAACGCCCGCCTCTTCGTCGCCTCCGTGCTCGATGTAGCGCGGAATGCTCGGGTGCTCGATCGACCGCAACACCGCGCACTCCCGCTCGAACAGTTCGAACCGTTTCCAGCCGGCCTCGCCCGCCAGCCGGAACACCTTGACCACGACCCGCGCATCGCTGCGGGTGTCGACCGCGGCCAGCGTCTCGCCTTGTCCGCCATGTCCCAGGGGCCCCTGCACACGAAAGTGGCTGGGAAGCCCCGGAACCGTGAGGTCCTCCGTGCGCGTCTCGGCGCTCATGGGCGCATCATCGCATCATCGCGGCGCCCTGCCCGAACATGCGTTCGAGCGAGAGCATGAGGTTCTCGTCGGCCGTGACGCCGAACTCGTCCCCGAACACGATGCGCGACGCGAACTTGCCGTCGACCGTCACCTGCAACTCCATCGTGCATGGGCCGGAGTGGTCGCTGACCAACTGTTTGAGGCCCAACACCTTGTCGTCGCTGAGCTGCTCGGACGTGAGCCGCAGCAGCACTTTCTGGGTGCGTTCGCTGCGAACGTCGGCGACCAGGCGCACCGAGTCGGCGAGCAACTTGTAGCGTTTGACGTCGCCTTCGTCGGAGCGCTCGACCTCGATCTTGCCGCTCGCCAACACGGGTTCTTCGGCGGCGCGCTCGAGCTCGTCGGCCAGCGACAAGCCCGTCTCCTCGTCGACGCGCTGATACGTCTTCGGAAACACGATGACCTCGACACGACCGTATTGGTCTTCGAGCTGGAAGAAACACATCGGCCCCTTGCCGCTGCGGGTCTGAATCTCGCGGAACTCGCAAATGACCCCGGCGAGGACGATCTCTTGGCCGTCGAGCCCCTTGTGCAGCTTGCCGACGTGGCTGGTCGCAAACCGCTCGACGTCCTGCTGAAAGCGGTCGAGCGGGTGGCCGGTCAGGTAGAAGCCCAGCGCCTCGCGTTCGCCGAGCAGTCGCTCCTTCGGCGTCCAATCGGGAACATCCGGGTAGGCCTCCACGAACACGGAGTCCGGCTCCGCGATGGCGGCGAACAGACCGACTTGGCCCGACTCCCGGTCGCGCTGCGCCCCCTGCCCTTGCTCGACCGCGTTTTCGATGACGGCCATGATCTGCGCGCGTCCACGACCGTCCGAGACCGAGTCGAGCCCGCCCGAGCGCAACAGGCCTTCGATGGTCCGCTTGTTGACCTTCTTGATGTCGACCCGTCGGCACATCTCGAACAACGAGACGTAAGGGCCGTCTTCTTTGCGCGAAGCGAGAATCGACTCGACGGCGTTGTCCCCGACGTTGCGGACGCCGCCCAGGCCGAAGCGGATCCACTGTTCGGTCCGGCCCGTCTCTTCGCCGTCCTTGACCTCGGGCCGGGTGACGACCGAGAAGTCGCGCTCGGACTCGTTCACACACGGCGGCAGCACTCCGATGCCCGAGCTGCGGGCCTCGGCGATGAACTTGACGACGTTTTCGTTCTTGTCTTTGTCGCAGGTCATCAGCGCCGCCATGAAGGCGGTGCGGAAGTGGCACTTGAGATAGCCGGTTTGATACGTGATCAAGCCGTACGCGGCCGAGTGCGACTTGTTGAAGCCGTAGCCGGCAAACTTGTCGATCAAGTCGAAGATGTCGTTGCTGGTCTTTTCGTCGATGTCGTTGACCTTCTTGCAGCCATCGACGAACAAGGCCCGCTGCCGATCCATCTCGGCCTTCTTCTTCTTGCCCATGGCGCGGCGCATCATGTCTGCAGCGCCGAGGCTGAAGCCGGCGAGAATCTGCGCCGCCTGCATGACCTGCTCCTGGTAGACGAAGACCCCGTAGGTCTCGCGCAGGACGTCCTCGAGCAGCTCGTGCGGGTAGACGATCTTCTGCCGTCCGTGCTTGCACTCGATGAAGGTGTCGACCATGCCGCCTTCGAGCGGACCGGGTCGATACAGCGCCACCGCAGCGATGATGTCCTCGAAACGGTCCGGCTTGAGGCGGGTGAGCAGTTCCTTGAAGCCAGAGGATTCCAGCTGGAACACGCCGGTCGTGTCGCCGCGGCTGATCATCGCGTAGACATCGGGGTCGTCCATCGGAATGGCGTCGATGTCGAACAGCGGTTTGCCAGGCCCGTGCGGGGCCTCGGGATGGTCTTCGGTGCGTTGGACCGGCCTTTCGATCGGCGGCCACGGGGCGAGCGTCTGCAGCTTGCCGTCGTTGATCAACCGCACCGCGTTGGAAATGACGGTGAGGGTCTTCAGCCCCAGGAAGTCGAACTTGACCAGCCCCGCCTTTTCGGCGTCGACCATCGTGTACTGGGTGACGATCTTGCCGTCAGCGCGGAAACACGGCACGTGCTCCCACAGCGGTCGGTTGCCGATGACCACCCCCGCGGCGTGCATGCCCGCGTGGCGGTTGAGCCCCTCGAGCGAGGTGCCGACGTTCATCACCTTGGATGCGTCGCGATAAGCATTGCCCGAGGACGCGTCCTCCTGGACCCGGCGACGGAGCTTGTCGGCCGCCTCCGCGATCGGCAGCAGGTCCTTGTACTTCTTCTCCTTGCTGGCGTCGGCCTTGATCTCCTTCTTCATCGCCACGGGGTCGAGCATCGTCGCCGACAGCGTGACCTTGGGGCCCTCGGGAATGAGCTTGGCCAGCTCGTTGGTCTCCTGCACCGACCACCCCATGACGCGGCAGACGTCGCGCACCAGACCACGCGCCTTGAGGCTGTGGAACGTCGCGATCTGGCCCACGTGATCGTGGCCGTAGCGGTCCATCACGTAGGCGATGACCTCCTCCCGTCGGTCCATGCAGAAGTCGATGTCGAAGTCGGGCATCGACACACGTTCGGGATTGAGGAAGCGCTCGAACAGCAGGTTGTACTGGATCGGGTCGAGGTCGGTGATGCGCATCGCGTAGGCCACGAGCGACCCCGCACCCGATCCCCGGCCCGGTCCCACCGGCACACCGATCTTCTTGGCGTGCCGAATGAAGTCCCACACGATGAGGAAGTACCCCGGGAACTTCATGCTGTTGATGATGCCCAGCTCGTAGTCGACCCGTTCGAGGTACAGGTCTTCCTTGGGCTTCATCCCGCGAGCGCGAAGCTCCACGAACCGCTCCTGCAGTCCCTTGAGCACCACATCACGCAGGTACTCGGGCAGGTCGCCTTCGACCCCTTCGGGCAGCGCGAAGTCGGGCAACTCGGGCGTGCCCAGGTCGAGCTCGACGTTGCAGGCTTTGGCGATCAGCGCCGCGTTCTCCATCGCCTCGGGGTACTGCTCGAAGTACGGCGACATCTCGTCGGGCCGCTTGATGAAGAACTCGTCGCACTCGTGCTTCATCCGCTTGGGATCATCGAGCGTGCGCCCCTGCCCCATGCACATCAGGATCTCGTGCGCGTGGGCCTCCTCGCGGTTGACGTAGTGGCAGTCGTTGGTGCCCACGATGCCCACGCCGCAGTCCTTGGCGAGCTGCGCGAGCAACGGGTTGATCTTCTCCTGGTTGGCCAGGCGGTTGGGCTGCAGCTCCAGGAAGTAGCAGCCCGGCTCGAAGATCTCCTTGTACTCGAGGACCGTGGCCTTGGCCTCGTCCATCTTGCCCGCGAGCAGCAGCCGGGCGATGTGCCCCGAGACGCAGGCGGACAGTCCGATGAGGCCTTTGTTGTGCTCCTTGAGCACTTTTCGGTCGATGCGCGGGTTGTAGTAGAAGCCGCGCAGGTAGCCGAACGAGACCAGCCGCTGCAGGTTGGCGAAGCCCTCGTTGTTCCGGGCCAGAAGAACGATGTGGTAGTTCTTCCGATCCTTGCGGACGTCCATCGAGCCGTCCGCGATGTAGGCTTCGCACCCGAGGATCGGCTTCACGTCGTGCTTGCGCGCCTCCTCGTAGAACTGCACCGCCCCGAACATGTTGCCGTGGTCGGTGACCGCGACGGTGTGCATGCCGCGTTCCTTGACGGTCTTGCACAGGTCCTTGGTGCGAATCGCACCGTCGAGCAGGCTGTACTGCGAGTGCAGATGCAGATGCGCGAAGTCGCTCGGGCCAACGCTTCCAAGGCCGCCGAAGATCGATGGTTCGAGCGCACTCATAACTGACGCGACGTTAGCCTAGCGGGCGGTCGCTCGGGAGAGAATGGCGCGACGCCTCCCCTGCGCCGCGCCCTCACCGACGGTGAGCGGGCACTCCCTTCGGGAGGCTGCGAGGGGCGGCTCTGGTCACGGCCGGGCCATCTTTTCCGCTGCGCAGAGCCCCGGGGTCCGCTCGCTCGGTCGTGACGGTGCCTGGGTGGCGGTTCGGTCCGTCCATCGCGCGGGGAGATCTCTTCGGGCGCCTTCTGCGGCGCCAGGCGGTGCTCGCGGGGGTCGCGGTAGGGTTGCCGGCCTGTGGCCGAGACCGAGAACGCTCCGACGCGCCGTGGTTTTCTGCGGAACCTGCACCGCAACCTCTCCTTCTGGGTGCTCGTTGCTGGAGTCCTTGGCTACGTGGCCGCCACCACGCTCGGCGATCGCAGCTGGCCCACGATGGCCGAACCGCCCCCGATGTACGAGCTGGTCCTGCTCCTCAAGGACACGTTCATCTCGGCGCTGCGTCTGCTGGTGGCACCGGTGGTGTTCTTTTCCCTCATCGGGGGCCTCCTGGGATTGGGCGACGCCACCCGCCTGCGCAAGATCGGCACGGTCGCCATCGGCTACTACGTCGCGACCACGTTCATCGCGATCTGCATCGGGCTGTTCGTCGTCACCTTCATCCACCCCTGGGAGAACAGCGGCCTCACCCTCTCGGTCGACGACATCGCAGCGGCACAGCAGGCTTCGGGCGACCCCCCACCGGTGCTGATCGATGCGGGCAGCGACTCGGTCATTCGCATCCTGCACGGCATGCTCGGCACGGCGCTGTCGAACCCGTTCGGGGCGTTGGCCGACCTCAACATCCTCGCAATCGTCACCAACGCGTTTCTGGCCGGGTTTGCCCTGATCCTCGTGGTGCCCAAGGACAGCCCGCTGATCACGGGGGTCGAACACGCCAACATGATCATCTCCAAGGTGCTGTCGTGGGTGCTGCTGTTCACCCCGCTGGGCATCTTCGGCATCGTGTTCGACTTCTCGCTGCGGGCCGGAGGGGAGCTGTTCACCGAGCTGCTCTCGTTCTCCGCCGTCGTGTTCGGCGCCACGATGTTTCACGGGCTGGTGGTTCTGCCGACCCTGGGCTGGTTCTTCGGCCGAGTGAACCCCCTGCACTTCCTGCGGCACGCTGGAGCGCCGCTGCTCGTCGCACTCACCACCAGCTCCAGCTCGGCGGCCCTACCGGTCACGATCGCGACCTGCGAGGAGCGCTTCGGCGTCAGCAAGGGCGTCAGCGGCTTCGTGTTGCCGCTGGGCGCCACGATGAACATGGACGGGACGGCACTGTTCGAGGGCGTCGCCGCGGTGTTCCTCGCCTACCTGTTCGGCATCGAGCTCTCGGGCGCCTCGCTCGTCGCGGTGTTCCTGATGACGATCGTCTCGTCCGTCGGTGCGCCCGGCATGCCGTCGGGGTCGATCAGCGGCATGCAGATGGTGATGCTCGCGGTCGGCATTCCGCTCGAGGCCATCGGCATTCTGATGGTCATCGAGCGCCCGCTCGACACGTTCCGCACCGCGGTCAACGTCGAGGGCGACATGATCGGCGCGCTCATCACCCAGCGCCGCCTGAACAAGCTCGAAGCCGAAGGCGGCTGAGACCCACTACGCGGTCAGGGCGATCAGGCGCTCGGCCGCCGCCGCCGCGCCGTCTTCGAGCAACCCCTCGACGCGCACCCGCACCGACGGCGTCGCGTAGTTCTTGCTGCGGCTGCGCTTGTACGCGGGGTCGTAGTGCATCTCGAGCACGCGCCCCACGAAGCCGGCCCAGTCTCGGGCGTCGGCCAACGCTTGCCAGCGCTCGATCTCCTCGTTGCCATAGCGCTGCGCGAGACGACGCAGCTTCGCCATCAGCACGTCGGGGTTCTCCCTCCACCAGCGATACCCCGCCGATAGGAAGCGCGCGCGTTCGTCCCGGTCCGCTTCGATCTCGTAGGTCGTGCCCCCGCGAACCGCGTGCAACACATCCTTGGGGCACGAGACCTCACCGATCTTGGCGCTCTCGGCCTCGGTCCAGACCGGGCGCGCGGGGTCGAAGTGCCGCATCGCGTCCCACAACTGCGACTCGAACCATTTCTGGGAGACGTTCTGGCCTTCGGGCGGCTCGCCGAGCAGCGAGCCTTGATGGTTGGCGAGGCCCTCGAGATCGAGCACCTGCTGCCCCCGCTGGGCCAACGCGTGCAGAATCTTGGTCTTGCCCGTGCCCGTGTACCCCGCGAGCACGTTGAACCGCAGCCCGCCCGGCAGGGTCTCGAGTTCGACTCGCACCTTGCGGCGAAACGTCTTGTAGCCCTGTTTGAGCAGGGAAACGCTCCATCCGACCCGCTCGAGCACGTGGGCCATCGACTGGCTGCGCTGCCCACCCCGCCAGCAGTAGACCAGCGGCGTGTACCCGGCCGGTTTGTCGGCCAGGTGCGCGGCCAGGTGGCGGCCGATGTTCTCCGACACATAACCGGCGCCCAGGCGCCGGGCCTCGAACGCCGACACCTGCTTGTACCGGGTGCCGACCTCCACCCGCTGGGCATCGTCCAGCACCGGGAGATTGACGGCTCCGGGTACATGGTCCTCGTCGAACTCGGACGGCGAGCGCACGTCGATGATCTCGTCGAACGCGTCCGGGTCGAACGTATCGGTGTCGATCGACTTCACGGGGTCAGCCGCGCACCGTATCAGCCCGCGCGAGCCCCCGCCACGTCACTCACCGGGCGCAGGACCCGGCGGCTCGGGCTCAGGCTCCGGTTCGGGCTCCGGTTCCGGGTCGGTGGTTCCGCCTCCACCGGGCGCCGCGCAGAAGCAGACATCGTGGCCCGAGTCGTCGTCGAATCCGCAGCCTTCGCTGACATCCTCGTCGCACACCACGTCGCAGCTCAGGGAGAACGGCTCCCCATCGAGGCACCCGGAGATCTGGTTGGCGCCGTCGCATGCGAATGAATCCCCGCCGTCGCAGGTGCCGTCCGAGGGGTTGGGGGACGCCCCCGAGTCGCCACTGCCACTGCCGTTGTTCCCCGGTCCCTCCGACGGCGTGCCCCCAGCGCTCGAAATGGTCCCCGTCGGCGAGATCGTGCACGCGCTCGCCTGTTGGTAGGTCTCCAGAAAGTTGCCGCAGTTCGACCGCGCCAGTGCGTCTTCGGCGTCCGCCACCCAGTCGTCGCGGCGCGACCGCACCAACGACTCCCCGCACATGGTCATCACGTCGGTGCAGTCGTCCACGTCCAAGCCAGCGGAGAAGTAGTTGCACTCGTCGAAGCGCTCGCAGAGGCGCTGCTCGACCGGTGCCTCCTCGGTATCGCAGCCGGGGGCCAGCGCGGCCCCAGCACCGAGCACGAACGCGAAGCAGGAAACTCGAAGGATGCCGATGGTGGCCATGGCCGCATGCAAAGCAGGTCCGATGCCAACTCGAGTCCGGAGGGTTCCGGCAGCTTGGCGCCGCACGGCCCGGGACACTCCTGGGACGACGCATGGGGCATGTCTCATGCGTCACCGGCACTTGGCGTGCAGCCCTGCGCCCTCGCCGCAGCATGAGCCGGCACACCTCGGGGGCCGCGATCCGGGCTGCCACCGGCCCGGGGCTCTGTTAGCTTCCGCCCCGATGCAACGCACGCTCGCGCTCGTCAAACCCGATGCTTACGCCGCCGGCCACGCTGGTGCCATCCTCGCCAAGATCCAGGAGAGCGGACTGGCCATCGTCGCCGCCAAGTCCCTGCACCTCACCCGCGGGCAGGCCGAAGGCTTCTACCACGTGCACAAAGAGCGCCCCTTCTTCGGCGACCTGTGCACCTTCATGACGGAAGGCAAGATCATGGCCCTCGTCCTCGAAGGCGAGAACGCGATCAAGCGCTGGCGCGACCTGATGGGTCCGACCAACGCCTCCGAAGCCGGCCCCGACACCATTCGCGGCCAGTTCGGCACCTCGATCGAGCGCAACGCGACCCACGGCTCCGACGCCGAGGACACCGCCGCGTTCGAGACCGCCTACTTCTTCGCCGGCCTCGAGCTGACGTAGGAGCCTCGCGGGAGCATCTGCTCTCCGGGGTCCTTCGGGCCCCCCCTTTGGGTGAGGGGGCCCCTGCGGACCCCTCGGCGGGGGGCGCTCTGCGCTCGGCTCCTTCTGTTTTTTGCGCTCTGCGTCCCTTCGGGACGCATCGCTCTCCTGCTGAGCAGGGCGGCGGTGGACAGGCCCGATCGAACGCGCTTGGTTCGGCCTATGCCTCCCTTTTTGTTTGCTGCGTAGACTGTTCGTATGAGTGAGCTGGTAGCGATTCGGCGGCCGCGGACCGGGTTGCCGCGGACCAAGGAGACGGGTCCGAACCTGCGAGGGTTGTCGCTGGACGAGCTCGCGGAGTTTGTCGACATGACGATCGGCGGGCCAAAGTATCGGGCTGGCCAGGTCTACGGTTGGTTGCACAAGCAGCGGGTGACCTCGTTCGACGCGATGACCAACCTGGGCAAGGCGCAGCGGGCCAAGCTCGCCGCGGCATCGACCGTCGAAAGCCTGCACGTGGACACCGTCCTGCGCAGCAGCGACGGCACCCGCAAGCTTCGGCTTCGCACCGCCGACGGTCACATGATCGAGTCGGTCCTCATCCCCAATGACGGGCGCGGACTGACCCTGTGCATCAGCTCGATGGTGGGCTGCTCGCTGACGTGCCAGTTCTGCGCGACGCAGACGCTGGGCTTTCAGCGCAACCTCGCGGCGTGGGAGATCGTCGACCAAGTCTACCGCGCCCAGACGCTGCTGGCCGAGGATGCCGAGGCCGCGGGCGCGCAGTGGAGCGAGCGCATCACCAACCTCGTGCTCATGGGCATGGGCGAGCCGCTGCACAACTACGTGCAGGTGCGGCGCGCCATCGACCTGCTCACCGACGAGGACGGAGCCGGCATTGCCGGCCGCCGCATCACGGTATCCACGGCCGGGTTGGTTCCGGCGATCGAGCGATTCGGCCGCGAGGGCTTGGCCGAAGAGGTCGGCCTGGCGATCTCCCTCAACGCAACCACCGACGCGGTGCGCGACGCGGTGATGCCGATCAACACCAAGTGGAACATCGAGACCCTGCTGGCCACGGTGCGGGCGCTCCCGGCCAACCGGCGTCGCCGGATCACGTTCGAGTACGTCTTGCTCGATGGAGTCAACGACACCGACGCCGATGCGGATCGCCTCACGCGGCTGATTCGTGGCTTCGACGCCCACGTCAATGCGATCCCGTTCAATCCGCACGCTGGAGCCCCGTATGGCCGGCCCAGCGCACAACGTGTCTCTCGCTTCGTCGAACGCTTGCGTCGAAGCGGGGTGGCAGTGCACGTTCGTACTCCGCGAGGGGACGACATCGGCGCAGCCTGTGGTCAGCTCGCGTTGGACTCAGGATCGTCCGCGGCATCGACATGAACGCTCTTCGCACTCGCTCGTTTCAGGTGGTTCTCGCCACCGCGCTCGTCCCTGCCCTCGCCGCCCCCGCGTACGCGCGCACGAGCGTGCCGCCCCCGGCCGCGGCCGGAGGGTCGTTGATGCGTGCACGCGCCGCCCAGCCCGACGCGACGGAGCTCACCGCGCGCCTCCAAGAGGCGATCGACGCGACCAACGAGGACCCCGAGGTGCACGCGCCTGCCCTGCGTCGTGTGCTCGACGAGCTCGCCGGCGTGCCGGGCGTGGTGGGCCGCGACCCCCGTCTGCAGTCCCTGCGCATCGAGGGGCTCTTGTACCTGGCCCGCGCGTTGCTCGTGCTCGACGACCGCGATGGCGCCGTCGGAGCGCTCGACGAAGCGATTCGCGTGTCGGGCGGCAGCGTCTCCAACGTCGGCGACTTCGGGCCCAGCTTGTCGCGGCTCTATGACGAACGTCGCACCGCCCCCGAGCTGCGCCCGGCGGGCGAGGTGCACGTCGAATGCACCGGTGGCCCATGCCGGGTGTTTCTCGATGGCCGCGTGATCGGGACCGGCACCGACATCGGATCGTCGGGCATTCCGCTCGGCTCCCACGTCATTCGCATCGAGCCGCAAGAGCTCGAGCCACCCGAGCCGTTCACGCAGGAGGTCATCACCCTTTCGGGCGACCAACCGCGCAAGGACTTCACGCTCGAGCTGCCCGTCACCGAGACGCCCACCACCGCCACCGGGCCGACCAAGTCCGGCGACAGCGGCCGCAAGCTGCCGCGCTGGGCCGGCATTCTGGGCATGACGCTCGGCGGCGTCGCCATGGCCGGCGGTGCGTTCGCCATCGCCATCGACGGGCGGTGCCCCGACCTGTCCGCGGCCGATGCCAACGACGGCAACGCCTGCCGAGACGTGCACAACAGCCTCTACACCGGCATCGGTGTGCTCGCGGCCGGCGCGGGTGCCCTCACCGGGTTCGGCATCGCCTTCGGCCTCGGTGAAGCCAAGGACAAGCGCCACGCCGCCAGCGCTGCCCCCCAAGGGGCGGGCGCATCGGTGCAGATGCGTTTCCGGTTCTGACGCGAGCGTCACCGAAGCGGCATCGCGGCCCGTCCCAGGGCGGGCATCGAAAGGCTGCCCAGCCATAGGTGGTCCCCGTCGGGCGTCACACTCGTGACGTCCCCGTAGCCGTCCTCGGTGCGAAACGAACCCAGCAACGCACCGTCGGGCCCGAAGACCGCAAACCACACGATGGGCGGGGGGACGGGCAGCCACGCACGCGGGATCCGGAACAACACCTTGCGAACCTGGGGCCACGGGTAGAGCGCGTCGAGCAGGCCACTGCGCTCCTTGATCAACGCCACCCACACCCGGCCGCGCTCGTCGACATGCACGTTGTCGGGCATGCCCGGCAGCGCATCGACGAACACGTCACGCTCGCCTCTGCGTGGCCCGTCGATCCACAACCGACTGACGCGATAGCCGAAGGTTTCGACCACGAGAACCGCCTGGCCATCCGCCGTCACCGCGACCCCGTTGGCATACCGCAGCGACTCCAGGCGCACCGTCGTCTCCTCGGTGGCCGGATCGTAGGCGAGAAGCCTTCCGGTCGGCACCGCCTCGATCGCATCGAGCGTCGAATCGTGCACCGACCAACGCCGTGACGCTTCGGAGAAGAACACGGTCCCGTCGGGCGCGATGGCGACGTCGTCGGCAAACACCAACGGCTCCCCTCCGACATCGACCGCCCGAGGGCGCACGGTCCCTTCGGCGTCGACCGACAGCAGCCCGCCTTCGCCGTCGGCGACCCACAGCAGGCCCTGTGCATCGAACGCAAGCCCCAGCGGTCGACCGGACAGCGTCGCAAACACGTCCGGCGTCTCTGCCCCCGGGTCCCAACGCAGGATGCGGCCATCGGCATACCCGGTGTAGACCCGGCCCTGCCCATCGACCGCGACATCCTCGGGCCCCACACCCTCGCCCTCGAGATGGCGCTCCACGGTCACCGCCAACGAGGACCAGTCCGGCGCCGCGGGAGGGTCCCACGCCACGGGCTCGGCGGGGACCGGTGCGCACGCGAGATAGCCAACCAACACCGCCGCGACCGCACCGCCGCCCCACGCCCACTTGCGTCGCATTCGAGCCATGGTAGCCGCGCTCATCCCTTGGGCGCGACCGAACTCAGCGCATCCTCCAGCACCCCGATCGCCGGCTCCTCACCTTCGCGCATCGCCGCGACCGCGGTTTGGAGGGCCTTGCGGGCACGAAACAGCCGCGCCTTGATGCTCCCGGGCGTGCAGTCGAGCACGTCGGCGATCTCGGCGATGCTCAGCTCGTTCCAGTAGTGCATCTCCAAGGCGACCTGATGATCGAGCGCGAGCTTCTGCAGCGCCTGCACGACGTGCGCCCGCTGTTGTTGGGCGTACACGCGCGAGGTGGGTGTCGTCGCGGGGTCGGGCAAGGCCTCCAGCACCGAGACCTCCGCCGGTTCGAAACCCGCCCGGTAGTGGTGGCGCAGGTGTGCGATGAGCACGTGCCGGGCGATGCCCAACACGTAGGCCCGAAAGCTGCTGCGAATCTCGGCCCGCCCCCGCCCTTCGACCAGCGCGAGAAAGGTCTGCTGAGACAGGTCGAGGGCTTGCGTCGGCACCTTGGTGTCGAAGAAGCGAAACACCAGCGGGAACGTGCTGCGTGTCAGCGTCTCGCCGGCCGCGGAGTCCCCCGCCCTCCAGCGGGCCAGCAGCGCGACATCGTCCGCGGTCACTGCAGCCCTTCCTCCTTCGCCAGGCGTTTGTGGAGCTCGGCCACCACCTCGGCGTGCGGCCCGTCGATGCCGCCCGTGATCGACTCGGCCTGCGCCAGCACGACCCGCGCCGCCGCCAGGTCTTTGCGCCCCAAGTGCACCAGCACCAGGTTGTTCAGCGCCGCCGCGACCAGGGGGTGATGTTCCCCCAGCACCCCGCGGCGGATCGCGAGCGACCGCTCGATGTAACGCTCGGCGTCGTCGAAGTCATCGAGCATGATGAGCACGTTGGCGATGTGGTTGAGCGTCCGAGCGATGGTCGGATCGTCGGGCGACAACAAGTCTTGCTGCAGGCGCAGCGCCCGTTGATAGTGCGTGAGCGCGTCGTCGTAGCGCTCGGCGCGATACGCCAGCCCGCCCAAACCGTGCGCGAGCTCGGCTTCTCGGCGGGGGTCCTCCCCCAACCGCTCGAGCGCCGCCCGGGCAAAGTCCGCCCACAGTGCACCTTGGGGTTCGCCGAGTTCGACCCCGGCCACCCACGACAAGCGCAGCCAACCGTCGACCACCACCGCGTCGGCATGCGCCGCCTCGGCCCGCTGAATCGCCTCCAGCAAGGCCTGTTTGGCCACGACGAACCGACCCCGTGCCGCCGCGGCACTGCCAAAGCGTAGCCGCGCCGACGCGCGCTGGGTGGCCCCGCAGTCCGGGTCGGAGGCGACCTCGTCCGCGAGCGCCATCGCTTCCGTGTAGCGGCCCGAGAGCTCCAAGAGCTTGGCCCGCGCGAGTCGACGGCTGCGTTCGGCGTGTCTTGCCCGAGCGTCGGGGTCCTCGGGCAGCTCCAATGGCGCAACCGAAGGCCGCTCGCACGCCGCGATCCAGCCAAGCCCGTGCACCACCTCCACCGCGTGCGGCAGCAGGTCGGCATCGGCCTCGCGCAGCAGCCCCACCGCCTCGGTGAACTCGAGGCGAAGCCGCTCCAGGCACGCCATGCGGGCGTCGAGCCGCGCTTCGGACTGCACCCTGCGCACGTGCGTATCGACGCAGGCTTGCTCCGCGGCATCCGTCCACCGCCGGGCGTACCCATCGAGTCCTCGCACGACGGCGCGGGACGACGCCTCGGCGTAGCTCGACCCGGTCCGGGCAAGCGACTGCTCGACCCCTCGGCGAGCGACAGGCGTCCACGCCCCGGCCATCGCTTGCCCGGCTTGGCCGCACGGGTCCTGCTCGCCCAGGACGAAGGGCAGTGCCGCCGCGCTGGCACCGATCGCAGCGCCGGCGATGATCAACCGACGTCGCCGAGGCCGAGACGCTCCGACCATCGCCTCCAGCAGCGCATCCATCGAAGGAAAGCGGTCGTCGGGGGCCGGTGACAGCGCCCGGGCCAAGACCGCCCGCAGGCGTCCGAGCCCCCGTGGTGTACGGGTCGCCCCGTGCAGCAAGGTGCGAGCCCGGGCGGGGCTGACCCGCCACAGCGCGACGGTGCACAGCAGCGCGTAGGAGTATTGATCGCTCGCGGGCGTCGCCGGAGAGCCCGCCAGTCGCTCGGGCGCCATGTAGGGTTTCGTGCCTGCGGCGTCTTGTACGTCGGAGGCCACGGGCTGCGAGAGCCCGAAGTCCCCCACGCGCACCCGGCCGTCGTCGTCGACGAGCACGTTGCCCGGTTTGACGTCGCGATGCACGATGCCCAACGCGTGGGCGGCCGCCAGCCCCCGGCCGACGTCGAGCAGCATCGGCAGTGCGTCGCCCAGCGCCAATCCTCCGTCCACGTCGCCAGTGCCGTCGATCAGATGCTGCAGCGTTCCGCCGCCGACGAGTTCCATCACCAAGAACACGCCGGGAACCGGGATGCCCAGGTCCTCGACCTGCGACCCGACCGCGCCCAAGTCGTGCGCCTCGTAGCGCCCGACGTCGTGCACGGTGACCGTGTTGGGATGGGAGAGCTGCGCCATGATCCGCGCCTCGCGAAGCAAGGCTTCCAACCCCGCGGGCGTGGACGCGGCGTGGATCCGCAGCAGCTTCACCGCGACCTCGCGTTCGAGCTCGGGGTCGTAGGCCCTCAGGACAACACCGAACCCGCCGCTGCCGATCGCCTCCAGCAGCACGTAGCGGCGAAGCACCGGCGCGGGGGCATGCGTATCGAACAGCCGCCGCTGCACGGTCGCCAGCGCCAGCTCTTCCCGCAATGCGTTGGCGGCAGGGGGCGGGCCCATCAGCGCCGCGGCATCCGACGAAACATCCCCCACCGCGGGAGTCTACGGAACGCCTGCATGTTTTTCAGGGCCGCCGCGTAACCACGCCCGAAAAATCCCCACTCCCTAGTCGTGAACGGAACCGTCCCTTCCAGGAGGACACTGGGGGCCATCTTCGGCGCCCTGGCCCTCGTGCATGGCTGCGCAGACACCCCGGACCAAGGCGACGCGAGCGCCGAGGCAAGCACGAGCGAGACCCCAGCGGGCTCGACAGGCCCTGAGACCTCCTCCTCGGGCCCGGCGGCATCCTCCAGCGGAGACGAAGGCACCACATCCGCCGACAGCACCGGAAGCGCACCCGCCTTCGTCGCGGGCGAAGACGCGCTCGTGCCCCTGGTCGAGGACGCGCACCTGTACTGGCTGGGCTGGGACGACGGACAGAACCAGCGGGAGGTCGACGTGCAGGTCGACCTCCCCGAGCCCGGGTTCACCTACACCGCCGTGACGCTCACCCTGCGGCTGCGCTGCCCCGACGACCGTTGCGACTGGTGGGACCGCAAGGGCAGCATCGGCCTCGTCTCCCAGCCTGGGCGCGAAGACCCCGAGGTGTGGGAGCTGGCACGTTTCGTCACGCCCTACCGTGTAGGCGGGGTCTGGACACTCGACGTCACACCGCTGCAGACGTTGTTGACCGGCCGCCAGACGCTGCGCGTCTACATCGACACCTGGGTCGGACCGGGTCACGCCAACGGCGACGGATGGATCCTCGACGCACAGCTCGAATACGTCGGTGGAGTGCCCGACCTCGTGCCCAGCCGCGTGGTGCCCCTGTGGCCGAGGCAGCAGCTCACCGTCGGCGACCCGCTCAACCCGCTCGAGGATCAGCTGGGCGCTGCAACGCTGGAGGTGCCCCCCGAAGCGAGCCGGGTCGAACTGTGGAGCGTGATCACGGGCCACGGCCAGGGCAACCTCGATAATTGCGCGGAGTTCTGCCAACTCGCCCATGGTTTTGCGATCGCCGATGCGCCGGTGCAGCGCACGGTCTGGCGCGACGACTGCGACCAAAACCCGGTACGCGGGCAACAGGGAACCTGGACCTTGCCGCGCGCGGGCTGGTGCCCCGGAGACATGGTCCAGCCCTGGATCGAAGACATCACCGCCCTCGCGGCCCCTGGCTCGTCCTCCGAGGTGCGCTACGCGGTGGCCGACTACGAGAACAGCTGCCGCCCCGACGCCCCGGTCTGCATGGGATGCGCACTCGGGACGGGCTGCGACTACGATGGAGGCAACCACACCCCACCCGAAGTGCAGGTCTCGGCCGCAGCGGTGATCTACGAGGCGGCACGATGATGCTCCGCCGGGGTCTGCTCGCCGCGATGCTGACGGTCTCGGCCTGCGGCTCACAGTCCGCGCCCGAGGGCAGTGTCCAAGCAACCACGGTGTCGACCGGAGGCCTCGAGCCGACGTCGACGGGGTCCACCGGCGCGCCTCCGGCCACCACCCTTTCGCCCAGCGCCGACGATTCGGGCACCACGGCGTCCGCCACGACCGACGACGGACCGGTGAGCTTCGACGTGGGCAGCGTTTCCGACCTCGGAACCGTGGGCCCAAAGGCGTGCAACGACGGGACCGTCACGCTCACCGCGACCCTGCGCGACTTCGCCAGCTCGCATCCCGACTTCGAGGCGTTTTGGGGCGGGGACCCGAGCCTCGACCTCGTGGAGACGCTCCTGGGACCCGACGGACTCCCGGTCTACAACCCCACCCCGCCCGCACCTCCACCGGGCAGCTCTCCAACCCAGATCACCTCGGGCGACACCTTCGCGCAGTGGTACGCGGACACGGACGGGGTCAACGTTGCCGTGCCCTTCGACATCGAACTGGTCGAGACCTCACCGGGATCGGGCCTGTACGTGTTCGACGACGACACGTTCTTCCCGCTCGACGGCGCCGGCTGGAACGCCGCGGCGGGGCCGAACAACGAGACGTTTCCGGACGGATCCGGCACGCCGCACAACTTTCACTTCACCACCGAGATCCACACCACGTTCGAGTACGCCCCCGGTCAGGTCTTCACCTTCATCGGAGACGACGACCTGTGGGTGTTCGTCGACGGCGCGCGCGTGATCGACCTCGGCGGGCTGCACGGTGAACTCACCGGCTCGATCGACCTCGACACCTTGGGGCTCACCGACGGCGAGAGCTACACCATGGACATCTTCCACGCCGAACGCCGCCACGACGGTTCGCACTTTCGCATCGAGACCTCGATCCAATGTTTCGCCCCCCCGGCGGGCTGAACCGACGCCGACGCCCACACTCACGGCGAAGGTAACCAAGCCCCCCACGAAGACACGGGCACGCCGCGTCCCGTACTCTAGGGACATGGTGCGCCCACGGATGGTCATGATGTCGATTTGCCTGGCTCTGGCCACGTCCGCCTGCGAGGACCCGACCGAGGTTCCGGACTGCAACGCCGACCTCGACGACGAGACGTGCGCCGTGTTCCGCCTGGTGAACGAAGCCCGCATCGACGCCGACCTCCCCCCCTACGCCTGGGACACCACCTTGGCCGTCTCCGCCCAACGCCACGCCCAAGACATGGTCGACCAGGGCTACTTCGACCACACCTCCCGCGACGGCCGCTCCTTCTCCGACCGCGCCACCGATGCCGGCTACGACGCCTTCCCCAGCGGCGAAAACATCGCCCAAGGCCAACGCGACGCCACCCAAGTCATGGACTCCTGGATGAACTCCCCCGGCCACCGCGCCAACATCCTCTCCGACACCTCCAACGAAATCGGCGTAGGCCTCACCGACTTCACCTGGGTCCAAGTCTTCGGCACCCGCACCGAATAGCCCCCCAGCCAAAAGACCAACTCAGTCCGCGGCTCCAGGAGATCGAAGGCGGGGAAGTCGATGCAGATCGGAGGCGCCCCGTCGAAGCCTCATCCTCCCAAGCGAGCGGACCCGGAGGGTTCGCGCAGCGGGAAAATGGAAGGGCCTCGCGGCAAGATCCCCCTCTCGCAGCCTCCCGTAGGAGCCCCCCCTCACCCGAAGGGAGGGGGGCGACGCAGGGAGGCGTACGCCACCGCCACGCCGCGAGGCCCAGCACGCCCGGCAGGGTTCGAGCCTAGAGAGCGCTCGGCACAGCCGAGCGGTCGACCGCCTGAACCGTGGCGGGCGAGAGCAGGCCCCACCACTGGTGGGGCCCAGCACGCCCGGCAGGGTTCGAACCTGCGGCATCCGGCTTAGAAGGCCGGCGCTCTATCCAACTGAGCTACGGACGCAGAAGTCGGTTCGCGCCGCCAGCCGGAGCTGACGGCGCGAGGACCGGTCGGGGTGAGAGGATTCGAACCTCCGGCTTCCTGTACCCAAAACAGGCGCGCTAGCCAGACTGCGCCACACCCCGAAAGGGCGCCGAACATAGCCGAGCGCCCCCCGGTCGTCAAAGCCTGAACACCATGTCCCACCCGGGGTGGCTCCGATGCGGACACATGCGGCAGATGGGGACACGCACACACTCATTTGTTCGCATTCGGATTTTTTCGTGATCCGAAGCCCGGCTCGCCTCTCTAACACCGCCGAACGACGGAGGACGCGGGAGACCCCCTCCGGAACTGACCAACCTCTACGACGACGGGATGCGGACGATGGCGACGAAAAAGGCACTTCTTCTGGGACTTGGGGCGATGATCTTCGGCGGCTGCTACAACGGCGTGGAAGACGCAGGCGCGGACTCGACGGACGATCGCTGGGGTAAGACCTGCTACTACAGCTACAGCTCCAACAGCAGCGCCAGCTACAAGGCGTCCTCGTCGTCCAACAACAACTCGAAGTCCACCAAGACGGACAACGGCTTCCGCCTGACGATGAAGACCGACGCCCTCTCTCAGAACCCCGAGGAGATGGCGCATGTGCTCGACGCTCTGCGTTTCGAAGCCGGGGTCACGGCATCGCACCACGTCGCCCAGTCTTGTTGGGAAGCCGACAACATCGCCGACGCTTGCCAGAAGACCTGCGGCGAACGGGGCCTGGCCTGGAACGAAGAGGCCGTGGTCTGCGACGACTGCAAGGTCCTCGAGGACGGCACCGTCGACTGCGGTGACGTGCCCGACGCCCTGCTCGAGGCGCTCTCCAAGCCCTGGTTCGGTCAGGAGCCCTGGTTCTTCACCGACGACAAGGCGCAGATGCACCTCATCATGTTCCCGCCGCACCTCGAGGAGTCGTGGGATGGCGAGCTGGTGTGGGTCGCAGATGTCGAAGTGACCGGCTTCTGCCTGTGCGCCTGCGAGCTCGGCTAGAGCGCCCGACCTCGGCGGCGCCAGACAGGCGTCGCCCCCTGCCCCACCGGCTGCCCGAGGAGCGACACGATGGACCGCGAACGAGACACATCCACCGCGACCGGCACCGATCGCGCGTCGTCCACGACGCAGACGCTCCGCGGTCGCCCCCCCAGCGCGATCCAGACCCTCGCAGCCTCACCCGAGGCTCTCGATGCGCTGTTCGAGGCCCCAGCACCGCCCCCGCCCCGCGCACGCCGTTTCGGCAAGGCAGCCCCCGTCGTGCACCCACCGGCAACCCACGTGGGCACCACCGACGGGCGGGTCAGCACGCCACGGCCCAGTGCACTCGACACCATGGCCGCGCCGCCCGTTCGACCCAGTGCGCTGGAGACCATGGCAGCCGCGCCCCGCCCCAGTGTGACCGCGGGCCCCGGCGAAGCCTCGCCCGACGAAACCCGACTCGATCCCGCAGCGACCCGGGCGGCGGCACCCGCCTCGGTGCTGGAGTCCGAGTCGGGGGTGGACGGCACGATGTTCCGCGGATCCGCGGGCTCCCCCAGCGATTCGGCGGCACTTCACAGCGGAGAGCTGTCCACGCCTTCGGCCCTTCGCAACGGCAACCGCCCCATCGAGGCCCCCGAAGGGCTCGACCGCAACCTCGCACTCGCCCGCCTTCAAGAGCGCATGCTCGGCGTGCAGCCCGAGGCGGTGAAGATCGGGCGCTTCATCGTCATTCGCAAGCTCGGCCAAGGCGCGATGGGCATCGTCTATCTCGCGTACGACCCCAAGCTGGACCGCAAGGTCGCGCTCAAACTCGTCGACACCTCGGCGTTGGGCTCGGAGGTGGGCGACGCTCAGGTGCGCCTGGAACGAGAGGCCAAGGCCGCGGCGGCGCTGGGGCACCCCAACGTGGTGACCGTCTACGACGTCGGCAACCAGGGCGAGGACGTGTTTCTCGCGATGGAGTTCGTCGAGGGCCGCTCGCTCACCGAGTGGATGAAGGCGGACCACGACTGGCGTTCGACCGTCGCGCTGTTCGCCGAGATCGCGCGGGGCCTGGCGGCGGCCCACGACGCCGACCTCGTGCACCGAGACTTCAAGCCCGACAACGTGCTCATGGGCGACGACGGCCGCCCGCGCGTCGCCGACTTCGGGCTTGCCCGCCCCACCGAAGGCTGGTCCGCCCGCGACGCGGCCCGCATGTTGGGCGATGGCACCGCCGACTCGATCCGCGCCCTCGCGATCGGTTCGCAGGACGCACTGGCAAGCACGGGCGAGGTCTGCGGAACGCCCGCGTACATGGCCCCCGAGCAGTTCGCCGGCATCGATGTGGGCCCGGCGTCCGACCAGTTCGGCTTCTGTGCGTCGTTGTTCGAAGCCCTGTTCGGCGAGCGACCGTTCAAGGGGCAGTCGGTCACCGAGCTCGCCGTGGCTGTCATCGAAAACAACCGGCAGCCGCTCCCCGCCAATCACGGCGTGCCCAAGGCGGTGGTCGACACCGTCCTCACCGGACTGGCCCCCGGCGCGCGAGACCGCCACAGCTCGATGCATGTCGTGGCGGATCGTCTCGACGCGGCGCTGCGGGCCCGCACCCGCAACCGCATGCTGGCTGGAGGCGCGCTGCTGGCCGTGCTCGGCATTGGGTTCGGCGCGCAAGCCTCCCAAACGCTGCAGGCGCAGCCCTGCGAAGCCGCCGAGACCGCGCTCGAACCGGTCTGGAACGAGGACCGACACGAGCGTGTTTCCGCGGCGCTCACCGATGCTGAGCTGGGGACGGCCGGGGCCGACCACCTCGCCGAGTTCGCCACCACCTGGACCGCGCAGCGCGTCGCGTCCTGCGAGGCGACCCGAGTCTCGGGGCAACAGTCCGACGAGGTGCTGTTGCTGCGCACCGCCTGCCTCGACCGCATGGCGTCCCGCCTCGACGCGGCCGCCACCGCCTTGGCGCAGCGCCCATCCGCCGACGTGCTCGCCGCGATCGACACCGCGCTGCCTTCGCTCAACGCGTGCGAAGACGTGGACCGCCTCAAGGCCGACCAAGCCCGCTTTCGCGACTCGAGCGAAGCGACGGTCGAGGCCCAAGCCGCGTGGGTCCACGCCAGCGGACTCATGGCCGAGCTTGCACTGCGCGCCCACGAGCCCCCCGCGGCCTGGCGAGCGGCCGCGGAGGAGCTCCGCGGCATCGGAGACGAACACGGACTCATGCAAGCGCAGGGCTACGGCCGCTACTGGCTCGGCTCCGCCGCACTCGCCGAAGGTCAGCTCCCGCAAGCGATCGAGCACTTCGAGACGGCGATGCCCAGCGCGGCGCAGTCTCCCGACGACCGCCTACTCCCCAACCTGCTGCTCAAGCAGGCCGAGGCGCTGCTGCTCTCCGAGCGAGCGGCCGACGCCGATGCGGCGGCCAAGCTCGGTCTCGCGATGAACGCCCGCGTCCGTGACGATGCCGAGCGTACGGACCTACAGGCCAAGCTCACCGCAACCCGGGCCAGCATCGCGACCGCGCGCGGGGCATTCGAAGACGGCGCCGCCCTGGCTCGCGAAGCGCTGCAGCATCCCAACCTGCAACCGCGGGTCAAAGAGCGGCTGCATTCCACGCTCGGGTCCGCGTGCCACCAGCTGCAAGACCACGCCTGCGCGTTCGAGCATCACGCCAAGGCGATGGAAATCGTCTCCAACCTGCCCGACATCGAGCCGCTCGAGCTCGCGGGGCGACACGCGAACATGGGCCTGATGCACGCCGAAGCCGGCGACGGTCCCCACGCGGTCGAGACCCTGGGCCGCGCAGCGGAGATCGTCGAAAAGGCCTTCGGCGCAGATCACCCGATGCGTGGGCAGCTGCTCGCCGACCGGGGCGGGATTCAGGGAGCAATGATGGACCCACAGGACGGCGAACGCGACCTGCTCGCAGGTCTGCGGATTCACGTCCAGCACCACGGCAAGGACCACCCTGCCCTCGTCGAGGCCCTCATCGACCTCACCAAGACGCAGACGCGCCTGGGCAAGTTCGACGACGCCAAACGACACGGGGAGTGGGCCAAGCGCATCGTCGATGCTGCCTTCGAGGGACAGCATCCTCGGCGCGCCGACCCCCGGCTGCCGCTGAGCGACGCCTACGCTGCCCTGGGTCAGTTCGATGCCGCTGCCGAGGTCGTGCGCGAGGGCCTGCAGATCCTCGATGTGCCGCAGACGCATCCGATGCAGCGCGCGGAGTTTCAGTTCGCGCTGGCCCGGGCGCTGGCCCCTGCCGATACCGACGCGGCGCGTACCGCCGCCGACGAAGCCCTTGCAGGCATCGCGGACTTCGAACCCGGCGCGCCCCTGCGTGAAGCGATCCAAGGCTGGACGTCGCAAGCGCTGGATCCTCAGCCGCTGCAGGACTGAGGGTCAGCGCGGCGGGGCAGCGACTCGCTCGCGAACTTGAACGGCCCAGTGCTCGAAGTCGCTGACCGTGGACTCGAGCGTGCGCGAGTCCTGGGCGAGCCGGGCCATTGCGTCATGCAGGGCTTCACGAGCTCGGCGCAGCCGCGACTTGACCGTCCCCTGTGGGATTTCGAGCACCGTCGCCAACTCGGCCGTGCTCATGCCCTCCCAGTAGTGCAGTTCGATCGTGATCTGCAGGTCGAGTGGAATCTCGCGCAATGCCGACAGCAGCAGCCGCTCTTCTTCGCGCCGCACCATGACTGCGCGCACCGACGACCCCAGCTCGGCGACGCTCATGCTGCCCAGCGGCTGCGAACGCGCGCCACGGGTGCGGTTGCGCCGAAAGTGCCCAAACAGCTCGTGGCGGGCCACTGTGAGCAAGAACGTGCGAAACGCGGCCTCGCGCCGAAAACGGTCGCGAGACTCCACGCAGGCCAAGAAGACCCGCTGAATCAGGTCGTCGACTTCGCCGTCATCGCCGATCTTGCCGACGAAGAAACGATACACGGTGTCGAAGTGGCGCAGCAGCAACGTGTTGCCAGCCGACCGATCACCCGACCCCCATTGGTCCAGCAATGCGAAGTCGTCCACGTCCACGCCGCTACGCTAGCACGTCCAGCGGGGTCAGGTCCCGAAGGGCCAGGATGCCAGCAACGCTCGCAGCGCGGCGCCCCGATGGGAGCGCTGGGCTTTTGCATCCGCGGTGAGTTCCGCGACCGTCTGCGCCCCGTCGTCGACCCATGCGTGGGGGTCGTAGCCGAAGCCCCCGACGCCGCGACGCTCGGTGCGGACCTCGACGTGCCAGCGCCCCTCGAAGGTCGCCATCGCCGAGCCGCCCAGCGGCGCCCCATCGACGCGGCACAGTGCCAAGACGCACGCGTAGTAGGCCGGGCTCCCGCGCAGACCCAATGCCTCCAGGCTCTGCACCAGCTTGGCGTTGTTGGTCTCGTCGGTGGCGCCCTCCCCAGAGAAACGGGCGCTGTACACCCCAGGCGCGCCGTCCAACGCCTCGACACACACCCCCGAGTCGTCGGCGAGCACGGCGGTGTCGCCCGGCTCCCCGCGCCCGGCGAGATAGTCCGCAATGCCGCGAGCTTTCAGACCCGCGTTGCCCTCGAACGTCGTGGCCGTTTCATCGATCTCCGGCGCCTCGGGATAGCGGTCCAGCCCGACCACCTCGACCGCCGTAGGCGCCCCCGCCAGCATTGCGGCCAGCTCTTTCACCTTGTGCCGGTTGCCCGACGCGACGACGATCCGCTGGATCACTGGCCCGCCTCCAGCGCTGCGGACTGCAGCGCGAACAGAGCATCGATGCCCGTATCGGCCAGGTCCAACATCGCCGTCAGCTGGCTGCGCGAGAACGTGTTGCGCTCCGCGGTGCCCTGGACCTCCACGAGTCCCCCGGATCCCAGCTTCACCACGTTCAAGTCGACTTCGGCAGCGCTGTCCTCGACATACGGCAGGTCCAGCATGGCCACCGACTCCCCCGCGTGGGGAATGATGCCAACGCTGACCGCCGCCACGGGGGCGACGATCGGCAGGGCACGGAGCCGCCCCTGCTCGACCAGCTTCGACAGCGCAATGCGCAGCGCCACGTAAGCGCCCGTGATCGAGGCCGTGCGTGTACCGCCGTCGGCATCGATCACATCGCAGTCGCACACGATCGAGACGGGGTTGCCCTCTGCGTCGACCATGGCCGAAAGGTCGACCGCGGCACGGAGCGAACGACCGATCAGCCGCATGATCTCCTTGCCGCGGCCTCCGGGGTCACGGCGCCCGCGAGGATGTGTGGCCCCGGGCAGCATCGAATACTGCGCGGTGACCCAGCCTCCCGACTCCAGCCAGCCCGGAGCCCTGGCCTCCACGCTGGCAGTACAGATCACGCGAGTGTTCCCCGTCTCGATCAGCGCCGAGCCCAACGCGTTGCGCGTGAAGCCGGGGTGAATCGTGCACGGGCGGAGTTGGTCGAACGAACGTCCATCGGCGCGCATGGCAGCGCGACCCTACCGGGCATCGCCCACGCTCGCCACGGGCCGAGGCGACGGGCGCGCCCAACCCGAGGCCAACCACGAAAAAAGGCGACCCGCGGCTGCGGATCGCCCTTTCGTCGGAAGAATCCGAAGAGAAGACTACTTCTTCTCTTCTTCTTTCTTTTCTTCCTTCTTCTCGCCTTCTTTTTTGTCCTTGTCGCCGTCCTTCTTCTCTTCCTTCTTGGCTTCTTCTTTCTTGTCGCATGCGGGCATGGACAGGCCGAAGGTGCAGAGCGAGGCGGCGAGGATGAGCTTGCTGAGTTTCATGATGTTGACTCCGTGTTTGAATCGTTGACCGGGTAGCGGCTGAAAACCCCGCATCCCGGGTTGGTTGCGAGCACGGCGCTCACGCCGTGGCGTCCGTAGGGACGCGTAAGATAGTGCATCGGGTTCGAAAAAACGAATGTTCGACCCCCGGACGGCCAGGGTTGTTCCCGGCGCGTCCACCGAAGCGGTCAGTCGTAGGTGCAACCCCATGCTTTGGTGGTTTTCTTCGCCGCCTCGAGGGAGGCTTTGCAGCCCTGCTCGAGCGAGTCCTTTTCGGGGCCCTCGGACTGCTTTCTGAACCGCTCTGCGGTCTTCGTGAGCATGTTGCGCATCCCCTCGCGGTTCTCTTCGGGCGCCTTCTCCTCGATGCACTTGCTGTATTTGGCGATGTATTCGTCGCAGATCGCGACGCCGACCGAGAGGTCGTCGCCCCCCTCTGCGGACTCCGCGCCCTCGTCCCCTTCAGGCTTGGGTGCGTCCTCAGCCGGCGCTTTCGTGTCCGCCTTCGCCTCGGCCTTCGTGTCCGCGTTCTCGGCCGGTTTCTCGCTCGGCTTCTCGTTGGGCAGGGCCGCCGCCTTGGTCTCCGACTTGCCCTCGGGCTTCTTGTCGTCGCAGGCGGGCATGAGGAGCAAGGAAGCGGCGAGCGCTCCGAGAATCGGGAATCGAGTAGCGTTCATGGCGGGAACTCCGAAACGAGCGCCACGGTACTGCATCCGAGCCCCCGCAGAAGTGGGATTCCTCAACCGCCCAGGGCCGCAACGCTGCGCGCCGGCCCCCTATCCTGCCGGCGATGACGCAACTTTCGGACGCCCATCTTCGACCCGTGTTTCAGCCCGACGACGGCGGCCCCGTACGCGCGCTCGTGGTCGCAGGTGCCTGCGGCAACGTGGGTTTCGGCAAGCTCGGCCAGTTCGCGCGCCTGCTCGCACCCAAAGGCATTCCCGTGGTCGCGCTCGACCTGTCGGACAAGGTTCAGGGCGTCAAAGAGAAGCTGGAAAAAGCCTACGGCGGGCGGTTCGACGCCGAGACCGTCTCCACGATCCTGAACGGGATCACCGTGGTCCAAGGCGGCATCGACGACCTGCCCGCGGACATGAAGGTCGGCTTCGTGTTCGAAGCGATCCCCGAGCGGCTGAACATCAAGCACGCGTTCTATGCGGCCATCCGAGCCCGTGACCCCGAAGCCTTCATCTTCTCGGCCACCAGCGGCTTTCCGAGCACGATGCTGTTCGACACCCTGCCCGGCAAAGAGCGCTGCGGCGTGATGCATCCGTTCTTCCCGCACCTGACCAACAAGCTGTGGGAAGTCCCGGTCCGCGGCGCGGTCACGGGCAAGGGCGAGTTCAAGACGATCAAGCGGTTCTTGGGCGGCTTGGGCATGAACCTCATCCCCACCGCGGACGTGCCCTCGTTCGCAGCCGACCGCCTGTTCTGCGGCATGATGCTCGAGGCGGTCCGCATTCACACCGACCTCGGCCTCTCCCCCGCCGAAGTCGACGACGTCTGCAAGAAGACCCTCGGCACCTCGCCGTTCTTCGTGCACAACCTGATCCCAGGCGCGAACTACCTCTCGGCCCACTGCATGGAGTTGATGCAGGGCGAGGTCGACAGCACGCTGTTCGCGATTCCGGACACCTGGAAGCCCTACGTCGAGGATCCCCACAAGCAGTGGCCCTACGAGCGCGGCCAGAAGTGCCCGCCGGAGAAGTTCGAGGCGGCACGGACCCGCATGCTGGGCATGCTGATCAGCCTCACGGCCTACATGCTCGAGCACGACATCGCCAGCCTGGACGCGATCAACTTCCTCTCGGAGAACGCGCTCGCGTTCCGCGAAGGTCTGCCCGCGCTGATCCAGAACCTCGGCTTCGACAACGCCAAGTCCATCGCGCAGACCTTCCTGAGCGAGCAGAACATCACCAAGGCCGACGAGGTCGCGCCGCTTTCGGTGCTGGCCGAAGGCGGGCTCGAAGGCAAAGCCACCGGCTGGTGGAACGCCTACGTGCACACCGCCGTGCACGACGGGGTCGGCTTGCTTTCGATCAAGCGCCTGACGATCAGCCACACTTTCATCGCCGAGCTCGACCGGGCGATCGATGCCCTCAACGCCGACGATGCGGTCAAGGCGATCGTCATCGCGCCCGACGGTAGCTTCAGCCGCGAGTTCGGCCACGGCGCGAGCCTGACCGACTTCGTGCCGGTCCTGGGCAAGGAAGACAAAGCCCTCGCGCTCATCGAAGGCTGGAAGAAGACCCTGTCCAAGCTCCGCGCAGGCAAGCCCACCGTCGCCGCCCTCGTCGGGCGTGTTCTGGGCGGCTCGCTCGAGTTCGCCTTGGCATGCCACGCCCGCATCGCCGGCGAGCGCACCCGCCTGCAGTTCCCCGAGACCACGGTCGGTGTCATTCCGGGCCTGGGCGGTTGCCACCACGCGCACCGCTTCAGCACCCCCGAGCACTACGGCCGCCTCAACGAGATCCTGCTCACCGGTCACGGTTTCAAGGTCGACGAAGCCCAGGCGATGGGCCTCGTGTCCGACGTCGTGCCGATCCCCGACCTCCCGGGCGCGAGCATGAAGCTCGCCGCGGCGCTCGCCGACGGCTCCACCCCGCTGCCCGCGTTCCGTGAGGACGCCGCCGCGTTCGACGTCGACCGCAACGTCGCCACGACCAACGAGGCCGGGGTGGCGCTCGACGCCGACCTGCGGGCCCTGATCGCGGACACCGTGCAGCAGGCCAACGGACTGCCCTACGCCGACGGCTCCGCGCTGGAGGCCAAGAACGCGGCCAAGAGCCTGGCGATGAGCAGTAGCGCCATCGGTGTCAAAGCGATGATGCGCGGCAAGCCGGCCCAGTTCGAAAACCCGCTCTCGTAGCGCAGCAGGACCTCGACAAAGCCGGCGGGCCGCGATGCTCGCCGGCTTTTTTCGTGGTTCGAGAAACCCAGCCGCGTCCGTTCGCCTCTGTGACCAGGAGGCAACGATGTCGGGATTTGGTCAGTTCTATCAGCAAGGCGGGGTGTTCATGCACCTCATCACTCTTCTCGCCCTCGCCGGGACCGGCATTCTCGCGGTTCGAGCGGCGCGGCTCCGTGGTCTCGTGCACCGCGTCAAGACGGCGCAGCCCGCAGCGCCGCGCACGGAGGGCGGGCTCATCGGCGCCTTGGCCCTGGCCTCGCTCATGGTCGGGCTTCTCGGCACCACCTTCGGCTTCATGGAACTGTGCGCCGCGGTCCTGACCATTCCGCCCCCGCAGCAGATCCAGGCGGTCTTTCGCGCGACTCCCATGGCACTGACGACGGTGGCCTGGTCGCTGATGTTGAGCGTGCCCTTGGTCCTCGGTCGTGCGGTCGTCGGGGCCGTGGAGACCCGCTTGCGCGCCCTGACGCCGCAGCCCTGAGGCACACGCGACTCGGCCACAGAAAAAGGGCAGGCCCGCAAAGGACCTGCCCTCTTCCACGTGTCCGACTGAGCTTTTACATGTCGGGCGTGATCTGCAGGCACCACTCGTTGAGCGTGCCGTCGTCCCCGAACGCATCGTCGACGACGTTGAGCGTCCAGTCGCCGTTGAAGTCTTCCATGTCGAAGACCGACAGCGCTTCCTCGGGAATGATCGTTCCCGTGATGCCCGAGTCCGCGACCGGGAAGTCACAGTCGAGCGCCACACCTTCGTCGTCGAAGATGGCGTTGACGTCGTCGTCGCCAATGCACTCGTCGGCGACCAGGATCGCGGAGGTGCCCGCGGGGCTGAGCAGCGTGATGTCGAGGTCAGCGTCGAAGGTGTGCGTGATGTCGACCTGCACGTTGAGGTCGCCCACCATGCCCATGTCGACAACGCTGATCACGTCGTTGACGGGGGCGCCGTTGGTGATCTCGCTGCCCGGCGTCGAGCAGACCTCGATGCCGCCCGTGGCGGTGCACCCGGTGAAGTCGAAGCCGCACGCGGCATCACACGCGAGACCCGCTCCGGTGTAGCCGAAGAAGTCGTCGCAGGTCAGACCCGCGAGGTCGTCTCCGTCGCAGGTCTCCGTCTCGTCATCGATCGTGCCGTTGCCACACGACGCGTCGCACATGCTGGTGTCGAACGAGCAGTCGCCCGCGCACGCCAGCGTGCCGCCGTTGAAGCCCGGAAGGTCGTCGCAGGTCAGGCCCCCGAGTTCGTCGCCGTCGCAGTCTTCGTCGAAGCCGGGGGTGATTTCACCGTCGCCGCACGCGGCAACGCAGCCGCTGGTGTCGAAGGTGCAGTCGTCCGCGCAAGCAACGACGCCACCGGTCACAAAGCCCTCGAACTCGGCGCAGTCGTCGACGCCGTTGAGGTCGTCACCGTCACAGGCCTCGCCGTAGTGCGCAACGCCGTCGCCACACATCACGGGGTCGTCGGCGGACAGCGTGAACTCGAGGCACCACTCGTCGAGCGAGCCGTCGTCGCCGCCGGCATCGTCCCAGACCGCGAGAGCCCAGGAACCTGCCGAGCTGATGCCGATCAGGTCGCCGAGCTCCGTCGCCGGCATCACGTCGCCGGTGAGTGCCGGCGGCCCCGCGACGCAGGCCAGCTCCGCGCCATCGTCATCGAAGCGTGCGTCGATGTCGTTCGCGCTGCCGCAGGGCTCGAGGAACAGCGCCGCGCCGCTCTCGGCATCGGGCGCCAGAAGAACGCCCGAAACGTCGGCGAGGTACGTGTGCGGCAGGTTGACCGTGGCGTTCACGTCGGTGACGAAGAAGTCCTCGGTCACGTCGATGATGTCGATGAGCGGCGCGCTGGGAGGGTTCGTCGCGTTCGACAGCGCCGCCATCGGCGTGTTGCAGACGGTCAGCGTGTCGACGCAGTTCGTCATGTCGAGCGTGCAGTCGTCGTTGCAAGCGAGGTCGCCCACGACCGGGCACGTCGCGTCACCGAGGTCCTTGCCGTCACACTCTTCGTCTCCGTTGAGCACGCCGTCGCCGCATTCGGCCATCGAACCGGTTGTGGAGGACGACGACTCACCGGCGGTCGAGCTGGTCTCGTCGGTGTCGGTAGCGTCCGTGGTGGAGGACGGGTCCGTATCGGACTCGGACTCGGAATCGGTGTCCGTATCGGACGTCGGGTCGGTGGTCCCCGTGGTATCCGCGCTCGTGGTCTCCCCGGTGGTGGTCGGGTTCGTCGTAGTGGTCAGTGTGGTGGACGGGTTGGTGCCGTTGGTGTCGTCACCAGTGCTTCCGCCCGTGCTGTCGTCGCTGCTGTCGGTCGAACCTGTGACGTCGTCGCCACATGCGGTCAGCGAAAGAGGAACAGCCACCAGGGCCGCCGCAAAGAGCTTGGTTTGGATATTTGTCAGTCGCATCGTCGTCCTCAAAGGGGCTCGAAGTGTGCATCTGGGCCCGCAAGAGCCGCGACCTGAGAAGTACAAGCCCGTGACACACCTGTAAATGTGTGCGGATAAGCGTCCACTCATATTTCCAGAGCGGACACTCAGGAATCTGAGTTTTACGCGCAACCAATATCAGCATTCCTCCCGGTGCGAGTCGCACCCACCCGAGATTGCGCGAGACCGATCACCCCTCGGTGGGGGTGATCCGCACACACCAGCCAGCGAGCACACCGTCGTCACCCGAGGACACATCGGTCACGACGAGCTGCCACTGGCCGGCAAACGATTCCCCGTCGAACACCGCGAGGGCTTCGTTGGGCTGCACAGTGCCCGACACCCCAGGCGAGCCACCGCAGGCGACGGGACTGCCTTCGTCATCGAACACCGCGTCGATGTCATCGACGTTGCCGCACGCATCGAACACCAACACGCTGGTGCCGAGCGGACTGATCAGGTCGAGCTGCACATCCCCGACCCAAGTGTGGGCGAGGTCGATGTGCACGTTCACGTCCGTCACCGTGCCGACGTCGGCGAACTCGACCGTGTCGCTGGTGGGCCCGAGCAAGTCGCTGATCGGTGCCGAAGGGGTCGAGCACGCTTCGACAAACGTCGCAACGCAGCCGTCGAGGTCGAACGCGCTGCAGTCGGCGGCACAGCCGAGCGTACCGCTGAGGTAGCCGGGGAAGTCCTCGCACACGGAGGACCCGAGCGCCATCGGGTCACAGACTTCAGGCCCGTTGACGATGCCATCTCCGCACGTGACCTCCTCGCAGGCGGTCGTGTCGAACGTGCAGTCCGATGCGCACGACAGCCCGGCCCCGGCAAAGCCCGGGACGTCGTCGCACGTCGCCCCCGCCAGCGCATCGCCGTCGCATGCCTCCCCGGCGTCCAGCAATCCGTTGCCGCAAGGGTCGGGCGAACACCCGCTGGTGTCGAACGTGCAGTCCGCCGCGCAGGCGAGCGTCCCCGACGCAAAGCCCCCGGGCACCGTGGTGCACGCGTTGCCATTGAGGTCGTCGCCGTCGCACGCCTCGCCGAAGTGCGCGACCCCGTCGCCGCACAGCACCGGGTCGTCCGCCGACACGCTCAACTCCAAGCACCAGCTGTCCAGGGTCCCGTTGTCGGCAAACGACGCTTCGTCCCAGGCCACGAGCGCCCATTCGCCCAGCGCGGAAATGCCGACCAGGTCTCGAAGTTCCGTTTGCGGCGTGACCGTGCCGGAGAGCGCCGGAGTGCCCCCGCAGCTGGGCGGCATGCCGTCGTCGTCGAACTCGGCGTCGATGTTGGTCCCCAGGCCACACGGCGCCGCGAACAACACCGAGGACGCAACGCCCTGCGGAGCATCGAGGCGCGCGACCAGATCGCCGACCCACGGATGCGTGATGTCGACCGAGACGTCGACGTCCGCGACGAAGAAGTCATCGGTCACCGACACCACGTCCACCAGCGGCATGGCCTCGGTCTGGGCAACGCCCAGAAAGGCTGCGGGCGCACTGCACACCGTCAACGTGCTCGAGCAGCCCGACAGGTCGAGCGTGCAGTCGTCGGCGCAAACGACCTCACCGAACACCGGGCAGGTCGTGTCCCCGACCATGCCCGCCTCACAAGCCTCGCTCGCATCGAGCACCCCATCGCCACACGAAGCCCCGCCCGCGCCCGTCGACGACTCGCTCGATCCCTCGCCGCCTCCGGTCGTCTCCGACCCCGAAGACGTCGAGGTGCCGGTCGTCGTGCCCACGCCCGTCGACGAGGACTCCCCGAGGGTGGACGACGAGCCCTCCCCGGCCGAGTCGCCGCTGGAGGAGTCCCCGACCCCGGTCGTCGTCGTCGCTGCGGGGCCGGTACTCGTCGAAGATGCCGCGGGCATCACCCCGACGTCGTCCCCACACCCGGTCGCGACCCCGCCTAGGACGAGCGTTGCGCCAAACAGAATCGACGACGAGGAGCAGCGCATGCGGGAGTCAGGCATCGAGGACGCCACGCCAGCATACACACCCCTCAGCCCGCACGAAGCCGGTCGAGGTGCGCGCGCAGTCGCTCGGCCAACGCGTCGTTGGACCGCTCCGCCGCCGGGAGCCTGCGCTCGAACAGCGCAATGACGTCCTCGGGAGCCCCCTCCTGCGCCATGCGATCGACGGTGGCCAGCGCCAGCGCCGTGTCGGCGGTCCTGTGGGCATGGTTCCACGCCCGATCCAGCGCCTCGAATCGTGCGCGCCGGCGTTCGTCCGCCGCAGCGGACACCACCAGCGCACGCGCCCGATCCGCCGATGCGGCCGCATCCTCGGGCCGCCCAAGGGCCTGCAGCACCGTCGCCAGGACCCGATGCAACGACGGCTCGGAGGGCATCCGATCGATCGCGGCACGAAGCTCGGCCACCGCCGCCTCCCCTTCTCCACGCTCCAGCTTGGCCAGTGCCAGCATGATCGGGGCGTCGGCGCGTTTCTTACCGTCGACCATCCCGCGCGCGCCCTCCAACCACGGCCCCGCCTCCGCGCGAGCGTCGCGATGAAACAACGCGAGACCGACCACCCACGCCGCCCGAGAGTGGGGTCCCGCCGCCTCTGCGAGCGGCTCCGCGACGGCACGCGCCTGCTCCCATTCGCGCGCGGCAACCCACGCCGCCGCGAGCTTGAGTTGGTCGCCCTCGGAGGCGTCGTGACCGAGGCGCTCGGCCTGCAGTCGTGCGCGGGCGAGGTCGTCGCGACACCCCCGGAATGCCACCGAGAGCGCGTCTCCCATCGCCCCCGCAACGCCATGGGCATCTCGCATCGTTCGGAGCTCGGCAAACGCTTCCGTGTCGCACAGGCGGCCACCGGAAAACTCGGCGTTGAGCACCCGAGCCCGCGCTTGGTGCTCCGGGAGTGTTTCTGCGAGCGCGCCCAACGAGACCGCCCCCGCCAAGAGGCCGCCGGCCAGGGCCGCGAGGGCGCGCCGGGTCATCGACCGGCGAACCCCACCAGCGCGTCTCCTCGTCGCGTGAGCAGACGGGTGCGTCGCATCCGGTGGTCGGAGATCTGGGTCTGCAGCAACGCCTCGACCACCTCACGCGGACGGACACCGCCTTGGTTGTCGACCCGAAGGCGGAACGTGAGCGCTCCATCGCGCACGGCGGCATCCATCAGGTACGCGTGCACGTCGATGGTCTTGGTCTTGGGCGCGTCGCTGCGCCGTGGCGGCCTGCGTTTACCGCCGCGCTTCTTCTTGTGCACGGCCCGCGTCACCGTGAGTTCGGGGGCCGCGAGGCGCTCCGAGACCAGACGTGCGGCAGCCTCGACCTCGGTCGGTTCCAGCGAAACCGCGTAGTCGGCCGCCTCGATCAGCTTGGGCAGCTTGTCCGCGCCCGGGGCCAGCAACGCCCCGCTGACGATCGTCAGTCCCGGAGGCGCCGACGCCCGAATGCGAGCCACGACATCCTCGCCCATTGCCGCCCGCTCTTCGTCTGCGAGCAGGCCCGCGAGGTCCTCCCGCGAGCGCGGCAATACGACGTCGATGTCGACAACCTCTTCATCGGCGGCCATGCCCAGCGCGAGGGCGGGCCCGAACGTCATGCGCGGGATCGGGTTGTAGCCGCGAGAGAACGCCAGCTCGACGCCCGCTCGACGGAACATGCGCGGAAGAATGCGCAGCAGGTCGCGGTGACTGAGGAATCGCAGCGGCCCGTGTTTGCCGAACACCAGCCGCAGGCGCGAGTGCGCAGCCTCGGCGTTGGCCTTCCATGCGTTGCCCTCCTCGAGGTTCGAAGGCGCCGTTCGGCCCACGAGCGCCTCGGCGGGGACCAAGTCCGGTGCGGGCTGCGAGACCTCGGCGACATCGGTCGTCCGCGCCTGCTTGGAGGCGCGCAGCGAACGAAGCGCGACGATGCGTTCGTCTCGCATCTCGCTCATGTCGCACGCAATGCCGCAGTCGTAGCAGACCAGCTTGCGGCGATCCTCCTCGGCATCGGCGAGGTTGGTGTGGTGCACCTTGTCGCCCGCGGCCTTGCCACACGGCGGCGACAAGCGGCTCTTGATCGCCTTTTGATACTCCCCGGCGAGAAAGCCCGGCTCGAGGCCGATGTCGATGTGGTCCCACGGCAGGCGTGCGTCGACCGGGATGGTCTGGGTGTAGTGCGTGGGATCGATGCCCGCCTGCTCGAGTGCGTCGAGCCAGCGGTCGAAGCTGAAGACCTCCTGCCAGCCGTCGAACCGCGCCCCCGCCTCGTAGGCGTATTGCAGAGCTTTGCCCATCTTGCGGTCGCCGCGGGCGAACAGGCATTCGAGCCAGCTGTCCTCGACCGTGTGCGTCTTGAGGCCGAGCTTCGCCTGCTTGGCGAGCCCGCGCAGCATGTCGACCTTGGTCCGCAGGTCTTCCATGGTGTCCATCGCGGCCCACTGAAACGGCGTGTGCGGCTTGGGCACGTGCTGCGACACGCTGACGGTGATCTGCGGAGGGCGGCGCTGGCCCAGGTCACGCGCAACCTGCTTCACACGGCGCCCGGTCTCGATGATGCCCACCACGTCCTCTTCGGTTTCGGTGGGCAGACCCATGATGAAGTACATCTTCATGCGGTCGTAGCCGCGCTCGAAGATGCGCTGCGCCGAGTCGAGAATGTCCTGCTCGGTGACGTTCTTGTTGATCACGTCGCGCATGCGCTGCGTCCCCGCCTCGGGCGCGAACGTCAGGCCGCTGATGCCGACCCGCTTGATCTCGTCGAGCAACTCGCCTTCGAGGCCGTACGCCCGCAGGCTCGCGATGCCCAGCTTCACTTTGCGCGCCGCGAGCTCGGGCACCAGGTCCTTGATCAGCGGGTTGATGCACGAGACGTCCGCGGTGGAGAGCGCGGTGATGCTGGTCTCCTCGAACCCGCCGGCATCGATGCCGCCCAGCAGGGCCTTCTTGATCGCCTCGGGGCTGCGCTCCCGCACGGGCCGATAGATGATGCCGGCCTGGCAAAAGCGGCAGCCCTCCGTGCAGCCGCGGGTGACTTCGACCGACGCTCGGTCGAAGATCGCTTCGGCGTAGGGCACGGGAAAACGCTCGGGAAACGGAAACGCATCGAGGTCCCGTACGAACACGCGCTGCACCGACAGCTCGACGCCCGCGGCCTGCCCCGCCTCCGAAAGCCCGGTGACGACCTCGAAGCCGGTCCGCGAGTCCTCGGCGACCGTGTACATCGAGGGCACGTACATGCCGGGGATCTTCGCGACCGCGGCCAGCACTTCGGCCCGCGATGCCCCGCTGCGCCGCAGCCCACCGATCGTCCGCAACACCCCCGGGAGGACCTCTTCGGCCTCGCCCACCAAGAACGCGTCGACGAAGTCGGCCAACGGCTCGGGATGCGTCGCGGTCGGGCCACCGGCGAGCACGATCGGATCGGCGTCGCCACGCTCGTCGGCCCGGTACGCCACGCCACCGAGCTCGAGGTTGAGCAGCACGTTGGTGTAGCAGAGCTCGTACTGCAGGCTCACGCCGATGACGTCGAAGCCCGACAGTGGCGTCTGGCTCTCGAGTGAGATGAGCGGCAGCCCGCGCTTGCGCAGCTCCGCCTCCATGTCGACCCACGGCGAGAACGCCCGCTCGCACACCAGGTCGTCTTCGCCGTTGATCAAGTCGTAGAGGATCCGCGTGCCCAGGTGGCTCATCCCGACCTCGTAGATGTCGGGGAACGCCAAGACGAAGGTGCATGCGAGCTCCTCGTGCGCCTTGAGCACGTGCTGCTCCTCGCCACCGAGATAGCGCCCGGGTTTCTGCACGCTGGTCAGGAACTCCGCATACGGGTGCTCCGACAACGCGGCGGGGGTGACCGCAGGGGGCTCGATGCGTCCAGCGCTCATGGTCCGCCTCTACTGCCACAGGACCGGCTCGGACGCCAACGCCGCGCGCACGGGACGAGCGCCAAGGGTCGGAAGCGAGCGAAAGACGGTCGTCTCGCCGCACCCCCCTTGCGCGTCCGCTGCGCCGGTTTACCATGCGAGTCGACCGTGAAGGACCTCTACAAGACCTTGGGGGTTGGGCGCGACGCCTCCGCCAGCGAGATCAAGAAGGCGTATCGCTCGCTCACCCGCAAGTACCACCCGGACAAGAACCCCGGGGACAAGGCGGCCGAGGAGCGCTTCAAGTCCGTCTCCAGCGCCTATGACGTCCTGTCGGACCAGGAGCGACGCTCGCTGTACGACGAGTTCGGCGACATGAGCCTCACCCAAGGCTTCGACGCCCAGCGCGCCCGCGCCTACAAAGCCAACCAGGAGCGCGCCTACGCGGGTAGTGGCTTCGGCGGTGGCTTTCCGATGGACGACTCGGTGTTCGAGAACGTCGGGGACGCCAAGGCCACCAACTTCGACGACCTGCTCTCCCGCCTGTTCGGGGGGGGACGCGTCCGTTCCACCCCCAGCCAACCGCGGGCCCGCCGAGGCGCCGACATCAGCGGCGAGATCTCGGTCAGCTTCAACGATGCCCTGCATGGCACCACCGTGCCGCTGCGCATCGACTCGGCCGACGGCGGCATGAGCACGCTCGACGTCAAGGTGCCGCCGGGCATGAAAGACGGCGGGAAGCTGCGACTGCGCGGTAAGGGCGGCGCCGGCTCGCCCCCAGGCGACATCATTCTCAGCGTCAAGGTCGGGGGCCACAAACTGCTCTCCCGCGAGGGCAACGACCTTCGCCTGCGCCTGCCGGTCACGGCCCTCGAGGCCTACCGCGGCGGGCCGGTCGACGTACCCACGCCGTGGGGCACGGTGACGGTGAAGCTGCCGCCGGGGTCGCAGAACGGGCAGACGCTGCGCCTGCGGGGGCGTGGAGTGCGCCCGGCGGGGAGCAAGCCGGCCGGCGATCTGTTCGTGACGCTGGATGTGCGGCTGCCGGAGGCTGGCGACGAGCGGCTCTTGGAGCTGCTGACGGAGCTGCAGGGCTCCGCCAACCCGCGGGCTTCGCTCGTGCTGTAGGAGACGCCTCGCAGAGGCTCCCCGGGCTGGCCCTGCCCTCCGCGACCTCGCAATGGTCCCGGGTGGTCACCCCTGAGTCGCTCACCGAGGACGACGTTCAGGCGCTCAAAGACCCGCAATGCCAACAGATGCGGGTCCTAGCCTGATTGGGCACGCGCGCCTCACTCCTCGCTCGGCCCCTCCATGACCAAAGCCCCAAATGCGCAAACGCGTGCCAGGGCGGAGCGGGCGGGAGACGGCACGGCGTGGTAGAGGGTCTGCATGGCCACGCACCTACCCGTCGTGTCGTCAGAGCCCGTGGAGCGTCCGCGCAAGCGGCATCCGAAGTGGTTGCGGGTGCCGATGCCGGGTGGTGAGGGGTACAGCGACCTGCGGAAGCGGGTGAAGGAGCTGGAGCTGCACACGGTGTGTCAGAGCGCGAGCTGCCCCAACATCGGGGAGTGCTGGAACAACCGGGCGCTCACGATCATGATTCTCGGGGACATCTGCACGCGGTCGTGCCGGTTCTGCGACGTCAAGACTGGGCGCCCGTTGCCGGTCGACGAGGGGGAGCCGCGGCGGGTGGCCACCATTCTCGGAGAGCTGGCGCTGCGCCACACCGTCATCACTTCGGTCGATCGCGACGATCTGAAAGACGGGGGCGCGTCGATCTGGGCCGGCACCCTGACCGCGTGCCATGAGCAGGCGCCGTGGATGACGATCGAGGTGCTCGTGCCCGACTTCAAGGGCGTGCTCTCGGATGTCGATGTCGTGCTCGACGCTGGGCCCGATGTCTTTGCCCACAACCTCGAGACCGTGCCGCGGTTGAGCAAGCAGGTGCGGGTGCAGGCCAAGTACGACCGCAGCTTCGAGGTGCTCGAACACGCCGCCAAGCGGGGGGCGCTCACCAAGACCGGGCTGATGCTCGGGCTCGGTGAAGGCCTCGGCGAGGTGAAGGAAGTCCTCGACCAGCTCGGCGACAAGGGACTCACCATTCTCACCCTCGGCCAGTACCTTCAGCCCAGCCCCAAGCACCTCCCGATCGACCGCTACGTCCACCCCGACGAGTTCGCCGAGCTGGCCGACTACGCCCGGGCGCGCGGCATTGCGCATGTCGAGAGCGGGCCGCTCGTCCGCAGCAGCTACCACGCCGAGGGCCAAGCCGACCTGATCCGCCGGCTCCAAGAAAGCCGCGGAAGCATCGGCTTCGCCAGCCTCCGCCCCGAAGTCGCGCCACCGGGCACGGCGTAGCGGGCGACCGAACCGGGCCGCAGACGGGCCTGCCGCGATTCACCACAGCGGCGCCCGCAGGTCCATGACACGATCCGGGGTCGTCGCGACGAACACCTCCTCCGACGGGGGCGTTTCGAAGCGTCCGATGTTGATGGTGACGTCGATGTAGCGCCACAGCGAGAACTCGCCGTAGTGCCAATCATTCGTCCGCCCGTTCGCACGGATCTGGATCCAAGCGCGCCCCTCCAGATTGACCGGCTGGTCGGAGCGTGGGGGCATGCCCACAACCCCGCCCCTCCAGTGGATGCCGTCGTCGAAACGTAAGAAGCGGCCGTGCCTCGGCGGCGCAGCTCCAGTGTCCAGAGTGGGGCGCAGCGAACAGAAGTCCGGGGCCGACGCCACGACATCGTGGCAGACGTAACCAGGCTGCCCGCTCCACGCTGGCAGAGCCAGTGACGATGGCATCATCGCACGCCGCCTTGCCTGCTCTCCGCCCCGTCCGTCCTTCAGATAGGAGGCGTGGATCTGCTGGACCATGAGCACCGCGCCCCTACTTCACCTTCGCGAGGGCTTCGGCCACCAACGCGTCGAGTTGCTTGGCGGTGGCTTTCCATCCCTTCGACTTCAGGCCTGCACGCAACACCGCCACGGCCGGTGCAGAGGGGGAGTCGGCGTGGTCGGTCAGGAACTTCGCGTATGCATCGCGTAGGGGCTGTCTCGCGTTGCACGGTGGCGTTTCCCACTCGCCGTGGTCGCACAGGCGCAAGAATGCGGTGCGCAAGCGGGCGACCTCGGGTTGTGCGAAGGCGCTCCAGGTCGCATCGCCCGACGCCGCCAAGGCTTCCCATTGCAGCAAGGCCGCCGTCATCAGGGTCGGGTCGCCCGAAAAGCCGCCTTCGTCGTAGCGCGACTCGGCGCGCTGCGTCGCGTCGGTGGCCCGAAGCCATGCGGTTGCGCCGTCGGGGAGCGAGGACTGCAGCGCATCGGCGACGGTTCCATGGTCGACCACCGCGTGCACCGTCCCCTCGCCCGCGTAGTCGAAGCGAACACCGCGGTCCCGATACCCCCGCAGCACCGCGGCCGCCGACTCGGATTGCGGGCCGCAGTCGACCCCGACCTCGGCGCAGGCCGTTGCCAGCAGTGCGGGGTCCCCCTGCACCACCGGGTCGAGCTGCGCCGCCGTCTCGTCGACGAAGGCCAACAGGGCGTCGAGGTCCGCCCGTAGTGCGTCGGCGTCGGCCGCCTCACCATGGGCCGCGACAAAGGCCGAAGTCGCCTCCGCAAACGAGTCCTCGCCCGCGGGGTCCAGCCCCTGCAGAGTGCTCAGAAACGCAGGCGGCGCGTCGGCATCCACCACCGCGGGCGTCTCGGAGGCGGGGCCGACATCGGCCGGTGTCGACGAGTGCTGCTGCGCGTCACAGCCAACCGTCGACAGGGCCAAACACGCGAACACCACCAAGCGGGCAGACATGCCCCGGAGTCTACGAAGCCGCGTCGCGCTCGGCGAGCACCGACTTGATCGCCGTCAAGGCGTCGGGCAGCCGCTTCTTGGGGATGTTGACGCGGGTGGGCATGCCGCCACCCAGATCCAGCAACTTCACGAAGTCCAGGCCGCTCTCGAAGGGGGCGGCGATCGTGGCATTGCCCGCATCGACCACCACCGACACGGTGGCGCGCTGTTGGCCCAGCAGCAGAAGCTCGGTCTTGTCGCACTTGGGCGCGTCGGATCCCAGCTCGAGGTACGCGACCCCCTCGCCCACCGCGTAGTCCTCGGCGAGCCGCTTGGATGCGTCGGCCATGCGGCGAAAGTCGGCCGCGGCCTCTTCGATCGCGGTGCGCTCGACGCCCTTCTTGAGCCCCCCCACCAGGTAGAGCACGACGCGGCGCTTGAGCGTGTCGTCGAGCCAGTGGGCACGCAGCGCGTGGTCGATGCGCGCGGCCTCGTCCGAGGCGACGCCGATGCGTGTATCGATGACCCGCGCGTCGTCGTCGGCGCCTGGGTACGGCTCCTTGCCGCCGAGCACCCACTTCGCCGAGGCGTACAGGCCATCGAGGTCGAAGTGCGACAGCACCGTGTCGACAGGCCCCGTCTGCGCGACCATCTCGGCCGTGATCATTTCGGGGCAGGCGCCATGCTGAGCTTTCGTCGCGAGGACGAAACGCTCATCGCGGGCGAACTCCTCATGCAGCGGGTGGTCGTGATGATCGACCCACTTGGCGAGGCGCGCCCCCAAGTTCTTGATGAACTTGCCGGTCGTCTTTTCGAAGCCCTTGCCCAACCCTTCGGCTGCAAAGGCGATGTCCAACACCACCACGCGGCCGTCGAGGCTTCCCGCGCGGGGAAGCTTGCGCGGGGACGCAAAGCGCAGCTGCGGCAGCGTGCTCACGCGTCACCGCCCGGCGCGGGCCCGAGTTCGTCGAGTGCGCCCTCGAGCTCGCTGCGTGCGTGGTCGTCCCCAGCCTTGGCCGCGGCTTCGATGCCCGCGACATACGTGGAGGACGCTTCGTCGCGTTGGCCCATCCGGACCAGCAAGTTGCCGAACATCAAGTAGGCGGGAATGTAGCCAGGCTGGCGCTCGACCAGCCCGGCAAAGGTCTGGCGCGCCTCTTCGAGCTCGCCCTGCTTGGCGAGTTCCATCGCCAAGCCGTAGGCCGGAAAGGGATCGTCCGGTTTGGCCGCTGCCATCTTGCGCAACATTCCCAGGCGATCCATCACCGGTCCTTCCGTGGGGTCGAGCCCGAAGGGCTCAGGCCGCGCCTTCGGCCTTGGGCGGGTTGTCGGCGGCGTGCTTTGCGGCGTAGGCCTTGGCGTCTGCAGCCGACATGCCCAGCGCCTCGAGCAGCTCGGGCGTCTGGTCGAAGACGTGGGTCTCCTGCAGGTGCCCGACGAGCAGCAAGTACACGGCGACGTGGTGCTTGTCGTACTTGCCCAGCAGCATCGTGGCGCCTTCGCGCAGCTTCTCGGGCGAGTTGGTCTCGCAGAAGTCTTCGTCGGTCTCGCCTTGGTTGTGCTTGACCTCGAGGAAGTCGAGGTAGTCGACCAGCATCCCGCGGTGGTGACGCATCAACCACTCGATCAGGAACGCGAGCGCCAGCTGCTGGTTCTCTTTTTCGAACTCCGCGTCGAAACGCTTGCGCCAGGCCTTGAGCCGCTGCGCACGGGTGAACGCGGTGGAAGGCACGCCGGAGTGCGAGCCGCCCGCCTTGAGGACGGCACGAACCTCTTTGCCCGAGAGTTCGTTGTAGAACGCATCGGCGCGCTCTTTGCCCAAGTGCTTGCAAATCTCGATCGGAATCATCGGAAGGGCGCGAACCTAGCAGGTCTCGTTTTTATGGGAAACCTCCCGGTGTCCCGCCCCCGGCGCTACCCGTAGCTGGAGATATACCGCCCCCCGGCGCTACCCGTAGCTGGAGATATAGGCCTCGTAGCGGGCCCGTAGCGCCGTCGTCACCGGGCCCACGCCACCGCCGCCCACCACGGTCCCGTCGATCGAGGTCACGGGCATGATCCCACGCACGGAGCTGGTCAAGAACACCTCCGAGGCCCCGCACAGCGCGTTGGGATGCACCGTACACGCGTGCGCGGGATGCCCAATCTCGGCTGCGAGTTCACACACGACCTGCCGAGTGATGCCCGCCAGCAACCCCGCGTGCAGGTGGGGTGTGCACAGCCTGCCCTGCGTCACCGCAAACACGTTGCTCGTGGCGCCTTCGGCCACCTCGCCCGCCGACGTCACCAGGATCGCGTCGTCGCCTCCTTTGGCGATCGCCTCGCGCAGCGCGATGATGTTGCTCAGATAGTTGCCGGTCTTGATCCCGGGGTCGACCAGTCCACCTCCGGCCTTGTCCACGTTGACGAGGACCGCAGCGAGACCACGAGCGTAGGTCTCCTCGGACGGCAACTCGAGCGGCTGGGCGACGATGACGATCGTGGGCGCGTCGGACTTGCGCGGGTCCAGACCGATCGGCCCCGCGCCGCGCGTAATCATCAAGCGGACGTAGCTCTCGTCGTTCCCCGTGGCCTCGTGCGTGCGGGCGATCAACGCCCCGAGCGCATCCGCGGGCAACGGGAGGTCCATGAAGATGCCGTCGCCACTGCGCGCCAGCCTCTCGAGGTGACGCTCGAGCTCGACCGGCTTGCCGCCGCCGGCCGTCCGCATCGTCTCGTAGATGCTGTCTCCGTAGAGAAAGCCGCGATCGAACACGCTCACTTTGGCGTCGGCCGGATCGACGACGCGGTCTTCGGTGGAGAGATAGACCTTGGTGCTGCCCTTGGACGTCATGGGGGAGGCCTCCGCCTTCAACGTGGGTTCGAACCTCGCAAACGCCAGACCGAAGTGAAGCCCTCCCAGAAGATGCGCATCGACATCTTGGACTCCCCGCGCTCGCGATCGGGAAACATGATCGGCACCTCCTTCACCGTGAAGCCGGCCTGCAGCGCACGGTAGGTGACCTCGATCTGAAAGCCGTACCCGACGGTGAGGATCTCGTCGAACGGCAGGGCCTCGAGCACATGACGTGCGAAGCACTTGTAGCCGCCGGTGAGGTCGCGAACCTTCACGCCCAGCACCGAGCGTGCGTAGAGGCTGCCCCCCCACGAGAGCGCCAAGCGGTGAGGTCCCCAGCCTTGAATGCCGCCCCCGTCCACATAGCGGGAGCCCAACGCGAGGTCAGCGCCGCCCTCGGTCGTCGCGCGAAGCAGGTCTCCGAGAAACCGCGGCGGATGGCTGCCGTCGGCGTCCATCTCGAAGATGTGGGTGAACCCGGCCGGGTGGTCGAGCGCCCACTGGAAGCCGTGCAGATACGCGCGTCCCAGGCCCTCCTTGCCGCGGCGATGCAGCACATGAACGCGCTCGTCCCGGGCGGCCCAGGCGTCGGCCAGCTCCCCGGTGCCGTCGGGGCTCGCATCGTCGATCACGCAAATGTCGAACGCCGGCTGCGCGTCCCGGATCGCCGCGAGGATCGTGTCGATGTTGTCGCGCTCGTTGTAGGTGGGCACCAACACGACGGGTTTGGTCGTTGCGCCCTCAGAAGCCGCCGAAGTCACGTATTGCGCATCATACGGCTCCGCGGTCCCTTACGCCGAGCACGGGGGTGTACGCGGCCTCACCGCGCACATCTCGCGCCCCCGGTGCCTCGCCGGCACCTGATGTGGTATGTTGAGCTACACCAACCGGAGCTGTATCGGACATTGCGGAAAATTCGCTGCCACTACGCATCCCCTGAGGCCTTCGTCGAAGCGATCGACGCGCCCGGTGAAGAGTGCGCGCTCCAGGTGTTCACGACCGACGCGTTCGAGCCGGGCGAGGAAGTCCTGCTCGAGGTCCATTTCCCCACGCTTCCCGGCAAGATGATGGTCCGCGCGATCGGCCGCGATTGGCACCCTGCCCGGCCCCGGCTGCGCGTCCGTGCGGGAGGCGTCCTGCGCTGTACCGGCACCGAGTGGACCAAGCTGCAGTTCCTCCGCAAGGTCGGCGCAGGCGAGCTCAAGCTCTCGGCCCGCCGTCGCCATGTGCGGCTGCCGGTCATGGTCGAGATCCGGTGGCGTCGGCAGAACACCAACGACTTCGTCGCGGCCGCGCTGTCCGAGATCTCCGAGGGCGGCGCGCTGCTGCTCACGCCCGACGACTCTCGGCCCGCGTCCGGGGAAGAAGTGATCATCGAGATCATGCCTCCGGGCAGCGAGCGTCCGCTCGAGGTGTTATCCATCGTCCGCAACACGGACCATCCCGATGGTGTCGGTCTCGAGTTCATGGCGCGCGACATGGGTGGCGTGCACCGCCTTCGCGAAGTCATTCGCCGCCTGGTCGAGCAGTAGCCTGCTCGCGCTCGCGGTGCTCGGCGCGTGCGGACAAACGCCGAGCGAAGTCCTGCAGCCCTCCGCGCTCACCGAGCTTCCGGAGTTGGTCGAGCCCGCCCCGGTCCTGCCCGAGAGCTGCGATGAACTGCTCGCGCTGGCATCTGGGGACGACCACGCCGCCGCCCTGATGCCGGTGCTCTGTCCGGCACAGTCGCTCGACGCCGTCGCAGCGCGTCGTGCCCTGCTCGCCTCCGACTCCGCCGATGCAGCGCGCCGCCGGACTCCGCTGCTCGCCGGGCATCCCGAACTCGAGGCGTTGGCCAAGCTCGTCGCCCAGGTCGAGGTCGACCTGGAAATCGACGCCCGCCTGCCCGACCCCGCCACCGCGATCGTCACACCGCTCTCGGACTCCGTGCTCGCAACCGCGGCCCTGGCCCGGGCACGCCTGCGCACCCCCGGCCTCGGACCCGACGCCCACACCCGCGCCCGTGCCTACCTGGCCAAGGTGCACACCCACGCGCTGCGCCAGCTGGGCATTGAAACGACCCGCCCGCCCGGCCCTCTCGGCCGCCAGCTCGCCGCGCTCGCCATTCACCACGGGCGCTCGTTCTGCACCGCGTACTGGCGACGACGTGTCCCCGGCCTCGGCACGCTCTTCAACGAGACCGAGCGCTCGATCCTCGGCGCCGTCTTGGTGCTGGAAGCCGACTCGAGCGCGGGGGACTCACCGCTGGTCGCCTACGAGCTGTCGATGGGACGACAGTACATCGAGCGACCCGACGTGCATGCGCGACTGCTCAAGGCGTTCGAGCGCGACCTGGGCCCGTTGTCGCCCAACCGGGTCGAACCGGTGGCCAAGACGATTCCTCGCTTGCTGGAGCACGGCCTGGTCGACCTCGCGATCGCACGAGCCCTCACCCTGCGCAAGCGCGGCAACGTGCCCTTGGCGGACATCGAGCAGCTCTTGCGCACCGGCCTGACCGATGCCGAAGGCGAGGAATACCTCGAACGCCTCGATGCCCGCCTCGCCCGCGCACGCAAGAAGGGGGCGCCCCCCACAGCGGCCTCCCTCGACCATGCTCCCGACCCCGACTGGGCCTCGGCGAGCGCGGTTGCCCGCGAACAGCTGGAGGCGATTGAGAGCGCGTCCTCGGCGTTTGCGCGGCGGTTTGCGATGGGCCGAGCGGTGCTGGTGTTCCGCGCCCGGCCTGACGCACTGCGTGTCGCTCTCGATCGCGCCGCCACCAGCACGCATCCGGCCGTGGCGACCGCCGTCCCCCTGCTGCGGAGCGTGATGGACGAGCTCGATGATGGCCGGCTCGGGTGGCTGCGCCGCCAATCGAGGACCGACGCCCTCGTGGTCACCGATGCCGAAGCCGCCACCCGCCGCCGCTTCGCGGTGATGGCTCGCGAGGCCGGCGACGCCGCGCGATGACGCTGCGGCGACCGCCGTCTCAGCCGCTCACGTCGACCGAGAACGCCTGCCAGGCACTGCCGCCCCGCGCGTCGGTCAGCACGACCCAGCCATGCACCACTGTGGGGTCGGCGGGCGCGGTCCAAGGGGCAGCCACCACCGCGCCGTCGGCGTTCGGCACGACGGTGTCCTGACTGCGCTGCAGCACGCCGTCGGTCACGAGCCACTGCACACGAATCCACTCCCGTTCATCCTCGAGCGTGCCGGAGCCACTGTCGTAGCGCACGTACGGTTCGGCGGCGTCACCGGGGACCACGACCTCGATCGAGACCTGCGCGCCGGCAGCCACCCGGACCACCGGGGAGTCGTCGGGCGGCGCAACGCCCTCGCCCTCCAACCGAACGGCTTCGATCCGAGGATTCACGTTCGCCACGTAGCGGTCCTCGAACGCGTCGAAGATGGCCCGCGTGACCCCGGGCAGGTCGCAACGGATGCGCACCGCCCCAAACGCCTCCGCGTCCCCGACGTCCGCGTGCACGGGCAGAAAGTAGCCGCCGCTGGGATCCGGGTCCGCGGGTCGCTGCGGCGTCGCATCCCCTTCGGCCGGCGGCACGTTGGGACCGAAACGCGCGCACGCGTCGCTGGGCACCAGCATCGTGGCCGCAACGGGCTCGAGCGCCCGCCCCTGCAGACAACGCTCGGTGACCGCTGTGCGCTCTGCCGACGTGCGCGGGCGCGTGCACACGCTCCACGCCGGCACCACGCTCGAGGGTCCGTCGACATCCCCGACCAACGCTGTCAGGGTGACTTGCTCCCCGGGTCGCGCTTCGGGCGGCTCCGCCACGATCGCCAGCACCCTAGGCGCCTCGACCCGCCACGGCTCGTCCTCGAACTGCGCGGTGCACCCGGCCACGAGCACCGTGCCCAGGACGAGCATTGCCTCACGAAGTCTCACAGCCGCACCTCCGCGCCGAGCAGCGGCAAGACTGGGAGCCCACGCACGATGCCTCGACGCTCGTAGTCGGCGCTGTAGAAGAACTCGGTGGCGTTCGCCCGATGGGTTGCGTTTTGCACGTCCAGCCAGGTTTGCAGCGACCCCCAGCCCCATCGTTTCTCGAACGCGAGACGGACCGACAACTCGAAGAACATCGGCAGCCGCTGCGCGTTGTGAGCCGCAAACACCGGGTCCCACTGCCCGGATCGAACGTTGGGCACCGCACCGACCACCGCGGTCCGCGGAAACCCGCTGGTCATGGTCGCCCGGCCGCCCAGCGACACGCCCGTGCGGTGCGTCCACGAGCCCATCGCGCTGAGCAGATGGGGCTGATCGTAGTCCGAGCGTCGCCACGAGGTCGCCCCCGGGTCGCGACGTTGTGAACGGGTCCAGGCGTAGACCACCCGTGTGGACACCGACTGTACGGGCCGTGCGGCGGCGACGACTTGCCCGCCAAAGCTTCGGCCCTCGGCCTCGCTTCGCAACAACTGGGCCGTGGGTGGTGTGGCTCCCGGTGCGCGCCCGGTTCGGTCCCGGCTGCGAATGAAGAACCCCGTGGCTCCCAGGGACATCCATGATCCCGGCTGCCCTTCGAGCCCGAGCACGGCGTGGTCAGCCCGGGCGGGTCGCAGACGGGGATTGCCGAAGATCGGCGACAGGTCGGACGCGGCCGGCGACTGCGTGTACCGCCCCCCGGCCACGAACGTCGAGAACCGGTCCACGGGCGTCCACCGCAGCTGTCCACGCGGCTGCAGGCCCACGTCGACATCCGCGTAGCCGACCTCGGGCTCGACCGGCCGCACCGGGAGAATGCGATCGCCCGTCTGCACCGTGGGCTCGATGCGCAGCCCCGGCTCGAAACGCCAGCGTCCATCCGCCCACGAGAACGCCGTCGTTGCGTGCGCGGCAATGGAACCCTGTGTCGATTTCCACGCATCGTCGCCCACGCGGTCCCCTGGCGGCTGCCCGAACACCACCACGTCTCCTTCGCGTGCGGGAAGGGTGAGCGCACCGTCGCGGCGAAGCGACGCCCGGGCAACCTCGGCATCGACCCCCCACCGCAGCTCGAACCACGAGGTCAGCGGCCGCGACTGTGCCAAACGCACCCCACCACGCCACGTGTCCGCACGCGCCCCGATGGCCACGGAGGTGAAGTCTTGGCTCATGCGGTCGCGGTCGACCCCAAACCAGGTCGACAGCGACCCCGTACTTCCCCCCTCGCCATCCCATTGCAAGCGTGCGCCCAAGCGATGAAAGCCGGCAAAGACCCGCTCGCGAAACGCGACGTCTTCGGTCCGGGAGGGCAATGCTCGCACCACGCGGTCCTCGGCCCCGAGCCCCAACACCTGCAGAGACACCGCCTCGGTCAACGCGACGTCGGCCCGGGCTTGATAGTCCCAACTCTCGGGCAACGGCATCACCGCGCGCGTCGACGCGGGTGCCACCGGGCCGAGGGTCTGGGACAACACACTGCGGCGCGCAGACAGGGCGATGTGCCCGCGTTCGGTCGCGACGGTGTCGGCCCCGACCGCAACATCGATGGGGTCGACCCGGGCGTACCCGCCCACCCGGCCTTCACGTTCGTGCCGGCCCTTGGAGTGCACGATGACCAAGCCGCCGAGGGCTCGGCCGTAGGCGGACCCGAAACCACCCGGCACCACCGAGACCGACTCGACCCGCGGTGAGGGCAGGATCGAACGCCCACCGCCCAGGTGAAACAGCCGCGGCACCAGGATCCAATCCACCTGACGACGCGTGTCGGTCGGTGCGGCCCCCCAGATCACGAGCTCGCCCGTGCCGACCGCTGGGCGCCCCACCCCACCGAGCACCTGAGCGGCCTTGATCGCATCACCGCCGCTGCCTGCAATGCGCTCTCCCTCGTCGGCATCGAGCACCGCTTCGGTGGTCTGCAGCGGCGGCTCGACCATCGCCACCGACTCGACCTCGTCGATGCCTTCGGGGGCCGGATCCTCCGCCTGTGGTTCGAACACGTAGACGAACTCGATCTCCACCGGGACCGCCACGCCATCCTCTTGCGCGGGGGAGAAGCGAAACCCGCGTGCGGCGTCCATTGCCGCCGCGTCGAACGATGCGCCGCCGGACTCCACCACCCATACGTCCTGCACCGCTCCTTCGGCGTCGATGACCAGGCCGAGGACCACCTCGGCCGCCGCGCTCGGGTCGACGTCCGTCGGCCGAGACGCCTCTCGCGCGTCGATGCGTTCGGGCGGCACGAACTCCGGGACCGGGGCGGGACTGCGCAGCAACTGCGCTGCGAAGAGAACGAGGGCGGCCGACATCGATCAGCCTCCTCCGAACTTCCAGGCCTTGGCGTACGTCGAGGCGACCGGCTTGCCGCAGGCAAGTGCGGGCTCGAACCGCCACTTCGAAAACGCCCCTCTCGCCGGAGCATCGACGTCCGGGCTGGGCGAGCGCACGACGACCACCTTCGCGACCGCGCCGGAACGATCCACGCTCGCCCGCAGCACCAGCGTGCCCCGCAACGACGACCGCAACACGCTGGCGGGGAACTTCGGCTTGACCTTGTGCGTGGGGACCGGCTTGCTCGGCGACTCCGTGCACCCCGCGGTCTTGCCCGCCGCTCGGGGTTTCTTGCGGTTGCTGAAGCGGCGATCCAGTTTGCGGGGCTGGGCAGGCTCTCCAGGATCTCCGGCGGCATCGGCACCATCAGCGAGGCTCGGGTCCGCAGAAGACGAGGCTGCTGCCGGCCCGGGTCCCGCAGCGGTGCCAGACGGTGCGGGCGCTGGGTTTGCAGCCGGCTTGGGCGGCGGGGGGTTCGGCGCTGGCGGGGGCTTCGGCGCGGGCTCGGGCGCCCGTTCCGGTTCGGGCTCGGGCTCGGGCTCCGGCTCCGGTTCGGGCGCGGGTTCGGGCTCGGGCTTCGGTTCGGGTTCGGGCGCGGGCGCGGGCAGCTCGACCAACTCGATCGTACGAAGGTCCAGCGGTTCGGGGTCCGGGGCGGGTTGCACCGGATCGAGCCCGCCCAAACCAGCGAGCACGACGGCGTGCAACACGAGCGAGGCGGCCCCGACCCCGAACCTCATGGCACCTCGAACTCGAGCACGAGCAAGCCGGGAGCCTCCCCGTCCCGCGCGTGGGTACGAGCATCGAACGCGTACATCGTGGCCGCCCCGCGCTCGACCGGAGTCTCCCCGAGAACGACCGCGACCTCGAAGTTGACCGCATCGGCATCACACGCCGAGAACAGCTCCGCGAACACGCGGTAGCGACCTGGCGGCGGCGTCACTTGCCAGACGACGTTCTCGCGGTTGCGCAGGTCCAGCGAACACTGCCGGTTGGAGTCGAAGTCGTGATATCCGCCGAGCATGGCCCCGTCCGGCGGGGACACCATGCCCGGAATGGGCTCGAACGCGTTGGTGTTCTTCGACCCCACGACGACACCGGTCGGCAACTCGACGTGAAGGTCCAGATCGACCGGGGCATCCCACGCGAGCGAGACCAGCAGCTGCGAGGGCGGAAAGTCGTCGTTCATCACGAAGGTGCGGGTCACGATCGGCCCCGCCCGTCCCTGTCCATCGACCGCCTGCAGCTCGACTTCCACCGCGTCGGCCGCGATGGAATGCGCAAACTCCAGCTCGGTCCCGAACAACAGCTCGTCGGCGATGACGAAATCGAAGCCGTCGGGCGCGACCTGCCAATGACGCGGGTCACCAACGGCGTGCAAGAGCAGCGAAACCCCGTCGGGTCCGAGTCGACCACCGAGCTGCACCGTGGCTTCGCCCCGGCTGACCGCGAGCTGGGGCGTGAGGATCTGGGTGACCTCGGGGCCGCCCGCGGGCGTCGGCAAGTCCCCGCGCTGAAGCTGCGCTTCGTGCACGCGTACCTGCAACCCGAGCCCCATCCCCGGGTCCGAGGGGCTCTCCTCGCATCCGAGCAGCGGGAGCACTCCAAGGAGACACAGACGCCGCATCAGAACGCGACCTCCGCCCGCACTCGGAAGGTGTCGTTGTCGAGCTTCGCCGGGCGCCCGTTGGCGTCGCGGCCCAGGTCGTTGTCGATCTGCCAGACGTACTCCACCAACAGCCGAGCCCGGATGCGATCGGAGTGCCGCAGATAGCCCGAAGCCCCCGACGTCAGGGTGCGAAAGCGTCGGCGCGTGACCACCACCGTGCCTTCGTACGGCTCGAGCCGGTCGAGTTGCGGATAGTACTCATCGTACCGGGCGCCCACCCCCGCGTGGCGGGTCAAGGCCTGCACGAAGCCCGCGTACCAGCCGACGCCGCGCTGGTCCCGACCGAGCAACACGGGGTCCGCCACCGCGACGCCACGGTCGTAGTTGTTGAGGTAGGCGAACTCGCCGTACAGCAACAGCTCTCCCAACGTGGGGATCCGGCTGCGAAGCTGTACGTCGCTGCCCACGGCCCAGCGCGCAAAACTCTCGGAGGGGCGACCCGCGCTCCCCGGCACCGGGATCAGCTCGGCCAACGTGACTCGACCGTCTTCGTTGAGATCGATCCACTCGAAGTCGTCCTTCGTCGGCGGGGTGCCAGCCGAGAACCCCTTGCCGCGCATGAACGAGAAGCCCATCGCGCCACCAAGCCACGAGAACAGTGGACCGCGAAGGTGCAGTCGCCCCGCGTAGTCCTTGGCGCGGTTGGGATCCCGAAATCCGTGGGCGGTGCCGCCCGTCGGCTGCCCGTTGAAGATGCCCACGGTCCAGTCCAACGCCCAGATGTGGCCCGAAAGGGCGGCACCCGCGTCGAACACCCCGGGCACCAAGGCTTCCGAGACATGGGAGCGTTCGCCAAAGAAGCGCTGCCCATCGGTCTCACCGTGAAGCTCGAAGCCGAACGGGACGCGCAACAGACCTGCCGACAGCTTCAGGAGCGGCGGAGCACCGTGCTTGCCCGGCAACTGGGCGTGCACGTCGGCCGTCAGCGGCCGTACCGGGCCGCCGCGGCTGAAGAACTCCGCCACCCCACGCACCCCGAAGTACCGCCAATCAGCCGCAGCGCCGATGCGAGCGTTGCGGAGCAAGAACTCGTCCTCGTTGAGCGGCTCCCCCGAGCCGTCGTGCAGCTGGTCCTCCGAACGTTGCCGAAGCAGGAAGTCGACCTGCACCAGACCAAACATCCGCAAGTCGGGCTTCCATGCCGGTGTCGGCTTCGCGGCCTCGTCGGACGCGACGGAGGGCTGCACCTCGGTCGCCTCGGATACTCGCCCCTCCGAGACCGCCACCGCCGGCTCGACGGGCACCGCGTCATCGACCTCGTCGACGGCCGGGGCCGCGACGACTTCATCGACCTCATCGACTTCGTCGACTTCATCGACCTCATCGACTTCATCGACTTCATCGACCTCATCGACTTCATCGACTTCATCGACCTCGTCGACCTCGTCGACCTCGTCGACCTCGTCGACCTCATCGACCTCGTCGACCTCATCGATGACTGGGGCCGCGACGACGCTCGCAGGGCACAGAGCGAGCGCAATGAACGCAACGAGGTCGACGCGAATGCCCACGGGCGTGCCTCAGGGCAGGTTGTCGGGGCCCGGCTCACCGGGGTGGGTCGGGGTCTTCTGAATCACCTCGACGTCCGCCTCGACGGGCGCGTTGAACAACGCGGCCTGCTCGGGCTGCGCGCCCACGGGGTCGCACTTGTCGACCCCACCGCTGCCGCCTTCAGTGTCGGCGTCGGTGTCCGCGGCGGCATCGGAGCCGCCGTCACAAGCAGCCAGCGCCAACGCGCCAGCAACGATCAAGAACCTCAGTGTGTATTGCATCGTCTCGTTCTCCTCATCGGGGCTCGCAGTAGCCGAAGCGGCACTCGCCGCCACCGCACTCGGAGCTGTCGGTGCAGGTGTCGCAGCCGCTGGCGACACCGTTCTGCTCCAAGAAGAAGCAGTCACACGGCGCAGGGTGTTCGAACGACGAGATGGGTCCGCCGTCGACCTCGCGGCCCACGTGCATGGCGCAGCTGGGCACGTTGCCCACACCGATGACCGACTCGGCCACGGTCACGCCTTCGATCTCGGTCGCCCCCGTCATCAGGTCCACGAACAAGTCGGCACGCGCCGCCGCCTCATCGCCGTTGTCCGAGACGGTGTTGCCCGCGTCGTCCACCCGCAGCACGAAGCGCAGGTTGGTCCAGATCGGGTAGTGACCGTCGCGAACGTTCCGTTTGTCACGCGAGGTCGACGTGGAGTCGGGGTACAGCGCGCCCAAGCAGCCGTTGAACGGCTGGAACGCCAACACACGCATGTCGTCGGCGGCCGCTTCCCACTTGCTGCTGTTGAGAATGCCCAGCACGCGCTCGGCGTTGCCCGTGGTGTTCTCGGCGATCACCGCGTCGCGAACGTCGCTCGAGCCCTGGTGGCCCCGAAGCGCGCCGTTCCACATGGTGCCGGCGATGCCTGCGTTGGCACCGATGGTGAGCTGGGTGCTCGAACCGGGGTTGCGGACCAACACGAAGTTGGGGTCCGTCCACGGCTCGACCTGGCGGCCTTCTTCGCCGCCGAACTTGAGCACGTAGTAGGCCTCGGTGGCCGTAATCGCGGTCTGCGTCGAGTTGCGCGGGACCACGAAGCCCAGCGTTTCGACGTAGCTCGGAACCTCGAGCATGTCGGCCGGGGGCGTCTCGCCGCCCAAGCAGGTCGCACCGCCGACGTCCATCGCCGAAAGGTCCGAGCGAATCTCGACGTCCGAGGGCATGTTGCAGCTGCCCTGCTGCCCGTCGGCCGTGTAGAAGATCGCCGTGCCGGTCACGGGCATCTGCTCACGCTGAATGTCGTACGTGATGCACGACGACAGCGGGAAGTGCACGATCGTCATGGCGTCGTCCCCCATCACGTCGGGGTCGGCGAGCTGGGGCGAAAGCTCCGCCAACAGCGACTCGAGGAGAGTCGTGGCGGGGAAGTAGACCGGGTTGGGCAAAGAGGTGCAGTCCACGGGCTCGCCCCCCGCTTGGGGGGATTGCGATGCTCCGAGGCCTGCGGCGGCAGCGAGTAGAAAGGCAGTGATCATGGCGCGTCCAGCCGGCGGCCGAATACCCGTGGCGTCGCACGCCCTCAAGGACCCACCCCACAACAGGCCCTAGGCCCGCATACGCAGCTCGAATCGACCTTTTCAATCCGCCCGACTCCTTTCATCGACAGTGCTCATGGCCGATCGCTGCTGTAGGCTCCGCCGCGATGCGACGCCGTGCCGTGCTCCGAGGACTCGCTGCCGCGCCCTGGTTCTCGGGATGCGGGGGCGGACCTGCGCCGCTGCGATTCACCGGCATTCCCGATGGTGACAAACAAGCCCTCAAAAAGGGCTACGCCGCGGTGGCGAACTACCTCTCGGCCGCGCTGAAGACCCCGGTCGAAGCGATGCACGTGCCCGACTACACTGCCGCCGTGACCGCCCTCGCGTCGGGGGGCATCGACTTCGCCTGGCTGGGCGGCGTGACCACCGTGCAAGCCGAGCAGCGCACCCCCGGCGGCATTCACTTCGTCGCCGCGCGGCAACGGGACCTCCACTTCAAGAGCTACGTCATCGCCCATCGCGATCGGTTGCAGGACCTGGGCCTCGCCGCAGCGACCAGTCGCGAACCGGGCACCCTCGCCGGCCTCGCGGCGCTCGCCAACCCGATGAAGGGCAAACGCTTCAGCTTCGGGGCCAAGAATTCCACGTCGGGACACATCATGCCGCGTGCGTTTCTTTCGGACCCGGCGGTGGGCATCGATCCCGAGGCGCACTTCGACGGAGGACCGGTCTACCAACGCAAGGGCGGCCACGCGGCCACGCTGCGTGCCGTGGCCTCGGGCGCGGTCGACCTGGGGGTGCTCAACTTCGCGAGTTGGGAACAGGCCGACGAGGCCCTGAAACAGCAAGCGCCCGTCGTTGCGGTCACGCCCGAGTTCGTCGACTACTGCCTCGTCGCCCGGGGTTCGATGCCCAAGGCCCAGGCCGACGCGCTGCGCGACGCCCTGTTGGCGCTCGATGGTACGGACGCCGAGCACCGCCGGGTGTTGGACGCGTTTGCGGCAGAGCGCTTCGTGCAGGTGGACGGCGCGGCCTGGGGTGGCATTCGTACCGTGCTCGGTGACCTCGAAGCGGCGGGTGCCCTGAAGTGAACCCCGCCGTCGAGCTCGACGGCGCCTGCGTTGCGTTCGACGGCGGCCGCGGCCTCGACGGCGTGTCGGCCACGCTCGCCCAAGGGCGCACGGTGGCGCTGATCGGCCCGTCCGGCGCGGGCAAGAGCACCCTGCTGCGCCTCGTCGCGGGCATGCGGGCCCCGACCGCCGGCACGGTGCTCACCCTCGGGCAGCCGCTCGCCAGCCTGCGCGGCACGGCGTACAGAACACTTCGAGACCGGGTCGGCATGCTCGAGCAAGGCGATACGCTCACCCCCGGCCTCAGCGTGTTGCACAACGTGTTCGCCGGACGCCTTGGGCGCTGGTCCGCGGCACGGGCCGTTCGAAACCGGGTGCTGCCGCGTGCAGCGGACACCGACGATGCACGGGAGACCTTGCATGCGGTGGAGCTGGCCGACCGCATGCACGCCGATCCCGAAACACTCTCGGGCGGCGAGCGACGCCGGGTCGCGCTGGCCCGACTCGCCTTTCAGGCCCCCACCGTGTGGCTGGCGGACGAGCCGACCGCGGGCCTGGACCCTCGGCTGCGCCGCGAGACGGCGGACCTCCTGCTCCGACTCGTCCGCGAACGAGACGGTGCGGCGATCGTCGCCCTGCACGACCTCGAGCTGCTCTCGTGCGACTTCGACGAGGTATGGGGCCTTCGCAACGGCGTGCTCGAGTTCACCGCCCCCGCGCAGGCGCTGGAGCAGGCTCGCATCGACGCGTTGTACGAGGCCTGCCCATGACCCGTTCGGGGCGGCTGCTACTCGGCGCGCTTGCCCTGACCGCCTCCAGTCTGCTCGTGCTCGACTTCGGGGGCTCGACCCTGTCCGAGGGTGGTGCGGTCGCAATGCTGCAGGGCCTCGGCCAACCGGACCTCAGCCTCGGCGCGCTCACCCGGGTGACCGAACTCGCCGTCCACACCCTCGCCGTCGCGGTGTTCGGCACAGGTCTCGGTGCCGCCGCCGGCCTGGTGCTCGCGGTCCTCGGCAGCACCGCCGCCGCCGCGCCACGACGCAGCCGTGTTCGCCGTGCATTGGCCGAGAGTGTTCGCCTGGGCCTCGATGGACTCCGGGCGCTGCCCGACTTCGTGTGGGCGCTCGGCCTGCTGCTCGTCCTGGGCCCGGGCCCCATCACGGGCGCACTCGCGATCGCCCTCTCGGTGACGGGCATTCTCGGCCGCGCGTTCGGACAGCTGCTCGAGTCCGTGCCCGCCCGGGCCGTCGCGTCCCAGGAAGGCTTGGGCGGGCCTCCAGTGGCCGCGATCGTGTACGGCCGTTTGCCTCGCGTCGCGTCCGCAGCATGGTCCTACGGGCTGGCTCGCCTGGAGTGCTCGGTGCGCAACGCGTCGGTCATCGGCATCGTCGGCGGCGGAGGGCTGGGTGCCGAGCTGTTCGAAGAACTGGGCTATGGGCGCATGGACCGGGTCGCCACCTTGCTCCTGGGCCTGGTCGTGTTGACGGCCACGGCCGACACCGCGTCAGCAGCCTTGCGACGTCGAATCTCCTCGGCCCGCGCTGCGCAACGGCGAGTCGCGCTGCGTCTTGCGCTCGGGGCATGGCTCGCCGCGGTGGTGTGGCTCGGAGGGGACCTCCTGGCCCTGGGCGAAACGCTGCAACGGGTCGACAGCCGCCTTGCGTTGGAGACGCTGCGGCGGCTTGGCGCGCCCGACCTGTCTTGGCAGGTCATGCGAGAACTCTTCTGGGGTGCCGGCGCGCCCTTGGCCCTCGCCTGGCTGGCCACGGCCATCGCCGCTGCCGTTGCCGTGGCCCTCCTGCCGTGGACGAGCACCGTCGCCCGATGGCGCACCCGTGGGCCCCGTGCCCGCCCGAACGTCTGGGCCGTCGGCCGGGCCCTGGCACTGCGCACGCTCGCCTTGCTCGCCCGTGCGGTGCCCGAGGTCGCGTGGTTGCTCCTGTTCGCGGCCGCACTCGGCATGGGCCCCCTGCCCGCCTTGCTCGCCCTGACGCTGCATGCCACCGGCGTACTCATTCGGTTGTTCACCGAGGCGGTCGACGACCGCTTCGCCGCGCGACCTCGCGACGGTGTCGGGCCAGGCGCCACGACCGGCTGGCTCGTCTATGCCGCCCTGCCCCGTCTGCGCGGCCACATGGTGACGCACGCCGCCCTGCAGGCGGAGTCCAACCTGCGGACCGCCTTCACCTTGGGCATTCTCGGCGCCGGCGGCCTCGGCGAGGCCTTTCACGGCGCGATCAGCTACTGGCAGCTCGAACGGGCGTCCACCCTGGCGCTCGGCATGCTCGTGCTCTTCGTGGGGCTCGACCGCGCAGGCCGGGCGCTGAGCCGAAACGCACCGCGCTGAACACCGTCCGTCAGATCGCGGTCGGCAGGGCGTAGGGTCGCGGCGATGGAGTATCGCAATCTCGGCCAAAGTGGCTTGAAGGTCTCGGCGCTGTGTCTGGGAACGATGACCTTCGGCGAAGCCGACGAGCAGTCGTTCATGCACGGCGTCGGCTGCGACGAGAACGTGTCGTTCGAGATCATGGACGCGGCCCTCGACGCGGGGATCAACTTCTTCGACACCGCCGACGTCTACGGACAAGACGGCCTGACAGAACGGGTCCTCGGGGCCTGGTTCGATGCCCGGGGTCGGCGCGACGATGTCGTCCTCGCCACGAAATTCAGGTTCAAGATGGGTTCCGGCCCCAACGCCAAAGGCGCGTCCCGACTCCACATTCGCAACGCCGTCGAAGCCAGCCTGCGACGCCTTCGGACCGATCGCATCGATCTCTACCAGATCCACATGCAGGACACCGACACCCCCGAAGACGAAACACTTCGCGCGCTCGATGACCTCGTGCGCGAGGGCAAGGTCCTGTACATCGGCTGCAGCAACTACGCCGCGTACCGCCTCGTCGACAGCCTGTGGACCAGCGATACGAAAAACCTCGAACGCTTCGTCTCGGCGCAGATGCAGTACAGCCTGCTCGAGCGAAACATCGAGCGCGAGCACGTCCCGGTCTGCACGCGACGCGGCGTGGGCATCCTTCCCTGGTCACCGCTGGCCGGAGGCCTGCTGACGGGCAAGTACCGTCGCGACCAAGCGCCGCCGGGCGGCACCCGCCTGCAAACCTGGAAAGAGCAGTTCGGCCGTCGCAACACCGAAGACACCTGGACGGTCATCGAAACCCTGGATGCGGTCGCCACCGAGCTCGGCAAACCTCCCGCCGCAGTGGCCTTGGCGTGGTTGCTGAAGAAACCCGCCGTGACGTCGGTCATCTTTGGAGCGCGCAACCTCGCGCAGCTGCGCAAGAACCTCGAAGCCGTCGACGTCGAACTGCCCGAGAGCGCCATGGAGCGCCTCGACAAAGCCTCCGCCCCTGCATGGGGTTACCCGTACAGCTTCATCGAGAACGTCGCAGGGCGGTGGTGACCTGCGGGAACATGGGGCGGACTAACAACCGCTGCGGCGCACTTCGACGTCGAGCTCGCCCTCGTCCTCGCGCGCGGTGACCGTCGCGGTGCGACCACGGCCGCCGCCGACGCGTACGCGGTGCTCGTCCCCGCTGCGCCCATCGACCACGATCGCCGACAGCACCGCCCGGCGATCCTTGGGGGCTTCGGCGCACTCCCCGGGCACCAACGTGGCGCCTCCAACCCGTAGCGTCAGGGGCGCGTCGGGGTCGGCCTCGAAACACACCCGAGGCGGATCCGCGGGTTGGCAGACCTGGTCGGTGCGCACCCATCCGCTGCGGGGTGCACAGCCCATGGCGAGCAGTGCCAGCGCTGCGGCGAGTGCACCACGTCGAGCGTGGCGAGGCCGGCCGGGACCGTGGCACACTGATCGGACCCGATGCCGCGTCGCACCAACCACGGCGAGAGCCGCCTCGCGGGCGACCTCGCTCAGCACGCGGTGGCCACGATCGTGCCGCGGGAGCGACTGCGAATCACCCGCCTCCAGATCGCGTGGGACGAGCTGGTCGGCCCTCGCCTGCGCCAAGTGGCGTGGCCGGGTGCGCTGCGAGGCAAGCAGCTCATCGTGTACGTGCTCAACCCGCAGTGGCAGCACGAGCTCGTCTACATGCAAGACGAGCTGATCTCGCGCATCAACGAGCGCTGTCCCGAGTGCCCGGTGGGCTCGATTCGCCTCCGGGTGGGTGACATCCCCCCCTTGCCGCCCGAGCCGCCCCCGCCGCCCCCGCCGGACATCATCGACTTGCCCGACGAACCCGCGCCGGACACCGTCGCGGCGCTCAGCGACATCGGCGACACCAGTCTGCGCAAGCTGATGGCCAACGCGCGCATGGCCCTCTCCGGCCGCCTGCGCAAGCCCTGAACGGCCGTCGCGCTGAGACGGGGTCATCGACCGACCTCGACGCCCGCACGAAGGTCCCGAACGAGTTCGGTCAACGCGCCGACGCTCTCCTGGGCCGCCCGAATGAGCGCAGAGCCGACGACGACACCGTCGACCTTGGAGGCCAGCGCCTGCGCCTGCTTGGCCGAACGCACCCCGAAGCCCGCGGCCACGGGCACGTTGAAGCGCGACTTGACCGTCGCCAGCTGCTTGCCCAGCGCATCGGAGTCGGCATCGAGCTCGGCCCCCGTCACGCCCTTGAGCGTGACGGCGTAGACGAACCCGGTCGTCACCTCGGCCACGGTGTCCATGCGGATCTCGCTGGTGGTGGGCGCGACCAGTCCGATCCAGTCGAGTCCCCGGGCGGCTGCAGGCGCACGGAGTTCGTCCGCATGCGCCGGTGGGCAATCCACGACCAGCAAGCCATCGACGCCTGCGCCCGCCGCTGCGGCGCCCAGGCGGCTGCCCATCTGCAGCAGTGGGTTGGCGTAGGAGAACAACACGATGGGAACGTCGCTGCGCTCCCGAACCGCCCGCGCCAAGTCGAGCACCTTGGGCAAGGTGGCCCCCGCCGCCAACGCGCGCACCATCGCGGATTGCACGGCCGGGCCGTCCGCGGTGGGGTCCGAGAACGGCACCCCGAGCTCGAGCACGTCGAGGCCGGCATCACACGCGGCCATGATGCGCTCCAACGACCCATCGAGGTCCGGGTCGTACGCGGTCAGATAGCCGATCAACGCGGCCCGGCCCTCGGCCTTGGCGTCTTCGAATGCGCGTCCGATGCGACTCATCGTGCGGCCTCCGTCTTTGCGTCCTGCTTCATCGCATCCATCACGGTGTGCATGTCCTTGTCGCCGCGGCCCGACACGTTCACGACCACGGTGGCGTCGTGCCCGACCTCCTCGAGAATCGCGGGCAAGGCCGCGAAGGCGTGGGCGGTCTCCAGCGCCGCGATGATGCCCTCGGTGCGCGCCAGCTGAGACAGCGCTTCGAGGCACTGGGCGTCGGTCACCGCCAGGTACTTCGCACGCCCGCTGGTGTGCAGTTGAGCATGCTCCGGGCCCACGCCCGGATAATCGAGCCCGGCGGAGACCGAGTGTGCCTCCTGCAGCTGGCCGTGGTCGTCTTGGAGCACCAGCGACCGCATGCCGTGATAGATGCCCAACTTACCCGCGGTCATCGTCGCGGCGTGTTTGCCATCCAGGCCTTCGCCCGCCGCCTCGACGCCGTACAGCTTCACGTCGGCGTCCTCCACGAAGGCGGTGAAGATGCCCATGGCATTGGACCCGCCGCCGACGCAGGCCACGACCGCGTCGGGCAAACCTCCGGTGAGAGCCTGCACCTGGGCCCGGCACTCGTCGCCAATGACCCGCTGAAAGTCCCGCACCATGGTCGGATACGGGTCGGGTCCCATCACCGAACCGATCACGTAGTGCGTGTCGTCGACGTGCGCCACCCAGTCCCGCAGCGCCTCGTTGATCGCATCCTTGAGCGTGGCGCTGCCCGCCTCGACCGGCACGACCGTGGCGCCGAGCAACTGCATGCGAAACACGTTGAGCGCCTGTCGCTCCACGTCTCGTGCGCCCATGTAGACGGTGCATGGCAGCCCGAAATAGGCGCAGACGGTCGCGGTTGCGACGCCGTGCTGCCCTGCCCCCGTCTCGGCGATGATGCGGGTCTTGCCCAAACGGCGCGCCAACAGAACTTGGCCGACGCAGTTGTTGATCTTGTGCGATCCGGTGTGGTTGAGGTCTTCGCGCTTGAGCAGCAGCCGACCGCCGTCCTTCATGCCCAGCGCGTCCGCCAACCGCTTCGCTTCGGTGAGCGTAGAGGGCCGCCCCGCGTAGTCGCGAAGAATCCCCCGATACTCGTCCATGAACGCCGGATCGGCCCACGCTTGTGGCCACGCCAGCGCCAGCTCCTCGACCGCGGGCATCAACGTCTCGGCGACGTAGCGCCCCCCAAACGGACCGAACTCGAGCGATGGAGAGTCTGCAGCCATCTGCCTTCGGTTGTACCAGCCCCCCGCCGCGCGCACACGCCTCGCGAGGGCTCCGTCGGCGGCGGCTTCAAGCCGTGCGCACCGCGGCGAGCAGCGCCTCGACCCGTGCGGGGTCCTTTTCGCCTCGTGTCGCGCCGACGATCTCGGAGCCGCTGGCGACGTCGAGGCCGGCGGGGCCCACGGCGGCCAGCGCATCCGCGGCGTTGTCCGGCGTGATGCCGCCCGCCAGCCACACGGGCAACGGCGACAGCGCTGCGACGGCGCGTGCAGCCCAGCTCCAGTCGGTCTTGGTCCCCGCGCCGCCATAGCCGACCACGGCAGCGTCGAGCAGCACCCACGCCGGCCGCGGCGAAGGCACCAGCAACCCGTCGAGCTGTGGCGTGCCGCGTATCACCCACACCCAGGGCAGACCCAGCGCCGCGAATGCCGTCGGCGGCGCGTCACCATGGGGCTGCACGGCGTCGAGGCGCAGGCGCTTCCCAATATCCCGCACCTGCGCAGGCGTGTGGTCGACGAAGACCCCCACCCGCTGCGCGCCCGTGCTTGCCCCGAGCAGGACCTCGGCGTCGGACACGGCCAATCCGCGTTTGCTGCCAGCCCACAGATTGATGCCGACCGCGTCGACCCCGAGCGTGTCGCACAGCGCGAGGTCCGTGGCTCGGGTGATGCCACAGACCTTCAGCTTCACGGTCATGCGAGCGCGTCCAGGACCGAGGCGAGCGCCGCCCCCGGGTCCTCGGCGCCCATGAACAAGCTGCCGACGAGCGCCGCATCGACCCCCGCGTCACGCAGCTGCCGAAGGTGCTCGGGGGCCTCGATGCCGCTCTCGGCCACGAACGTGAACGACTGCGGAACCCGCCTGCGCTGCTTCAATGCAACGTCGCGGTCGACCTCGAACGACTTCAGGTCGCGGTTGTTCACCCCGATGATGCGTGCGCCGGCACTCATCGCCCGATCGACCTCGTGCGAGTCGTGGGCTTCGCACAACACGTGCAACGAAAGGTCGTGGGCGAAGTCGATCAACTGCTTGAGCACCGGAGGCTCGAGCGCCGCGACGATCAGCAGCACCGCATCCGCGCCGGCGCGACGCGCTTCGACGATCTGGGAGCGGTCGAGGATGAAGTCCTTGCGGAGGATCGGAAGCACGGTGGCGGCCCGCGCGGCCTCGAGGTCGGCGAGCGAGCCGTCGAAGTGGCGATCGGTCAGCACGCTGACCGCGGCGGCCCCTGCCTTCTCGTAGGCGGCCACGATCTTGGCGGGGTCGGCCCCTTCCCGGATCGGGCCCGCGGAGGGCGACGCACGCTTGAACTCGGCGATGATGCGCGGGGCGGGACCCTGTCGCAGCGCGGCCTCGAAATCGCGGACCGGTGGCAGCCCGGCGAGCGTCTGTTCGAGTTGACGCGCGGACACGACCCCTTGGCCGCGGTTGGCGGAGAGTTCGGCTCGCTTGGCAGCGATGATCCGATCGAGATGGGTCGGCTCTGACATGTCGGCTAGCAGCCTGTGGTGAGATCCGGCGCGGCGGATCGTGAAGGTATTCTCGGTCCTGGGTAGGAACAGAAACGCCGCAGTACCGGGCGTACTGCAAGTTGTGGTGACGCCGCCGGCAGCGAAAAAGGCGCGTGAGACGTCGTGGCGGGTTTCCCCACCAACCGCTAGGCTACGCGGGGTTGGAGGCCTTCACCAGCGCTGCGAGCGTCGCGGCGGCGGAGCCATCGTCGAGCGCAGATGCCACACAGGCCGCGAGCTGGGGCAAGGCCTCTGGGCCCTGCTCCCCCGCCACCAGCAGCCCAGCCGCGCCGCTGTACACGACCGCGTCGCGGTAGCGCCCGGGTGCCCCCTCGAGGACCGCGCGCAGGGCCTCGGCGTTCTCGGCGGGATCCCCTCCGGCGATCTCCTCCAACCCGAACCGATCGACCCCGGCCTGCTCGGGGGTGAGGACCCACCGCTGGAGCGCCCCACCGCGACCGTGGGCCACGAGCGTCTCGCCCTCGGGGCTGAGATCGTCGATGCCCCACGGCGCGTCCTCGTGCGCCGTGACGCCTTCGCGAAACCCGTGCACGACCATCACCCGCGTGCTGCCGAGCGCCAGCAGGGCGGAGGCCAGCGGCATGCAGCGCGCCGGGTCGAACACGCCGAGCAACTGACGTGTGGCGCCGGCGGGGTTGGTCAGCGGTCCCAGCAGGTTGAACAGCGTGCGCACGCCCAGTGCCTTGCGCACGGGCATCGCGTGTTTCATCGCGGGGTGCAGCGCGGCCGCAAACAAGAACCCGACACCGACGTCGTCGATGCAGCGTCCGACCGCCTGTGGCGAAGCCGCGATGCCCACACCGAGCGCCTCGAGCACGTCCGCGCTCCCGCTGCGACTGCTGGCCGCACGGTTGCCGTGTTTGGCCACTTTGACCCCGCACGCCGCGAGCACGATCGCGACCGCGGTGGACACGTTGCGTCGCGGAATGCCCGAGCCTCCGGTGCCGCATGTGTCGACCAGCTCGCGCGAGGCCGCGGGCACCGGCGTCATCGCCTCGCGCATCGCCGCGGCGGCGCCGGCGATTTCGTCCGGCGTCTCGCCTTTGATCGCCAACCCCATGAGCAACGCACCGAGCTGCCCCGGATGCGCGTCTCCGGCCATGATCTCCCGCAACACCGACGTCATCGCATCGCGGGCCAGGTCCTCACCGCGGGCGACCCGGGCCAAGGCATCGCGAACATGCCGGTCAGACATCGTCGCGCCTGTGGGCCAAGAAGTTGCCGAGCAGCTGGTGGCCCGCCTCCGACAGCACCGACTCGGGATGAAACTGCACTCCGAACACCGGCCGCTTCGCGTGGCGCACCGCCATCAGCTCGCCCTCCGCCGTACGGGCGACCGGCACGATCGCGGCGGGCAGCGTGTCCTCGGGCACGATCAAGCTGTGGTAGCGGGTCGCCGTGAACGGTGAGGGAATGCGTGCCAGCACCCCCGAGCCGTCATGAAACACGGCGGAGGTCTTGCCATGCATGATGCGCTGCGCCCGAACCACCTGCGCGCCATGCACTTCGCACAGCGTCTGATGGCCCAGGCACACGCCCAGCGTGGGAATGGCCGGGCCCGTCGTGCACACCACGCGACAGACATCGGCACAGACCCCAGCATCCGCGGGCGTGCCCGGCCCCGGCGAGAGCAGGATGTGCGAGGGCGCGTCCGCGATGATGGCCTCGGCCGTCAGCGCGTCGTTGCGGTAGACGTCGACCACCGCGCCCAACTCGAGCAGATACTGCACGAGGTTGAACGTGAACGAGTCGTAGTTGTCGACGACCAGCACCCGTGCCCCGCATCCAGCGTCGGCGGGTGTGTAGCGTCGTCCAGAAGCGTCGAGCGTCTTCATGCGTCGTCCTTTCGAGCCCCGCGGGCCATCGCGATCGCGCGCTGCACCGCGCTGGCCTTGTTGCGGCATTCCTGGTCCTCGGCCTCGGCGTTCGAGTCGTACACGATGCCGCCGCCCGCCTGCACCCGGAGGGTGTCCCCTTGGGCCACGAGGCTGCGAATGCAGATCGCAAAGTCGGCCCCGCCGTCGTACCCGAGGTAGCCCACCGCGCCGCCATACCAGCCGCGGCCGTGGGGTTCGAGCGCGTCGATGATCTGCAGCGCTCGCACCTTCGGGGCGCCGCTGAGGGTGCCGGCGGGGAACGTCGCGGCCAGTGCGTCGATGGCATCGAGTTCGGGACGCAAGGTCCCCGTCACCTCGGACACGATGTGCATTACCCGGCTGTAGCGTTCGATCGCGAAGCGCTCGGTCAACTGCACGGATCCGCCCTCGCTCACCCGCCCCACGTCGTTGCGCCCCAGGTCGATCAGCATCAGGTGCTCGGCCCGCTCCTTGGGGTCGGCCAGCAGCTCGCGCTCGAGCGCGAGGTCTTCGGCTTCGGTCCGGCCGCGGGGGCGTGTGCCGGCGATCGGCCGCACGGTGACACGCCGCGAGTCCCGGTCCACCCGCACCAACACCTCGGGCGAGGCTCCGACCAGGCTCGCCGACGGAAGCTCCATCGCGTACATGTACGGTGCCGGGTTGGTCACCCGAAGCGCCCGGTAGACGTCGAGCAGGTCGAGCCCGTCGCGGGGGGTGTCGAACGCCTGCGAGAGCACGACCTGAAACACGTCGCCGGCCGCGATGTGCTCCTTGGCCACGGCCACCGCGTCGATGTGTTTGGCGCGAGACCACGGGGCAGCGGGCTCGGTCTGCCACGCCTCGGGTTGCGGCTCGCGCAGCCGCAGCGTCGGTGCCCCGGGTCCTTCGGACAACAGCGCGTCGGCGACCTCCCGGACCCGTGCGACCGCCCGCGTGTAGCCAGCCTCGAACCCGCCATCGGTGGCCGGGCACACGCTGCCCACCACCTTCACGCGCTGGGTCAGGTTGTCGAAGATCACCAGCACGTCGGTGGCGACCATTTCGACGCCCGGCACCGCCGCATCTTCGCGACCCGGTGGGGGCGGCAGGGACTCCACCGCGCGCACGAAGTCGTGCCCACACACACCCACGAGTCCGCCCCAGAAACGCGGCAGGTCGGGCTGGGCCTGGCCATGCAGGGCGCGTGTCACCGCCCGCAGGGATGCGAGCCCGGTGCTCGGGATCTCCGCCGGGACCGAGAACCCCTCGCCCGCCGTCCAGGTCCAGCGCAGGTCCCCGTCCTGCCACGACGCTCGACCGTGCAGGCGGTGTCCGAGCGCGAGAAAGCTGTAGCGAGCCCAGCGCTCACCGCCGACCACCGACTCGAGCAACACCCGAGTACCCGCCAGCGAACGCAGCCGGGCGAAAGCCCCGAGGGGCGTCTGCGTGTCGCAGAGCACCTCGGTCCACACCGGCACCACGGCCGCATCGCCCGCCTCCAGGCGAGCACGCAGCTCAGATTGTGCGGGGAACACGTCCACGTCCGGCACGATAGCGCCCCCACGCCGGATTGGTTACCGTCCGCTCGTGACCTTCGACCCCGCACTCCACGACGCCGACCCCGAGGTGGCGGAGCTCATCGCCCGCGAGGACACCCGCCAGCGCGACAGCCTTCGGCTCATCGCCTCGGAGAACTACGCCAGCCGGGCGGTGCTCGAAGCCAGCGCCGCATCGCTGACCAACAAGTACGCCGAGGGCTACCCGGGCCGCCGCTACTACGAGGGCATGGACGTCATCGACCCGCTCGAGAGCCTGGCCATCGAGCGTGCCAAGCAGATCTTCGGGGCCGAGCACGCGAACGTGCAGCCCTACAGCGGCAGCCCGGCCAACCTCGCCGCCCTGCTCGCGTTGGTCGAACCCGGCGGCACCATCATGGGCATGTCACTGCCCGCCGGCGGTCACCTCACCCACGGCTGGAAGGTCTCGGCCACGGGCATCTACTACAGTGCGGTGCAGTACGGGGTGAGCGAGTCGGACCACCGCATCGACATGGACGCGGTGCGATCCCTGGCCAAGGAGCACTCGCCCAAGCTCATCTGGTGCGGTCACTCCGCATACCCACGCGAGGTCGACTTCGCCGCGTTCGCGGAGATCGCCGCCGAAGTCGGAGCGCACTTGGTCGCCGACATCGCCCACATCGCGGGCCTGGTCGCCGGCGGTGTCCACCCCTCGCCCGTCCCTCACGCGGCCGTCGTCACCACGACCACCCACAAGACGCTGCGTGGACCTCGGGGCGGGCTCATCTTGTGCAAGCAGGAACACGCCAAGGCCATCGACAAGGCGGTGTTCCCGGGCCTGCAGGGCGGCCCTCACAACCACACCACGGCCGCCAAGGCGGTGGCCTTCAAGGAGGCGCTGGACCCCTCGTTCAAGGGCTACGCGCAGCAGATCGTGGCCAACGCACGAGCACTCGGCGAAGGGCTCGTCGGTCGCGGCCACACGCTCATCACCGGCGGTACCGACAACCACCTGCTGCTCGTCGACCTCACCAGCACCGGGATCTCGGGTCGGGTCGCCGCCAGGGCACTCAACGGGTGCGGCATCGAGCTCAACGGCAACTCGATTCCCTTCGACAAGCGCAAGCCGTTCGATCCCTCGGGCGTGCGGGTCGGCTTGGCCGCCCTCACCTCCCGCGGCCTGAAGGCCGAGCACATGGACGCCGTCGCGGGGTTCATCGACGAAGGCGTGCGCGAGGCCGCAAAGAACGACGGCGAGGTCTCGGACGCGTTCGCCACCGGCCTCGCAGGCCGTGTGCGCGAGTACTTGCAGCCCTTCCCCGCCCCGGGTCTGTCCCGCTGACGTGCCCGGGCGGTTGTCCATGCGTGCGCGCTCGATGTTCGCGGCCACTGTCGCGGTCGCGGCCCTGACCGGGTGTCCTCGGGACGACCCGGGGCCTCCGGCGCCGGCCGAGGACACCCCGGCCGAGAAGACGCATGCGCTGCAAACGGAGGCGCAGCGAGAAGCCCTGCGCCGGCTGGTTCCTGCCTTCTCGAAGCTCGCCGCGCTCGAGCACCCGGTGACGCACGCCACGCGAATGGGCACCGCGCCCCGCATGCCTCCGCTGTCGGCCGCCGAGCGCGGGGCGCTGCACGACGCGATGGATGCCGCCAGCAAAGAAGCCGACGGCATCACACCTCGCCTGCTCGAACCCGCCGACCGAGCCGCGGCGATCGCTGCTCGGTTCGCCATCAACCGGGTACGCGATGGCTACACCCGCCAAGCCCCGTGGGTCGACGACCCGACGTGGGTGACGCGAGAAGCGGGCCTCGTGGTCTCGGCCCTCGAGACCGCGTCCCGACGCGCGGGGCGTTGTGAACACTGCGCGCACAGCCTGCCCGCACTCGCTGAAGCAATGCAGGCCGCCGCGCCTCTGCTCGCCCAAACCTCGGCGCCTCGCGCCACCGCGGCCGCGGCCGATGCCCGGGCCCTCGCGGCCCGGTTGCGCGCCCTCCCCGGACCGCCCGACGACGCAGCAGCCCTCGCCCTCGAAGGCTTCGCCGATGCGGTGGAAACGCTCCCCACCCGTGCGCCCACACGGCTCGGGCCCCAGACGCTTCAGCGCCAGCTGGAGGTCGAAGAAAACGTCGCCGTCCCTCCCGTGGACGCGTTCAAGAGCCTGGGCAGGGCTGTCGCCACGCTGGCCGGCATGGCCAAGAAACGCCCCCCGGCCCCGCGTGGCACCCCGACCGCCGTCACGGGCGAGCGGTGCGAAGCCGCGTGGGCCTCGATCGAGCCGTTGCTCGACGCCCAGCAGGCGCTCTCCGCCGAGGGGTTTGCGTGCGCGTCGTTCACGGCCGGCGCCGGTACAGCGACCTTCGACGACATCGGGCTGACAATCGAGATCGTCGACACCGCGCTGGTCCACACCCAGCGCCTGCGATCCCAACAAGCGCTGCCCGAGGGCATCGCCTCGCTCGGGGGGCACATCGCACGCTCCAGCCAAAGCCAGGCCCTGCGCACGGCGCTGTTGCTCGGCACACCAGCCCTCGAAGCCGCAGCCGCGCACGCGCTGGAGGCCGAACTCGACGCGGCGTGCCTCGCAGCCGCAGCCCTTTGGGTGCACGGCGAACTCGGCTCGGACGAAGACCTCGACAAGCGACTCTCGCCGCACTGCCCCCAAGAGACATCCTCGTACATCCTGCGTGCCGAGGCCCGGCCCCGGCAGGCGGTCGAGGGTCTCGGTCTGGCCCGCGTGGCCCAGGGTCCGGCGGGCGTCGTTCCGCTCGACAAGCTGTGGTGGCTTCCGCTCGGCCTCATCGACCTGATCGCCAAGCCTCCCGCCCCCAGCCAACAACAGTCGGGAGTCCGCGCGGTGGTGGAGGACATCAAACCTACGAGCGCGCCGCAGGAGCCCGCCGAGTGAACGAGCGCGAGCTCCAGGCACAGCTCGAGCAGTCCGAGCGCGAGCAACTCGCCGGGGGGTTTCACGAGGATGTCGCGGCCGCCTTGCGAGGACGCGGACGCAGCGACCTCGCGGGTGCAGTGCTCGAACAGATCTGGGACTTCGACGGGGCCCTGGCCGCGTTCCGGGACGCGGACCGCAAGCTCGACGCGCTCCGCGTCGCGCTCGACTCCGGCACCCCCACCCATCTCGACACCGTCTTGTCGGACATCGAGGAGGACGCGGTCGCGGAGGAGCTCACCGAGGCGATCGCGTTGCTCGAAAAACGCCGGCGCCCGATGGAAGCGGCACGACTGCTGGCGCTGCGAGACGACCCCGCCGCCCAAGCCCGGGCGCTCGAACGCGGCGGAGACCCCCTAGGCGCCGCCAAGGCGCTCGAAGAGGCTGGTGAGGTCAAGGAAGCCCTGGACCTCATCCGGCACCACGCGCTCAAGTCCCACCCTGCGCTGGCCCTGGCGGCGTCCTTGGCCTGGGAACTCGGGGATGCAGAGGGCTCGGCCCGGCATGCCCAAGCGGCGCTGCGGCTGCGCGAGGACGACGACGAGACCCGCGACCAACTCGGCCGCGCACTCACGGCGCTGGGCCACGACCTGGCCGCACAGATGGTCCTCCGAGGGCAGTCGTCCCGCAGCGTCGATGCGGTCAGTCCCGGCCGATACCGCGTCACGGGCCTGGGCGGTTCGGGCATCGTCGGCAGCACCTATCTCGCCCTGGACCGCGCGACCCACGAGGAGGTCGAGCTGCACCTGTTGCTCTCCGAGCACGCCGACGCGCGCGAGCTCGCCCCCGACGTCGCCCACCAGCTCGACCGTTTCGCCGCGGCTGCCGAAGCTGCGGGGGCGCTGGGACACCCCGCCATCCGCCCCATTCTTCGGCTGGATGCCCGCGCCGGACTCCTGGTCATGCCGCGTACCGAGGGCACCTCGCTGCGGGCCCTGCTTCGACCGCCAGGCATGCGGCGCGTTCGGTCCCGTGCACGAGCGTGGATGGCGTTCCTGCTCGAGGGGTTGATGGCCGCGCACGCACGCGGCCTGGTCCACGGCTGGCTGCTTCCGAGCCTCATCACCTTCGACGCCGCTGGTCGCCCGCTCGTGCCTCCGTTCGGCGGGCACCACCTCTCGGGGTTGACCGCGACGCACACCGGCGGACTCGAGGAGCTGATGGCGGTCACCGCCCCCGAGCTGCGCGACGGGTCGGCCCCGACCGTGCACAGCGATCTGTTCGCGGTCGGCGTGCTGCTGCAGTGGTTGCTCGACGGAGACCTGCATGCCCCTTTGCCCGAGGAGCCTTCGGCGGAAGACACCCTCGCGCGCGCACTGCAAGCCACCGATCCCGCCCAACGCCCCAGCGGCCCCGATGCGCTCGAGGTCCTCAAGGCCCCGGTCGCCGACGTGCACGAGCTCGGCGGCGCCGCCAGTTCGATGACCGCCGGTGCGACGCCGGGCTCCGACGAAGCGCCCACCGGACTGCTCGCATCCGGCATTGCCGTCGATGCGGCGGAGACCTGGACCGACGCGCTGCTGGACGCCCTTTGCCAGTACGTGCACCCCTGGCTGCAGCCGATCCTCGACCGCGAGGGGCGACGCATCACCTTGGCGCCATGGCCCGAGGGCTGCGTGACCCTGGGCGAGGACGTCGAAAACTTCGCCGAACTGCTCGACCCGCGTGCCCTCGCCCTGAACACCCCGGGGCTCGAGGCGGCGCTCGCCGATCGCCTGCGTGCGAGCAGCCTGGTGCGCACCCCGTCGGGCGCGTGGATGCTCGCGCTCGACGACCTCCTCGCCCGATGAACGACGACGCCCAAGACCCCGGCCGCACGCGACCGCACAGCACCGTGCTCGTCGCAGGCATTCTCCTCGGCCTCGCCCTGTGGGCCATGCCGCGTGCGATCCAGCCCGGAGACGCGGGGGAGTTCGCCACCGTGATGCTTCGCGGCGGCATTCCCCACCCGTCGGGCTATCCATGGATGCGCATCCTGGGATGGCTCGCACGCCCGCTGGCGGGGTTGGGCATGCCCCCGGCCCTGGCCGCCGCCGTGCCCTGTGCCCTGCTCGGCGTGGGCGGCTTCGCGCTCATGCACCGCGTTGCGCTGCACCAGCTCGCGGCGCTGCCCGTGCGGGCACGGGAGGTGCTCGCCACCACGCTCACGCTGCTCGTCGCGTTCAGCCCCACGGTCGTCCTGCACGTGTTCGACAGCGAGGTCTGGGGCCCACTGCTGTTCGGCACCGCGACGTTCACCTACCTCGCCGTGGTTCGGCGGGCGCGCGCGTGGGTCCTCGGCCTCGCGCTCGGCCTCACCGTGAGCCACCACCTGACCGCGGTCTTCTTGGTGCCGCTGGCCATCGGCGCCGCATGGCCTGCCCAGTCCCGCCCCAAGGACGTGCTGCGCGCGGGGCTGGAGGGACTGGCTGGCAGCGCCGCCGGCCTCACCGTGCTGCTGACGTTGATGCTCGGGGCGCACGGTCCCGACGCCCCCTGGGCGTGGGGCGACACCAGCACCTGGTCGGGGTGGTTGCACCACGTCACCCGCGGCGACTACGGCATGTTCGACCTCAGCTTGCAGGACAACCGGGTGCCCGTGTGGGCCCAGCTGCGCCGGGCGTGGACGGTGCAAGGCGGTGCCCTGTCGGGACAGCTGAGCCCGCACTGGCTGCTCGGCGGCATCCTGGTGCTGCTGCCATGCGCGCTGGTGGTTCGGCGCGGCGAGGGTCCGCGTGCGGTGCGAGCCGGGCTCGCGGGGAGTGCCGTGCTCGCGGGCTCCGTGTTCCCGCTCGCGCACGACCTCGACCCGACCTCGCCCTTCAGCCAGTGGATTCTCGAGCGCTTCGACCTGTTGCCGCTCCTGCTGCTGATCCCGATCTGCGCCGCCGCCCTCGCCCCGCTGGTGCAGGCGATGCTCGACAAGGGCCGCGCCGCACAAGGGCTCGCGGTGGCAGGCGCGCTGCTGGTGGTTCGCCAACTCGTATTCGCGGGCTGGCACGGCACTCCGGCGGACAACCCCTGGATCGAGCGCTACGCGGTCGACGTCCTGCAAACGCCCACAGCCCCGCGCGCCATCGTCGTCGGTACCGACGACCACCGGACGTTTCCGCTGCTGTACGCGCAGGAGGTGCTCGGCCACGGCCAAGGCGTGCTGTTCATCAACGCTTCGTTGCTCGCCCATCCCTGGTACCGCGAACGCCTGCGACAGCAGGAGCCCACGCTGCCCGACATCGACAAGCCGGTCCGACTGCTCACGGCACTGCAGGCCGACCCCGCCTGGGACGCCGTACCGCTGTATCTGACCAACGACTTCTCTCGCCACTCGGTCGGCCTCCCGCGGGTGCCCGAAGGCGTGCTGTGGCGGCTGGTGCACCCACGCCTGCCGCCCCCGACCGCCGACGACGTGCTCGCCCGCCACCGCGCCGCGCTCGCCAAGTACGGGCCGCTCACCAAGGTCCCCTTCGTCGAAGGGCACCCGTTTGCCTCCGACCTGCTGGCGACGTACCTGCAGACCACGAAGAACCTCGGCGAAGCGCTCTACGCCGAGGGTCGGGCGGCGGACGCCGAAGCGCTATTGCAGTTCGCGATGACCGGGCAGTAGCCCTCAGCCGACGGGCGTGCACACGAGCAACGGGTCGGTCTGGTTGGACTCGTCGCACTCGTTGAGCGCCCCCGCCCCGCTGCCATCGTCGTCGACGACCGCGTAGATCGTCGCCGAGGGGATGTCCTGGCCGGTCTGCAGCGTCACCGTCTCGGAGGCGCCCGCGGGCAGCGGACCTGCCGTGACCACGGTGCCGAGCAAGCCCGCGTCCTCCTCGTAGAACGAGACCGCCACCCCGGGCCCCACGCCCAAGCACCCGATGTTCGCCACGTCGACGGTGATGTCGAGCGTGGGACATGCCACCTGGTCGACCCGCAGATCGAACAGGGACAAGTCAGGCGCACAGAAGTTGGAGAACCCCTGAGCGTTGCGCCGATAGGCGTTGAAGCCGGGCGTCTCCCAGGCGTTGGGCTCGGTCACCGGAATGGTGCCGTCCACCTCCACGTTGGTGATGTGATAGCTGTGCTGGTTCCAGACCGGGCGGGTCGAGACCCAGTTGTCCAACGCGTCCTCCCACACCTCGATACCGCCATCGAGACCCCAGGAGACGTCCGAGTTGTTGGAGAACACCAGCTCCGCCTTGAAGTCGCCATCGACGTCCGCCACGACCGGGTACTCGGTCCGCGTTCGTGAGGTGTTCGGGTCCTGAAACAGCACCTCTTCGTCGGTCATGATGCCGTCGCACCCGGGCCCCGGCGGCATCAGCTGACAGTCGGGCTCGACGCCGGGGTAGATCCGGATGAAGTACTCGTCGTTGTAGACGACCTCGTTCGTGCCGTCGCCGTCGAAGTCGAACACCGAAGAGCCCGTCACCCGCGAGGAGTCGTCTTCGGTGGCGGCCCGCCACAGCTCGCTGAACGTGGTGCCGTCGAACTCGACGACCACGTAGAACGACGCGCCTGCGGTGGCGATGTCGGGACGTCCGTCCCCGTTGAAGTCGGCGATGTTCGGTGCGCCGCCGCGGTCGGCGGAACCGGGAATGTTGAAACTCCCGAGCAACGTGCCGGTCGCCCCGTCGAGCGCATGGATCTGGCCGCCGCGCACGAGCACGACCTCGGGCAGGCCGTCCGCGTTGAAGTCGGCCACGCCGCAGCGTCCATCCCCCACTTCGGCTTCCCACAGGATCGAACCGGCGAAATCACCGCCTGCGACGGTCCCCGTGGTGGTGTAGGCGGTGTTGCCCCCGATCAGCTCGGGCCGGCCATCGCCGTCGAGGTCTGCGACGCAGGAGATGGGGCCCTGCCCGTCACGGCCGATGCCGGCACTGCCCTCCCACACGAGCCCGCCGCTGCTGTCGATGATCGCGGCACCAAAGACAAGCTCGGGATCGCCGGCGTTGTCCATGTTGGCAATTGCGACCGACCCGCTGGAGTTCGTGCTGGTGAAGGTGTCGGATACCCAAAGCGGGCTCCCGTCACTGTCGATGGCGACGAGGGTCGAGCCCACGCCCGCGACCACCACCTCGGGCAGCCCGTCGCTGTCGATGTCGCCGACCGAGGGGTTGGCGGTGGAGTTGGACTGGTAGGTCGGGTCGGTCACCGACCACACCGGAAGGCCCGTGTCCCCTCGAATCGCCCGCATCACCCCCTGCGTGGTGATCGTGCCGTCGATGTACGTGTTGAAGATGATCTCGGGCGTGCAGTCGGCATCGAGATCCGCGACGACCGGAATCGACGACACCTGGTAGTTCTCGGGCGACACGTCCGGGTCGCGATGGGTCCACGACGGCGTGCACACCTCGGCCACGCAGGTCTCCCCGGTCTGGCACTCGCTCCCATCGACGCACGCCACCTGAGCCCGCACGCCCCACGTGAACCGCGGAATCGGTGAGAACTCGGCGGGCGGTGGGACGTACTCGCAGGCGGGGTTCGCCATCGAGGGCACGCACTGTCCGAGGTCTCCTGCGCACACGAAGCCATCACCGCAGTCGCTGTTCTCCACCCGTGTCGCGCAGCCGGTGTCCTGGCAGGCGCCGGCCGGGGTCACGCACTGCCCGAGATAACAGGTGTCGCCCTCGGCACAACACTCCCGCCCGACACCGCATGCGGGCTGACCTCCACAGTCGTCCGCGCACTCGCCCTCGAAGCACACCTGGGTCGCCGCGCAGCATTCCGCCACGCACTCGAGCTCGCCCTCCTGGCAGTTCAGGCCGGAGGTCGTCCCCGCCGAGTCGGTCGGCCCCGACATCGTGCCCTCGGCCGAGCTCTCCCCCGAGCCCCCGCTGGAGCCGTCGGTCCCCGACAGCGAGTCGACGGCCGTGTCCGAGCCGTCCGCGTCTGCCGGCGGCGAAGAAGAGCATCCCCACCCCAGCCCCGCTGCCGCCACCACTACCATCCACCGGCTGTCTGTCCCCATCAGGGACGAGTGTAGGAGCGACCGCGGGCTCCGCTCAACTGAACGCTGCGCAAACACTCCGGGGCGGCCTGCAGTGACACGGTCGCCATTCTCCCTTCGGGGCGCTACCGTAGTGGTCCTTGGCCTTTCTCGACGACGAGCGCCGCCTGGCCGTGTCACTCGCCCGCACGGGTGCCGACATTGCGCGTCGCTTTCAGCGAGGGGGCACTCGCATCCTCCGACTGCGCAACAAACCGCTGGGCGGCGGCCCGGTCACCGCCGCCGACGAAGCCGTCGATGCCCACATCGTCGGGGGTCTGCGCGCCGCGTTTCCGGACGACCCGATCGTCGCCGAAGAGAGCTGGAGCGAGACCCCGTGGACCCGCGGAGGCCGATGCTGGTTCGTCGACCCAATCGACGGGACCCGCGAGTTCGCCCGCGGCACCCCCGGCTGGACCGTGCAGATCGGCCTGTGCATCGACGGCGTGCCCGTGCTGGGCGTCGTCGCCGAGCCTGCCCACGCTCGCCTCAGCTGGGCCTGCGCCGACAGCCCAGACGCCAACGCGTCGTTCAGCGGTGCCACCGAGACCGCCGCGGGAAACGTCCCCCTGGGCGTCGCAGCACGCCCCCTGGACGGCCTGCACATCATCGGCGGCAAGCTGTCGCCCTTCTCACGGCAACGCCAAGTCCACAAGGCACTCGGCATCCCCCGAGACCGCGTGCACACCGTCGGGTCGGTCGGCGTTCGCATGATGTCGGTCGCTCGCGGCATCGCCGACTGCTACGTGCAAGCCCCCGGCAAGACCAAGATGTGGGACACGTGCCCGCCGCTCCCGCTGGTGCTCGCCGCGGGCGGCATCGTGTCCGACCTCCGCGGCCGCCGCCTCGACTTCTCCGCCCCTCCCGTCACGCACCCCGGAGGTGTCATGGCCTGCGCGGCCGAACACCACGAGACCCTGCTGACCGCCCTGCGTCCTCTCGCCGACTCCTGGCTCGGGGACTGACCAAGGCCCGGCGGGGGCGGCCGGGTCAGCTTCCGGCGACGGTCATCTGGTCGACGCGGAAGCTCGGCGCTGCAGTGGACGTGCGGTGCTCGAGGTCGTTCGCAATGGCGTCGATGCCCTTGAGGATGTCGTCGAGGTTGCGCGAGATCGTGATCTCGCCGACGGGTCGACCGAGCTTGCCGTTTTCGATCAGGAAGCCCTCGGCGCCTCGCGAGAAGGTGCCGGTGACGGGGTCGAAGCCGAAGCCCATCATGCGGGTGACGTACAGACCGGTCTCGATACCTTCGAGCAACGCGTCCGGCTCGAGGGCACCGGCCGACAGGTAGAAGTTGCTGGTCGAGCTGTGCGGAATCCCGCCGCCGCCCGACGCCGAACCGGTGGGGCTCAGCTCCAGCTTGCGCGCGCTGTAGGTGTCGAGCAGGAACGAGGACAGCACGCCTTTGTCGATCACCGGGATGGCAGAGACGGCCCGGCCCTCGCCATCGAAACGGCGCGAGCCTGGGCCGCGCTCGACGAGCGGGTCGTCGACGATCGTCACGCCCGAGGCCGCGACGGCTTCGCCCATGCGCTCGGCGAGGTAGCTGCGCTTGCGATAGACGGCGTCGCCCAGCACACAGCTGGCCACGAGACCGACGATCGCGCGGCCGGCGTCCTTGTCGAAGACGATCGGGTACTGCCCGGTAGGCATCTTCGACGCACCGAGCGTGCGGACGGCTCGGTGCGCTGCCTCGGCGCCCACGGCCGCAGGGTCCTCGAGGTCGGCGAAGAAACGACCGCCGGTCCAGTAGACGCCATTGCGCTTCTTGCCGCCCTCGTCGTCGGCCACGGCCTGCACGACGAGCGACTGGTAGGTGCCGAAGCGGGTGCCGACGAAGCCGCCGGTGGTGGCGAGCACACCGTGACCGCTGCTGCGGGAGAAGCTCGCGCCCTCGGACGTGGTGATGCGCTCGTCCGCCGCGAACGCGGCACGCTCCCCCGCCCGTGCGAGCTCGAGCGCTCGCGCGGCATCGATGCCATCGGTCTCGGGGTCGAACAGGTCGAGTTCGGGCAGCGAGGCGCCGTTGGCCAGCTCTTCGGGCGGCGGCGGCGCGGCCATCGGGTCCGGCTCGCTGATCTCCGCCATTTCGACGACCGTCTTGAGGAACGCCTCCACCGCGTCGCGCGACAGGTCGGTGGTGGAGCTGGTGGCGACCCGCTCGGACCGCATCACGCGGACCGACAACCCGCTGCTTTGCGCTTCCTTGACCAGCTCGGGCTCGTCCTTGCGAACACCGACCTCGAGCTCGTTGCCGACGCCGACGCTCACCTCGGCATGATCGACGCCGAGACCACGGAGCGTGGCGATGGCGTGTTCGGCCGAAGCGGACAGGCGACTGAGGATTTGCGTGGTGTTGTTCGTCGTCGCCATCTCAGGCCTCCGTGCCGCCCACGGTGAGTTCGTCGAGCTTGACCGTCGGCATGCCCACCCCGACCGGAACGCTCTGGCCGTCCTTGCCGCAGGTCCACATCCCGTCGGACAGCTCGAAGTCGTGACCGACCATCGATACGGTGGCCAGCGCCTCGGGGCCGTTGCCGATCAGGTTCACGCCCTTGAGCGGCGCGGTGATCTTGCCGTCTTCGATGAGGTAGCCCTCGGTGAGGCTGAAGACGAAGTCGCCGTTGCTGATGTTGACCTGGCCGCCGCTGAACTTCTTGGCGTAGACGCCCTTCTTCACCGACTTGATGATGGCCTCGGGGTCGTCCTCGCCCGCGGTCATCAGCGTGTTGGTCATCCGCGGCAGCGGAACCTCGCGGAACGACTCTCGCCGGCCACTGCCCGACGCCGACTCGTCGAAGTGCGTCGCGCTGATGTGGTCGTGCATGTACCCGCGAAGCACACCGCCCTCGATGAGGCGATGCTCCTGTGGGATTTCCCCTTCGTCGTCGACATTGATGCTGCCGCGGCTGCCTTCGATCGCGGGGTCGTCGACCACGGTGACCAGCTCCGATGCCACCGACTGCCCAATGCGGTCGGTGTAGTTGGAGGTTCGCTTGCGGTTGAAGTCGGCCTCGAGACCATGCCCGACCGCTTCGTGCAGCAGGATGCCGGAGTCTCCGGGGGCCAGCACGATCGGCATCGTGCCCGCCGGCGCGGGCCGGGAGTCGAGGTTGACCAATGCAACCCGCGCGGCCTCTTTGCCGTGGTCCTCGGGGGACACGTTGGCGAAGTACTCGAGCCCGAAGCGCCCGCCACCACCGCTGCTGCCCGACTCGGTCCGTTCGCCGGCGTTGGCCACCACGTACACGCCGATGCGCGACATCGGCTGAATGTCGTGCACCACGGCGCCTCGACTGTTGGCGACCAGAATTTCCTTGTGCACGCTGACGAGCGACGCGTCGACTCGCACCACGCGACTGTCGGCCTGGCGCGCGGCAGCATCGGCCCGCCGCAGCAACGCGACACGGTCGGCTCCCGGAACGTCGACCAGGTTCTGCGCGACGGCGTACCGGCTGGGTGCCACCACGCGCGTGACATCGACGGGTGCGACCGCCTTTCCTCCCGTGGCAATGCGCGCGGCAGTGCGTGCGGCAGCGAGCAGCTCTTCGGGGTCGAGACTCTCCGCGTAGGCGTAGCCGACGGCGGTGCCATGCACGACCCGAACGCCCACGCCCAGATCGATGCCACCACCGACGCTACGGACGCGACCGTCCTCCATCGAGATCGATGCGGCGCGGCGGTACTCGAAGAACAAGTCGGCGAAGTCGCCTCCTTGTTCCAACGCAACGCCGAGCGCCCGCGCGATCAAGGTGTCATCGATCGCGTGAGGCCCCGCGATGAACGGAGCCTCACTGGTGGCGGCGCCGACTTGGGCGCCGCCGTCCTTCGGTTGACCGTGTGCCTCAGACACGAGCGAAAGACTACTTCGCTTTCGACTTCTTGGTGCGGCCGGCGTAGCGGCGCTTGAAGCGATCGATGCGGCCTTCGGCATCGACCGTGCGCGCTTGACCGGTCCAGAACGGATGGCTGTGGCTGGAGATGTCGAGCTTGACGACGGGGAGTTCGACTCCGTCGACTTCACGCTTCTCGCCGGAGCGCATGGTGGAAAATGCAACCCACTCTTTGCCGCTCGACGAATCGATGAACAGCACTTTGTGGTAGTCGGGATGGACGCCCATCTTCATGGCAGCGTTTCCTTATCGAAGTTGAAGGGAGCTGATTACCAGCTCGACTTGGTGACGCCGGGCAGGTCGCCGGCAAGCGCGAGGTCGCGAAGCATGATGCGCGACAGGCCGAACTTGCGGTAGACGGCCTTGCTGCGGCCGGTGAGCATGCAGCGACGCGTCTTGCGGGTGGGGCAGGAGTTGCGGGGCAACTTGTTGAGCGCGTCGATCGCTTCCCACTTCTCCTCGGGGTCGAGGTTGGGGTCTTTGATCTTCGCGCGGAGCTCGGCACGCTTTTCGGCGTACTTGGCGATGAGCTTGTCGCGCTTTTGGTCGCGCAGAACTTGGGAAAGCTTGGCCATGACTGAAGTCTCTCGAGGCGTTGGGTGGGCAGGCACCGAAGGCAGCCAGCCCGGGAGCGCGAGAACCTACACGAGAGGCCCCCGGGGGCGCAAGGGCTGTCGCGCTCCGGCGCGCGGAGCCAGCTCTCGGCCCGAAGAAAGCGTCCCAGGCACCGTTCGAGCCACCGGGACGCAACAAGCGCACATGACGCAAGACCGCATCAGGTGCCGGAGAGCCCGGCACGCGTCCGCAGATCACCCAGCTCGGTTTCGCGCAGACGGCGGAACTGGCCTTCGGGGAGGTCGTCGGCGGTGACGTCTGCGAACGCGACACGAATGAGCTTGAGCACCGGGTGGCCGATCGCCTCGCCCATGCGCCGGATCTGACGGTTGAGCCCCTGGCTGATCGTCAGCTGCACCCAGGTGTTGGTCTCGGTATCGCGGATGACCAGAAGCTCGTCGACGGGCCGCGTGACGGTGCCGTCCTCGAGCGTGACGCCGGCCCGCAGCCGGTCGATGGCCTCGTTGTCCAGACGCCCCTGAAACTTCGCGTGATAGGTCTTGGGCACCTTGTTCCGCGGGTGCAGCAGGCGCGAGGCGAAGTCCCCATCGTTGGTGATCAGCAGGACACCACGGGTGTGATAGTCGAGCCGGCCCACGGGGAAGACACGCGCATCGATGCCGCGCAGCAGCGAGATGACGGTCGCACGCCCCCGGTCGTCGACCTTCTTCTCGGCCGAGCAGACGATGCCGTCGGGCTTGTTGAGCACGAGGTAGATCGGCGGCTCGGCCTCGACCAGCTTGTTGTCGACGCTGATCCGGTCTCGCAGCGGGTCGACCTTGGTGCCCAGTGCGGTGACGACCTGTCCGTTGACCTTGACGCGCCCGGCCGAGATCAGTGCCTCTCCGCCACGGCGCGAGCTGACGCCGGCGCGGGCGAGCACCTTTTGTAGACGAACCTCCCCCGACAACTCGCCGATGTCCCGCGCCCGTTCCGGGGCGGGTTTGGCGGCTGCGGAGGGGTCTCTTCGGCCACGCCGCCCCCCGCGTTCGGGCTTGTGCTTGGGCGCGGGGGACTTGGGGGGCTTGGATCGGCGGCTCATGCGTCCTCGTCTGGAGCGTTGCCCGACGTGTCGGGTGCGGGCTCGGGCGCCGCATCGGCGGGAGCGTCGTCTTCGGGCGCGGCGTCGCCGTCAGCGGGGTCCCCCTGCGCGGGAGACTCTGACGCGGGAGGCTCGTCGTGCCCGCTGGTGGGCGGGTCGACCTCGCTGCTCCCGGCGTGTTCTTGGGGTTCGGGCTCTGCCTCGGCCGCATCCGGAGCGACGTCCGGCACGGGCTCGTCTCGAGCCTCCCCGTCCGCGGGCACCTCGTCCTGCTCCGATGCGTCGGCCTCGGCGGGGGCATCCGCCTCGGCGGGAGCTTTGGCCGCGGGCGCGATGGGCTCCACAGGATCGGCGTCTGCGTCCTGGGCCGCCGCGGGTCCTTCGGCCTCCGCGACGTCGGGTTCGCCGTCCTGAAGAGACTCGCTTCCCTCGCCCTGCGATGCGGCGGCGTCGCTGGGTGCATCGGCCGAGACGCCTTCGGACGAGGCATTCCCCTCGGACGCGGCATCGTCCTCGGACGCGCCTTCGCCGGCCACATCGTCGCCTTGGCCTTCGGAGTCGCCCGCCTCGCTGGGAGCCGGCGCGCCCTCTTCGCTGCCGGGCGCGGTGCCTTCGCCCTCGGGCTTGTCGGGGAACTCGATGCGAGCTTGCCCCATCGCCTCCTGCTCGTCGGCGAGGCTGGTGGCGTGCATCGTATGGCGCAGCGTGGCCTCCGACTCCTCGCTGAGTTCCTTGAACTCCTGCAGGTCGGGGAGGTCACGCAACCCCTTGAGGTTGAAGAACTCGAGGAACGCGACCGTGGTGCCGTACAGATGCGGCCGCCCCGGCTCTTCCTTGCGCCCCACGATCTTCACCAAGTCCCGCTCCAACAACACCCGCAGCACGGCACCGCAATCGACACCGCGGATGTGGTCGAGCTCGGCCTTGGTGACGGGCTGGCGATAGGCGACGACCGCGAGCGACTCGAGCTGGGACCGCGACAAGCGTACCGGCTTGCCCGCGAGCATCTTCTGCACGAACGGGGCGTTGTCGGGATGGGTGCGAAGGCGGAACCCGCCGGCGACCTGCCCGAGCACGACGCCGCGATGCTGCGTGTCGACGATCAGCTGCTTGAGCGCGAGTTGAATCTGCCGCTTGGTGGGCTCCTTGAGCAGCCGGCGAATCGACTTCACCGTCATCGGCTTGTCGGACGCGAACAGCAGGCTCTCGATGATCGACATCAGCCGCGGAGACGCGTCCCCTTTGACCTTCGACAGGTCGTCGTCGGGATCGATCGGAAGCGAGGTGGCCAGGTCGAGGTCGCTGTACTCGGCGAACGGATCGGGCTCGTCCTGCTTCGCGTCCTCTTTGGCTTGTTTGGCTTGGGCAGGATCCTCGCCCTGCCCTTCGCCATTCGCCTCCGAGGATTCCTGCCCGTCCTCGAGCTCGTCTTCGGGAAAGTCACCGTCGTCTGGGCGCGGACGCCCCAACGCGGCCACGAGATCTTCGAGGCTGGCCTCCTGCGGCTGGCTACGCGAGGACTTGGTCGACTCTTGGGCAGGGTCAGACATCGCTGTTGGGCTCGGCGTCGCCGCTGGAAGCGGCCTGCGGGGGCACAGTGGGCTCGGCAGGCGGCTTGGGTTCGGGCGAGCCCGCAGCCTCACCCGAACCGGCATCTTCCGCAACCCCGGGTTTCGCGGCCCCGAAACTCGCCGCTTCGTCGTAGCCCGCAATGGCCTGTTTGGCCTCGTCCGCGCTCGCCTTGCGCTCGATCACGATGGCCTCGGCCCCGATGTCCTGGTGCACGAAAATGACCCCCAGCTTGGACAGCTCGAGAATGGACATCAGCGTGACCACGAGCATCGAACGCAGCTCCGCCTCACTGTTCCAGGACTGGCCCAGGAACAGGGACTCGAACTCGAACTTCTGGCGCTCGACCAACATCGCCGTGAGCTGCTGCATGCGCTGCGCCACGGACACGGTCTCCATCACGACTTCGTGCGACTTGTGAATCCGCGCTCGGTCGAGCACCCGGTTGTAGGCTTCGGCGAGCCTGAACAGGGTCAGGGGGGCAAGGCCAGGGTCGACCGGGGGCAGCTCAATCCGCCCGCCCCGGCTGAACACGTCGCGCCCCTGAATCGGCAACTGATCGAGGTCGCTCGCCGCTGCGCGGTACTTCTGATACTCGAGCAGCCGCGCGATCAGCTCCTCCCGCGGGTCGGGGCCTTCGTCTTCGGTCTGCCCCTCTTCGGTGACCTCGGACGGCTCGGTGGGCACCAGTTCGCGGCTCTTGAGATACGCGAGCGTGGCCGCCATCACGAGGTAGTCGCCCGCGACCTCGAGGTCCAGCGCCTGCATGAACGCGAGGTACTCGAGATACTTCTCGGTCACGAAGGAGATGGGGATGTCGAGAATGTCCAGCTCGTGGCGGCGCACGAGGTGAAGCAACAGATCGAGCGGCCCCTCGAAGTCCGGCAGCTCGAGCAACCACGACCGCGTCTCCCCCGCGGCCCCGAGCATCGAGGGTGTCGGAGACTCACCGTCGGACGGCACATCGGCGTCCTGCGCAGCGTCCGGCCCTTCACTCGGCTCCGGCCCTTCATTCGGCTCGGACCCTTCACTCGGCTCCGGTCCTTCGCTCGGCTCCGGCCCTTCACTCGGCTCGGACCCTTCACTCGGCTTGGACGCTTCACTCGGCTCGGACGCTTCGCTCGGCTCGGACGCTTCGCTCGGCTCTGGTCCTTCACTCGGCTCCGACGCCTCCCTCGGCAAGGGCGGGTCCGGCAGCGCCTCCGTCTCGCCTGCGTCCGGTGCGGAGGCCTCGGATGCGTGAGGCTCGGATGTAGGTCCCGCCTCGGGGTGCGGGTCCACCGACTCGGACGACTCGGACATCCGCGCCTGCGGCGTCGATTCTGCGGCGGCTCCCGAGATCTCTTCGGGGGAACAATCGTCGCCGCCCCCGCTGTCGCTCGACGGCGGGGTGATGTCGTCAGATGTGGTCACCGTGGGATCGGCGGCCCAGCTTTTTACAGGACAGCGGCGAGTGCGAGCTGCCCCAAGCGGAGGACCGGTCCCAGCAGATACCCCAGAATCGGAATCGGCGAAAGGACGAGGACAATCAGCACGATGCCCCCGTAACGACGCAGGAATTCGTCGACTGGCTCCCATCTTGCGCCGAACGCCCAGCTGAGCACCTTGCCCCCATCGAGCGGATGGATGGGGATGAGGTTGAAGGCGAACAGGACCAAGTTCAGGGTGAAGAACAGGGTCAGCGGCGTCATCAGGGTGGGCGTGAGCGCCCCGGCGGCCGACAACCCCGCGACCAGCGCGAGTGTGAGCCCCGCCTGCACGAGGTTGGACAGTGGCCCAGCAAACGCGACGATCGCCATGCCAGCGCGCATGGTGACCTTGCGGGTGTAGTTGCGCGGCTGCGACTGCACCGGACGCCCCCAGCCAAACAGCAGCCCCGGCGACGCAATCGCCAGGACCAGGGGCAGGATCAACGTTCCGATCGGGTCGGCGTGCGCCATCGGGTTGAGCGTCAGCCGGCCCTGCGCCTCGGGCGTGCCGTCGCCGAGCTTGTGCGCGGCGTAGGCATGCGCGAACTCGTGCACCGTGACGGCCAGAATCAAGCAGATGACGTAGAGCCCGGCGTTGCGCAGGGTCTGGGCATCGAAGCTCGGGCCAGCGAACAAAGGCGTCAGGGTGAGCAGAGCAGCATTCACAGCGGGCGAGGCTCAAGGTAACACCCGCGTCGCCCTCCGGCTGCCGTCATTCGGGGGGTCGCGGCAAACGCGAAGAAGCCCGTCCGAGCACGGGGCTCGCGACGGGCTTCCTGACACGCGGAGAACCGCGCACTTCGCGTCAGCAGCTGTTGTCGTTGTTGACGGTGTTGCCGCCGAACGGGCCCTGCTTGATGCCCAGCTCGCACATGTCCTGCACGTCGCTGATGCACAGGCTTGAGTTGTTGGTGACCACGCACTCGCCCCCGATGAAGAGGATGTCGCGCAGACCCGCCGACGCGATGACGTTGAGCACCGGGTTGAACCGAATCTGGAAATCCTTGCGAACACCGACGAGCGTGTCGAATCCGGAGATCTCGGTCATCGACTCGTTCTCCGAGATGAGCAGCGTGGCCTGCACCTGCTCGAGAGCGTTGAAGCCGTTGATGTCCTCGAGCATCGCGTTCTCCGAGATGACCAGGGTCCCGTCCTTGTCGGCCTCGGGCTCGTCCACGGTCGCGGTGCCGAGGTTGGCGATGTTGTCGGTCCCGCTGACGTCGGTCAGGAAGTCGTTGCCGAAGATGGTGACGTCGTGGCCCACCGTCTCGACGCACGCCAGGAAGTCCAGGCAGGTCAGGTCGGTCTGATAGATCTCGAGCCAGCCGTCGATGTGGGTGTAGCCCGCGATTTCTTCGATCTGGTCGGACGACTCGATGCGAATACTGCCCGAGAACGCCCCTCGGTCGCACGGCGGGGGATCGCCGCAACCCAGACCCGCCGGCGGGGGACCGGTGGTCTCTTCACCCGTGGTGTCCGCTCCACTGGTCGCCGATTCGGTGCCGTCGCTGGTTTCGGTGTCCTCGCCACCCGACGAGTCCTCGCCGGAGTCGTCCGTGGATTGAGAACCCGATCCGGACTCTGTGTCGGCCCCGGTGTCGTCGCTTCCACCGTCACATCCTGGCAAGAGGAATGCGGCAGCTGCGAAAACCCAGGCAACACGTCCTTGAGCGTGGTTGAGATTTGCAAGTTTCAAAGTGGTGCCCTCCTGGGTCACGCGCGGTGACCCGTGGCAGGCAAGGTAGATTGCGGGCGACGGGCCGCGCAAGGGTTCTTACGCGCTCTTGCGTGCTTTGCGCTATCGTAGCCGGGCTCACGCTGCGTGGCTCCAGAGCTTCGGTTTGGCAGGACTGCGCCGACGCCAGTGACGCAACGCACGGACGAACTCAGGCCCGCGGGTGATGGCGGTCGTACGCCGCGCGGACGTGGGAGTCGCTCACGTGCGTGTACACCTGAGTGGTGGAGATGTCCGCGTGGCCGAGCAGCGCCTGCACGGACCGCAGGTCCGCTCCCCCCTCGAGCAGGTGGGTCGCAAAGCTGTGGCGGAGCTTGTGCGGTGAGATTGCCCGATCGATGCCTGCGGCGGCCGCGTGTTTTCGCAGCCGGACCCACGCCGACTGTCGCCGCAGCCGTTGTCCGCGAGAGCTGAGGAAAACCCAGGGCAACGCCTGCGGGCTCTTGCCCCGGCACATCTGGGGCCGACCACGTTCCAGCCACACCGCCATCGCAACGAGTGCCATGTCCCCTACGGGCACCACGCGCTGTTTGCTGCCTTTGCCGATCACCCGTGCGACGCCTTGGTCCAAGTGGAGCTGGTCGCACCGCAGGTCGAGCGCCTCGGAGACGCGGCAGCCCGTGGCGTACATGAACTCGAGCAGCGCCGTGTCGCGCAGCCCGAGCACGGTGTCGACGCCGGGTGCGGTGAGCAGAGCATCGATCTCCGCCCGCGTGAGCAGCTGTGGAAGACGCCGCGCGAACTTGGGCAACGACACCCCGCGGGTCGGATCGACCGGGATTCGGTTCTCCCGACGGAGGTACTTGAACAGACCCCGCGCCGCGACGAGCACCCGCGCCTGAGAGCGAGCCGACAACCCGGCGTCGACCAGGCTGCTGACGTAGCCCAGCAGCAGCGGAGTGTCGACCCGCTCGGCCGTCTCGACCCCCTGCTCTTCGGCGTGGGAGACCAAGCGCCGAAGGTCGGACGCGTAGGCCGAAATCGTATTGCGGGCCAACCCGCGCTCGACCTTCAGGTGGTCGAGATAGTCGTCGACCGCGTCGTCGAGCGCGAGCGCCACGAGCCTGCCCTACCCCTCGTGCAGGGACAGGGTCTCGCGGACGAGCTGGATGACCTGCGGTGCCTGGATGGGCTTGGTGATGTAGGCGTTGGCGCCGAGGGCCAATGCACGCTGCCGATCCTCCTCGGCACCCTCGGTCGTGATGATGATGATCGGCACGTTCCGGTAGGCCTCGTCGGCGCGGAGACGTTTGACGAGCTTGAGCCCATCGAGGATCGGCATGTTGATGTCGGTGATGATGATGTCGAACTTCGTGCTGGCGATGCGACGAAGCGCGTCGACACCGTCGTCCGCCTCCACGACGCTGAGCTCGCGCACGCGCGACAGCGCAAACACGATCATCTTCCGCATCGGAGGGCTGTCTTCGACAACCAGGGCGTTGAGAGTGCGGCCGTCAGTCATCCGAGCAGCACCTCCACCCCTGCGCGGGAGAACGCAACATCGCGCGCGTGGGCACGCGTCCAGGCCGCATCCATTGCGGCGCCCGACTCGGACGAGATGAGTTCGAGCAACGCCAGGTCATCATCCGTGAAATCCATTTTTTGAGGCAGAAAGCGGACCAGCTCGACCACGCCCATGACTCGGTCCCCGCTGACGAGCGGGATGGCCAGGGTGGACGAGAGGGTACGAGAAGAAAGGTCGCGACTGTGCCACCGCGCGGTGGCCTTGGCGGCGGTGGCGACGGGACCCGAATCGGACAGCGGCAGCTCGGCGGGTTCGCTCGCCTCGTCGCGGTCACGCCCTTCGAGCCGCAACGGAAAGAGCGTCGCACGCTCGGCATCGACGCCGTGCACGACGAAGCGACCGATGCCGATGAGGTTGAGAAGAATCTCGGTGGTCGACCGAATGACCTCTTCGAGGGACGCCGAACGCCGCAGCTGCTCGGCGGAGACCTGCCGGGCGGCGAGGTGGTAGTGCGCGAGTTCGAGTTCCTCGAGTCGCTGACGGTAGCCACCCGACTCCTGCTCGACACTGCCGGCCAGGCTCCGCATGCGCTCGCACTCGGCCTCGAGCTCGGTGACCTGTTGCCGCAACCGCGCGACCAGGTCGCCGGAGGGGTCACGCTCGGTCTCGAGGCTCTTGAGACGCCCACGCAACACCTCGTTCTCCTCGATGAGGTCGCGAACGAGTTCCTGTCCCCGGTCGAAGAACTCGGCCAAGAACGCCTGGGTGCGGGCCTCGAGCGAAGACCCGGGCGCGTCGTCGCCACTCACCCTTCGACGATAACACAAACGCTGCTCAACGCTGTCCGCAGAACGCCTGCAGCGTTGCCGCGAGTGACTCGATCGTCACGACTTCGTCAGCGAGCTCCGCTTCGATCACCGAGTGCGGCATTCCAGGCATCACCGCGGTGTCGGGGTCTTCGGCCAACACCCGCGCGCCGACCCGCTTGGCAGCACGGCAGCCCTCTCGTCCATCGGACCCCATGCCGGTCAGCACGACGGCACAAAGGTCGGACCCGTACACGTCCGCGAGCGACGTGAACAGATGGTCCCCCGACGGTGTGATGATCGGGCCGGCTCGGCTGGGCTTGGTCGGTGGCACGATGCGAACGTGCGCTGCCGAGGCACTGCCCTCCACTTCGAGGTTGCCCGAACCCGGCGCGATGTAGACCGTCCCTTCTTCGATCGGGGCGCCCTCCTCCGCTTCGACCACCCGCAACGACACGAGGCGGTCCAAGCGGTCGGCGAATGCTCGGGTGAATCGCGCCGGCATGTGCTGGGCGATCAAGATGGCGGCCGGCAGGTCGGCCGGCAGCGCGCACAACACCTGCTGCACAGCCGGGGGCCCACCCGTCGACGCTGCCACCGCGATGACGCGGCGCGCGGGAGTGCCCGAGGACACCGGACGGGGCGCCGCCGCTGGGGCCGCGGGCGGCGGCGACAGTACCGGCCGCTCGAGCGTCGCCAGCGACTTGGCACGCTCGCGCAGCCGAACGACCTGAAGCTTGCGCACGATCTCGATCTTCTGGCGAAGGTCGTGCTCGATGTTGCGAATGTCGGGAGACACCTCGCGGGTCGGCTTTGCGATGAAGTCGAGCGCCCCCAGCTCGAGCGCCCGAAACACGTTCTCGCGCTGGGAGTAGGACGAGACCACCAGCACGGGCGTCGGCTGCTTGCTCATCAGCAAGCGGAGAAACGAGAAGCCATCCATCTCCGGCATCTCGAGGTCGAGCGTGATGACGTCGGGGCGCAGGCTGAACGCCATGCGCAACGCTTCCTTGCCGTTGATCGCCCGCCCCACGACCTCCACCCCCGGCTGGGCTTGCAGCATCGCGGTGATGGTGCGCCGGTTGTAGGCGGAGTCGTCCACCACCAGCGCGCGCAGTTTCTCGAGATCGGGCATGGGACGTTTCAAAGGGGACGGCGGTAGACGAGGTCGCGCGATAGATGCACCAGGTCGAACCTCGAGGTGACGTTGAGCAGGCTCTCCGAGTGACCGAGCAAGAGATACCCGCCAGGGTTCAGTGAATCATAGAACGCATCGACGATGCGCTCCCGCGCTTCGGCCGACAGATACATCAAGACGTTGCGGCAAAAGATGGCGTCGCACTTTCCAAGCACTCGAAATCGCTCAGTCGACAGCAGATTGAGCTGTCCGAACGAACAAAGCGCGCGAACATCCTCGCGCACAGCGAACTTTCCGTCCTTTTCGCGGAAGTACTTGCGCTGAAAGTACTCGGTGGTTGCCCGAAAGCTCGACGGCCCATATTGGCCCTGTCGCGCGGTCGCGACGACCTTTCGCGAAATGTCGCTGCCGATGACACGCAACGTCCAGTCGCGCAGCCGCGCGTCTTCCTTGAGAAGAATCGCGAGTGTGTAGGCCTCTTCTCCAGTGGAACAGCCCGCGCTCCAGATCGACAAGCTCTTGCGACCGTCGTCGCGCGCGATGATGCCCGGCAGCAGCTCGAGCCGAAAAGCGTCGAGCTGGTAGGACTCGCGGAAGAGGTAGGTCTCGTGCGTGGTGAGACGCTCGACGAGTGTCTCGAGCTCGGACGGGCCGCCGGGGTCGTAACGCAGGTAGTGGTAGTAGTCGCGGGCGCTCTGCAGGCCCAGCGCTTCGAGACGCGGGCCGATGCGGCGCTCGAGAAAGAACGACGAGTCGAGGCCGTACGACAGCCCGCAGAACTCGATGATCAACTCCTGAATCAGGCGCGCCTCTTCGGGCGTCATCGCGGGCCGCGACTCGTCGCCGAAGCCCCAACCCGGGTTGGTCGCCCGACGCCGCCGCGTCACGAGGAGCGCCCCTCCAACCCTGCGATGGCACGCTGAAGGACCTCGCGAACCTGCCGGTCGTCTTCGTGCTCGACCGCGCTGCGCAAGGAGGCGAGCGCGGTCGCGTCCGCGCGGGCCTCCAACACCTCGGCCGCCGTCCAGCGCACATCCCAGCGCTGGTGGGACAGCAGGCCCAGCAACGCGGCGGTCGCCCGGTGCGCCGCGAAGTTCACCAACGCTCGAGCGGCGGCCTTGACCACCTCCCAGTCGGCCGACGTGCACAGGCTCATCAACATGGTGAGGTCCTGCTCCAACGCCGAGTTGCCCAGACCCGCGATTGCGGCGACGACGACCGAAGGCACCGGCTCCTCCGCGATGATCGCCCGCAACCGCGCCAGCGCCACCGGGTTGTCCAACGCCACCAACGCTTGCACGGCGGCAGTGCGGACTTGAGGGGAGTCGTCCGACGTCGCCGACAACAGCGAAGACACCGCCGCAGGCGCGCGCGCCAGACTCCGACAGGCGGCGGCTCGAACCTGGGGTTCTTCGTCGGCCAGCGCAAAGGAGAGCGCACCGACCCCTTCGTGCTCGCCGTCGAGCAAACCGATCGCCAACGCGGCCGCGATGCGTACGCCGACGTCCGCCGAGCCCATCATCGAGACCAAGCGGGCCGCGTACCGGGGGGAACCGAGCGCCCCGACCACGCGACACAAGTTGCGCGCCAGGTTCCCGGTGTCGGGCCAATGCGTGCCGACGATCATCGAAACCTCGGCATGCACGGCGTCCCCCAGGCGCCGAAGAATGGCGGCCATCGCTTCGGCCGCCGTTTCGCCACGACGGCCATCTTCGGCCATCGCCCGATACAGCTCCGGCAACGCGCTGCGCGTACCGACGGCGGCCAGAGCCTCGGCCGCCGCCAGTGCCGTGTCCTCGTCGGAGTCGGACAACCCGTGGGCCAACATGTCCAGCGAGAGCGCATCGATCGCCTCGGGATCCATGGCACCGAGCAATCGCAGCAGGTGTTCGGGGCGCGCGTCGGAGCTCTGCGCGTCGGCCTCGCGCAGGACTTCCCCTACGTTGGGGCCGGCGGCTTCGACGAACTCGAACGCGAGCTCGTGCACCATCGGGTCGTCCATCGCCTCGAGCACGTGCCCCGCCGCATCGACGTCTCGCCCCCACGTCGCCAGTTGGATTGCGGCTCGGGCCACGTCGAGGTCGTCGTGCAACACCAGGGCCCGCACGTTCTTGCGCGCGTCATCACCCAGCCGGGCGAGCGCTGCGGGCACGAGTCCGGGCTTGCGCTCCGCGAGGCCCCCGCCCAGGCGGCACAGCCCCAGGACTGCAGCGGCGCGCACTCCCGACATCCGGTCTTCGAGCGCGCTCACCAACAACGCGAGTGCGGCGGGATCCCGGCAGTGGCCCAGGAGCAGCGCCACGGGCTTTCGGGTAAAGGGGTCGGCGAACAAGCGCTCGAGGTCCTCGACCTCCACGGTGGCCCGCATCGTGTCCAGCGCGTCGAGCACGTGCACGACGAGCATCTGCGACGCGTCGAGCAACGCCGAGCGCAACGCGGCGAGCGCCTCGCTCCCGCCGAGCCGCCCCAACGCAGAGGCTGCCGACGCGCGTAGGTTGGGGTCCGCATCGGTATCGGCCAACAGCGCCACACACCGCGGGACCGCGACGCGGTCTCCAAGCTCCCCGAGCAGGTCGATCAAGAGCCGCGGAGGAACGTCGGCCTGATCGATGCGGGCGAGCACGGCCTGGGTGGACAGCGGCGCCATCGCGACCAGCACTTCGTGACAGGCGGCCCGCCCCTCGAGCCCTTCGGGAGACAGCAACCCGTCGAGCAGGGTCTCGGCGAGCGGCTCCATGACCTCGACGTGCCGCCGATCGTCGAGCACCGCAGCGCGCAGTTTGGCGACCGCCTCCTTGCGCTCGCGCCAACGCGGCGCGGACAGGTGGTCGACGAGTTTGGGGTACGGCTCGGGAAGCGACCTCATGCGCTCACCTCCCGCCGCCCCATCGTCCGCATGAGCGCGGCGAATGACCCCTCGATCGCCGCCGCTGCGTCCTTGTGCTCCCCTCGCGCCGCATAGACCTGGCGCAGCAGGTCGGTCGCGACATCGAGGTCGTCCAGCAGCGCCGAGCGGGCCTCGGCCACCGTCGCGGTCTCTGCGATGCGGTCGCCGTTGTAGAGCACGACATCCGCGGTGATCAGCGCCGCCAGGTCCTCCGGGGATTCGGCCTCGAACCGCTCGTCCCCGATCGCGTGCACCGCCGCATTCGTCGCGGCGTCTCCCTGCTCGTCGGCGGCCGCCGACGACACGCCGAGCAGCCGCGCGAGTTTGTCGGGCAGCATGTCTCCCAGGTGGTGCAGCTCGACGTAGTCGTCGGCGCCATACAGTCGTGCCGGCCTGCGTTTGTAGGAGGTCTTGCGAAACACGGAGGCCACCAGCACCACCGTGCCCGCCCCCCGTCCGGCCTCGAACTCGGCCCGGGCGAACTCCACCAGCTCGAAGCCGGGGCGCCGCGGCAAGGCAACGTCCACGACCAGCGCACCGTATCGTTTCGTCCGCAAAGCGTCCGCCGCGGCGTCGCCGTCTCGCACCGCATCCACGCTAAAGCCGCGAGCCTGCAGAACATGCGAGACCACCCGTGTGACCGACGGGCGCTCATGTGCGAACAGCACGGTACTCACGGCAGGTGGTCCTCGCTCGGGTCCGGCTCCGCGTCGAGCACGGACGCGTCCGGGTCATCGGCGGGCAGACTGGGCGCGGCGCTCGGGGTCTGGCCTCGGTCCTGGGCGGGAATGTTCTGCACCCGAACGTCGAGCAGCGCGTCCAGATTGACGACGAACACCATCGCCTCACCGTTGCGGAACACCCCGGAGAAGAACTCCGGACCGCCCGGGCCTCCCGGACGCAACATCGAGGGCGCGGGCCTGAGCGTGCCCGCGGGAACCCGCAGCTCGCCCACGATCTGGTCGACCCGCAGCCCCACGATGCGCCCACGGACCGCGACGATGATCAGCTTGCGCAGCCGCTCGACCCGGTCCTCCTCCCCGACCCGCACCACGCCGAAGCGCTTGCGCAGGTCGACCACGGGAATGACCACGCCACGCAACGCGATGACGCCCTCGACGATGTCGGGTGCATGCGGAACCGGGCGCACCGGGTACGGCCGTGCCTGGATCACCTCTTTGATCCGCATGATGTCGATGCCGTACACGTCGTCGCCCACGTGAAACCCAGCGAGCTTGAGCACGTCGTCGTCGACGTCGTCGGATGCATCCCACCCGTCGCGCGCCATCGACTGGCCGACGCTGAGGCGACGCAGCACCTGAACCTCGCCGTTGGCGTTGCGCTGCGGAACTCTGAAGCCCTTGTTGTCGCTCATCCCCGTCCTCCGCGGTTGGCATGACGGCGAACGCCGGGCGCGAGAAAGTCGGCGGGCGCGAGCACGGTCCCCAGATCGAGAATGATGATGATGCGGCCCTCCCAGCGGGCGAGCGCACGAATGAAATCCCCGCGCGCGCCCGTGATCGCCCCGGGGGCTTCCTCGAGGTTCTCGGGCGCAATCGACATCACCCCGATCACTTCGTCGACGAGCAACCCCGTCTGCTCGCCCGCGTGGCGCACGATGAGCACCCGCGCCTCACGGGCCAGGGCGCACTCCCCCAGGCGCAGCCGGGTCGCCAAGTCGACGATCGGGATGACGACGCCGCGCACGTTCCCGATGCCGAGCACGAAGTCGGCGGTACGCGGCACCGGGGTGGTGAACATCGGCTTGGAAATCTCGCCGATCTGAGCGATCGGAATGCCGTACGTCTCATCGCCCACCCGAAACACGACGTGCTGCTGCAGGTCGACCCGAACGACCCGCGCATACCCGTGCTCGTAGTCCTCCTCGGTCGCCAGCGGCTCGCCCACCTGGCCGAACTGATCCCAGATGTCCTCGTTGTTCTCAGGCATGGGCGGCCTCCGGTGCGGTGGGGTCGGCGGGGCCCGCATCGCGGCCGAGCGCTTCTTCGACCAGGACCGAAACGTCGAGCAAGAGCACCGTGCGCCCTCCCCCCAGTTCGGTGGCCCCCGCAATGCCGGGCACCCCACGAAGGGCGCGCCCCAGCGGCTTGATCACGACGTCCTGCTGCCCGAGCAACTCGTCGACCACGATGCCCACCCGGTGCTGCGCAAGCCCGACGATGACGACGTAGATCCGCGCGGGATCGAGGTAGCGGTAGTCGGTCTGCAGACCGAAGATGCGGGACAAGTGCAGGATCGGCAGCGTCTTGCCCCGCAGCGAAACGACCTCGTGCCCCTCGACGGTCTCGATGTCCGCCGCGCTGACCATGATCGACTCCAGCACCGAGTTGAGCGGAATGCAGAACGTCTGCCGGGCGGTTTCGATGACCAGCGCCTGAATGATCGCGAGCGTGACCGGGAGCGTGATGGAGAACTTCGACCCGCGCCCCGGGGCCGTGTCCACATCGATGAGACCCGACAGCCGTGCGATGTTGGTCTTCACCACATCCATGCCGACGCCGCGCCCGCTCACCTCGGTGGCGGTGTCCTTGGTGGAGAATCCGGGGACGAAGATCAGGTCGATGACCTCCTGCCGGGCCATTTCACGGCTCTCCATTTCGGCGATGACGCCACGCGAGACCGCCTTGTCTCGAATCGCGCGCCAGTCCATGCCGCGGCCATCGTCCTCGACCTCGATGACCACCCGGTTGCCCTTTTGAAACGCCCGCAGGTCGATGTGCCCGGTGGCGGACTTGCCCAACCCGCTCCGCTCGGTCTCGGTCTCGATGCCGTGATCGATGCAGTTGCGGATCATGTGCATCAGCGGGTCACTGAGCTCCTCGACGATCAACTTATCGAGTTCGGTCTCCGCGCCCGTGATGTTGAGCCGGATGTCCTTGCCCGCCTCGCGGCCGAGCTTGCGCACCACGCGAGCCAGTTTGTCGAACACCTGTCCCAAGGGGACCATGCGCACGTCGAGGATCGACTGCTGCAGAAGCGACAGCTTGCGGTCCATGGTGCGCAGATGGGTCTGAAGCTCGCGCGAGACGTCGGCCGCCCCACGCAGCGCGCGGACAGACTCCAGCGTGCCGGTCAGGTTGGCCTGGACCAGCGCGAGTTCGCCGACCAGGTTCATCAGCACATCGAGCCGCTCCAGGTCGACGCGCACCGTCTGCGAGATCGACCGCAACGACATCGCCGCGGCGCCGGCATCGACGAGGTCCAACGCCTCGTCCTCGGTCGGCACGGGCGTCGGCATGCGCGGCTCGTGCACCACCGGATGGGAGGGATGGGACGGGCGCGGCGACTGCGACGGCCGCGACGCTCCGGGTGCCTCGGTGGCCGGAGCCGCGCCTTCCAGCGCGAACACCCGCACTCCATCTTCCGCGACACCCGCAGCAATCGCGTCGAGCGTCGCGTCGGAGCCCAACAGGATGTCGAGCTCGATCCGGTCGTCGGACCCCGAATCGGCGCTGGGCAGGTAGGTGATGACCTCCCCGAACTCCTTGAGCTTGCCCTTGAGCGACTCGATGCCGACGTCGATGGCCAGCAGGTCGAAGGCAGCGTGCACCCGGTAGAGACGACGCCCCAGGCGGACGTTCTCCCGAAGGCGATGCTCCTCGTACTCGGTGAGCACCCCGAGGATCGACGGGTCCAAACCGATCAGGTCGTTGGCACCTTCGTCTTCGGCGCTGTCGGGCGACAGCGCCGCAATGCGAGCCATCAACGGGTCGGGGGAGACCGTGGCCTCACCGTCGTCCGAGCCGAACACGGCGAGCATGTTCTGAAACACCTCGACCGCCTCGAACAACACATCGAGGGCTGGCTGCGACAACGGCAGACGCCCCAGACGCAGACTGTCGAGCGTGCTCTCGAGCGCATGGGCGAGCGCGCTGATCCGTGTGGCACCGAACAGCCCCGCCAGCCCCTTGAGGGAGTGAATCGCCCGAAACGCCGCGTTGAGCAGGTCGGGGTCGTAGTCCCCGGTGCGTTGCTGCGCGTCGAGTTGGAGCAGGTTGCGGCTGAAGGCCTCGATGACCTCCTGCGCTTCGGAGAGGAACTCGGCGGAGGGCTTCGGAGGATCGCTCACTGGCCTCCTTGGGCGCGCGCGAGGGCCTGCAGGAACTGGTCGGCGGTGAACGGCTTGGCCAAGAACGCATTGGCCCCCGCGGCCAGGGCCCGCTCGGTGTCCGGGTGCGAGGCGTCGGTGCTGATCACCAGCACCGGGATGCTCGCGAACTTCGCCTGCCCACGCACGAAGCGGGTCAGCTCGATGCCGTTGACGTCGGGCATGTTGACGTCGGTGACGATGAGCGCGTAGTTCGTGCGCGGAAGGGCGCGGAGGGCTTCGAAGCCGTTGTCGACCTCATGCACGTCGTAGTCCCCCGCCGACTCGAGAATCGAGCTGACGAACGACCGGACCGCGCGGGAGTCCTCCACGAGGAGCACGGGCTGCGCCATCGTCGGCGAGTATACCAGGGGCGCGATGACCACCCGCCCGAGACGACCGGCCCGAGGTGAACCGGGGCGGGCGTTCAGGAGGAGGAGGTCGTCTCGACCGCGGCCCGCAACGGACCGTCGAGAAGGCGCCGCAACCGGGCGACATGGCGCTCTTCGGCGACGACCCACCAGGGGTGTGTCGGTGTGGTCAGCATCGCCTCGGCCTGATCGTCTCCGCGATCTTCGATTCCGCGTAGAACCCCGAGAAAGAGCGACTCCAGCACATCTCGCTCGGCACACCCGCTGGGCAAACCGACGATGACGCTCGAGGGGCGCAGGTCGAGGGCGACCGACGCGACCTTCATCCCGACCCCCGCCGCCGCGTCGGCATCGAACCGGTCGCGCGCGCCACACCCCAGCAAGACCAGGCGTTGTGCGGGCATGCCCGCGCCTGCGGGCACCAAGACCGATTCCCCGAACGTGCCCAGGGCGATCCCGTCCCGGGCCAAGGCGGACAGTGAACCATCTCGCCGCCAGTCGAGCAGACCGAGGAGCCCTTGAAAGGGACGCTCGTCCTCGAACCACGGCAGCACACAAACATCGCCCGGCACCCGCACGAGGGCGTCGGCGTCGGTCCCGACGTCGGGAATGCCATCGAGGACGTCGCGCTGCAGCGCCTCGAGCCGCAGGCGAACGCGGCTCCGCGGGAAGTCCCGCCCGCCGCTGCCCGGCGGCTGCGTCATGAGCGCGACGCTCCCGGGCGCAACGCCGACGCGAGCGAGGCGGTGAGCCCGTTGACGAACCCCGCGCTGCGCTCGTTGCCGTAGGTCGAGGCAAGGCGCACGACCTCGGACAGGATCACGCCGGTGGGCGTCTGCTCGCGGTACCGAAGCTCGGCCGCCGCGATGCGCAGCGCGTTGCGGTCGACCCGATCCATGCGCTCGAGCCTCCAGCGCTTGGACGCCGTGCTGATGTCCTCGTCGATCGTCTCCCAGCCCTCGAGGATCACCGTGAGCAGCGCGTCGGCAAACTTGCGCGACTGCCGTTGCTGCGTGAGCTCGGCGAACCGGGTCTCCCCGATCTCGTCACCGGTCGGCGGGCTGGCAAGCAGGGTGGCCCACGCTGCGGCGCGCTCCACCGCCTCGACATCCTCGAGGTGACACAGGGCCGCGAGCACCAACTCGCGGCCCCGACCACGCGCATCCGGCTGGCGCGTCTCGTTCGATGTGTTCAAGGACGACCTACTTCTTTCGGCGGCGCGTAGTCTTGCGGCCCAACGCCGCGTAGACACGAATCTGCTCCACGGCCGCCTGCGCGACCTCGGCACCCTTGTTGCCGTACTTCGCACCGGCCCGGTGGACGGCTTGCTCGAGGTCGTTCGTCGTGAGCACCCCGAACAACACCGGGATCTTCGACTGCTGACCGAGCGCCGACAGGCCCTTGGCCGCTTCGGACGCGATGAGGTCGAAGTGAATCGTGTCGCCCTTCATCAGGCAGCCCAACGCGATCACGGCATCGTAGCTCTCGGTCTCGAGCACGCGCGCCGCGGTCTGGGGCAGCTCCCACGCGCCAGGAACCTTCACGACCGTGATGTCGGCCGGATCGGCACCGAGGCGCCGAAGGGTGTCCACGGCACCGCCGAGCAGGCGATCCGTGATGAAGCTGTTGAAGCGGCTCACGAGGATCGCGAACCGGGCTCCCTTGGCGTCGAGGTCTCCCTCGATCACGCGCACACCGTCCAACGGGTCGGGCATGCGCGGGTTCTACCACGCTCCTCCAACCGTTTGTCAGCCACGAAAAAGGCGCCCGCCCGCCTCAGTCAAACCAACGACAGAAGGCGCCCGGGCAAAACACCCAAGCGCCTTCGTGCGACCCCCACTTCGCAATCCCCTCCCGGCGGCCCTTCGCAGCGAGCGAAGCGAGCAAGAGCCGAGAGGGCGACCGCTTGAGGGCCTACGGACGGGCGACCGGACTACTCGTCCGAGCCTCCGGTGTCCATGCCCTTGAGCTTCTCGGCCATGAGGTCGCCGAGGGTGGCGCCCGCCTGGCTGGCGTTCTGGAAGCCCTGTGCGTCGGCAAGCTGATCCTGGCGACGTGCGCTCTTGATCGACAGACCGATGCGGCGCTCGGCGGCGTCCATCTGGATGACCTCGGCGCGGTGCGTCTGACCGGGCTCGAGCACCTGCGCCGGATCTTCGATCCGCTCGTCGGTGATTTCCGAGATGTGAATGAGGCCTTCGATGCCGGGCTCGATTTCGGCGAATGCACCGAAGTCGGCGAGCTTGAGGATCTTGACGTCGATGATCTTGCCGATCGGGTAGTCGTAGGGGATGCGATCCCACGGATCCTGTTGAAGCTGCTTGATGCCGAGGCTGATCTTGGGCTTCTCACCGGTGTTGTCGATGTTGAGCACCATCGCCTTGACCTCGTCGCCCTTCTTGTAGAGCTCGGAGGGGTGGCGAACGCGCTGCGTCCACGACAGGTCGGTGATGTGCACGAGACCGTCGATGCCGGGCTCGAGTTCCACGAACACACCGAAGTCGGCGATGTTGCGGATGACGCCTTCGACCACGGTGCCGGGCGGGTACTTCTCGACGACCTTCTCGTAGGGGTTCTCCTCGAGCTGCTTCATGCCCAGGGAGATGCGGTTCTGCGAGACGTCGATGTCGAGAACGACGGCCTTGACCTCGTCGCCGATCTTGAGCAGCTGCTTGGGGTTCTTGACCTGGCGCGTCCACGACATTTCGGAGACGTGCACGAGGCCTTCGATGCCCTCTTCGAGCTCGATGAAGGCGCCGTAGTCCTTGATGCTGACCACCTTGCCCTGGACGACCGTACCGGGGATGTACTTCTCCTCGGCGTTGATCCATGGGTCGGGGGTGATCTGCTTGAGTCCAAGGCTGACCCGCTCGGAGTCGCTGTTGAACTTGAGGACCTTGACCTGAACCTTGTCGCCGACCTGGAACAGCTCGGAGGGGTGGTTGACCCGGCCCCAGCTCATGTCGGTGATGTGAAGCAGGCCGTCGATGCCGCCGAGGTCGATGAACGCACCGTAGTCGGTGAGGTTCTTGACCACGCCTTCGACGATCTGATCTTCCTTGAGCTTGGCGAGCGTGTCCTCTTTGAGTTCCGCGCGCTCGGCTTCGAGAAGCACGCGCCGCGAAAGGACGATGTTGCCGCGCTTCTTGTTGAACTTGATGATCTTGAACTGGAGTTCCTGGTTGATGAAGGTGTCCAGGTTCCGCACGGGGCGGAGGTCGACCTGGCTACCGGGCAGGAACGCCTTGACGCCGCCCGCGAGGAGGACCGAAAGGCCACCTTTGACGCGTGCGGTGATGGTGCCCATGACGAGGCCTTCCTCGTCGACGGCCTTGGAAATCTCGTCCCAGACCTTGCGCTTGCGGGCTTTCTCTTTCGAGAGGATGACCAGGCCATGCTGGTCTTCGGCGGTCTCGAGGAGAACCTCGACCTCGTCGCCGATGTTGACGAGGGGGACGCTGGGGTCCTTGGCTTCGGGAGTCTCGAGAGGCTCGCCGTCTTCGCCAAGCAGCGCTTCTTCTTCGTCCTCGTCGCGGAATTCGCGGAGGGGGACTTGGCCTTCGGCCTTGAGTCCAACGTCGACGACTGCGTAGTCGCCGATGATGTCGACCACAGTCCCTTTGACGATCGATCCTTCGCGGATCTCGGGCTTGGTCTCGGTGGCGCCTTCGAAGAGCTCGGCAAAGCTCTCGTCGCCAAATGTTTGTAGTTCGGTCATGGTTTGGGTTGACTTTCGAAAAGCCCGGATGGGATTGAGGCGCCCATCAAAGGCCCGTCTCCACCATTGAAGACGCAGCCGGGTGCCTCCCGGGCGGAACGCGGACCCTAGGGGCTTTGCCACCACGGGTCAACACGCCTCCCCCCGAAGCACAGCAGCACCCCCTCGGCGCCCGCAAACCGCCCAAGGCGCCGCCAAACCTACGGAGTGCGATTCGCCAGCCCCCCCAGCAAGAGAGCGGAGCGGGCCCGGAGGGCCCCGGAGCGGAAAAAGAAGCACACCGGGCGAACACGCGTCCCCCGAGCGCTCCCGTAAGGAGCCCTCACTCACCCAACGGGTGAGGGCGACGAAGGGGGCGCGCCTTCGATGAGCCCGAGCAAACACTCGACGACCGCGTCGGGGTCCATTTCGGACGTGTCGACACGCACGGCGTCTTCGGCTTGCGCCAGCGGAGCGGCTTCCCGCGTGGAGTCGCGCAGGTCCCGCTCCTCGATCGCTCGGCGCACGTCGTCGACCGACGGCACATCGGCATCGCCGCGGGCCAGCCGCTCGTCGCGGCGCCGCATCGCCCGGACCAGCGGGGAGGCGGTCAGGAAGAACTTGTGCGAGGCATCGGGGAACACCACCGTGCCCATGTCCCGCCCTTCGGCGACACAGCCGTGAGCCCCGAGCGCACGCTGAACCGAGAGCAACTGCGCACGCACGGCCGGGTGGGCCGAAACCTGCGATGCGCCCGCGGTGATGTCCGCGGTGCGGATCGCTTCGCTGACGTCGTCTCCGTCCAGCAGCACTTTTTGCGTGCCATCCCCGAGCGTCTCGAATCGGATCGGCAGACCACTGCAAAGGCTGGCCAAGCCCGCCTCGTCGTCCCACGCCACGTTTGCGCGGCGAGCCGCCAACGCCAGCGTGCGATAGATGGCGCCCGTGTCGAGCATGCTCAAACCGAGCCTACGGGCGAGGTTTCGAGCGATGGTGGACTTCCCCGCCCCTGCGGGCCCGTCGATCACCACGACCCGAGCCGGTTGTTCCGCGTCCGTCAAACCGCCGCGCATGATGCCAAAAATCGACGAGAGAACAAGCCGGCCACCGCGCTTGCCCCTCGCGCCCGAGTCGGGCAGCGTACCCGCGATGTTCCGGACGCGTTCGCTCGCACGCGCCGTCTGCATGATGGCCGTGGTCCCTGCCCTACTCGTCGCGTCCGGCTGCGTGACGGTCACGCCTGCGCAGCGCGCAAACCTGAGCAAGCCCGAGATGAGCCCCGCCGCCGACGCGGACGAGGAGAGCTTCCACACCCACGTGGAAGCCGCACGTGAGGGGAGCATGGGGGGCCACGGCGCAGCTGGGGGCGGATGCGGGTGCGGCTGACGCTGTGGATGTGGCTCGCCGCCACCGTGCTGTGGTTGCTCCCGATCGCGCCCGCGCACGCCGAGGACCGCGTCACCGTGCGCGGCAACTACTACCGCGAGCAATCGACGCGGGTGCTCTCGCCCGAGCTCAAGATGACCGTCGACGTACCCGACGAGCGCCTCACGCTAGGCGCGGCGTACATGCTCGACGCCGTCACCTCGGCCTCGATTGCGACCGGCACCACCGCCGTCACGGGCGGTGACAACACCTTCACCGAGATTCGGCACGAAGCGACCGTCAACGCTGCCTCCAGGCTGGACGATTGGCAGCTCGGCGCGTTTTTCCGGTACTCGACCGAGACCGACTGGCAATCACGAAGCCTCGGCGCGAGCGTGGGGCGTGACCTGCTGCAGCGCACGGTGAACCTGTCGCTGTCCTACGCCTACAACTTCGACCGCGTCTACCGGATCTTCGATGGCTTCGGTCGCCGCCTGCCGTGGTGCGGCGGCAACGTCGAGCCTGCGTGTCGCGACGGAGGATTCGGAGACGGATCCAACCTGCTGCGAACCCACTACGTCTCGGCCGGCTACACGCACATCCTCACCCGCAACCTGCTGTCGATCTTCACGGTCGAGTACGCCAACGCGCAGGGCCCGATGGACAACCCCTATCGCGGCGAGCAGTTGCCGGGCATCGAGTTCGAAAAGCACCCCAACGAGCGCAACCGGGTCACGCTGTTCGGCTCGCTGCGCTACCACATCCCCAAGGCCCGGCTCACGCTCGAGCCCCGCTATCGCTTCTACACCGACGACTGGGAGATCCGCGGGCACTCGCTCGATCCCCGGGTCCACGTCCGGGTCACGCCCAACCTGCGGGTGCGGTTTCGCTATCGCTTCTACACCCAGTCCGAGGCGTTCTTCTTTCGCGACGACATGCAGTACATGGACACCAGCGTGTCGTGCTCCCGCGACACGCCCGAAGGCTGCGCCAGCGCCGACGTGAAAGCCGACGATTGGCGCTCCCACACCGGCGGCGTTCAGCTAACCTACGGGCTGGATGCGTTGGCCTCCAAAACGCGACTGGCGTGGCTCGAAGGCGCGTGGGTGCAAGCCACGTACAACTACGTGCACCAAACCAACCGCTTCGGCCCCATCCGCGCCCTCGGCAGCCTCGCCTTCTCCATGCCGTTTTAACTCTTCAGGGAAACCTCTCGGTTTCCCTCGCTGCGGCCGGCGAAGCCGCCCTTCGCTCACCTGGAGCGTTTCCGAAGGGAAACGCGGAAGCCGGCAGTCGTTCGTGAAACGAACGACGAGAGGCCTTCCAAGTTCGGGCGCGGGGCGCCCTCGACTGGTGTTGAAGCGTCGCTTTTCGAAACGCGGGAGCCGGCAATCGTTCGTGACACGAACGACGAGAGGCCTTCCAAGTTCGGGCGCGGGGCGCCTTCGACCGGGGTTGAAGGCTGGCGGTTGGGGGGCGCTGGTGCTTGCGGGGGTTGTCGGGTGTGGCGGTGGGGCTGCAGGTGGCCGTGGGGGGCAGGACGTGGTGAGCATGGTTGCGCAGCGGGATGGGCTGGGCGAGCAAGAGGCGGCGCAGCACGTCGAGGATGTGGCGCTGTTGGCTGCGGCTGCACGTGCGGAGCAGGAGGCGTTGGTCGACCCGCCGCCCCTGGTCACCGAGGCACGAGCGCGGTTTCTTCGGCGCGGCGCGTTGGCGCGCATGTGGATGCAGGACGTCTTCGAGCCTGCGCACACCGCCGCGTCGATTCCCGACGACGACCCGATGCTGGTCAAGGCGCTGGCGTCCCCGCTGCACGTTCGGCCCCAGCTCTACAAGCTCTGCCAGCTGATCGCCGTGCCTTCGGGGTTCGACGACGACCGTGACGGGCTGCTGGCCAAGGCCAAAGACCCGCAGTGGCAGGAGACGGCGCGGGCGCGCATCGAACCGGTCGCGGAGCGCATGTCCCGGTACTTGCGGACCGACGACCCCCAAGCGTGTCGGCTCATGGCCAAGCTCACCCGCTTCGAAGACAAGGACGACCAAGGCGTCGCGCTGCGGGTCGAGACGAAGGCCTTCGATCTCGACGCGTGCGGGCAGCGGAACGACGATGGGTCCTGTGCCGAGCCCGCGTGGGCACAAGAGTGGGTGGAGCGCGTGCGGCCGCACACCGAACCGGGCTTCGTGCCCCTGTTTGCCTCGCGCTTCGGCTACCACTTCGTCTTCGTCGTCGAGGTGCTCGAGCCGGCTTCAAAAGACGACCCGCAAACCGAGGTCTCGGCTCGCGAGGCAGTCCTGACGCCCTGGCGCGCAGCGCAGTTCGACGACACGCTCGCCGCTCTTCGCAAGAAGCGGGCGGTCAAAGTGGTCACCAACCCCGGTGAGGTCCGGTGAGCGGTCGAGAGGTCCGCTCCCGCCTGGACACCGAGTTCGGCAGCACGCTGCGCACGATGGTGCTGCGTACGCCGGGTGCATTCGCCGGGGTCGTCAGCGACGAGGAAGGCGATGCCATCGACTACGCGCACGACCCCGATCGCATCGATGGATTGGAAGTGCAGCTCCTCGGCGCGCAGCTCGGACTGCCGCTGTTTCGCCTGCAAGACACCGCGACCGCCCGCGGCATCGAAGACCCGCTGCTCATGATCGAGACCGACCGCCACAGCCTCGTCGCCAGCGCGGTCAATGCCAGCTTCGTGGTCGTCATGCTGCTCGAGCGCCACGCCAACCTCGGCCTCGCGCTGTCCGCGTTCTCGCGCGGCCGCGACACGCTGCGCGACCTGTTAGTCTGACCCGATGACGGGCACGCCGAAGGCCGATGCTGGCAATGCTGCGGCTCGTCGGGGTGTCGCGATCAAGCTCGGGCTCTCGGTCCTGCTCGCGGCGGTGTTCATCTACGTGCTGCGTCCGTACCTCGATGGCATCCCGGACGACTTCTCGGTGTCCGCGGGGGTCATCGCGGCCTACCTCGCCACGCTGCTGCCGTACCACCTGCTGCGGGCGGCCCGTTGGCGATTCCTGCTGAAGCCCCTGGGCCATGCGGACGTCCCCGGCTGGGGCGAGGTCACCCGCATCGGCCTCGCCGGATACATGTGGATCGCGTTGATGCCGTTTCGGCTCGGAGAGTTCGCGCGCCCGATCTTTCTCGCCCAACGCAGCGCGATCAAGGTGAGCACCTCGCTGGGTACCGTCGCCATCGAACGCGCGGTCGATGGCGTGCTCGTGTGCGGTCTGTTCTTCGTCGGCATGGCGGGCGCGACCCCGCATGGCGAAACGCAAGCGCTCTTCTATGCCAGCTATGGGGTGATGGCTCTGTTCACGGCGGCGCTGTTCGGCATGCTCGCCGCTGCCCGTTGGCCTGGCCAGTTCGCTGCGCTCGCCCGCACCCTGCTGCGCTGGTCGCCCAAACTCGCGACCTGGGCCGAGCAAACGGTGCATGGGGTCGCCGAGGGGTTTCGCGCCCTGCCCGACCCGGCCGCCGTGGGCGGATTCGTGCTCACGAGCATCGGCTACTGGCTCGCCAACGCGGCCGGGATGTGGGTGCTCGCCCGCGGCTGTGGGCTGCCGCTGAGTCCGTTCGAGGCGATTGCAACGCTCGCAATCATGAACCTGGCGTTGCTCGTGCCCGGCGGTCCAGCCCAGCTGGGCGTGTTTCAGGGCGGTGTCGCGGCGGGGCTGCACCTGTTCGTCCCCAACGACACAGTGCTCGGGGTCGGCTCCACCTTCGCCTTCTATCTGTACGTGTGCCAGCTGAGCACCATCGTGGTGCTGGGCCTCGCCTCGCAGTGGAGCCTGGACCTCGACTGGCGTGCCGCGCTGCGCCTGTCCGGCCGCGGCACCACGGCCTCCAGCGTTCCCCGAGAAAAGTAGTCGTCGCGGCCAGAAAAGCGAGGCCATTGGGGTGTCGAACCCACGGTTTGGCAAACACGACTCGGACGAGACGCCCGTACTTCGTTGGACTCACCCTGCTCGCGCTCGGCGGCTGCGGCGAGGAGTTCGTGGGCGCTGCGGTCGAGACCGAAGGCGTGGAATCGCTCTCCGACACAGCGGTCGACACCGACACCGACGCCACCGATCCCACCGGCGAGTCGGACCCCACGTTGGGCACCGACTCGGCCGGCTCGGACACCGACGACACCGACTCGGCGACGGACACAGGCTCGGCGTGCCCGGGCCAAGAGAACGCCTGTGGAGGCTGCGACGCGCTGCCCGAGACCGTCGGGGAGCCCTGCAACGGCTGCGCGGACCTGGCGTGGGAGTGCGAGGGCAACGACACCGTCGTCTGCGGCGGCTTCGATGCCAACGCCGAGCAGTTCTGGCCCGACGCCGACGACGATGGTTTCGGCGATGCGCAGAGCGACGGAATACGCACCTGCGAGGGCGCGCCCGAGGGCTGGGTCGGCAACGACACCGATTGCCTCGACGACGATCCGGACGTGCACCCCGACGCGCTCGAGGTGTGCAACGGCCTCGATGACGACTGCAACGGCGCCACCGACGAGGCCCCCACCGAGTTCTGCGACGACGTGTGCTGCAGCTTCGAGCTGATGTGCGACGGGTCGGCCTGCGTGCCGCGGTGCGAGGGTGACAACGACATCTGCGGCGAGGACCTCGACGTCTGCTGCGGGGACGACGAGGTCTGTTTCGCGGGCACCTGCGTCGTTCCGGGTGACGATTGCGAGTTCACCGAAGAATGCCCGGTGGGCCAGATCTGCGCTCAATCGACCGGACAGTGCGTGCCCGAAGACGCCGCGCCCGACTGCGAGTTCATACCGCCCGTCGGCGAGTTCGAGCCCGAAATCGGCGGGCAGTGGACCGACGACGACACCGCCGTCGACCCGCTCCGCAACGACGTCGTCGCGACGCCTATCGTGCTCAACCTGACCGATGACAACGCCGACGGCCTGACCAACAACGACGACACCCCGGACATCGCGTTTCTCACCTACGACCGCCAAGGCGACGGCTGCTGCAACCGTCGCGCGACGCTGCGCATCGTCAGCGGCCAGCCGCAAGCCGACGGCTCGATGCTCGAGCTCGGCACGATCAACGAATCCCTCCTCGAGGGCGGCTACCGGTTGACCAACGATGCGGGCATTGCGGCCGCCGACCTCGATGGCGATGGGGTCCCGGAGTTGGTGGCCTCCACCCTCACCTCCAGCAACCAGCCCCAGGGTACCGCGGCGTTTCGCCGAACCGCCGACGACGGCAGCACCTGGGCCCTGCTGTGGCACAACCCGACCTACCCCACGTTCAACACGCATACCCGCGGCGGGCCGGTGGCTTCGATTGCCGACCTCGACGCCGACGGCAATGCCGAGGTCATCGTGGGCAACATCGCCCTCAACGGACAAGACGGCACGCTGCTGTGGGACGGCCTCACCTCCACCGTGCCCGACGGGCAAGCATCGGCCGGCGTCGGCAACAACGGCTTCCTCGGGCCAACCTCCGCCGTCGCCGACATCGACCTCGACGGTGACCTGGAGGTGGCGGCTGGCAACACGCTGTACGACTACGACGGCACGATCCTGTGGAGCTACGACTACGGGGGCACGGCCAACAGTGCGTGTCACACCGGCACAGGACTTCCGTGCGACGGGTTCAACGCGGTGGCGAACTTCGACGACGACGACGAAGGCGAAGTGGTCATCATTCGCCGCGGCGAGGTCTTCATTCTCGACACCGACGGCACCGAGCTCCACCGTGTGCCTCTTCCGGTCGACAACTGCCCCTACAACGAGTCGGGCCCCCCGACCGTGGCCGACTTCGACGGCGACGGCCAGCCCGAGATCGGCACCGCCTCGGCGGACTTCTACGTCGTCGCCGATCCCTACGAGTGCACAGGAGACCCGCTGCCCAAGACATGCGCCGCCGAGGGCATCTTGTGGCAGGTCCCCAACAACGACTGCAGCTCCCGCGTGACCGCCTCCAGCGTGTTCGACTTCGAGGGCGACGGCAACGCCGAGGTCGTCTACGCCGACGAGACCGACCTGCTGATCCTCGACGGGCGGACCGGCGCCAACATCCGCACGCTGGGGCCCCACGACAGCCACACCCGCATCGAAATGCCGGTCATCGCGGATGTCGACAACGACGGCAACGCCGAGATCGTGGTCGGCGAGAATACCGACGAGCAGGGCATCGTGGTGTGGGAGGACAGCTCCGACAACTGGGTCCGTACCCGGCGGGTGTGGAACCAACACGCCTACGCGATCACCCACATCACCGAAGACGGCACCGTGCCCGCGGTGATGGAGACCAACTGGCTCAACGAGCGCTACAACAACTTCCGTCAAAACGTGCAGCCCGACGGCCTGTTCGCCGCTCCGGACGCGGTCCTGGGAGGCAACATCTGCACCCCCAGCGAGACCGACGAGGGCTGGCACGTCGAACTCTCGGTGCTGGTGCGCAACGATGGGGCCCTGATGATTCCGGCGGGAACGGACGTCGCCATCGTGCTCGACGACGGGATGAGCACGACCGTGCTGCTCGAAACGCAGACGTCGATGGCGCTGGCACCGGGACAGTTCGAGGTGCTCGGTCTCACCGTCCCACTGCCCGCCGGTGTAGTGCCCCCGGTCACCATTCGCGCCATCGTCGACCCAGGCTCCGACAAGGCGCCCAACGGCGACATGAACGAGTGCGACGAGGGCAACAACCTCGCCGACACGCTCTGCGCGCTGCCCGGGTGAGACCGCAGTCGTCCGCCCGCCAGCCACCTGCTACGCTTGTCACGGTGGGTCGTGTCGTACTCGGACTGATGCTGGTCCTGTCGAGCAGCTGTCTGCTCGAGCTCGACAAGGAGAAGTCCTGTGGCAACGGGCATGTCGAGCCAGGCGTCGAAGAGTGCGATCCGGGTGTGCCTTCCTCCTACGAGGACCTCTGCGAAGACCCCGACCGTGAGGCGTCGTGTCGTCCGGTGGAGTGCACGATCGACCTCAGCGGATGCGAAGACCCCTGCGGCAACGGGGTCGTCGACTTGTTCGAAGAGTGCGACCCCGCGCAAGTCACCGTGCCCTCCGAAGGGCCGACGCTGGGCAACGGACCCGCGCTTTGTGCCGAGCTGGCCCTACAGCCCGAGGAGCCGTACATCTCCGGCCAGCTGCGCGACTGCTTGCCCAACTGCCGCTGGGACCGCGAGCCCTGCGGCTACTGCGGCAACGAAGCACTGGACCCCGGGGAGGTGTGCGACCCCGGCTGGGTGAACCTCGACGCCTACGACGATTTCTGTTTCGGCTGGTGCATCTCCGAGTCCCTCGCCGACCGCCCCAATAAGCTCCACTGCGATGCAACGTGCAGGGACAACTGCCAGGGCTATCGTCCGGTCGACCCACAGCGGCCGGGCTGCTGCATTCCCAACAACGAGCCCGTCCATCCGGCGTTCGACTGTTGCGACTTCGAAGAAGATGGATTCTGCGTGCCCGGCCTGACACCGGGCTGAGCAGGCTCAGGATCCGCGCGCTTGCGCCTCGGGCTCGTTGGCGAAGTAGCGGTCGACCAGGCTGTGCCCGAAGTAGATGACCGGCAGCGTCGCCAAGGCCACGAGAAACTTGTAGCCATAGTTGGCCACGCTGAGTTCGACCACCTCGGCCGGGGTGATCTTGCCGGGCATGCCGAACGCGATCGTGTTGATCACGAAGGTGTCGATCAGCTGGCTGACGACCGTCGAGCCGACAGCCCGCAGCCACAGCAGCCGATTGCGGGTCCAGCGACGCAGGAACACGAACACGCTGGCATCGAGCAGCTGGCTGAGCGCAAAGGCGACGACCGAGCCGACGATGATCCACATCGACTGCCCGAACACCCGGTCGAAGGACGCATCGTCGACCGGGGAAATGTCGGCGGCGGGCACCATCATGCACAGCCACAGCAACCCGAAGGTGTAGACGATCAGCGCGATGGCGAGCAGCGTCAGCCGCCGAACCGCCCGCGGACCGTAGTACTCGTTGACGAGGTCGGTGGTGACGAAGACCACCGGCCAGGGAATGACCCCGATGCTCATCACCCATCCCCACGCGGTGAAGAGCTTTCCGCCGAGCAGCTCGCCCAGCAACGCGTGGGTCAAGAAGATGCCCGCGAGCACCAGGAACACCAGGTCACGCCGCGTGGACGGTGGCCGAGGGGAGTCGTCCATGGAACGGCGAGGGTAACGCGAACGTAAGCGACGGCGCGCGCGCCCGTTGAGAGGGCGTGAAACGACGCAGAGGCATGGCGAGGGTGCTCGGGGTCGCGTTGCTGTGGGTGATGGGCTGTGCAGCGAAGGCCGACACGAGAACCGGCGCCTCGGCCCCCTCCTCTGCCCCGCACAGCTTCACACCGAGCCCGCTGCTCGAACTGGCCCGGAGCGAACGCGAGCTCCCACCGGTCCGGCGGCAGTGGCTGCGCAAGCGCTTCGACGGCACGCCCCCGACCGACACCGAAGTCGACGACGACGGCATTCGCCGAACGGTCCGCGTGCACCCGTTCCGCTTGGCGACGCCGGAGAACCTCGCTCGTGCCGCGCTACGCGACGCGGAGTCCCGGCGCCCACGAGAGTGGAACCAAGCTCGGTTCCTCATCCGCGCCACGAAGATCCGCGCCAGTTCGGTGCACGCGCGACACGAGACCCGCGTCATGGTCGACGACCGTGACGACCGCATTGCGCGGTGCCTCGCCGAAGAGCTCACCGCCCGAACCGACGTCATCCTGCGCACCCCCACCGCGCTGGTCATCGAGCAGGCGGTGCGGACCGGGCCCCTCGAGTACGCGCTCTCGGTCGCGTTTCACGGCAAGCGGGACCCGACCGTTCTTGTCACACCCGAGGTCAACGAGCACACCCAGGCCTGTCTGACCGAAACCCTGCGCCCCGGTCTCGCCGAGAACCCCCGGTCGGCTCGCGTCGAGCTCACCGCCTTTTCCCAGGTCTCCGGCAGCCCCACGCGCACACCTCCAATCCATCGCACGCTGGCCAACGAAGCCGCCATCCTCGGCTGGATCGAGCTCGAGCGCGGCGCCGCCGAAGAAGCGCTCGCCTACTTCGAGGACGCCTACTGGCTGTACCACCGCGCCGAATACAAGCTCCTGCAAGCCATGGCCTTGCAGAAGATGGGCCGCCCCAACATGGCCCTGACCCGCTACCGCCTCTTCGTAGAACAGCGCCCCCACGCCCCCGAAACCGCCATGATCCGCACCCGCATCGCCGCCCTAGAATCCCGCTACCCCCCGCCCACGGAGGCGCGACCCCAACGGGCCCGCGACTAACAGCCTCCGAGGAGCGACCCCACACCGACCTCCGCCTGCGGAGGAGCGAACCAAATGGGTTCGCGAGCAAGGGCCCTCCGGGCCCGTCCTTGGAGGGAGACGCGAAGGGGGGCCTCCGCCCCCGCAGCGTCGGGAACCGAGAGGTTCCCCCAAATCAGTTATAGGCGAGCTCGACGGCCTTGCGCAGGTTGACCGAGACCAGCTTGGACACGCCGCGCTGTTCCATCGTGACGCCGTAGAGGCGGTCCGCGCCTTCCATCGACACCTTGTTGTGGGTGATGAAGATGAACTGCGTGGTGTGGGCGAGCTCGCGCACCAGGTTGATGAAGCGGCCGACGTTGGCGTCGTCGAGCGGGGCATCGACCTCGTCGAGGATGCAGAACGGGCTGGGCTTGATCAGGAAGATGGCGAAGACGAGGCTCACCGCGGTGAGCGCCTGCTCGCCGCCAGAGAGCAGCGCCAACGTGCGCGGCTGTTTGCCGGGCGGGCGCGCTTCGATCTCGACCCCGGTACCGAGCAGGTCGGACGGGTCGGTCATCTTGAGATGCGCACTGCCGCCACCGAACAGCCGCGGGAACAGCTGGGTGAAGCGCTCGTTGACCGCGTCGAACGTCTGCTTGAAGAGGTCCCGTGTGGTGCGGTTGATCTTGTCGATCGCCTCTTGAAGCTGGTTGATCGCCAACTCGAGGTCGTCGCGCTGATGCGTGAGGTACTCGTAACGACTGTTGACCTCTTCGAACTCGTCGATGGCGGTCAGGTTGACCTCGCCCATCCGCGACAGGATGCGCTTGAGTTCTTTCTGGCGCTCACGCTCCTCGCGACCCGCCAGCGGGCGGTCGTGGTAGTCGATGAGGATCTCGGTGAGCAGCAGGTCGAACCGGTCGCGAATGTCGGTGAGCAGGTGCTGGCGCTCGAGGTTGATCTCCTGCACCCCCAGCTCGACCTCGGCGACCTTGCCGCGCCGTTCGTCGAGGTCCCCCCGCAGCGTCTTCATCGACGTGGACAGCTCGTCCAGACGTGCGCGCAGGCCCTCGAAGCGCTCTCGGGTGGCGTGCATCGTGTCGGCGGCCTCGGTGCGCTTCTCCTGGAGCTCGGTGCGCTCGTTGTTGGCGGCCTCGGTGGCCGTGTCGAGTTCTTCGACCCGGTGCTCGGCGGAGGCTGCCGTCTCCTCCAGTCGGCTCATGCGCTGGCGCTCCGCTTCGGCCTGTCGGGTGAGCCGCTCGACGGTCGCATCGAGCGCGTCGCTCTGCTGCTGCCACTTGGCCAGCGCGACCTTGGCCTCGGTCAGCGCGAACGCGACGCGGTCACGCTCGTCGATGAGCCGCTGCAGCGCGGACTCGCCGGTGATCGCCTCAGACTCCAACTCGACGATACGGGTCTTGCCGTCGCGAATCGCCTCGTCGAGCTGCTCGATTTCGAGGGTGCGATGGTCGAGTTCGTCACGAAGGCTCTGCACCGTCGTCGCCTTGGTCTCGACCTCTTCGCCCAGACGCTGCAGCTCGGTGGCGAGCTGCGAACGCTCGGCCTCGGCCTGAACACGCGCCGTCTCGGCTTCGAGCACGTCCTTCTCGGAGCGCTCTCGCTCCGCCTCGACCTCGGCGAGCTGTTGGGCGAGCGCCAGGTGGCGCCCGCGCGCGGACTCGAAGCTTTCGTCGAGCGCGGTGAGGATGTCCTGCAGCTCCCGAATCTCCCGCTTCTGCTGGAGCAGCGCCGCGTTGAGGGCGGTGGGCGAACCGCCGACGACGACGCCGGTGGGCTCGACCCGATCGCCTTCGAGGGTGACCAGCGTGGAGCGACCCGCCAGGCCGGCCTCCCACAGCGCCAACGCGCGCTCGAGGTTGTCGACCACCACCGCATCCCCCAACAGCGCCCCGCCCAATGGGCCGAGTTCGCCGCTGACCTCGACCAGGTCGGCGAGACGCCCCAAGACACCGGGCTGTTCGGTGAGCGGCGCGACGACCTCGCGCGGACCGTCCTCGGTGTCGTCGCCCACTGGGGCGCCGGACTCGTCGGACAAGTCGACGACCTCGAACGGGCTGTCGCCTTCGGGTCCGGTCACGATGGCGCTCTCGTCGGGCCGGTGCCACCCCAGCGGCACGCCGGGCGAGAGGTCGACGATCGAGTCGCCTTCGGCATCGAGCACGGTCGGCGCACGACCGTGTTTGGGCACGAAGGTGGTGCGCCCTTCTTGCTCGCGCTTGAGCAGTTCGACCCCGCGTGCACCGATCTCGGGACCGTCGACCACGACGCCTTCGAGGCGGTCGCCCAAGACCGCACTGACCGCGGTCTCCAAGTGCTCGGGCGCGTGCACGTAGTCGGCAAAGATGCCGTAGACCGCCTGCGAGGCCCCGGGCGCGTCTTCGATGCTGACGTTGCCGTCGGCATGCAGCTCGGGCGCCAGCTCGCGACGGTGCTCCATCACCAGCTGCACGCCGCTGTGGCATCCGCGGTAGCGGCTTTGAATCTCTTCGAGCGACTGCAGGCGCGAGCGATGCCGGTGCACCTCGGCCCGCTTGGTGTCGAGCTCCACCTCGGCGGCGGACACCTGCTCGCGCAGGCTGATGCGAGAGCGATCGAGCTCACCCCGCCGGGTGGCCAGCGATTCGAGCAGCGTGGCGGCCTCGGTGACGGCCCCCTGCGCCCGGTCGTGAAGCTCGGTGGCGGTCTGCATCGCACCGCGCTGTTCGTCGAGCGTGACCTCGAGCGAGCCCAGCCGCTCGGAAGCGACGTCCTTGGCCTCGGCATGGGACTGCCGACGCGCTTGGGCGCCTGCGAGGGTGGAGCGGCGCTCCCCGGCCTGGACCTTGGCCGACTCGATGCGAGTGCGGGTCTGCGCCAGCGCGGCTTCGGCCTCGCGCGCTTGCCCTTCGAGACGCTCGACGGCGACTGCGACCGGCTCATCGTCTTCGCCGCGCTGCATCGCGGTGCGCTCGCCCTGGGTCTGGGACAGCTCGGTGTCGACGGCCTCCAAGGTGCGGGTGGCCGCCTCGAGTTCGGCACGCGCCTCGGCCCCCGAACGCACCAGCCCCTCGCGTTCGCGCTGGCGGTACTCGTTCTCCGCCTCGAGCAGGCGAACGCGGTTGTCGAGGTCGAACGAGGTCTGCTGATGTTCGGCGAGGCTCTTTTCGACCTCGACCAGCTCGTGCCGCATCCCCTCCATTTGGGTCTCGCGGGCTTCGAGCGCGCTGCGAATGTCTTGGGTTTCGACCTCGAGGTTGGTTCGACGCCCCTCGAGCACCGCCCCGGTGCTGCCCAACTCGAGATACTTGTGGGCGGCGCCGCACAGGTCCAGGTCGCGCAGCTCGGTCTTGTAGCGCTTGTAGCGTTCGGCCTTCTGGGCTTGCCGCCGCAACGTGCCCAGCCGTGCCTCGAGCTCGGCGATCACGTCGGAGGTCCGCAGCAGGTTCTGCCGCGTCGCGTCCATCTTGCGCTGCGCGGCCGCCTTCTGAGCCTTGAAGCGAGTGATCCCGGCCGCCTCGTCGATGATGTGCCGCCGCTCCTCGGGCTTGGAGTTGACGATCCGCCCGACTTGGCCCTGGGCGATGATCGAGTAGCCCTTGGTGCCGGCGCCCGTGCCCATGAGCAGCTCTGTGATGTCACGCAAACGCGCGGGCACCTTGTTGATGAGGTATTCGCTTGTGCCGTCGGCGAACAGGCGCCTCGTGATCGCGATGTCGCGGGCGTCGAAGTGCACCGCGGGCGCTTCCCCGGTGTTCTCGAACGTGAGCGTGACCTCGGCCATGCCGCCTGGGCCCCGCGTGCTGCAGCCGGCGAAGATGACGTCGGACATGCCGGTGCCACGCAGGTGCTTGGCGCTCTGTTCGCCCATCGCCCAGCGCACCGCATCCACGATGTTGGACTTGCCGCAGCCGTTCGGCCCGATCACGCCCGTGATGTGGTCATCGATGACGATCACTTGGCGGTCGGCGAACGACTTGAAGCCCTGAACTTCGACCTTCTTCAAACGCATGGCGGCAGCGATTCAAGGGGTTAGCACCCCGGGGGTCGGGAGGGAACGGTCCAACCTCGCAGACGGGGGGATCGCACGCGATCCCCGAGATCTTGCGAGATCCCGCCGCAGATCGCTTCTGCGACGAGATCCGGAGATCGGCTGGTGATCGCGCCGGACCGATCCGGGATCGAATTTCGGGGGGATCCGAGATCTGATCGCAGATCTCTCTGGCCGATCTCCCGGGTTGCGACCGCGCGTCCGCGCGGCGAAGCTGCGGGCCGGCCCCCATGGACCCTTTGTTGATCATCGCTCTCGTCGTCGCCGTCGTTGCGGCGGCTGGATTCGTGTTCCTGCGCCGACGCGACCCCGCCCTGCCCGGCTCCGTCGATCTCTCGCTGCCTCCTTCGATGGGCCCCGAGCCCCAGGAGGAGGAACCCGAACTCGGGCCCGAAGCGCTGCCCGAGCGGGTCGCGCGACCGAAGGCCCCCAAGGATCGAGACCGGGTCGAGGAGCGCTACCGAGAAGGCCTCGCCAAGACCCGCGGCGGGTTCGTGGCCAAGCTCGCGTCCATCTTTCGGGGCAAACCCGCCGTCGACGACAACCTTCGCGACGAGGTGGAAGAGGTGCTGTTCACCTCCGACATCGGCACCCAGACCGCACAGACCCTGATGGATCGGGTCAGCGAGGTGCTCGACCGAGAGGACGTTGCCGACGCCGACGCCGTGTGGGGGGTGATTCGAGCCGCCGCGCTGGAGATCGTCGAAGTCGACGCCCCCGCCCAGAACTTCGCGCCCGAGCCCGGGCCGTACGTCTTGCTGATGATCGGGGTCAACGGCGTCGGCAAAACGACGACGCTGGGCAAGCTCGCAGCGCGCCACGCCGCGCAGGGGCGCAAGGTGCTGCTCGTCGCGGCCGACACCTTCCGAGCCGCCGCGGTGGAACAGCTCGAGGTCTGGGCCGAGCGGGTGGGCTGCGACATTCACCGAGGCGCCGACAAAGCCGACCCCAGCTCGGTCATCTACGACGGGATTCGCAAGGGACACGCCGAGGGCTACGACGTGGTGCTCTGCGACACCGCGGGGCGTCTGCACACCCGCAAAGAGCTGATGGACGAGCTCGCCAAGGTGGGCCGGGCCGCGACCAAGGCCATCCGGGCGGGCGTCGACGATGCCCCCGACGACCTCGGCCCGCACGACACCTTCCTCGTCCTCGACGCCACGATCGGCCAGAACGCGCTGTCGCAGGCCAAGCTCTTCAAGGAGACGATGGACTTCACCGGCCTGGTGGTGACCAAGCTCGACGGCACCGCCAAAGGAGGTGTCGTGCTTGGAATCTGCGATGAGCTCGGCGTGCCGATCCGCCACATCGGCATCGGAGAAGGCATCGAGGATCTCCGTGACTTCCAGCCGCGCACCTTCGTCGACGCCCTGTTCTTCGACGAGGAAAGCGCGTAGCACGCGGGCGAGAATGCGCAAGATCGGTCGGAACTCGGAGGCACCGGTCTGCGTGGCATCAAGGGCGGAACGGATCCCGCGGCGCCGACCTCCACAGGCCCCGCGTCCGGCGCCGGTCGGCCTGCACGCCGGCAAAGTCCCGATGATCACAGCACATTGCCGCGCATGTTCGCGCCTCGCGTTGCGCCGATTCGACCCCCCGCATTGTCCCCAGAAGCCCCGATTTGTCCTGTTGTGACCGAAAAAGCGCTGTGTTACGGTCCCCCCGCCCAATTGCCCCAGTGTCCTACCTGTGGGCCCCTTTCAGCATGAGTTCGCGTCCATCGCCCCCCCGGACTTCGACCGCGCGGCACACCGCCATGGCCATCGGCCTGGGTGTGACGACGGACGCGCGGGCGTGCGCATGGGCTCAAAACGGTGATACCGTGCGGCCGCAGCGCCTGGCGGTCCCCGCGGCCGGCCAGCCCTCGGCTCCTCCATCGAACTCGAGCGAACTCGATTTGATCTCCCTCTTTCTTCGCACTCGGCAGTCGAGCCGAGCCCACCGTCCAAGCGCGCTGAACGTCGTCCCTCGTCATCGACGAGGACACGGCGGCCACGCCACGGACCTCCACACCCCGCAGTCGACACGTTGAGGTGAGCAACATGCGTCGCAGCTTGTCCGGGGCCACGATGGCCCTCGTCCCCCTCCTCTCGGTCGCGTTGCCAGCCAGTGCGCTGGCCTCGACCTCCAGCATCGCGGCCGGCACGGCCGCGTGGACTCTTCAAACCCAACGGCAGGCCGGTCTTGCCGAGCAGCCCGAAGGTGAAGACGAAGAAGACCTCGTCATCATCGATGAAGGTGAAGAAGAGCCGCCCGCCGAAGGCGAACCCGCCGATGGCGGCGATGCCGGGGTCGTCGACCTCGATCTCGACGAAGAAGGCGACGGAAGCGTCGACGACGGAACGTCCCCCGAAGCCGCGGGCGAAGAGCTCGGCACCGAGGAAGACCAGATCAAGGCCGAGAAGGGCCTCATCACGGTCGTCCAGCGCCAGCGCATGCTCAAGAAGAAGCGCTTCGAGCTGATGCCCCAGTTCGGCATCACGGTGAACGACCCGTACGTCCGTCACTACACCATCGGGCTCGACTTCAACTACTGGCTCAACAACCGGATGGCGATCGGCCTCACCGGTACCGGACTCATCGGTGCCAAGACGCCGCGCTACGACAACATTCGGTTCCAAGAGGGCCTGCTGCTCACCGCCAACCGCACTCTGTGGCAGGGCAGCGTCAACTTCACGTACAACCCCTTCTACGGGAAGATCGCCATCTTCAACCGCGCCCTGCTTCACTGGGAAGCCGGGCTGGTCGTCGGTGGTGGCGCTCTGCAGACGCAGGTCATTCCCCGCTACGAGGCGCTGCACGACCCCTTCAACACCTTGACCGGTGGTGGTCACTTCGGCGTCGTCAGCCGCTTCTACGCGCCGAAGATCGACTGGGTGTCGTTCAACTTCGGCGTGCGGAGCTGGGTCTACGCCGACAAGCTCGAGCCCATCAACCGGGGTCCGGCGGACTCGATCGCGATGGACGTCGGCGACGACCCGACGCTCGACGATCCGCAGGCGGCCAAGGACGCGTCGGACTTCCAGGTCGCGTTCAACGTGACGTTCTTCCTGGGCGTCAGCTTCTACCTCCCCACCAGCTTCGAATACACCACGCCCCGCTAGGGCCCACCGACGAGGACCGACATGAACACTCGCAAAATCGCAACGTTCCTGGCCGTTTTCCTGGGCGCGGGGCTGTACGCCAACGAGGCGTCTGCGAAGAAGAAAGGGCCGCTCGAAGGCGAGCCCATCGTTCGCAAGAAAATGCAGCTGCGGAAGTTCCGCTTCCAGCTGACCCCCTACGTCGGCATGTCGCTGTCGCAGCCGTTCGTGCACATGGGCTACGTCGGCGCGAAGGCGACCTTTCACTTCGCCGACTGGATCGGCGTTCGCGGCACCTTCGGCTACGGCATCGTGCCGCTCGAGTCCAAGCTGCTCAAAGCGATCAACAACGGCGGCCTGCCTTCGGGCTTCGCCGCTGGCACCGACGATCCGACGCTCACCGGAGAGCAGATCTGCGGCCAGAACGCTGCGGGCATGCAAGTGGGCGTGGCCCCCTGTCGAGAGAACGCAGAGGTGGACAACCCCGCTCCACTGCGACACGACTTCCGGGCCGGCCTCGTCCGCGCACAGTGGCAGGCTTCGGTCGACGCCGTCTTCACCCCGTTCGCGGGCAAGCTCGGCCTGTTCTCGTCGATCTTCACCGAGTACGACATCTACGTGTTCGGCGGCCTTGGCTTGGTCAACTACACCAAGCACTACGACGATCGCAGCAGCTCGGACCTCAACGGCCTGTCCCAGAACGTCGGCGCCGAGAACTTCTGCCAAGACGCGAGCCTCGACGGCGCGCAAAACCCCGAGTGTCTGCTCCACCCCGTGTCCGCCGATGAAGGCGTGAAGGTCGGCGGCAGCTTCGGTGGCGGCATCAACCTGTTCGCCGGCGTGCCATGGGTCTCGATCAACCTCGAGATTCAGGACATCGTCACCGGCGTCAACTTGGCTGGTCTCAACACCACGGTCGACGACGTGCCCCCGCGCGTCAACGGCAGCGACCGCGACGTCTTCCACAACGTCACGTTCCAACTCGGCGCCCGCTTCTACTTCCCGTTCAAGCCCAAGCGCAGCGAGTAGAACGGTCGGCCTTCGACCCGCACAAAGGGCCCGCTCCTCTCGGAGTCGGGCCCTTTTGCTGTGGTTGTCGCGAGCGACGGAGCGCTACGAGTCGCAGCCCTCGACCACGCGAATGCTCTCGTCGTCCTCGACGACGGTGGAGTACGTGCGGTGCTCGCCCTCGTCTCCGTCGGGGCCGACGACCCACGCTTCGAGGCACGCCGCCGTGAGGTCGAGTTCGAGGCTGGCGGTGAAGCCGGTGCCCTCGACCGGGACCGACGCTTCGTCACCGCCCGCGGTGTCGAGCAGCCGGACCTCGGCACCTTCGTCGGCGGCGCCATCGAGCTCGCCGCGGACCTCGACCTCCTGCTGCGGCGCTCGCAACACACTTGGCGGCGGGAGAGGGATCGAGATCCCACGGTCTCCGATGAGCACCGCGCTGCGGTGGGCTTGCACCGGCGCGGGGTCGTTGCAGCCGGCGAGAATCACGCCTGCGAGGCCGCAGGTGCACAGAACCGATGCGATCGACAGCTTCATCTCAGTCCTCAGTGGTAGCAAACATCATACCGCGAATACGGTGGCCGGATCCCAGGCGTCTAGAGCGCCCTGCCCGCTTGCGCCCGACAACTCGGTTGGCGAGCGCGGGACGCTCGAGTCAACTCTGGTGCGGGTCGACCTCCAGCCGCTTGAGCTTCTTCTGAAGCCCGTAGCGGCTCAGGCCCAGCAGCTGCGCGGCCTGAGTCTGGTTGTTGCCCGTCTTTTCGAGGGCTCGCGCGATGAGCTCTCGCTCCATGCGCTCGACCCGGGGGCGAATGCGAAGGTCATCGGGATCGAGCGGGTCCGACTCACTCACGCCGATGATCGCCGGCGAAAGATCCTCCAGCGCCACCGCGCCTTCGCACAGCGCGATCCAGCGCTGCACCTCGTTCTCGAGCTGCCGCACATTGCCCGGCCATGCGTAGCTTCGCAGGGCTCGGGCGACCGACGGCGCGAGCCTCAGCGGCGAGGCGCCATGGCGTGCGAAGAAGTGCTCGATGAGCGCATCGATGTCCTCGGGACGGTCGCGCAACGCGGGCAGGTCGATGCGCACGACGTTGATCCGGTAGTAGAGGTCGCGGCGAAACGAACCGTCCTCGACCATGTGTTCGAGGTCGCGGTTGCTGGCGGCGACGACCCGCACGTCGACGCGGCGCGGTGCCGTCTCGCCGACCCGGCGGACCTCCCCTTCCTGCAGCACGCGCAGCAGCTTGGTCTGCATCGGCATGCTCATCTCGGACACCTCGTCCAAGAAGATCGTGCCGCCGTCGGCGGCCTCGAACAGACCGGGCTTGGCTTTCTGTGCTCCCGTGAACGCCCCCTTGGCGTGACCGAACAACACGCTCTCGAGCAGGGTCTCCGGAATGGCACCGCAGTTTTCGGCCACGAACGGCCCGCTCGCGCGGCCCCCCGCATCATGCAGAGCCCGGGCCACCAGCTCCTTGCCCGTGCCACTCTCACCGTAGACCACGACCGGGACGTCGGCGTCGGCCACTCGGTCGACCAAGCGAAACACCGCCTGCATGCGTGCGGATGCGCCGATGATGCCGCGGTAGCCATCGGACGGCGGGGCCTGCCGCCGCGCATCCTCGCGCAGTGCCAGAACCTCGGCCTCGCGCTGTTCCAGCAACGCCGAGAGCTGCTGCGAGGAGGTGGTCAACGCTTCGGTCTTGTGCTCGAGGTCGGCCAGCGCGGCCGCGTGCGCCACCGCCAACGCGGCCAGGTCGGCGAACGCCTCCATGTGCTCGAGGTCGTCCTCGCCGAAGTTGCCGCGGCGCAGCCGGTGGTCCACGTAGGCAGCGCCCAACAGCTCCCCACGAAAGCGCAACGGCACCGCGAGCACGGAGCGAAGGTTGAGATGACTGATGCTGCGGGAGTCGTCGAACCGCTCGTCGGCAGCGGCGTCGACACTGAGGACCGGCTCGCCCGATTCGAGCACTCGGGCGATGACCGATCGCGAATAGCTCGCCCCCTCCGAACCTTCGCTCAGCTCGCGCGTCACCGAGAGGTCGTCTCCACCGGGACGACGCACGACCACCGCACCCCGCTCGGCATCGGTCAGCTCCATGACCGCATCGACAACCTGCTCCAACAGCGGCTCGAGCCGGTCCTCGCGCGCGAACCGACGGTACATGCGAAGCAACCGGGCGTAGCGGTCGTCGCCCGGCGCGACAGGAGGCGGCGCCGCGACGGATGCCTCGGGGGCCGGGGCCTCCAAGTCTTCGAGCAGGTCGCGAAGCGCCTGGGCGTCGCCGCCGTCGGCGAGCAGTGAGGAGCGAACAGCAGGGCGATCGTTGGGGCGAGTCTTCTGCATGACGAGTTCCACGGACGAGAGCAGCCGATGTGCCACGGCATGGCGGCGAGCGGGCGCGTGCCGACACGCCCGCAGAGCGGCCGACAGCGCACGATCGAAGAGAATCGAAAGGTCGAGCCGACCGCGGGCGCGCTGGGACGAGGCATTGCCGTGGGCGCGCATGCGCTGAAGGCCCGCGTCCACCATGTGGCCGTCGCCAGCCCGCACCGCCACCAACACCGCAACGGCCGCCCACTGCGCGTCGTCCGAGGACGTACGCGCTCGGGCTCGTTCGAGCACCCGCAGCGCGGCGGGAGCTCGGCCCGCGACCGAGAGCAACGAGGCCGCGCGCAACCACGCGTCGGTCGCTTCGCCGTCTTGCTCGGCTTGCTCCAACGCACCCGCTGCCCCCGCGTAGGCGGCCGCGACCCGCTGAACTTCGGCCCGACTGGGACGGGTCGCCAGGGTAGCCGCCGCCACGTCGGCCCGCAGCCGCGCCCGGCGGGCGAGAAGCAGTGGTGGGCCGTCCTCCCCCACCGCGACGTCGACCGCCTCCGCGATCGCCCGTGCTTCCTCCCCCGCCCCGACCCGGGCCAGCAACTGCACCAGGTTGAGCGCCGCCTCCAGCAACGCGCTGGTCTGACCGTGTGCGAGCAGCCCGCGCAACGCCGCCCGCCCGTGCTCCAGCCCCGCTTCGATGTCGAGCGTGAGCACCGCGAGCGCACACGACGTGCCCCGAAGGGTCAGGCCGCCGACGGGCTCGCCCGCCGCCGCGAATGCATCCGCGGCCTGGGCATACAGCCGCGCCGCATCGCCCAACGCGTCGCGCCCGTGCGCCAAGTTGCCCTGCAACTGCAGCACCCGGCCCAGCAGTCCTGCCGCCTCGGGACCCGGCTCGGCCCGCAACCAGGCTTCGGCCCGTTCGAGTCGACGCTCGGCCAGCGCGGCATCTTCAGTCAGCGCCGCCGCGTAGGCTGCCCACAGCAGAGCCGACGCCACGCCGACATCGACCGATGCGTCGTCGACCCCCACGGCGAGCGCGGTGTCGGCCGCTTCGGCGGCCCGCCCTTGGTCGACGTCGAGCCGCCACAAAAGACCCCGCTTGGCCCAGCGCAACGCAGCGTCGTCGGAGGCCACCTCGGTGAGCAGCGCACCCGCCTCGTCCACCCGGCCCAACCGCTGCAGCGCCCGTGCCCGCACGAATCGGCACGCGCCATCGCTGCCCCCGCGCGCCGCGATGCGTTCGGCCTGTTGGGCGTCACCGTCACCCAAGCGGGCCGAAGCCGCGACCGCGAGCAACGAGGCCGGGGCATCACGATCTCGCAACGTTTCCACGGCGCGACTCACCTCGGCTGCACCGGGCTGCGCACCGCGCAATGCAGCCTCCAACGCGGCGTCATCGCGAGCGTCGATCGCCCAGGCGAGCGTCGCTCCCTCCCCGGCATCGAAACGTCGTGCGTCTTCGAAAACCCTGCCCGGACCCAATCGGGCACGCGCCCGCGCACACGCCATCGCGTGCGGCAGCCCTCGGGGGGCCAACGTGGCCGGCAACGCCGGATCCGCGGTGCCCGACCACGCCGCCTGCAGCACTGCGCTCGCGGTCGCGGCATCCATCTCGGGGGCACTCGCGCCGGCTCGCATCGCGACCTGCCGCACCTCGCGGACCGAGACGTCCTCCTGCGCGCAGGCCCATGCCGCGCGGACCAGCGCCGCGGGCCACCCCCCGGTCACCTCCAGCAGTACACGCGCGACCTCGGCGACGTCGTCCGCCGCACCCGCCACCGCCGCACGCAGCAACCGAACCGCCTCCGGCTCGGTCAATGGCCGCGGCCAAACCACGGTCACGCCCGCCGTCCCCTCCAGCGCGCGCCCGGCCTCCTCGGTCGCGGGCACCACGACGCGGGCCTGCGCCAACCGGGTCGCGGCCTCGATCCGAGACACGGCCTCGATCGCCACCGGCTCCATCACCAGACCTGCCACGGCCGCGTCCGGTGGAGCCCCCACCCACGCCTCGAGCCATGAGCCCCGCGTGTCGTGCTCGCGATGCGCCCAGGCCTCCGCATCCATGCGCACGCTCGCCTGCCCTTGTGCTTGAAGGGCCAACACCACCGCTTCGACCACGCGGTCTCGTCCCGCACCGGACGGACCGGCGACAACGACCAGCCGCGTGCGTCTCCGGGCAAGGGCTTCGGTCACGCCATCGAGCGCGAGACCGCAGTACGGCCAACGCACCGGAGGCCACCATCGCAGCCGACCCGCCACGACTTCGTCGGGCGCCGCGGCGAAATCCGCGAGGCGCCGCGCCACGTCGGCGGTCGAGGCCGGCCGAGCGCTGGGATCGGGAAGCAGCAGCCGAACCAACAGCTCCAGCACACCCGCCGGGAGCTCGCCCAACCCGAGTGCCCGCAGCCGCGCGACAACGTCCGACCGACCGCGCACCTGCACGACCGCGTCGGGGCGCGTCCAGGGGGCCTCCCCGCACAGCCTCCACGCGACGAGAGCACCCAGCGAGAATCGGTCCGCGGCGGGGCCACCTCCGCCCGCCAAGACCTCGGGTGCGAGAAAGCCGGGCGTGCCGGTTCCGCGTCGGCCCAGCTGCGCGAGATCGATGAGCGTCGTCCGCTCGCCTCGAACGACCACGTTGCCCGGAGCGACGTCGCCATGAAACGTGCCGGCCTCGTGCAACGCCGCGAGCGCCCGCGCCACGGCGGCCGCTTCGCGCAGTGCAACCGCGAGCTCGACCGGCCCCGCACGCAGCGGCTGCCCGGGCACCCAGTCGGTAACCAACCACCGCCCACCATGCTCGTCGTGCGGCAGTGCTCTCGGCGCGGGGAGGTTTGCCGAGCCGATCCGCCGCAGCGTGTCGAACGCTCGCCGCACCGCCCGGTCTGCGCCCGCAGGTACCGACTTGGCAACGACGGTGGCGCCATCACGCTCGTCGATCGCACGCCATGCCCCGCCCTCGCTGCCCGGGCCCAGCGGCTCGACCAGTCGAAAACCGTCCAGCGTCGGCACGCTGCCAACCTGATTGGCATCCGCGCCGACGAGCGAAAGGTGCTGGCGTTTGGGTTGGCTCAACGCCTTTCATGTTGCCAACGCCCGGACCCCGCCGCATCTCCAACCTTCGCGGCAGCCCTAGAGGCGGAACGCAGCCGCGCTCGTCCAGCCAGAACGACCGCAAGCGTAGCCCGCGCACCTCCGCCCAGAGCCACTTCGAGGGGCGACTCGCCACCGCAGTTGGCAACTACCAATGCACGCTGGCGCCCATGCCGGCCTGCAGCGTGACGCCCGCCGTTCCCTCGATCACGACGATCCGCGGGTCGACCCCGAAGTCGAGGGAGAACGCAGGGCCGATCCACACGTCGAGGCCGGCACCGAACCGAACACCCCCAACAAAGGATGGGCCTCCGTCGAACGGCGGCCGATAGCTACCCAGGAGCGGGCCGATGTCGAAGCGCGGTTCGACCTTGCGGCGGGTGGGCACGAAGAACCGCGCGAACACCGGGTCGAACAAGGTCAGGCGACCGAAGTCCCGCACCTCGACGGTCTCCCCCGCGCTGTCGACCGCGAGCGACTCCCCGTGGTCGTGCAAAAAGGTGGTGAGTCCGACGCCCAGCGCGAGCACACGATGCAGCCGCCATCCGAGCTGCACACCACCGCCGGCGGACACCACCGTGCCGGCCCCGGGGCGCTCCCCTCCAAGCGGCACCATCGCTGCGATGTGAATCTGAAAGAACCCCTTGCCTCGCCAACCGTCGCGCTCGAGCGTCCCCGGATCCACGCGTGCCGGAGCTTCGGGCAACGGCTGCCCTTCGAGGGACGGAGCCGAGACCTCTTCCGAGACCTCTTGTGGTTCGGCACCGCCTTCGGGGTCCGCGTCGGCCGGGGCGGCCGGCTCGGGCTTCGGCTCGGACGGCTTGCCCTCCTCCTCGAGCTCAGCGGTGGGCGCGGGCGCAGGTGCTGGGGCGGGTGCGGGTTCGCCGAGCAAGGCGGCGACGAACGGAAGCGCGATGAACATCGGACGGGTCTCAGCGGTGGCCCCGGCCCGCCGTGATCGGCGGAGCTTCGGCCGGGGGCACGGTGCGTTGTGCCACGTCGAGCGCACGTTCGGCCAGCCGCGCCAACGCAGGGTCGTCTTCGTTGCGGGCGGCGAAAGCCAAGAAGCCCTGGGCATCGGGACCGCCCAGGGTCGCGAGGGCCTCGTAGAGCCGACCGGTATGTGCGCGATCGTTGAGCCGTGCGGCCGCGATCAGCTCGGGAACTTCGGCCACGGTCCCGACCTGCCCTAGCACCTCGACGGCGCGGAGCATCACCCGGTCGTCGGGGTGCCGCAGCATTTCGGCGACCACCGGCGCGGTCGCGCGATCACGTTGGGCCTCCACCCAGTCGAGCGCGACGAGTGCAATCTCGGCATCGGGGTCGCGCAGAAACGTCTCGGCACTGCGAGGAGTGCGCGCCAGCTGAACCTTGGCATCGAGCACCGTCGCAGCCCGGTCGGCGGCCAACGGGAGGTCCTCTCGGATCGCCGAGTCGCCCTGGGCCCGCGAGACCTCCACCGTGGCCTCGAGTTCGTCGAGCACGCCAGCCAAGTCGGGCGGGACGTCCATTTCGAACCGCAGCCGAACGACCATGCCGTCCGCGTCGCGGCGTTCGCTCAGCTCGGCTCTCACCGCCAAGACCTCGTCGCCCGACGCGAGCCTGAACATTTCGGCCCCCTCGAGCGCGTCCTCCAGTGTCTGCCGTTGCCACGCTCGATCGCTACGGCCCGCCGAGGCGCGACTGCGCAGCTCACTGAGGGAGACCGAGTAGGCGGCGTCGCTCGAGTCCGGTGCGCTCTTGCAGGCCGGCATCGCGAAAGCCGCGAATGCCACCGCCCACGCGCTCACCCTATGGCCGAGACTCGCCACGCGAACTCAGTCTAGCAGTCTGCGGTGAAAGGCGCGTGCGTCCGGACGCCAGCAAACTTGTGTAGGCCGCCAGCCTACTGCGCGGGCGCCACAGCGGCGGGGGCGTCGACCCACCGCAGGTCCGCATCCGTCTTGCGTGCCCACAGCGCGGCCCACCGGCGCGCCGCATCCTCCACCGAGGGCACGGCGTCGGCATCGACCAGATCCGCGACGCTCTGCATGCGCAGTCCCTGCACCCCGCACGACACCAGCGCACCGAACAGACGCGGGTCCACCCGGAGGTTGAGGGAGAGGCCCTGCACGGTGACGCCGCGCGAGATGTGCACACCGATCGAGCCGAGCTTGGTCTGCCCGACCCAGACGCCCGGGTGGTCCATTCGAAACTCGGCGCCGTTCACCCCCAACTCGGCGATGAGCTCGATCGAGGTCTCCGCCAGGTTGTTCAGGTGGGCGCGAATCTGCCGCCCGATCGGAACGATGGGGTACGCGACGAGCTGGCCGGGTGCATGCAGGGTGACCTGGCCGCCGCGCGGGGTTTGCGACACGCCGACCCCAGCCGCTTCGAGCTGATCGTCGGTCCACAGGATGTCGTCCGCCGAACCGCGCCGCCCGACGGTCAACACCGCCGGGTGCTCGACCAAGAAGAGGATGGGGTCTTCCCGCTCGTCGGCGACGGCGTCGCGCGCCGCAAGCTGGAGCGCGAGTGCCGCGTCGAACGGCATCGGCCCCAGCCAGCACGCGCGCAAGGGGCTGCCCATCAGGTGTCCAACCCGGCGACCGACTCGACGAAGGTCGGGTCGAGAACCGGGACCTCGAGGGTGAGGGTCTGAACACCGATGCGGTTGCGGGTCATCCAGTCCGCGAGCTCGTTGGCACCGACCGTCCGACCGTCGAGTTCTTCGGAGGCTTCGCCCATCGTGATGAAGAGGTGACCGCCACAGCCGTTGCGGTCGGCCTCCCCTTCCCAGCTCTTGGGATCGATGCTCGTCTTGCGAGGCACCACGACGCACAGCAGTCGCCCTTCGTCGTCGCCTTCGCCGTCCTCGATCACCAGCTTGCCGACGCCGCGGCTGGGGGGCAGCGAGCACACCAACGCGTAGCCTTCACGCTCGAGATAGATCCTCACCAAAGACTCGAGGGCTCGTGCGCCAAGTGACTGCAACCACGCCAGAAGTTGCGACGAGGTTTCTTTCTCGAGAGCACGCGCCCCCTCTCGCAGCGCCACCTCGGCCTTGGCCGCCGACTCGGGTAGCCGGGTACCCTGAAGCTGGTAGCGGGCGTCGCCTCGGGCGGAGAACCGCGAGCCGCGGCCCCGAAGCCGGACGTCCAGCAGGAGTGCCGCGGTCACTGCGCGTTCAATCTCGGAGATCTCCCCTCCCAGCACGTTCTGGTTGGCGAGGTTCTCGGCGATCTGCCGGACGTGAAGCGAGCGGGATCCGGCATCCCCGAGGACCTTGGCCACCTGGTCGAGCAGGGTCTCGGTGGAGGACTGCGCGGGACGAGCCCCGCCGCTGCCCGACCATTCGACACGTTTGCCGCGACGACGACGACGGCGACGACGACGACCGCTGCGCTCGTCCCCACCGTCACGAACCCGATGCGCCCCTTTGGGCCCCGAGCCCGGCTGACGTGCAGCTTCGGCCGCCTCGGCGGCTTGCTCTTGCTCCTGCTGCATCGTGTCGAGTTGGTCGCGTAGCTCGGGGCGCTCTTCGACGAGACGGGAGACCGCGTTGGCCATCACGAGCGCGACGTCGGTGACGCCATCGAGACCCGCATCGGTCGGTGCTTCAAACTCGAGCGACGGCTCGGCTGCGGCCTCGGCCGGCGGCGCCTCGGCGGGTTCAGCCGCCGCGGGCTCGTCGGCCTTGCTGGCCTTGACGGTGCGCCGCGTCGTCTTCTTCTTCGTGGTCTTGCGGGTGCTCGAAGCCGCTTTCGAAACTGCGGGCTTCCGCTTGGAATCAGAGGCCTTTTTGGTCTCGACTTCGGGTTCGGGACGCGGCGGAGGATCGGGCAGATTGGCGCCCGGACGAATGCCGTAGTGCCCGGGCTTCTCCCGCAGAATGATCGGCTCTTCACCGTTGCGGCCCTTGCGAACGGCCGAGTTCAGGCAGCTTCGCATGGCGGCTTCGGGATCCCGGCCGACGTGAGAGAGAAGGTTCTGCTCGACGGCCAGCCGCGCGACTTCGGAGAAGTGCATGGCGCCGTCAACGTTGCGCAGGATTTCGATCGCAGCCTCGAGAAAGGTCATGGGTGCGGGCTCGTCTGATTGTAGGGATGCGTTGAAGAGGTCCGCGCCGCGCTCGGGGGTGTGTCTGGCGAACTCTCGCCGAGACGGAAAGCAAGTCGTACGAGCGGGCGGACGCGCCGACACGAGCACCCAGGCTGGGGTCGCGAAACGCGGTCGCCCAAATATCCGAAAATTTGCTCGTCCTTGGCAAGGCCTGCTAGCCGCGAAAAGCGATGCGTCCGCTCACCTTCGGGGTTCTCGTTTCTGCTCCTTCCGCCCGTCTCGCGCCGGTGACGGCGGATCTCGACGATGAGGGATCTGTCGACGAGACAATCGAAGGACTGATGGATCTGCGCAGTGGTACGGATCTGGCCACTGCACTGCGCGAACTGGGCTACGCGGCCAACCCGATCGCCGTCGATGACGACCTGGACCTCGCCCTGCGCCAAGCGGACGTCGACGGTTGCTTGCTGGCCCTGCACGGCCGCGCGGGTGGCACAGGTGATGTGCAGTCGCTGCTGGCGATGCGGGGCCTGCCCTTCGCAGGGCCTCCGAGCGCCTCGGTTTCGCTGGCGTTCGACAAGACCCGCTCCCGGCAGGTCCTCGCCTATCACAACCTCCCCACCCCGGCCTCGCTGGCCCTGGGCCCCAACCGCAAGGCGTCCGACAAGGCGCTCGAGCTGCTCGGGTGGCCCTGCGTCGTCAAGCCTCGCCGCGGCGCTCTGGGCCTGGGCGTCGCCCCGCTCATCGATCCCGAGCAGGTGGCCAGCGCCATCGGCCGCGCACTCGACGTAGACGACGAGGTCGTCTTGGAGCGCGCGTTGTCCGGCACCGAAGTGCAGGTCGTCGTGATGGGCGACCGCGTGCTCGGGGCGATGGAAGTGCATCGCCGCCCGATCCCCGGCCTGCTCGGCGGCAAGGAAGACGTCGATGCCGACTACATCTGCCCGCCCCAAATGTCGCGCGGACAGATCGACGGCCTTCACAACCTGGCCCGGCGAGCGGTCTCCGCCCTGGGTCTTACCGACGGCATCAGCCGCGTCGATATCCTGGTCGGCGATCGCTACAACGAAGCGATTCTCGAGGTCGAGCCGCTGCCGCCCCTGCACCGCGATGGTGTGGTCGCCCGCGTCGCTCGCGCAGCCGGCATCACCTACCCCGAACTCGTCGGGCACCTCGTCGGCCGCGTGCTCCCCCGCATCGACCGTCGCCGCGCCTCGGCCCCCGCCTTCCTTCAGTAGGTCACGCGATGTCGCTGCTCCGCCCCATCACCGCCGCTGCCGCCCTCGTGGCCACGCCCACCCCGTGGCTGGTCGAGGGCACGTTGCACGGTCGCATCGAAGCCAGCCTCAGCCGCTGCGCCGATGGTCGTGCGGAGTGTGGCGCGCTGGATGCGGTGGAGCTCGACGCGGGAGGCCTGCGCCTGCACGGCCTGGCGGTCGAGCGTCGCGGCTTGCGGGTCGAAGCGACGCACGCCGAGGTGCGCCCCGCATGGGACGGCATCGACGTGCACCTGCAAGGCTTGGCGCTGCAGCGTACGACCCACGCCGCCACAACCCCCGACGATGCGCCGGACGAGCCCCGCAAGGGCACGTCGAGCATCGACACACGCGGCCTGACCGTCCGGGTGCAGGCGACGGGCACCACCGTATTGACCGAAGCGGGCGTGACCGCCTTGTTGCACGCGCCCGCGCTCACGATCGGACCCGACGGCATCCCCCACGCGTCGGTCGGCCTCACGCTCCAGCACGCCCGAGGCTCGATGCACTCGGTCGGCCGTCTGCGCGCCACACCGCGGGGCTCGCTGCGCTCGTGGGCCGTGATGGGCACGGTCTCCGTCGCCGACGGCCCCCCATTGCGCATGCGCGGCCAGGTCGATGCCGATCAACTCCGCGCGGAACTCGACCACGAAGGCGGAGGGTGGATTCACCTCGCCGCGTGGCCACGAACAAAGACGGCAGCACTCGAGGCCGAGCGATTTGCGCTGCATGGGCTCGGACGACTGGGACGCCAAGAACACGCCGGCGCCGTGCTCGAGCTGGGCGACGCAACGCTGGGCGGCCGGCTCGAGCTCGAACCGGGTCGCGACGGCGGTTTGTCGGTGCACGCCGATGCACTCCAACTTCGCGGCGTCGTGGCCGAGCACCCCAAGCTCTCCTCCTCGGCGATCGAATTCGACACCTTGTGGATCGACGGAGACGCGACCGTGCGTGCCGACGACCAGTTCGACGCGGCACTGACGCTCGGACACGGTCCGTTGGCCGTGTCCGCCACCGCCTCCCGCCGACCCGAGCGAGCAGCGCTCCGCATCGAGCTCCCCGACGGCCCTTGTCAGCAGCTGTTCGATGGCCTGCCGACCGGGTTCGCCGACGCAATGCGGGGCACGCGGGTCGAAGGGACCCTGGGCGGACACATCGAAGTCTCCGTGGACTTCGAAGAGGCGCAGCGGCGGGCACAGGCCCTGCGCGACGACCCGCTGGCCGAGGTGCCCGCCCCCGGAACGCTCGACGTCGAGTTTCCGTTCCGAGACCAATGCACCGTGGTCGCCGATCCGGCGGCTCTGGACGTACGCGCCCTCGAGGGACCGTATCGCCACCGGTTCGAAGACGCCCACGGCACACCGCGCTCGATTCTCGTCGCCGACGGTGCGCCCCACACGGTGTCACTGGAGGACATACCGGTGGTCGCCGGCGCCTTCGTGACGCTGGAGGACAGCCGCTACTTCAAACACGACGGCCTCGACCTCGAGCAGGTGGCCAACGCCACGTGGCACAACCTCGCCGCGGGCGAAGTGCAACGTGGCGCCAGTACGATCACCCAACAGGCCGCGCGCAATCTGTTCCTCGGGCTCGATCGAACCGCCGCTCGCAAGCTGCAAGAGGCGTTCATCGCGACCCGCATCGACGCGACCGTCAGCAAGCGCCGGCTGCTCGAGGTGTACCTGAACATCATCGAGCTCGCGCCCGGGGTGCACGGGGTCGAAGACGCGGCGCAGTTCTACTTCGGTCGAAGCGCGGCCGACCTGACGCCGCTGCAGGCCACGCACCTGGCGATGATGGCCCCCGCGCCTCGCACCTACAGCCAACGCTTCGTGGACGGCACCGTCGACGAGGCGTGGCGCGACGACCTGAACGCCCAGGTGCGCCGACTCGCGCGACACCGCGTCATCGACCGGCCGCGCATGATCGCCGCCCTGCGCGGCGACCTCGAGCTACTCGACCGTCGTTGAACGAACGCGAGGGCGATCAAACGCCCGCGAACAGCCGGGCGCCGAAGCTGTCCGACAGCTTGTTTTCGTCGAAGATGCGCTGCGCAGTCGCGGCGATGTCGTACTCGACCCGCTTGAACTCGAACCGACCCCGGTCGGTGTCGTAGATCGTGTAGCTGGCCCGCGGGTCGTGGTCCCTCGGCTGCCCCACCGATCCGACCGAGACGATGTAGCGGAACTCGGGGTGCACCTCGAAGTCCTTGGTGATGACTTCGTAGACCCGCTCGCGCCCCAGCGCGTACGCCTTGCACAAGTGCGAGTGGCCGATGAACGTCACCTGCCCCAGGTCCTCCCAGATCGGAATGCAGGTGCTCGCCTGGTCGACGGTGAAGATGTACTCGAACTGCTCGAGGTCCAGCGGGGACCCGTGGCAGAAGTGCGTGCCGTCGTCCTTGGCCGAGTACGGCAAGCTTCGCAGCCACTGCATGTTCTCTTCGGAGACCAGCGAAGCGTGCAGGTCGAGAGCCTCGCGCGCGGCGTCATAGTAGTAGCTGTAGTCCATCCGTCCCGACACCGCGGCGTCGTGGTTGCCGAGGATGGTGTGCCGGGTGAGCGCGCGAACCTTGTCGCAGCACTCGTCGGGCTGGGGCCCGTAGCCGACCGTGTCACCGATGCACACGAGCGCGTCGACGTTCTCGCGGTCGAACTCTCGCAAGACGGCCTCGAGGGCCCCGAGATTGGCGTGGGTGTCGCTGAAGATTCCGTACCGCATCAAGCCTCTGCTTCGACCTCGACCTCGGGCACCATGATCGCCTCGTAGGCCCGTCGCGAAAATCCACGAACCTGCGTGTTCTCGGGCAAGGGCGCCTCGCCTCGCACTGCAGCCGAAGATTCGCTCACGGCCTGGAGTGTAGCAAGGGCATGGCGTGCCGCGGCGCGAACCCGAGGATCGCCCGCGTCGGCGAGGGCGGCGACGGCGTCGTGCCCCGGCGAAGGATCACCCGGACCGATATCGCCATCGGAGAGCGCGACCTCGGCCAGCCCCCGCGCGACCCGTTCGACCGCCCGCGGGTCCTGCTGCCCCGGACCAGCGCCATCGACCCGAAGCACCTGGCACAGACGCCGCAGCGCGGTCGGGCCAAAGGATCCGAGCGCTCGGGCGACGTCGGCCCACATGCTGGTCTCCTCGGCGATCAGCCGCTCCGCGAGGGGCTCGAGCGCGGTGGGGTCTTGTGCGAGACCGAGCAGAATCGCCGCCGCCTGCCGCAACTCGCGACGCGGACTGTCGAGCCACTCCACGAGGTGGGGGACCACTTGTGGGCCCATGTCGTTGAGGTCGGGCAGCAGCGCGAGCAGCTCGTCGTCGTCGAATTGGTCGAGGGCCGCGAACACGTCGGAGAGCTCGCCCGCGCGCTTGCCTTGCAACACCTCGGCCGCGATCTTCAGCCGCTGGCCGGGGACGGTCAGCGCTGGTTCGACCCCCGATGGAGGCGGCGGCGGGACGCTATCACCGGGGTCACCGGCACCGCCCGCGACCGGGGCTGCGGCATGCTCGGGCTCCCCGACGAACTCGGACACCCCCAACGCGGTGCGCAGCTGCGGCGGAAACGGAATGTCCTTGCGGCTGCACAGCTCGCCGATCGCCTCCCATGCGGCACGCGCGGCGTCGGGCTCGAGATCCCCCTCTTCGCCTTCGAACGCGGCCCGAGCCTCGCAGAGCTTGGCCGCATAGGCCCCGAAGTCGGGCACCAGACCCGACGCGACCACCCTGCGCCAGAACCGACGGGGCGCGACGAGGCCGTGATCGAGGGAGCCTTGCAGCACCCGGCGGCGCAGCGCGTCGTATTCGGCCATCGGCAAGCCCTCGACCTCGAGCAAGCGCGCCAGCGAAGCCTTGGTGGACACCCGGTCGAGGTGGTCCAAGGCCGCGGTCGCCTCGGCCGCTCCGATGATGTGCTGGTACGCGCCACTGGCGATCGTCTCCGGGGGCGGAGCCAGACGCGCCCCGACTTCGAGCAACGCCAGCGCCGAGCAAGCCTGGCGATATCGCTCCGGCGGAAGCTGCTCGCTCGCCAGCACGGTGCGCGCAGACTCCAGACACAGCGCGGCGTTGGGTTCGAGGGCCTTTGCGGTGGCCTCGCGCTCGACCACCTGCCCGTCGGAGGTGGTGACGCGCAACGTGTAGACGAACCGCTGGGACAGCAGCCGAAAGATGTCGGCGCTGCTCGGCTCGCCCGGATCGACGACGGCATCGATCACCGCCTTCTGGCCGAGAAACGAGGCGACCGTGCGCACGCCCAGCACCGGATAGCCGTGCTCGCGCAGCAGCACCGGACGGGCCTGAAGGTGGGCGTGCTCCCACTTGTCCCGCTCGGACGCGTCGACCGTCGCGGTGGCCAACACGACCTCGTCCTCGATCGACAGGCCCCCGACATAGGCTCCCAGCACCGGTGGCCGAAACGTACCCGGCGTTCGGGTGTCGGAGCCGATGAGCTGTGGCACGCCGGGGGGGACGCCCTCGGCCTCGGCGACGAGCTGCGGTGTGGGGCGGGGCGTGGGTTCGGGTGCGGGCTCGGCGATTTCGACGACCAGCTCCCCCGACCGGGCGGGCACCACCGACGCGGGGCGAAACCCGCCCGCGGTGGCCTCCGAGAGGTCGTAGAACACCGGGGTCGGCTGAAGCATCCACGGCCGTACCGCGTGGGAACGCGACTCGACCGCATCGAGGTGCTCGCGAAGCAATCGCAGCAGGCTGCCCCGCTGCGCCTCGGCGACCTGCAACGTCGCCTCCCGGGCACGTGCGTCCACGCGGAGCCAGGTCCCCGCGCACCGGGCATGGGCTCCGCAGTCCGGGCAGGTGCCTTCGAAAGGCCCGTCCTGCTGCACACGCGCGTCCAGATCGGGGCGCGCGGCCGCATCGACCCATCGCCAATACATCACCGCGAACATCGTGCCGCAGTGACAGGCATACGCGGCGGAGTCGGGCCAGGTCGCATCCATCAAATGATCGCGCCTCGGCACGATAGCGCCGCGCTGGTGGACGTGGCAAGGTTCGCCGATGTCCCACGACCGCGGATCGAGCGATGACGCGCCTCCTTCGGCCACTCCGATGGCACCCGGTCGCGCCCCACGCGCGAAAGGTCCCGAAACCCCGCGAACCGCCCAGGAACTGGTCGACGAACTCGTCGGCCTCTACCGGGACCAGGTGCGACGCGCCCTGTCGTCCGACCTCGACGACTCCGAGACGAGCCTGGCCTTCGTCGACCACCATCTGAGCACCGCGGCCGACGAAGGTCGCACACCGATCCTCTCTCTGCTCGCGGCATCGGCCGGGGCCTACTACGGCGAGCTGGTCCGCAAGCTCATCGGGGGCACGTGGATCGGCGACGGCAAGGACCCTCGCCGACTTCGCATGCTGATGAAGTATCAGTTCATCTACTTTTCGCCGATCGACCAGGCCCTCGAGGCGATCGCCGGCGAGAGTCTCGAACTGGACGATCCCCGTCTACAAGGCGCCGATCGGTTCGATCCCACATTTCGGCTTCGTCCACTCCCCGATCCCCCCGAGCTCGCCGACGACGATCACGATGCCGTCTGGCTCACCGAGCGCCTCAGCGAACTCCCCGAGGTGCCCGAGTCGCAGTACGTGTCGCTGACGTGCCGGTTCGAAACGCTCAAGCTCATGCACGAGATGCTGGCCACCAAGCACGCATCGCAGGGGCGCACACCGGTCACGCTGGGGGTCGAAGACTACCTCGAGGCGATCGCCTCCGAGGCTCGCGCGACGCGGCCCGACTGACCCGTCGCGATCCGTGCAGGTGCGTGTGTCTCCTACGACCCAACATCGGCACGCTCGCGCAGCCGGGGTCGTGTAGACTCCCCGGGAATGCAAGGCGGGCCAGCCATGCCTCTCGCGGAGGTCCTGCAGGCGTTGTCGCAAACGCCCAAGACGCAGGCCCAGCTCCGCGCCGCGTTGGCGACCACATGTGCACGGTGGCAGCTGCTCTCGGGTGAGGGAGACGAAGCCATCCGGCAGCTCGGGCACGCCCTGGAAATGGTGCCCGACCTGCGGCCGGCGATGCGGTTGCTGTATCGCATCTATCTCGACCGCGGCGACGTGCGCTCGGCCGTCATGTATCTCGACCAGGAGATCCGGGCGACCCGGCACCCCCGCGAAGCCGCGGCGCTGTACCGCGAGCGCGGCCAGTTGGTCGAGGCGCACTTTCACGATCTGGGCGCCGCGCAGCAGTGCTACCAGGCCGCGCTGAAGGCCACCCCGCGGGACCTCGCGGTCCTGCGCTCGGTGGAGCGCGTGCTGTTGGGGCGCGGAGACGTCTTCTGGCTGGCCGAGAACCTCGAAGCGCAGCTCGAGGTCGTCCAGGACGAGAAGACGGTCGCCGGCCTCCTGCACGAGCTGGCGCTGATCGAAGCCCGACACAAGGGTGACCACGCGCTGGCGGGGGACATGCTGCTGCATGCCCTCGAGCAGCTGCCCACGCACGCGGTGCTCGCGGCCGACCTGTTCCGAGTCGCCGAGGCCACGGGCGATGCGGCGCTGATGTTGCACGCCCTGGAAGCCGAAGCCGAAGGCCGGGACAAGGCCCATCGCGCCCCTCCCCTGGCCCGCGCATCGGTCGTGCTTCGCGAGCAACGGGAGCGCGGTGCAGCGCTCGACCTGCTCCGCAGCGCTGCCCACAGTGCCCCGCACAACTACTCGCTGTGGCGCAACCTCGAAGAGCTGGCCATGGCCACCAGCCGCTACGAGGTCGCCGCCGAAGCCTGCATCGGCCAGCTTCGGGCGATCTGCACCTCCGATGCGCCCTCCGATCCGGCGCCGCGTGCCGAGCTCTACTACCGCCTCGGCAAGCTGGCGCTGTTCCGGCTCGAGCGACCGCAAGAAGGTCTCGCCTCGATGCGTCGGGCGCTCAAGCTCAGCCCCGGCCACCCACCGACCCTCGAAGACACCGGCCGCTACCTCAACGCCGGCCAGATGTGGTCCCAGCAGCTCGAGTTCGTGAACTTCGAGATCGCCGCCGCGGGCGAGGCCGGCCTCACCCGTGAAGAGCTCGCGCAATGCCACCTGCGCGGCGGGCAGATCATGGAGGAGCAGCTCGGCGAGTTCGAGGGCGCCCGCAAGGCGTACCGCGAAGCGACCACCGTCGCGCCCAACTTCCGGCCGCCCCGCGATCGGCTCGAGCGCGTGCTGCATCACATCGGCGACACCGAGGGGCTCAAGCGCTACTACGCCGAGGAGCTTGAGCACGCGCAGACCCCCTCGCGGCGTTCGTTCCTGCTCTCGGCCCTCGGCCAGCTCCACTCGGGCGACGAAGACCCGTCCGAGGCGATCGCCTACCTTCAAGCCAACCTCGACGAGAGCGAGCAGCAGCCCTCGATGCAGCTCCTCGCCCGCCTGCTGGCCCGCGCGGGACGCCAAGAGGAGCTGCTCGGTGTCACCGAGCTGGAGATCGAGGAGACGAAGTCTCCGGCCCGTCGCGCCAAGCTGATGCACCGCGCAGGCGAACTCGCCCTGGCCCAAGGAGACACCCAGCGCGCCCGCACGCTGTTCGAGGGCGCCCTCGAGGCGGTCGACGATCATCTCCCCAGCCTGCAAGCCCTCGGCGCTCTATTGCGCGAAGAGGGCGATTGGCACAGCCTGGTCGACCTGCTTCGCAAGGAGCTGCTCTACGCCAACGACCGCACCCGCCAGGTCGGCCTGCAGCTCGAGGTCGCCAACCTGCTGTCGAGCCGCCTGGGACGGGACGAGGACGCGCTCAGCGAGCTTCAGGCGTTGTTGCGCCGCTGGCCTCGTCACCTGCCTGCGCTGCACGCCGCCGAGCGCATCGCCGCCCGGTTGGGCAAGGACGACCTGCAGCTGAGCCTGCTCGAACAGCACATCGGTGCGGTCGGTGGCCCCCGGACCCGAGCCCTGCTGCTGCACCGTGCGGCGAGGATTCGCGCCCGCAACGAAGACATGGCCGGCGCGATCCGAGACCTCGTGCGGGCCCTGGAGCTGTGGCCACAGCTGGGCGTCGCCCGGGCCCAGCTGTTGCGCATGTACGAGCAAGGCGGACGCCTCGCCGAACTGCAGGCCTTTGCCGAGGCGGGCATCAACGCCGAACGCGGTGCGTCCAACCGACGTGCGATGGCCCTGCAGCTCGCCGACATCGCCCCCAGCCCGGTCGTTGCGCTGCAGTACCTGGGCCCCTTGGTGGAGTCCGATCCACACGACGTCGTCTCCCAAATGCGGCTCGCGCGAGCCAGCTTGGACGCCGCTCGCCCCTCGCGTCAGGCGGGTGCACTCAGCGGGGCCGCCGAATCGCTGGCGAGCCGGGAGTCGGCACCCAGCGGGGTCGTGCTGTCCGCCCTTCGGTATCGGGCGGCGCGGGCCGAAGAGGCCGCCGGCAACCTCGACGAGGCGGACCAGGCCTACGCCCGGGTGCTCGACGACGACCCCGGACACGTGCTCGCCCAACGCGGACGCAAGCGCATCACCGCCCGCAAACGCGAACTCGCCGAAGCGCGCGACCTCGACGAGCTGCTCACCCGCGCCGACGATTCCACCGGATCCGCCCGCGCGGCCTTGCTCAACATGGCCGCCGAGCTGCACGAGCGCCGCCTCGACCTCGCCGCAGCACTCGGCCTGGTCGACCGAGCGTTGGAAGCCAGCGCCGACTTCACGCCCGCGTTGCATGCCCGCGCCCGCCTGCTCGAGCGCATCGGCAACGACGAAGCCCTCACCGCCGCGACCGAGGCCCTCGAAGAGCTCGCGCAACGGGCAGTGGAAGCAAAACACGCCGCTGCAGCCCTATGCCGGGCCGGCACGCTGGCGCTGCGCGCCGTGGCGCGAGGGGAGTCCAACCCGCGGGCGTGGAACCTGTTCTGTGCCGCCGCCCAAGCCGACCCCAACTCCACCCGGGCGTTGCGAGGCCTGATCCGCACCCGCAAGGAGCACGGTCTCGAAGGCGCGCCCCCGCTGGCGGAGGTCCTGCCCAAGTGCGTGCACGCTCTGCGTGAGCGCGGAGAGCTCGACGCGCGAACGCTCCGCGAGATCGGACAGCTCAGCGCCGAAGTCGACGGAGCGGAGGCCACCATCGCCTTGCTCACCGACTCCCTGCAGGCCGTGGACGCCGACGCCGGGCTGCTCGCCGACTTGGCCCAGGCCCACGCGCAGGCCGGCAACTGGGACTCCGTCGTCGAAGCGCTCGAGGGCTCGCTCGAGCAGGAGCCCTCCCCCGAGCGACGCGCGGCCCTGCACTACTACGCGGGCGAGGCCTACGAACGCACGGGCGCGGGTGCCGAAGCCGTCCGGCACTTCGTCGAAGCGGGCCGCGGTGGGTTTCATGCCGCGCACGCGTTGCGCTCGGCCGTGCGTCTGGCCGACTCCGCCGGGTTGCCCGAGGCTCACGCCGAAGCCCTGGAGCTGCTGGTCGGCGCAACCACGGGCAGCGCCCGCTCCCGCGCCTTGCATGCGCTCGCGCGGCTCAACCGCGGCACGCTGGGCCAACCGCAGCGCGCGGTGGAGCTCTTGCGGGACCTCCTGCAAATGTCCCCCACGGACACCACGGTCATCGAAGAGCTGCGCGACCTGCTCGGAGAACTCGACCGCGCCGACGAAGGCGGGGCCGTGCTGCTCGCAGGCATCGCGCACCACCGTTCTTGGCTCCGTGCGGGCAGCCCCGATGCACTCGACACGGGCCCGCTCGAAGGGCTGCGCCGCCTGTTCTCGGCAATGCACGACACCACAGGCGTCTATCTGTCCGCCTGCGTGCTCGAAGCGCTCAGCCCCGAGCCGCCGGCCGCGGGGCTACGCCCCGATGATCTGCAGACCGAGCGCTGGCCCCTGCCCTCGTCCACCGAAGGCCGACCACTGGAGAGCATCGCTGCCGACCTGGATCACTCTGGGGCGCTCGACCTGCTCCGAGAAGGCGCCTACTACTTCGGCGGCCTGCCCTTCGAGCCCGCCGCACCGCCGCGGCGGCCCTCCGACGCCTTGCCGCCGAACAACGCGGTCGTCATGGTCGCGCAGTCGCTCGCGCGGGCGCTGGGCCTGCCGACGCCGTTGGTGTTCTTCGACGAAGGGGCCGAGGACGACGTGCGCACCTCGCTGGTGCCCGCCCCCAGCCTCGTCGTCGGGCGACGCGTGGCCGGCAACCCGGCAGACCCTGCGATTCGCGACCTGCTGGGGCGTGCGCTGTTCCGGCTGGCGACCGGGGGAGACGCGGTGCATCAGCACACCACCGACGCCCAGCTCACGACGCTCGTGCTCGCCCTGTGCCGCGCGACCGGCCAGGACGTCGACCACCTGCTCGCGATCGAGCGCTTTCAACAAGACTTCGACCCCGAACTCGCCGGTCGGCTCGCCGAGGCCCTGCCCGAGGAACACGTGCTCGAGGACCTCGTCGACTTCGCCCGCGCCTTCGCGAGCAACGGCGACCGTTTCTACGCCACACGCCTGCGTGCGGGGTTCATCGCAGGCCAAGACCGCGCGGGTGCGGCGTGTGCCGGCGATCCCCGCCCCGCCCTCAACACCGCGATGGGCGAAGGCCCGATCGTCCGCGTTCGTGCGCTGATCAGCTATCTCGTGTCCGATGATCATCTGAACCTGCGGCGCGCGCTCGGCTACCACCTCGGAGGTGCATCGTGAGCCAGTTACGCCAATCCGGGGCCCGCAGCGAGGGCGATGTCTTGGACCTCACGCACCTGGTCGAGGAACTCGACGGGGCCGCGCCTCCGCCCAGCCTCGAAGGCGACCCCTCCCGGCTGTGGAAGATGACCTCGGGGCTGCACGCCAGCCTGCTGTCGACCTCGGTCCCCTTGGGCGCCGCCGAGTCGTGGCAGAACCTGGCCGAAGAGCTCGCCGCCGAGAGTCAGCACGTCAAGGACCACGAGCTTCGTTCGGCAATGTTGTTCGAGGCGGGCCGCCTGTTGCTCGAACGCCTCGGCCGACGAGAAGAGGGCGAGCTGCTGCTGCGCCGGGCCGAGTCCGACCTGGCCGCGCAACTGCTCGAGGACGGCGACCCGCAGAGCCAGACCGACGCCGAATCGCGGCACCACGGGTCCTTGGCCCGCCAGCTCGCCGAGCTCGAGTCGCTAGCCAAGAACACCCGCGAAAACCCCAGCGCGCGCGCGGCGGCCTGGGTCGAGTTTGGCCAGCTGTGCGAGGAGCGAACCTCGGCGCACACCAAGGCGCTCGAGGCCTACGAAGCGGCGATGCTGCTGGTCCCCGCGCACCCAGTCGCGGTCCAGCTCGCAGCCGAACGAGCCGTCCTCTTGGGCAACACGACCAAGGCCCGGGAGTACCTGCGCATCGTCGCGGACCAGACGCCCGACGGCCCGTTTCGCGCCAGCATGCTGCTCGACCTCGCCGCGCTCGCGCCCGATGACGACACCAAGCGCGCGTTGCTGGACGAAGCCCGTGCCGCAGATCCCCACCAGGACACGGTGCTGCGCGAGCAGGCACGCCTGGCCGGCGCGTCCGAGGAAGACTTGGGCGAGCTCTACCACCAGCTCGCCGGCATCATCGACGACCCGGTCTCGTCCAGCGTCGCGCGGCACCTGGCGTTCCTCAGCCGGGCCGAGACCCACGCGCCCGTCGACGACCTCGTCACCGAGCTCACCCAAGCCGCCGACGCCACCGAGGACATCTCCGAGATGCTCGCCCCGCTGGCCGAGGTCGCGCTGTACGTCGAGCAGCAGGCGTGGGCCGGCCTGGACTCCGAGAGTTCGCTGGATCACGAGGCGGTGCTGCCCAAGCTGGCATCCGCGCTCGACGACCCGCGAGAGCAGGCCTTGGTGCAAGAACGCCTCGCACGGGTTCACCTGGCGCACCTCAAGGCCAACAATCCCGCGTGGCCCCGCCAGCTCGACGGCTCCGATCCGGAGCTTCGCGATGCCCTGGCACCCGTCGCCGAGAGCCTCGAGAAGCGGCTGGGATTCTGCCTGGCGCGGCTGCCCGAACACCGCTGGGTGCAGCAGGCGATGGCCGAGGTGCTCGAGTACCGTCAGAACCCGGCCGCCTTGGTCACGCACCTGCAGGAGTGGGCCCGTGCCCAATCCGCCGGCCCCGGCCGGGCGGCGATCCTGCTGCGCCTGGGCGAAGTGCACGAAACGCTGCGGCGGGACCTGCCGCGTGCGGCCGAGGTCTACGAACTCGCGGTCGCCGAAGACCCCGACAACCCCAACTGCTTGCGCTCGCTGGGCCGGGTCTACGAAAAGATGCGCCGGTGGCCGCAAGCGGTCGAAGCCCTGCGACGCCAAGCCCGTGAAGCCACCGACGAGCCCGAACGCCTGGCGGCGCTGCGGCGGGTGGCCTCGTTGTCCGAGCAAGAGCTCGGCGACATCGACCTTTCGATCTCGGCGCTGCAAGAGGTTGCCGCGCTCGACCCCGAAGACCTGCTGACGCTGTACCAGCTGGCCACGCTGTGTCGAAAGGCGCGGCGCCCCACGGTGCTGATCACCGCGCTGCAGATGCTGGTCGACCGCATCGACGACGACGTTGCCCGCACCGCGTTGCTGGTCGAGCTCGGTGAGGTCCAAGAGCTGCAGCTCAAGCAGCGCGGGGCCGCCCGTCAGTGTTACGAGCGCGCCCTGGCGCTCACGCCCGGCTACACCCCCGCCTTGCGGGCCCTGAGCCGCCTGTATCGCGACAACGGCGACCTGGACGACCTGGTCCGCCTGCTCGACCCCGAGCTCGACAACGTCACCGACCCCGCCGTGCTCGCGCTGAAGGCGGGCCGGGTGTGCTTCGAAGAACTCGGCGATGCCCAGCGCGCGATCGAGTCGCTGCGCAAGGCGTACGAAACCCACCCCGACCTGGTCCCGGCCCGAGAACTGCTGCTGCAGATGCTCACCGCCACCGGCCAGATCAAGCAGGCGTACGACCTGTTGCGGTCGGTCGAGCCGCCCACCAGCACCGCGCTGTGTGCCGACTACCACTACCGTTTGGGCCTGCTCGCCGAAGCGACGGCACGCCAGGAAAAGGGGCCCTCACAGCGTCGGGAACCCTCGGCGCTCGAAGATGCGGCGCTCCAGCACTACCGCGCGGCGCTCAACCAGCAGCCCGACCACGGCCTGGCGTACGAACGCTCCCGGCGTCTGCTGGTCAGCTATCACGATGCGCCCAACGTGGGGCGGCTGCTCGAGGGCGCCATCACGGCCGACGCCGATGGGTCCCGGGCCACGCACCTGGTGCACCTCGCCCGCCTGCGGGCCTCGTCCGGTGATACGACCGGCGCGCGCAAGGCCTACGAAGACGCGCTGTCCGCCCTGCCCGACGACCCCATCGTGCGTCACGAGCTTCAGGGGCTGCTGCGCATGGTCGGCGACCGCAGCTCCCTGCCCGCGCTGCACCTGCGAGCTTCCAAAGACACCAAGGACACTCACCTGCAGGCCACCCTGCTCGTCGAAGCGGCCGAGCTGCTCCTGTCGACGCAGGCGGTCGAAGACCGAGCGCTGGCGGGTGAGGCCATTCTCTCGGCCTTGCAGGTCGACCCCGGCAACCCCTACGCCGTGCGCCACTTGGAGCGCTTGCTCAGCGAACCTGGGTCGCCGTTCGCGATCAAGGATGCGGTCAGTGCTCGCGCCGTGCGGGCCCAGTCCGACGCGGAACGGGCGATCTTCTACGTTGAAAGCGCGGAGCTCCTGGAGCGCGTCGGCGCGTGGAGTCAGGCCCGCCGGGCCTATCTGGCGGCCAAGAGTGCCCTGCCCAACCTCGCCCCGGCCGAGCTGGGCCTGCAGCGCACCTCCTCCGAGAAACGCCGCGCCTCGTCGGCCACGCAGACCCGCACCTCGATTCACGTGTTGCTCGCCGATGCTCGCGATGCGGTCGTCAAGGCCGGACGTGGGGACGAGGACGCCCGGCGCACTGCGGTCGCGCGGCTGTCCGAGGTGTTCGAGCGCGACCCGCAAAACCGCGACGCCATCGGCCTGGCACGTACGCTGGCCAATCACCCCGGCGACGCCAGCGGGGTGCTCGACCTGCTGCGCAACGCCTTTTCGGGCATCGCGGAGAACGACCTCCGTTACGAGGTGGGCCTGTTCCTGGGAGAGAACGCGGCCACCACGGCCGAAGCCGTCTCCTACTTCAACGCCGCCGCAGCCGCCAAACCCACCGGGCGACGCGCCCTGCGGGGCTTGGTCAACGCCTACCGCAAGCTGGGCGACGACGCTCGAGCGGCCAACGCCACCGAAAAGCTGCTCGATCTGTTCGAGCCGGGCGAGCCTTCTGCAGTCGACCTGCGCATGGGCTTGGCCAACTTCCTCTCGGCCAAGGTCGAAACCCTGCCTCGCGCCCTGCACCACGGCCGCGTGGTGCTGCAGGCCCGGCCCGACGATCCACGCGCGGTCGGCCTGATGGTCGACCTGCTCGAACGCGCCAAGAAACCCGCCGAGGCCGCGGCGCTGCTCGATCGCATCATCGGCCGCGAGCGCGACCGCCAGCGCCTGCACGACCTGTATCTGCGCAAGGCCAAGCTCATCAGCAACACGCCGGGCGGAGACCGTGCCGCCTTGGCTGCGGTCGAACGCGCCGCCGCGTTGTCCCCGGGCAACCGCGATACGATCACGCTGCTCATCGACCAGCTGTCGAAGGTCGGCGACACCGATCGTGTCGCCACCTACCTGGCGCCGGTGCGTTCGGCTCTGGCCGCCAACATCGCCCGGGGGGCAATCTCGCTGCGCGACCTCAACCTGCTGGGCAAGGTCGCCGCGCCCCGCAACGTCGCCCTCTCTCGCGTCGCCCGGGACCTGATGGTCTGCCTCGACCCCGCGACCGAAGCCAAGATCCCGATCGCCACCCTGGCCAACATTCCCACCCTGCAGAGCGTCCTGGGCGACCCCGCACGGCGCCGCACGCTGCTGGCCGACGGCGAACCCCCGGCCCTGCACGCACTTCTGCAAGCGCTCGACCCGGTGGTGGCTCGACTGCCTCGCGAGTTCCCGGACATCGACCCCGAGAAATCGGAGCCCGTGCCCGCCAGTGTCGAAGCGCCACCGCTCAACGCCTGGGCGCGGCGTCTCGCCGACGCTCTGGGTTTGCGTCCGCCTCGCCTGGCCGGGTCGCGCACCCACAACTCGGCCCTGCTCATTCAGGACCCGGTCTGCACGGTCCGACTCGGCGCCAACCTGTGGCTGCAGGGTGACCCCGTCGCGTGGCATGGCGCCATCGCGCTGGCTGCCGCCCGCAGCCTGCTCGCCGCGAGCCGCTCGCGCGCCCTTTCGCCGCCCAACCTCGACCTGCTCATCGCGGCATGCTTCGAGGTGGTGGACGTCTTCAACCCCACGACCGCCGAGCCCGACCCGCAGCGCCTTCGCACCGTGGTCGGCAGCCTGCGCAACACCCTGCCCCGTCGCCAGCGCAAGGCGGTCGAGGGGGCCTGCCAGGCGCTTGCGAGCCACGCGTTCGATGCCGGGGTCACCGCGCGGGCCACGACCGCCACCGACCTCCGGGTGGCCGCGGTGCTGGTGGGCACCCCCGGCCCCGTGCTCGCGGCGGCCTGTCTGCTCGACGGCGTGGTCGGTGGTGCGCTCAAGCAACGTGTGGGCCGCTCCAAGCTCGCCCGCGACCTGATGGCGTGGATGCTGAGCGACGACCACCTGCAGACCCGTGAACGAGCCCTGCGCGGCTGAGCTGGGTTCAACCACGACAAAGCCCCCGGCGCCACTCTCACGAGGGGCAGCGGGGGCTCGCGTACCGGAGGCTGAGCTCGCTCAGGCCTGGCCGGCTTGCGCGGCGGCCTGCGCTTGGGCACGTGCGACCGCTTCGGGTCCGCCCATGGCGCGCAGCAGGCTTGCGACCTGGTAGCCGAGCAGGCGGGGCGCGAACGCCAGACCTTCGGGGGCGTCGGCACCACGCAGGGCCTTGGCCCAACCGTAGGCGGCCTGAGCCTGGCCTTTTTCGCCTTCGAGCCAGCAGTGCACGGCCATGTCGTCGAGCGCGTTGGCCAGGGTGCCCTGCAGACCCTTGCGTGCTTCGTCGTCGCCTTCGACGGACTGGGCGAGCAGCGCGAGCCGGTCTTCTTCTTTCTCGGGCTGAGGCTTGTCGCCGTGAATCTCGGCGGCCTTTTCGAGCATCGAGTCGAGGGTGATCATGGGCGGCCAGTTGGGAATGCCCAGCGAGATCATCATCGCGTCGACACCGTCGTCCGCCACGCCCGCATCATCGGAGAGCGCCTCGCCGAGGAATGCCGAGGCGGGACGCTCGGCGGGGGTGTCCCCGAGCATCGAGAGCGCCTGGTCGAGGGAGCGCGGCACCGGGTAGCCGGCGGCGATGGTTTGCTCGCGGGCCCAGCGAATGCGCCCCTTGAGCCACTCCACCGAAACCGCGCGGGACTCGGTCTGGCGCGACCAATCTCGCAGCAGGCGAGCACGCTGGCCGTCGGTCTGCTGGTACGCGTTGAACTCGGCGACACGATCGTCGGGGGTGATGGCGCCCGAGAACAGGCGCGCACCGTCGGTGTCGTGCGGCTCGCTCAGCAGGAAGCGCAGCACGCCGGGAGTGCTGCGGGTGTCGACGTGGGCGGTGGGCTCGAGGTCGCCGCGCATCTTCTGAAGCGCGTCGCCCGTGCTCCACGACTGCGAGGCCTCGGGGATCTCGACGCCCTTGCTGCGCAGGGTGTGCAGCGCCTTGCGGACGGCCTTGCGGACCTTCTTGTCCGCGTGGTCGCGGTGCTCGACCAACGCCGCAGCGTCGCGAGCCTCGAGAAGCTTGGGGATCTGGTCCAGCAAAGCGGTGGCGTCGGCCATGAGCGAGCGGAAATACTACATCCCCCAATCACGCGCAAACGTGGCCGTGAGGTTGGCTCCGGTGCCCCAGCGGGCTCGCCTCCACGCGGCATCCGAGAGCAGCTCCCACGCCAGCGCCGTCCGCACGATCCGCAGGCCAATGCCCGGTACGGAGGGGACTTCGGGGTCTTCCGCAGGGTCCTGGACCAGGTCCGTGTACTCCTCCTTGCGCCCCGGGCCGAGCACCAGCTTGTGCTGGCCCACCACGAGCGCCCGCGACCCGTCGCCCAAGAAGGCGCCCACGGCCTGCGGCGGCGGCTGGGGATCGTCGATGACCGGGAGCAGCGATCGGCCCTGCCAACGGTCGGGGCTGGCAATGCCCTGCAGGTCGAGCAACGTCGGCGCGAGGTCGAGCAGGTCGACGGGCGCGGCAACGCGGCCCGCCGCCAGCAACGAGGGAGCCCGGATCGCCAGCGGCACCCGCAGGCTCTCCTCGAACAAGGTGCGCGCATGGCCGGCGCCGAGGTGCTCGTAGAACTCCTCGCCGTGCACCCCCAAGAAGACGACGATCGCGTCGTCGAGGCGCCGTTCCTTTTCCAGCCAATGCACGAGCTCGCCGATCGCCTCGTCGACCACCTGCAGCTCGCCGCGGTACAGCCGGCGCATGTACGCCAACTCTTCGGCGGACGGTTCGGTCTTGCCGAGGCGCACTCGACCGACCCAGATGTGGGTCAGGTGCGGCAACGGGGACCCCGCGGGCGGCGTGGTCTCCCGGACCAGCTCGCGCGGCGGCTCGTAGGGCGCCTGCGGGTCGTTGACGTTGACGTGCATGTACCAACGCCCCGCCTTGCCTTCGAGACGCTCGATGGCGTCGGCCAGCACCGCGGTGGCGCGCGGAGCATCGACGACGTCGGCCAACACACCGTGCGCATCGATGCCTTGCAACAAGCCGCGAGCTTCGTTGACGTCGGTGTTGGCCGTGGACTGCACCCTCACGTAGCCGCCGCGCTCGAGCGCCTCGGGCAACAGCACCTGGTTGCCCGCGATGAACGTGCCGCGCACGGTCAGGTGCCGCGGGGGCGCGACGGAGGTGAGCCAAGCCGCGTGACTGGGCACCGCCGCCGGCGACGGGGCGTAGGCTCGCTCGAACACCAGCGACTCGGACAGAAAGGACTCGAGGTTGGGCAGGCTGGGTCGGCGGCGAACCTCAAGCGCGTCTTGTCGCATGCCCTCGACCGTCACCACGAACACATCCCGTGGCGCACGAGGACGCCGGTCGACCGGGATCGACCGAGGCACGTCGATGCGGGCCTGCGACACGGACGCTTGCGCACCTGTCCCTCGCACCGCGATCTCGAGCCGAATCGGACGACCGCCCCACCCCGAAAGGTCGGCCCGCACGTCCTGGCCCGACTCCCGCAGCGGCTCGTCCACGAGCCGGGTGGGAGCCTTGCCCGCCGCGTGGTCCTCATCGGTGCTGACCGAGACCGACACCGCGCCCTGTCCCGCAACACGCAGCGCGAGGCGAGCGCGGGAGGGCGGCACCAGGTAGTAGGCCAGTCCGGTGCCCTCGGCGAGCACCAGCCCCCCCGCGTCCCGCGACGCTCGGACACTGAGGGTGTCGGCCTGTGCATCCTTGGGGGCGCTGACGGTGATGGCGTCGCGCCGCTGAGCACCCGGCGGCGGACTCTTGATGCGCGCATGGGGCCCGACGACGACCCGCGAGACCGCCGCCGCGACATCACCGTTGTCGGCATCGAGGTTGCGAAAGAACAGCCGCACGCGGTTCTCGCCCGGGTGAATGCCGTCGGCCGGCAGCGAGAACGTGCGGCGGGCCCACTTGTCCTCGAGCACCAGGTTCGCCAGCGGCCGCTCGTTGAGCAGCACGGTCATGCTCTGCTTGGCGACGAGCGGCTTGACCTCGATCGCCATCGCGAGGCCTGGGACCTCGTCGACCGTGGGGTTGGCGGCCGGACTGAGCGGGCCATCGAGCGGGATGTCGAGCGATGCGCTGCGCCCCACGACCACGCCTGCCACCTTGTCGCCCACCGTCTCCGAGAGGCGCCACGCGGTCCGGGTGCCCAACGACAGATGTTTGGTCGCCGTCTTGGCGCCGAGATCGATCTCGAGCGCGCCGAAACGCGAGACCGCGGCGCTGGGCCTTTGGTCCAGCAGGTCGAGCCACAAGTCGGTCCCTGCGACCGAGGCCACCGGAGCCGGGGGCTGGGTCTCGATCGGCGGTATCGCGGGACCTTCGGAGGACGCCGGTGGGCCGTCGTCACCGCAGCCGAGCACGTTCAGCGCGAGGACGGCTGCGCACGCGCATCTCCAGAACCGGCGTCTCATGCCCGAGGCAGGGTACGCCCCTGTTGGCCCCACGCCAGGGCCATGGCCAAGATCGACGCAGCGCCCACTGCAGTGCCGATCCACGCCCCCATGCCGCACCGCGCGGCCGCCTCGACCCAGACGAGCATGCCGAGCACGCCGAGCATGCCCGCGGCCAACATCGTCCCGCCCTTGCCCGACGAGCGCCGGTGATCGAACACGACGAGCACGAGGCACAGCGTCACGACACCGGCCCCGACCGCCACCGCGGCATCGGGCAGCGCGAGCGCCAACGCCGTCACGGCACTGCCGACCGGGCCGTCTCGCACCGCGGCCTGCCACGGCACGGCAACGAACGCATCGGGCCATGCAACGGCCGCGTCGAGCAGCTGCGCCGCGACTCCGGCAACCGCAAACCCGACGCCCATGCGCCCGAAGAAACGCATCGCACCGAGTCCGAGCGCCAACGCGAGCATTGGGATCCAGGGCACGGCTCGCACACGCAGCGGGTGCTCGGCCCGGAGGTTCCACCCCTGCCGAAACAGGCCTCCGCGCATTGCGACGTGGGTGTCATCGGCCACGACCTCCACCCGAATGATGCCCAAGCCGTCGGTCACCCGTTCGAAGCCCTGGTGCTCGTCGACCGCCGCCTCGACCGCGGGCGCCACCCACAGTGGCCCGCCCTCTTGGTTCACGCGCACCGGAAGGCGTGACCGCGCGTCGTCGCTGGGCTCGAGTCCGGCCAGACGTGCGAGCTGCTCGACCAGTCGCTGTGACCGTTCGACGCCGGCGTCGGGCAACGCGGCCGCCGCACCGAACGCGGACAGCACCAGCGAGAGCACCGCGGCCACGATGACCACGATGGGACCTCGACCCCTGACCGACTCCGTCGACACCAGCTCTACGGTGCCACGGGCGCAGGCCCGAGATCGAGACCCAGAACGACCCGAACCAGGTCCGCCTGTCCTTCGAGGACGACATCGGGCTCGATGGGTGCCCAGCGTCCCCACATTGGCGCCACGGTGGCGGGACGCTGCACGATGAGGCCCCGCAGCGACTCCGCTTGAGCGGTCTTCGATGCGCTGGCCATTTCGACGAGCGCCGCCCAACCGACCCTGCGAGCCTGTACACCACCCACCGCGAGCAACGAGATCGCCATTCTCCGCCGCACAGCCCAGTCCCGGGCCGACGTCGCCAACGCCTTGCGCGTGGCCTCGAAGCTCCGCGGGTCGGCAAGGGAGACGAGCGCGGGTGGAAGGGACGTCAGCCGCCCCTCCCGCACGTCATCGGCCATGCCCTCGTCGTGCAGGCCACTGCCCGCAGCCGGCGTCGCCTCGGAGCGCAGCCGCGCCAACGCTCTCGGATGACGCTGCTCGAGGGTCTCCGCCCCGCCCAGGGCATCGACCAACCGCGCTCGCGCATCCGGATCCAGGCGCGCGGGCAGCCCGTCGGTGAGTACGGCCTGCAACAGCGCGTGCTCGGCCTGCCAGCGTTGCACATGCGGAGTCGGGTCGAGGAAGTCGAGCACGTGCCGCGCGGTGGTCTCCTTGCCCTGCGGCAAGTCCTGCCCCCAGGAGACAGCAACGTCGCCGAGCGTGACCAACAGCATGCGTTGGTGAATCGCCCGGTTGGTCGCGCCCGGCATCAGCAACAACGCCTCCCGCAGCGCGCGAAGTTCGAGTTCCCGCGCGTCGGTTTCGGCCGCAAATCGAGCGAGCTCCAGCCAAACCTCGCGCGGAGAGGCAGCTTCGCCCGCGGCAGCCGTTGCGAGCATGAACCCGCGGTCGAACTGATCGGCCACGAGCGAGAGCTTGGCGTGCGTCACCAGGTCCGAGGCGGCGTTCATCTCCGGGGCGTGCGAGAGCGAATCCGACAAGCGCGCGGCGGGCAACGAGAAGTCGCCGTGCACCATCGCCGGCAAGGCGATGTCGGCGGCACACCAGCTGCGCAGATCGGAGGCAATGGCGGCTGCCAGCGCCTCACCCACCCCTGGCGCATCGAGGCCGGCTCGGGCGGTACGCAGGGCCTCCGCCAGCGGACCCACGGCGTCGGGGACGGTCAGCTCGGCCACCGTCGGACAGCCGCGCGTGGCCGCGGCTCGAGTGCGACGCGCGAGCGACCAGTCCAGCAGCGAAGCCCGGGTGCGCTCCACCCAGTCCTCCCCCATGATGCGGGTCACCGTGCCCAGGTCCTCGTCCTCGCGGCACGAGCCGTCACACATCGCACGCGCCAACACGACCGCGGTCGCGGCAGCGGCCCGCAACGCGACGACATCGGCGACCGCACCGCTGTCGAGCAACGCCAGCGCGTGCCACGGACGCCCCCACCCGATCGCTTCGATCACCGCGTCGCGACCCAGGCGATCGACCGCTTCGATCCCTGCGTCGCCCCCCGCACGCAACGCGCGAAGCGTCAGGTCCAGCGCCAGGTCGTGTTTGCCCGCGGCCTTGCGCAGACGTGCGGCCACCAACGCGGCCTCGAGCGTCCCCGCGTCGATGGGCAGCCGCTCGGACCAATGCCGCACCCTGGCCGGTGGCGGGTCGTCGGGTGCGGTCTGAGGCTTCGGGGGTCTCCACCGCGATGCGTGGCTCAGCTCGGCGGTCGTGATGTCGCCCTGTGCGGCGTACACCCGCCACCCCGACACATCGGGAATGCGCAGCGCTTGCTCGGTCCAGCGGTCGAGTTCCCGATCCCCTGCACGGCCCGGCGCGCGTGGCATGTCGGACAGCACCGGGGCCAGACGAAGTTGTGCGTACGCGGCAACGGGACCGGCCGCCGACATGACCGCAGGGGCCAGGTCGGACCACGACTGTCCACCGACCCACGCGCGGACCGTGTCGTCTTCGAGCAAGGCCAAGCCCAAGCGTCCCTGTGCCTCGGCTTGCAGCTGTTCGACGAGCAAGGCGGGTGGAAGCTGGCGCTGCTGACGGGCCACGAGCTCCGCCACTGCGCGGGGGGACCGGCCGCGTGCCGATTCGAGGGCCGGCTCCAACCCCTCGGCGGAGTCCGGCGTCTCGCACGGTTCCGGGCACCGCCCCGACTCGATACGGGCGTCGACCAGCGCCTGCGCGGCGGCGTCGGCCTCGGCTGCCAACGCCGCATCCCCCGGCTCGTCGCTCCCGCAGATCAGCCGGACCCGCCGCATGTCGAGGTCTGCGGCCTCGCCCTCCTCCGCATGCAGATAGGCTCGGGCGCGCTCGCGAAACAGACCGCAAACCTCCGCGCGCCCGTGCAGCGCGTTGCGGTCGTGGGTGAGTACCCGGGCGTAGTGATGGGCTGCGAGGCCGCGCCACCCCAGCGTGCGCTCGAGATCCGCCAGTGCGATGAGCGAGGCGACCTCCCCTCCCCGCCGGTAGTCGAGCAGCAGGGTGTCGAGGGCCTGCGTGTCGCGGCCGAGCGCATGCAAAGAGACCGCGTAGGCCCGCGCCGCGCGACGTTTGGGCCGGAAACGAGCCCGCTCGGCTCGCTCCACCACCTCGGCGTGTTTGCCCTGCGCGGCGAGCTTGGGCAGTCGGTGATGACAGCCCAATGGCAAGACCAGGGCCAACAACCCGAGCGCGCCGGCGAGCTTCAGTCGCATGCCAGCCCGGACTTCCCCCCGAAGGTCTCACTGAGGGTATCGAGCAGCGCCTGGTCGTCCTTGCGCAGCGAGTCGCGATGCCCATGCGCAAAACACAGGAACTCGATCGCGGGGTCCGGGTCGTCCATCGCGATGTACGCCTCGGCGACACGCAGGTGGTTGCGTGGATCGTCGGGCCGGGCTTCGACCAGGTCCTCGAGCATCGTCAGCCCGTCCTCGGCGTCGCCGTGGTCGACCAAACGCCCCGGCGCCATGACGTACAGCGTGCCCAACATGCGGGTCGCCGCGCCCTCGTCGTACTCGGGCTCACGTTCGAGCGCGAGACGAGCAAACGTCTCGGCCTCGGTCACGAGCTTGCCCGCCCCCACGCCACGCAGCTCCGCGACCCGGCCAGCCAATGCGGCCCGGGCGAACGCGTAGTCGGCCGTGCCGTCGTCCTTGGCTCCGGACACGGTCTCGTAGGCGCGCTCCCGATCCTTCTCGGACGCGGTGCCGGCTTCGATGTCGGCCTCGAGCGCCTGAAGAATGCCCAGCGCATCGATCGGAGCGGCGGGTTCGGATCCAGCGGTCCCCGTCGGCGGTGTGCTGGCAGACGAAGCCTTGCACGCAGCAAGAGCGCCGAGCGTCAGGACGAAGAGGGAACGGGCGAACACCCCCGGAGTCTGCCAAAAGCGCCCCGTGGGGGCCACCGAGCCTCCACGAAAGAACCCCGCCGGCATGATGCGGACGGGGTTCTCGATGCGCGAGGCGCTGGGCTCAGCCGCCGTACGCCTTTTCGTACTCGGCGAAGGCGTCTTTGCCCGCCGACTCGAGCTTGATCGACGTGGCCTCACACGCGGCCTTGCCCTCGCCGCCGCACACCGTGTCGAGCGCCTTGGAGAAACCGCCGCGCTGCTTGTCGTCGGCGCTGGGGAACGCGGCGACGACCATCGACGGCAGCGACTCCGACGACCACACGGGGTGAACCTCGAGACCTCCATCGAGATGCTGCAGCTCCATCAGCTGCGCGTCGTCGATGAGGGCACATTCCACATCGCCCGCGATGACCGACTTGAGCGTCTTGACGGGGCGGCGCGTGTCGACGACCTCGAACTCGCCGAGGTCGAAGTCATCGCCCGAGACGATCGCGTCGATGAACGTGCCGTCGCTGTGGTTGGTGCCCAGGCTCTTGCCCTTGCAGCCCGGCAACGACAGCTGGTTCTTCGACACGACGAAGAACTGATGCCCACCGCCGCTTTGGATGTCGGCTTTGCCCAGCACCGCGAGCTTGTGTTTGGTGCGCAGTGCCAGGTAGGCCGACAGCGACAGGATGCCAAACTGCGGCTTGGTCTCGGCGATGTAGCGCTCGGCGGTGCTGCGCCGGGTGACGTACTTGCCAGCCGCGGAGTCCCAGCCGACGGTCTTTGCGATCGCACCCACGAGGTCGTCGATGTAGCCCTGCGCCGCGCTGGCAGAGCCGGTGGCGTTCTCGCGCAACACCATGAGGTTGACGCTCGCGGACGAGGACTCGGGCTCTTCTGCCGCGGCGACACTGGGGGCAGCGACGCAGGCGGTGAGGCAGACGGCAGCGAAACGACGGGAGAGAGACGTGGAGGTCATGAAAACGCTCGGGTCGAAATGGGCGCGTGGCCCGGCTCGTTTAGACGACAGGCCCTGCACCCTATGCAAACAGGCTTCTGCGCCACTGCAAATGACCGGAATCACAAAGGTTCGTCAACGTACGTGAACTCGCGGCCACGGGCATCGCGGTAGACGCGCTTGTTGCCGTCCCTGCGCACCAATCGCTCCGGCGTGAGCGTCACCTTGCCGCCGCCCCCGGGGAGATCGACGACGAGCTGAGGGATCGCCAGCCCGCTGACCCGCCCTCGCATGGCGTCGAGGATCTCGACCCCCGCATCGACCGGGGTGCGCAGATGGGCGGTGCCCCCCACCGGGTCGCACTGCAGCATGTAGTAGGGGCGCGCCCGGTGCCGCACCAGCCAACGGTTGAGCATTTCGACGGTCGCCGGGTCGTCGTTGATGCCGCGCAGCAACACCATCTGGTTGCCGACGTTGAAGCCTGCATCGGCGAGGCGAACCAACGCGGCCCCCGCTTCGGGCGTGCATTCGGCCGGATGGTTGAAGTGGGTGTGCACGTAGATCGGGTGAAACGGCCGCAACGCCTCGAGCAGCTCCCCCGTGATCCGCTGTGGCAACGTGACCGGGTTGCGCGTGCACAGCCGCAGCACCTCGACCGACTCGATCGCCCGCAAGCGTTCGCAGATCTGCGCTAGCCGGCGGTCGCTGAGACTCAGCGGGTCGCCCCCCGAGATGAGCACGTCGCGAACCTCGGGCGTGCGCTCGAGGTAGGCATACGACGCCTCGAACATCGCGGTGGCCGGTGCGCTGTCGACATCGCCCACCTTGCGCTGCCGGGTGCAGTGCCGACAGTACACGGGGCAGTTGTGCGTCACGTAGAGCAGCGCGCGGTCCGGGTAGCGATGGGTGAGGATCGGCGTGACAGCGTGGTCGTCTTCGGCAAGCGGATCGACCAGGTCCCACGGCGTCGTGCGCAGCTCGTCGGCATGCGGCACCGCTTGGCGCCGCACCGGACAGCCCGGGCCTGCGATGAGCGAGAGGTAGTACGGCGTGATCGCAAACCCGAAGGCCTCAGCTCGGGCTTCGATACCCGTGCGCTCGTCGTCGGTGAGCTCGATCAGCTCGGACAACGCCTCGAGCGTCGTGACCCTGGAGCGCATCTGCCAGCGCCAGTCGTTCCACGACGCATCCGGCACCCCTTCGTAGGCGGGGTGCCGAGACGATGTCGTGGGCACACGGGGAGCGGTCGGCGCGGTCACGTCGCGCGAGTATGCGACCTCGTGGCCCAGAACGCGACGACACCCACCGCGCTCACGACGGCGGCCACCGCAACCGGATACGCCGCCTCACCGAGCAGCGCACCGGACCAAGCCTCCGACGAGGGCAGCAGCGACAGGCTCGCCGCCCACGGAGAGGCGGCTTCCGCCGCGCGGTCCGCCGCCACGTCGAACACCCGCGGCGACGCCCAGCGATAGACGATCACGCCGACCACGGCCGCGGCGACATGAAAGCCGAGCAGCGTGGCGACACGCATCAACGGCGAGACGCCCGTCCAGCCGAGCGGCTCCGGCAACGCATCCAACACCCGCGCGGTGAAGAACGCATCTCGCGGACCGGGCTCGGCATCGGCGCGCAACGCCTCGAGCGTTTCGTCGAGGCCCTCGCGCGCCTGGTCGGAACCCTCGCCCCGTGGATCGAACGCGTCCAGATCGAGCTCGTCGAGCAATGCGACGAGCCGCCCGCCGGCTGCGTCCACGTCGTGCTCGGTGTTGGTGCCCATATCGCCGAAGACTCGAGAATACTGCCGGAGGCGGACTACTGCGCGCTCATCCGCTCGCGAAGGAGCTTCTTGGCTCGGTGCAGGTGGGTCTTCACCGTGCCGAGGGGAACGCCGAGAATGTCGGCGATCTCGGGGTAGCTCACCTCTTCGAGGTAGTAGAGCACCACCACCGCTCGGTAGCGCTCGGGCAGGGTTTCGATGGCCGCCGACAAGTCGCGGCGCAGGTCGGCCCGAGGGGCGCTGAGCGCCGACTCGGGGGCGACGGCCGCCGCGACGTAGTCCTCGGGAAGCTCGCAGAAGCGGCGCACCCGGGTGCGGTTGTTGAGATAGACGTTGTAGGCGATGCGATACAGCCAGGTTCCGAACGCCGAACGGCCCTGGAAGCCCACCAGACCCCGGTAGGCGCGCAGGAACACCTCTTGGGCCAGGTCGTCGGCCAACACCCGGTCCTGCGCGAGGCGCATCAGCAACCCTCGCACCCGTCCCTGGTTGCGGCGGACCAGCTCGGCGAACGCCGGCTTGTCGCCCTCGCACGCGCGGCGCACGAGCACGGCCTCTTCGGCCTGATCCAGCGGAACGGCCCGCCCTTCGCCGAGCGAAGGCAGAGCAACGGATGGAAATGCGGTGCGAGCGGCGGTCATGTGTCACCTCGCTGCGTTCGTGCGGCAAGCCAGTAGCTCACCAGGTAGCCGGCGCCGATGAACTCGGGCACCAAGGCGCCCGCGGCCATGCCCCGGTCTGCGGTGAGCAACCCGGCGGCCAGAAGACCGCCTCCCGCGAACAACAGCACGATGCCCTTACGCAGGTCGTTGCGGGCTGGGTTGGCCAAAAGGCTGGCCGGCGGCTCCATGCCCTGCTCGATCAGCCGCTGCGCGACGTCGAGGCGCTTGTGTTCGTTGGCGAGTCGCATGCGGCCGAGCGCAAGGACGACGACGGCGGCCAGCCCCAGCAGGCCGAGACCCAGGATCGGCAGCCCACGCGGCGCCGAAGCCCGCACCGCCGGATCCGCCCACTCCAAGCCTCCGAAGGAGAGCCGCTCCAGGCCCGCGTCGAGGCAGAACAGCTGGTTCACCGACTCACCGGCCAGCGAGAACAGTTCCGCGGTCAGCGGCGGCGCCGTCGCAACGTGCGGTTGCGCATGCGCAAGAGGAGCGCCGAGCAGCCCGAACGCCAAGACGCCGCAAAGCGGCGGCAGAAGCGCAGCCGCGAGGGCCCATACAGAAGACGACGAACGCACGGTCAGGACTTCGACCCCGACTCGGTCGGGTTGGTTTCGAGCTTTGAGGAGGTTTGGCGACGGCGCCACCACGCGACGGCAAGGACCAGCGGCAGCACGTACACCTCGGCGGCCATCACGATGATGATCGGGTCGTAGGGCGCCCGGAAGCGCATGCCGCCGATGTAGAAGATGCCGATCATCGTCAGCGCCCACAGGTGCAGCGACATCAAGCCCAGGGCGAGGTGCCGCCAGGGCACGAAGGCGGCAAACAGGGCCAGGAGCGCGGGGATGGCGAGGACGTTGGTGACGAACCATCCCCACTTCCGGGAAAACGGCTGCCACGGCCGCTTGCCCGAATCCGGCCACATGATGTTGTAGCGCCACTGCATGACCAGGTTGACCGCGCTGTACTCGACCTGCTTCTTCCACCCGGTCCGCTTCACGCAGTCGTCGATGAACGTCTGCAGAATCTCGTCGTCACCGATGTAGCCCTCGTACTCGAAGTGGGTCTCGCGTGCCGGGTCGAGTTGGGGCCACTGCCCAGGCGCCCGTTCATCGCGCTTGGCCAGCTGAATGAGCGGCGGAGGTCCGAAGCTCGTTCGCCGGCGCTTGGGGGAGTCGGGATGGGCGGTGATCTTGGAGTTGTGGCAGCGGCCGAAGACCTGGTTGAACTTGCCGTTCTCCGAGATCAGCCCCGTGCGGCCCGTGTGGTAGTGCAGCCGCCACGACGAAAAGCCGAGGATGAGCAGAATCGGGACCAGCGCCCGGACCCACAGGGCGATCGTCGCGTGCGGCATGCGTTTGCGGGCGATCAGCCAATAAACCCCGATGAACGCCACGCTGAGCAGGATCTGCGGTCGAAGCGTCGTGCCGAGGGCAACCCAGATGCCCACCGCCCAGGCGTCTTTCGCCTTGCCCTGCTGCACCATGCGGACGAGGTGAAACGACGCCGCGGTGAGGCACAGCGAGAACGGCACCTCGGACAGGAAGTACCCGCCGAGCGAGACCAGCGGGTAGTAGAACACCAACGTGAGGCCGACGAGCGGGGCGACGATGGCCGGCGCCTTCGAAACGCGCCGTGCGAGCGCATAGCCGTACCCCGCCAGGGCCGCTCCGTACACGGCGTAGACGCCCGCGACGAACCGATACACCGGCTCCATCTGATCGGGCGTCGTCTCTGCGGTGCGCCCGGCGACCCACTGCAGAAACCACAGCATCACGTGGGTTCCGTACGGGTAGAACGCGTCGTACTCCCGCACCCCCCACAGGTTCTGAAACATCCCGTCCGCACGACGGGTGTAGCCGCGCATGTCCGAGTAGATGTACTCGCCGGGAGGATGGACCTCGAGGTTCCAGTGCAACCGGACGGCGAGCGCCGCGAGCACGATGAGGATGAGCCAGAGGTTGTCCACGGCCCACAGCGCCAGCCGCTTGGGCCAGGGATGGGCTGAGTTGGCGTCGTTCATGCCGTCGCGGGCCGCGCTCGGCGCAGCAAGGTGCCGAAGGATAGACGCTCCGCCGGCGCGGCGACACCCGCAGGCGCGCCCGCCCAACGAAGCAAGGACTCGGTCCGGGCGTAGGCGAGATCGACCACCGACTCGCACGCGTCGGTGTGCCGGCGGTAGACCGTCTCCACCGTGGTCCAGAAGCCCTCCGGGTCCGCCTCCATGCCGTAGAACACTGGCTGGATCTCCACCTGCTCGGCGAACCAGCCGTCGGCCCAGGCCCACGCGGCAGGGGTGCGCAAGGCCTGCGGATATCCGCAGCTCAGCGTGCAACACGCGAGCTCTTCGAACAGCACGCGGCGTCCACCGGGGGTGTCCAGGTCGAACGGGATCGCCTGATAGTCGATGCCGTGATCGTCGTCCAAGACCGCCGTCAGCACCAGATGACCCACCTCGTGCAGCAGGTTGGGCAGCCCCTCGACGCGTACCAGCACGCTGGGCTCGGGCGGCTCGGCGGGAAATGTAGGTAGGGGGTCACAGACCTCACGGCGCGGGCCGATCCGCTGCACGAGGTTGTCCCGATCCGAGACCTCGACCACCGCACCCAGTCCCCGCAGGGCCCGTTCCAGAAATGCGAACAAGGTGTTGTCCGCGTCGGGGCGATTGCTTGTTATTCTCACGGCAAGCTGAGGTGCGAGATGTCGCATCGTAACAGCTTTCGCCCTGCACTCGTTGCGTCGCCCCGCCGCTCGAGTCCCGCCCCCGACCCGATGTCTTCACCTCTCGCCACCCCGGTCACGACCCTGGGTCGCTATGCGATCCTCGGCCGCATCGCGTCCGGCGGCATGGCGACGGTGTACCTGGCGCGGTTGGCCGATGCGCCCGAAGGCTTCAGTCGTGAGTTCGCCCTCAAGGTGATCCATCCCCACCTGGTTCAGGAGGATGGCTTCACCGCCCGCTTCCTGCAGGAGGCGAAGCTCGCCTCACGCGTTCGGCACCCCAACGTGGTGCGCACCGTCGATGCCGGCGAAGACCAGGGCTACGCCTATATGGCCCTCGAGCTGATCGACGGGGTCAACCTGCGTCAGCTCGCGCTGCACCGCTCCCGTGCCTTCTCGCCGCCGCAGGCGGCCGCCATCGTGGAGATGGTCGCGCGCGGATTGGGTGCCGTGCACACCGCGACCGATGCAGAGGGCGCCCCGCTGGGCATGGTCCACCGCGACATCTCCCCGCACAACGTAATGCTGGACCGTCGCGGTCGCGCGATTCTCATCGACCTCGGCCTCGCCCGGCCCGACCGCACCACGGGCCTCACGCAAGTCGGCGTGCTTGCGGGCAAGCTCCCGTACATGAGCCCCGAGCAGTCACGGCTCGAAACGCTCGACGGCCGCAGCGACGTGTTCTCCATGGGCACGCTGCTGTTCGAGCTCTGCACCGGAGAGCTGCCCTTTGGGGACACCCACACCGCAAAAACGATGAAGACGCTCGAGGCGTGCGAGCCCGAGCCGGTTCGCGAGCGTCTCGAACACCACGGCGCGCCATCGTGGCTCACCGAAATCGTGCTGGCCTGCCTGCGCCGGGAGCCCGAGGACCGACTCCCCACCGCGGCCGCTCTCGCCGGGGCGCTGTCGCAGGAGCTCACCGCCGCGGGCTACGACATGGCCTCGCAGCGCAGCGTGCTGGCGACGATCGTCGAAGACGCCTACGACGACCTCGGCACCGTGGAGACGGCCGAGCCGCTGCCCCGCATCGCCGCTGCGTACACCGAGGATCTGGCGACCGACCGTCCCGTGGCGCACGCGAGCCGCCCGTGGAGCGGGCTCGCCTGGGCAGCGGCCAGCCTGGGACTCGCCGCAGTCGTCGGCGTCGGCGCGTGGACCCTGCGGGGCAGCCCGTCCACCTCCACACAAGTCGATCCCTCTGGGGGACCCGCGTCGATGTCCAAGGACCAGGCGTCCCCGTCCGACGAGTCCGAGCAGGTCAAGGCCCGCGAACGCCCTACGCCTTCGCCGGACCCGGCACCCGCACCGGAAGTCGAAGTCGAACCCGAGGAGCCTGAGCAGGAACCCGAGCAAGAGACGCCGGCTCGGCCCTCCAATCGGCCCTCGCGAAGGGGACGAGCGGCGCCGGACCCCGACGGGCTCAAGCCCAATCCGTACGAAGCGCCATGACTGGTCGCGGCCTCGCTGTCACCCTCTGTCTGTCTCTCGCCGCGCCCGCAGCCCATGCGCAGGTGCCGAGTCCCGCGCTGTGGCGAGCGCAGCAGCAGCCGCAAGACGAGCCCCCTCGCACCGAAGCGGCCGAGGCCTTTGCCGAGGGTGAAGCGGCGTTCGCCGAGGAGCGCTACGACGACGCGGTGCAAGCGTTCACGCGAGCGCAACGGCTGGTCCCGCACGCCCATACGCTGCACAACCTGGGGCTCGCCCAAGCGCGTGCAGGCATGCCGCTCGAGGCCTGGGCCACGTTCACAGCGCTGCGCGACGAGGCGCTCGACCCCGCCGAACGCGCCGAGGCCGAGCTTCAGCTTTCGAGGCTGGCGGTCGACGTCGCGCGGGTCACCGTCCATGCCTCCTCAGGACAGGTCGTCCGCATCGACGGCGAGACCATCGAATCCGAAGTCGAGCACCTTCGCAAGCCGGGCATGGCCCGATTGACGATCGGCGATCAGACGCTCGACGTCGAGCTGCGCGGCGGGGAGCTTCGACACGTCGACTTGCGGACCGTATCGCGGCCCCAACCCCGCCCTGCCCCTCCCCGAGGACGCAAGGCCGTGCTGGCCTCCACACTGGTATTCGGCCTGGGCGCCACGGGGACGGCGACGGCTGCGGCGCTCCTCGGGCCCGAGGGTCCGCGGCGACCGCTGGCGTTCACCGCTGCGGGTCTCGGCGGCGCGACCGTCGTGCTCGCCGCGACCGCCCTCGCACTGCACCTTCGAGACCGCCGCGAACGCCGCTAGAACCGGCCCGAGAACACCACGCCCCCGCCCCTACGGGACAGGGTCGGCTCCACGCGCAGGGTCTTGCGCTGCCGAATGCCGAGCGTGAGCATGACGACCCCGGTCGCGAGCACCGCGACTCCGGGGAGTCCCATCGTGAGCGCCGCGCGGTTGCGGGCCTCGGTCGAGCAGCTGTTGCCGGCCGGGCGCGCACAGGGGTCCGAGGTGCCCATGGCCAGCGCCCCCAACGACGCGAGCGCGCCGAGGCCGACGAGCACCGCTCCGCCCGCGATACGGCGCTGGGATTGCCGCGCCTGCGGGGAGTCGCGCAGCGGGTCGTAGTCGTCGTCCCAATCTTCGTCGTCCCCCCAGTCTTCGTCGTCCTCCCAGGCCTCGTCGTCCTCCCAGGCCTCGTCGTCGGCGGGCTCGGGCGTGAGCTCGGGTTGAGGCATGACCTCCGGCTGAGGCTCGGGTTCCGGCGTGACCTCGGCCTCAGGCTCGGGTTCCGGCGTGACCTCGTCCTCAGGCTCGGACGTGACCTCGGCTGTCGGTTCGGGTTCGGCCTCGACCTCCTCCGGCGCCGCCCCTTCCGCTTCGGCGCCGTCCTCCGGTGCCGCCGTCGGGCCCTCCTGCGGCGTTTCCTCGCCCTCCGCTTCGGGCGGTGACACGTCGGGCTGCGACGGCTGCACGGGGCCTTGGGCAAGACCGAGGGAGAGCAGCAACGAGGTCGCAATCTGCCCGGAAGGGATCATCGCGACGCAGGGTACACTGCAGCGTCCCCCCGTGCTCGGCTCACTCCTCGCCCTGACCCTCGCCGCCTCCGCACCCGCGACCACGCCCGGCTGCCCGCAAGCCGCGATGGAGCTCGGCTCGGCCAACGCTCGCACCCGGGTCGATGCCTTCGTCGACCCCACCTCGAGCGCAGCGTTGGGCACGGTGCTCGAGCTGCGCCGGCTCATCGGTGAACGCCCCGAGGACGTCGCCGTCACGGTGCATTGGACCAGCCTCGGCGTTCGGCTCGACCCACGCGCGGACCGAGTCCGAACCTGGATCGCGGCCATGGCAGCGGCGGGTCACGCAATGCTCGCGCTGCGGACCGTGCGTCGCGACGGGGTCGACCGCACGTACGTCCGTCTGTCGACGGCGCACGGCCGCGCCGGCCTGGCCGAAGCGCTCGACCTCGATCCCGCAGCGCTCGAGCAACTCGCAGCAAGCCGCTGTCACGACGCCGAAGTCGAGCGCACGCGCACACGTGTGACCCGGCGAATGGCCGAACGCGGCACCGCGGTCTTTCGCCTGCCCGTGTTTGCCGTCGACGACCTCACCTTCGAGGACAGTGGTTTGCTCGACCGACTCCGGCCGGTGCTCGCCCGACAACGCGCCCGAGCCCGGGCCGCCTCCGAGCGTCCGCCCACCGCGGTGCCAGCCCCGAAGTCCGCCAGCCCTCGCATGCGGCGACCCAACGTGCGCAGCGCGGCCCTTGGCGGCCCCGGACTCCCGCACACGTTCGTACTGCTGGCCCGCGGTGAGGACGACCCTGCGCTGTTCACCTTGTTGCCCCCGGTGCTCGCCCATCGCCGTACGCACCCCGGCGAGGTCTCGGTGCGGGTCGTCGCCCGCGGCTTGGCGCTCGAGAACGGCCTCAGAGAGCGCCTGTGCCGAGCCGAGCAGGCCGGGCTGTTGCCCGCCTACGTGCACATGCTGTCGCGCGACCCCTCAGCGCGAGCTGCCGACCCGGCCACCGACTTCCTGCTCGAAACCATCGACAGCACCGCGGTGGATCCACCGTGCGCCCTGGACCCGGCCGAGGACGAGGAGGCGCTCCCCGATGGGGGCTGGCTCGACGGCATTCCCGTCACCCGCGGCGACCTCGAGGGGCTCGCGGGCGTGCTGCAGCGCTTGAAGGCCGCCCGCCGCCCTCTCGCGCCGCTGCTGGCACCCGCCGCAGACGACCTGTAGCGCCCGCCCGCGCAGCCCTTGTCCTTCGGCGCCCGCTGCGAGACAACCGTACCGGCGCGATGGATCTCCAGTACTGGGCAGGCACGGACGTCGGGCGCAAACGAGCCGACAACGAGGACAACTTCCTCATCGACAAGGACCTGCGGCTGTTCATCGTGGCCGACGGCATGGGCGGGCACGCCTCCGGCGAGGTCGCGAGCGCCATGGCCGTGCATACGGTGCGAGAAGTCGTCGCAGGTGAACGCGACATTCTCGAGCACTACGACGACGCCGACCCGCGCTGCCACGTGGAGGTCTGCACCCTGCTCGAGTACGCGGTGCACCGCGCCTGCCAGGCCATCTTTCAGAAGGCTGCGGTCGAGCCGGAGAAACGCGGCATGGGCACGACCATCGTCGTGCTGTTCATCATCGGATCTCGGGGCTTCATCGCCTACGTCGGCGACTCCCGGATCTACTTGTTGCGCGGCGGCGTCGTGTACCAGCTGACCGAGGATCACAGCCTGCGCAACGAGCTGATCCGGATGGGCAAGATCAGCGAGGACGAGTTCGAGTCCAGCCCCTACGCCAAGCTGAAGAACGCGATGACCCGTGCGGTCGGCGTCTACGAATCCGTCGAGGTCGACACGCTCGACTTCGACATCATCGCGGGCGACTCGTTCTTGCTGTGCAGCGACGGGCTGTACGAGTACCTGCACGAGAGCGACATTTCGAACACCATCGGGCTGCCCGAGGTGCAAGAGATCCCAGGGCAGCTGATCGAGATCGCCAACACCCGCGGTGGCAAGGACAACATCAGCGCGGTCGTGGTGCAGACCGTCGGCGACGACGACGAGCATGAGCGCGCCGCCGAGATCAACTTCACGCTCGACATGCTCAAGCAGGTCCCGCTGTTCAGCGAGCTCAGCTACCAGCAGCTGGTCCGCATCATGAACCTCGCGAGCCTGCGCCCACTGAACGCCGCGGAAATGCTCTACGAGGAAGGAGACGTCGGCCGGGCCATGTACGTCATCCTTCGTGGGGCGGTGAAGCTCGTGGCCAGCGGCGTCACGTTGCTCGAGCTCGGGCCGGGCGACCACGTCGGCGAAATGGGCCTCATCGACGACCATCCCCGCGACGCCACAGCCCTGGTGACCGAGAGCGGCAAGGCGCTGCGAATCGGCCGCCGAGAGTTCGAGCAGATTCTCCGCAAAGAACCACCGCTGGCCGTAAAACTGCTTTGGAGCTTCACCCAGGCCCTGGCCGACCAGGTGCGCGCGACCAGCCACCGGTTGGCCGAGACGCGCGCCGCCGTGCCCGCCGCCATTGCCACCGAGGGCAGCGGCAACGAGAGCAGCGGCGGGGAGCTCGTCGACCTCACTGGCGAGATCGAGCTCTCCAGCTCCGAGTAACGGTACGTCGGTGACGCCGGTCCGACGCGGTGCGTTGTCTCCAGCGGGGTGATTGACCCCCGATCCGGCGACGGCATACCGTGTCAGCATGAACGCGCGAACCCTTGGCCTGGCGCTGCTCGCTGGCATCGGTCTGACCGCCTGCAGCGAGTCGGACGAGACCCCCGAGCCCACCCACGACTATCACGCCGAGATCCGGTGGACGTCCTACGGCATCCCGCACATCCTCGCCGACGACATCCCGAGCGCCGCCTTTGGTCAGGGGTACGCCTTCGCCAAACTCAACGGCTGCATTCTCGCCGACCAGGTCGTCAAACTCAAAGGCGAGCGCTCGTCCTTCTTCGGTCCGGGTGAAGGCGACGCCAACATCGACAGCGACTTCACCCACCGCGCGCTTCAGTTCGTCGAAAAGGGTCAGGAAGCGTGGTCGCGGCAGCCCGAGAACATTCGTGGGCTCGTGCAGGGCTACGTCGACGGCTACAACACCTTCCTCGCCGAGGACGGGGATTCCCTGCCCTGTGGTGGCGAGCCGTGGCTGCGCCCGATCACGACCGAGGACCTCATGGCCCACTACGTCGAGATCGCGACGCTCGCTGGCGCTCGCCAGCTGCACGGGTTCATCGCGCGTGCCCAACCTCCCGGCGCCGGCCTGGCCCCCTCGGACGACCCCCTACCGAACTTCGACGACCTCGACATCGGCTCCAACGGCTGGGGCATCGGCTCCGAGCGCAGCGCCAACGGCCGAGGCATGGTGTTCGCCAACCCGCACTTCCCCTGGGAAGGCGAACTCAAGCTCTACGAGAGTCAGCTGACCGTTCCGGGCGAAATGAACGTGTACGGCGCGTCCTTGATGGGCGTTGCGGGCGTGCTGATCGGCTTCAACGAAGCCGTCGGTTGGACGCACACCGTGTCCGCAGGCCAGCGCTTCACGATGTACGTGCTCAAGCTCGATCCCTCGGATCCGACGCGATACGAGTACGACGGGCAAATGCGGGACATGACCTCGATGGACATCACCATCGACGTCCTCGAGGGCGGCCAAACCTCGCCCCGCACCCGCAAGATGTGGTTCAGCCACTACGGTCCGATGTTGTCGATCGGCGACCTCGGGGGCTGGAACGACCAGTTCACGCTCACGTTCCGCGACGCAAACGAGCTCAACTCCACCCTGATCGCGCAGTTCCACGACATGAACCGCGCCGACAGCATGCAGGCGTTCCAACAGGCGCACGCCGACAACCAGGGCATCCCGTGGGTGAACACGATGTCGGCCAGCGCTGACGGTGTCGCCTGGTACGCCGACAGCACCCCCACCCCCAACCTCTCCCAAGAGGCGATCGATGCCTGGATCGACCCCGAAGCCGCGGGGACCGACCCCACACTCGCATTCGCGATCAACGGCGTGAAGACGATCGGCGCGGTGGCGCTCGACGGCAGCATCTCGCGCAACGAGTGGATCGAAGCCGACGGTGCCCGCGACCCGGGCCTGGTGCCCTTCGCCCAGGTCCCGCAGATCGAACGCGCCGACTTCATCTTCAACGCGAACGACTCGCACTGGCTCACCAACCCCAACGCGCCGCTGACCGGCTACTCGCCGATGCACGGGTTCGAGGAGACGCCCCGAACCCCGCGGACGCGCATGAACGCCACCCTGCTCACCGAGGTGTCCGAGTCCGGCGCTTCCGGTGCCGACGGCCTGTTCACCTTCGAAGAGCTGCAAGGGGCGGTGCTCAGCAACCGCGGCATGATGGCGGAGCTCCTGCGTGACGCCGTCGTCGAGCGATGCCAGGCCACCCCGATGTTCGCCGAGGCCGACCTGTCCAGCGCCTGCGCTGCGCTCGAGGGCTGGAACCTTCGCCTCGACCTCGACGCCCCCGGCGCCTTGATGTGGCGAGAGTTCGTCGGCGACTTCTCGAGTCTCGACGTGCTCAAGGAAGGCTCGACCCTGTGGGCCAACGACTTCGACGTCGCCGACCCAGTCGCCACGCCCAACACCCTGTCCGATGCCCCGGAGAACGTGGAAGACGACCGCGTGCTCGAGGCGCTGGCCAGCGCCGTCGCCCGGCTCGACCAGGCCGGCCTCACGCCGAGCAGCACCCTGGGCGAGGGCCAGTACACGACGCGCGCCGGCATGCGCATCCCCATTCACGGCGGTGGCCGTCGCGAGGGCACCACCAACCTCATCCAGTACTCGGAGCTCAAGTCCACCATGGCCCCCAGCCTAGCTCGCCCCGAGGAGCTCAACGCGGCCACCGACCTCACGAGCGAGGGCTACGTCGTCAACTACGGCACGAGCTTCATCATGACGCTCGAGTACACCGACGAGGGCCCGCACGCGCAGGCGTTCCTCACCTACGGCCAATCGGACGATCCGAGCAGCCCCCACCACACCGACCAGACCGAGCTGTTCTCGCAAAAGGCATGGCGCGACATCCTCTTCAGCGAGGACGCGATCCTCGCTGACCCCAACCTCGAGGTGCAAGAGGTCGTCGGCGACCGCGGCGGACCCAGCGAGGGCGACGAGGGCGGCGACAGCACCGGCGAATGAGCCCACTTCGGGCACGAAAAAGGGCGCCCCGGTCAAACCGGCGGCGCCCTTCTTCGTGTGCAACCCCTTCGGGGCCGAACTCACCAGACTTCGCAGACGGCGTCCGCGGGCGGGTGCATCGGCGTGCCTTCCTCGCACGAGAACGCCTCCCAGAACCCGGGCAGGTTGGCGAGCGGGCCGTTGATCCGGTAGCGCGGGTGGGAGTGGGGATCCGTGAGCGCGCGGACCTTGTCGACCTCGGGCGTCGACTTGCTGCACCAGATCTGGCCGAACGCCACGAACATGAGCTGTTCGGCGGTCAGACCCTCGATGGCCTGCGCCCGCGGGTCTTCACCGTTGGCTTCGGCCCACGCGAGGTAGGCGAGGTGTGCCTGCTTGATGCCGCCCATGTCCGCGATGTTCTCGCCGAGGGTGAGCTTGCCGTTGAGATGCACACCGGGCTGCACCTCGTAGCCGCTGTAGAGGTCGTCCACGCACTGCGCACGCTCTTCGAACTTGGTGACCGCGGTTTCGTTCCACCACTCGGTCAGCTTGCCTTCACCATCGAACTTGCGGCCCTGGTCGTCGAACCCGTGGGTCAACTCGTGGCCCATCACCATACCGATGCCACCGAAGTTCATCGCCATCGGGTAGTCGGCGGAGAAGAAGGGCGGCTGCAGGATGCCGGCCGGGAACACGATCTCGTTGTAGGGCGGGTTGTAGTACGCGTTGACCGTCGGCGGGCTCATGTGCCACTCGAGCTTGTCGACGGGCTTGCCGTACTGGGCGAGGCGTCGTTTCACGTCGTGGCGGGTCGCTGCGGCCACGTTGGCCATGTGCGTCGTGCCGACCTCGACCTCGTCGTAGCTGCGCCACTGCTCCGGGTAGCCGATCTTGTTGACGATGGCCTTCATCTTTTCGACGGCGCGGCCACGCGTCTCCTCGTCCATCCACGACAGGCCCGGCAGGTTGGACTCGAACGCGGCCTCCACCCCGGTGATCATTTCGAGCGCCACGCTGCGGTTGTCGCCCGCGAAGTGCTTGGCGACATACAGCTGCCCCAGGTCGTCGCGCAGCATCGCGTCGGTCACGGCCACACACCGCTTCCAGCGGGGCGAGGGCTCCGCCTGCCCCATCAGCATCTTGCGGTAGAAGCCGAAGTCGGAGTCGACGAACTTTGCGGGAAGCTGGGAGGCCGCGCTATGCAGCAACTGCCAGGCAAGGTAGGCGCGCACCGTCTTGGCCCCCGCGTCCTTGACTGCAGCATCCATCGCGCTGAAGAACTCCGGCGGGTAGACGTTGAGGTCCGCGGCCTCGGGCAAGCCCGCCGCGGTGAAGAACCGGTCCCAGTCGAAGCCGGGCGTGAGGGCGGCCAGCTGCGCTCTGTCGATGCGGTTGTACTGCTTGGCGGGGTCCCGCATCTGGTCTCGAGGCTTGCTCGCCTTGGCCAGGGCGGCCTCGAACGCGACCACGCCCGCAGCGTCGGCCCCATCGAGCCCTGCGGCGGTGAGCATCTCGGTGACGTGCGCCTCGTAGGCTTTGCGCAGCGCGGCCGCTTGGGGCTCCTCGCTCAGATAGAAGTCCCGGTCGGGGAGACCCAGGCCCCCTTGGGACAGGTGCGCGATGTTGGTGGACGGTTCCTTGAGGTCCGGGCCGATGTCGAACGACATCAGGACCGGGATGGCAGACGCGCGCAGCTGGCCGGCGACTTCGGGCAGTTGCTTCAGCGACTTCATCTTTGCGATCGACTCGAGCATCGGGGCGATGCCTTCGAGGCCCGCAGCTTCGATCGCGTCCGCGTCCATGCACGTGTCGTAGAACGTGCCGAGCTTGCCGTCGTCGGCCTCGAGGATCGAACGCAGCGCCTCCTGGTTGCCCTCGGCGAGCGCCTGAAACCGACCGTACCGCGGCTGGTCGGCCGGAAGTTCCGTGGCGTCGATCCAGCCCCCGCACGCGTAGCGGTAGAAGTCGTCGCAGGGGTTGGTCTGCGGATCCATGATCGCGAGCACCTCGGACGCGACCTCCGCCTTGACCTCTGGACCCTGCCCTGCCGCCGCGCTCGGTTCGTTCGGTGGCTGAGTCTGGGTCTTGCAGGCCGCAGCCAACGAGAGAACGACGAGAAGAGACGACGCGCGATCCATGGCTGCGGACCTTGCCACACCGTATTCGTGCCCGCGGATGAGCCTCCCCACGCGTTACCGTGAAACCGCAGGCGGCGTTCGCCAAGTCAGCCGAGGTGGTGGCGCTCGGCAAAACGCGCCAACGCCTCCCAATGCTCGGTCAGCACCCGGAACTCCCCGGGCGTTGCGCTGCGCGCCGCTTCTACGGCTCGAATGGCGTCGGTCTCGCGAGACACGCCCCGGTACTCCGCGGCATTCAAGCGTTCGAGCGCGAATGCCTCCAGCAGCCTGATCTGCCGCAGTTGCCGCGCCGAATGCAGGTTCTCGGCCCGCTGCCAGCCTTCGGTGACCGCAGAGACCACAGCCTCGTCGTTGCCCAGCCTCGACTCCACCACGACGTCGGTCAGTAGATGCATGCCGTGTTTGGCGGCGGACGTGGCCGCGTGGGCTCGGGAGCGCCATGCCTGTGCTTCGTCCAACCGACCGCGAAGCGCTTCGGCCATCGCGAGCTTGCCCAACACCGAGGGGTAGTAGGCCGCCAATGCGCCGTCCGAGCCGATCCACTCGGCGTGCAACACCGAGGACAACAGCGCCGCAGCACGCTCGGCGTCGCCTGCCTCCAAGTACACCGCAGCCCGGTTGCACACCGCCAGCGAGTGCAGGCGAGGCGAGCCGCGCGTCTGGGCGCAGAGCGTCTCGAAGGCGTCCGCCGCGGGTTCGAGTTCCCCGGCCATGAACATGGCGAGCGCGTCCATGTTGCGCCGCGCCGCGGCGGCCAGTCGACGCCGACGCGCGATCGAGTAGCCGAGCACACCCACCAACGCGGGCCACATCGCGAGCGGGTGCACGAGCACGCTCAGCGCACCGACCACGGCCCCTGCACCGACGGCGGTGGGCAGTCGTCGCCACAACCACGCGCTCTTGCTCACCGGACGGTAGTGCGGTTCGGCGGGCAGCAGATCGAGATCGACGCGGACGAGGTCGCCCATGAGCGCGAAAGGATACTCGCCGCGATGACCCAGCGGCGAAGGACGGACAAACGACGAAGGCCCGCGTCCCTCGGCGGGGACAGCGGGCCTCGTGCGCGAAGGATGCGCGTGGGATCAGGCCGACTGGGCCTGCTTCTTGATGATCTCTTCGGCGAGCTCGGGCACGACTTCCCACACCACCGACTCGATCACCTCGCGGCTCAGCTTGACCAGCGCCTCGGCGACCTTCGGGTCGAGGCCCGAGTCGCCGGCGGCCTTGGACAGACGCTCCAACATGCCCGCGGTGGGGCTGTCGGCAGGCGTGAACGGAATCGGCGTGGCGATTGGGATGGGGCCACCGGACGCGGCTGCGGCGGGCGCGGGGCGAGCCGCGGCGGGCCTCGGTGCGGGGCGAGCCGCAGGCTTGGCGGCGGGCCGGGGCACCGCAGGTTTGGGCACTGCCGGTTTGGCCGCGGCTGCGGGCCGGGTGGCGGGGGCCTTGGGGATCGGCTTGGCGGCGGGCCTGGGCACCGCCGGCTTGGGTACCGTGGGCTTGGCCGCTGCTGCCGGGGCGGGCTTGGGCGCCGCTGCGGGCTTGGGCGCCGCGGGCTTGGGCGCTGCGGGTTTGGGCGCCGCGACTGCTGCCGCAGGCTTGGACTCCCCGCCGGCTGCCGCCGCGACCTTGTCGATCAGGTCTTGGCTATCGAACGGCTTGTTGATGAACCCGTCCGCACCCACGGCGTCGAACTTGGCTTGGTCGACGCCCGCTTGGTTCGACACCATCAGCAGCACGGGCGTGCCCTGAGTGCCGGGGTCGGACTTGAGCGCTTGGCACACGTCGTAGCCGCTTGGTTCGCCGTCGCCGAGCGAGGCATCCACCAGGATGACGTCGGGGGAGAGCTGTTTGGCGCGCGCGACCGCGTCCGAGCCCTTGCTCACCGAGGTCACATCCGCATCTTCGGCCGCGAACGTGATCTTCACGGCCAATCGCATCGTCTTGCTGTCGTCGATCGCGAGGATCTTTGTCGGCATGGAGCTCCCTGTTGTACTGGCAGGCGTACCATGGCGCGCGTGAAGCGGTCAACGAACGCGCGGCCGCGGTCCCTGCAGATCATGCCCGCGGATCCGCTGCCCCGCGAGCGAACACCCCGCCGCGATCGCTTGACGGATCTGGTCGACCGCATGATGGCCGACGTCGTGCTGTCCCATGCACCGGGTCAACGGGTGCTGGATCTCGGCCGCGGCAACCGTCAGCTCGCCGATTGGGTCGAGGACCGGGCCGCCTCCTTGGCCGTCGTCGACGCGAGCGATCTGGGACGCGGACCGGACGTTCACCTCGCCCTTCCCGACGAACAGTTCGACCTGATCTACTGCGTGCGCACGCTTCCCCACCTGGGGCGCGACGACGAGACGTCGGTGGCCGCGGCCCGCTCCCTCCTGGCAGAAACGGCCCGGGTGTTGCGCGACGACGGCACCGCGCTGATTCAGTTCGACAACCCGCGCAGCGTGTGGGGCCTCTATCACGGTCTGCGCAATCCGGTGACGATCGTCGAAGGCGGCCCGCTCGTGGTCGACTCCGATCGCGGCATCACCCGTCTCGACACGCTCGGAAGGTTCAAGCGCATGCTGCCACGCTCGCTTCACCTCGCGCGTCTGCATGGCATGCGCATCGCTGCGCATGCGCCCAGCTTGCTGGCGGTCCCGCTGCTCGGTTCGCTGATCGAACGCTTCGAGTGGTTCGCCCGCGACCGACGGCTGTTGGGCGTCATCGGTGGCCACATCCTGGTCGAGCTGCGCAAGGTCGGCGTCGAAACTCACAGCTGAGCGCGTGGTATCAAGAAAGGCATGGCGTCCGCGGCCGCACGCATCCTGATCGTCGATGACGAGCAGGGCATGCGCGAGTTCCTGTCGATCTGCTTGGGCCGGTCGGGCCACCACTGCACGGCCGTGGCCTCGGGAGCCGAGGCGATCCGGATCACCTCCGACCGTCCGTTCGACCTGGTCATCACCGACCTGACGATGCCCGGCGTCGGCGGCATGGACGTGCTGCGCCACGTCTGCGCGCTGCCCAACGCGCCGATGGTCATCATGATCACCGCGTTCGCCACCACCGACACCGCCATCGAGGCGATGAAGCTGGGCGCATACGACTACCTCACGAAGCCCTTCAAGGTGGACGAGATCCAGGTCGTGGTGGCGCGGGCGCTCGAGCGCCGCTCGCTCGCCAGCGAGAACGAACGCCTGCGCGAAGAGCTGCGCGGCGTGCAGAGCCTCGATCGCATGATCGGCCGCTCCGCGGACATGCTCAAGGTGTTCGAGCTGATCCGCAAAGTCGCGCCCACCCGAACCAACGTGCTGGTACGCGGCGAATCCGGGACGGGCAAGGAGCTGGTCGCCCGCGCGCTGCACAACCTCTCCGACCGCGCCGAGGGCCCCTTCGTGGCCGTCAACTGCGGGGCAATTCCCGAGAGTTTGATGGAGTCCGAGCTGTTCGGGCACGTCAAAGGTGCCTTCACCGGGGCCAACGCAGCGCGCGACGGGGTATTCGCGGCCGCCAGCGGCGGCACCCTCTTTCTCGACGAAGTCGGCGAGCTCCCCCCCACCATGCAGGTGAAGCTGTTGCGCGCCCTGCAGGAGCGGCGTGTGCGGCCGGTCGGGGGCGACCGTGAGATCGAGGTCGACTGCCGCATCGTGTCCGCGACCAACCGCGACCTCGAGAGCGCGATCGAGTCGGGCGAGTTCCGACAAGATCTCTACTTTCGCCTCGACGTCGTCCGCGTCGTGTTGCCCGCGCTCCGCCATCGCGCCGAGGACATCCCCCTGCTCGTCGAGCGGTTCTTCACCCGGATCAACCAAGAGATGGGGCGAAGCCTCGAGAGCGTCAGCCCGGCGGCGATGGACTGGTTCCTCCGCTACCCCTACCCCGGCAACGTGCGCGAGCTCGAAAACCTCGTCGAACGCGCCGTCGCCCTCGAGACCAGCACCGTCCTGACGGCGGTCAATTTGCCCCCGATGAGGCGTCGCACCACAGGCGCCACCGTGGCCCCGGCCCCGACCCTCACCGACGACGGCATCGACCTCGACGCCGCGATCGCGGACGTCGAGCGACGGCTGATCAAGGAGGCGCTCAGCAAGACCCACGGCGTCCGCAAAGAGGCCGCAAAGCTGCTCGGCATCAGCTTTCGCTCGCTCCGCTACCGCCTGGAGAAGCTCGGCATCGAAGTGTCCCGCGTTCGGGACACCCCTGATGATCCGTCCTGACGAAAGTCTGACGACAGAGGGACGCGCTGCGTCAGGTGACAAATCGCGGCACCCCCCCGCGGTGACGTACAGCGTCACCCCCTCCCGAAGAGGCCCGAGATCGGGAGGCCGCAGAGTTGGCACGGTGTGTGCTCTGTGGTGAGGGCGATGCGACGGGTCTTCATCACCGGCAAACCAGCGTTCTCCGCATCTCGCGGATTCACGCTGATCGAGGTGATGACCGTGGTGATCATCCTGGGCGTGCTCGCGACGGTGGCAATCGCCGCCTTCACCCGCCAGGTGCGCAACGCCAAGAAGAGCGAGGTCCTCGCGGACGTCTCGCAGATCAACCTGCGCCAGAAGAACTTCCTCGCGGTCGCCGGCCACTACGCCAGCTCGACCAACTGCGAGGGCACCGCCTGCACCTACCCCACCGCCACCGACGTCACCGCCGCAGCCGGCGAAGAGATCGTCTGGGACATCGGCGACGCAGCCTACACCTCCGACGGCGTGGGCGACGGGGAGTTCTTCCGCGGCGGCGGCAACATGCACGGATTCGACGCGCTTCGTTTCATGCCCGAGGGCGGCGCCAGCCACTGCGGCTACGCCACCATTTCCGGGCACGGCACCGACGCCATGGTCCCCGAAAACGCCGACGAGCCACCGTCGGCCACCCTCGCCGACCAGGTGTTCCCCGCTGCCAACGACGCGCTGTTCGCCCGCGACTGGTTCTACGCCTACGCGCTGTGCGACTTCGACTCGGACGGAACCTACTGGGCCTTCACGGGCGCCCACTACACGTCGGACGTCAACTTCGGCACCGACGACACACAGACCTACTTGGAAAACGAATAAGGCCCGCGCTTGCCGGCCACCAACCGCAGCCACCCCCACTTGCCCGGGGCGCTGCAAGCAAACGACACGGACACAGGGGACAGGACAATGCACATCGACATCCAACGACTCAAGAAAGCGCGCGGCTTCACCCTCATCGAGCTGATGATCGTCGTCGCGATCCTCGGCATTCTCGCCGCCATCGCCATCCCGGCGCTCACCAAGTACATGCGCCGCTCCAAGACCTCGGAAGCCCGGGTCCAGCTGGCCAAGATGTTCGACGCCACCTCGGCGTTCTTCAACGAAGAGCACGTCGAGCGCGGACAGACCGCCCTCATCGGCGACGGTGGAGCCATCACCGACATGGCGCCGCACCGCTGCCCGCACCCCTCCGGTTCGCCCACCGGTGGTGAAGCGACCATCACCCCCGCGCTTGCACTCAACTGCAACGACGGACCGGGTGGACGCTGCGTCCCGACCCAAGGCGGCGGTGGTCCTGCCGACTACGAAATCGACCTCTGGGGCGACAACGCGGTGTGGAACGGCCTGAACTTCCAGCAGGAACAAGGCCACTACTTCCACTACAACTTCATCGCCTCCAACGCCGACAGCGGCTACGGCGAATGCCAGTTCACCGCCCAGGCCTTCGGCGACCTCGACAACGACACCACGTTCTCCACCTACGAGCGCACGGGCGCCGGTGACCAGAACGGCGTGAACGGTGCCGCGGGTCTCTACATCGACCAAGAAGTCGAGTAGTCGGTCGAGTAGCCCGCCGAGTAGTCGGACGAGCTAACGACATCGCGAAGGGCGGCTGGGGTTCCAGTCGCCCTTTTCGTTTGGTTCGCAGCCGACTATCGTGAGGGCGATGGCGCTTGGCGGACGCGCATCGAGGGCCCTGCTCGTCGTCCTCGCTCTCGGCACCGGGCTGTTGGCCTCGCGCGCTCGGGCGCCGCTGGCCTTTGCACGAGGACGCATGCCCGACGACGCCGACGTCCTGTACGTGCCCGAGTCGACCTATCTGCGCCCGATGAGCCTCGGCTACCGCGAGGCTCTCGCGGACTTGCTGTGGGTGCGCGCGCTGGTCTTCAGTGGCGCCTCGCTGGGCCACACCGACGTCTACGCGGTGCGTCGCTACGCGGACGCGGTCTCGGGCTTGGCCCCGCGTTTCTCCCGGATTTACCAGTGGGGCGGCGTGACGGCGGTCTACAGCGGCGGCCAGGTCAACCGCGAGGTCGTCGACATCGCAATTGCGATCTACCGGGCGGGGCTGGAACAGTTTCCCGAGAGCCACACGCTGCTCTACGGGCTGGGCATGCTGCTGACCCACCAGGTCTCCTCGACACCGGGCTACACCGACGAAGAAAAGGCGGCGGCCAAGGACGAAGGCATCACTCTCATTCGTCGTGCAGCGGCGTTCGGGGCCGACCCCCTCGTCCGCCAGTACGCCGCGACCCTCGTCTCCGAGAACGCCCAATCGGCGCTCGCACGCCAGTTTCTCGAAGCCGAGCTCGCCCAGGCTCGCGACGCCGACTACCGACGCATGCTTCGCAAGAAGCTGCGCGAGATTGGAGCGGGGGGCTCGGTCGAGTCCGTGGTCCGCATTCGCGACGACTTCGCCGCCGAGCATCGCAGCCGTGCCGGCTACGTCCCCGACACGGTCTTCACCCTGGTTCGCGATCCCGGAGCGCCGCAGAAGCGCACGGACGATCGAACCGAACGCTGACGCGGCATCGGGCCGCCACGATGCAAAAACGGCCCTCCGCGTTGCGAAGGGCCGCTCTGTAAGGCCGCTGAGGGTTGGTGCTCAGCCGCCGCGAACGATTGCCGAGCCGCCATCGGCGACCTCGACGAACTTCGTGACCCGCTTGCCGTTGGGCCACTGGAACACCACCTTGTGGCGGCCCGGGGTGACCATCACCTTGCTCAGCGGGGTGTTGCCCTTGGGCGACCCGTCGACGAAGACCTTGGCCGGAGCCACACCCGACAGCGTGCCGATGCGCAGCGTCGAGGTCTTGGCCTGACTCTTCGGCTTGGACGCGGGCTTGGGCTTGGTCGGACGCGGCTTGGGCGATGTCTTGCGCGGCGCGGGCTTGGGCGAGGTGGTTCGCGGCGCGGTGGCGGGCGCCGGAGCGGGTGTCGCGGGGGTCCCGGCGTCGGCGATGGACCCGTCGCGGGACAGCGTGATCGAGACCTTCTCGGTGTCCGACCCGCCGAACGCGAGCTCCTGGCGGCGGCTCTTGTAGCCGCGAAGCACAGCTTCGACTTCGTACTTCACCCCGGGCACCCGCGTCAGCTTGTACTCGCTTCCGCCTGCGCCCATCGGCGTGGCTTTGCCGTCGGTGAGCAGATTGACCGCCGCCCCTTTGGGGTCGGTCTCGAGGATGAGCGTGACGTCGCGATGCTGCAGTGCGAACTGCATCGGCAGCGCGGTGGTGGACAGCACGAACTCCTTCTGAAGCGGCATGTAGCCGTCCTTCTTGACCGTGAGTGCGTGCTTGCCGACGGTGAGGTCGGAGACGATGAATGGGGACTCGCCCTCGATGGGCTTGCCGTCGACGAGCACCTTGGCGTCCGGTGGCGTGACCGCGAGCGTGACCGCCCCGCCTGCGCTGGCGCTGTTGGGCGCGGTGCTCGGCGTTTCGGCTTTGGCGGGGGTTTCGTCGCCTCCGCCTCCGGCCGCGCTGCTCGCCGCGACTTCGGGTGCGTCGTCTCTGTTGAGCACCAGATACGCGCCAAAGCCCGCGATGAGCAGCACGATGACCGCGACCAGGATCCCGATGATTGCACCGGTGTTGCCCTTGTTCGCGGGACGCTCGTCGTAGTCGACGGTTGCCGGCACGACCTCGGGAGCGCGCCGCTGCTGCTCGGGCATCATGCTCGGCGGCACGATGGGTGCGGCCGGCATGCTCGCCGCAGCTGCGGGCGCTACGGGCATTTGGGGCGCAGGCATCGGGACCGGCGCGGGTGCCGGCGGCATCACCGGGGCTCCCGCCGAAGGCGGCACCACGGTGACGGACGCGCGGGGCTGGGCGGGCGGTTCCTCGGCGGCGGCGATCGGCTGAGCTGCAATCGCACCGCCGACCACCGGTGGCGCGTCACGGTTCTCGTCGACGCTGCCGGGTGTGGAGACCCGGTTGGCGCCACCGGCCGCGGGCTGACCAAGGCCAGTTGGGGGCTCGTCCTCGAACAGCCGGGTTTCCAGCTCGTCGTCGTCCCAGTCGAACTCGGACTCCTGCTCGACGGCAGCGTAGCTCGACGTTGCCGCAGGACGCGGCTTGGGCTTGGGGCGTGCCATGGGCACCGCCGAGGGGCGCTCAAGGTTCTCGAGCGGATCGTTCTTCGGCTTGGCGCCCGGCGGTGGGGGAAGGTTGGCGCGGTTGTTCCCCATCGCCATCGTCTTCCGCTTCACCTTCTTGTTGGGCAGCGGAGGCCCGATCGGCACCGACTGGTGCGCTGCAGTGGGCGGCGCAGGGCTTCGAGGTTTGCCCGCCGCACCCCCGCGCGGGCGGGCGCCACGTGGCGGAGGCGGCGGAGGCTTGCGACCTCCACTGGGCGGCGGTGGTGGCGGCTTGGCCCCTCCCCCGCCCCCTCCGGGCATCATCATCGTCTTGCGCTGGCGTCTCGGACCCGGCGCCCCCGCGTCGCCCTGGTTGGCGGCGGGCGTCTCGAACATCTCAGGCCGCAGCGACGCTTGGGCCTTGTCCTTTTCCTTTTCGAGCTCGATCTCGCGGGCGTACTGGGTGCGCATCCAGCCAGCGAGGTCCTTGCGGCTGTAGAACATGCCCTGCGCGAACATGAACGCCTGCAGCTCGTCGTGCAGCTCGATCGCCGACTGGTAGCGCTGCTCGGGTTCACGGGCGAGCGCCTTGTAGATGATGTTCTCGAGCGGCTTGGGGATCTCGGGGTTGAGCGACGTCGGACGCGGAACGTCCACGGCGCGCACCTTTTCGAGCGTCGCAAAGTCGGTCTCGGCTTGGAACAGACGGGTGCCGGTGAGGGTCTCGAACAGCACCACGCCGACCGAGAACACATCGCTGCGGCGGTCGAGCGGCATGCCGCGAACCTGCTCGGGCGACATGTAGCCGAACTTGCCCTTGAGGATGCCCGCTTGCGTCCGCGATGCCCGGCCAGCCGCCTTGGCGACGCCGAAGTCGATCAGCTTCACCTCGCCCTCGAACGAAACGAGGATGTTGGGCGGCGAGACGTCGCGGTGGATGATGTTCAGCGGGCGCTGGTACTTGTCTTTCTTGTTGTGCGCGTAGTCCAGGCCCTCGCAGATCTTCATGATCACGTAGCAGACCTGGGGTACGGGCATGGGCCTGCCCGCCTGCTGCCCCTTCTGGAAAATGGCACGCAGGTCACGACCCGCGATGTACTCGAGCGCGATGTAGAAAGAGTCGTGCTCGTTACCGAGGTTGTAGATCTGCGCCACGTTGCCATGCGACAGCTGGACGGCGATCTTCGCCTCGTCCTTGAACATGGCGATGAACTCGTCGTCCTCGGCGACGTGCGGGAGGATGCGCTTGACCGCGACGGTCCGCTCGAATCCTTCGACCCCGTATTCCTTGGCCTTGAAGACCTCGGCCATGCCACCCACGCTGACCCGCTCGAGCAGCAGATAGGGTCCGTACTTGCAGGGCAATTTCAACGCGCGGTCACTCCGGCTCGGTGGGGGGCAGCTTCAAGCGGGGAACGCGCAACTGAACACGGTCCGCTATGGGTCGGCATTATAACCACAGGGAGCAACATTTCGCAGAGTTCACTGCCGTTGGCGTGCGGCCGTTCCGCCCGCCAACGGACTTGTCGTTTGTACGCGCAAGAACCGTGCAACGATCAGCGCTCGTGGTCGATGGTATGGTCATGGAGACTCTCGCATGACCCCCGGCGACGACGACCACGACCTGGGCATTGGGGCAATCCAGCGCAACGCCCCCGCCACGGGCACCCAGGCGGCAGATGGCGTTTCCGGTCCCGCAGGGGCGGCTGAGGCGGCTCCCACCGCAGCAACCGAGGCCACGCACCAAGCCGATGCGCTGGACTCGGTCGGCGCGTCGGCCTCCATCGCGGCCACCGGGAGCGTCGAAGCCACGGCGTCCCCCCTGGCACTCGATGAGATTTCCGCCGCGCTTGCCGCGGGATCACTCTCGCCCGCCGAGGCGCAGAGCCTGCTGATCGACCGCGTGGTCGCTACGCAAGTCCCTGAGGGCGCTGACCCCGCCATGGTCGAAGAGATCCGCACCGAGGTCGCCGCAGCACTCGCCGACGACCCGACGCTCGCAGCCCTGCTCGACCCCCGCGGGTAGTGTGCTCCCGGAGTGGGCGGTGATGCCCGACTGAGCCCGCCGAGGCCGTGGCTCAGCGACTAGGCCGACTGACGGACCGACTGGACCGACTGTTTTCCGGGCTGTTGTTGGGCCTCTGCAGTCGAGGAGTCGTCCTCGTGCCCGGCGCTACCGCCGAGGATGGAGCGCACCGCCGCAGGCATCTCGATGCCCGCGGTGTCGAACCGTCCCAGCGCGTCAGCGAGCAGGGTCACCCGCTCGGGCGGACGCAGCCGACGGTCGATGATGACCCGGTACTCCCCCTTCACACGACAAAGGCCACCCGCGCCGCTGACCAGGCCAGTCATCGGCTCGTAGCTGACGCGGACTCCGAGTTCTTCGGCGACCCGCTCGAGCTCGCGGAGTTGTTCGCTGACCTTCATTCGGTGGACTCTGCGCAGGCAACATGCACGAAGAGGCTCGGATCGCACAAGGCCGGAAACGCCGCCTAGGCCCCCTCTGAGCCTGCAAAAACGACAAAAAGAACCGATGCGATCCCTACGTTGAAGCGATCACCGGGGCGATCACCAAACGGCAGGGATACCTCCCGGCTTCAGCCCCGCTGCGGCGTCGCAATGGGAACGGTGAAATGGATCGACGTGCCGACGCCCGGCTCGCTGTCGGCCCAAACATCCCCGCCGTGCGCCTGCACCAGGTTCTTGACGATCGAAAGCCCCAGTCCCGCACCGCCGTGCTCCCGCGTCGGGCTCGCGTCGACTTGGTAGAAGGCTTCGAAGATCTTCGGCAACTGCTCGGGCGCGATCCCGATGCCGCGGTCGGTCACGGTCACGCGCACCGCATCGTCCACCTCTTCGCCGAACAGCGTCTCCTCCTGAAACGGCTTGCGGATCGGCGCAGGCACGGCGGCAACGGTCACCGCGCTCCCGGCCTTGCTGAACTTGATCGCGTTTCCGATCAGGTTCTGAAACACCCGCTGGGTCTTTTCGGCGTCGACCAACACGGCGGGCAGTGCGTCGGCGTCGACGTGCACATCGATGAGGACCGAGGCGGCTTCGGCCACCGGGCGGAGCGTTTCGACCGCACGCGCCAGAATGCCCGAGAGCGACTGCGGGCCGAGATCCAGCCGAAGCGTTCCCACCTCGAGCTGCGACATCTCGAGCACGTGGGAGATGAGGGTGAGCAGCTCCTCGCCTCGGTCGAGAATGGTCTTCACGTAGTCGGCCTGCTCCTCGTTGAGCGGCCCGGCCAGCCCCTCGATCAGCATCTCGGAGAAGCCGATCACCGACGTGAGCGGGGTTCGAAGCTCGTGCGAAACGGTGGCGAGAAAGTTGCTCTTGAGCTTGTCCAGCTCGCTGAGGTGCGCGACGGCCCGCTCCAGCTCGGCATTGCGCTGGGTGAGCGCGGCATGGGCCGACTGCGAGGACGCCAGGTGCATCTCCGACGTGACCCACGTGGCGTACCCGGCCTGCAGCAGCATCGCCACGACGCCGACCAGCGCATCGGCAACGCCCGTGTCGCGGGCGTCTTCGGACGCCGCCGCTCGGGCGACCACCAGCACGCCGACACGCTCCGTCCCGGCGTAGACCGCTCGCACGTCGAACATGGTGTCGGCGATGCCGAACGACGACGCTGCGCCGCGCTGCACCGTGGGCGCGGCCTCGGGCGGCAACTGCTCCCACGACGCCATTGGGCCCGCGTCGCGGTGCGATCCGCAAAACAAAGTCCCGTCGCGGGCGAACAACGCCACCCCTCCCACGCTGCCGACCACGAACGGGCGCAGCGTTCGGCCCAGATCATCGGCGCGGATCAGATCGGACAGCGGGGGCACGCGGTCCGGAATGCCGATCGGGGGACGCGACGCACTCACGCCGAGCCTCCTCCTGGCTCGGGCGTGACCGGCCGAGAGTCGGCTGCCGTGGCCACGCCGAGCGAACGCCGAACGTGATTCATGAAGTCGGCACGTTCGACCCCGAACTTCTCGCGCAACGAGTACCGACTCTCGAGCTTCGACCACGTGAGGTCGGCGAGCCCCAAGAAGGTTTCGGCTACACCCACGCCTTCGATCGCGGTGGCTTCGTAGACGGGCTCTTTGCCCTTCGACGCGATGCGTCGAACCTCGGCGTCGGTCCGAATGCCCGGCAGGTCCCGCTTGTTGAACTGAATGACGATCGCGACGTCGTCGAAGTCGATGCCGTTCTCGACCAGGTTGCGACGCAGGTCGGCGAAGCTCTCGTTGTTGTTGCGGGTCTGCGAAACCTGCGAGTCGGCGATGAACGCCACGCCGTCGGCACCCTGCAACACGATGCGGCGTGTGGCCGCGTGCATGACCTGCCCGGGCACGGTGAACAGCTTGAGTTTGATGTCGAGGCCACCGCGGGTGCTGAACCGCAGCGGGAGCAGGTCGAAGAACAGCGTTCTGTCATCGCGTGTATTGAGCGTGAGCAGGTCGCTGGCGGTTTGCTGCCCCATCATCCGATGCAGCTGCTGCAGGTTCGTCGTCTTCCCGCTCAGCGCTGGGCCGTAGTAGACGAGCTTCAGCGTCACCTCGCGGTGCTGGATATCGATGAAGACCATGGTCGGCTGCTGCGCGCGGGAGCCCCAAGAGTAGTACAGCCCCCGCCTAGGGTGAACCGCCACGCGAGAGGCAGGCCAGATCGGGGCGCATCCGGACCCCGGTTTTCGCGCCTAAGCCTTGGACTTCTTGCGCTCGGCGAAGGCAGCCCGCTGCTGTGAACGCTTGGGCATCGCGGATGCGAGCGCGGTGCGTTCTTCGAGGGCCCGGAGCGTGGCCGCCACGTTGGGATCGTCTGCGGCCGGTGTTTCGACGGTGATCAGCACCAGCTGGTCCCCCCTGCCCTGCTTGGCCGGCACGCCCTTGCCGCGCAATCGGAGCTTGGTGCCGCTGCGGATCCCGGCCGGGATCTCGAGTTCGACCGCGCCGTCGACGGTGGGCACTTCCACGCGTGCTCCCAGGGCGGCCTCGGTGAGGCTGACGAACAGCTCACACCGCAACTCGTTGCCGCGACGTTCGAGAAACGGGTCGGGCCGAACATGCACGGTGACCTTGAGGTCGCCCGCCTCGCCCTGAAAACGCCCGGGCTCGCCTTGGCCCGCCAACACCTTCTGCGCGCCGCTTTCGACCCCCGGCGGCAAGGTCACGGTGAACGCCCGCTTGGCCCTTCGTTTGCCCGCGCCTCGGCACGAACCGCAGGCGTCCTCTTGGAGCATCCCGGTGCCATCGCAGCGCCCGCAACGGGTCCATGGTGCGAACAACCCGTCGCCCTTGACCTCTCCCTTGCCGCCGCACACCTGACAGGTGGCCGGGGGCTTTCCGCCGGGCTTGGTGCCGCTGCCCGAACATGTCTCGCACGGACCCATCGCCTCGAACTCGATGTCGTGGCCACCACCGCGCACCGCCTCCTGCAACGAGATCGAGAGCGTGTAGCGAAGGTCTCGCCCGCGTCGACGCTCCTTGCGGCGAGAGCGAAAGACGTCGCCGAAGACGTTCTGCAGCAGGTCCCGCGGACTCTGCCCGGGCTGCATGCCCGCGAGGTCCAAGCCTCCGCCCAGCCGTGACTGGGTGTCGTACCGAGCGCGTTTCCGCGGGTCCCCCAAGACGTCGTACGCCTGGTTGATCTGCCGAAACCGTTCCTGCGCGTTGGCATCGCCCGGCTGGCGGTCGGGGTGAAACTGCAGCGTGAGGCGACGGTACGCCTTCTTGATCTCTTCGGCGTCGGCGTTGCGCTCGACCCCGAGAACCGCGTAGTGGTCAGCCGCCATCGCTCGGAGTGCTCAACCGTTCTACTCCGACCCCTGCTCGGACTGGGCCATCATCGCTTCGTAGATCTGGTGGGACGAGTTCTCCAAGGCCGCCAGCGCGTCTCGCAGCGCGTCGGCGCTGGCCGCACCCGCGAGCAATGCCTCGAGCCGCTCCGTGTCGGCCGCGACGTCGGCACGATCGACATCGCTGAGCAGGTTGCCGTAGGCCTCGAGCGAACGCTTGCAGGTGTAGACGAGCGTCTCGGCCCGGTTGCGAAGCTCGACCACGTCCTTCTTGGCCGCATCCTCGTCCTTGCGCGCCTCGGCTTCGTCGGCGAGCGAGTCGATCTGCTCCTCGGTGAGACCCGAGGTGGGCGTGACCCTGCACGACGCTTCGCGTCCAGTGCCGAGGTCCTTGGCCGACACGCTGAGAATGCCGTCGGCGTCGATGTCGAAGGTGACCTGAATCTGCGGCACACCGCGCGGCGCGGGCGGAATGTCGGTGAGCTGGAAGCGCGCCAAGCTCTGGTTGTCCTCGACCATGTCGCGAAGGCCCTGCGCCACGTGCACGTTGACGACCGGCTGGTTGTCGACCGTGGTGCTGAAGACCTGGGCTTTCTTGGTGGGGATCGTGGTGTTGCGAAGGATCAGCGGCTCGAACACACCGCCTTGCGTTTCGACGCCGATGTGCAGCGGCACGACGTCGAGCAGCAGCACGTCCTGGACCGATCCCTCGAGGACGGCGCCCTGGATCGCAGCCCCTGCCGCGACCACCTCGTCCGGGTTGACGCCCTTGCTGGGCTCACGCCCGAAGAACTCGGCGACCTTGGACTGCACCAGCGGCATGCGGGTCTGTCCACCGACCAGCAACACCTCGTCGATGTCGCCGATCTCGAGCTCGGCGTCTTGCAACACCTGCCGACACGGCGCGAGCGTGCGCTCGATGAGGTCCTTGGTGAGTTCCTCAAGCTTGCGCCGGCTGAGCGTGCGCGAGAAGTGCAGCGGTTGGCCTGCCAACGCCGCGATGAACGGCAGGTTGATCTCGGTCTCGACCGACCAGGACAACTCTTGCTTGGCCTTCTCCGCCGCCTCCTTGAGGCGCTGTGCGGCGAGCTTTTCGGTGCGCAGGTCGAACTCCTGCTCGGCGAGGAACTCGGTGGCGCACCAGTTGACGATCGCGTTGTCGAAGTCTTCGCCGCCGAGCAACGTGTCACCGGCGGTGGCGAGCACCTCGAAGACCCCGGAGCGGAGCTCGAGGATCGAGATATCGAACGTGCCCCCGCCAAGGTCGTAGACGGCGACGGTCTTGTTCTCGCCCTTTTCGTGCAGACCGTAGGCGAGCGTGGCCGCCGTGGGCTCGTTAATGATCCGCTCGACTGTGAGGCCGGCGATCTTGCCCGCGTCTTTGGTGGCCTGACGCTGGTTGTCGTTGAAGTAGGCCGGAACCGTGACGATGGCTCGAGAAATCGTCTCCCCGAGATAGGCCTCGGCGGACTCCTTCATCTTGGTGAGCACCGCGGCCCCGATCTCCGACGGGGAGTACTTGCGGTCCCAAATCTCGATCCACGCGTCGCCATTGTCGGCGGCCGTGAGCGCGTAGGGCAGCAGCTTGCGGAGCTCCGCGATGCGAGGGTCGTCGAGCTTGAGGCCGATGAGGCGCTTGGCCGCGTAGACCGTGTTGGTGGGGTTGGTGATGGCTTGGCGCTTGGCGATCTGCCCGACGAGTCTCTCGCCCTCTTCGGTGAACGCAACCACCGAAGGCGTCGTTCGACTGCCCTCGGCGTTGGCGATGATCTCCACCTCGTCGCCCGCCATGATGGCGACGCACGAGTTGGTGGTGCCCAAGTCGATCCCGATGATGCGCCCCTCAGCCATTCGTTATCAGCCCTCGCCTGCCTCGGCGTCCTTGCCGTCCGCGTCCGATGCGGATGCCGTTGCCTCTGTGGGAGCCCCGGTCGAGCCCGCGCCCGCCACGATGACTCGCGCGGGACGAAGCAGGCGCTCCTTCATCATGTACCCCTTTTCGAACTCGCGAATGACGACGCCCGGGGGGTGGTCGGGGCTGTCGAACTGTTGCAGTGCGTCATGCACCGCGGGGTCGAACGCTTGCCCGACGCTGTCGATCGGCTCGATGCCGTTACGGCTGAGCGCGCTGAGGAACTCCTGGCGGACCATGTTGATGCCCTGAATCAGGTTCCGAACGTTCTCGGCGTTTTCGTCGGAGGCCCCGGCCACGGTGGGCTCGGCGACCTCGAGCGCGCGCTCGAGGTTGTCCATGACGGGCAGGAACGCCGGCAGCAGGCTCTTCGCGGTGCGCAGCGCGTGGTCGTCCATCTCCCGCTTGGTGCGCTTTTTGTAGTTCTCGAGGTCGGCCACGGCCCGCAGCCACTTGTCCTTGGTGGACGCGACTTGGCCTTGCAGCGTTTCGACGCGCTCGCGCAGCTCCGCGAGTTCGGTCTCGGTGCCGTCCTGGTCGTCCAGCTCGATGACGTCCGCATCGCCGGCCGTGTCGTTCACGGCAGCTGCGGCCTCGGCCATCGTCTTGTCGATCTCGGCGGAGAGGTCGTTGCCGCCGCCAGTCTCTTCGTTCCCTTGGGTCATCGTGGTCTCGTGAATCGAGTTCGGCGTGCGCTCGGTCGTGGGTCGTGAGGCACCGCCAGGAAAGCGTCGCAATTGCGCGGGGTTCAGGGCGCCTGCTCGGACCCGGAGTCCCCGGTTGAATCACCGTGCGCAGCCAGCGATCGCGCGGCGTACTCTACCAGAGGAATTGCGCGGGCGTAATCCATCCGGTCGGAGCCGAGCAACGCGACGATTCCCGTCGCCCCACTCGCCCCCGTCGTGCGAGGGCTGAGGGTGACCGCCCCCGAGGACGGGTCCCCGACGGGCAGGCGGCAACCGACGACCGTCAGCCGGACGGGGTGAGTCGGGCCCGCCGTGCGAGCCAGCGGAACGCCGACCCTCACCCGTGCTCGGTTGGGGGCTGCATGGCCATCGGGGACCAGTTGGCAGAGAACTTCGGCAAGTCGCTGGTAATCCTCGAGCAGGCCCAAGACCTCCCCGAGCCCTTCGGCTGCCACACCACCCCCGGCGGCCAGGGTGCGCTGGCCGGCGACGCGCAGCCACAGCGGGTCGAGGGACGCCCCCGCACACACGATCAGGCCCACCCGCAACGCCTCGGCCAACGCGTGGTCGATCCGTGCCTGCTGGGCTTGCTGGAGCGCGCGTAGACGCCCGAGCGCCTCATCGAGACTGCGCCCCGTGCACAGCTCCCGGAGCTTGCCTTGCAGGGTGCGAACCTGGCGATCCGCCATCGAGGGGTCGTCGTCCAATGCCTCGATGGCGACCGTCCGCATGGCGGTGGACCCATCTTCGAAGCTCAGCACGACCAGCGCCTTGGGCAGGACCAGCGCGGCGACGTCGACCGTCTCGATGCGACCGCCCCGGGCTGCGCCCACGAACGACACCGCGACGCAGCCGGCAACCTCGGAGAGCACGGCCGAGGTCGCGCCCACCTCATCACCGACCGAGTGCCCGGCCGCCGCGAGCCCGCGGTCGACCACGGTCGCCAAATGCGGAGGCAACCGCATGTCTCCGGAAAGCGACGCCACGTAGAGCTCCAGCCCCGCGCGCGTGGGATTGCGGCCCGAGCTGTGGTGCGACCGCTCGAGCAGCCCGTCGCGTTCGAGCACCGCAAACTCCTGCCGCACCGTGGCCGACGACCACGGCAGACCGTGCATCTTCACCAGTCGCCCCGACGAGGCGGGCTCACCGGTGAGAATGTAGTCGCGACACACCGCGAACAGCAGCCGCTGTTGGCGAGGCGTGAGCGACGGCACCCGGTCCATCAGGGGCAGGATAGCAAGCCTGCGCCCGCGGTGCGCGTCAGAGCACATCCGCTGCGATGTCGTCGTGGTGCAGCCAGCGCCCTTCCGCCACACGCAGCCGCCCGCCGTGCAACGCGACGTTGCCGCGGGCCCGTGCCCGCGCGGTGCGGGCCTCGAGCCACGCGAGGTCTCGATCGATGCGCCGCAAGAACGGGTCGATCTCCACCCCCTGCAACAGCCGCAGCGCGAGCCAGAGCGCCTCGCGAGCACGCTCCTCGGCGTCCAACCGCTCGACGGAGGGCGCCTCCCCTTGCCACCACCGCGCGCCGCGGGCGTTCGAACGGCGCTCGACGCCCCCCGGCACGCTGCGGGCCGATGCGGCGGACGGCCCCAGGCCCACGTAGTCACGACCGAGCCAGTAGCCGCTGTTGTGTCGCGCGAACGCGTCGCCACGGGCGTAGCTCGCGACCTCGTAGTGCACGAACCCCGCGGCGGCGAGCACCTCCGCCGTGCACTCCAGCGCGTCCGCAGCATCCTCGGCGCGCGGCAGCCGACGCACCCCGCGCTCGGCCAGCCGCTCCCACGGCGTTCCTGCCTCGATGGTCAGCGCATAGATCGACACGTGGTCGACGGGTAGCCCGAGCACGACGTCCAACTCGGCGCGCAAGCCGTCGAGCGTCTGTCCCGGCCATCCGACGATGAGATCCAGCGAGACTTCGAGCCCGCGCTCGGCCGCGGCCTTCACCGCTGCGACCGCCGCTGCCGCGTCGTGAGCCCGGCCAAGCTGTCGCAACCCGCCCGCGTCGAAGCTCTGCACTCCGAGCGAGACCCGAGACACGCCCTGGGAGACGAGCGCGTCCAGACGGGCCGGGTCGGCGTGCTCGGGGTTGAACTCCACCGTCCACTCCGCCCGCTGCGACCCGTCCCACGTCTGCCCCATCCACGCCAGCAACGCCCGAAGGTCGTCTGCGCCCAGGACACTCGGTGTGCCGCCGCCGACGTACAGCGTGTGCGCAGCCTGTCCGATACGGACATCTGCCCGCGTCCGAACCTCGTGGGCCAACCCGGCCAGGAACGCAGCCCCATCGGGGCGGGCGTCGACGCGAAAGTCGAAGTCGCAATAGGGGCACGCGCGCGCGCAGTAGGGCACGTGCACGTAGACACCGAACGCGTCGTCCGGCGTCGTCCCTTCGTCGGGAGCCAAAACGACGGCCTCAGGCGGGGACGAGGTCACCGATCGCATCGCCGACCGGCAGGTCGTCGTAGATGTCGACCGAGCCGTCGGGGCGCACGGCGGCCGCAATGCCGCGCCACCACCAGGCCGGCAAGGCGTCCATGTCGATGCCGTTGCTCTGCAGCAACGAAGTCTGCTCTTCGAGGGTCTCGAGCATCGACGGGTGGAACGGTTGACCGCGTCCGCGAAGCTGCGCGCCGAGCCACAACGAGCTGCGCAGCGGTGTGCTTTCTTCGACGTCCTCGACCAGACGCGCCATTGCCCGGCGCACGACCGCAACGTCGGGAAACTCGAACAACTGCGCCACCGCGGGCACCTCGGCGCCCGCCAACAGAGACAGCCGGGCCGTAAAGGCTGCGAGCAACTGGGACTGAATCGGCAGCACCGCGCCCGCTCCCTGCACGACGTCGGCGCGCACGAGGCACACCGTCTCCGCCGGCGTGGCGTAAACGAAGCTCACCTGACCCGACTGCGACAACCCCAAGCCGGCACGCACCATCCAGCGGGCGAACGCGGGGTCGAGCAGGTCGTTGTCGGCTGCCCGTGCCTCCAGCACCCGATCGATCGTCGCGTGCTGCGGGCCGATCTTGATCATCAGCCGAGAACCGTCGATGGGCGCGTAGTCGCCAAACACCTCGAAGGCCGCGATCTTCTTCCAGGCTTCGAGCTGTGCGGTTCCGTTGAGCATGGTGATACGAGCGAAGAGACCGCAGCGCGGCCGAGGGCCGGCTTACTTGGCGGTGAAGAGAGTATAGGCGAGATATGCGAAGCCACCGAGGACCACGACGCCGATGATCCACGCCCAGGCGATGCCCCCACGTTCGCGGCGGACGACGCCCTGACCGAAACCGGTGGTGTTGTCCGACACGGGCGTCAGCGGGCCGGTGGTGAGCATCGGGCTGGGGCCGGCGAGCGGATTGGAGCCGGAGTGGGCGCGGGACTGAGGACCAGTCCGAAGTCGTGGGCGTCCTCCGGTCGGCGCGCGGCGTTTGCCGGTACCGCGCCCGGACTGCGGGGCACCGCCCCCGTCCGCAGCATCCGCGCCATCGGCAACCGGCACCGTCTTGTGCATGCCGGACGTGGTGGGTCGTCCGCTCGAGCCCGAGGACTCCGAAGAGTCGCCCGGCTCCTCCGGCGGGACCACAGGATGCGCACCGGACTCGTCGAACTTGCCTTGAACGACCAGCGCTTCGAGGTTGCCGATGGTGAGCTGCCGGGCGCGACGACGCTTGGGCGAGCTGTCGGCAGGCGATTTGACCTCGAGCTCGCGCGCCCAATCGGGCGCATCGTCGTCGGCGGACACCGACTCGAACTGATCGAAGTCGAGCGCGTCGCTCTCCAGGTCGTCGTACATGTCGTCGTAGTCGACGACCGCCGGGGCCCCTTCCCCGAACAGGTCCACCATCACGGCGCTCAGCTTGCGCGCGCTGGACGACAGGCCCTCCTCCTGAAGGAATGCCTCGAGGTCGCGGAACATGTGATCGCAGTTCTGATAGCGATCGGCCGGGTCGACCTCGAGCGCGCGCATGATCACGGCCTCGAGCGCGGGCGGGAAGCTGGGATTGACGAAGGTGGGCGGTGGAACGTCGCCCTCGAGCACCCGGCGCATCACGTCTTCGCGCTGGCCCCGGAACAACCGCCGGCCCAGGCAAAGCTCGTACATCACGACGCCCAGCGGAAAGACATCGGCGCGGGCGTCGATGACCTCGCCGCGGAGCTGCTCCGGCGCCATGTAGGAGAGCTTGCCCGCGACCTCCCCCTTCTTGGCCACCGCCGAAGCGCGGGTCGCCGCGATGCCGAAGTCGAGGATCTTGCAGACTCCGTCGTACCCGACGTGAATGTTGGTGGGGTTGATGTCGCGGTGGACGAGGCCCAGCGGATTGCCAGCGTCGTCGGTGCGACTGTGCACGTAGTGCAAGCCTTCACACGACTGCATGATGATGCCGACCGCGAGCTCGACCGGAAGCGGGCGCTTCTGTTGAAACGACCGCCGCATGACGTTGACGAGCTCCTCCCCCTTGAGGAGCTCCATGGCGATGAAATACTCGCCGCCGATCTCACCGAGGTCGTAGGTGTGAACGACGTTGTTGTGGGTGAGCGTGGCGGCGACGCGAGCTTCGCCGAGGAACATCTGCACGACGTCGTCGCGGGCGGCGAACTCTTCGCGCAGCGTTTTGACGACGAGCTCCTTGGCGAATCCCTCGATGCCCGCATACTGGGCCCGATAGATCTCGGCCATGCCGCCGGTCGCGATGTGCTCGACGAGCAGGTACTTGTCGCCGAATGGCGTGGGCTCGATGTTGCTCAACGTCGCGCCTAGACTAACGGAATCGTTTCGGCAAAACCAAGGGGGTAACGCGCGAGGATTGCGACGTGCTCGGGCCCGCGGATCAGTCGCGTTCGGCCTTCAGGCGTCGTCCCATCAGCGCGTCCACGGCGGCCGGAACCGACAGTCCGTCGTAGAGGATCGCGTGCATCGTGGCCACCAGCGGCATCTCCACGCCTTCGCGAAGTGCGAGCTTGTGCGCCGATAGCGTGTTCTTGACCCCTTCGGCCACCATGCCCATCTCCTCGAGGATCTCCTCGAGCTTCTTGCCTTCGCCGAGCGCCACGCCGACACGCCGGTTTCGGGACAGACCGCCCGTGCAGGTGAGCACCAGATCACCCATGCCCGCCAGTCCGGACAGCGTCGCCGGGTGGGCCCCGAGCGAGACCGAGAGCCGGGTGATCTCCGCCAGGCCTCGGGTGATCAGGCCCGCCCGCGCGTTGAGGCCGAGGCCCGCACCATCACCAATGCCCGCGGCGAGGGCGATGACGTTCTTGAAGGTCCCGCCCATTTCGACCCCGAGCACGTCCTCGGTGACGTAGGCGCGCATGTTGGAGCCGGAGAGCATCTGCTGAATCGCCGCCCCGGTGGGTTCGTGTTCGGCACCGACGACGACCATCGTCGGCTTTTCGCCGGCCACCTCGGCCGCGAAGCTCGGACCCCCCAAGGCCGCGATGTTCGGACGATGCGAGTCCGGCAGCTCCTGCTCGAGCACGGCGTGCATGTTGTCGAGCGTGTCGACCTCGATCCCCTTGGCGGCGATCAAGTACTTGGGCGCGACGAGGGTCGGAATGCGGTCGTAGACTGCGCGGACCTGCTTCATGATCACGCGCATGCCGTGGCTGGGCACGGCACAGATGACGAGGCTCGGACCCGCTCGCAACGCGCCTTCGAGGTCCGAGGTCGCGGTCAGATTCTCGGGAAACGGGAAGTCGGTGAGGTAGCGGGTGTTGTGCCGCTGCTCGCCCATCGCCACGGCGTGGTCGTCACGCCGGGTCCACAAACGGGTGGGAAATCCGCGTCGAGCGCTGTGAATCGCCAGAGCGGTTCCCCAGCTGCCGGCGCCCAAGACGGTCACGGTCGGAGTGTCGGTCATGGAGCGAGAGCAGGGTCGCATGTCCTCGCGCGGCTGGCGACGCTGACCCGCGGATCCGCGGCGCCGGGAGTCTCGGCGCTTTTTGCTGGAATGTGAGGCTGTGGCGTTGTACTCCTGATGAGTTCCGCGGGATCTCCGCGGCGGGGTTTTCCGATGTTCACGCTCGATCGCTCCCTTTCCATCCTGCGCCGCGCCGCCGGCGTCTCGCTGTGCCTGTCCGTCCTTGCGCTAGGCGCGTGTGACAGCGACTCCGACCCGGAGGGCCAAGGCGCCACCGGCAACGCGGACAGTTCCGGCGGCGATGACGGACTGCTCCCCAGCGGCAACGACGGCGACGGAGATGGCGACGGCGGCAACGCGTCGATGACCGGCCCCGACGACGGCGGCAACGACGACGGCAACGACGACGGCGGCAGCGACGACGGCGGCAACGACGACGGCGGCTTCATCACCCCACCCGATGGCGGCATCGTCGGGCAATGCGACCCGGCGGCGCAGGACTGCCCGCGTGGCCAGAAGTGCACTTCCTTCGTGGCGACTGCGGGTGGCAACACCGTCGACGCCACGAAGTGCGTCGAGATCATCGGCGACGACCAGTGGGGCGAAGCCTGCGAGCGCATGACCGACAACGACACCTGCGCGGCGGGCTTCTTCTGCATGACCGCCGTAAGCGGCAACACCGGCGAAGGCCGGTGCCTCGAGTACTGCGAGATCAACCAGCCGTGCGAGTTCGGCGGCGAGTGCTTCGCGTTCAACGACGGCGCCCTGCCCGTCTGCGAAGTCACGTGCGACCCGCTCGCACCGACGTGCCCCTCGGGCCAAGGCTGCTACGCCGCATTCAACAACTTCGTCTGCGCCATCCCCGGTGCCCCCGACGGACAGGGTGCGGACGGCGACCCATGCAGCACGATTCAAAGCTGCAACCCCGGCTTGGTCTGCCGTGGAGGCACCGCCGGCTGTGCCGCCGAGGCCGTGTGCTGCACACCCTTCTGCGACATGGACGAAGGCGACGCGGGTTGCCCCGAACCCGACGAGAGCTGCATCCAGGCCCTCGACGAGCCGCCGCCCGGACTGCAGAACGTGGGCTACTGCGGGATCCCGGCGTAGAAGCCTCACGCTGCGTGGAGCCGCGGTTCGGCGGGCCCCCCCTTTGGGTGTGGGGGCCCTTCGAACCGCTCACTGCGTTCACCCTGCGTTCGGTTCTCTCCATCCTTCCCGCTCCGCGTCCCTTCGGGACGCTTCGCTCTCTTGCAGCGGAGTTTCTGGGTCGTGCCGCGCAATTGCGGTGACCCGGGGGGCCTTCGAACCGCTGACGGCCTTCCCCTGCGTTCGGTTCTCTCCATCCTTCCCGCTCCGCGTCCCTTCGGGACGCTTCGCTCTCTTGCAGCGGAGCGTCCGGTGATCCCGCGCGGTTGCAGTGGCAGTGGCAGTCGGGGGCCTTCGAATCGTTCACTGCCTTCCCCCTGCGCTCGGTTCTGTCGGTTGCTGCCGGGGCGCTCTGTTTGTCCTGGGGCTGGGGTGGGTTCGGGGCCCGTTTGGGCTTGGTTTTTCGTACTCTCCGGCGACTGTGGCGACGGCGTTGCACTCGCGGATGGCGGCCTGCCTGGTGGTGGGGGGGCTGCTCGTGGGGTGTTCGCAGGAGCAGACGGCTCCTGAGGAGCCGGTGTCGGCGGTGGTGCCGGATGTTGGGGGTGTCGAGCCTGTGGCGGTGCGGCCGGAGATCCCGGCGCCGCCGGCCGACCCTTGGGCCGCGGAAGGACTCGAGGCGTTGCGCAATGGCGAGGACCTGGGCTGGCCGGTCGAAGCGGTGCACGTGACGTCGGGGTTCGGGTGGCGCATCGACCCGGTCGAGCGTTCCGGGACTCGCCTGCATCGCGGCACCGACTTTCGTGGAGAGGTCGGGGACCTGGTGCTGTCGGTCGCCCGGGGCGACGTCACGTTCGTCGGCCACGACCCCGTGCTCGGCACCATGGTGATCGTCGACCACGGGCTGGGCATCACCAGCCTCTACGGACACATGTCCGATGTGCTCGTCTGGCCGGGTGCCTCCGTCGACCGGGGAGCCGCGCTGGGCTTGGTCGGCAACACCGGTCGCTCTGCGGCACCGCACCTCCACCTGACGATCAAGATCGACGACGTCGCCGTGGACCCCATGATGGTGCTCGGCCAGCCCCTGCACCGAGCCGTCGCGCTCAAAGGCATGCCACCGAAGACCCGCGCCCCGGTCGAACCCGAAGCCGCACCCGGGGAGCCACAACCCGCGGCCCCCGTCCTGCAACCCTGAGCGCGGGGACGGGCTACCTCTGTTCGGTGCCGAGGAACGGGCGCTCTCCGACGAACAGCAGCCGCCGCGCCTCGGCTCGCCACTGCTCGGGGGCATCCTCTCCGAGCACCCCGATGCCGAGCACCGCCGCGTGCCCGCGCAGCTCCGGGTCCAACCATCGGCGAGCGGTCTCGAGAGCCTCCCGCTCGTTCTCGAGGCGCTTCGCGTCGGCGTAGGCCAACACCGTGTCCGCATCTCGCCCCGCTCGCTCCCGAATCACGGCCTCGAACGGTGCAGCGTCGCCCCCGGTTCGAAGCGCAACGACCAAACCGGCAACGGCTTCCGCCGTCCCCATCTCCGTGGTCGAGTCGAGCTTGGCCGCATTCGCCATGATGCTGTCCGTCGCTCCGGTCGAGGTCGCCGCCAAACGGAGGATCAGCGCGCGCTGCAGATCATCACCCGCAAGCCGAACCGCGTCGTTCAGGCGTCCCCGGGCGAGGTGGCGAAACGACAGCGCAACGCCCTCGTCCCCGCGTTCGCGGGCCCACATCATACGAGCCTGAATCGACGCGTTCTCCACGGCATCGGAGTCGACGGCCCCCTCCACCGCTGCACCGAGTCGAAGCACACGAGCCTCGAACAACGCGAGCATCTCTTGCATGTGCGGAAGTGCTTGCCGCGCTTCCCCCAGCAGCTCGACCGAGACATCGAGGCTCCCCAATCGGTAGTACGCAAAGCCTGCCGCGACGGTGAGCCACGCGTGCTGCGGATGGGCTTCGTGTGCCCTGGCCACCGCGACAGCGTTGTCCTCGTCTTCCGGCCCGCACCGAAGCGCCAGGTACAGCGCATCGGGGTTGTCGGGCTCCTCTTTCGACCAGGCATCGTGCCGCGCACACACGGCAGACATCCCGTCCCCCGCGTCGGGCCCATCCGATGCCATGTCCTGTGCCGCGCGTTCGAGCAGCACGTCCGGTGTGGCCAGCGCAGCGCGTCGTTGCTCGAGCAACCCGGCGGCGCCCTGCTCCGCACCGGGAATCCGATGCGCCACGCTCAACCACAGGGCGCCCATCGGGAGTTCGTCCCACCGCGCGTGCGCCAACGCGACCCGGGCCTGTTCCTCCTCGGACAGCAGGCTCAGCGCGATCATCATCTGCGTGAGATCCACTACATCGACCGCGGACACGGCCGTACGGTAGGCCGACCCGTCGTTCGACGACATGCTGCTGGGCGGTTCCTCGAACACGTAATCGGCGTCCCCGTCGTACCACCGCAGCGCACCCAACTGCCGGTCGGCATCGGGGCGCCCTGCCCCGTACACGACCGTCCACTCCACCAGCGGCACCGCGGCAGCCACCGAGTACCCGTAGTCTCCGAACGCACTGGTGACCTCGTGATCGAACGCTTCGATCAGCTCGCCACTGACGGTGCGAGCCTCGATCTGGGGAGCATCGATGTCGAGCTCCAACGTCGCGGTGCTTGCCGCCGCCACCGTGACCGTCTCGTCGCCACTGCGCACCACGACGTCTCGGTTCAGCCCGTTGTGAACCGTCACGTCCGGTGTCGCCAGTCCTCCACCGACCCCACCGAACGTCGCGATCCCGACCACGGTGGTCGCGACCCCCAAACGCGCTGCGCCCGGGCCCCACCCATCGGCGGTCACGAAGCGGTCCCACCAGCCGAGCTTGGTCTGCAGCGGGCGTTCATCGCCCTCGACGAAGGGTCGATACTCGGCATTGACGCTGGGTCCGTCGGGTACGGGACCGAGTTCCCGACCGTCGCACCAGCAGCGCCGGATGTGGGCCTCGATGTCGAGCAGGCCTTCGAGCGCTGCGCCGCCGAGCTGCCCCAGCATCCCGACGTACGCGTCGTACCAACTCTCGACCACCGACAGCCAGTCGTCGATGTTGTCCCGGGAAGGAGGATGCAATGCGAACGGCTCCCCGATGGCAGCGTCCCAGCTCTCCGCTTCCATCCAAGCCGCAACCGCCGGCCCCAGCACGACAAGCTCACGGCTCGTGGGCACCTGCTGCAACGCGAAGTACAGCTCGGTCGCAGCGGCGACCAGCCGGGTCATCTCGGCGCCCGTCACTCGACCATCCGCGGTCACCACGGCGAACACGTTGTTGAGCATGCCCATCGCGTCCCGGAGATTTGCCTCGACATGTTCGGCGAAGTGCAACAACGCGAGCTGCCGCCCATGGAGGTCTGCCCAGTCGCGCCCGAGCGTATTGGCGGCAGCCCAATGCGCAGCACGAAGACCCCGGTCGACCTCGTGGAGCTTTGCGCGCGCCGTTGAGCATTCCACTCTGACGGCCCCGATGGCTTGCCGCAGCTCCTTGCGTTCGAGCGTGCGTCCACGATGTTGGATCGAGCGCCCGGGAGCGTCGGCAATGCCCGCTTCGAGAGCCTCGAGCTGCGCCTTTTCTTCCCGGAGTTCCCGGTCTGCCCGAACGAGTTCGGCGAGTGGCTCGGGGTACGCGTCCGTGAGCGCCGAGGTTATGCTCTGCTCCCCTTGCGGCGGGGGACCGTAGAGGCCCGCCACAGTCGGTGCGTGCCGCGTGACTTCCCGGCCGAGATACAGTCCGTGATACCGCGCTTCGAGAAACCCCTTGTCGAAACGCTCTTCGGCTCGGTCCAGGGCCTCTTCGGGCTCGAGAAGCTGTGCGTCCGCGGCCGCGCCCCAACGATCGAGTTCCCGCTGGGACAGTCGTCTGCGCAGCAACGCGGGGTCCTCGAAGAGCAGCCACGCCGACCGGTCATCGAGGTCGGCCGCAATGTATGGTTCCTTCGCGTTGGCTTCGCGGTCGTGACTCGCCGGATGCGTCGACCACATGACCGGAGGCTGGGCCAGCGCCGGCGTGAAGATCCGGTGCCCACTCGGGTCGTCGGGCAATGGCGGTACATCGCCGAACTCTCGGTCCCCGAAGATGCGCCGAAGCTCGCCCAATGCCTGGGTCTGCAACGCGAACAAGTCCGGCACCCGGAAGCCCCGGTTCAGTTGTGCCGCAGCGGCGACTTCGGCCTGCCCCCAGGCGGTGTCGGCAGCCTGGAGCCGGAACAGGGCATGCGTCAGCGCGTCGGACCCTGCCAGAGACACCGCCACCCGGTCTGCCTGCAGCTCCATCTCTCGCGACAGCGCACGCTCGGCGAGGATCACCAGGTGGAAGAAGCTCTCGGTCAGGGCACGAATCGCCCAGCCCAAGATGCGAAGCCCCCAGCCCAACCACGCGATTCGAATGTCCGCGCTCGCGACCGCGTCGACGAGCCGATCGACCGCATCCCGCCGCGCAATGATCCGCGCGGCGACCTGTTGCCCGATGTAGACCCACCGTCCCACAGCCATCGCGCGTTGGGCGAAGTGGCCGAACTCGTGGGCCAACACCGCTTTGAACTCCGCGAGGGTGAGGACGTTGACCAAGCCGATGCCGATCAACAGGTTCTTGCGAGCGGGCAAGATCAAGCTCAGGAGCGACACCTCGTAGAACACGGCCGCGTTCACTTCTGGCGTGACGTAGACCCGCCGCGGCCGGGGTGCATTGGCGTCATCCGCAATGCGATTGACGAAGGCGAAGAGCGTCGGGTGCTCTTCGGCGGTGAGCTCGACTCGCTCGGGCCGAGGCGTGCGTCGGTTGGGCAGCAACGCCTTGGCGAGAAAGACGAACAGGAACGCCGCGAGTGCGGCGAGGGCAGCACCCAACATGGACCGGGACGCTTGGGCGTCGCCGGCCAGCCGAAAAGCCTTCCAGCCGAACCACGCCGTCGCCCCGAGGTAGAGCAGGAAGAACCCGACCAGGCCCGCAACCGCCAGCCAGGCGTTGCGCTTGTATGCACGGGAAGGCTGGATGTAGCCGGGCGGAGTCGATGCCGGCCCCGCCGGGTACGTGGACGAGCGTTCGCTGCTCATCGGTCGAGAATCCTTCTGACCATGGTCCCCATGCTCGGTCGAGAGTTCCGGCTCTGGCAAGCCGTCGATGCGCCCAGGGACCGTTCAGGCCCATTCCGGCCTCTGAGCTTGTCCACAAAGAAACGCCCCGGGCTCTTGCGAGCCTCGGGGCGTCTTCGTTCGAGCAGACGCTCGGGACTACTTCTTGAACTTCAGCTTGCCGATGTCGAAGGGTTTGCCCTCGGCCATCTTGGCGCCGTACTCACCCGAGAAGGTGATCTTCCACTTGTCGCCGTCCTTGACGCCCACACCGTAGGCACCGAGCGGGACGTCGGCGAAGGTGAACTTGCCGGCGGCGTCGGTCTTGCCCGAGAACTTGATCGGGCTGTCCTCGCACGGGGAGGTCTTGATCAGCGAGCTGGGCTCGGGGCAGATCTCGACCGGGGCGTCGGCGAGCGGGTTGCCGTCGAGCAGGATGGTGCCGGTGAACTCGGACGCCTTCTTCTGGTCGCCGACCTCGGGCAGGTCGGGGCCTGCGCCCACGACGAGAATGCCCTTCACCTTGCCGGCGATCTCGGGCACGGAGCCCATCATCCACATCGCGCGCTCGTCCTTGGGACCGACGACGCCGATGCCGATGTCGGTACCGATCCACAAACGACCTTGGCCGTCGGGTGCGAGGGCGACCACGCGGGTGCCCTGGAAGTCGTCACCCATGGTGTAGGTGGTGTTGCCGCCACCGGGCTCGATGCGGGCGAGCATCTTGACGCTGGTCTTGATCGCGCCGATGCCGTTGGGCGCGTAGCCCAGCAGGCCGAACGAGGAGATGACGTCGCTGGGCAGCTCCATGGAGGTGAGCTTGTCGACGCCGCCGATCTGAATGACCGCGCTGCTGGCCGACGCCACGAGGCCGCCGGAGGGGTCGTTGGCAATACCGTCGAAGAACGGCTTGCGCTCGGTGACCTTGCTGAGGTCGGCGTCCTTCCACTCGGTCGCGCCCTTGTCCTTGTAGTGGAGCTTGTTGGACGAGGCGACCCAGACTCGGCCTTCTTTGTCGACGCCGATGCCCTGCAGCAGCGTCACGTCGTCACCGAGCACCTTCTTCTCTTCGACGGTCCACTTCTTGCCGACGAAGTGCCCGACGCCCTTGTAGCCGGCGGTCCAGATCTCACCTTCGGGGGTCACCGCGAAGGCATCGACGCTGCCGGTCTTCTTGAAGGACGTCTTGGCGACGACCTTGGCCGCGCCGCCTTCGATGGCCATGATGCCGTCGTAGGTCAGCATGTACGGCTTGCCGTCGGCGCCGATGGACATCTGCTTGACCAGCTTGTCCGGGCCCTTCTTGACCTTGGTGAACGCGCCACCGTCGAGCATGAAGACGCCTTTGTCGTCGATGGCGAAGTAGGCGGGACCCGCCTCGCCGGCCTCGGGCAGTGCGGCTGCAGCGGCCTTGGGCTCCTCGGCGGGCTTTTCTTCCTTCTTCTCTTCGGCCTTGGGCTCCTCGGCGGGCTTGTCGTCGGCTTTCTTGGCGTCGGCCTTCGCGTCGTCCTTCTTCGCGTCGGCTTTGGCGTCGTCCTTCTTCGCGTCCTTCTTGTCGTCGGCTTTCTTGGCTTCGGCCTTGGTGCCGGAGTTCTTCTCGGCGGAGTCGCAAGCGGTCGCGGTGAGGCTGAGGGCGGTGAGGCCCACGAAAATTCGGGTGGTGAGAGTCATCGATTGCTCCTGGTGCGGTGATCGATACCGCGAAACGGCGCGGCCAACGGGGGGACGCGTCGACGAGCGCCGCGTTGCAGAAATCCTCGATTTTTCGGCCGAAAGGCCGACGGTCACAGATGGAACAGGATGCTCGGATCCGCTCGGCGAGCGCGCGAGAACTGCAGCCACCCCCGTCGAAGCGCGGTCCACTTCAGCTTCGGTGCTGGGGCCCCGAACCGCGTTTCGCTGCGCTCGAGCAGCGTCGGCAGCAACTCGAACGGGTAGGCCAACGGCGCGCGCGCCAAGGTGGCCGTGCCCCCATCGAGCACGACCCGCGCTTCCCAGACCGCGGCGGGCCCATCCGGCTCGGGCACCAACGGCAACGCGTCGAGCACGGGCACACACAGGCCCGCTCGCAGATCGCGAAGCCAGCTGACGCGGCCGGGGAACACCTCGAACAAACCGACATGGTTGCGCGCCAACACCCGCCATGCGTCGGGCACCGGCCCCAAGGCGCCCTCGAGCACGACCGCGAGCCACGGCCGCTCGCCGACCGCGGGCGCATCACACAGCGCCCAGTCGGTGCGCATCGCCTGCAGCAGTTCACGCTGCGAATCGTCTTCGCGAATCGTGCCGATCTCGTCGTTCCACCGCTCGAGCAACGGCGCGAGTCGACGCGCGCCCTCGTCCCCGTCGAAGACGAAGGCGGCGGCGTCGTCCAGCAGCTCCCCCAGCTGCGCAGTGTTCACCCCGCGCGCTCGCGATGGGCTCGCACCTGCTCGGCGAAGGTCGCGAACAGCGGCTTGGCGTCGTGCGGACCCGGCGAGGCTTCGGGGTGGTACTGCACGCCCCACACCGGACGACCGCCCAGGCGCAGTCCCGCGGCCGTCTTGTCGAACAGGTTGAGCGCCGCCAACTCGGCACCGCTGCCCAACGACTCGACCGACGCCGCAAAGCCGTGGTTTTGCGCCGTGATGGCCACCTTGCGCGTGGACTCGTCACGCACCGGGTGATTGCCGCCGTGGTGACCGAACTTGAGCTTGTACGTCTCGCCGCCCGCGGCGAGGCACAGCAACTGATAGCCCAGGCAAATGCCGAACACGGGCGTCTCCCCTGCCCCGTCGAGCAACGCCTTGAGGTTGTCGATGACGTCGGGCAACGCCGCGGGGTCGCCCGGTCCGTTGCTGAGAAAGATGCCGTCGGGCTTCATCGCCAGCACATCGGCGGCGGGCGTATCGCTGGGCACGACCTGCACCTCGATGCCCTCGTCGCGAAGGCAGCGCAGGATGTTGTGTTTGATGCCGAAGTCGTAGGCGACCACGCGCAGCGCGGCCTCGGGTACGGGCGCGTCTTCAGGCCAGCGCATCGTGGAGTGACTCCACGTGTACGGCGTCCCCGTGCTCACCTCGTGGGCGAGCGCTTGCCCTTCCATCTTCGGCGCGTCCTTGGCCATCTGCACCAACCGCTCGGGGTCGATGCCTTCGGTGCTCACCGCTCCCATGATCGCGCCGGTCTCCCGCAGGTGACGCGTGAGGGCGCGGGTGTCGACCTCGGCAATGCCCGGCAAGCCACGCGCCTCGAGAAACTCGGGCAACGATTGCTCGGAGCGCCAGTTGGACACGACCGGAGAAAGGGCCCGCACGATGAGCGCCTCGGCGCCCGGCGCTTCGGACTCCACATCGGCGGCGTTGCATCCGACGTTGCCGATCTCGGGCACGGTCAGGCACACCAACTGTCCCGCGTACGAGGGGTCGGTGAGGATCTCCTGGTAGCCGGTCATCGAGGTGTTGAACACCACCTCGCCGACCGCGGTGGCCGACGCGCCGAACCCGACGCCGCGGAACACCCGTCCGTCGGCAAGAGCGAGGATGGCCTCCACACGATCGCGTTCGGACATGAGCCGGGAGATACGCCCCCAGCTGGCACTCGGTCAAGAGCTGCTATCGTCCCTGCGCGATGCCCACGCCCTCCTCCGCGACCGCCGGCCTCCTGCTCATCGGCGACGAGCTCCTCAGCGGCAAGATTCGTGACGAAAACGGCCACCACCTGGCCAAGACCCTGCGCCGCTTGGGCATCGCGTTCGTGGAAATGGCGATGGTGCGCGACGACCAAGAGGCCATCGGAGAGGCCCTGCTCCGCTTGTGCCGCCGCGCCGACCTGGTCTTCACCTCCGGCGGGGTCGGACCGACCCACGACGACATCACCCTCGAGTCGATTGCCGCGGCCACCGGGCGCCCCCTGGTGCAGCACCCCGAGCTCGCGGCCTCGCTGCGCAAGTACTACGCCGAAAACCTCACCGAGGCGGCGCTTTCGATGGCCGACGTCCCCGAGGGCACCACGCTCCGAGGCGGCCGCGGATGGCCCGCGCTGTGCCTCGAGCTCGACCGCGACAGCGACCCCGTCCACGCCCGGATCTACATCCTGCCCGGCGTTCCCGGGCTGTTCCGCTCCAAACTCGAACACCTCGAAGGCAGCGAGGGCGAGCTGCCGCGGGGCGACGGTTGGCACCTGGCGCTGGTGCACACCAACCTGGACGAGAGCAAGCTCGCACCGCACCTCGACGCGCTGCTGGCCAAGTACGGCGCGCCCCAGGGGCCGCTGGAGATCGGCTCCTACCCGCGTTGGTCCCGAGCGGAAGACGGGTCACTGGCGTTTCACGTACGCATCACCCTCGAAGCGCCGTCGGCCTCGGCCTCGGTGGCCGAGACGGCGCGAGGCGAACTCATCGAGGCGCTCGGCCCCGAGGCGCTGTGCGAAGACACCGCGCCGCTGTAGCGGCCCGCCGATTGCATGGCGGCGCCCCCTGGCGGGCGGGTCTGGGTGACCGTTCGTCACCATGGACAATACGGCGCGAAGTGATAGGTTTCGGCTCATGCGCGCTGTGGGACAATCCCTTGCCGCCCTTCTCCTTCTGAGCGTGGCGGCGGGGCCGCTGGGTTGCGACAAGAAAGAGGAGCCGGCCTGGCAAAAGCCACCCGAGCGGTTCGACGTCAAGGGCGACGAGCTCACCTTCGGCGAAAAGAACCTCGACGCGTTCAACTCGATGAGCAGCGGCGAGCGTGCCGCCCACGTCGACGCGCTCAAGTCCAAGCCCGGCTCCTTCAAGGGCCAGGGCCGCTTTCAGGTCGTCTCCGAACTCGGCGTCAACATTGCCGACCACGAGATGGGCAAGTACGACGCCTCGGTCCTCGTCGAGGACCCGGTGCTGTTCGAGATCACGATCGAATACAACCTTCTCTCCAACGAGAAGATCGGCGACGGCTACCCCAAGGGCACCTACGTCGAGTTCACCGGCACCCTGGTCGACCTCGACTTCCAGGACCAGTCCAAGCCTCGCAAGCTCGTCATCAAGCTCAAAGACACCAAGTTCGAGCGTCTCGACGCCTGAGCTCTCGCTGCTGGACGTCGCTTGAACGCGCTCGCGCACATGGCCGGGGGCTCCAATGCCGGAGCGCTCCTCGGTTTGGGTAGCGTCGGCTCGCCGATGCTCTGGGGGGCCTTTCTCCTCGGGGTGTTGGCCCTGCTCGCCATCGACCTCGGGGTGTTTCACCGCGAGGCCAAAGCCGTCTCGGTCAAGGAAGCCTTCGGCTGGACGATCGTCTGGATCGTTCTCAGCCTGTGCTTCAACCTCTACGTCTACCTCGACCTCGGTCAGCAGGCGGGCCTCGAGTTTCTCTCGGCCTACCTGATCGAGAAGTCGCTCTCGGTCGACAACCTCTTCGTCTTCATCGTCATCTTCCGCTACATGGACGTGAAGCCGGAGGTGATGCACCGCGTGTTGTTCGCGGGCATCGTCGGCGCGCTCGTCCTGCGCGGCGTGTTCATCCTGGTCGGCATCAGCCTGATCGAGATGTTCTCGTGGTCGCTGTACATCTTCGGCGGTTTTCTCCTGTTCACGGGCATTCGCCTGCTGTTCACCGACGACGACGACCCCGAGCCCTCGGGCAACATCGCGTATCGACTCGCGCGGCGGGTTCTCCCGCTCACCCGGCGCTACCACGGAGACAAGTTCGCCATTCGCACCAAGCGAGGCCTGCGGTTCACGCCGCTGTTCATCGTGCTGCTGATGGTCGAGACCTCCGACGTGGTCTTCGCCCTCGACTCGATTCCCGCGGTGTTCGGCATCAGCCGCGACCCGTTCATCGTGTTCACCAGCAACGTGTGCGCGATCTTGGGGCTGCGGGCGATGTTCTTCCTACTGCAGAGCATCCTCGACAAGTTCGCCTACCTCAAATACGGGCTGGGGCTGGTGCTCTCGTACATCGGGGGCAAGATGCTCGTCGCCGAGGGCCTGTTCGGACTCATGGAGCCGTTCCACATCCCGGTCGGCATTTCGTTGGGCATCGTCGCGGGCCTCATCGCGGGTTCCATGGCGGTCAGCTTGCTGATCCCCTCCGAAGACCATCACCACGAAGAGGTCCTCGAAAACACGGAGGCGGCGTCGCTCATCGCCAACATCGACCCGCATGCATCGATCTCCCAGTCGATCGAGGCGTCGGCGGTGTCGGTGTTGCCCGATGGACCGGTCGAGCTCGAGAGCGACCTGCACCCCGCCGAAGAGTCCGGGCAAGCCGCCATCGCGGCACAGCCCGACACCGACACCGACGACGACTGACCCGCCGCCAGTTCAGCCGCGGTACTGCAGCCGGGCGGAGTCGAAACGCGAGACCCAGTCGGCCAGGCGCGGGACATGCCGCGCCACCCGCTCGGTCGACCCGCGTGCAAACGCCACCACCTCGCGCGCAGCCTCGGCCCCGTGCCCCTGCGCGAGCGCCCACGCCACCCACGCGGACAGCAGCGGCGCCTGAGGCCCGCACAGCGGGACCCACGTGTGCAGGCGCTCGCCGACCCGGTCCGGCTCGTCCCGACCAAAGGCCACCGAGAGCCGAGCCGCCGCGTCGGCGCGGGCCCACCTGTCCCCTGAGGGCACAGGCCCGAGTTCAGCGAGCGCCGTCTCGGCCTCGTCCAGGTCGCCGAGCAACGCCAGCAACAGGACGACACTCGCGTCGTTCAAGAAACACTCGTCGTCCGGCGCTCCCACCCGCGCCAGCGTTTCGCCCCGGGCTCGGGTCCAGCGCAGCGCGGTCGCGTGCTCCCCTCGCGCCCAAGCGATCGCCGCCAAGTAGGCTTCGGCACGTCCACGCTGTCGGTCGGGCGCCACGTCGCGGCGGACCAAGCTGTTCATGCCCTGCTCGGCCTCCGCCAGCTGGCCGGTGCGAAGGCGATCGAGCGCCACCGAGAGCCGGGTGTCCCGGATCAGCGAGACGACGACACCCAACGTCGCCGCTGCGGCCAGCGTCGCCGCCAGCACGTTGCCCACCGACAGCGCGGCGAGAGACCCGATCAGTCCAAGCGAGGTCAACGGCACGGTGACCAGCGAACGCACGGTGCGCGCAAAGCCGGTGGCGCGCTCGATCTCCGAGGCGTCGCACAGCGGCAGCCCTTCGAGCCCCGCTGCCCCGGCCCGCGCCGGCACCGTCACCGTCGCGGTCCCATGTCCAGCCGCAATCCCCCCTGCCCGGGATCGGCCTTCGGGCGCTCGGGCTCCGGCTCGGGTTGCGGGTCCGTCTGCGGCGCATCGGAGGCGCCATCCTCGGGTTCCAGCCGATCGACGGGCGTCGAGGCTTCACGTTCGCCTCGCAACGCGTCTCGACGGGCGCGCTCCTCGAGTTCGAGCAGGCGCAACCAGTCTTCGTCTTCGACATGCACGACGCCATCAGCCCCCACGTCGAACCGTGTCTCGACCGGGATCGGCCGAATGAAGGTGCTGTCGTCGGCGAGCAGGCGCAGCGACCGAAACGCGGTGGCGACACACTGTCGGACGTCGCTGGAGAGTCCCTCCTGCTCCACCCGGTTGGCCACCGTCGCCCCGTTGGACGCCACGAGATTGAGGCCCGCGATCTGGTAGGCGCCCTCGCCCACCCGACCCTGCAGACACTTCTTGGCCCGGACCCCGGCCTCGACCTGTTCGCGACGCACCCGCGCGGTGTGATCCTCCGTGCGCGGCTGCGGGCCGAGGGACACCCAGTAGACCACGTCGATGTAGTGCGCGGTGCCGGTTTGGTTCTCGGGAAAACGACGCCGAGAGAGTTCCTCGGACACACACGCGGGCACCGACTCCCCCGCAAAGCCTGTTTCGAGCGTCTCGACGCGCAGCACTTTGCCGTCGGCGGCGACACGCAAGCGCAGCTTGGCTTGGCCATCGGGAATGCCCGCGAACCCGATGTCGGTCTCGGGCGCACGCTGCATCGTCTTGACCGCCTCGGCCAGGAAACACGCCGCCGCGGGTTGGCGCATGCTCTGCGCAATCTCGTTGAGGCGCGGCAGCTCGTAGACCCGCTCGGCGCGTTTCGACGGCAGCAGGATGAAGCCCTCGGGCGACTGCCGAATCGCCTTGCGAATCGTGGCCTCGGCTTGCAGCTGGGTCTGCTGGGTCCCCGGGCGATCGGTCTCTCGGCCACGGCAAGCGGTGCACAAGAGAGCGGCCGCCCAGAGCGAGCGCGAGAGCGAGCGCGAGCGACGCGACAGCAGGCCGTGAACGAACCGGAGCACTGCCTCCGATCTAGCAAGCCGAGGGCCCGCGACAAAGCCCGGAGCCACCGCTTGCGCTGGCCGCCCCCCGTGCTCGATAGTGCATGCGCCGCGATGACGCTCCAGACCACGCCCCTGCACGCCACCCACGTAGCCCTCGGCGCCAAAATGGTCGCGTTCGGGGGCTGGGACATGCCCATTCAATACGAGGGCATCCTCGCCGAGCACGAGGCCGTGCGCACGGGCGCGGGGCTCTTCGACGTCTCGCACATGGGCGAGGTCGACTTCGAGGGCGCCGACGCGCTCGCAGGTGTGGCCAAGCTCGTCACCCACGACGTCAGCAAGCTCGTGCCCGGCAAGGCGCAGTACACGGTGACCTGCCAAGACGATGGCGGCATCGTGGACGACTGCATCGTCTATCAGCTGGCCGACAACAAGTACCGCATCGTCATCAACGCGGCGAACATCGACAAGGACATCGCCCACTTCCGCTCCGCGCTGGACGCGTTCGAGGGCGACTGCACGATGACCGATCGCTCCAGCGAGTTCGCCTTGCTGGCGGTGCAAGGACCCAAGGCGGTCGCACTGGTCGCCGAGCTCGGCGGAGCATCCCTCGCCGATGTGCCCTCGTTCGGCATGGGTGAGGGCAACGTCGCGGGCACCGAGGTGCTGGCGGCACGCACCGGATACACGGGCGAAGACGGGTTCGAGCTGTTCGTGCCCGCCGCCGACGCGGTCAAGGTCTGGACCGCACTGACCCAGGGCGGCGCGAAGCCGATCGGGCTCGGAGCGCGGGACACCCTGCGGCTCGAGGCCCGACTGTCGCTGTACGGCAACGACATCGACCTGACCACCAACCCCTACGAAGCGGGCCTCGGCTGGGTCGTCAAACTCGACAAGCCGCACCCGTTCATCGGGCAAGAGGCGCTGCGCAAGGTCAAGGCCGACGGTGTCACCCGCAAGCTGGTCGGCTTCAAGGTCACCTCGCGCGGCATCGTGCGCGCGGGCGCCGAAGTCCTCGGTGAAGGCGACGCAGTGGTCGGCAAGGTCACCTCGGGCGGCGTGGCCCCGACCGTGGGCGGCGCGATCGGCCTCGCCTACGTGCCCAAAGAGATGGCCTCCCCCGGCGCGCCGCTGCGGCTCTCGCAACGCGGTCGTGTCGTCGAAGCCGAGCAAGTCAAAGGCCCCTTCTACAAACGAAGCTGAGCTCCGCGTCCGCTGCAGCTCCCACCCCCAACACACGCACGAACGAGAGATCGAACATGAGCGAGTTCCCCGCTGACCTCCGCTACACCAAAGAGCACGAATGGGCCCGCAAGGAGGGCGACCTCCTGGTGGTGGGCATCACCGCGCACGCCGTCGAACAGCTCGGCGACATCACGATGGTGACCCTGCCCGACCCCGGCACCGCCCTCACCGTCGGCGAGACCTTCGGCGACGTCGACTCGGTCAAGGCGGTCTCCGAGCTCTACGCCCCGGTCGACGGCGAGGTGGCCGAGATCAACGAGGCGCTCGAGGACGCGCCCGAAACGGTCAACGAAGACCCCTACGCGGGGGGCTGGATGCTCAAGATCAAGCCCAGCGACCCCGCCGCCTGGGACGGCCTGCTCGACGCCGAGGCCTACGGCAAGCTGGTCGCCGAGGGATAAGCGCACGCCGTGCGACGGCGCACGGTCTGGAGGCGACGCGCTGCGGCATGATCCTGCCGATGCTCGTCGCCTCCGTCGTTTTGGCCGCCGCCATCGTGGGGCTCTCGCCCGCGCAGCCGCAGCGGCCCGCCGAGGAGCGCATCACCGCGCCGCCGCCCGTTGGGGGCTCGCCGTCGGGCGGCGCCCCGCCTGCACCGCGCCTGCAGGAAACGCCAGCCCCGACCGGCCGCGCCCGACCGGCCGACCTCGGCCTCGAGCGCCTCCCCGACGGAAGCTACCGGCACGTCGACCCGCACCGCCGGTTCACGATGACCGTCGCCCCCGACGGGCGGGCCTACTTCGCAGACCGATGGCGACGCCCCTCGTCGGCCGACTCCCAGCACGGCAAGATCGGCAAACGCCCCGGCGCGCACAGCTTCGTCACCAAGCCGATGGGCATGGCGATGCAGGGTCCGCTCGAGTGGTTGGTCCGGGCATCGGGGCACGACCTGTCCACCGCGGCGAAGATGAGCGCCCTGCGGGAGACCGAGGCCTTTCGCACCGACCTCGCGGTCGCGTGGAATCGGGCGCAGATCAACAAACGCCTGCGCGAGCTGCCCGCGGACCTGATGCAGGTATGGGGAGAGACGTCGGTGTCCCTCGAACGCCGCCGCGAGATCCTGTTCGAGCATTGGGACGCGTGCGAAGACCGGCTGGTCACCGACACCGCGGGCATTCCCGCCGAAGCCGTGGTCGCGGTGGATCGTCTACGCCGTGAAGCCGGCGACGACGCGCGTCGCACCATCGAGGCGTTCATCCGACGCGAACTCGCCACGTCGGACCGTGCGTTCACGGACGCCGAACTCGAACGGTTCAACGCCCGCCGTGTCAGCGTCGGCCGATTCGACCCCTACGCGGAGCCCCCCGCGGCTGCGCCCACGAACGAAGCCGAGCCCGAGGCCGACCTCGACGCGAAGCCCCCCGAGAACGAAGACGGAGACTCCGGTGCCTCTGAATCCGAACCCGACGCCCCGAATCGACCCTGAGCTGGCCCGCTATCGCGAGGACTACCCGATCCTCGCGACCAGCACGTACATGAACAGCAACTCGATGGGCGCCATGCCGAAGGCCGCCCGCGAGGCGCTCTCGCGGTATGCCGATGCATGGGAACAGCAGGGTGTCGAAGCCTGGCACCCGTGGACCGCGTTCATCGACGAGGTCGGCGATACCGTCGCCAAGTTCTTCGGCGGCGCGCCGGGGCACACCACGCTCAACCAAAACGTCGCCTTCTTTCAGGCCTCGATTGCGAGCTGCTTCGACTGGTCCAAGGCCCGCAACAAGGTGGTCATCGAGTCGCTGATGTTCCCCAACGTCATCTACGTGTGGGACCGCTATCGGGACTTGGGGGCCAACCTTCACCTCGTGCCGAGCGACGATGGCATGACCGTGCCCACCGAGCGCATGCTCGAGGCGATCGACGAGACGACCGCCATCGTTTCGATCAGCCACGCCGTGTACGTCTCGGGGGCCCTGCACGACGTCAAAGCGATCTGCGACCGGGCACACGAGGTGGGCGCGCTGGTGATGCTCGACGTCTACCAGACGGCCGGCGTTTTGCCGTTCGACGTGATGGAGCTCGGTGTCGACCTCGTGGTCGGCGGCAGCCACAAGTGGCTGTGCGGAGGGCCCGGCACTGCGTTCTTGTGGACACGCCCCGGACTCGAAGACCGCCTGAAGCCCCGCCTGACCGGGTGGATGGGGCATGCCGACCCGTTCGCGTTCGAGGCGGCGCCCATTCGCTACGCCAAGGGGCCCTGGCACTTCATGGGCGGCACCCCGTCGATGCCGGCCTACTACGCCGCCCACGCGGCCTACCAGAACCTGCTCGAGGTCGGGGTGGAGCGCATCCGAGCGCACAACCTCGCGCTGTGCCAGATCATCATCGACCGGGCGTTGGAGGCGGGACTGCAGATCCACTCGCCGCTGGAGGCCAGCCAGCGCACCGGGTTCGTCGCGGTGGAGTTCTCCAACTCCGAGCAGGTCTCGGCCCAACTGATCGAAGAGCGCTACAAACACGACTGGCGCCCCGGCTGCGGCCTCCGACTGGGGCCGCACTTCTACAACACCGAAGACGAGGTGCATCGCATGATGGACCGCATCGTCGCGTTGGCAAAGGCCTAGAGAGGCCAACACGGGGTGTCGGCGATCACAACCCACGCAAGCGCGCGCATCCGTGGCGCGGCGCGGCGCGACTGTCCGGGCATGCTTGACTTGACCTACCGACTCGCCGCGGCGGCCCTGCTCGCCCTGTTGCCCGCGTGCATCATCACCACCGAGTCCGACGACGACGACGCCACGGACGGGTCCTCGGACACCGAGGACACCGAGGACACCGAGGACACCGAGGACACCGAGGACCCCGACTCCAGCGGCAGCTCCACCGGCCCAGCCGATACCGCAGGCGCATCTTCGGGCGGAGGAGACGAAACCTCCGGGGGAGACTCCACGGGGAGCACCTCCGAGCCCGGCTCCGAGGCGTTCTTCGAGTCGATCGCAGGCCTGTGGGTGGCCCCCGTCACGTCATGGACCTCGGCGGGCAACTTTCCCACGATGAACATGGATGTGCGCGCCGCCAGTGACGGCGTGCTGTTCTCCCGCGTCGACCTCGACGAAGACAACTCGCTGCGTTTTGCCTTCGCCCTCGAGGACCACGGCGGCGAGGCCCGGCTGACGTTTCGCAACGGCGGCGAGTTCCTCGGCATCCTTCGCGACACGCGTACGGTCCTGCACGAAAGCGACGGTACGGTGTGGAGGTTCTGTGCCCTGTCGGGAGGATGCGAGTACGTCGACGCCCGTTTCGATTTCTCGGGCGAGGACAGCCTGCAGCTGGATGTCGACGTGCTCGGCATGCGCCATATCGAGTGGTCCGCGGTGCGCCGCGAAGCACGGCCGCTCGGCGGTGCCTTTCCGACCCCGCCCGTGCAGCCCTCGGACGCACCGTTTCCCCCGATGCCGACCCTCGAAGTGCACGCCAGCTGGGATGTGCCGCTCGAGGAGGCCGCCGACGTGTGGCTGGTGCTCAGCGATACCGCGTGCGGCCTCAACCCGCTGGTCAACTGCGTACCGAGCCGCTTCATGAAGGCCGAGGCCGCCGCCGGAGCCACCAGCGTCGAGCTGGTCGTCGAGCAGATCCATGCCGGCCAGTACAGCGCCAACGCGGTGCTCGACCGCAACCGCAACATGGCCGCGGGCATCCTGCTGCCCGACACCGGCGACGGCGTTTCCTTTCCGCTCGACGCCCCGACCACCGTACCCACCTCTGGGACCGGGACGCTCGACCTGCTCCTGAACACGACGCTCTGAGCCTCTACGGGCGCAGGCCTTGGGTGGCGAAGTAGACGGTGTCTCCGCGCTCGTCGCGGAGCGCCGTGGGCTCGGGCTCGAGCGCGTCGATCCGGGTCACGCCGCCGTCGTCGTCCAAGACGAACAGACCGCGGGGCTCGCCGGAGTCGGACAGGCTGACCATCAACACCTCGCCCTCGTCGTCGATCGCCAGCACGTCCATCGGCACCGAGCGGAACGTTTCGACCCCGAGGGGAGACACTCGAATGATCAGCGCCTGGCTGATCGGCGCGAAGGTGCCGTCGCCCAGGCACACCCGCGCCGTCCACAGCCCGCTGGGACTGATCCTCGCCACGGACGGCGGTCCAGCGCAGGGCACCGAGTCGGCCGAAATGACGCGCGGTCCCTCGGGACCGACGTGCACCACCCGAGAGTCGTCGGACACCAGCACCACCGAACGCCCGCCGGCCCCCATCGCGACGCTGCCGGGGCTGTCCCACAGCTTCGGAGCCGAGCGCATCGTGCCCGCCGACAGGTCGGCAAGAAACACCCTCTCGCCATCGTCGAGCACGGCGAGGTCGACGTCGAGCGCCGCCATCAACGACGGCACCGCCCGCGGTGCCTCCGGGCAACCGTCCTCGATGCGAACCAGCCGCGGCACGACCTCACCGCCGGCCGCAGGATCGTCCCCCCACTGCCACACGAAGAAACTGCAACGGTCCGCGGCCGGGGTGATGAGAGCACGCCCATCGGGGGACACACAGGCCCGATGCGGACACCAGTCGTCCCCACTTTGAAGGTCGGAGACCAACGGTGGCGGCGCGGCTTCGATGCGACCGACCCCCAGCTCGGTCAGCGTGTCCACGTGCAGCGCCGCCGGGTTGACGTCGCTGGGATAGGCCATGGCCTGCACTCGCCCGGCCAGCCGCGACGGCGATCCCTGGTGCTCGACCCAATAGAACACCGGCGCATCCGTGGCGGAGATCAGCTCGAACTGTCCGGTCACGAGTCCATCGGGCGGCTCGACCAGGCTGGCCTCCCCACCGTGCGGTGACGCGATGGGCATGAACGCGTAGCGAGCCGCCGTGGTCCCTCCCGGCGCCCGAAGCAGCGCATCCGCGTTGCGGGTGAACGCGAAACGGGCACTCGCGGTCGCCCCCGAGAGCACCTGTCCGGTCAGCACCGGCTGCCGCGTGTCGCGAAAACCGCTGTACGCGATCCGTCGGTTGCCGCGCAGCGCCACGCCACGCCCGCGAGCGTCGACCGCAAAGGCGAGGTCTTCGGTACCCGAGCCGGCGATGTCGGGCTCGAGCCGGAGGGCATACCGCCGACCCCGGTCGTAGACCTGCACGTCCCGTCCCGACCCGTCATCGACCGACTCGACCCAGACGGCCACCTGGTCGACCGCAGGCTCCACGCAACCGCCCAGGATTGCGGCGAGTGCGGATGCCGCGCTCAGCCCTGCCGGTCGCCTGTGGGACATGCCACGCCGACGGTACCAGGGCCGGGCTCAGAGCGCTTGCACGGCCTCTGAGCGCCGGCTAGGTTCGCGCCTCATGGCTAGCGAAGACGACACGCAGGGCACCGAACCAGAGGGTGCAGACGACGTGATGTTCAACGAGGGCGAGGACGACCCCGAGGCGGTGGCCGAGGCCGCAGCCGACATCAAGCTCGTCATCCTCCCCTTCGCGTGCACCAACGAGGGCAAGGGCGCTCCGCTGGCGATGGGCGTGCAGCGCTGGTGGGCCCAAGAGCTCGCCACCCGCGACGTCAAAGCCGCAGCTCCGGTCTTCACCGCGATGGCGGAACAAGAGGGCCGCAACGTGCCCGCACTGATGGTCTTTCGCGAGCCGTGGACCGACGAGCGCGCGCTCGAAGGTATCGGCCGGTTCCCCAACGCCAAGTTCGGCTTGGTCACCGACATTCGTGTCGACGAAGAAAACATCGCGCTCACCTCGCGCTTGGTCGAGCTGACCAGCGAAAAAGAGCTCACCGAGCTGGGCAAGTGGAGCTGGGGCGCCAAGGCGCAAGAGCTGCCCGAGCGCATGCTGGGGGTGCTCAAGGAACTCGCGGGTCACTTCGACGCCGAGGTCGAGGAGAGCGACACCAAAGCCGCGTTCGGCACCGACAACCAGCAAGCGCTGATGTCGTTCCTCGTCGGCCTGGGCAACCTCAGCGCGCTGCAAGGGCGCTGCATCCCCACCACGCCCGACCAGCTGCTCACGCCGTTCGTCGACGCGATCAACCGCGACGCCGCCATGGACAACGCCATGCAGGGCTTGCACATGATGGTCGACATCCTGGTCAACAACCCGTTCGACCAGAGCGCAATCCCGCTGTCGCTGCAGGCCCTGTCGGTCGCCGCTCAGAAGCGCAAAGAGGACAAGCAGGCCTGGCACCACCTGGCCACGCTGTTCCGTCGCCTCGGCGATGCCGCCTCGTCGGTCCAGCACTTCAACCAGGCGTTCAACCTCGATCCCACCGACGAGCAGATCACCACCCAGTTCATCGACACCCTGCGTGCGGCCGGCGACAACGCCAACGCGCTCAAGGTGGCCGAGTTCGCCGCCGAAAAGGGCAACGAGAGCCCGCTGCTGATGGCCCGCATCGGCTCGCTGCTCATCGAACACGACAAGTTCGACGAGGCCGAGCCGTTCCTGCGCCGCGCCGTCGAAGAGGGCAAGGTGCCCTCGGCCTTTGGCGACCTCGCCAACGTCTTGTGGGACCGCGCGGGCGATGACGACGACCAGGGCAAGGAAGACCGTGGCGAAGCCATGGAGCTCCTGCGCACCGCGGTCACCCTCGACGGCATCGGCAAGAGCGCCCTCGACATGCTGCTCGACCTGCACGAGGACGAAGGCATCGAGGAAGCCACCAAGCTGCTGCACGCTGCCGCCGAGCGCTTCGACCAGAGCGCCACCGTGCTGCGCTACGTCGCGTCGATGTACCTCGACGACGAGGACGACGACGACGCGTCCGCCAAGGCCAAGGACTACCTCGAAAAGATCCTGGCCCTGCCCCGCCGCACGCTCGACGACGACGCCTTTGCGCGTCGCGGCATGCTGCAGGTCACCATGGACGACTTCGAGGACCGCTACGACGAAGCCATGGAGCAGGTGCGTTCGGGCGACAAGGCCCAATCCGCCGAAGCCGCCAAGTTCTTGCGCGAGGTCATCGCCGCCGACGAGAAGTTCTGGCAGCCGCACCTCATGCTGGCGCTGGCGGTCCGTGAAGCCGAGGGCGATGCCGCGGCGCTGGGCCACCTGATGAACGCGGTCAAGCTTCGGCCCAACGACGCCGAGATTCGCAACCTCATCGCGGCCATCCTGCGCAAGCAGGGCCGTCCCAAGGAGGCCGTCGAGCACCTTCGCGCCGTGGTCGCCATCAACCCCCGCGACATCGAGCCGGTGGTCGCCCTGGCCTCCACCATGCGCGACGCCAACATGTTCGACGAGGCACGCCAGGTGTGCCAGGCGGCCCTGCAAGCGGCACCGAACCACCCCGAGTTCACCGCGATCATGGCCAGCCTCCCGGCACCCAAGCAGCCCAGCTGATTCGCGGGTCTGTCGACCCGCAGCACGACGAGGGGCGCCTTTTGTGGGCGCCCTTTGTCGTGGTTGGCCACCACCCGCTGCGGCCTCAGCCCGGCAGCAGTGTCGGCGCGACTGCGACCAGGTGCTCGACCAGAGCCAGCACCGCGGCGCTGCTCGCCCGCGCGGACGGATACACCGCGAACATCGGCGAGGGACCCGGCAAGGCACCGGGCAACACCTCGACCAATGCCCCCGAGCGAAGCTCGCGCCAACACGTCATCTCGACCACCGGGGCGATGCCAAACCCATCGATCGCGGCCTTGCGCGCGGTTTCCTGCCGATTGGTCCGCACGCGGTTGTGAAAGTCGACCTTGACCGGACCCTCGGGGCCCTGCAGCGCCCGAATCGCGTTGGGCACCCAGTTGTCCATCGCGACGCAGTCGTGATCCGCCAGGTCTTCGGGGCTCTGCGGCATGCCCTTGCGAGACAGGTAGTCGGGACTCGCGACCAGCAACAACCGAGAGTCCACCAGTTTGCGCGCGCACAACACCGTGGAGTCGGGTGCAGAACCCCCGCGAAGCGCCACGTCGATGCCCTCGGCGATCAAGTCGACCCGGTCGAGGGTGTGAATCAGCTCGACGTCGACATCGGGATGGTCGCGCACGAATCCGGTGAGCATCGCCCACACCACCCCGCCGTCGTCGGGCGGCGCGGTGACCCGCAGCAGGCCTGCGGGGGTCGAGCGATACTCGCTGACCGCTCGCGCGGCGTCTTGTACGTCGTGCAGAATCCTCGCTGTCCGTTCGTAGTAGATGCGACCGGCGGGGGTGAGCCCCACCGAGCGCGTCGTACGATGCAGCAGCACGTACCCCAGGCGCTCCTCGAGCCGGGCCACACGGCGGCTCACCGCCGACGGCGGCAGGCCCAGGCTGCGCCCCGCGGCCGAAAAGCTGCCGTGCCGCACCACCTCGGTAAACACGGCGAGGTCGTTGAGATCGATGTCCGCAATCGCCACACTCACCCCCTGAACGTGGCTCCGCTCGCGCGCCCCACCTTTGCATCTTCGGCAAAAGTGATTCACAAATCTAGCGTCTAGTGCGCGCCGGGCATCAGTGCTTGACTGTCGGCATGTTTCGACCCCTCGCACTCGGCGCCCTGGCTTCTTCCCTGTTCGGCTGCGCATCGACGGCCCCCGCGGAGTCCTCGGCCCCGATCGACATCGATGCCGACGCCGTGCAGCTCGACGGCAAGCGGTTCCGAGAGACCCGCGTGGGGGTGCACATCAACGCCTCCCCCGACGCCGTGTGGGCCGTGCTGACCAACGCGGAGGACTACCCGCGTTGGAACTCCACCGTCACCTCGCTGAGAGGCTCCATCGCCCAGGGCGAGCGCATCGAGTTGAAGGTCAAGCTCGACCCCAAGCGCACCTTCAAGCTCGAGGTCAGCACCTTCGACGCGCCCCAACGCATGGTGTGGGAAGACGGCAACGCGATGTTTCGTGGGGTTCGAACCTTCACCCTGACCGCGCGCGAAGACGGCACCACCGACGTGACGATGGCCGAGGTCATGACCGGCGCCATGATGGGCATGATCGCCAAGAAGCTCCCGGACTTTCGCCCCGACTTCGACACCTTCATGGCCGACCTCAAGGCCGAGGCCGAGACCTAGCATCGCACGTTCCAAGTCCGTTCCGAGTTTCAAGGACGTGGTCAGCAAGAGAGCGGAGGGCCCCGGAGGGGCGCGGAGCGGAAAAAGTGGATGTGCCGAAGGTAAGGTTGAGCCAACCGAGGGTTTCTACAGGACCCCCCCACCCCAAAGGGGGGTCCTGTAGAAACCCGGCATGGACCTCGAGCCTGAGGCTCTACCGTCGGTAGCGGAAGATGCGGCCCTTGCCCATCTCGACGATGAATCCGAACGGCACGTGCAACTTGCCGTCTTCGGGGTCGAGCATGCCCTGCGGCGGGTTGGGAAACGGTGCTGCTGACCGGATCGCCCGCAACGCCTCGTCGTCGAGATAGTCCACGTTGCAGCTCTTCTGCAGCTTGATCTTGTCCAAGCTGCCGTCGGCGTTGAGGATGATCATCACCCGCGTCGTGCGAGTCTTGCTGCCGTTGATGCGCCCATCGGGATCGCGGGACTTGAGCCGCGCAACCGGGTCCCAGTACTGGTCGATGTCGTTCTTCATGCGGTTGAAGAACGAGGCGTACTTCCAGCGCTGGGTGTTGAGGATGGTGGCATCGCCCTCGTCGACACCATCGATGCGGTCGGTGTTTCCCGACGCGCCGCGCGGGATGGGGGACCGCGGCACGCCCTTGAGCGAGCGAGGGCTGGGCGCAGAACGGGGCGCAGGCGGAGACGGTGTTTGGCTGTCCGTGCCGTCCCCGCGACTCGCCCCCGCATCGCCGGCCGACCGCGTCCCGCCCAAGGGGAGCGCGAGGCCCCGTGTCGCCGGGGGGTCGACGGTGCGCGGCTCGGGTGCGGCGTTGCGATCGCTGTTGCCCTCTGGGCGGCCGCGGGGCTGCGCCGCCTTTTGCCGCGGTCGCTGGGGAGCGACGCGCTCACGGCTCGTGGTGCTGTCGAACTCGGCGCTGCGCTCGGCGTCCTCGGGTCGCTCCTCTCGCTCCAGCTGGTCCAACCGCACCGTGTCCCGCGCCTCGGTGGCGGGGCGGTCGAGTTCCTTTACCGGGTCGGGGCCGAGCGTGACCTCCATGACCGTCGTGTCGCGCTCGGGGAGCGTGCGGTCCCGGCCCAGCTTCACGACGTGATCCCCGACCGGCCACATCAGCAGGTGGGCCAGGATGGAAGCCGCGATTGCCCCGACAATGGGACCGGCCGAGCTGCTGCGTCTACGCCGCGCCACGCCGCCGAGCAGTATAGCCCGCTCAGTCGGCCTTCAAGACACTGCCCGCAAGCGCGCGGGCGTACACCCTGCGCTGGCGTTCGAGCGGCCCCGACGCGGCAAACAGGACGATGCGCGGGTCCTCGGGTTCGGCCCCCAGGCGGCGTGTGATGGTCCATCCCAGCTCCACCCCGTTGCGCCGCACTCGATGCGCCTGCGCCTGGCCATCCAAGCCTTCGGCCACGAACGGCTCGGGAAGGTCCGCCGGCACCAGAGTGAGCTCGGCGTCCAGCCCCGGATCGAGCAGCAGCAGCCCGGGTGCGTCGAGGTCCGCGCCATGCTCGGGCACCACCACCGCGAACTGCACCATTTCACCTGCGCGTAGCGCCAGGCTGTCCAGCGTCCCGACCTGGACCGGGAGCGGGAGACCCGGCACCTCTTGCCGCTCTTCGACGAACTCGAACGTGTTGGGGGCGAGCAGCTCGACCGGGCCGACCGTGTGCGTGCGCCACGAGGCGAACCGCTCGACCTGTTCGACCGGATCCGTCGCTGCGGACCGGACGAGACCGACCGCCGACAGGCCGAGCAACACGATCGCTACGATCGAGTCCGACCAACGCTCGGTGGGCAGCAGCCCGAGACCGGCTCCGACCAGCGTGGCCGCCAGCAACCCGTGCCAGGTGGCTTCGACCGCCAAGAACCCCGGGATCGCGGACACGCCTTGCGCCACCGCGACCATGACCAGCGGAACCATCAGCCGCCGGCGCGCCTCCTGCCGAACCCCGCCATCACCCGGTTTGAACAGCAGGGCCACCGCCGCGCCGAGCAGTGCACACGCGGCCGGACCTCCGCCCCCCAGAATGATGCCGAACTGCGGCCCCAGCACGACGCTGACCACCAGACCGACCACCGAACCCAAGACCGCGATCGTCACCACCCGGCCGGTGCCTGCCATGCGCTCGACGAGCGGCGCAGCGAACCAGATCGTGTAGAGGTCGAGCAGCAGACCCAGAGGGTCGCCGTGGACCCAGAACCCCGACAGCAGCGACCACAAGCCGCCACTGCGCACCGCTTCGGGAAAGGTGGCGCCGATCCGCAGCAACGCCAGACCGCCCTGGTCCAGCCAGCGCATCGCGAAGTAGCCCAGACCCAGCGCCACCATCAGCGCCGGAGTGGCCACCAGCGTGCCCGAGCGCTTGACTGCCGGTGCAACCCGAATGAACGCCACCAGCCGGGCCGCCACCGACTCGACGTAGGGCACCAGCTCTTCGGTCACGCTCACCGGTTCCAGCACGGCTGGCGGAGCGCCAAGCTCCCCGATCGCACGGCGGGCGGATTCGACGACCCGGTCGTCGCGACGCCCCGCCAACGAAGCCACTTGCTCGAGTTCGGTGCGGGCCTTGCCCGCGTCGCCTGCCTGCCGAGCCACGAGCCCCCGAAAGAGCGCCCCGCTGGCCTCGGACAGTCCGAGCTGTCGCCGACCGGGTTTGGCGAGCGCGTCGTTGACCGTACCGGACTCCCCCGCGTAGACGAGAAACGTCAGCCGCGCTTGGGAGACCAACCCCACCGCGCGAGGGTCGTTGCCGACCGGTCCTCGTTCGAGCGCTTGCAGCAACGCAGCCGCGCGATCGAGCGAGCCCACCTCTCCGTAGGCGCGCATGAGGCCGAGCACCAGCGCGGGCCGCAGCGCAGCGTGCCCAGGGTGAAAGCGCGACTCGTAGTGGCGAATGCCCTCGTCCCAGCGCTGGCCATACAGCAGCATCGAAACGATCTGCTCGTTGATCAGGGTCAGCTCGCCACCGTCTTCGGTGTCGTTGGCCAGCCCGCGAAAGTAGCCGATCGCCGCATCGACGCCTTGCCGCTCCAGCACGGCGAGGCCGCGAAGGATCTGCTGCTGGCGGCCCAACCCGGCGCCGAGCATCAGCATCGCGCGCAGCCCTGCCGCCCACACCGCGAGCCGCAGCATGCCGCGGCCGAACAGAACCCGCGCCGCGAGTTCGAGGCACCAGGGCAACACCACGACGAGCACCGACATCGCCATTGCGATGACGCCGACAAAACGCGAGCCCTCGGCAACGGCAACGAGCGTGAGCCCGAGAATGCCGGCGAGGACCCAGACGTGGCCGCGCGGCCGTGCTTCGGTGCGTCGGGACGACCGCAGAAAGGCCATCCCCACCAGCGCGGTGGTCAGCAGCAAGAACTCGTCGAACATGCCCGCGGCGTCATTCGCCCTCGAGATGACCGATGCGGCGGTACTTCTCGTAGCGCTGCTCGACCAGCGTCTGCGCGTCGAGAGCTCGAAGCTCCCGCAGGTGCTTGCGCAACGTGTCGCCCAGCGCCCCGGCGGTGGCGGTGAGGCCACGGTGCGCCCCACCGACGGCCTCGGGAATGATCTCGTCGCAGATGCCCAGCGTGAGCAGGTCGTGGCTGGTCATCTTGAGCTGCGTGGCGGCGGTCTGCTCGGCCTCGGGGTCCTTCCAGAGGATGCTGGCGCACCCGCGCGGCGAGATGACCGAGTAGACGGCGTGCTCAAGCATCAAGATGCGGTCGGTGAGCCCGATGGCGAGCGCACCACCCGAGCCGCCCTCTCCGATGACCACCGAGATGGTGGGCACGGTGAGCCGCGCGAGCAGCTCAAGGCTGGACGCGATGGCCTCGGACTGGCCGCGCTCTTCGGCGCCCAGGCCGGGGTAGGCACCCGCGGTGTCGATGAAACACACGATCGGGTGACCGAACTGTTCGGCCAGTTTCATCAACCGCTGCGCCTTGCGGTAGCCCTCGGGGCGGGCCATGCCGAAGTTGCGGTAGAGGTTTTCCTTGGTGTTGCGGCCCTTTTGGTGCCCCAACACCATCATCGTGTGGTCGTCGAAGCGGCACAGGCCGCCCACGATCGCGGGATCGTCGGCGTAGGCTCGGTCCCCGCGAAGCTCCATGAAGTCGGTGGTGAGCTCGCCGATGTAGTCGAGCGTGTAGGGGCGGTCGGGGTGCTTGGCGAGCTGAACCTGCTCCCACGGGGTGAGCGAAGCGAAGCGCTCCTTTTGGAGCTGGCGCGCCTTTTCTTCGAGGCGCTCGATCTCCTGCGCCATCTCGCGGCTTCCACCGCTGAGGTGCTTGAGCTCCTTGATCTTCCCTTCGAGCTCCACGATGGGGCGTTCGAACTCGAGTACCTTGGTCGACATCGTCGGTGTTTCTCCGTCGGGCGCTCAGCCCTGGCCCAAGAAAGCCAGGACCCTGTCCCAGGGCATGGCGCCCGCCTCGGGGATGTGTACGACATCCTCGGCCGGAAGTTGATGCCGAAAATACGTTCGTTGGCGACGCGCGTATTGCCACGTCGCCTTGAGGATGTCCTCACGTGCGGCGTGCAAACTCGTGCGCCCCTTCACGACGTCCACGAGCTGTTTGTATCCCAGGCTACGCATCGATTTGTGACGGTCATCGTACCCGTCCGCCACGAGGCCCTCGACCTCGGCCAGCCAGCCGCGCTCCAGCATGCGATCGACTCTGCGCACCTGCCGGGCTCGCAGGGCCTCCCCGGGGTCGAGCCACACGAAGAGCATGCGCGCCCTCGGCGAGGGCGGATCCGCCGCCCGAATGGCGGAGATCGGCCCGCCCGCGGCCTCGCACAGCCCCAGCGCTCGAACGACACGCACCCAGTTGTTGGGGTGAATGCCCTCGGCGGTCTGCGGGTCGATCGCCGCCAGTGCCCGGTGGGTCGCCCCGCGCGCCGCGTCCTCGACCGCGCGCCACCGCGCCTCGAACGCCTCGCGAGCCGTCCCTTCCAGAGTGGGCGCCGCATCGTCGCCCTCTCCGGTCGCGCGCCACAACGCGGCCCGCAAGTAGAACCCCGTGCCTCCGACGAACAGGCCGCGCGCACCCAGGTGCGCCCACGCTTGCTGCGCGTACTGGCGAGCGGTGAACGTGCCGTCGGGCTCGACGACGTCGATCAGATGGTGGGGCACCCGAGCCAACGCCTCGGCGGAGGGCTTTGCCGAACCGATGTCGAGCCGGCGGTAGACCTTGACCGAGTCGCAAACCAAGACCGGAAGCCCGACCCGCTCGGCCAGCGCGAGGCCCAATGCGGCCTTGCCCGACCCGGTCGGCCCCACGATCGAGACGACCCGCGGCAACGCGTCGCTCACGTGAGGTCCTCGGCAGCGAACCGGCGAATGCCGGGCACCTTGCTCAGGTCTCGATCCTGCTCGATGAGTTCGCGGACCCAGCGACGAGCCAGCCGCGGTGCAGGATCGGCGCCGCGGGCTTGGGCGAGCACCGCCGCGATGCCGTGGGTGCCGGTCTGCTCGGCGTCCTCACGTGGCGACTCGACCCGCAACCAGGCCACGACCTTGTCGACGAGGTCGTCGATGTCGGGCTCGTCGACGCAGTCCCGCAGCTGCGCCGGCACGGCGCGCACCAAGAGCGCATCGTCACCGAAGGCCTCCACCACCACGCCCAACTCTTCGAGCGCATCGACGCGGCTCAGACACAGCGCCACGTCTTGGGGGCTGCGATGCACGACCACTGGCGCGAGCAGGCCTTGGGCCCCCACGGTGCCACCGCCGAGTTCGGCCACCAGCCGTTCGTAGACGAGATGGCTGCGCAGACGCTTGAGGTCGACCGACAGCACCGCGTCGTCCAGTCGCAGCAACGCGACCGGGCCCGGGAGGCATGTCAGCAGGGTCAGTTCGGGACCGCGAGGTGCGGGCGCGGGCGCGGGCGTCACCGCCGAGACCGGGGTTTCGAAACGCTGCTGGGTCGCGGTGCCCCCGTCGGCGCCGCCGCTGGTCTTGGCGTGCGCGAGTCGGTCCCGCAGGCGACTGGCAGCCGCACGCGCTTCGCTGCGATGCGCGTCGTAGTCGGTGCGGGTGGCCGCGGTCTTCAGGCGATACGTCGCGCCCTTGGACGCGCCCGCGGAGAACCGCGGAGCCCCGGCCTGTGCCGGCTCGGCCTGCGCCGAACGTTCGAGTGCCGCTTGGGCACCCGCGGTAAAACGCGTGGTGGTCGAGGGCGCGGGCGGAGCATCGGCCCACTGCGCCACCGCCAACGACAGCACGTGACGTGCCGCGGCATAAACCGCCTGCGGGTTCGAGAAGCGCACCTCGGCCTTTTGCGGATGCACGTTCACATCGACCTCGCCGGCGGGAGGGTCGACGCGCAGACACGCGACCGGGCCGTGCCCCGAGGGCAGTTGGTCGCCATACGCGGCCGAGATGGCGCTCGCCAGCGAACGCTCTCGTACGACGCGGCGACGCACCACCACGAACGTGTGCCCCCTGCCCTTGACCGCCGCCGACGGTGGCGCCAGAAAAGCCTCGACGTCGACGCCTTCGTGCACGCCCTGCACCCGGGTGATCGGCGCTCTCACCCGACGCGACAGCACCGCGGCGATGCGCTCGGGCAACGCGGCCCCGGGAAGGTCGAGCAGCGTGCGCGACCCGTGCCGCAGGCGCAGATGGACCCCCGGATGCGAGATCGCAAGCCGCACCATCGTGTCGGTGCAGTGCCCGACTTCAGTCGCCTCGGACCGCAGGAACTTGCGCCGCGCCGGGACGTTGACGAACAGCGAAGCGATTTCCACCCGCGTTCCCACCGGGCGCCCGACCGGGGAGAGCTCGGGCTCGAGGCCGGGCCGCGAGCGCATGCGAGTGCCAGCCGTGTCATCGCCGCGCCGGGTTTCCATCGTCACGTCGGCCACCGCAGCGATCGACGCCAGTGCCTCCCCGCGAAAGCCCAGGGTGCGAATCTCGACCAGGTCGGACGCGGCGCGGACCTTCGACGTGGCGTGTCGTGTGATCGACAGCGGCAGGTCCTCGGGGTGCATGCCCCGGCCGTCGTCGAGCACCACGATGCGTTCGGACCCGCCGCGGGTGAGCTCGACCTCCACCCGCTTCGCGCCCGCATCGATGGCGTTCTCGACCAGCTCCTTGACGATCGAAGCGGGGCGCTCGACCACCTCGCCCGCCGCGATCTGGTCGGCGAGCGCGGCTGGCATCACTTCGATGCGCGAAGACACGACCCTGCGTGGTTATCACCGCCCAGCCGAGCGCGCCAAATCACGCGAGCGGGTCAGGGACCCGTGCCGGCTGCGGTCACGTCGTCGGTCCACACGACGCGGTTGCGGCCGCCCTGCTTCGCCAGGTAGAGGCGAGCGTCGGCGCGCTTGATGAGGTCGTCGGCGTTGGCGACATCGGGCTTGAGCTCGGCCACCCCGACCGAAATGGTCAGCGGGATGCGGCGCCCCTCGAAGCTGAACTCTTCCTGCTCGACCATCGTGCGCACGGTCTCGGCGAACTGCGCCGCGCCCATTTCGTCGATCTCGGGCAGGATGACCGCGAACTCTTCGCCGCCGTACCGCGCCACGACGTCGACCTTGCGGGCCCGCTGGCGCACGATGTCGGCCATGTGCCGCAACACGTGGTCGCCTGCGCGGTGACCGTAGGTGTCGTTGCAGCGCTTGAAGTGGTCGATGTCGAACATCATCAGCGCGAGCGGCCGGTCGTAGCGGCGCGCGCGGCTGAGTTCCCGCTCCAGCGTTTCGACGAAGTAGCGCTTGTTGAAGATCTGCGTGAGCCCGTCGACGGTGGAGAGCCGATAGATCTCCTCGTGGTACGAGCTCTCGATGTTGTCGCCGGTGAGGAACTTGAAGATGCTGCGGCCGACCTTGATGAGGTCGCCGTCCTTCAAGTAGGCCTCGTGAATCTTGTGGTCGTTGACGTAGGTGCCGTTGGTGGATTCGTTGTCCCGAATCTTCACCCCGGCTTCATCGATCATGACCGTGGCATGGGTCCGCGAAACCGAGTCCTGCGACACGCAGATGTCGTTGGTGGTCGCGCGGCCGATCGTCATCTCGCGGCCCTCGATGTTGTACTTGCGGCCAAGCTCCGCCCCATAGATGACAACGATGCACGCGTCCTTCTTGCGGCGATGGAGGCCGGTGTCTTCCACCTTGTGGATGACTGTAACGATGGTTTCGTCGCGCATGACCGCGAACGCCCGCGTTCCGCGAACGAGGGGCTATCGTAGCAGGAAACGACGAGAACAACAGAACTCGGCAGATGGTCTGTACGGCCCCGGGGGGCCCTGTACGCAGGCACCACACATCACCCAGCGGTTTGCGCCGATCGCGATGTTTTTGACCCGCATCGGAGTGCACTGCTATAGGGTCCGGCACTGCCCGCCATGGGAACGCCAAGAAAGGGTCTCAGCGGCGTAGGTGCCCTCTTCTTCCTGGGGACACTTGGTGCCATCGCCTTCTACGTGCAGCAACAGAGCGCGCCAGAGGCCTACGACGGGGTACGGAAGTCAGCGACTGTCCTCCCCGATGTGACCCCTGACGAAGACGCGCCTTTGGTGCTGCCCTGGGAAGATCGTCTCGACCTCAGCGCCGCGGCGTTGGTGGAGATCTCCGCGCCTGCGCAGCCTACGGGAGAGGGGGGCGAACCCGCCCCTGCGGTCGAACCCGACCCGGGTGCGCCCCCGGCCGCCGCCAATCCCAAGACCAGCCGCTACGTGCAGGAGCTCGCCGACGGGCACCGCATCATGCTGACGCTCGACCCGGTGCTGCAGGAGTCGGCGCTCACGATCTTCGAAAACCGCGAGGTCCCCTATGCGGGCGCCGTGGTGCTCGACGTCCGCGACAACGCCGTGCTCGCGCTGGCCGGTCACTCCAGCATGGACCCCGAAGTCGACCCGGTCGAAATCGTGGCCAGCGCCTGGGCGCCCGCGGCCTCCACGTTCAAGCTCGTCACGACGGCCGCGCTGCTCGAGTCGGGTGCCGTCACCCCGAGCACCCGAGCCTGCTTCTCGGGCGGCCTGCACGGCATCGAAGACGAGATGCTCACCGACGACCCCGCCCGCGACACGCGGTGCGAGACGCTCTCGTCTGCGGTCGCCCACAGCTACAACCTCGTCATCGCGAAGCTCGCCCACAAACACCTGGACCAAGACGGCTTGGTCGGCGTGGCGCACTCGCTGCTGTTCGAGACCCAGATCCCGTTCGAGTACACGGTCGAGCGCAGCCCGGCGCACATTCCCGCCGACCCCGTCGAGCGAGCCAAGGTCGCGGCCGGTTTTTGGAACGTCGACCTCTCGCCACTGCACGCGGCCACGATGGCCAGCATCTTCGCGCGCGGCGGCATCTATCAGCCCCCGCACATCATCGACCAGGTCGTCGGCCCCGAGGGCGACGACCTCTCGCCGGCCCGCCCCAAGCCCGGCCGCACGCTCTCGGCCGACACCGCCTTGGCCGTGGGCGAGATGATGAAGTCCACCACCACGTCGGGCACCGCCCGCAAGAGCTTCACGGACCCGCAGGGCAAGCCGTACATCGCCGACGTCGTCGTCGCGGGCAAGACCGGCAGCCTCACGGGCAAGCGCGCGCCCTACCTCAACTACAACTGGTTCATCGGGTACGCGCCTGCCGACCGACCCGAGATCGCGTTCGCGGTACTGCTCGCCAACGAGCCCAAGTGGCGCATCAAAGCCCACTACGCCGCCCGCCGACTGGTGCAGATCTACCTGGAGCGACGCGACGCCATCGAGCGCAACCGCGACGCGCAGCTCACCAAGACCGGCGTGGCGGGTCGCGCACGGGATGCGATGGGCGCCATCGTCAAGGCTGCCCCAGCCGCGCCCGCCGAGACACCCGCTGCGCAGACGCCCGCCCCGGCAAAGCCCGCCCCCGCCGACGCCTTGCCGCCCCCACCGGGCCCTCTGCCGCCGCCTCCATCGACCCCGGGCGCCTGAGCCAGCGGTTGCTGCTCGCCGCCGGGTAGGAGAATCTCGGCCCGTGCTCGCTGCAGTGCTGGCCGCCGTTCTCGCGACGGCTCCCACGGCCCCCGACGACGCCGCCGAGGCCGCTCCGGAAGCGGACGACGCCAAGGCGGTGTTCGATCGCGCGCGAGCCCACGCCCGCGAGCAACGCTACGAAGAGGCGATCGCCGACTTCGAAGAGGCGTTGCGCCTGCGCCCCTCGCCGGGCCTGCACTACAACATCGCGGTTTGCCACCACCGGCTCCTGCTCGCCGCTGCCGAAGACTCCGCGGAGCACGAGCGGCACCGAGCCGCTGCCGTCGTCGCCTACAACGCCTATCTGGACGCGGCACCCGATGCGGGCGATCGCTACGCGGTGGCAGCCACGATTCAGCAGCTCGGAGGGCGGCCCAACGTGATCGACGATTGGCGGGTCGAGGATTCCGCCCCGCCGGACCTCGAGCTGCGGTGGGACGAAGCCGAAACCGACGCCGAAGCCGACGCGGACCCCGAAGAGCCCTCCCCTCCCGAGGACACGCCCGAAGCGAGCCCGCCGGACCCGCCACTACAGCCTCCGCCGAGCCACCCTCCAACCCCAGCCCGCACGCCGATGCGACCGGGTTTCCCGCATGGCATGTTCGGGCTCGGCGTCGCCGTCGACGCGGTGTCCCCTGTGGCCATGTCGCGTACCGCGGGCGTCGACTCGGCCCCTGCGCTCGGCCCGGTGCTGCGCGCAGGCGGGTTCATCGGCAAGCGGCGCGAGCTCTTGTTGGGCGGCGAGTTCGGCTGGACCACCACCACCACCCCGGCCAATCGCGGGCATCGCATCTCCACCATGCAGTTCCTGGTCCTCGTCGAGTGGGCGCGCGCCGTTCGGGGCCCGCTGCAGCTCGGGGTGAGCACGACCGCCGGCCTGGGCGGGCAGTCCCTGTCCCACGCCGGTCCCAGCCCCGCCTCGTGCCCCGTGCGCAACGCGGGCATCGTCAGCACCCGCGGCGGCGTGTTGCTCGGTGGACGCTTTTTGCTGCGCGCGGTGTTCGGGGGTCGTGGCCGACACGCCATCGCCCTGCGCACAGGACCCACGCTCGCTGGATTCGGCGGCGGCACGAAGGACTCCAACTGCGCGCGCACCGACTCGACGCCGTTCGCAGGCTACGACTTCGGCGGCGCCGGCCTGCTGCTGCGCAGCGACCTCAGCTACGCGTTTCGCTGGTGAACCCCAGCGTGCTCGACACCCTACTCGGGGTCTTCGAGAAGTTCGGCGTCGACGACAACCGGCTGCGCCCCAGGTCCGCCCTCGACACGAATGGTGCGCTGCACCGGAAACCGGCCCGGCTTGCGGACCTCGAGGCGGTGCACCCCCGGCGCGAGCATCAACGGCTCGGCACCCGCGGCGGTGAGCGAGCCGACCTGACCGACGTAGTTGCCGTCGACGTAGACGTCGGCGTCGGCGTCCTCGGGCGCAACTTCGATCGACAGCGGCGCCCCCGTGCCGGGCGCGGGACGACACGCCCCCAACAACAGGGCGCTAACGAAGGCGAACCGTGAGACCGCGCGCGTCATGAATGCCGACGATGTTGATGGAAAAGTCGGGCAGGCTCAACGCCTGGAGTCCGCGCGCGATGGCATCCGCCGACGCGCGCCCCTGCAAGCGCAGGCGAACCGAGCCGTCCGCGTCGATTCCGACCAGTTTGGCGGTTCGGACCCCGCGCAGTTGGTCGGTCATCGCGCGTTGCAGCCGGCGGACGCGCGACGCGGGATGGGGCGATTCGACCCGCACGATGACGCCGCCCGGATCGTCGAGCATCGCGGTGGCCAGCCTCTCCGCCACCGCACCGGCGCCACGCTCGCGAGCGCTCTGCTCGTCCACGCCGAAGCCCGCTTCGTCGCTGTCGAGCAGGGTCGCGCCGCCAGCCTTTGCCACCGCGCGCACCCGCACCGCTTGCAACAACGTGTTTGGCACGGCACCCAGCGCGGTGCATCGAACCTCGACCGCGACGGCCTCGGACGCCCCGACCTTTTCGCGCTGAACGCCGAGCCGCTCCAGGTCGGCGGCGATCTGGTCGGGCTCGACATCGCAACCTCGATCCCCGCTCACCTGCCCCAGGTGAAAGCGCACCTTCGCGGGCGCGGGCAACTCGGTGGGCGCGACGAACTTGGCCAGGCGCGCAACGTCGATGTCGACCTCCAGCTCGATGCGCACCCCTTGCGGATCGACCTGCTCGGCGATGATCCGATAGGCCCCCGTCCAGCGCGTTCCATTGCGGAGCACCGCTTTCTTTGCGGCCTTGTCGGTCGGCCCGTCGAGTCCATCGAGCGCCGCCTGCAATGCGGCCAGCCGGGCGCGTCGAATCGCGCGTGCACGTACGGTGGACGCGCGCGGTGCTTGCTTCCATTCCGAGGACTTGGCGGCACCGGCTCCGCGCACTCCTGCAGCATCCGCAGGCATGGCCGCCAGGGCCAACCCGGAGAAGACGGCGAAGGCCGCCCAGCGTCGAAGGCGCGATGCTCGGGTCACCTGGCCCAGTGTGAGCCGCCCGCCATCGGGTTGGCAAGTTGGGGGTAGCCAGCGCCGGGCGGCTGGGCTACACCGCGGCCCCATGCGCCCCCCGTTCGTCGGCCATCGACGCTACAGCATCACGCACCGCGCCGTGCAGCGGCTCCGCGAGCTGGTGCCCACGCGGGCGCAAGAGGACGACGAGGCGCTGCGGGACCGGCTCGACGTGGCGTTGGGCGACGCCGAAGACGGCGGCCGGGCCATTCGCACCCTCGATGCGATGCTCGGCGAGCCGCAAACGCTGATCCCCGTCGACGAGTTCGGCGAGACGCTCTACGCGATCATCAAGGAGGACACCGTCGTCACCGTGCTGCCCAAGGGCCACGGCGAGGAGATCCTCCAGCGCGGTCAGGCGATGGAGCAACGCGTCGCCGCGGGCCAGGTCCAAGTGCAGCCCCGCGGACCCGAGCGCGAGCGTTTCGATGGTGGCGTTCGTCGTCGCTGGCACAAGGAAACCCCGCCGGTGGTGGTCGAGCGTGTCGGTCGACCCGCCCCCCTCGACGCCCGTCCGGCGGCTCCCGCCGCGTTCACCCCGACCCCGTCGGCCTACCAAGCACCTGCGGGCCCCAGCCCGGTCGCCGACCCAACAACCTCGGCCCCGTCCGTCGAAGCCCGCCCCGCGACGCCTGCTGCCGCGCAGGCCTCCAACGATGCCTCGGGCCTGGTGTTCCGGCTGCCCGAGCCTCCGCCCAGCGACAGCCCCGTCGCCAGCGCGCTGCGCCAGGCCCTCGACCAGGGTCGCCGCCGCGCCGCCGTGCTCGCGTTGCAAGAAGCGCTGCGCGCCGCCGACCCCGACGACGTGCTCGACACCCTGTGGACCGCCGTCGCCCAAAAGGGGCTGCCCAAGACCATGACGGTCGGCGATCTGCTCGAAGCGGCCACGGGCGCCGCACAATCCCGCGAAGACTGAGCCCTCTGCGGGGGCCCTGTGGTACCCCACTGAAGGCATGGCCCGCCGCATTCTCGGCATCGACCCCGGCACCCTGTGCGTCGGCTACGGGGTGATCGAAGCGCATGGTGAGCGCGGCGGTGCGTACGAGTACGTCGAGTGCGGCGTACTGCGGCCCTCGAGAACGCTGGAGGTGCCCGAGCGCATCGCCGAAATCGCCGAGGGCCTCACCGAGGTGATCGCCGAGCTAAGCCCGCACGCCGTGGCGCTGGAGAAGGCCTATCACGGCAAGAACGCCGCCAGCGCGCTCAAGCTGGGCCAAGCCCGCGGCGCGATCATGCTGCTGGCCGCACAACACGGTCTTCCGACCTTCGAGTACGCGCCCTCGACGATCAAACAGCAAGTGGTGGGCAACGGCCGGGCCACCAAAGCGCAGGTGCAGGCGCGCGTGCAGATGCTGTTCCGGTTGCGACGCACCCCGTCGAGCGATGCCGCCGACGCCCTGGCCATCGCGCTCTGCCACGGGCACAGTGCTCCAGCCGCTGCACGGGCGGCTTCGGACCCATCATGATTGGACACCTCAGCGGCGTCGTCCTCGTCCGCGACGCGCTCACCGGCACCATCGTGCTCGACGTTCACGGCGTCGGCTATCAGCTCACCGTCTCCTGGCAGACCTTCGCCGACGTTCCCGACGAGGGCGAGGAGTGCTCTCTGTGGGTCCACACCCACGTGCGTGAAGAGGCCCTGGCCCTCTACGGCTTCATGCGGCCCGAGGAGCGGCGCATGTTTCAGCTGCTGACGTCAGTGCCTCAGGTCGGCCCCAAGAACGCCGTCGCCGTGTTGGGCGGTTTTCCCCTGCTCGAGCTGCTCGAGGCGATCGGCCAAGGCCAGCAAGCCACGCTGCAGCGCATCCCCGGGGTCGGCAAACGCACCGCCGAGCGCATCATTCTCGACCTGCGCGAAAAGGTGGAGCCGCTCGCGGCCGCGCTCGGGGTCGACGACGAGGACGGCACCGAAGCCGCCGAACCGGCCTCGGACGAAGCCCTCGACGACGAAGCTCGTGCAGTGCTGGTCAACCTCGGCTGGAAACCCAAGGTGGTCGACGCGGCGCTGGCCAAGGCGCACGACGCCGACCCGCCGCCCGAGGACCTCGACGGCCTGGTCCGGCGCACGCTCGCGGTGCTCATGGCCCGCTGAGGCTCGGGCTCAACTCTCCGCGTCGGCGGGCAGCGCCTCACGCAGCCGACGCGCCAACGCGGTGTGGCGCCGGTTGTCGTTGGCCTGGTTGATCGCACGATCGAGCGCCCGTGGGTCGCCCACCACCACGCACAACTTCTTGGCCCGCGTGATGGCGGTGTAGAGCAGGTTGCGGCGCAGCATCACGTGGTGCTCGGGCAGCAGACACACGATGACCGCGTCGAACTCGCTGCCCTGGCTCTTGTGAATCGACAGCGCGTAGGCGAGCTGCAGCGCACTGACCTCGCGCCCCTCGTAACGCACCCGCTGGCCGTCGAAGTCCACGGTCAGCGTGCCCGCCTCGGCGTCGACGTCGACCACCTCGCCGATGTCGCCGTTGAAGACCGCCTTGTCGTAGTCGTTGCGGGTCTGCATGACGCGGTCGGTCCGTCGAAACAGCCGCGCGGGCGTGTTCTTGCCGCCAACTCGCCACTCCCGCTGCCCCGCCGTGAAGTGGGCCTGCAGGCTTCGGTTGAGGTTCTCGGTGCCGGCGAGGCCCTTGTGCATGGGCACCAGCACCTGCACGTCGGTGCGCCCCTCCATTCCGTAGGCCTCGGGAATACGCTCGGTCGCCATTCGCACCGCCAGGTCGTGCACCTTCTGCGCCGTCCGGCAGGCCACGAAGAAGAACTCGCCGCCCTGCCCGGCGGGGTCCGGCGACAAGGCCTGCCCGTGCAGGACACGGTGTGCGTTGGCGACGATGCTGCTGCCCTCGTCCTGGCGAAACACTTCGGTCAGTCGCACCAAAGCGATCGGCGTGCCCTCGTCCTCGGCGACGGCCATCACGTCGCGCAGCACGTTGCCCGGGCCCACCGACGGCAGCTGATCGGCATCGCCGACCAGAAGCAAACGGTGGGCGTCCGTCAGTGCGCCCAGCAGCGCCGAGGCCAGCACGATGTCGATCATCGAGCTCTCGTCGACCACGAGCAGACCGGGCGGAAGCGGGTCGGACGGGCCGTGGGAGAACGCCCCCGTCTCGGGCTGAAACTCGAGCAGTCGGTGCAGCGTGCTCGCCGAGTGGCCCGTCGTCTGCTCCAGCCGCTTCGCAGCACGGCCCGTCGGCGCGGCCAGCAACACCTCGACCGCGTTGGCCTCGGCCAGCTCCAGCACCTGAGCGACGACGGTGGACTTGCCCGTACCCGGACCCCCGGTCAGCACCATCACACCGTGCTCGGCCAACGCTTCGACCGCGGCACGCTGCCCATCGCTGAGGTGGTCGGGCAACTCGGGCACCTTCCACGGCGCGGCCTCGCTGCGGGCCAACGCGGCCAGGCCGCTGGCGACGTCGTTCTCCGCATCGAGCATGCGCACCGGAAACGCCAACGGGGTGCCGTCGTTGCCGTGCTCGAGCACCACCTCACCGCTGACCACCAAACGCTCGCCCGCGTCCCGCACCGCGAACTCGGGCGCACCGAGGTTGCGCGTGGCCTGCTCGACCAGCGCCTCGACCGGCAACGCACAGTGCCCGTCCATTTCGGCCTGCTCGAGCACGTGGACCAAGCCGGCATCGAGGCGCTCCGCACTGTCGGGTTCGATGCCCAGCGCCCGCGCAACCCGGTCGGCGGTGGCAAAGCCGATGCCACGGACCTCTCGGGCCAAGCGATAGGGATGCTTGCGCAGCACGTTGATGCCGTCCTCGCCGTAGCGGTCGAAGATCGAGCTGGCCAGGTGCACCGGGAGGTCGAGCTCGAGCAGCTGCGCCTCCAGTTGGGCCATCGGTCCGCTGTGCGTCGCATGGTGCTGCGCGATCTTTTCGAGCGTCCGGGAACCGATGCCGTCGATCTCCAGCAGACGCCGTGGCTGCTGCTCGATGATCGAGAGCGTCTCCAGGCCGAACTTGGCCACGATGCGTGAGGCCATCACCGCCTTCACGCCGGGATAACGCATCAGCCGACGTTCGATGCCCAGCTTGGTCGTGGGCACCGCGACAGTCATGCCCACGATCGAGAACTGTCGGCCGTGTTGCGGGTGCTCATCCCAGCGCCCGCGCAGGGTGAGGTCGGCCCCTTTTTCGACCGAGACCATGCGGCCCACCGCAGTCACCAAGGTCTCGTGTCCAGGCACGAGCATGCGCAGCACCGTGTAGCGCGAGCGCGGGTCGTGATAGACCACGCGCTCGACCGAGCCCTGCAGCTCTTCCTCGTCGGCCACGGCACACCCTCGCCAAAACCGAGGCCGCCGTCAAAGCGCCGCGGGATCAGTGGGCATCCAGCCCTCCAGGGCCGCACGCACCATCACCAGCCGGTCCTGGCCCCAAACGCGGAACGTGGCGCCGTCATCGTATTCGAGCACCATCGTCGGGACTCCGCAGATCCCCTCCGCCTGAGCCCGCTCGGTATTCTCGCGCAGGGCCTGCTTCACCGCTGGATCGGACGTCTTGCCCAAGATCGCGTCGGCGTCGAAGCCCGCCTCCTCGAGCACCGGACCGAGCGTCTCGGGGGTGTCGACGCGGCGGTCCTGGGCCCACACCGCCTCGTAGATCGCGTGCACGCAGCCAGGCTCGACCAACGTCGCCCGCAGCGGCAAGACCGAGCGCAGCGGAAAGTGGGACGGAAACCGAAGCGGCACACCCCACGCCTGCGCCCAATCGACCATGTCGCGCTGGGTGTACGCCTGCCGGGTCTCGTTCATCGCGTGCAGCGGCACGTTCGGGGTGCCGATCGCCTTGAACAGCGCCCCCAGCAGGATCGGCTCCCAGTGCACGTGCACGCCCCCGGACGCGGCGATGCGTTCGATCTGGGTGGAGGCCAGATAGCTGAACGGGCTCGCCATGTCGTGCACGAAACGGATACGGCGCACGGCTCGGTCCACCGCTCCGGCCGGTGCGGCCCAGCGCTCGGGCGCAACGTCGGCCCCCAGGTCGCGCAGCAGCAGGCCCAAGCGATCCTGGCCCCACAAGAGCCGGGGCCCACCGACGAAGGTGGGCACGCCGAACGCCCCGGCCTCGAACGCCTCGGCGGTCGCGCGGCGCAGCGGCGCACGCCCGGCCTCGATGGCCGCGTCCACATCGATCCCGTGGGGGGCGAGCACACGCCGCAGTACCTCCCGGTCGGCGAGGTCTTCGCCGCGCTCCCAGTACGCCGAGTACAGCGCCGACGTCAGCGTTTCGCGCTGCTTCGCGGGTGCCCAAGCGAGAATGCGCATCGCGTCGACGGTCCGCCGAGGATGGCCTTCGGGGACACGCAGCGAGACCCCCCAGAAGTCGGCCCACGCCGCCAAGTCTCGGCGATTGACGGCCGCCCGCGCGGGCGCCATCTGGATGTTGGGGTCATCGGGACCGCCCACGTGCCGCAGCAAGCCGCCGAGCAACACGGGTTGCAGCTCCACGTCCGCCAGGGCACGCACCCGGTCCAGCTGCCGAAACGCCAAGTAGGCATAGGGGCAGACGATGTCGTAGACGAAACGAACGGTCGTCATGGCCTTCAACTCGGGCGCGCAAAGGCTCAGTCGGGTTCGTCGGTGCCGGCATACCCCAACGCACCGTCCATCGGGCGTTCGGTGCCATCGGCGTCCAGCTGGGGGTCGCCCTCCAGCCACAGCGCGACGTCGCCGAACGGGGTCAGCGGAGGCGCACCGAGCCGGAAGTCGCCGCCATCCTCGTCGTTGAACCACAGCGGGTTGTAGGCCTGATCGACGTGCACCCCGCCATCGCCCGCGAAGCTGGCCGAGTCGATCGCGTTGGTCGCGAAGTCGAGCGGGAAGCAGTCGAGCGCAGCCGACGAGGTCGACACCCCGACCACGATCGAGTTGCGCACGGCACCCACGGTCTCGAGGCACTGCAGGCTGTCCGCTCCGACCCCGTCGTTGCCGGCGATCGTGCTGTAGAGGATGTCGAGCGTGGTGAACTGGGCGTTGATGCCCGGGCCTCGCGCGCCGTTGCCGTTGTTGCCGACCGCCGCGTTGTCGAGTGTCAGCGATCCGCCGAACACCCGAATACCGCCGCCGAGGTTGTTGAACACCGACGACGCCCGCAATCGCATCTCACAGGGGCCGCTGGCGTAGATGCCGTAGTCGGCGTTGTCCCCCACCTCGGCTCCGTCGAGCCACAGCGTGGCGTCGCTGCAGAGGATGCCCTCGCCGGTGGCGTTGTTGGAGACCCGCACGCTTCGCAGATACACACGTCCTGCCGAGACCTCGAGCCCCGCCGCGCCGCTGCCATCGCCCTCGAGCGACGGCACACCCTCGTTGCCGACGATGGCCACCGTCGCGTCTACAGCCAGGACGGAGTCTTCGTCGTAGGCGCCCGGTGCGACCAGCAACGCGCGGTTCTCGGCCTCTGCGACCGAAGCCAATGCGTCGGAGATCGAGCAGTTGGGCGTGGCCTCGGACCCATCGCCGGGGCACACCGCGTTGGCATCGACGTAGATGACCTCGTCTTCGAGGAAACACTGCCCCGCGAGCGGATCGGCGGGGTCGACATGGCACGCCCCGGTGACGCAGTCACCGTGGGCTTCGCACGGCACACATGCCCCCGAAACGTCGCAGATCGGCAGTTCTTGGCCGCACACGAACGCGTCGACGTCGTCGCAGGGACTGCACAGGCCCGTGGTGTCGCTGCAGGCGGGCGTGAGCGGGTCGGCGTCACCGCAGAAGCCGGCGCCCCCGGCATCGACACACGAAACGCAGGTCTGGCCCACGCAGTACGGACGCGTGCCATCCGCCCCGTCGCAGCCGTCATCGAACGTGCCATCGGGGCTGTCGCACGGAAGCATGGGGCCCCCACTGCTGCTGCTCGACTCGCCGTCGGTGGTCGTCACGTCGGCGGCGGCCGTGCTCTCGCTCCCCAGTGTGTCGAGCGTGGTGGCGTCCCCAGAGGTCGTGGTGCCTTCGGTTGGATCCGGACCGCTCGTGGCCAGGCCGCCGCCCACCCGGCAGGCGGGATACGAGGGGGGCTGAGGCGCGCAGCCCTGGTCCGACGATGCCGGGCGACACAGGTCGCAGTAGGGCTTGCCGATCGCCAACGCGCCGCATGTCAGGTCGCCGTCCTCGTCGCCGCAGTGTGGCGTGAACGACAAGGGGCTCGTGGCCGACGGCTCGACGCTGCACGCGGACAGAGCGAGGGTCACGGTGGCGAGTCCCTGCCACACCCATGCTCGTACAGAGGCCAAGGTCTCGGTGTCCGGGGCCGACACCGAACGGTTCAAGCGCATGCGTCGATGGTAGCACCGGGGCTCCGCGGGGCAGGCTGCCTCGGGTGGATCCCCTCGATGCCACGGACTTCCCCGTGTACGCATTCGGGCCGGACCAGGGGAAGCCCGCGAAACCGTAAACATTCCGTACACATCGCCAATAGGCGACACGGTGAGGCCGTCGGAGTCTCTGCGTGGCAGCCCCCAAGACCCCTCGACGGACGAGGCTCTCGCGGCGCCGCGCAGAAAGCCGAAGTCCGATGATCACCAAGACCGCATCCCCCACCCCTCCCGCTCCCTCGACGCCTCACGAAGACTCTCATGTCTTTTCGTTGGAGGCGCTGCGGGCCCGAGAACAGGCCACCGCGAGTGCGACCGCGCAGGCGGCGGACGACTCCGGGGTGATCGACCTCGATGCGCTTCGTCTGCAGGGTTCCGTCGCTGACGACCTGACGACCCGTCGCCTCGTCCCGGTGGCGACCGATCCGGATCCGCCTCGCCGCCACACACCGCGTTGGGCGGTCGGTGCGGTCGGCCTACTCGGCGGCGCGGTGATGGCCCTGGCTACGATGGTGGCGGTCGGCGTGCCCCACGGGACGCCCGCGACCCAAGACCCCACGCCGCGACCGACGATGGCCGCCGCGGTACTCGACGCTGCGCCGACGACCCACGGCCTGGACACTCTGCCCGTCATTCCGCATGCGAGCGCCGCAGAGGCAACGCCTCCGCCCGCCGACGCACCCGCGGTCGAAGCAACGACCGAGGCGCCGCGCAAGGCCACCCGCCGAAGCCGGTCGACGACCTCGAAGCGCAAGGCGAAGACCACCCGTTCGAAGACGACGCGCAAGAGCACGCCCGCCCCGGCCCCCAAAGCCACGCCCGCCCCGACGCCCAAGGCGGACAACGATCCGAGCGTGCAGTGCATCCTCGACCCTGCCTCTTGTGGCCGGGGTGCGAAGCCCAAGGCCAAGGCTCAGCCCAAGGCGCCGACGACCAACCTCCCGACCAAGCTCAGCGCGTCGCAGATCCGCAAAGCGCTCAGCGGGCCCAAGGCCCAGGCCAAGCAGTGCAAGGACATGCACGCCGCGCCGGCCGGCACCACGGTCAAGGTGAAGCTGTCGATCGCGGGTTCGGGTGAGGTGCGTTCGGCCACCCCGCAAGCGCCTCACGCCAACGGATTGGGCCGCTGTGTCGCCGACGCCCTCGGACGCGCCGAGTTCGAACCGTTCGCTGCCCCCGCAATGGGTGTCGTCTACTCGGTCCGACTGTAAACGTCGACGCCCAGCGCCCACGCCTGCGAGGGCAGGCTCCCGAAGGACGCCCCCATGTCGAGATAGGCATGGGGGTGCCAGTAGTCGCTGGGGTCTCGATCGAGGTGAAGACGGCGCGACTCGCTGTCGCCTTCGACGCGGAACGTGGTCACCTCTCGCCGATCGGCGACCGTGTAGTGCAGCGCGAGGGTCTCCCCCGAGATCCGATAGGTGAATGCCTCGGTGCTCCAGTCGTCGAAGTCGCCGCGGTGAAACCATCCGACGCCTCGCCCGTCGATGCCTGCGGGACGGAACTGGTACAGGTGAAATCCGGCACCGCCGGTGGCGTACCGCTCGAAGTCGATCCACATGTGGCCTGCGGGCGGCTGGCCGAGGTCGGCGGCCGGTGTTGCCGCGTGCGGGTCGATCGGGCCGGGCCGGTCGCGGAAGTAGCGGGCCTGCTCGGTCTGGGTTTCGGGGTCGTAGCCCAGCGTCATCCAGTCGACGCCATCGGCGGACTCGATGCGAAACGGAAGCACGTGCTGCACCCCGGTCTTGCGGAACCTGATCACGAGTCGGTCATCGACGACGTCGTAGTCGAAGCTGTGTGTGTTGGCGATGCCGACCTTGCCGTAGCGGTACAGCCCCTTGCCGTCTCCGTGAAAGTAGTAGAAGCCGATGTCCGATCCGTCTTGTCCGGGCAACTGCTTCCACCACCACATGCCCGCGAGGGCACGTACGGCCTCGTCATCGGTGACCTGCGAGGCGGGCTCCGGCTCGACCTGTGCGGGATCGAGAGGCTGGACCTGCTCGATCGGCTGCCAGAGGGCGACGGACATCACCATGAGCGGGACGGAGGCGGTAACGGCGGCGTAGGCCGCGACAACGCTGGAGCGCACGGACTTCACGGCCACCATCGTAGCGCGTCCACACTGCGCGTGGCGCCGCCTGGCCCGGGTTGTCGAATCGGGCCGCGACTGTGACCATGCGCGCGTGTCGACCCCGACCACGCTCGTCCTGGCCTCCGCGTCCCCCCGGCGCGCTGCGCTTCTGCGCGACGCCGGGGTGTCCGTCGAGGTGCGACCCGTGCCCTGCGACGAAACCCCGCTCCCGGGGGAGGCCGCCCTGCCCTACGCGCGACGCATCGCAGAGGCCAAGCTGTGCGCGGCCCTGGACCAGCTCGGCTCCGACCGCCCCATCCTGACCGCCGACACGGTGGTCTGGGTGGAAGGCGTCGCAGCCCCACTGGGCAAGCCCGTCGACGCCGACGCGTGTCGCTCCATGCTCGCCGCGATCGGGGGCCCGCACGGACACCGGGTCACGACCGCGTGGGCGCTCGGCACCGGGCCCGACGACCTCGAGGTGCACGCCGAAACCACCACCGTCTGGTTTCGACCGCTGACCGAGGCGGAGCTGTGCACCTACCTGGCCACCGACGCGTGGCGCGACAAGGCTGGCGGCTACGGCATTCAGGCCGAGGCCGCGGGCTGGGTGACCCGCATCGAGGGCTCGTACACCAACGTCGTGGGCCTGCCGGTGGCACAGGTCCTCGCCCGTCTGCAGGAGGCCGCACGATGACCTTGGCCGAACGTCTCGCCCGCGTCGAAGAGGCTGTGCACGCCGCCGAAGCCCGCAGCCCGCATGGGCAAGCGGTGACCCTCATCGGGGTCAGCAAACGCCATCCCCTGCCCAAGGTGCTCGAAGCCCGCGCCGCCGGGCTGCGCGACTTCGGGGAAAACTACGCCCAGGAGCTGCGCGAAAAGGCCGACGCCATCACCGACGACCCCGCGCCCCGCTGGCACTACATCGGACCTCTGCAGTCCAACAAGGTGAAGCTCGTCGCGGGCAGCCACCTCATCCACACCGTCGACCGCCCCAAGCTCCTGACCAAACTCGACGCCCGCGGTGCCCCGCAAGACGTGTTGGTGCAGGTCAACATCGCCGCCGAACCCCAGAAGGCCGGCATCGCCCCCGACGCCCTGCCCGACCTCCTCGACCGCTTCGCCGACCTCGATCACGTCCGCTGCCGCGGCCTCATGCTCATCCCCCCCCAAGGCACCCCCGAAGCCACCCGCCCCCACTTCGCCGCCCTGCGAACCCTCCGCGACGACCTCCGCCGCACCACCCGCCCCAACGTCGACCTCCACCACCTCTCGATGGGCATGTCCGCCGACTTCCCCACCGCCATCGAAGAAGGCGCCACCCTCATCCGCGTCGGCACAGCCATCTTCGGCCCCCGAACCTGACCCGCCCCCCGCCCCCAGGAAACGCCCCCGCGAGCACCACCACGGGAGCAACCCGGGGGGAGGCCTAGCTGGACCCCCGAGCGGCCTCAACCGCGACTTCACGAGAGAGCGAGCAGGCCCGAAGGGCCGCGCAGCGGAAAAAAAGCCAGAGGCCGCGAGTACAACCGCAGCTCGCAGCCTCCCAGAGGAGCCCCCTCTCACCCACGGTGAGGGGGCGACGAGGGAGGCGTAGCTCGACCCCCGGCGAGTGGCCTCCACCGAGCAGGCCCGAAGGGCCGCGCAGCGGAAAAGAAAGCCAGCGACTGCGAGCAGCCCCCTACCTCGCAGCCTCGGTGAGGGGGCGACGAGGGGAGGCGTAGCTGGAACCCCCGGCGAGCCGCCTCAAGCGCTACTTCACGAGAGAGCGAGCAGGCCCGAAGGGCCGCGCAGCGGAAAAGAAAGCCGGCGACTGCGAGCAGACCCCTACCTCGCAGCCTCCCCGCAGGAGCCCCCTCTCACCCACGGTGAGGGGGCGACGAGGGGAGGCGTAGCTGGACCCCCCCGAGCAGCGTCACCCCGAGCAGCGCGTCCCCGCCCAGCGAGCGTCGCTCGCGTACGGGTCCGGCCGCAAGCCGCACTCGCCGTACACAATCTCCTCGCCTTCGGCCCACAGCGAAACCTCGGTCCCCACGTCCACCAGCGCTCCGGCGGCGTCACGCTCCGGGTCGTCGATGATCGTCACCGGGATCGAAGCGTGGCCAGCGACGGTGTGGAACATCTCCACGATGTCGTCCTTCTCCATCCGCATGCAACCGTGGGAGACGAAGTCACGCTTGAGGAACCACTGTCGGTCGACGAGGTCGCAGCCGCGTCCGCCGTCGGGGCAGGTGTACGTGATGGGGCCGTGGAAGCCGTAGGTGTGGTAACCGTTCGAGTTTTCGATCGTCAGGCGCAAGAACGGAAAGCCGCCGAAGTAGTCGGGCGTGTAACGACGCGAGATGTTGTACCAACCGTCTCCTGCGTCCGGCCCGGTCTTGTAGAAGCCGGTCGGGGTCATGCTGCGGCCCGAGGACGTGAGCGCTCCGGGCCCGGTCGGGTACACCGCCGAGAACCCGGTGGTGCGGTCGAACAGGTGCACCGTCTTCTGCTGAAGCGAGACGATGATCTCCGGTCGCTCGAGTTGCTCGAGGTCGGTCGGCACCTCGTAGGTGAGCGGAGAATCCGCCTTGCCCTCGACGTCGGCGTAGGGGTTCTGTTCGTCGAACGCGACGCCTTCCCCGGGCTCTTCTTCGTCGATCACCTCGGCGTCAACGCCGTCATCACAGCCACCAGCCAAGGCGGCCGCCACGACCAGTGCTCCCCACACGCGTCCCCACTGCATCTGTCAGGTCTACACCCACATCACACACATCGCAACACAGAACGAGGGCTGTTAGATCATCGTGCATGGACCGGCGGATGCTTTGGCTCGCTTTCGCGCCGTTGGCGTGCGGAGACATCACCTCCGAGGTCGCGATCGCCTTCGAGCGCCCCCGCGACGACGCACCGCTGAGCGAGGTCGACAACATCACCGTGTCGCTGACGCCCGACGGCTTCAGCGAACAGTTTGCGGTCGACGGGCCCGACAGCGGCCTCGAGTTCGAGCTGCCGCCCGATGACGTCGCGCGCAGCCTCTCGGTGTTCTTCGCCCGCGGCGAGACCCTGCTCGCCTACGGATCGACGCCGCCGTTCACGTTCGGGGGCGCGGCCGGAGCCGGCGTCGTGGTCTTCCTCGGCTACCCCGGCACGTTGGCGACCCTCGACCGCGACTTCGACCTGCCGGACGCCAGCACGGTCCTCGCCCCCTCCCCCGGCCGCGGACTCGTCGCGCTGGGCTCCGACGGCAGCGCGGTCTTCCTCGACGCGTACACCTTCGGGCTCGTCTCCATCGCTCCGTTTCCCGGAACCCCACCCGCCGCGACCGACGGTGTGTTCGTGGGGGACGGCACCGGCAGCGTCACCCGCATCGCGTTCGAGGAGACGGTTTCCGCAACCCGCTACGTCTACGGTTCGGACGCGTGGGAACAAGTGTCCCGCGAAGACATGGATCCGCGCCCGGGCGCGGGCGTCTGGCACGAGCCGCAAACCGCCGGGGTCTTCGTCGCCGGCGGAGGCGAGCAGACGTCACTGGTGCGCGTTCAGGTCGCCACGGACGACAACCCCACCCCCACGTTCGAAACGCTGGAACTCGCACTGGACGGTCCTCGCCGCGGTGGCGCCTTGGTCGGCCGCGACGGGCAAGGCGCCTCCAGCCTGGTCGCGTTCGGGGGGGACGACGCGAGTCTCCCGCTCGCCTACGCGGTCGAGTCGGGCGAGGGCTCCGATCTCGGCGGTCTCGCGTGGACGGGCGCGAGCTGTGTCACGCTGGACGATGCGCGAACACTCTGCGCGGGCGGTTCGATCGACGAGGAGACGACGCCCGATGCGGCGCTCCTCGAAACCAGCACCTCACCGCTCACCGTGAGCCGGCTCGAGGACCTTCTGCCGGTCCCGATGCGGGACGTGCTGTGGCTGGAGGACGACGGAGCGGTCTACGCGCAAGGCGAAGCACGGCTCGTTCGCATCGACCGCAGCACGCTCGAGGCCACCGAGCCCTTGGGCAGTCCCCGTCGCGCAACCGGGGGCGGCGCGGCGGAACTGCCGACCGGAGTCGTCGTCCTCGCGGGCGGCGAGGATGCCGACGGCGCCGCCACGGACGTGTGGCAGGTGTTCTCGCCCGCGCTTGCAAGCGAGTAGACCGGGCCCAGGGCCCGTGTTGGCAAGGCGCGGGCGCACCTGTATGGTTCGCCCACTTCGCGAAGAGTTCCTGATGGCCGACACACTCTCGATCACCGACAACCGCACCGGGAAAGACTACGAACTGCCGATCTCCGATGGCACCGTTCGTGCCATGGACTTCCGCCAAATGAAGGCCTCCGACGAGGACTTCGGGCTGATGGTCTACGACCCCGCGTACAAGAACACGGCGTCGTGCCGGTCGGCGATCACCTACATCGACGGAGACAAGGGCATCCTCCGCTACCGCGGCTACCCGATCGAGCAACTCGCCGAGCAGTCCAACTACCTCGAGGTGGCCTACCTCCTGCTCAACGGCGAGCTGCCCAACAAGCAGCAAGCGGACGCGTGGACCAACGAGGTCACGACGCACACCTACGTGCACGAGTTCCTCAAGACCTGCATGGAGGGCTACCGCTACGACGCCCACCCCATGGGTCGGCTGGTCGCGTTCCTGGGCACCCTCTCCACCTTCTATACGTCCTCCAAGGACGTGCGTAACCCCGAGTGCCGCAACGAGCACATCGTCAAGATCATCTCCAAGCTGCCGACGGTCGCCGCCTGGGCCTACCGTCACTCGCTCGGCCGGCCGTACGTCTACCCCAACAACGATCTCTCGTACTGCGGCAACTTCCTGAGCATGCTGTTCAGGCTCGCCGAGCCCAACTACGAGCCCAACCCGATCCTCGAGCGGGCCCTCGACGTGCTGTTCATCCTGCACGCCGACCACGAGCAGAACTGCTCCGCCAGCGCAGCACGGGCCGTCGGTAGCTCCGAAGCCGACCCCTACTGCTCGCTCGCGGCCGCTTCGGCGGCGCTCTACGGCCCGCTGCACGGCGGCGCCAACGAGGCCGTCCTGCGCATGCTCGACGACATCGGCGACGTCAAGAACATCCCCGCGTTCATGGAAGGCGTGCGCAAGGGCGAGCGCAAGCTGATGGGCTTCGGCCACCGCGTCTACAAGAACTACGACCCTCGCGCGCGCGTCATCAAGAAGCTCGCCGACCAGGTCTTCGAGGTCACCGGCGCCAACCCGCGCCTGGAGATCGCCCTCGAACTCGAAAAGATTGCCCTCAACGAGGAGTACTTCGTCAAGCGCAAGCTCTACCCCAACGTCGACTTCTACTCGGGCCTCATCTACCAAGCGATGGGCTTCCCCACCGAGATGTTCCCGGTGCTGTTCGCCATCCCCCGCGCCAGCGGTTGGCTGGCCCAGTGGAGCGAAATGCTCGACGACAACGAGCAGAAGATCGCCCGCCCCCGCCAGGTCTACATCGGCGAAGGCGCGCGCGACTACGTGCCGCTCGACAAGCGGGGCTGAGCGCCTCCCTTTTCGTCGTTCGACGCCGCGAGCACCCCCGTGCTCGCGGCGTTTGCGTTTCAGCCCCGTGTCGGCACGTCGAAACGTGAGTCGAGGTGGGCCCACGGGCTGGCCAGCGCGATGGCGCACCGTATAGTCCGAGCAATGGTTCATCCATGGCACGACATCCCCAACAACCCCGATACGGTCCACGAGGGGTTCAACGCGGTGATCGAAATCCCGCGGGGGTCGAAGCTGAAGTACGAGCTGGACAAGCCCTCGGGGCTGCTCCGAGTCGACCGGGTGCTGTACAGCTCCGTGCACTACCCGGCCAACTACGGATTCATCCCGCGCTCGTACTGCGACGACAAAGACCCACTCGACGTACTCGTGCTCGGACAGGAGCCGGTGCATCCGCTGTCGATCATGGTCGTGCGTGCGATCGGCGTGATGCACATGGCCGACGAAGGTGAGCCGGACGACAAGGTGATCGCGGTCCCCGTCAACGACCCGGCCTTTGCCGAGGTCACCGACATTCAACACATCTCGAAGCACACCTACGTCGAGATCAAGCGCTTCTTCGAGGACTACAAGGTGCTCGAGGACAAGTCGGTGGTCGTCGACGAGATTCGCGGCGCCGCCGAGGGGCTCGAGGCCGTCAAACACGGCCTCGCCTACTATCGCAAAGAAGAGAATCGCCTCCGCGGCTGGGGCTGAAGCCCGCATTCGAGCATGCACGGGCGGCCTCGGTCCTCCATGATGGAGGGGCCGATGGTTCGCCCGTTTGCAATTGCCCTGACCTCGTCTGCGCTCCTGCTGGCGTGCAAACACGAACCCGAGCCGAGCCCGACGGGCCGCACCTCAGCCCGCGCCTCCAAGGAGACGCTGCCGCCCGCACCGCTGCCGGACGTCGGCGCCCGCCCCGAAGGCCAACCCGAAGACAAGAGCAGCGGCGGCAGCCTCACACTGCCCGGGCTTCGAGCCAGTCGCTCGACCTGCGTCTCGCCGTGCACGGTGATGTTCTCGATCGACGCCCTGGAGGACACCAGCGACGCCAACCCGTTCGCGCACAGCGGCGTGTACTGGGACTACGGTGATGCCGAGGCCGACACCCGTGACGGGCTCATCGAGCGCGGCGGCACCCATCACCGCACCGGGAAAGGCGTCTCGCGCACCCACGACACCAACACCCCGTTGGGCATGCACACCTACGCGTGCGAACGAGGCATCTGCACCTTTCATCCCGGCGTGGCGGTGCAAAACGCCAAGGGCGACTGGGTCACCGCCTGGACGACCGTGTCCGTGCGCTCGCAAGAGATCGCGTTTCCGTCCACACGCACCGTCTGTGTGTCCGCATCGGGTCGGTGGGGTGGAGACACGCCCTGCCCGCCCGACGCCGATCAACGCAGCCGGCTGCCCGCGATGCGGGAGTGGAAGAACGACACCCGCTACCTGCTGCGCCGCGGCGAACAGTTCGTCACCGACCGCGCGTGCATTCCCTACGGCGCCCGCGGCATCGTCATCGGATCGTTCGGCGACCAGGCCGACCCCAAACCGGAGCTCGATGCGATGGCGATCGGGCGCAGCCGAGACTGCCGCCGCACCGAAACGACCGACCGCGAGATCGAGACGTACCGGGTGCCGTTTTGGGTGGAGAGCATCACGCTCACCGACCTTCGCGTGCACTCGGTGGGCTTGGGCATGACGTTCAAGAACATCACGCTGCACGACCTCGACATGGACTTCGAACGCCAGCCCGAGGGCGGCGCCGTCTACATGGCCTCGAGCGACCGCTGCTCCAACGACCGTGCCCTCTCGTGCGGCCGCGTCCCGCTGCCGTACGGGCTCTACATCTCGGGCACCGACATCGTCGGCTCACGCACCGTGCCGCCGGGCGTCAACGTCGGGTTGGTGCGGGCCGCCTGCGCGAGCTTCGTGGGCATTGTCGACAGTCACATCCGGGTGGCCGAAGAGCACAACGTACGGCTCGAGTGTTCGTCCCGGTTCCTGGCCCTGCACAGCGACATCAACGGCGAGCACATCGGACGGCGCGGCAAGAAGAGCGCAGTCACGATCCGCCCCGAGGGCACGCTCGCGCAGGACATGTTGCTCGGGCGGCGCAAACAGGCCAACAGCCGCGCCGACGTGCACGAGAGTCGCTACACCGTCCTCAAAGACCTGTACCTGGGCACGCCGAAGAGCGTGAACAACTCGGCACGCCTGACCATCACCCCCACCAAGGTCGCCGACCGCGAGGTCAGCCGCTATGCGGTGGTCTCGGGCAACGTCACCGACATGGGCGAGGGCAAGCCCTACGCCGACGCCCGCCTGTCGGGGGCGGGGCTGGTCTGCTACGACGACAACGTCTGGGAGACCAAGAACGGGTGCGAGGACAAGGGACCCGGAGCCATCGCCGACCTCTACGAGCCGGCCGAAACCCGCTACCCCGCGCCCGACATCCCCAATCCTCCGGCGAGTTATTAGGCCTCACGAGGGGGACTCCGGGCTTCTGCAGGGGCCCCCTTCGGGTGACGGGCCCCTTGCGAAGCCCTTCGTCGGGCGTCACCTTCGTTCGGCCCTTTTCCTCTTTCCCGCTCTGCGTCCCTCCGGGACGCGCCGCTCTCTAGGCCTCGGGGGGGGGACTCCGGGTTTCTTCAGGGGCCCCCCTCCTCTTTCCTGCTCTGCGTCCCTCCGGGGGACGGACGCGCCGCTCTCTTGCGGAGCGGCGGCGTCGTCGTGGCGAGGGGCGGGCCTGGCCGGGGCTATTGGCGGCGGCGGATGAGGCCGAAGCCGAACAGCAGGAGGGCGCCGAAGCCGAGGGTGCCGCGTTGGGGGGCGGTGCTGCAGCCACCGCCGTCGTCGGCGGCTCCCGAGGTGCCGCCGTCGGTGTCGCCACCGGTCTGCGGTCCATCGGAGTCGTCCGAGTCGGAGGTGCCGCCCTCGGAGTCCGAGTCGGAATCGGAGTCACCGCCGGAGCTTCCGCTTTCGTCGCCCCCGGTGGTCTCGGGCGCGTCGACGCCGACGTAGATCGTGACTTCGTCGGTCCCCACGTTGCGCTCGTGGTCGATGGCCTCCACACGAATCGTGTAGGTGCCCTCGGGCAGGTTGCTCAGCTCCCACTGGTTTTCGAACGTGAACGCGATCGACTCCTGGCCGACCTCGGGGATCACGAGCTTCCAGCCCACGCCCTCGTGGTTGTCCTCGACGTCGGCTTCGATCGACACGCCGCCGCCAGTGGGGATCTGCAAGCCATCTTCGGGCGCGGTGATCGTGACGACCGGCGCCTCCATGTCGGGGCTGTTTTCGCCGAAGTAGGCCAGCAGCTCGGCGTGGGTGTTTTGCGCCCCGCCGTCACAGAACTCGTCGTGCGTGGGCTGGCAGTTGATGCCGCCCGTTGCGTCGTCGTAGGGCGTGCAGGTGTCGGCCCACGTGACGTTGGCGCTGCCCACGAACGGGTTCATCACCTTGGTCGAGTCGCCGATGTGCGCGAGGCCGAACGCGTGCGCCGCTTCGTGAAGGGCCGTGGTGCCCAGGGTGGAGGCGTTGTTGGGGTTGATCGCGTCGGTGAACGCGAACGTGGTGTCGCGCCACCACATGTCGCCGCAGTCGCTGCTGCACGACACACCGAGCACGCCGTTGCCCAGGCCGAGCATGCCGGGCGAGCCGCCCATCATCACCATTGCGTAGGGCAGCTCGGGCGGCGGCACTTCTTCGTAGGCGATGCGCACCCCGTACGGCTCCATTTGACGCTCGAACACCTCGATGAGCGCCAAGGCCTGTGCCTCGGTTCCCCCAAAGCCCGGCCAGTTCATGCCCGCATTGAGGCACGAGGACTCGTTGAGCGCCGCGTTGCTCCCGGGCGACAGCTCGGCACCGAAGAAGTTGAGAAAGATCGTGCTGCGGTGTGGCGGCGTCAGCCAGTCGTAGGTGGGCGCAGGCGGCTGCGTGAAGCCGGTCTCGGGGTTGCCGGGTCGGACCTGGTCCCCGATCTGGACCCAGCCTTTCTCCTGCAACATCTGCTGAAAACCGGCTTGCCGCTGCTGCAGCTGCAGCTCCGTCAGCGGCTCGACCTCGCGAACCTCGTGGCCGAACAGCGTCTTGGCCGAGAGGGTGTCCGAAGGATCGCCCGCGAGCAGAAGCAACGAGGAGAGGAACACGCCCGATACCATCAAAGCTCCGATATCATACGTCCGGCGGGGCGGCCAGTGATGGCTTTGCGGCGTGCGTCAGGCGGGCGCAGGCCGTTGCTCCAGCGCTCACGCGACACACCTTGGGAGGGGCATGTCCTTCAGCTCACGGGTGCGTCATCGAGCAATCGGTGAAGCGCGGAGACGACCTCCCCAGGCTCCGACCCCATCTCGATCGGTCGGTTGGGGTGCTCCGAAGGGAACCCGAGTGCCTCTTCGTGATAGCGCGTCTTGAATTCCGAGAACTTCAGGCCGTGCGCGGTGGAGACCACGATGACTCGGTCATCGCGCGCGACCGTGCCTCGGTGCACGAGCTTTTCGAGACACGCCAGGGCAACCCCGGTGTGGGGACAGTTGAACATGCCCGTGCGGTCCGCCCGCGCGGTCGCCTCGGCCAGCTCCGACTCCGACGCTTGCTCCACGATGCCGTCGGTCGCGGCGAGTGCCCGAACCGCCTTGGGCAGGCTCACGGGGTTGCCGATCTGGATCGCCGAGGCGAGCGTGGTGCCGGCGGTGACCGCCTCGAAGTCGTCCTCCTGCAGGGCGCGGCCCGCCGCCTGGGCCCGCTGATAGGCCTGGTAGAGCGGGCTGGCCTGCTGGGCCTGGCAACACACCAAGCGCGGCAGCTTCGAGACCAAGCCGAGCGCCTGCATCTCCATGAAGCCTTTCGCGATCGCGCTGACGTTGCCGAGGTTGCCGCCAGGCACCAGCACCCAGTCGGGCACCTCCCAGTCGAACTGCTGCACCATCTCGAACGAGATCGTCTTCTGGCCCTCGATACGCAGGCTGTTCATCGAGTTGGCGAGGTAGATGCTCGAGTCCTCCGTCAGCGACTGCACGACCCGCATGCAACCGTCGAAGTCGGTGTCGAGGCTGCAGACCATCGCGCCGTTGGCCATCGGCTGCACGAGCTGCGCGGCGCTGATCTTGGCCTTGGGCAGCAGCACGATCACCGGAATGCCCGCGGCGGCGCCGTAGGCCGCCAGCGCCGCCGAGGTATCCCCGGTGGACGCGCACGCGACCGCACGGACCGGTTTGCCCTCGGCGATCATCTGTTTGACGCTGGAGACGAGCACCGTCATGCCCAGGTCCTTGAAGGACCCGGTGTGGCTCGTGCCGCATTGCTTGATCCACAGGTCGCGCAGGCCCAGCTGGTCACCATACCGCTCGGCCCAAAACAGGTTGGTGCCCCCTTCGAACAGGGACACCACGTTCTCGTCGGCGACGTGCGGCTGCACGATTTCCTTCTTGCCCCAGACCCCACTACCGTACGGCCACTGGGTGCGCAGGTAACGATCGGAGAACACCTTCATCCATCCGGCAGCCGAGCGAGCCTTGAGCGCGTCGAGGTCGTGCTCCACCTCCAACAGTCCGTTGCACGAGGGGCAGCGGTAGATGACGTCGGTGAGCGGCCACTGGCCCGAGCAACCGGACACACAGCGAAAGTGGGCGCGATAGGTCATGCGCGCATGCTACCGCGGCCCCGGCCCGGAGCACCCGCGCTATCCTGGCGCCCGTGCGCACGTTCCTCGCCGCGCTCGCGCAGCCGCAGTGGCGCCGCCGCGCGATCGTCCTCGTGCTGGTCGCCGCCCTCACGACGCTTCCGCTGGTCGGGAGCCTGGGCTACGAGCACGCGTTCATCCTGTCTCCGATCTTCTCGCTGCTGGCGATGGCCGTCGGCGTCGACGCGACCAAGCGCCTCGCGGGCACGGCGGACGCCTCGTGGTGGACGCTGGCGCACCACGTGGTCCGGGAGCTCGGCCTGCTGCATGGCATCGCGATCGGCATGACCCTGCTCGGCGGGCTGTGGCAGCGCGGCTGCGATCCGCTCGGAGGCTTGGCGTTCTACGGCATGGGGCCCGTGCTCTCGTCGCTGCTGGGCGCGGTGTGTGGCGTGTGGGCGGCAACGTTCGCCAACCGCCGCAGGCGCGCGCTGTTGCTGGCCTTCGCCCCGATGGCCGCGTGCATCGTGCTCGGCCTGTGGCGTCTGTACGCAGACCCCGTCGTCTACGCCTACGACCCGTTCTTCGGCTACTTCTCGGGCTCGGTCTACGACGAGTCGGTCTCGGTCGGAAACCGCTACCTGCGCTTTCGTGGCTACACCCTCCTGGCAGGCACGGCCGCGCTGCTGCTGCTGGCCCTGCTGACGGACGGCACGCTCACCCGAAGACCCCGACCGCTGCACGGGCTGCGAGAAGGCCGTCGCCCCGTGCTCGCGTTCGCGGCTGCGCTCGGCACTGTCGCGGCGGTCGCCATCGGGGTGCAAGGCGCTCACTTCGGTTTCACCGCCAACGAAGACAGCATTCGCGAGGTGCTCAGCCAGCGCATCGAGACCGAGCACTTCATCATCGACTACGCCCCGCGTTCCGCCGACGACCGCACCATCGAGGTCATCGCGGCCGAGCACGAGTTCGCCCATGCGCGCCTGAAGGCGAAGATGGGCGGGCGAGAGCCCGAGGGCAAGGTTCACAGCTTCGTGTTTCGAGACCGCGGACAGAAGCGCAGCGCGATGGGGGCGGGCACGGTCCAGGTCGCCGCGCCGTGGCGGCAGCAGATCTACCTCGACCACCGCGACTTCCCGCACCCGGTCATGCACCACGAACTCGCGCACATCTTCGGCAACACGGTTGGCGACGATCTGTTCGGGGTGTCGCGCGACGGCCTGCGTCTCAACGTCGGGCTCATCGAGGGCTTCGCCACGGGCCTGGCCCCTCGCCCCTCCGACCGGCTCGACCTGCACGACCAGGTCGAAGTGCTGGGTGCGCTGAACCGCCGCCCTCCCCTGACCGCAATCATGGGCCCGGGCTTTCTGAGCCACAGCTCGCGTGTCGCCTACACCACCGCCGGATCGTTCGTCTTGTGGCTGATCGAAACTCGGGGGTTCGAGCCGATGGCCACCTTCTATCGAACCGCCGGGGACGCGCAGGCCGCCTATGGGCAGTCCCTCGAAGCGCTGGAGCAGGAGTGGATCGCATTCTTGGACGCCCGTGGCGGCATTCGCCCGCAGGACGTCGAAGCCCAAGCGCAACGCTTCAAACGCGGCAGTCTCTTCGAACGCCCCTGCGCCCACACCGTGGCGGAGGTTCGCGGCGACCTGGGCCGCGCAGTGGGCCGCGCCAAGTTCGACGAAGCGGTCGAGTACCACGAGGCGCTTTGCGCCCTCGAGCCCAAACAGCCACTGCACCGTCTCGGACTGGCGCGGGGCCAGATGGACCAACGCGAGCCGAAGACGGCCCTGGCCACGCTCGAGTCGCTCGCGCAGATGCCCGACCTCACCGTCAGCGTGCTCAGCCGCATGCATGAACTGCGTGGGGACATCCATCTGTTCGCCGGAGAACTCGACGCGGCGCGTGCCGCCTACGACGAAGGCCTGGCGCTGCCCGACGACGAGGGGCACACCCGTCTGCTGCAGCTCAAACGCGCCGGGACCTTCGACCCTGTGCTCGCGCAGACGCTCACCGACTACCTCACGCTGTTCGACATTCGCGGCGACTCCTTCACCCAAGGCATTGCACGCCTGGCCGCCGCTCACCGCATTCGTGCCCTGCCGGGCCACACGGCGCTGGGGAACTACCTCGTCGCCCGTCAGCTGCTCAGCGTGCAGCGCCCCGCCGACGCCATCGTGTTTCTCGAAGACGCCCTGGCCGACGCGAACGCCCTGCCCAGCGCCGAGTTTCGCCGCGCCACCCGCTACGGCCTGATGAGCGCCTACCTGCAGCGCGGAGACTACGACGCGGCTGCCGCTCAGCTCGAGGTGCTGCAAGCCGAACCGGGCATCGGCAACGGCCACCGCCTCCGCTACGCCGAGTGGGCCGATCGCATCGCCTTCTTCCGCACCTATCGCCCCTGACGCGCTCAACCGTCGACGATCGTCCACAGCCACGACTCGTGCAGGTCGAGTCGCGTGAACACCGACGGACCTCCATCGTCCGCTCTCCACGACGCGACGCCAATCAGCGCCCCGTGCAGGTCGAAGAGCGGACCACCGGAGTCTCCTGGCCGCGTGTGCGGGTCGGCATAGACCGCGTCGAGGCGAACCGCCTGGATCGAAACCGCGGCGGCGCCCGCCTGCGTCGCACCCACCAAGCACGCGCGTGCTCGCTCGGGGCTCCCGACATCCGCGATGGCGGCCGCTGTGTCACCGAGCTGAAGTAGCGCGAGGTCCCGTCCATGAAGCGCGCCCAGGGTGGTCGCGCTCGGGTCACGGAGCACCACGTGGCGCACGCCCATCTCGAGGCCCTCCGCGTCGCGCACACGCAGTCGCTCCGGACGCATGCCGAGCACACAGTGCTGGGCGGTGAGCACCCAGTCGTCCTCGACGGCCGTACCGAGGCAGTGCGGGCGCTGGTCCAGCCAGACTTGGACCACAGGTGTGACATCGATCGAAGCGCATGCATCGAGGGCCGGGGCCTCGGAACATGCTCCGAGGCCCACGGCGAAGAGTAGAAACCCGAAGCGCTTCAGCTCGGGCATCGGCTGTTGTTGGCCGGACCGTTGCCCGTGTTGCGGGTCCGGTTGATGTCCGGGTCGGACACCGAGCCCCGCCCACACACGGCGGTGGCCTGGTACTCGGCGCACGCGGTGCTGCCGAAGCACCAGACGGCCGACTCCACGGAGTCCTGCCCCTGGTTGGACTCGTTGGGCAACGAGAACGTCGACCAGAAGAACGGGTCGAATCCACCGGGTGGCACATGAATCGCTCCTCCCACCGAGAAGCGCGTCGAGGGCAAGGCGCTGAAGGTGGTGAAGCGAACGTTGGTCCCGTGCCGCGCCCACGGCACGGGGAACCACGTGCGGTTGTAGAACGAGTGGAACTCGACGCAGACGCCGTTGCTACCGCATTCGGGATCGTGCGTCGGCGCGGTGGCCAGCCCCATCGGGTCGAGGTACGAGGCGCGCTCGGTGCTGCAATCCCCATCGGGGTCGATGCACAGCACCTCGTCGCCCACCTTCACCTGCCCCGCGGCGCCTCCGGTGAATGCCAACACCGGTTCGGTCACCTGGAAACGCAGCCCGAGGTCGGCGTCCTCGAAGTACGAGCGCCCGATCGACACGTAGGATCCGCGAGCACCTTCGATGTTGCCGTCCTCGTCATAGACGAACTCGTGCGCCCCGAACGTGTCGGCGACGAACTTCACGAGCTCTTCCTTCGACTCGAACGACCGCATCTGTCGCGGCATGGGGAAGATCGAGGATTCGGGGGTGGAGAAGATGGTCGAACCCGCCTTGGGCGAGTCGTCATTGTCATCGGTGCGGAAGGGCTGTCCGCGTTCGATCGTGCTCTGAAAGTCGGCCGGCACGACGTCGTCGTAGCTCTGTCCTTCGAGCCCGAGGTCGGCCATCGTGACCGGCTCGGCAGGCTCGTTTCCGGCATCACATCCGGCAACGCAGACTCCGACGAAGAGGGCAAAGAGGGGAATGGTCTTGTGGGGGGTGTTCATTGGCTCGTCCTGTCCGTCCCGGGCGAAAGCGCGCCCGAGCATCGACCTCGTTGGTTCCCCACCCCCCAATCTCGTTCCGAACTTTTCACACCCAATCACAACCCGGCGGGCCGCCCCGACGCCCGTCCGCGCCGAACGACGAGCAACGCGACCACGACTCCAACCACCGACTCCCGTGCGCGGCGAGCAACGCGAGCAAGAGCCCGACAGGGCGACCGTTGGAGGGTGAAGCGGAGGCAGCTCCGCTGCCGCAGCGAGGGAACCTTTCGAAGGTTCCCTCTCAGACAAGCACCCGACCCGCCACCACCGCACCGTGCGCGGCGAGCAACGCGAGCCGGAGCCCGACAGGGCGACCGTTGCAGGGTGAAGCGGAGGCAGCTTCGCTGCCGCAGCGAGGGAACCTTTCGAAGGTTCCCTTTCAGACAAGCACCCGACCCGCCACCACCGACTCCCGTGCGCGGCGAGCAACGCGAGCCGGAGCCCGACAGGGCGACCGTTGGAGGGTGAAGCGAAGGCAGCTTCGCTGCCGCAGCGAGGGAACCTTTCGAAGGTTCCCTCTCAGACTTAAATCCCGCGAGTGATGCGCCAGCTGTTGCCGTCGCGGAGCAGCTCGAACATCGCGTGGTCTTGCTTGCGGGCGTGCTGGCTCTCGACCCGCGTCATCCCGCTGTCGCCGTCCATGATCGGCGCGAGCCGGAAGCTGGCATCGATCCAGACCTTCACCACGGCGCGGTCGTCGACGACGTTGATCTCCATGTAGTCGATCGTGAAACGGATCGACTCGACCTGAGCAAGGCGCTCGCGCAGGATCGGTCCGAGCAGCTCGTACTCGACGTCGTCACCGGGGTCGTCGGTGCCCGCGGTGTCGTAGTAGGTCGGGTGCGCCGTAGCGAGAACCCCCGCGGCGTCGCGACGAACGAACGCGGTGCGATACCGTTCGAGCACGCGAAGGATTTCGCGGTTCTCGTCGGTATCGGGGATCTCCGTGCCGGGAATCGTCGGCGCGTCTTTGCAGGCGCTGGCCGATACGGCGACCAGGCCCAGTCCACAGGCGAACAGCAACGAGCGAAGACGAGTCATGGCGAAACGCTGACCGAGCACAGTGCAATGCTCCGGCCGGCGGGAGGGTACGCAAAATCCCGAAGAATCCAAAGGGTTACCGCGCGGCCCTTTCAAAGCGATTGCCATTTTGACAATCCCCGTCCACGCCGCCTGACGACGCGTCAGCGGGGCCTGCTCAGGTGTGACGGACGGACGCGTGAGGAATGCGCAGTTCGGTGTGCGTTATGATCCCCGGGTGAGCGCCGACGCGCGTCTGCATCCGCGGTTTCCGATCCCGGCCACGGCCGACGTCATCGGGCACGAAGTCGTACTCGCCGCGCCACTCGCGGACCTGAGCATGGGCGGGTGTCGTTTCGCCGGCAAAGGCTGGGAAGCCCCCGGGACCGACGTCGAACTCGTCCTCAGCTTTCCGCGCAAGGCCGCGAACCTCCCCCTGCGCGGCGTCGTGGTGCGGGCCTCGAACCGCGACATGGGCATTCAGTTTCAAGACCTCAGCGACGAGCAGAAGTGGGCGCTGCGTAAGCACATCCGCGACGCGCAGCGCCAACTGGCCGGCGCCCCCCACTCGCCTCAGCCGTGAACGACACGCACAAGCCTCCCAAGTCGGTCACGCCGCTGGACGACGCGCAGCGACGGCGCGCCGAGTCAGCGGTCGACCGCGTGGATGTGCTGGCGCGGGTGCTCAGTCGACAGGTCTCGCACGCGTCGTTCGAAGAGCTGCGCAGCGCGGGCTACGAGGGTCTGCTCGAGGCCGCCAAGCGTTACGATCCCGAGTCCGGGGTCCCGTTCATCGGCTTCGCCCATCACCGGATCCGCGGCGCGATGATCGACCATGCGCGGCGGGCCTCCCCCGCGATCCGGCGTCGCAACCGAGCCTTGAAGGTGCTCGAGTCGACGCAGGCGCTGCTCGAGCAGGCCCAGAAGACGCAGTCACTGCGTGGCGGTGCCGATACCCGCTCGCTGGCCGAACGGGTGCAAGCCGCGGCCGACCTGGTCGCGCGGACGACCACGGCGGTCATCGCGAGCAAGGCGGCGCCGGCCGATCCGGACACCGTCCCCGAAGCCGCCGCCACCGTCGAGGAGGCGGTGTCGTTCAAGGAGCTTCGCGTCCATCTGCAGGACGCGATGAAGACGCTGCCCGACGAGGATCAGGCGCTGGTCGAAGCGATCTACGTCGAAGGGCTGAGCATGGGCGAGTACGGCGAGCGCATCGGCAAGAGCCGGAGCACGGTCTGCCGCCACCACGCGCGCATCCTGACCCTGCTCGGCAAGCGCATGAAGTCTCGCAACCTCCCCCTGGGCCCGTGACGGTTCGACGGTTTCTTGGTCCCGCCATGCGGGTGAACGATCCTATGCGGGTGCGCGCCCAGGCCCCCATGCGACGACGCGCTCGAGCCGTGCTCGGGACGAGTTTGGTTTGGGGCGCCCTGCTCGGGGCAGGCTGTGGCGACCCGCCGGCCCCCCGCGAGCGTCCAGCTGCGCGCCCCTCGGACAAAGCCGCCCTGTACGGGGACGCGGCCTTGGTGCCGACCCGTGAGGGCGAGCGCGCCCGTGCCGAAGTCGCGCTGGCCGAGGAACTCCGCGCGGCGCTCGAAACCCTGCACGCGGTCGAAAAGGCGCGAGCGACCGTGACGACCGAACATGGAGAGCGGCCGACCTCGGCGGCCGTCATCATCCGTGCCCGCCCCGGCTCCGACCGCTCCGCCCTGGACTCCACCGCGCGACGCATCGCGCGAGGCATCTTGGGCGAGGAAGACGTCTCGCTCGAGGTCGAAGTCAGTGCCCCCTCGGTGGACGTGCCCCCCGAGGACAGTCCATCAGCGCCGCGCCCCATCGTCCTGTTCGCGGTGCTCGGCCTCGGGATCTCGCTGGGGCTGACCTTCGACCGCGCCCGCACGCTGCTACGCGCACGCCGCTGATTCACGCCGCGAGTCGAGGCTGCAGTGCAGTCGCCACCCGGCCGCCGAACTCGGCGTAGCCCTCGAGCGCGGGCACCACCGTCGTTTCGAGTTCCTGCACGAACACGACGGCATCGCGGGCATGAATGGCCTCCTCGATCCGGTCGAGCCCGCGTCGGAGCGCGCCGACGAAACGCCCGAGATCGATCCGCAACGGATGCTGCGCGCTGCGTAGCAGGTCATCGGCGATCACCGCGAACACCAGCAGCTTCTCCATCGGAACCATCGCGTCTTCGAACGCCACCAACGCCCCGAGCACATCCCCACCGCGCAGACCCTCCGCCACCAGTGCGAACGCCTCGCAGAGCTGGTCACAATAAGCCGTGGCGAGGGGAGCCGACCGGCACGCCAAGACCGCAGCCGCGTGTTTCATTGCACCCGTGACATCGCGCGGGCCGACCCCGGGCTTGAGGGCCACGTTCGCGGCCTGGCCGCACGCACGTGGCCGTGCGATTGTGTGTCCGTGCAACGCCTCCTGCCCTCCGCCGCACTCGCCCTGTGCCTGTTCCCCGCCGTCGCCATCGCCTCCGAGGGCAACCAGGCCGTCGAAGCCTGCAAGACCCTCGGCGAGGGCGACGCGTGCACCCTCAAGGAACCGCAGAAAGGCCCCGACGGCGTCACGTACCGCGACATCCCAGGCACATGCCAATCCGACGAGTGCTGCGAGCAGGACTACTCCAAGGGCAGCCCTCCCGAGGTCACCTGCGGCCCTTGCCTCGCCTGCAAGCCCGGCGAAGGCCCCACCCCCACCGTCGCCCCCGAGCCCACCGCCGGCGGCGAGCCCCCCAAAGCCGGCGAAGACCCCCCCGCCACCGCCGGCACCAAACGAGGCTGCACCCTCGGCACCCCCACCCCCTGGACCCTCCTCCTCCTCCTCGGCTTCGGGTTCCGCCGCCGTCGCTGAGGCACGCGGACGGGCTTCTACGGCTCCTCCCCCCGTTGGGGTGAGGGAGGAGCCTCCGAAACCCTCAGCCGGTGGCCTCTGCTTGGCTGGCTCCTGTCTTTTCCGCTGCGCATCCCTTCGGGATGCTCGCTCTCCTGCTGAGAGTCGTCAGTGGACCGTTCTGGTCTTGATCGAGATCGGACGTCGCGATGACGATCCGACTGAGCCGATCCTCTCAACTGCGCACAACATGAGAGTCGGCGCCGGCGTGGGGAGTGGGCAAAATCGGGAGCCCACGAGCGGAGATGCGCCCTGCCCCGAGACGGTGAAGGCCCCCTCAGCAGGAGGGCGAGCAATCCCGAAGCTCTGCGCAGCGGAATGGCAGAGGTTACCGAGCGAGACCCCTCCTCAAGGCAGCGAAAGCCTCCTCAGGACGAGAGCGAGCAATCCCGAAGGGATGCGCAGCGGGAAAAATAGAAGAGGGGCCAAGCAGAGGCCACCGACCGAGGGGTTCGGAGGCTCCTCCCTCACCCCAACGGGGGGAGGAGCCGCAGAGCCCCGTCCGCGTAAGAACGCGAAGGCCCCTACTCAGGAGCCGTAGAACCCCGTCCGCGTGAGAACGCGAAAGCCTCCTCAGCACGAGAGCGAGCATCCCGAAGGGATGCGCAGCGGAAAAAATGGCAGAGGGGGCCGAGCGCACACCACCGACCGAGGGGTTCGGAGGCTCCTCCCTCACCCCAACGGGGGGAGGAGCCGTAGAACCCCGTCCGCGCAAGAAGCCGAAGGCCGCCTCACCCGCAGTACTTTTTGCCGTTCTTTGCCAGGTCCTCGATCTGGCCCTGCGCGGCGTCGACCCATTCGTCGGTGGCGGATGGGTAGCCGCCGTGGGCGACCAGGTCGAAGCAGGTCTGGGCCAGGTCGCACTCGTCGCGTTCCACGTAGGCCAGGCCGGAGTAGTAGAGGGCGTAGGCGACGAAGTCGTGGTCGGGGTGGTCGACGACCACGTCGTACCACTCGAGCAGCGCCTCGTAGAACGAGCCTTCGAGGTAGTGGCTGTAGCCGATCCAGAACATCACCTCGGGGACCCGATCGTCGCCGGGGAAGCGCTCGAGGTAGCGGGAGAGCAAGGTGCGTCCCTTGTCGTGGTTGCCGCCGTCGATTGCCCCGTAGCCGTCCGCGAACAGCTGGCTCTTGGAGCGTTTCTTCTTCTTGCCCTTGCCTTTGCCCTTGGTGGACTTGGCCTTGCCAGCGTCTTTGTTCTCGGCGTCGAACGTGTAGACGAAGGTCTGCACCTTCTTGGACTCGTAGGAGCCCTCGGGGACGAGCGCGAGGTCGGCGGCCTTGTGCTCGGACCAGGTGCCCGAGCCGTTCACCGCGCGCGCCCACACCCGGACGTTGTCGGCGCGAATGCTCTTGCCGTTCCTGCCGATGAGCGCCTCGGCGCCGTCGGCCACGGTGTAGGTGAGCGTTTCTTTCTTGGCCCCTTTGGCGGGCTTCCAGCCGCTCTTGCCCCGGTACTGCACCTGGACCTCGAGCGGACCGCCGGTCTTGTTCTTGATGTTGAGACGACGTCGTTTCCGCGTCTTGACCTTGACCGGGTTGTCGGGGGCGACCGTGGCCCAGACCGCTTGGGCGCCCACGTTGTTGGACCCGTACTTGATCCACATGTAGCCGTCCTCGCCCCACCAGGTGCCCCAGGAGTTGCGAAGCAGCCACGCACCACGAAGGTCGTCCCAGCCCACCAGCACCACGGCGTGGTTGACCTGGGCGTCGACGTTGTCGTCGTAGACACCGCCGGCGTACATGCGGAACGACTCGTTGACGTGCACCGCCACCGCGGCCGGCCCGTGCTTGCAGATCGACTCCTTGAGCTTGGCGGTGCTCGGCACCTTGGACCACTGGTCGACGAAGCCCCAGGCGGCCACCTTGTGTTTGGTGGCGTTGTCCGGGTTGCAGGTGAGTTCCTTGGCCTGATACGGCACCTTGTCTTCGAGCGCGGCGCCCTCCTCCTCGAGGTAGTCGAAGACCATGTGCATGTAGCCGCCACGGCACGAGCCGGCGTCCTCGTCGGAGCCGTAGAAGCCGGTGGCGTGCGCACAGTCGACGATGTGCTGCTCGGAGAAGTCGAGCCCGAGGTTGTTGACGATGCGCTCGGCAGCCTCGAACACCGACAGCGTGGCAAAGGCCCAGCAGCTGCCGCACGCGCCCTGGGAGCGCGGCTCCTCGACGTACTCTTTCCAGCTCCACGCGGTGTTGCCGGGCGAGCACGTGGCATCGCCGACCGGGGTGTTGAACGGGGTATCGACGTTGTCGGAGCTCTTGCCGCCCGCGGGTGCGTTGCCGGGCCCGTCGGGCTCGACGATGACCTGGTCCCGCACCATGCGTTGCATGAGGTTGGGCGCGCCGACCACCCCGAGCGTGGCCATCTTGGCCTTCGCTTTGGCGTTCTGCTTGCGCTTGACCTCTTTTTCGTTCTTGAGCGGCTTGAGTCCGGTGAGCTGGGCCGTGGGGATATCGAGCGCCTTGGTGTAGGCCACGCGATAGCGCCGCTTCTTCTTCTTGATCATCGCCCGCTGAATGGCGAGGCGCTCGCGCACGGCCTTGGGGGCCTTCTTCTCGCGAGCCGCGAGCTTGGCTCGGTTGGCCTTCGACGTGAAGGCGCGCGGCGGGATCTTGCGGTTGATCTTCTTGCGCTTCGCCTTCTTCTTTTTCTTGTCCTTCTTCTTTTTCTTGCGCTTCTTCTCGTCGGCGATCTTCTTGGGCTTGACGCGTTTGGCCGCCTTGACCGCGACCGCCTTGGTCTTGGCGGTCTCCTTCTTGGCCTTCTGTTTCTTGGCCTGGGCGGCACGAATGGCGGCCGCGTTGGACGGCTTCTTCTTGGCGGGCGCGTCTTCGTCGAACGCCTCGAGGGAGTCGTCGAAGGTCGCGAGGACCTCGTCGTCGCCCGCCAGCGACGTGTCGTAGGTGGCGAGTTCCTCCTCACCCTGCTGGGCGAGAGAGGCGGTGGACATTCCAAGCAGAAGAAGTGACTCGAGAATCATCGATGGGACAGCCTGGTCGGTCGGAGGTGGCGCGAGCGAGGGCGCGCACAGGTCGCCCAGGGGCGATCACTGAGCACTGTACGGTTGGACGACGAGCCGCGGAAGAACATTCGGCGCAGAGGGCTGGGGCAAAGCCTCATGACGGTGGAATCATCTTGGGCTTGCGGCGCGGACCCTTGTCGATCACGCCCGGTGCCAGCGCCCGGAGGCCCTTGCTGGGCCGCCGCCGCTGGGGCTCGGCGTGCGGCTCCCAAGTGCGCAGGATGTAGGCGAGGTTGCGGCGGGCCTTGGGATGCGGCTCCCAGTGCGTGACGCCGACCAACGCCAGGGTGCCGAGCAGCAGGCCCACCGCCAGCGCAGCGTAGGTCTTGGGGGCGGGCTCGATCACGCGCGCGACCGCGAGCAGGCCCCCGATCACGGCCACGGCGATCACCCCGTGGCCGAGCTCGAGGTTGAACGCGGAGCGAAGAACACCGTAGGGCTCGACCCCCTCGCTCCAAAGCGGCAGCAGCACCTCCGACACCGGGTGATGCACGTTGGTGAGGTCGAGGTGCGGCCACAGGTTTGCGGCCAGCGCGTTGACGACGAGCGCATAGACGAGCAGGCCGTAGACCAGCGCGATCCACAGCGGACGGTTGCGGATCTGGCCCAGCGCCTCGGCCCATCCCCACGCGAACAGCGGAAGCACCGCCACGAGGTAACGCGGGCCGACCCGCCACCCACCGGTGAAGCTGAGCCCGCTGACGATGACCAGGTAGAGCACCACGGTGGCCAACGCGACCCGGGCAAACGAACGCACCGGATCGTCGGGATGCGTGCAGGCCTTGAAGAGGCCATAGAGCGCCAGCGGGACCAGCGGTGCCCACCACAGCAGGCCGCCTCCGGGATCGAGCACATGGGTGGAGAAGCCCTCGAACGTGGGCAAGGACAACCCCAAGAAACCCTGGCCGTGTTTCTCGGCGAAGTCGGGGTTGGTGACGTGGTGATAGCCGGTCGACAACACCGCGCCGTAGACCGCTCGGTGGTAGAGCCCCAACCACGCGACCGGTACCAAGGCGCCGCCGAGCGAGCCCAACATCAGCGGCAGCGTGGACCGCGACCGCGCGTTCCACAGCAGGAACACGCCCAGGGGCAGACCGGCAAAGACGGCCCCGTACTCGACGGTGACCGCGGCACCCGCCAACACGCCTCCGCCGACGGCTTGCGCCCACACGACCCGTCGGTCGTCCTGCGGGTCACTGCGCGCCGCATCGACGCAAAGCACCGCCCCGATCACGAGCAGCGCCGCCGCCAACTGGTGGCCGTAGGCCAGGTGCGCGTAGGCGGCCGCGGGCGTGGCGAGGGCGTACACCGCGACGGCGGCCAGCGCTGGGCCGCGGGAGAACTGGGCCGCCAAACGCCGGACCAAGAACGCGGCCAGGACCACGGTGGGCAGCCACCCCGAGAGCAAACGCGCCCACCAGGTGAGCAGCCGCAGCGTGAGGTCGTCCCCGTGCACCGCCCGCGCCAGGCGATAGGCGACCGCGATCACCATCGTCGTCCCCGGTGGTTTGTTCGGGTAGATCCGGCCGTCGACGTGCGAGCGCGACACGTCGGGCCCGGGCCGAATGCGCCGCCCTCCCGGACCGTCGATCGCCCACACGTCGGTATCGACGTGGGCCATCGCCTGCAGGATGCGCGGCAGCTCGTTGGCGTTGCGGGTGTCCTCGAAGTACGGAAAACAAAGCCCGAGGATCACGGCGATGAACACGACGAAGCCCACCGCCTGGGCACGCGGCGTGTGGGCTCGAAGTCGGCGCTTGGGGCCGGGGCGGTGTTTTCCCGTCAATCGTCAGCCTTGGGCAGACTCTTCTGTGCGCCGGCCATCTTGGCCTTGAGCGCGGCCAAGGCGTCGTCGACCTCGGCGTCGCCTTCGAGGTCGGCGAGCTTGGCTTCGATCGCGGCCTCTTCGGCGGTGTTGCCTCCGAGCTCCTGCGCCACCTCGTTGAACGCCTCGAGCTCGGCGATGCGCCCTTCGATCGCATTGAGGCGATCGAGCCCGCCGCCGTCGCTGAGCTGGCCCGAGGACACGCCCTTCTTGGCGGCACGCGCCTGGGCCATCAACGACCCGCGGCGCAGGTTGAGCGACTTGAGCCGCGCCTTGGCCTCCTTGATGTTCTTGGTCATCGAGTCGACCAAGTGCTGCTGCTCGGCCACGCCCGCCCCGAGGTCCTTCACCTGGATGTCGTAGTCGGCCTTGCGGCGCAGTGCTTCGCGGGCGAGGTTTTCGTCACCGAGCTTGAGCGCCTGCTCGGCCTTCTTTTCCCACTTGGTCGCGTCGGCCTTGGCTTCCTCGGCTTTGCGCTCCATGACCTTGCGGTCGACCATCGCCTGTTTGAGGTCCTTTTCGGAGTTCTGGATCTGCGCGGCCAGGTCGTCGAGCATCAGGGCAATTTCGTTGCCCGGGTCGGAGACGGACTCGACAGCATCGTTGAGGGTGCTGGAGATCGAGTTGCGGAGGCGGCTGAACAGGCCAGGTTTCTTGTCGCTCATCGGGCGCAGGGTCTTTCTCGGGGCGGCGTTCCCGCGGGGAGGATGGTAGCAGCCCACAGGCGCGGCGGAAGGGTTGGCGGGCGGTCGGGCGAACCGTACTCTCGGCCGACCGATTCCCATGACGGTGCAGTTTCCAGGCGTGCGAGGGCACGCGCAGGCCCAGGCCCGGCTCAGTCGCGCGATCACCCGCGATCAGCTTCACCACGGGCTGATCTTCGTCGGCCCCCGCGGGGTGGGCAAAGCCACGCTCGCTCGGGGGCTGGGCGCGGCGCTGCACTGCAAGGAGGCCCCCGCGGTGGGGTGCGGCTCCTGCACGTCGTGTCGCCGCATCGCCGCGGGCACCCACGCGGGCGTCGAGTGGCTGGCGCCCGACGAGCCCGGTGGACGCGTGAAGATCGAACACGCCCGCGCGTTGGCGCACCGCTTGGAGATGGCGCCCTTCGAAGGCGATCGCCACCTGGTGGTGTTCGACCCCGCCGACGCGATCGGCGAGGCCGGCTTCAACGCCATGCTCAAGACGATCGAAGAGCCGCGGCCGGGCGTGCACTTCGTGATGATCGTGACGGGCCTCGACGTGCTGCTGCCCACGATCCTCTCTCGCTGCCTCACCGTTCGGCTGGGTCGGCTCGAAGACGCGGATGTGTCGGCGATCGTGGCGGCGCAGGTCGAGAGCGCCGAGACCCCGCCGACGGCCGAGCGCATCGACCTGGCGGTGGGGCTCGCCGGTGGCAGCGCAGGCCTGGCCGTCACGCTGGCCCTCGACCCCACGCTCGACGCCTCGCTCGCCCTGCTCTCGCAGGTGGTGGGCGCGGCCATGGCCGGCCCGCCGGCGATCTTCGGCGGCAACAAGAGCCCGCTTTGGCAGTCGTGGGACCACGCGGTGGGCCCGGTGAAGACCGGACGCCCCGCCCGAGAGCGCGCCACGCTCCGTCAGTTGTGCGAGCTGTGGCTGCTACACCTTCGAGAGCGCCTTCGCGGGCGTGACGGATTGCCCGGAGTTCCGCCGGGCGCCACCGAGCCGCGCGCCATCTTGGGGCAGCTCGACCGGGTCCAGGCGCTGCTCGAGAGCTTGGGCCGCAACCCCAACGTTCGACTCTCGCTCGAACAAACCCTGCTCTCCCTCGCCTGATGCAGGCCCCCGAACTCACCCTCGCCGCGGCGATCCGCGACGCCAACGCCAAGCGCACCGAGGCCCGCCACAAGGCGATCCGCTCGATGGCCCCGGCTTTCTTGGTCGAGGTCGACAAGCCCGGCCCGCTGTGGAAGGCCACCGCCGACCACGCATCCAAAGACGCCATTCTCGAGGCCCTGTTCGCGGCGCTGCGCCAAAACGAAGACATTCCCCTGGCCGCGCTCGGTGCGATCGGCTTGGGCATGCTCGGCGAGTCCGACGTGCTGGGCGCAGTGGAGCCGTGGGTGCAGCTCGAAGGCACCGAGGACGAAGACAGCTTTCGCCGCGAGTGCGCGGTGATCACAACCGGCTTTGTCGGCGTCGCCGCCAAGGGCAACGACAGCGCGCAGGCCCGGGCCTGTCACACGTCGATCGTGCGGCGGCTGCGAGCGTGGTTTGGCAGCGTGTTCCCCGACGTGCGCTTTCAAGTGGCCTTGGCCCTGGTCGACGTCGACGGCGCCCCCTCCGAGCCCGCGCTGGCCAAGGCCCTGCGCACCGAAGACCACCCCGAGGTCCGCGAAGCCCTCGTCGACGCCCTGTCTCGCCTGGACACCATCGGCGACGCCTCGGTCCGCGCTCTCGAGGACGTGCTCGAAGACGACGAAGAAGGCCCCGAAGCCCTGGGCTTCGAAGCCGCCATGGTGCTCGCGGGCGCCCGCCAGCCCTCCGCCGCCCCGCGTTTGGTGGCGGCATTGGACGTCCGCCACCAACGCGACCGGGCCCTCGAGGCTCTCGCCGTGCTCGGCCCCGACGCCAGCACGCACGCCCGGGAAAAGGTCGAAGCGCTGGCCAAAGGCATGCTCACCCGCGGCGTCACCCGGGTCCGCGCCGCCTATGCCCTCGCGCGCATGCTGGAGGGCTCCGACAACCGCGGCCACGCGCTGCTGAGAAAGCTGCACTGGCACCCCTCGGCGGCGGTGCGGGAGGCCGTCGCGGACGCGGAGACCAACCTGCGCGCTCTGGCCGACTGAGCCGCCTATCGGCCGCTCACAGCCGGTAGATCGCCATCTTGCGTCGAAACCCGGCTTCGCCGCCCTCGAAGTGCGTCAGGAGGGCGTTGCGGATCTCGTCCTCGTGCAGGTCGCCGCCGCACCGCAGCTCGAGCCGCTTCCCCTCGTCGACTTCACGCGTGACGACGATCTTCTCGGCGTCCAAGGCGATCGGCACGGCAGGGCTCGAGGTGGCCCAGACCACCTGGCGGCGGCGGGTGGCCGGGTTGCCCAGCACTTGCTCATACAGACGCTCCCCCTCGAAAAGCTCCCACGGCTGGTTGACGAGTAGCGGACCGCTGCCGCGTGCCAGCTGGGCCGCAAGCAGCTGCACCCGCTGCTCCTCGAAGCGAATGTCGTCGTCGAGCTTCAGTCCGGCGGGCCATGCTGTCACCACCTTGCGGAGTGCGCGGCGCTCCTCGTCCTCGACGATCCACGGCTGCCACCCGTCGGCCTCGAGCGTCCACCACTGCGTGTGCACGCTGGGGTCGTCGGGATCGACATGTTTGCCACGCCGCTCGACCATGTTGACGGTGCCCGTTTCGGCATCGTGCCAGTAGACACGGACGGCCTCGGGCAACCACGATTGCGGAGTCCGCGACATGAACGACACGTGTCCGAACGCCCACGCGAGGGTGGTGATGACCGTGGCGGCGCCACCGGACCCGATCACACAGTTGAGGTAGGGGCCCAGCCGCAGCCGCAGACCTCCAGCGTAGGACCCCTCGCCATCGACGGCCAACCCCAGCAGGGTGGTGCGCGAAGACTTCCAGTCCAAGAGCGCCGCTCGGTCCTTCTTCTTGAGCTTGCGCTCCGCGTCCAGGCCGTCGGCGAAGTAGTTGTAGCTGTCGGCGACCGGGTGCTCCACCACGCGGTTCCACCCCGTGGACAAGACGAGCCTCAACGCTCGAAAGACCTCGGCATTGGTGTCGCTCGGACGGAGGTCGAGCTTGACGTTGGTGTACCGAACGCCAAGGTCCTCGCCGACGCCGTCGTAGTCGATCCGGCATTCGTGCGCGTCCGAGTTCTTCACCAGCGCGATCGGCTTGTATCCCTTGCTTTGGAAGAACTCGAGCGTCTTGAAGGGGTTCTTTCCCCGCTTCGCCTTGCCAATGTAGATCGATCCACCGGTCACCTCGAGCGCGACCGTCGCCGGATGCTCCAACACCTTCTGCAGCGCGAGGCCGCTACGGAACAGCCGCAAGAGCCCCTTGTGGTCACTGTTGGAATGGGCGGGGATCGCAATTCCGCCCAGCCCATCGACGAGCTCGATCAGGTCCTGAACCGAGGCGGACGCCGCTGCCGAGAAGCCGCGCCCCCAGTCCTCCTCGGGGATGCCGACCTGAAGCAGCATGGAGGCAATCCGGCTGGGGACGTACCACTGCGGCGGGTAGATCGTGAGCACATGAACATTGCTGACGGTCACCTCGGTGCCCGGAAGCAGCCACAGTCCTCGGACCGGGTTGGTGTCGTCCTTCCAGAACGCGATGAGGGCATTGACCCGCTCCAGACGCGCACCGTCCTCGCGGCTGAGCTGCTTCGGAACATCTCCGTCGTGGTTGCGCTGGACTTCGTCGTCGCCGCGGCGTTGCGCCGGATCACCGCCCCGCAGTCGCCGCGCAGCCTCGTCCAGGCGCGCGAGGATCTTCGTCCGCAGGCGCTCGGGACCGCCGCTTTCGGCAAGCTCCTGGTGCCATGCGTTGTTGACCTCGGTGAGGCGGGTGTACCAGTTGCCGAGCCGAGCGAGCCGAGGCACCACGTAGCCGGGATGGTTGTGGTCGGTGAGCGCAACGAGCTGCAGGCCTTCGATGTAGCAGCGCATCACGAACTCCTCGGGCCAGTAGGAGGCTGCGAAGAAACGTTCGACGTCCCTGAGCGCAAGCTTGGCAAGTCGAGTGCGCTCCTCCTTCGCTTGCGCCTTCACCTCGGCCGTCGCGTCGTCGGGAACCGAGGGCATCTCCTTGGTCCAGGCGGCCACGATGGCCTGGACATCGGCCTGTGCCGGCGGCTCGCGACGTCCGACTTTCCACGCCGCCTGGGTATCCTCCCAGGGCACCTTCGACTGGCCCGAGCCCAGACGCTCGAGCTCGGCGACGCGCTTCGCGTCACTCAGATCCCCAAGGCGGTCGAAGAACGCCTGCGTCTTCGTGGGCATTTCGAACGTCGAGCACTCCGAGGCCGGCGAGTGGGTATGCAGGTCCATCTTCGCAAACGTCGCGCCCTCGCGAAGCTCCACCAGGCCCGTGTATTCGTCGTGAATTGAGTTTTCGTCCATCGCTATTATCCTCCTACGTCCGCCCAGCTCCGAATCGCGCTGGCCTTCCCGTCGTTGGTCCCCAGCAAGCCTCCAAGCAACTTGGTGATGCTGGTCGTGAAGAGCAGCGTTGCCCGGCGGCTATTCGAGAGTTCGGGGCTCCAGTCGATCCCAACACCGACTCCGACTTCCACCCCTGCAAGGCCCACGGTGCCCGCAAGTGCCCAGCCGTTGAGCCCAGCAGACGGGGCCTCACCATCCTCCGCAGCCTGGACGTCCTTGCGGGGAAAGACGAGCATCGGACCCGTCGCCGCACCAGCATAGAAGTAACCAAGACCGCGCACGTCACGAGTGCGGAAGAACCGGCGGTAGTTGAAGCCGATCGTCGCCGGAATCACGACGGCATCCGGAGCGTGCTCGCTCCCAGGCCGCTGCCACGCGGCCCCTACCAACACAAGATTGTAGTCGAGGGCGACACCGCTTCGAGGTCGGTACCAGCTAAAGAACGAAGGTGAGACCTCGGTTCTCGAACCTGCTGCGTCGAGGGTCTCGACGGCAACGCGAACGTCAGCACCGGGGTGCACACCGTCGAGGATGCCGCGGACACGACAAACATTGTCGAACCGATCGTTCCGAAACAGCTCGCAACGCCCGACATCGCCGAACTCCTCGGGAACCTCTGTGTTCGCGTTTGTGGCCGACACGACGAGGTCCACGTGCTGTGGCATAGCCGTGCTTCGCGCGCCTCCATCGGAATCCAACACGATGGCAACGACGACACCACTTCTCGACAGCCGAGCATTCCAGTCTCGAACCCCTTTGCTGTGATCGAGAACCTTCGTATTCAGAACGACCTTCTGCGCATCCGTCCGGCTGGCATCCGGAACTCCCAACGCGTGGTTGCGCGTGTCCTCGAACGACGCGGGAGTCCAGTCTCTCGACAGCGAACGGAAGTCCTGTAGTTCGTTCTCAAAGACATTGAGAAGCCACAGGCATAGCGGAGTCGTCCCATCCGCTCCCATGATGGGGACCGACGATGCCGGGCACGTGTGAGGCGAAACCCGAGCGGGGGCAAAGAGCAGCGTTGTTGCCAGCAGAGCCGTGAGCACAGTGAACCTGGAGCGGCGGCCATCAACGCAGGTCGCCTCCATCTATGGTGACGTTCGAGCGAGATTCCGTCACGGATTTGTCCCCGTGAAACACCGAACGCGGTTCAACCCCCAAGCCCAGGAGAACTTCTAACGGATCAAAGCCGGCCGGCCGCACCCAGTGGATATATTCAGCCGGCCCGCCGGCGCATGGAGTGTCCGGAATCTCGCAATGCACTCGACCTGTCCGTCTGGGACAGCGGACATGGACAATGCGCCCGGCGGCTCCCTAGGCTCGCAAGGATGTCTGCTGAAAACCTCGAAACTCTTCTTCCGACCCTGGAGCTCATCGACGCGACGGACGTGGACGCGCCGACGATCCCGATCGCGGTGGCGCTGCAAGAGGCGGTCGACCTGGCGAAGGTGGTGGGTCAGGACGGGATCCGCGAGCGACTCGTTGCGGTGGGGTTGCACGAGGAGATGCTCGATGCGTTGGCGCTGGCCGTCGGTGCGGCCCGCGAGGCGCAAGCGCGGTGGGTGCTGCTGCGCGACGGGGGCAAGACGGCCGAGCAGGCCCGGCGCGAGGCCGAAGGCATCGATCTGCGGGCCCGGATCGCCCGAGCATGCCGCTGGAACCTGCGCGAGCGTCCGGTGGCGATCGCGACGCTGGGCGCGATCATGGCCGGAGACGGGCTGCCGGACCTGATCCAGGACCTGCTCGACCTGGCGGCGCTGGTAGGTGCGCACCCCGAAGAGTTCGAGGCGGACACGACGTTCGACGCCCAGGAGGCGATCGAGTCGGCGCGCTCGATGGCGACTGCGATCTCGGAGGGGCTGTCGGCGTCGCGGGCCGATGGGGCCAAGCGCGACGCAAAGCTGCTGCGCGACCGGGCGTACACGCACCTGGACGACCAGGTGTCGTCGATCCGGGCGGCGGGACGCTACGCGTTCGCGGGCGAACCCGCGACGGTGGTTCGGTTCCGCAGTCGGTACCAGCGTCGGCGTCGGCGTCGAAACGCGGAGGCGGAGGTGCTCGATGGGGAAGTCGGCGCGACGGTGAACCCGGAACCTGCGGCGGAGGTGTAGCGATCGCGGCCGACGTTGACGGCGGCAAGGGTTGGGGAGGACGATGACTCCATGAGGGGAATGCCCCGACGCACCGAGAGGATCGACCGGGCGCTCGTCCGACTCGCCCTCGGTGTGCTGCTGCTGCCGGGGTGTGCCCCCGTGGTGGGCACCGACACCCAGGACACCGATCCCACCGAGGAGTCCTCGGGCTCTGGCGGGGGATGGACAGAGCACGACCTCGCCGGGCACTACACAATCTTCTTCTACACGGAAGACCCGATCGAGTTGGTATTCCCAGGCCTGGTCGCACTGGACGTTGGCGGGTCGGCCAGGTTCTTCCCGAAAGAGGGCTGCGAACAGAGCACAAGCCATGTCGGCGCATGGGAGGTCCGGGACGGAGTCGTCGCGGTCGAAATCACCGACCTGGCCAGCCCACTCCAGGGCCTGACGGCGCCTGCCAATCTCTGCCTGGACCAACCGGGGACCGCCGACCTCCTCGAGTTTGGCGCGGTCGAGGTGTGGACCACGAGAACAGACGGATGCCTGCAGGAGTGCCAGCTCGTTCGGTGCGAGGACGCATTCCTGCCCGAGGCGTGCGAGGGGTAGCCGGGCTCGATCCAGCGTTCGCCGTGGCGCGCTTGCTGTACGCCGCGGGGAGCACGGAGGCCGGCCGGCCGGGTCGTCAGGAAGCCTCCACACAGCGTCAGGAAGGGCCTCCGCAGCGTCAGGAAGGGCCTGCACAGCGTCAGGACGCCCCTTCGGGGAATCTGCGAGCGGCGCCCCGTTCTGGGAGCCAGTGACGGCGTGGAGGGTACCCGGGTGACGAGATAGCTAGGTGTCCTGGGGTCGCGCGCTCCCAGACGCTTCGGGTTGGAGTTCCTGACCGCGGGTCGCCAAGTCTCCGAGAACCCCGGGGCGGTTCAGGCTGCTTTGCCGAGAGAAGAACCGGGTTGTCGTCGAGTACGCTCTTCGGGACGTCAACAAGCCCACCGGCGTTGCCGAGTGGGAGACGAAGACCGTTGAGAGCCTGCCCCACGACCTGAGGGGGAGTCTTCCGACAGTCGAGGAGCTTGAGGCCTAGCTGGGAGATGACTGAGCCTCCTCGGCGTGTCCTCGGAGGACATCGTCTCGATTCTCGGGCTATTGGCCACGGGTGGGTAGGGGGTCTCAGGGCGGCAAATAGGCCCGAAAATCGAACGTCTCGAGGCGGCAGGTGTTCAGGTCCGGGGATTGGTACCGTCCTCGGTGCCCCGTGCATCGTGGTACTGCGGCGGCCAAACTTTGGCGACGATGTCGCACTTCCAGCCGAGTCGGGGTCGCTCGCCGGGGCGCCAGCACAACCGGCGAGACTGGAGCTAGGATTGGTCGGGTGAAGTGCATCTTCTGCGATCGAGAGGCTCCCCGAGGGAGCCTGGAGCACGTGTTTCTTGCCGCGCTGGGCGGCCGAGTCGCGACGAGAGAGGCGACTTGCGTTGAGTGCAACAACGCGTTCTCAGGTCTGGACACGGGCGACCCTGACCGTCATCTCGCGCAGTGCTTCGAGCTCCCCCGCAACCTCCTCTCGATCTGGAGTGGACGGGGCTCGCCGCCGCCTACTATTCGGCACGCTGGTAAGTTCACGGATGGCACGGAGTTCGACCTCCTTCCGTCTGGAGTCCCGGTCCTTCGGCCCGCGAGGGTTCCGGACGACGCTGCGACCCAGCAAACACTGCAGATCCAGGCTCGCGACATAGGCGATGCGCAGCGTGTCGCCGAGATTCTTCGCGCGCGCGGAACGTCGCACGCGGTAACTTCCGCACGGCGTGTCAGCCAGCGAGTCCCAGAGTTCAGCGTCAACCTGCAGTTTGCAGACCAGCCTTGTTCGAAGGCAGCCGCGAAGGTCGCGCTCGCTGGTGCGTGCTTGATGTACGGCAACTCGACCGCCCGCACCCTGATCGACGTAGACCTGCGAGGCGCGGTCCGGTTTGGGAGCCCTGGGATCGAGAAGTTCGGTGGCTTCGACTGTACGAGCCCGTGGCCGGACGAGCCCGAACTCGTGGCGCACCGTACTACTCCCGACGCTTCGCCATCTGGTCTGGAACACACGCTGCTGGTCGGCGACGTGGGAGGGACTGCAGTCGCATACGTGTCCTTCTTCTCTGGTGTCCGATTCTCGTTCGAACTCGGTCGACCAACCGGCAAGCCCGCGCGCGGCTTGGCGGTCGATCCAATAAGCGGGGGCCGGTTCACGCTTTCTGCGACGATGCCGAACGCGCGGGCTCATCGCTCGGCGACCTACTTTCAGGACAACCACGCCGAGATCCGAGCGATGGTTGGTGGGACGATCACTACACTCATGCAACGCTGGAACGATCGAGCGCGGTCCGAACGGAGAGAAGAGCTAGTGGCTGAGCTGTCGCACGCGCTCGCGGCTGCTGAGAACGAGGTGGAGCTCGAGTCTACTGTGGGCGCATGGCTGGAGAAGACCGCCACCATTGAACGCGGTGACGCCTGGGAAAGCGAGCTCGACCCGGTAGAGTTCTCGTCGTGGTAGGGAATCCCGGGATCACGCCAACCGCACCCCATTTGTCCCCCTGCCGATGCCTTATGTGCAAAACGCCCCGTGAGGGGGCGTGCGTAGGGCATCCGGAAGGATTCGAGCCTCCGACTTTCGATTCCGCAGACCGCGTCGGCGGACCAGATCTTCAAGGGGTGCCCCCTCCCCTGCCGCATCAGCTTCCCGCGGTTCGGATGCGGCGCGAGGCTGGCAACGACGCCTGCCCCACAGGCTCTGGCTTCGCTGGTTTACGCGACCGCGACCGCGACCGCGAACACGGAGGCACGGATGCGGTTCTGGCGTTGGCATCGCTCTCCGTGTCCGTGACGAAGATGTTGCGCGACTCGCTGTTCAGGGAGTTTCGGTTCCAGCGTTCGAGCAGCCGGAGCGCCGCGGCGGAGCTGCGGAATGCGATATGGTTAGCCATGGCGTGCACTCCAAGCCCGAACCTCAGATATGGGATGGCTAGCGCTCAAGATCGGAGATTCGCTTCGTGAGCGCCGCGAAGCCCCCTGTGCCTCTGTCCGCCGCTCCCGACCTCATCGGAAGATTCCTGGTTGAGCAGGCGCTCTATTCGAGCTTTGAGCTGCACTTGGAGGAGCCCGTCTCGACCAAGAGCAGGTTCTACCCGGAGGTCGTGAGGCGGCCCTGCAAATCGTGCCGTGTCGAAACGAACTGGACTTACCGGGGGGCCCTGTCTAGAGGGGTCACAGCGCTGCCGGGCAACCTGCCCGTCCGAGGCACGGGCCTTGCTCTGAACACGCATGAAGGCGGAGACCTGCTGAGCTACAAGTGTGTCCAGTGCGACAGCAACACGTTCGCTCTGTGGATCGACGTTCGTTGGCCTGGGGAGGAGGCCACGTACCGCGTTGACCTTGGCCGAGGTCCCTACGGCGGCACTAGGGTCCCCAGCGGGGCGAAGGGTGTTCGGATGGTCTCTCGCAAGCTGGGTCAGTGGCCGCCTTATTCGATTCGCCCATCCTCTGAGGTCGCATCGGCTCTTGAGCTAGGCGACCTCAAGCTGTACGAGCGCGCCCTGATGAACCTCAGCACCGGATACGGAATCGGCGCCATGGCCTACCTCCGACGAGTTGTCGAGAACGAAGTTGTTCGAATCTTGGGCTCTCTCAAGGAAACAGCAGAGAAAGACGGCGACGATGCTCTCGCTGAGCAGATCGCGAAAGCACAACAAGCTCGCAGTGCTGAGGAGCGTTTGAAGCTTGCAGGGGAAGCTGCGCCGTCTTGGCTTCGCGCCGGCGGCCACAACTTCCTCAGCCTCCTGTACGGGCACTTCAGTCGCGGCATCCACGAACTCGACGATGCAGCATGCCTGGAACTCGCCCAGCGTCTCCGTGCGGCATTCGAGGCGGTTCTCACTGCCATCCGCAGCCACAGGGAGCAGCAGGCCGCTATTGCCGGGGTGCTCACATAAGAGAGCCCTGAAGCGTTCACCGAACCCGGTCGCGGGCTTGGGTTCTCCAAGAGCTTCGCGGTGCTGGTTAGTCGGTCCTCGATCCGCGAGGGTTCTCCGGGAATCCGCGAACGCCTCAGGAAGCGGGCTAGCCTGGGCGGGCTAGCCTAGCGGTCGGATCATGCGGGTGAGGGTGAGGTTGAGCCGGACGCCGACTTGCGGAGGTAGTTGGCCGTGGTGGTCAGCGAGTGGTGTCCGAGTTATTGCTGGATCGCGAGCACGGGCACGCCTGCGAGTGCGAGGTCGGCGGCGTGGGTGTGCCTTAGCCCGTGCGGGTGAACGCGTCGCTCGAGCCCGGCCGGTTTGGCCAGCCGTGGCAGGAGGTGTCGGGCGTAGCTGGGGTCCGTGGGTGTCCCCTTGAGCGTACAGAACAGCGGGGCCCCCTCTCCCACCGCTTGCAGCTTCCCGCACTCTTCAAGCCACCGCTCGACCAACGGCAACGCGTCGAGGTCCGACAGCACCGTCGTCCGCGGCTTGAGCCCCTTGCCGAACCGCACGCACTGTCCCGTTGTCGAAGTCGATGTCGTAGGGCCGAAGCTCGATCGCCTCGGCGGCGGCGTCTCGGGTGGCGCACGCGGGCGTTGTCGCGGAGGTCGGGGTGGTACAGCAGCCACAGGTCGGCGATGTGGCGCGCGGTGGGCTCGGCCAGTCGCTGCAGGCGGGGGTCGGGGTCGGCCACGTAGGTCGGCTGCATGATGAGCCCCAGGCCCGCGTAGGCGGCCTGCACGAGGGTCTCGATCGACGAGAACGCGCCCCACACGGGGAGCTCGGGGTGCGCGGTGCCAGCGACCATCATCTGGGTGGTCTTCGGGTCTTCGTAGCCGACCCAGCGCGCCTGCCTGCCGTGGGGATCCAGACGCGCCGCGTGCAGCCCCTACGTAGCTGCACACCGTGATCGGCACCAACACCCGCCCGACGAGCTGCTCGGGCGGGCGGGCGCCCACGGCCAAGGCAGGCATGACCATCGCGGACACGAACCCGCCCGCTGGCTGGGCAAGATCCGCCAGACCTCGCGCGCCCGCGACCGCGACGGCAAGCCCGACTACTCCGAGTACGGGGCCAAGGTCCGCAAGCTGATCGAAGACGCCGTCGTCGCCGATGGCGTTCAGCTGCTGGTCAAGGAGGTCTCCCTCTTCTCCGCGGAGTTCGAAGCCAAGGTAGACAGCCTCAGGTCCGACGAGGCCAAGGCCAGCGAGATGGAGCACGCCATCCGCCACGAGATCCACGTCAAGTTCGACGAGAACCCCGCCTACTACCAGGGGCTGCGGGACCGGCTCGAGCAGATCATCGCCGACCGCAAAACGCAGCGCATCGACGCCGCCGAGCAGCTCTCGCTGTCGTTGCAGATGCGCGCCGACATGGACGCGGGCCCGGCCGCCTCCGCCGCCGACCTCGCGCTGACCGAGTCCGGCTTCGCGATCTACGGCGTCCTCGAGCGGGCCCGGCCCACCGCCGCCGAAGATGCCGACGAGGACGGCGAGTCCCCCAACCGCGACCTCGCCTCCCTCATCGACGACGCGATCGAGCCCTTCACCCAGCTCGTCGACTGGCACACCAAGGACGACGTCCAACGGAAGATCCGCAAGGCCGTCAAACGCCACCTGCGAGCGGCAGGGATCAGCAACGTGGATGCGATCGCCGGGGCCCTGGTCGACCTCGCCAAGGCCAGGCGCCCATCGTGATCATCGAAGAAGAGCGCCAGGTCTGCTTCGGCCGCACCGTCATCGACTACGGGATCCGCCGCAGCCCCCGTCGACGAACCGTCTCCGTCGCCGTCGACCCCGCGCTGGGCGTCATGCTCACCGCCCCCACCACGGCCCCCGCCGAGCGGCTCGACGCCCTCGTCCGCGACAAGGGCCCCTGGATCGTCGACCGCCTGCGCCTGATCGCTCAGGCAGAACACCCCGCCGCCGCCCGCACCTTCACCAGCGGCGAGTCCTTCGCCTACCTTGGCCGCCACTACCGGCTGAAGGTGAAGCCGCGCAAAGACCCCGGCCCCGTCAAACTGCACCGCGGCTTCCTCGAGGTCCCCGTCTGTCGCGAGCTCTGCCCACACGCCCGCCCGGCCGCCGCCGAGCAGGCGCTGCGCGCCTGGTACATCGCCCGCGCCCAGCACAAGCTCCCCGCCCGCGTCGCCACCTGGGCCCCCCGCGTCGGCGTCGAGCCCCCCACCGTCGTCATTCGCGACCAACACAAGCGCTGGGGCAGCTGTGATCAACGCGGCACGATCCGCCTCAACTGGAAGATCATCGGCGCCCCCGCGCGCCTGCTCGACTACGTCGTTGCCCACGAGCTCGTCCACCTCCTGCACGCCGACCACACCAAGGCGTTCTGGAAGCGCCTCGGCCAGGCCATGCCCGACTACGATCGCCGCAAGGACGCGCTGCGCCGCCTCGGCCCCCAGCTGCAGTGGTGAGCGGTGCCTTGCGTTTCGTGCGGGCGCTTATTCACCGCGCGAGAGCGCGTCGCGAAACGTCGACATCGGCAGCGACGGCGCCTGGCTGTTGACGGGCCAGCCCTGCAGGAGTGTTTCGACCTCCAGGTTCCGTGCGTCGATCGCCTCCAGCAACCCGGCGGAGCGCTGGCCGACGCGAACCTCCCCGTCCTCCGCCGTGAACCATCCGAGGTCCCCTTGAACCAGGACCCGCGCGTCGGGCAGCCAGACCATCATGTAGTGGGTCGTGTGGCGGGACTGCTCGCCGATGTCGATGACCTGCAGGCTCTTGCCGGCCTCGGCGATCGTGAAGGACTCCTCGAACAGGATCGACGACGGGGACTCGGACACCCCGTGGAGTCGATCGGGCTGAAGGGAGAAGTCGCGGTCGATGACCTCGCGGAGGTACTGCGTGTGGGCACGCGGCGCGACGACCGTGGCACCGGCGGCGATGAACGCCCGCAGCCCACCCGAGGCGTGCGGGTGATGGTGCGAGTACAGGGCGTAGCGGATCGGCTTGTCGGGGAACTGCGCCGCGATCAGATCGACGACCTGCTCGCCGGCGGCGCTCGACCACGGTGCTTCCAGGGTGACGACGAAGGTCTCGAACTCGACCACGAAGCTCCGCGCGTCGAGCAGGGGCAGACGAACATCCCAGATGCCCGGCTGCACCACCGTCAACGAGGCCTCGGGCGTTGGGGCTACCGGCGGTGCCTCGGGAACGGCCCAGGCCGCGACCGTTTGTGTGCTCTGCAGCGCCAAGGACCCGCTCCACGCGACGCTTCCATCATGAAACTCGATCGCGACGGCCGCATCGTCGTGCACCGCTCGATCGGTCGTCGCGCCCAGCCGGGGATGGGTGAAGCGCACCGCAACCTCCGGCTCCCCGCCGCGGCCCTCGAACAACGTGAGCAGCCGGCGGTGGTGGGTCGCCGCTTCGACGGACAGGCGAGTCTCGGACCCCTCCACCCACGTGGCCTCTGGGGTCGACCAGATCCGCTGGGCCTCGCCCCCCTCGCCCATCGTTTCTTCCGACAGGCACACCCCATCGCCGTCGCAGGTTTGCGCCCAACGCAGGGGTACGGGCACGGTGTCGCCCGGGTTGGCCAGGTGGGCTTCCAACTCCACGACGCCCTGGTACTCCGCGCGCACGAGCGGCTGGGGCGGTGCCGACGGCGTCGCGGCGCCAGTGTCGGTGGACGGGGCCGTGCACGCCGAAGGGACCAGGAAGGCAACCGCACACAACGCAACCGAGCGCATCTCGAAGACACTACGACCGCCAAGTGGGCTCCGCATAGCGGCGTCATGTCGCGGATGTACGTGGCCGCCGCTGCGATCTGCCGCTACCCTCCCGGCCATCATGGCCAAGACGCCGAAGATCCCGCCGCACCTGCCCGGCCTCATCGATGCGCACTGTCACCTCGACTACGCGCCGATGTCCCCGGACCTGGAGGCGTGCTTCGAAGCGGGCACAGCCGCCGGCGTCGTGCAGTACGTGCATGTCGGGTGCTCGCCCGAGTCGATCGAGCGCGCGGTGACGTTGGCCGACACCCACGAGCAGGTGTTTGCGGTGGTCGGCGTGCACCCGCACGACGCCAAGCACACCGACGCGGCGATCCTGAAGCGCCTGCGCGAGCACGCCAAGAACCCCAACGTGGTCGCCATCGGGGAGACCGGGCTCGACTATCACTACGACCTGTCCCCGCGCGAAGACCAGCGCCGCAGCCTCGCGGAGCACGTGGAGCTCTCGCGCACCCTCGACATGCCGGTCGTGTTGCACATTCGCGATGCGCACGAAGAGGCGCTTTCGATCGTGGCCGAGGCCGGCCCCCGCACCGAGATGCCGGGCATGGTGCACTGCTTCACCGCGGGGCCCGACGAAGCGCGGGCCTGGCTCGACCTGGGCTTTCACATCTCCTACTCGGGCATCTCCACCTTCAAGAAGGCGCAGGACATTCGCGACGCGGTCGCGCTGACGCCCGATGACCGCATCCTGGTCGAGACCGACGCGCCCTACCTGGCGCCCGAGCCCCTGCGTGGCCGCAAGAACACCCCCGCCTACGTCGCCTTCACGTGCGCGCGACTTGCGGAAGTCCGAGGCGTGGCCCCCGAGGCACTGGCCCAGCAGGCCGCGCAGAACACCCGGGCGCTGCTCGCCATGCCCACCCCCGCGGCCGAATCCGGCAGCGCGCCAAACGCGTGAGTTCTCCCCACGGTGCGCGGCCCGGGCGGCTCGGGCTTCGCCTTGACCGCGCCTACACACCTACCCCATAGTTCCGCCCCTTGCGGCCTTCGCTTCGGCGCGGTCGCACCCAAGTCCCCTCCTGGCGGCATGGAGCCGTCCGGACCCAGGGCACAGAAAGCGACAAGACATCGTGAACGTTCAACCTGGCATGCTCGCCAAGAAGCTGGGAATGACCCAGCTCTTCCTCGACGACGGCACCCGCGTCACCGTCACCGTTCTTTCCGTCGGAGGCAACTCCGTCATCGCGCACCGCACCGAAGAGCGCGACGGATACACCGCCATTCAGCTCGGCTTCGACGACCAGAAGGCCTCGCGGCTCACCAAGCCCGACCTCGGTCGTTTCAAGCAAGCCGGCGTCTCGCCCAAGAAGTTCGTCAAAGAGTTCCGCGTCGGTGCCGACGTGCTCGAGAAGCACCCCGTCGGATCCGACGTGGGCATCGACATGTTCGCCGATGGCGACAAAGTCGACCTCACCGGCACCAGCAAGGGTAAGGGCTTCCAGGGCGTCATGAAGCGCTACAACTTCCAGGGCAAGCCCGCCACGCACGGTACCCACGAGTACTTCCGTCACGGTGGATCGATCGGCTGCCGCCTCACGCCCGGCCGCGTCGTCCCCGGTAAGAAGATGCCCGGTCACATGGGCTCCGAGACCAAGACCCTTCAGAACGTGCACATCGCTCGCGTGATGGCCGACGAAGGTCTCGTCCTCGTTCGCGGTCCCGTCCCCGGCGCCAACGGCAGCTACATCAGCATTCGCCGTTCGCACAAGAAGGCCGTCCGCGACGCGCACAAGGCCAACAAGGGCAAGAAGTAGGCCTCGCGCCCACGCTGCCTTTCGACGCCGCCTCCACTTCGGGGCGGCGTCTTCGATTGCACACCACCGAAAACCCCCACGAGTAGCCATGGGCCGCCGAGGCAAACTTCGCGACAAAGGATCCCGACACGACGCCGCGTACAAACGCGCCAAGCAGGAGGGCTTCGCGTCGCGTGCGGTCTTCAAGCTCGAGGAGATCGACAAGCGCTTTCGCCTCCTGCAACCGGGCCGCAAGGTGCTCGACCTGGGCTGCTGGCCCGGCTCGTGGATGCAATACGCCGCCGGCCGGGTGGGCGAAGACGGCTTCGTGCTCGGCTTCGACAAGGCCAAGGTCGAGCTCGACCTGCCGCCCTTCGCCAAGGCCTACGTGGCCGACGTGTTCTCGGTCGAGCCGGCCGCGGTGGTCGAAAAGTTCGGCGACTTCGACGTGGTCCTCAGCGACATGGCGCCCAAGACCACCGGCGACCGCACCACCGACATGTTCCGCAGCGAAGAGCTGACCCGCCGCGCCCTCGACTTCGCCATCGCCGTCCTACGCCCCGGCGGCCACTTCTGCGCCAAGGTGTTCGTCGGCGGAGGCTTCAAGCAGCTCCTCGCCGACGTCGGCAAGTCCTTCTCCGAGGTCAAACCGATCCACCCCAAGAACACCCGCGCCGGCAGCTATGAGCAGTACATCGTCGGCCGCGGCCTCAAGGCGGGGGCGCGGCGCTCGTGAGGCGCTCGTTCTCAGACTGAGCCGGGCTTCTCCGCGCCCCTCCCCCGTTGGGTGAGGAGGGGCTCTGCGAAGCCCTCGCGGCGCACTGCTGTACTCGGGCCGGATTCTTCTTTCCCGCTCCGCACCCCTTCGGGGCGCTGCGCTCTCTTGCTCCGAACGGCTCGGGCTGTGCTCCGAACGCCGTGCACGGGAGGTCGGCCGGACCCGAATCGCTAGCGTGCGGAGAGCCAGCTCTGGATCTCCGCGTACAGCGGTTCGCGGACGTCGAGGCGGGCGGAGGCTCCGCGGGCGAGTTCGCGGGCGCGGGCGCTGGCGGGGTCGACTGCACTCAGGGCGCGGGCCAGGGCGAACTCGGTGCGGGCGGTGCCGTAGGCGTCGAGTGCAGGGCGCAAGGACAAGGCGCGTTCGAGGTCGCCGAGGGCTCGGGCGGGCATGCCCTTGGCCAGCAGCACCTCGCCGCGGATCGTCAGCGGTTCGGCGAGGCGCCAGGGCGCGTCGGTGCCAGCGGCTTCCAACGCGGCGACGGTGTCGCGAACGAGGTGTTCGGCATCGCCGACGTCGCCTTGGTGCAAGAGCGCATCGGCGATGATGGCGTCGAGGCCCCAGCGCTGCGCCTGCTCGATGCGGCCCGAGCCGGTGACGAGGGCTCGGCTGGCACGGGCGCCTCGCAGGGCCGAGGCCACGTCTCCGCGGCGCAGTGCGAGGCGGGCGAGTTCCACCGCGACATGGCCACGCAGCTCGGCGGGCAAGCCACTCAATCCGCTGACGGTCACCAGGGTGTCCTCGGCCGCCTCGAGGTCGCCGCGCGCCATTTCGACGAACGAGCGCATCACCATCGTCTCCGCCCGCGGCGCGGGGTCGGGGTAGAGGCGGCGCACGGCGAGCGCTTGCTCGAGGTCGACGGCGGCTTGGTCGAGGTTGCCCTCCATCAACGAGACCTCACCGAGCGCGTGCAGGATCGCCGCGGTGCGAGGGTGCATGGATCCGAATGCACCGCGCACCACCACGCGCGCCCGCTCGAACAACGGACGCGCCGCGTCGGGGTCCTGGGCTCGCAACGCGTGATGCCCCAGTGCGACCCATGCCGACGCCACTCGCACGTCCTCTTGGCCATGTGCGTCCTCGAGCAGGTCGACGGCCTCTTGCAAGGGACGGCGCGCGGCCTCGCCTCGGCCCGAAACCTCGAGCAGTTGGGCACGCGCGCCCAATAGCGCGGCGCGCTCGTCCGGCGAGGCCACCACACGGTCCTGCAGCGCCTCCGCCAGCCCGACCCATCCCTCGGCCTCTTTGGTCCGCGAGGCATCGGCCCCGACCAACTCGACCAGCGCGACCGCAGCATCGGCCGCGACCGCGTCGTGGGCCGAACGCAACGCCAAGCCGAGCGCCTCTTTGTAGTTGTACTCGGCGAGTTCGAGCCGGCCGGCGGTGCGTTGCAGCGACGCCAGCCACACCCGGGCCTCGGCTTGAAGACCATCGTCTTGGGTGGAGGAGGCTTTTTCGACCAGCTCCCGCGCGGCCACCAGCCCCTTGTCGGACAACCCCGTGCGCTGCAGCGCCGCGACGGTCGACAGGTGGCCATACAGCGCGGGCGCGAGCGGGCCCTCGGATGCGTCCGCGGTGCGGCATCCCTGCGGCGAGGGAAGCTCGGCCACCGCCCCCAACGCGCCTTCGAGCGCCCGGGGTTCTGCGGTACCGAGCACGGTGAGCAACGCCTCCACGTCATCGAGCCGTCGCTCGAGGCACGTCGACCGACTCGCATGCACGGCGCCCGGATTCTCTCGCCCGAGCGTGCAGACCTCGGCATAGCTCTCGAGCCACTGGCTTGCATACCCCGAGAGCATCCCGTCGACGGCGGGCCAGCCCTCCGCCGCAAAGGGGCTCGGCGACTCGGCGAAGGCCGTGCGCACGCGTCCACGCGCCTCGTCCCCCAGCACCGCCTCGAGCTGCGCTTCGCCGCCCGCACAAGGATCCGCAGGCTCGTCCAGCCAGACCCCGCCCGCAATGGCAGCGCCCGTCGCCCCGAACAGGGCCGTCGTGACCCACGGCCATCGGCGTGCACCGGGACGGTCGCGCCGCAGCGCCTCGAGCAGCTCGACCATCGATGGGTAGCGCTCGGATGGCTCGACCGAGAGCGCCTGCAACAGCACCTGCCGGATCCACGAGGGCACCGGGGAGCGCGAGGGCGCGGGGCGAATGTTGCCCGCGCCGACGTTGTAGGCCAGCGACGCGACGTCGTCTCCGGGGAACGGGCGCACGCCATAGAGCGCCTCGTACAGCGCCACCGCGAACGCGAACTGATCGCTGCGCGCGTCGACGGCCCGGCCTTCGTGCTGCTCGGCGGACATGTACGCGGGCGTTCCCATGATCGCCCCCGCTGCGGTCACCGTGGTGCTGAGCGATCCGCGAGACGGCGTGGGCGATGGCCCAGCGACCCCTTCGACGTCGCGACTCTCCGATCCCCCACGACCCGCGGCCCGGGCCAACCCGAAGTCGGTCACCACGGCGCGGTGCTCCGCGGTGAGCATGACGTTGTCGGGCTTGAAGTCACGGTGCACGAGCCCCGCGGCGTGGGCAGCCGCGAGCCCCTCGCCCGCTTGCACGAACACGTCGACCACCCGCCGCCAGTCGTGGTCCATTCGGATCCACTCGGCGAGCGAGCAGCCTTCGATGAACTCCATCGCGACGAACACCTGGTCGTCGATGGTGCCCACGTCGTGCACGGTGATGACGTTGGCGTGGGACAGCCGTGCCATTGCCTGCGCTTCGCGGATCAGCCGCAAGCGGCGACGTTCGGCGCGACGTTCACTGGACGCGGTACGCAGCAGCTTGAGCGCGAGCTTTCGATCGAGCTCGGGGTCGTAGGCGGCGTAGACGATGCCCATGCCGCCCTCCCCGACAACGTCCAGGATCACGTAACGACCGACCGACGCGCCGCGATCCAGATGCAACGAAGGGGCGGTCTTCGCCACTGCGCTGCGGTCGACCGAAACGTCGGTCTGGGTGACGTTGACCACCGAACTCGAGAGTACCAAGGCAGCCCCTGCCCTCGCACCGCGCGATTTCGTGTCCGCGCGCGGCGGCCTCAGTCTCTCAGTGCCGCCTCGACGTCGATGTGGCCCGACCGATTACCCCGCAAACGTTCGATGATCACGAACAATGCTGGAACGACGAGCAACACCAGGATCGTGGCGACGAACAACCCGCCCGCAATCGACACGGCCATCGGCGCTAGAACATTGTCCCGCCCCCCAAAACCGACCGCCATCGGCAAAAGGCCCAAGCAGGTGGTCAAGGTGGTGGAGATGATCGGCCGCAGCCGGTTGAGCGCTCCGTCCACCGCCGCCTCGCCGATGTCCAGCCCATCGCGCCGGCGGGTGTTGATGAAGTCGATCATCACCAGCGAGTCGTTCACCACGATGCCCGCGAGCGCGACCATGCCGAACATTGCAAAGATCGTGAGGTCGTACCCCATCATGGCCAGCCCCAAGATCGCGCCCATCAGGCCGAACGGCACCGCCGAAATGATGATGATCGGCTGCAGGTAGGAGCGGAACTGCAGCGCCAGCACCCCGTAGATCATGATGATCGCCAGGCCGAACAGACCCGGCAGGTCCTCGAGGCTCTTGAGCAGCTCGTCGGCTTCACCGCCAAACGACAGTGAAACGCCGGGGAACGAAGACGCGAGCTTGGCGTTCCAGCGGCGCTCGAGCTCGCCGGCGGCTTCCAGCGGTGCGGTGACCTCGGTGTCGATGTCGGCGAGCACCGCGACCGTGCGCTGGCCGTCTTCGCGCCGGATCATGCCGACCTCGCGGGTGCGACGGATCTCCGCGACCTGGTCCAGCCGAACGTACCCGCCCGAGGGCGTGGCCAAGATGGTGTCGGCGAGGCGGTCCTTGCCGCGGGTCCGGCCGCCCGAGTAGCGCACGACGATGTCGACCTGCTCTTCGTCGATCGACACCTCGAGCGCCGTCAGGCCATCGACCGCCGCCCGGACTGCGTTGCCGACGTCGCGCTCGGTGAGCCCGTAGCGCGACGCTCGATCCTGGTCGACCTCGACCGAGAGCGTCTCCTTGCCCGCGCCGTAGTCGTCGCGAATGTCGAACACCCCGTCCATTTCATCGAGTTCGGCCTTGACCGCCGCGACGGCAGCGTTGACCTGATCGAGATCGCGGCCGCGCACGTTGGCGGTCACCGCCGCGCCCGCGGGCGGACCCGCGGTCTTTTCGGTGATGCGAAAGCTCCCCAGCTCGGGGTTGGTCGCGAGGTACAGCCGGAGTTCGCGAACCATCGCCGGGTAGGCCGCGATGACGTCGTCGTCGAGCGCAAACTCGGCCCGCACCTTGCCGAGGTTGGACCCGGTGTAGCTGCGGCCGCTGGCTTCGTCGATGTAGCTGCCCGTGCGTACGGTCGCCGACTTCACCGCCTCGCCCATGTGCTCACGAATGAGGGCGTCGATCGCCTCGCCCTGGGCATGCGCCTGGGCTTGCGACTTGCCCGGCATGATCTCGTAGGTGACCGCGATGTCGAACGGCTTGGCCGGGGCGTTGACCTGAAACGGCATGGTGGAGGCCAGCCCCAGCGTGCCGACGAAGCCCGCCGTGACCAGCAACACCGTCAGCCAGGGGTGACGCACACAAAAGCGCAGCGGCACCCGGTAGACGGCCTGCATGCGCACGGCCAGCTTGGCGGTACGGCCCTCCTTGCCCGCCTTGCCGAACTCGGCGAGGTGCCCGGGCAGGATGAAGATGGCCTCGAACAACGACCCCACCAGGCAGAAGATCACGACCAGCGGCAGGATCTTCATGATGCGGCCCATCGTGCCGCTGACCATGGTCAGGGGAAAGAACGCCAGGCAGGTGGTGGTGACCGCAACGGTGACCGGGAGCAGCACCTCACGCGTGCCGTCATACACCGCGCGCACCCGCTCCTTGCCCATCTCCATGTGCCGCTGCACGTTTTCGATCACCACGATCGCGTCGTCGACGATGATGCCGATCGCGATGAGCAGGCCGAACGTGGAGACCACGTTGATGCTCAGCCCGGTCTGGTCCATCAAGAACGTGGCCATCAAGAACGAGATGGGCATGCCCCAGACCGCGAGCACGGCCTGGCGAAAGCCCGACATCACCAGCAAGACGACGATGACCAGCGCCGCACCGCCCAAGGCGTTGACGCCCACCACGTCGAGGCGGTCGTCGATCGTGTTGGTGAAGTTGTCCGAGACGTACAGCTGCATGCCCGGCGGCAGCGAGCCCTGAAGCTCGGCGACTTTTTCGACGATGTCGTCGCGAATCGAGATCGGGTCGGCCGTCTTTTCGCGGCTGATCGTCAGCTTGACCGCAGGCTGCCCATCGACCCAGACCTCGGTGTCGTTGGCTTCGGGCACCGCCTTGACGTCGGCGACATCGCCGATGCGCAGGCGAGAACCCGGAGACAACGGAATGCGCGCCACGTCGGCGGCCGACTCGAGGTTCTTCTCGGTCTTGACGAACAGGTCTTGCCCGGTGAGTTCGACCGATCCGGCGGGCACGTTGGCCTGCGCGTTGCGAATCGCGGCCGCGACCTGGCCGGGCTGCAGCCGCAGCGCTCGCAGCTGGCGTTCGTCGAGGTCGACGAAGATGCGGGGCTCCGCCAACCCCGAGAGGTTGACCGCCGAGACCCCGTCGACGTCGCGAAACGCCTCGGACAGGTCGTCGACCAGCTTGGTCGCGCCCGGGTCTCCGGTCAGCGCCACCGAGACCACGGGGATCTCGAGTTCGAGCTCTTTGACGACCGGGTTTTCGGCGTCCTCGGGGAACGAGTCGACCGCCGCGACGGCCTTTTCCACCTCGGAGCGGGCGGTGACCAAGTCGGTGCCCTCGAGAAAGGTGATGACGACGCTGGCCACGCCTTCTTGGGACGTGGACTCGATCTTGTCGACATCGCTGACGTCGTCGAGTTCGTCTTCGATGGGCTTGGTGATCAGCTCTTCGACGTCTTCGGCGGTGGCGCCCGGATAGACGACGGTCGCGACCACCCGGTCGAGCGAGATTTCGGGGAACTCTTCACGCGGCAGGCCCAGGGCCGCGATGAGCCCCGCCACGACCACGAGAATGAACGCCAGATTGACGAAGACCGGGTTGCCGATCGAGAGCTTGATGATGCGGTCGAACACGGTCTGTCACCCCGCGGCCAAGGTTTCGCCGGGAGCGGCCACGACCTCGACGGTGTCGCCCTCACGCAGCGCGGTGGGCCCGGTCTCGACCACACGAGTGCCCGGGGTGATGTCGCCCTCGACGATGACCGACTCTTCGGACTCGTCGACGACGGTGATGTCGATGCGCGCGAGCGTGCCGTCGTCGGCAATGCTCAGCAGATAGGCCTGGTCGGCAGCCCATCGCACCGCGGTGAACGGCACCGCTTTGACCTGCGTACGGGCGGCTCCGTAGACCTCGACATCGACGAGCTCGCCGCTGCGCAGCCGCTCGCCTTCGTTGGGGATCTTCAGCCGTGCGGTGAACGTGGAGCCGTCGGTGGACTCGCTGGAGATGTACTCGAGCTGCGCATCGACCGAGACCTCGCGCGCCCGAACCTCGAACGACAGCCCGCCTTCGCGGTCGTAGGTTTCGACCTCGGCTTGAGTGAGCGGGACCTCGACCGCGATCGGGTCGAGCTCGGCGAGCACCACCGCCACCACGCCCGGGGCGACGAACTCACCGACTTCGGTGTCGACCGCGGTGATCGTGCCCGCAAACGGAGCGACGAGCGTGGCCGCGCCGACCCGGTCCTTGGCCTGGACGAGCGTGCCCTTGGCGTTGGACAGCTGCGCTTCGAGCGTGGCGATCTGGGTCTCGAGCCGTTCGACCTCACGCGTGGTTCCGGCGCCCTTGCTGACCAAGTCTCGCGCGTCCTCGAGTTCGCGTTTGGCATCGCCGAGGCTCTCCTTGATCTGGGTGATCGAGGCCTTGGCCGACATCAGCCCGCCCTTGGAGTCGAGCGCGGCGAAACGAACGAGCACCGCGCCCTGTTTGACGCGCTGCTCTTCGTCGGCGCTGAGCACCAACACCTGTCCGCCCGTGCGTGGCGACAAACGTGCCCGGCGATGCGCCTGCAGTGGCGCGAGGTGTCGGGAGCGCGGACGCGGCTCGATGAGGCGAACCTCGGCCGCGCGCACATGCGGAGCGACCTTTTCGTCGAGCTGCGTCGACTCTTGCTCGTCGCAACCCACGAGGCCGACCGACAGCGATGCCGTGCACAACAGGGCGCCGAGCGAGCTCGCCCAAAGACGCGGCCGGGCATCGAAACGCAGGATCGAACGGAGCAGAGCAGTCATGGCACGAGCCGGAGGGAGGAACCGAGGGTCTAGCAGGATGTGGTGGAAGACGGGTTCGAAAGTCGCCATCATGCCGGCGCCATGACGTCTGGAGGAGGCCTTCGAGGAGTCGGACTGACACAGGTGCCCACCGAGCAGCTGCGCACGCTGTTGAGGGCGGTCTACCGCAAGGAGACGACGGTGCCCGTCACGCCGGCCAGCTTGGCGGCCCTGGGCCTTCAAGACTGGTCCGAGCATGTGCTCGGCACCCTGCGCGAGCTCGACCACAAAGCCGTGCACGCGGTGTTGGTCGCGGTGTTGGCCGAACGCGGTTGACACTGAACGCGCAAGCAGTACCATGAACGCGTGACCGCTGCGCTGCTGCGTCTGCCCCATCTCGCACGCGCGTCCTCGCACGCGGCTTCTCAGACCGAGCCCGAGCCCCACAGCCGACAGTCGCTGTACCAAGCGGTCGGCCCTGGCCGTCTGCTCGAGCTCTCCGGCGATCCCCAGGCAGCCGTGGCCACCGCACGCACCTCCGCGGCAGTCCGTGTGGTTCGCGATGCACAGGAGGCCGGCGAAACCGCGGCGTGGATTCAGCCCCGCGGGGGCACGCTCTACCCTCCCGACCTCGACGCATGCGGCATCGACCTCGAAGCCCTGCTCGTCGTGCACATTCCCCTGCCTGGTGGGCCGCACCCCCAACGTGCCCAGCCCCATGCGCTCTGCAAAGCCGCCGAGCTGCTCTTGCGCAGTGGGGCGTTCGGCATCGTCGTCGTCGACTTCACACAAGGAGCGCCGCCTTCGGGGCGCGAGGCATGGCAGGGGCGGCTGCTGGGACTCGCGCGCCAACACAACAGCCACGTCGTGTTGCTCACCGAAAAAACGTCTGCGGCCGACTCCTTGGGCACGCTCATCGGTGCCCGCGTCGAGGCCCGACGCGTGCGCGAATCCAGCAGCGATGCCCGACGTGCTGCGGGCGCATTCTCGCTCGAGCACGACCTGCTCAAGAACAAGTCGGGTGCCACCATGCACATTCGACGCGAGTCCCGACGAGGCCCGTGGGGCATGCGCTGAGCGCGTTGCACACACGTTCTGAGAAAACCTGTGTAACGGGGCTCGAGCTTCGGAGACGACTGGGATGGAGACGCTCATGAAACTTCGGTCCATTGCCCCCCTCGCCGCCATGCTTGCCCTCGGAGTCACCGCCTGCGACCAGCAGTCCGAGCCCGACACCGCCGCCTACATCGACCGCGACGGTGACGGCATTCCCGACGCCGAGGACGACGACGACGACAACGACGGCATCCCCGACGACGAGGACGACGATGACGACAACGACGGCATCCCCGACTCCGAAGACGAGGACGACATGGACGACGTCGACGACAACGGCATCGACGATGACGAGGAAGATGACGACGACGACGACGAGGACGAGGACGACGACGAGGACGACGACGACGACGACGACGATGACGACGACGACGCCGATGAAGACGACGAAGAGGACGACGCCGACGAGGACGACGCCGACGCCGAGGACGAAGACGACGATCCGGATGCCGACGATGAGGACGGCGATGATGAGGATGACGAGGATGACGCCGAATAGGCCTCGATGACTCGACCCCCGAGCGTCACCGACGCTCGGTCACGACGCCGGCCCCCCGTGGAGCCGGCGTCTTCGTGTGGTTCATGCCGTCGCGGGTTGCACGGGGGCGTAGCTGCCCGTCGCATGGCACACAGGCTTCGGATCGCCATCGCTGAACAACGTGACCTCGCCGTAACAAAGGCGCCGGCCGGCCTTGAGCACCCGGCCATGGGCCAGAAGATCCTTGGGCCCGGGGCGACGCAGAAAGTGAAGCGTCATGTCCGTGGTCACGGACATCAGTGCCGCCCCGGTGGCGGACCACACCGCCCCCCACAACGCGGTGTCACACAACGCGAACATCGTCGGGCCGGAGATCGTATTGCCCGGCCGCAAGAAGCGAGGCTGAAACTGGAGCCGCAGCTGGATCTCTCCCCAGGCCAGATGCTCGACCTGCAAGATGTCGGCGTAGTCCCCGCCAACCTGGGCCACAGCGGCCAAGAACGCCTCGGGAGTGACCTCAGGGTCGGCAGGAGTCGACGTCATCACGGCATGCTTTCATGAGACCCTCGATGTTCGCGACGCCTCGAGCGCCCGACTCCCCTGCAACTTCGCCCCCACCGTTCCGTCTGAACCTCAAGTCATGGTCCGCTCGCTTCGTACGCTTGCCATCGTCCTCGCGATCGCCCCTGCCGGGTGTTTCATCGATGGTGGCGGCAGCCCCGACGACGACGACGCGGGCAGTTCGGGGGCCAGCGCGGGCGACACCACGACCTCCAACGATTCCTCGATCTCGGCCGGCCCGGTCACCTCGGAGACGGTGAACCCCACCGACGGCACGTCCACCTCCGACGACACGGGCGGCGAGTCCACCGACACCTCGACCAGCACTTCTGCGTCGACGTCGTCTTCGTCGGGTGCAGACGAGACCGGCAGCACGACCGGGCTCGACCTCCTGACCACCGACATCCTGCAGCCCGGTGACCTGGTGATCACCGAGATCATGGCCAACCCCAACTGCCTCGGTGACAACTGCGAGTGGTTCGAGGTCCTGAACGCCACCGAGCTGCCCATCGACCTGCACGGCATCGGCATCGGCGACGAGCAAGCCGTGCAAAGTGGAGAGGCCGACGTGTTTCTCAACGAGCACGTCATGCTCGACCCCGGCGAACTCGGGGTGTTCGCACGCAGCGCGCCATGGCCCTACCCCGGCGCGGCCGCCCCCCTCATTCGTTTCCCCGGCACCCTTCAGCTGAGCAACGACGCCTTCGAGAGCGTGGGGTTGTTCAAGCCCGACGACACGCTGCTCGATCGCACCGCGACGTTCCTACCGTTGTCGCAGCCGGGGCGCTCGCGCAAGCTCGTTCCCGAGGCTTGGAACGCCGTCGACAACAACGACGAAGAACAGTGGTGTTGGTCGAACACCCTTCTGCCGCTGATGTCGGACGAGAACGACTGGGGCACCCCCGGCTACGACGCCGACGATTGCCTGCCCGAGTGAGTGCTGCTCACGCGCGTCGCAACAGCACGAGGTGCTCGCCGCGGGGCTTGCCGCCCTTCCAGTCCCGACGGCGCTGCGATGCCCAGGCCACCACACGCAGACCCAGTGGCCCTGCGAGCTGCTGTAGCTGAGGCACGACGTCGACCCGCTGACCGGCCACCTCCCCGTCGCCCATCAACAGCACGACCTGGCCTTGGTCTTCGAGCACGCTCTCCATACTGGAGAGCATGGCGGTGACCTCGTCGTTCCAGGCCCGAACCTTGCTACCGCCTTTGCCCTTGCCTTGGGCGTAGTTGCGGCGGGCTCCGAGCTCGCCGGCCACGAACGACTTGGTCGAGACCCCCAGCCACGGATAGCGCCGCGCGTGGTGTTGCACGTAGTCGTACGTGCCGCCGTAGGGCGGCGAGGTGAGGATCAAGTGCGCGGTCCACCGCGGCGGCAGTGCGTCACGCAGCCGGGTCGCGTCGCCCTCGACCACCTTGGGCCGAAACCACGGTTGCTCGGACCCGTTGCAGACCTCCTCGAGCGCCGCCCAGCGACGCAGGAGTTCCTCGCCCTTGCGACCGTAAAACTCGCTGGGCACGAAACGCCCGATGCGACGAGGCTTGGTGTGCTCGTCCTTGGCCGTGTCGGCGCGCTGCTTGGAAAACTTCACCACGATCGAGGTGAGCAACATCTGCAACGCCGCTTTGTCGGGGCCGGCCTCGAGAGCACTGATGATGTCGTGCAGTCCGGCGAGTTCCTTGAGCACGTGCACTTCGTAGTGCGCCCGCTCCTTGGCGCTCAGCGGCGCCATGGCGGGCGCCTTGCGGCGCACCCGTTCTTTGGACACCTCGACCACCTCGGTCAGCATGGTGGCGAACGCCTCTCGCGACGCCGCGTCACGCACCTGGGACTTCACGCCCGCCAGACGAATGGCGAGCGGGTTGAGGTCGACCCCTCGGCTGCGCATCCCGGCAATGAGCCCTTCGATCAACACCGTGCCGCTGCCGCAGAACGGATCGAGCACCCGATCGCCCGCGGTCGCGTACGCCTCGAGCACGCCCCGTGCGACCGCAGGGTGCATGCGTGCGGGGTAGCTGTGAAACCCGTGGGTCAGCCAGTCGACATCGTCGGCCTGCGCACCGCCCAGGATCTCGGCCAAACGCGCGCCTTCGCCTGCGTCACCGTGCGCGGTGGCCTTGCCGCCGACGTTGTCGAGGGCACGACGGCCAGAAGAGGAGCGCGTGGACATGGCTCAGGAGGATGCATCGGCGGCTGCCGCAGACGCCAGCGAAGACTGCGAAGACTCGCCCTGTGTCTGTGGGGGCTCCGCCTCGCCGTCCTGTGCCGCGTCCTCCCCGGGCTCCCCAGGTTCGGACGACTCGTTGCGCGCCGAGCGACGGATCGACACGACCCGCTGAAAGGCCAGCACCATCGGCAGGAACCCGTACGCGAGGTTGCCGGTGAGGATGACCGCCGCCGCACCGCGAGGCCCCCCAAACCGCAGGCCGATCAGCAGCACGATGAGGTACAGCGGCGCGCCGACCAACGCCTTGCGGTGTTTGGCGATCGCACGCCCCAGGTGGCGGTAGTGGGTCGAGAACGACACCATCTGCGCGCAGGCGATGCCGATCATCAAGCCCAGCGCACCCGGCTCGTGTTCGAACAAGACGATCGAGGCCATCGCCACGATGCCGCCCACCGGGGACGGCACCCCAGCGAAGTAGTTGGGGTCGCTGTCGGCTTTGTTGAGGGTGAAGAACACCAGCCGCGCGATGACGAAGACCGCGTAGAAGATGCCGACGAACAGGCCCGACAGGCCCTCGCCCAACACGTAGTACAGCGCAAAGCCCGGAGCGATGCCGTAGTTGACACCATCGGCGACGTCGTCGGAGTAGACGCCGATGCGGGTGCCTCCCCAGCGCCGCGCGGCCGCGCCATCGAAGCCGTCGAACGCGGTGCCGAGCAGCACGAACATCAAGCTGACCTCGAAGCGCCCCCGTGAGGCGAAGATGATGCTGAAGATGCCGCACAGCAGGTTGGCGCCCGAGAGCGCATCGGCGACGAAACGCTTCTGAAGCAGGCCCAGGTAGAACGCCGCGGTGGTGGCCGAGTACGCGATGTTGGCCCACAGCAGGTATTCGATCGTCTGCGAGGTGAGCACGCGCCCGCCCCACCCTTGCACCGCGAACAACAGCGCGATGAGAGCGGCATAGGAGATGCCCGCGCGCAGGCGATTGTCCGTGCGGCCTCGGCCGATCACGTAGAGCCCCAGCAACGCAAAGTCGAGCGCAACCTTGGCGACCAACAAGCGCTCGTCGACGAGCGGCACCGCAAAGTAGGCCACCGCGATCAGCAGCGGATAGTCGGTGACTCGATCGAGAATGCGCGCGGCCTTGGACTCGACCTCACGCCCTCGGGCAACCGCGGCATCGAGATAGTCGAGCATCAAGAACGCGACGAGCAGCCCGAGCACGACGGACCGTGTGCTCGGCAACGCAGCCACCGGAGCCAAGGCGGCGATCAGCAGCGGTGTGATGACGACGAACTTGATCGCCGAGAACACCATCGGGTTGAGACCGACGTGGTCCCCCACCCATGCATGAAACTCTGCCGCCCACCGCGGACGCGGAAGAAAGCGGTACCGCCCTCGCGAGCGGCGTGGCGCCGGAGCATTCACGCAGCCCAAGTGTGACGCAACCTGCGGGAGCGTGCTCTCTGCGCCGTCTCCGCAATCCCCGGATATGCCCGATTCGGGCGTAAACAGGCGCTAGCGATAGATTCTCGGTGAGGTAGAGTCGGCCCGGAAGGGGAGAATCCGAGCTTGAATTCATCGATGAGGCATCTTCATGCACCTGTCATCCTGGCGGGGATCTTGTCCCTGGCCTGCAACAGCGGGTCGAACACCGACGACGGGTTCGGCGTGGGACCGGGCACGAGTTCCATGACCGCGACCGGAGGGTCCGAAGCCGGCGACGACACCGGAGGGTCCGAGGGCTCTGGCGACACCGGAGTCGACACCGACTCGCCGACCACCGGACCAACCACCGCCGGAGAAACCGGCGACCCGCCCGAAGACGGACCGCATGCGCTCGGCACGATCGTGCTCGGCGAAACACATCCCGTCGGCACCGCTGACGCACTCGCCGTCATGTCGGCCACCTTCATTCCCGATGCGGAGACCGCCGCGCAGTCCTGCGCGATGGATGTCGGTGGCTGCCAGGTTTCGCTACCGGTCGATTGCACGCCGACGGTCTGCGCTGCGGACCAGGTCTGCGCCTACGACGACAACTGCATGCCCACCTGCCAGACGGTCTGCAACGCCTCGTGTGCCGCCGACGAGGTCTGCTACTTCCCGTTCCCGGGCACGCCGGCTTGTCGCAAGGTCGAGGCCTTCGACGCGGGGCGCCTCGACTTCTTCGGCACCAACGACCCGATCACCTTGTTCCCGCCCTACACCTTGCCCGCGGGCGTCGAAGGGCCGCTCGCGCAGCCGGACCGCGAAATCACGGTGACGGCCAGCGGCGCGACGCAGGCCGGCTTTGCGATGTTCGAAGCCACCACGACGTCGATCGACTCGGTGTTTTCGACGATCGACGAAATCCTGCCGACGGACGCGTTCGGAGTGGGCGACTTGATGATCGCGTGGGCACCGGGCGCGGACGAGATGCGCATCAGCATCACCGTGACCGGCACCTTGGGCGGCACCGGAGTCGTGACCTGCGAAGCCGACGACACCACGGGCACCTTCGCCGTTCCGCGGGCAGCGATCGACGCGGCCGTGCCCAAAGACACCCCCAACTCGATGAGCCTCTCGCTGCAACGCACCCACACCGAGACCATGACGGGGATTTCGACCGTGGGCAGCCTGCTGCAAGAGACCGTGCAACCCACCGGGTGGGTCGACTTCAGCTACGTCTCGATCGAGACGGGCTCGCTCGTGAACATGTGATGCCCGCCCGCGCCGTCTCCGCGGGCACCACGAGTGCCCGGAGACGGCCCCTGGACGTCGAATCCGAGAGATCTCTTGATCCTGAAAACATGAACAGTATACCGATCCTCGGGTGACCGTCTCGAGGACCGCGTGCGTCGATGTCCCGGCGCTGCCGCTTCAGCTCTTGCTGTCGCAGCAGCCCGACTGGCGTCCGTTTCCCACCGTCGTGGTCCGCGACGACCGGCCCCAAGGCGTCATTTTGTGGGCCAACGCCCACGCCCGGCGGCAGCGAATCCTGCCCGGCATGACGTTTGCCGCCGCCCGCTCGCTCAGCGCCGACCTGCGCGCGGCGGTGGTCGAGCCCCACCGCATCGACACGGCGGTCGGCGAGCTGCACCGGGCCCTGTGCAACTTCACGCCCCGGGTCGAGCCCTCCACCGCCGAGCCCGGCGTGTTCTGGGTCGACCCCTCGGGCATGGTGCCGCTGTACGGCAGCATCGACCAGTGGGCACACGCGATGTCCGATGCGTTGCGCTCGGCCGGCTGGGTCGCCTCGGTCGTGGTCGGCTTTCACCGCTACCGCACCTACGCGCTCGCACGCACCGCGGGCCCCAGACGCACCCAGGTCCTGTCCTCCCCGGTGCTCGAGTCTCGAAGTGCAGCCAAGGTTCCCCTGTCCGCGCTGGGCATCTCGCCCAAGCTGCGCGACCACCTGCTCGTGCTGGGCGTACGCACCTTGGGCGCCTTTTTGAGGCTCCCCGCTGCCGAGCTGCCCACACGATTCGGCACCGAAGCCACCCAGCTGCACGCGCTGGCCTCGGATCGCTGGGCGCCGATGCAGCCGCGCACGCTCGAAGATCCGGTCGAAGGCGAGCTGCAGCTCGAGCCTCCCGATGCCAACCACACCCGGCTGCTGTTCGGCCTCAAAGGCACCCTGCACGGCCTCATGAAACAGCTCGCCGCCCGCCACCAAGCCCTGTCGGTGTTGCAGCTGCAGCTGAAGCTCGACCACGCGGGCACGGTCGACCAGTACATCGAACCCGCAGCCCCCACCCTCGACGTCGTCTCCTTGCTCGACCTGGTCCGGCTGCGCCTCGAGTCGCTCACTCTGCCCGCCGCCATCGAAGAGGTCGGAGTCCGCCTCGAAGGGATCGATGCCACCACCGAGCAACTGGCGCTGTTTCGCACCCAAAGCCGCCGAGACCTCGACGCGGCCGGCCGGGCCATTGCCCGCTTACGGGCCGCCTACGGCCCCGAATCGGTCACCCGGGCCACCGCACGCGCCGCCCATCTCCCCGAAGCCAGCTACACGTGGGAGCCCGTACAGCAGGTCGGATTTCCCTCGGTGAGCGCGCCCACCGAGCCCCTCCCCTTGTGCCGCCGAGTCTTGCCGCGCCCGCTCCCCTTGCCCCCACGCCCGCGCCACGAACCCGAAGCGTGGCTGGGACGTCGCGGCACGGTCACGTCACTCGACGGCCCTTATCGCGTCAGCGGTGGATGGTGGGTTCGCACCGTCGAGCGCGATTACTACTTCGCGCACACCTCGACCGGAGAGACCCTGTGGATCTTTTACGACCGGCCTCGCAGGCGGTGGATGTTGCACGGCTACGTCGACTGACGCCGACAGGCCACTTCGCGTACCATCGTCCACGTTCATGTCGGTTCAGGTCCGTGAAGCCCAGCTCGAAGACGCCCCCGACGTCGCCCGTATGCTCCTCGAGCTCGGCTACGACGGTGAAGAAGCGCTGGTGCGTCGCCGCCTCGAACGGGTTCTCGGCACCACCGATCACGTGGTGTTCCTGGCCGTCGAACGGCCACACGGCGTCGTCGGCATGGTGCACGCCTCGGTCTCGATCAGCCTTCAAGACCGCCCCCGCGCCAACGTGCACGTGCTGGTCGTCGCGTCCGCCAACCGCTGCGCAGGCACCGGACGCGCCCTGCTCGAACGCCTGCACAACTGGGCCCTGCGCCGCGGCATCGACGACGTCGGCACCGAGTTCCCGCGGCACCGCAAAGCCGGCCACCTCTTCTACGGCAAGCTCGGCTACTCCGTGACCGGCGAACACCGCCTCTACCAGCGCGACCTCGCCAGCCCAATGCGCAACCACGAAGACTCCACCGCAATGGACTAGGTCACAAGGTCTGGCTGCTGACGTGCTCCCACGCATCCTCGTCGAGTTCGGGGAAGCAGACGCGGTACTCCCCAGCAACGGCCAAATCGTCGAACTCCGCCCGACCTTCGCAGTCGAGTCGGCCGGTCCGTGTCCGGCCGTCGGTATCGATCAAGCGGTACGCCGCCCACGGGATCGGTTCTTCGTCCTCCCCCACGAGTTCGATGACAACTCGATGCGAGAGCCCGACTTCGTCAGCGTCCTCGTCGAGTTCCTGCAGCAGTGGCGTCGAGTTCGAGGACATCGCGTCGGTCGTCGAGCACGGTCGAGGTCGTGCGACGAGCTGACCGCACTCCAGCGCGGCAACGATGCACTCGAAGAGCTCGGTGGCGGTGAACTCCGCTGAAACTGCGGTCAGCTCTGCAATTTCGCGGGCGCATACGGGATCCAACGCTGCAGCACGGACGTCCGCTCGGACAGCAGGCGACACGTCGCACCACATCGGCGAGTCATCGGTTGCGTCCAAGACGATGAACGACAGCTCGACCCTCCGCCCGACCACGGACACAGACTACGTCGACCACCTCGCGGCCCCGAGCGCGTCGCGATTTCACCGTCTGCTCGAGACTCCAAATCTCAGTTCGATTTCACGAGCGCGTGTCTCCATTGCATCCAAGTGGCGATTCGGTATCGTCGAGGAAGGGAGTTCCAAGGCCGCCCGACGGACGACTCTGATTGTGTCGGTAGACGTTTGCCAAAGAGCAGCGCTATCGAGTGAAGACGACGAGTCGTCAGGGAGAGAGGTTCGGGCCGACCTCGTGCTCGACATGAGGCGGATGCGTGGCAGCTCACTATGTGAGAGCCGTTCCTCATGGCCCGGTATGGGTTTAGAAACCCCTCCCTTTTTCTTCATGCCTCGTACGAGTCAAACCGCGCCCGAGGTCCCCATGCATCCCGACCCCTTGGTCGGGGGTCCCGTCATCGCGCCCGAACACGCCGACGCACATCACGTCGCTCGAAACGCGGACCAGGCCAACCATGTGGAAGTCCGCTTCGAAGCCTACGGATTCTTGGCGTCAATCGAAGGCGAAGCCGATGGCCCGTGGACGTTGGACTTCGAATGCATCGCGGCACAATGGTGTCACGAAACGTTGCAAGCGCTGGGGCACGACCTCGAACGACTCCGCATTCTTCTCGGAGGTGCCTCGTACGCCGACGCGTGGGATCACTTTGGCCCCGCACAGCGCGTAGCGCTCAAGTCGATTCGCTCGCACTACAACCGCCGTTTCGACGCCGCCCCCCCCGACAACTACTTGTTCGACGTGGCGCTCGACGCTGACGATTGGGTTCGACGTCTGGGGATCCAGGGTCGTCCTGTCAGTGGCGGTTGGTATCACCTTTCGTTCTCGCCTCCACACGGGCCAGCCGCGCGACAAACGGCAAACCTTCTGCGGCACAGAGGAGGTGCAACCGAGGCAGAGGACCTCGGGCTCTACACGCTATCCTCCGTCCGCCAACTCCCGACCTACTTCGTGGAACAGGGAGAGTTGGTAGCCGAACCCATCCTGCACGCGCTCAACTCGGGCGAAGACGAAGGATGAGGGATGGCGTACCTCCACGGCCACAACAACCCCGTACAAGCGCACACATGCCACGCGTGCAACGCCCCCGTCCTCGGCGCGGGGCCCTGCAACTGCGGCGCAGAGATTCAGACGCCTTTCGTCGGAGTACTCGACGTCGGGCAAGGCAACTGCAATCCAATCGTCGGGGCCGACGGACGAATCGTCGCGTACTACGACTTGGGATACAGCACCAACGGCGCTCGACACCCGACGCCTCCGACGACGCCGTGCCTGTGTGACGACCCTCTGATCATCCTCAGTCATCTCGACCGAGACCACTACAACTATGCCTTTCGATGCCCCGAAGCCCTGACCATGCGCTGGCTCATGCCCGATCAGGCACACAGTGCATTGGGGACCAAGCTCAAGCGAGACATTCGAAACGCGGGCGGAGAAGTGTTGCAGTGGCCACGAGAGCGTCATGCCGGCCGCGCGTTGCCACGGTCGATGACCTTCCCCTGGGGCTACCTCGAGCGTTGCCTGGGTGATGCGACGTCGGCCAACGCCGCGAACGGCTCCGGACTCGCCGCGTTCATCTGTGTCCAAGACAGCTTCAGGGGATCGTTCTTCAACGCTGCCCCTGCCGTCCCCAACCAGCCGGCATTGTCGGTGCCCGCTCCTGCGATCGCGCGTGCACGAGCCGCGCGTGCCTCGGTTTGGCACAACCGTGCGGCGGCGGGCGCGACGGTTCCGGACGCCCGACTCGCCGAACCCGTCGCGACGATGCTCGCCGCATCCCAATCATTCCTGACTCGACAGCCTCTGATGCCCCCTCACGAGTGCGCGCTCGCGGCACTGAGGGCTGCAAGAGCACACCGGGCCGGGCACGCGATCATCCCAGCCCTCGCGGCCGCCCCCGCGACGCTCCCCTCCTTGGCCGCCAACGCGGTCGCACGGGTCGCGATTCGTGCAGAGCTTGCAGCCGCCACCGTCGCAGCGGGTGCCGCGATCGGTCGCTCACGTCAGTTTCAATGTCGACAGGCAGCGCCCCATTTCTCCTGGGATGCCAAGCTTCAAGCGCCGCTGCACGGAGCATTGGTTCGCCGTGCCCTCGACCCAGCACGGGCCGCGCTGCCTCCTTTGACCGCGGATGTCGGCAAGTTTCGAACCGCGCAGAAGTTCATCCTGCTCACGGGCGACGCCGACTTCGCGTTCGTCCCATCCCTGCGCCGCCCGAAGAAGCGCCCCGAAGTCGTGGCGATGACGGCGATGCACCACGGCGCGATCTTCGAGTGCGGAGAAGTTCTCTCCACGCGGTGCATGCCCCTCGCCCCCCACTCCGGCGCGGCCATGGCAGTTATCCGGCGGGCGTCTCGGCGCGGAGGAGCACGGAGTTTGGTAACCGAGGCGACGTTGGCCGCGATGAACCTCAAACGTGGCCGAACGAAACACACACGCCGCAACGTTCGGGCCCACGTCTCTCGTGTCGCACGAGCCGCCGCGGCGGCGATCTTGTGCGTCGACGCGGCCTACCCCGGGGAGGCCAACGACGAACGACTCTCCGCTGCCGCCGCCGCTGCTGCACTCGCGGCGTGGCGCACACGAGACAGCCAACTCGTGGGCCTCACCGCTGCCTTGGCGTTCTTCTCAGCGTCCATCGCCCGGAGCATTCAGGTGTCTCCCGTGGAGACCGTCGTCGAACTGGCAACCGAAGTTCTCAGAGGAGAACGCAACCATGCACCGCTGGCCAACGAAGACATCGCTCGCTGGGCCAAGGGGATCATTCCCCGCCGACTCCTCGGGCACGTCGCAAACCTCGCAGCTCTCGCCAATGGCCTGCATGCGCCCCTTCTGAACGAAACCCATGCCGGGGACGTCGCAGCACACATGTTCGCCCACATGGCGGCCAACTACACGCTGGGACTCGCCGCATCGAAACGCGCCGGATTTCGCATCCAGCTCGGCCTCTATGCAGGTGGAGGCGACGTACTCAACGACGTGACGACCGTGGCCACGGCGTGTATTCGCGAACAACGGACGTACGGCACCCGAGCCGGATACGGGGACAACGCCACGCATCGCGGTTTTGTGTCACTCGGGGCTCCACCCGCCGCCGCCGGGCCCGGCGTACCCGCGACCCTCGTCAATGTTCAAGCTGCACAGCGAGCGCATGCAAACCATCGCCCCGGAGGCGTGATGAACTTTGCGATCGTTGCCGCGGCATTGGCGGCCCAGCGTGCCGCGGCGTACACCGCTGGCACGTCGGCCGAAGCGATCGAGGCCGTCATTCGTGGCGCAGCATCTCCAGCACGACGGCGCGAAGCGGCGCTCGCAGTCGGGCGTCGCGATGCTCGGCACCTCCGCGGAGGCCAGATCGCGTACTCCTATGGAGTCCACCAAGCAAACAACACCCACGAGTACGCGGTGGATGCGGGCGGTCTCGGCCATCCCCACTCGGCCGCGATCTTGAAGTACGAGGCACTCGGATGGACCCGCCGATACAACGCAAGCACACGCGCTCGGTATGCAGGCATGCAAGGTGACCCCGATCCAGGGCACCCTCGCGGCGCCGTTGCGCTTCGCTGGGATTCGACAGTGCACGCTCCCCCGATGCCGGATGTCGTCTTGCATCGTTGTGACCGCTGCGGTGGTGCCCGCCCCTACCAAGGTTGAGCACAATGTCGGACGACGTGGACCACGACACGACCGACCCCGTCGGCGAAGGCACACACGAAGTGCGGCGCGGGGAGTGCATGAGTTCGATCGCCGAAAAGCACGGATTCTTCTGGCAGACGTTGTGGAACGCCCCCGAGAACAGCACGCTCAAGGACGTCCGCGGCGACCCGAACGTCCTGTTGCCCGGCGACCGCGTGTTCGTCCCTCCGCTCCGCGAGAAAGAAGTCCGAGGGTGCAACACGGGCTCGGTCCACCGGTTCAAGCGAAAAGGCATCCCTGAGCGCCTACGCATGCGCTTCGCCCATGCCGACGACGGCCCCAAGGCCAACCTCGGCTACACATTCGATGACGGCTCGACCTCCCGACGTGGAGAAACTGATGCCGACGGCTACCTCGAAGAATGGATCTCGACTCGACTCCGCGTCGTCGTGATCACGTTCGACGATGGAACCGTCGCACGACTCCACGTCGGCGACCTCGATCCCCCTCAGACGGTTCGGGGAGCCTCTGCTCGCCTGGTGAGTCTCGGGTTTGCAAGCCCTGGGGCGAGTCTGTGGATCGCCTTGGAGGAGTTCCAGGTGGCTCACGAGCTCGATCCCACAGGACAGCTCGACGAAGCCACCGTCGCCGCCCTGATCGACGCCTTCGGCCGATGATCCCGTTCCCCGCGATGCCATCCGCGCGGTGCACCGCCGCCCTCGCACAGCACCCGTTAGAACACCACCAGTGCGGCGCGGATCGTCAGCGTCAACAAGATGAGGCTGGAGAGCGCGAAGACGACGAAGCGGACTTCGATCTTGTTGACCAGCGTCTGCACGAACGTGTGCACCACGCGAGCGCCGACGTAGCCCCAGGCGAGGTGGAGGTCGAGGCCATCGCCGTGGCCTGCGACGGCGAGCACCAACGCGATCGCGTAGAAGAGCGTCGGCATCTCCATCAGGTGGTTGTAGTTGTCGGCCTTCCAGCGCACCTGGGCGGGTAGGGTCGCCATCTGCTCACCACGAGGGGCCAGGGGGTCCGACTTCATGCCGGCGCGTTTCATGGCCGGTAAACGAGTGGCGTACATCCAAAACCAAACGACGAACGTCCACCCGACCAGGGCGACCACGGGCGCGAGAATCGGACTCATGCCCGCACGTTAGCCGGCTCGAGCGGACGCGAGCTACAGGCTGGGCAGGCGAGCGTCGTTGGGGTCCCAGACCGCGGGCTTGCGACGGTCGGGGCGCGGCAAGACGGCGCTGTCGGGGTTCCAGTACGCGCGCACGGCCGCGACGACGATCGAGTCGTCGGGAATGCGGGCGTCGTCGGGATTCCAGTAAACCCCAGCTCGGGGGCTGGGCAGGCGCGCCTGACCGATTTCCCACTGAGGGTTGGGCACGATCGGCGCGAGCGGAACCGGAGGCGGTGGCGCCACGGGGGGAGCATCCAGCACATGGCGTGGGCGCTGAATGGGCACCGGCGAACCGTCTCTCGCTGGCCCTCCCGCCGGATAGGGCGCAAACACCTCGTGCTCGGGCTTGGCCGCGGGGGTCATCGCTTGCAGCGTGGTGTCGCTCGAAGCGTCGAACAACCCTTCGCCGCGCACGGCCTGCACCGCCACGTTGCCGGCCGCCACTACGGCGACGGCGAGTCCGCACCCAACGGCGAACCAAGCGACGGTCGATGCACGCATGCCCAGGAAGGATCGCTCACCGATTCACCGCTGACAAGGCGTACAGACGGGCTCGACGTGATCGGACCTGCACTGATACCATGTTCAGCCGCCTGTCGGGTCCCCCATGACCGCGTACGTACCGCTTTGGGTCAAGAGCAACTATTCGTTTCTCGAGGGCGCCTCCCACCCTGCCGAGCTGGTCGAGCAAGCCCATACCATGGGTCTGCCCGCCGTGGCCCTGACCGATCGCGACGGGTTCTACGGTGCGGTTCGAGCCCACGTGCGGGCCAAGGAGCTCGGGCAACGGCTCCTGCTCGGCACGCAGCTGAGCGTGGGCGACGAGGTCGACATCGCGCAACCGCTCGTCGTGCTGCCCACCAGTCGGCGTGGATACGCGACCGCGTGCGCGTTGGTGTCCGCTGGCCGGGCGCGCTGTGCCAAGGGCAGCGCGGTCACGCACATCGACGAGCTGCTCAGCGCTCCCGACGATCTGCTGGTGCTGTGCCCACACGGAGATCTGCTGGGCCCGCTGCACGACGCGTTCGGCGATCGGCTCTACGCACTGTGTGCTCGCCACCGTCGCAGCGATGAGCTGGGCCGAGAAGACATGCTGCGTCGCGAAGCCTCGCGCGTGGGAGTGCAACGTGTGGCCGCGGTCGAGGTGCTCTATCACAGCGTCGCTCGGCGGCCGCTGCAAGACGTGCTCGCGTGCATTCGCCACGGCCGCACGCTGACCACCGCGGGCGACATCATTCGCGGCAACGCCGAACACGGCCTCAAGACGCTCGCACAGATGGAAGACCTCTTCGCCGACGACCTGCCGGCGTTGCACCGCACCCTCGAGGTCGCGCAGCGGTGCGATTTTTCGCTCGACCAGATCCGCTACGTCTACCCGTCCGAGTGGATGCCCGCGGACATGAGCGTGGCCCAGTGGCTCCGCGAAAAGACCTACGAAGGCGCCGCGCTTCGGTACCACGGGGCCATTCCCGACGACGTGCGTGCACAGCTCGAAAAGGAGCTGCAGCTCATCGCCGATCTCGACTACGGCGGCTACTTCCTGACGATGTGGGAGATCGTGCAGTTCTGCCGCCAGCAGCAGATCCTCTGCCAGGGTCGCGGCAGCGCGGCCAACAGTGCGGTCTGCTACTGCCTGGGCATCACCGCCATCGACCCGGTGCGCATGGGCCTGCTGTTCGAGCGCTTTCTCAGCCGTGAGCGCGCCGAGCCCCCCGACATCGACCTCGACATCGAACACCAACGCCGCGAGGAGGTCATTCAATGGGTCTACGAGCGCTACGGACGACGCCACGCGGCCATGGTGGCCAACTTCATCCGCTACCGCGCGCGCTCGGCCGTGCGCGACGTGGGCAAGGCGCTCGGCATCCCCCAAACCGCGCTCGACCGGGTCGCCAAGATGCTCACGCACTACGACACCGGCTTTGGTGCCGACCTGCTCGAACACGCGGGCCTCGATCCCGCGCTGCCGCGACACGTGCACCTGCTGCAGCGCTGTCGCGAACTGGCCGACTTTCCGCGACACCTTTCGATCCACCCCGGCGGCTTCTTGCTCGGGCACGCGCCAGTCGACTCCCTGGTGCCGATCGAACCCGCCACGATGGAAGGCCGCACGGTGATCCAGTGGGACAAATACGACGTCGAGGACCTCGGCCTGTTCAAGGTCGACCTGCTGGGTCTGGGGGCGCTGTCGATGATTCGCGGGTGCTTCGACCTGCTGCACGAGCACGAAGGGCTGGACCTCACCATGGCCACCGTGCCCTCCGAAGACCCGGTCACCTACGCCATGATCTCCCGCGGCGACACGCTGGGCACGTTTCAGATCGAAAGCCGCGCCCAAATGGCCATGCTGCCGCGGCTGCAGCCCCGCACCTTCTACGACCTGGTCATCGAGGTGGCCATCGTGCGACCAGGCCCGATTCAAGGCGACATGGTGCACCCCTACCTGCGGCGGCGCACGGGCAAGGAAAAGGTCGAGTTCCCCCACCCTGCCCTCAAGGAAGCGTTGGCCAAGACGCTGGGCATTCCGATCTTTCAAGAGCAGGTCATGAAGCTGGCCGTGCTGGTGGCCGACTACACCCCCGGCGAGGCCGACCAGCTGCGGCGCGACATGGCGGCGTGGCGCAGTAGCGGCCGCATCGAGCAGCACCGCGAGCGCTTGATCTCCCGCATGGTGGCCAACGGCATTCCCCAGGAGTTCGCCGAGCGGGTCTACTCGCAGATCCGCGGCTTCGGTGAGTACGGGTTTCCCGAGAGCCACGCGGCCTCGTTTGCCCTCATCGCCTACGTCACCTGCTGGCTGCGCTGCCATCACCACGCCGCGTTCGCGTGCGGCCTGCTCAACGCTCAGCCGATGGGGTTCTACAGCCCGGGCAGCATCGTCGAAGACGCCAAACACCACGGCGTCACCGTGCTGCCGGTCGACGTCATGGCCAGTCAGTGGGACTGCACGCTCGAACGCCAAGCCACCGGTGCGCTGGCGGTGCGCATGGGTTTCCGATACGTGCAGGGCTTTGGGCAACGCCAGCGCGCCACGCTGGAGGCCGCACTCGAGCAAGGACCATTCACAGGCGCGGAAGATTTCGTTCGGCGCACGCGGTTGGGCCAAAAACCGCTGCACACCCTGGCCGAGTCGGGGGCCTTCAGCACGCTGGGCATCGAACGACGCGACGCGATCTGGTCACTGCGCGGGCTGGTCGCCAAGCTCGAAGACACCTTGGCCCTGCCAGGAGAGACCGCCCCCACCGAAGACTCGGAGGACTCGGGTCCGCTGTTCGCCAAACTCACCCGCAGCGAAGCGATCCTTTGGGACTACCGCACCAGCATGCACAGCGTGCGCGGTCACCCGATCGAGTGCATTCGGCCCGAGCTTCGCCGCCGCCGCCTGCCCACCGCCGACCGCGTCACCGGGCTTCGCGACGGCCGCAAAACCCAATACGTCGGCATGGTGATCTGCCGCCAACGCCCCGGCTCGGCCTCGGGCGTCACCTTCTACACCCTCGAAGACGAGACCGGCACGGTCAACGTGGTGGTCTGGAAGCAGGTCTTCGAAGCCCACCCCATCCTGGCCAAGACGGCGGTGCTGCTGGGCGTGAGCGGACGAATCCAATCCCAAGACGGCGTGGTGCACCTGGTCGCCGACACCCTGTGGGACCCCGACCTGCGCTTCGAAAACAAAGGCACGACCGTACGCAGTTTTCACTGAAGGGCGGGTAGCCTGGTGTCACTCGAATGCGCCGGAGAACGAAAGCCCTGCTCGCGATTGCACTGCTGCTGCTGGCCGCGCTGCTGTTCGTACGGCTGTACCTGCCTGGGCATGTGGACGCGTCCCGCAACCCGGTGACGCCGCACGATCCCTACCCCGTCAGCGAGGATGCTCGGGCCTTGCACTCGACGCTGACGATCGGCGACTGGCATGCGGACAGCCTGCTGTGGAATCGCGATCTCACCGCACGTGCCTCGCATGGACATGTCGACTTCCCGCGCCTGCGCGAGGGCAACGTGGCGCTGCAGGTCTTCACCACGGTGACCAAGAGCCCCGCCGGGCAGAACTACGAGGCCAACTCGGCCGATGCGGCGGACAACATCACCCTGCTGGCGGTGGCCTCGGGGTGGCCTGCGCGCACGTGGGGCGACCTGACCGAACGGGCGCTGTACCAGGCAGAGAAGCTGGACGGGTTCGTGAAGGCCGAGGGCCAAGGGGCGCGGCTGGTGCGAGAGACGGCCGACCTCGACGCGGTGCTGAAGGCTCGCGCCGAAGGCCGAGACACGCTCGGGGTGCTGCTGGGCATCGAAGGCGCGCACGCGCTGGAGGGCGACCTGAAGAACCTCGACCGGCTGGAGGCAGCCGGCTTTCGGGTGATCGGTCTGCACCACTTCTTCGACAACGCGCTGGGCACCTCGCTGCACGGCCAGAGCGAAGGGGGGCTCACCGAGTTCGGGCGCGAGGTCGTGCATGCCGTCGCCGAGCGCGGCATGGTGCTGGACCTCGCGCACTCGAGCCCCGCGGTGGCCATGGAGGTGGTGGAGATGACCGACATGCCGCTGCTCGTCAGCCACACCGGCCTGCACTCGCACTGCGAGGTGACCCGCAACTTCCCCGACCCGGTCATGCTCGCCATCGCCGAGACCGGCGGCACCATCGGCATGGGCTACTGGAGCGACGTGATCTGCAGCGGCGACACACCCACCGACGTCGCCCGCATGATCGCCGCCGCCGTCCAGATCCTCGGCGAAGACCACGTCTCGCTCGGCTCCGACTACGACGGCTCGGTCGGCACCGGCTTCGACGCCTCCGAGCTCCCCGCCCTGACCCACGCCCTGCTCGAAGAAGGCCTGACCGAAACGCAGATCGCCAAGGTCATGGGCGGCAACATGCTCCGCGTCCTGCGGGCGCGGCTGTCCACCCGCGGATAAATCCCACATTTCTCAACCATATCGGCCCATCCAACACGCCCAAGTGGCGTTTTGTTACTATTTCAAACGTGCGACGCGGATGGTTCGCAGGTCTGACACTGGTGCTCGCGTGCAGCCGCGCGCCCGAACCCGGCGGACGCGGGTCGGGCCAGGCGAGCACCGGCCTCGCGACGACAACCTCGAGCAGCACGCCGGACGCCTCCTCGAGCACGACGGTCGTCGGGACCTCGACCGGCGAGGCGCCAACCGACATCACCTCGTTCATCACCCGTCCCGACGGCGGTTCGATCGACCGGGAATGCTCCATCTGGGACCAAGACTGCCCGCCGGGCGAGAAGTGCAACCCACGGGCCGTTGATGGAGGCTCGTCCTGGAACGGCACGCGTTGTTTCCCACTCGATCCCGATCCCGACGCGGTCGGTGAGCCGTGCACCGTGACCGGCTCCCCCGTGTCCGGCCTCGACTCTTGCGACGTTGGGGCGATGTGCTGGGACATCGATCCTACGACTCAGCTCGGCACGTGTATCGCGTTTTGCGTAGGTTCCGAGAACGCGGCGTTTTGCGCTTCGCCCGACATGCACTGTCGGGTGAGCGGCGCTGGAATCCTCAATCTGTGCCTGCCGAACTGTGATCCGCGGGATGCCGGAACGTGCGCGACAGGACACGGGTGCTACCCCTTCTACGACTACTTCACCTGTGCCCCGGATGCATCCGGAGACCAGGGCGGACCGTTCGACGCGTGCGAATCCATCAACGCTTGTGATCCGGGCTCGATATGCATGGGTGCTGAAGCCGTCGGTTCCTGTCCCGCCGACGCCATCGCCTGCTGCACCCCCTACTGCGATCTGAACGCCCCATCCTGCCTTGAGGGGACATCGTGCATCCCGTTCTACGACCGCGTCCCGACACCACCAGGCTACGAAGCTCTCGGATTCTGCGGAGCGGCCCAGTGAACCGCATCGCGCCCCTCCTGCTCCTGAGCGCCTGCGGACCGTCGAGCCCCTCACCGCTCGGTACCTCGTCGGAAGCCTCGACATCAGCCACGACCGAAGCGAGCACGGCGGAGACGACCACCTCGGGAAACACGGTGCCCCCGACTGGCTCGAGCGAGGCGGGAGACGCGGGTTTCATCGAAAACGTCGACGCAGGCCCATCGGCGTTCGAGTGCTCCGTCGTCGAGCAGGACTGCGCTCATGGCGAGAAGTGCAACGTCTGGGCGAACGACGGCGGAACAACCTGGAACGCGACCCGTTGTTTCCCCGTCCCTACCGACCCTGACGGCATCGACGAGCCCTGTACTGTCGAGGTCTCGGGCACATCGGGCGTGGATTCGTGCGCAGCCGGGGCACTGTGCTGGGGTGTGAGTTCCGACAGCCTCCAAGGGATGTGCACGCCCTACTGCACCGGGTCCAACGCCAACCCGGTCTGCGAGGACCCCTGGCGTTCGTGCAACATCAGCTCCGAGGTGGTTCTCCTGCTCTGCCTCCCCAGCTGCGATCCTCTCGACCGGGCAACCTGCCCAAAAGGAAGCGCATGTTATCCGCAGCAAGGGAGGTTCGGTTGCCGCTCGGATGAGTCGGAGGCGCGAGCTGGGCCCTTCGCACCGTGCGAGCACGACAGCGCGTGCAGCCCTGGATCGGCATGCATCTCCGCCGAGCACGTCCCGGGCTGCCCCGCTCGCCCTGGGCGATGCTGTGCCCCGTACTGCGACCTCACGAGCCCCGCATGCCCCATGGGGACACAGTGCTTCGTTCCCGAGCCAGGAACCGCGGCCCCGGGCTACGAACACGTCGGATTCTGCGGGGCGGCCCAGTGAACCGCATCGCCCCCCTCCTGCTCCTGGCCGCGTGTACCTCCCGGCCCGCGGCACAACCCAGTGTCACCACGAGCGGAACCAGCACCACGACGCCATCCAGCCCGACATCCGCAGGCTCCGACGCGACCAGCACCTCCAGCGACGAGACGCTCGGCCACACGTTCATCACCGCTCCTGACGGACTGCCCGAGGCGCTCGAGTGCTCGACCTTCGAGCAGGACTGCCCTCGCGGAGAGAAGTGCAACACCTGGGCGAACGACGGTGGCTCGGCATGGAACGCGACGCGGTGTGTGCCCGTGGACCCCGACCCGGACGCGCTCGGTGAGCCGTGCACCGTGACCGACTCGGGGGTCTCTGGCCTCGATTCGTGCGAGGTCGGTGCGATGTGCTGGGACATCGACTTCGAGGCCGCCGAAGGCACCTGTGTCGAGCACTGCCGAGGCGAGCCGACCACCCCGCAGTGCCAGGAGCCCGACACGCGTTGCGTCTTCTCGGGCTCGGGAGCGCTCGCGCTGTGCCTCCCTGGGGCCTGAACCCTCGGTTCCGACTGCGCAAAACAAACATTTCAACCATTAGCGTTAGTTTTCTGATAGATTCGCCCGGTGCTGAGCCTCCGCACCCTGCTGATGCTTCCTCTGATAGGCGCGCTTTCCGCGGCAGGCTGCTCGTCGATCACCACGCTAGAGGACGACACCGACGGAGGTTCGAGCAGCACGGGCATGTCTGGAAGCACGGGCTTCACCTCGGCGCTCACCACCGCAGCGGACTCCGCTGACCCCAGCGCAACGTCGGGTACCACGTCCGCCGAGTCGACGGCCGAGACCTCCAGCGGCGATGACGGCTGCAACTTCGTGGACTGCGAAACCTCCGGCGGTCCGTTCGTCGACGAGTGCAACCACTGGGAGAACGACTGCCCGGACGGTGAGAAGTGCACATTCTGGGCAAACGACGGAGGTGGCAGCTGGAACGCCACCCGCTGTGTGCCGATCGCCGACGACCCCGCCACCGCCGGAGAGCCCTGCACGGCCGAGGGCTCCGGCCTCTCGGGGATCGACAACTGCGAGGCGGGTGCAATGTGCTGGGGTCTGGATCCCGAAACGGAGCTGGGCGAGTGCATTCCGCTGTGTTCGGGCAGCCCGGACAACCCCATGTGCGACGAGCCGGACCAGTACTGCAGCATTCACGGTGGCCCGCTGGCCATCTGCCTTTCCTACTGCGACCCACTCGACCCCGAGGCCTGTGCCCCCAACCAAGGCTGCTATCCCGCGGGCGCCGGCTACACCGTGTGCATCGAAGATGCATCCGAAGGGGGCGGCGGAGTCTTCGACGGCTGCGAGTACGACAACCTGTGCATGTCCGGCAATCTGTGCCTGCCAGAGAACAGCGTGGGCGCCTGCCAACCGGGGGATTCGCAGTGCTGCACACCATGGTGCGACCTCGCGGCGCCCGACTGCCCCGCCCCCACCAGCTGCCAGCCGTTCTACCCGGACGACACTGCCCCCAAAGGACATGAGAACGTCGGGGTGTGTGCCCTGGCCATGCGTTGATCGGAGACTCGACATGCGCCGTTTCGCTTTCTTGACCCTTCTCTCCTGTTCCGCCTGCGCTCCCTTGTTGGACTCCGATGGCGAGGGGGATCCGGCGGCCGGTTCCACCACCGAGGCGTCCTCCGACACCACGCCCAACGGAACCGGGGGCCCCGTGGACACGACGACACCCGTGCCCGAGCCGCCCCCGATGACCACCGACCCGTTCGACCCCACGACGGGAGGAGGCTCGTCGGGTGGGGCCGACGACACCGGCGGGTGCGCGTTTCTCTGCGACACCTCGGAGACCTCGAGTTGGATCGAGTGCGACCTGTTCGAGCAAGACTGCCCCGAAGGGGAGAAGTGCAACCCGTGGGCGAACGACGGCGGTAGCTCGTGGAACGCACTGAAGTGTGTCCCCGTGGACCCCGAGCCCGACGACATCGACGAGCCCTGCACGGTCGAGGGCTCGGGGGTCTCGGGCCTCGACTCGTGCGTGGTCGGAGCGATGTGTTGGGGCGTCGATGCCGAGACCGGCGTCGGCTACTGCGTGCCGCACTGCACCGGCTCGGACGACGCACCGACCTGTGCCGACCCCAGCCGGCAATGCTCGATCGCCGGCGACGGGGTGCTCGCGCTCTGCCTTCCACAATGTGACCCGCTCGACGTGCGCAGCTGCCCGGCGGCCCAGGGCTGCTACAGCACCGGCTCCGGGTTCCTGTGCGCACCCGATGCGTCGGGGCCGAAAGCAGGCGGGTTGTTCGAGGCCTGCGAGTACGTCAACGCCTGCAATCCCGGCCTCTCCTGCGCCCAGCCGCACAGCGCGTGTGAGCCAGGCAGCTCGGGCTGTTGCACCCCGTGGTGCAACCTTCAAGCACCCGACTGCCCCGAGATGACGGCATGCATCCCCTTCTTCGGCGAAGGAGAATCGCCCCCTGGGTACGAGACCCTCGGCCTCTGTCTGGGCGAGGACGGGTGAGATCGCCGCCCGAATCCTAGGACAATCCCGGGATCGCACCTGTACGGGCGAGCAGAGTTTCTGCGCGTGCACAGTGCGTCCCCCGGGCTAGACACAAGCTCGCAGCCCCGCTCGGGGGCCCCAGGATGGCCGTAGAGGGGCTTGGAGCTTGCTTTACGACACCTTCGAAATGGGCCGGCGTAGTTTTTTGACAACCGTGCTAATCCTCACCAGACTGGATCGCATCCGAAACACCAACTCCGGTGTATACGCGGGCGCGGTTTCCCGAGCCCCCTCGGGCACCACGATTTGGAAGGCCATTTCAAATGAAGAAGAACTTGATCAACATCATCGCCCTCTCCGCAGGCCTCGCCTTCGTCCCCGCTTGTGACGGCGACGACGGCGACGACACCGGCGCAGGCACCGACTCGGCCACCGCGACGGCCACCGACAGCGCCAGCGCGAGCGGCACCGACAGCGCGAGCGCCTCCGCGAGCGCCTCTGCCACGGCCACCGCCACCGAGACCGCCACCGAAACGGCCACCGCCACCGCCACCACCGGCGACGACACCACCGGCGGCGACGACACCACCGGCGGCTCTGGCGGCTCCTCCGGCTCCGGCGGCTCCTCCTCCGGCTCCGGCGGCTCCTCCTCCGGCGGCGGCTCCTCCTCCTCGACCTCCGGCTGATCGCCGCTTCGCGACACCGTCGCGAACTACACTCACGGCCCGGTCCTGCTTCGGCAGGTCCGGGCTTTTCGTTTTGGGGGACCGGAACGACTCAAGGAGAGTCGATCGCCGAGAGCCGCTGGTTGACGTCCCGCGACAGCGCCAGCTCTTGCTCCCTCGGCAACGCCGACCCGGCGCAGAACATCGCGAACGACACCAGCTCGTGCGCCACCTGGTGGAACGACGCCAGCGGGTTGCTCTCTCGAGCACCAGAAACCCAGCGACGTACGTGCTCCTGGTCGATGCGTCCTTCGGTGACGACGCTCTCGCCGAACACCGAGTCGTAGCCGCACCCTTGCACCCAAGCGCCCAACATCTGCAACGCAGCACCACGGTCGCCGTGGCGTCCGATCGCGGTGAAGATGTCGTCGAGGATCGTCGAGAAGGCGCCGACGAGGGTGTCGAGCACTTCTTCATCGACCCCGGTACGCCGCCCGACCCGTGCCAAGCGAGACTTGACCAGGTTGTAGGCGATCCGGGTGACCTCGTACTCGCCCAGGTCCACCGCTGACGCGACCGCCCCCAGCGACGTCGAGCCGTCCAGCAGTGCGTACACAGCCTGCGCGTCTTCGTCGAGGCCGGACGCATCGCCATCGTCACGGGGCTGGAGCACCACGTCGTTGTTCGGGATGACGTCCCGGTAGAGTTCCATCTCGTCGAGCCGCTGAATGCCGTGCATCAGCAGTGGACGCACCGGAATGTGCAGGCTGAGCGCGGTCGAGGGAGAGCGAGGGTCGGGCGTCGTGAACACGAAGCTCCCGTGGTCGACCAGCAGCGCCCGAAAGAAGATGCCCTCGGTCTGCTGTCGGAGACACTCGAACAACGCCTCCCGACCCAGCAACCCACGCTCGAGGCACACGTCACCCAAGCGTCGCTGCGCCGAGACTTCCCACAGGAGCTCGGTGAGCTGGGAGTCCGAAAGGTACCCGGCTCGCACCAGCACCTGACCCAACCGGTCCTCGTCGTGGTCGCTGCGGGCATCGAGCAGAGCCCCTTGCGACAGACGCAACTGCAGCGACAAGCCGCCTGCGGCAAGCACCGCGAGGTCACCGTGAAACCCTCGTTCGGCGATGATCTCGATCATCTGGAACAGGGTCATGCGGTTGATGATCTCTCCGGCCAGCACCACCCGCGCGCCTGCGCCGATGTGACCGCTATCGATCTCGAGGCCCAGCTCGATGTCGAGGTCGAGGTCGTCATCGCCGTCGGGCAGAACCTCGGCCTCGCCTGCGAGCTCCCGCCGCATGACGACCAGGCCGGGCGCATCCGCGAACATCCGATACGGACCCGCGAGCTCACGCAGCCGGCGGCGGGTCTCCCCTTCGGCGTTCACCGACCCCTCAGAGTCGATGTCGATGCGGTCGGGCTGCTTGGCCACTCTCAACCAGCGTAAGTCTTTCGGGCCTGGGGACCGAAAACCAGGCCAAGCCGCCACCCCGGACCCGGCGCCCGCATGCTAGAACTCGGTCCCGCCGCTCCCGCAGGCCGCGCCATTGCGAGCATTCGGAAGCGACCGAGGCTTGCCATGAACATGCGTCTGCGACTCCCTCGCCTGCTGCTTGCCCTCGCCGTGCAAGGCTCCCTCGTCGGCTGCAAACCGCCGCCTCCGCCGCCTCCGCCGGCACCCAAGCCCGCACCCAAGCCTCCCTCGGTGAGCGAAACCGCGGACTCGATCTTCTCCGCGTACTTCGCGGCGCACCCGGTCGCCGCGACCGCGATGGGCGTGCACGACTACGATGGGGCATGGCCCGACCTGTCCGAAGCGGGCATCGAAGCTGAACGCACACGCATCGACAGCGCGCGTTCAGCCCTGGGCAACGCAGGCATCACCAGCGTCGATGATCAGGTCGACGCCGAGGTCCTCGAAAACGCGCTCGACCTCGATGCGTTCGTGATGGAGGTCGAGCAGCCTTGGCGGACCAACCCTTACTGGTACGTCACGCTGATCGGCGCTGGCATCGACGACCTGATCTCCCGCGACTTTGCGCCGGTCGACCAACGTGCCGCCTCCGTCGCGAGCCGGTTGGCGGGGCTTCCGGGCCTCGTCGAACAGGCGAAGGTCAACCTCGACGCCGCCGCGTGCATGGCCCCGCAAACACAGGTGGCCATCGAGCAGATCGAGGGCCTGGTGAAGCTGGTCCGCAACACCACGCTCGAACGGCTCGCCCAAGCCCCCGAGGAGGTCCGCCAACAAGTCGGCGCCGCCTCGGGCCCGGCCGTGATGGCGCTGCGCGACCTTCAGCAACACCTGCGGACCACCGTCATGCCGGCCGCGGCCGGCTCGTGGCGACTCGGCGCGGAGAACTTCAACCGCAAGCTCAAGCTCACCCTCGACGCCGACGTCGATGCGGGGGCGCTGCGACGTGACGCCGTCATCGAACACGGCCGGGTGCGCAAGCAGATGGCCAAGCTCGCAGGTGAACTCGCCGAGCCTCTGCTCGGACGACGCACCGTTCGACGCATCGTGCGGCGCGCCGATGGAGACCCGAACGTCGCCCTGACCCCCGTCGTGCTCGATGCGCTCGCGCAGTGGCACGTGCAGCCCGCGGTCCTCCGCGACGCCGCCGAGGCCAACCTCGAGCGCCTGTCGGGTTTCGTGTCCTCGCAGGGCATCGTGCCGCTGGATCCCGCGGAGAAGCTCGAGGTGATCTGGACACCGCCGCACCAGCAAGGGGTGTTCATCGCGGGACTCGCCGCTCCGGGTGCACTCGAGCCCCAAGAGGCCGGGCTCCCCAGTTTCTACCTCGTGCAGCCGATTCCCAAGGCGTGGGCGCCCGAGGTCACCGAGTCGTTCCTGCGCGAGTACAACAACTTCATGCTCGAGATCCTCTCGATTCACGAGGCGATTCCGGGCCACTTCGTGCAGCTGTACTACGGCAAACGCGAACCCTCGAAGGTGCGCCGCGTGCTGCAAAACGGCGCCTTCGTCGAGGGATGGGCCGTGTACACCGAGCAGGTGATGGTCGATGCGGGCTACGACGGCATCGGACCGTCGGCGGAAGCCGAGCGCCCCTCGAGCATCGACCGCGGCCTTTGGAACGTGCTCGTCGACCCCCAGCTGCGGGCCAAGGCGATCGCGCTGCACGGCCTCAAGTTCTACCTGCGCACGGTCACCAACGCGATTCTCGACCATGGCGTGCACGCGGGTTCGATGACCCGCGAGGAGGCGCTCGAACTGATGATCGCCCGCTCCTACCAGCAGGAGGGCGAAGCGGTCGGCAAGTGGACGCGAGCCCAGCTCACCTCCACCCAGCTTTCGACCTACTACGCGGGTGCACGCGCATGGAAGAAGCTGCGGGCGGAAGCCGAGGCTCGTGGTGGGTTCTCGATGTCCCAGTTCCACGCCGACGCGCTCTCTCACGGTGCGCCTCCCGTCGACGCCTTGCCGCGTTTGATGGGCTGGAATGCAGCGGGTGCGGCCGAGACCGCCGCCGAGCCGACCGAGGCCCCCCTCGCGGAGGAGGCGGCGGAGGAAGAGACGCTCGAAGTGGTGGACGAGGTCGCCGTCGACGACGAGGTCGCCGTCGAGGATGACGCGCCCGCTCCCGAGGCGTCCCCCGCCGCCGAACCCGACGAGTTCGACGACGCGCTGAGCGACGTGCTCGGCGACTGACTCAGCCCAGGCGCTCGAGGGCGGCGTGCAGCGCCGTGCGCAGCCGCTCCATCAACGCCTCGTCCTTGGTGTCGAGGACAGGCGTGGAGTCGTACTGCTCCCAGTAGACGGACGCCGGCAGGTCCTCGGGCACCGACAGCGCCCGACGCAGGCGACGATGGTCCGGCACGAAGCCGCGCTCGATGAGCGACGACACCGTGCCGCCGATCGTGCCTTGCAGGCCACAGATGAGCACCACCGCGCGACGAGGGTTGAGTTCGCCCTCGCCCAGGCCGAGCGCCGCTTCGGTCTTGGGCAGCGTGTCCTCGGAAAACTGCGCCTCCGCGCGGCCGGTCGCGCCATCCCAGTCCGGCGCCTCGTGAGGCCGTGACACGGTGGGCACGTAGCGCAGGCCATGACCCCCCGAGAACCCATCGAGTTCGTCGCGATACCCGAGGCCGGTGGGATAGCTCGCGCCGTGCACGATTGCGAAGTCGCTCAGGTCCGCGCTCGGGTCGTGGCGCACTCGGGCCCGCGCCATCGACACGAACGGCGCCAACCCGGTTCCGGCCGCGACCGTGACCTTGAGCCGCGGGTCATCCGCGCCGCAGGTGTCTTCGATCGTGAACTTGCCCGCGGGCGTGGGCCGGCAGTACATGCGGTCGCCCGGGTTGCACGTCCAAAGCTGATGCGTGAGCGGGAGCTCCGACTCGGGCACCGTCACCCGGCGAATGTAGAACTCGGCATCTTCGGTGTCGTGCGGAGCGGACGCGATCGACATCGGGCGCCGTACCGAGTGCGGACGCGGATCATCGTCGGCCCCCGCGGGTCGGTTCTTGCCCAACGTCAGGTACTGGCCCGGTACGAACCACGGCTCACCCGACTCGGAGAACGGGCGATCGGGGCGCACACGAAACACCGACAGCGAAGGCTCGAGGTCGATGCGCTGCGTGACGGTGGCGTTGTACTCGAGCGGTTTGGCCATGCCACCGCAATCGTAGCCCGTTCAAACCTCGACCGGGCCCCCGGGCGCGGGGTGGCCGAAGCGACTGCCGATCCAGGCGCCGCCCACCGCGGCAGCCAACCCCCACCCGACGGGCAGGACGCCCAACCACGGTGTGGGCAAGCCCCAGGTGAGCAACAGAACGGCGTTGCCGAGCACGATCGAGGTGATGGCACCCACCGCCGTGAACCATCGGCTACGCAGCCCGAAGTACAGGGTCGGCACCAGCATCACGTAGCCCGAGAACGAAAACGACGCGATGGAGAAGATCGACGCCGGCTTGGCGATCACCAAGGCCGCGGTCGCGGCCGCGACGGCGACCACGAAGATCCTCCCCGCACGCACCTGCTGTGCCGCGGTGAGGTCGGGCCGCAGGCGGTGCAGCACGTCGCGCGAGAGCATCGACGACAGCGTGAGGAACTGAGCGTCGACGGTCGACATCACCGCCGCCAAGACGCCGGCGAGGCAAAGCCCCTCCAGCCAGGGGCCGAACGCGTCCTGCACGAGCCGCACGAAGATGCCGTCGGAGGCCCGACCTTCGAGGCCCGGTACCGCGACCGCGCCCCAAACCCCGAGCAACACGACCGGAAGCCACAGCAACACCAACGCGCCGGGGTAGAGGCGACAGGTGTTGCGAAGCGCGGCCACGTCTCGCGCGGCGAAGATGCGGACCAGCATGTGCGGGAAGGCGATCACCGTCAGCGAGATCGCCAGCCCCCACGAGACCCACGCCCCCGGCGCGAACATCGGACGTTCGCCTTTGTCCAGCAACGCAGGAGCCTCGGCCTGTACGCGAGCTGTGATCGCCTCGAACCCGCCCAGGTGGTTCGCGACCCCTACAAACGCGACCAGTACGAACCCGACGAAGACCGTGCCCTGAAAGACGTTGGTCCACATGGTCGCGCGCATGCCCCCCGTCGCCGTGTAGATGACGGTGACCGCCAACAGCCCCATCGCCGCGGCCTCCAGCGAAATCGCGTCCGCGGTCAACACCGACACCGCAACCCCGACGCCGAGCACCGAGGACACCAGATACGGCAGGGTGTAGACGACGAACGCGACGAACAACACGATGCCCAGCGCGGGCGATCGCAGTCGTGTCGCGTACAGCTCTGCGGGCGTGACGGACCCGGTGGCTCTTGCTGCGCGCCACGCTGGGTACCCGATCGCCCAAAACGTCAGCGGGATGCCCAACGCGACGATCGCCGCATTGAGCCCGAACACCCCCACCCCGTGGTGGTACGCCAGCCCGGGAATGCCCATCAGCACGAACGGGGTCACGTTGGTCCCCAGCAGCGCCATGAACAGCACCAGCGTTCGGGCGCTGCGACCTCCCAAGAAGTAATCCTCGGCGTCCTGCGTGCCCTTGCGCGATGCAGCCCACGCGATCGCGGCAACGACGGAGAAGTAGAGCGCGACGACGCTCGCAATCACGCCGCCGTCACTCATCCGCGCCTCCGTCCACATTGCGCCATGCGAACCGGGTGAAGAGCTCCACCAGCAGGGCAGCCGCGGCCATCCACGCTAGATGAAAGGCAAGATCCCACGGCAGCACCCCCGCAACCACACCGTCGCGATGAGGCGCCCAGACGTGCAGAGCGAGCAACGCGGCCACACCGACCCAGATCAGCCGTCGTCGCTGCTCGTAACGCACCCGCATCGGCGCATGCTACCGCTCCAGCGCCGTGAAGACCCGCACGCACGTCCCCCCACACTCCAGGGCGTGGGGACGGAAATCCGCTATAACCGACCGCATGGATTCTCGCGGCTTGGCTTGCCTGTTCGGCGCCACGGTTCTGGTGGGCGCATGCACCACCGACGTCCAAGGGGGGGATAACAACTTCACCGGCGGTTCGACCTCGACGTCGACCACCACCAACGACGACAGTGCTTCGGCCACGGTCGCCGACACCACGTCGGGCTCCAGCGGCGACGCAGGCTCGTCCACCACCGATGACGCGTCCAGCAGCAGCAGCAGCGGGGGCTCGTCCTCGGGCGGCTTCGGCCAGATCTGCGGCAACGGCATCATCGAAGGGACCGAGGCCTGCGACTGCGGCGACGACGGCGAATGCACCGAGGACGAACTCGGCGGCAACGCCTGCGAGGACATCGAGGACCCGCTGGTTCCCGGCGTGCTCACCGGCGGTCCGCTCGGCTGCAACCCCGCCAGCTGCCAGTACATCACCAGCGAGTGCGTCTACTGCGGCGACGGCGAGCTCAACGGCAACGAAGCCTGCGAACTCGACCAGGCCATCGAGACCTCGTGCTCCGAGCTCGGCAAGGGCACCGCGGGCAAGCTCGCCTGCATGGACACCTGCCAGATCGACACCAGCGCGTGCACCGAGTGCGGGTACACCTTCGACTTCGACGACAAGGAAGACTGCCCCGGAGACTGGGTGGCCTTGCGCACGACCGGCGCTGCCCCGGAGCAAACGTGGGCATGTGGCGACCCGGGGAGCTACGTCGACGGACCCGGCGTCGGCGAAACCGGCGTCTGGGCGACGGCACTCGACGGCCCCTACCTTGCCAACGAGAGCGGCTTCGTTCGCTCGGGCAACATGGACCTGTCCAACTGCGGCGACCAGACGGTCACGCTCACCATTCGCCACTGGTTCAACTTCCAAGGCGGACCGGCCAACAGCGACGGCGGCATCGTGCAGGTCACCACGGGCGACCCCGACGCCCTGCTCGACGGCTGGGAGACGATCACCCCGACTGGTGGGGCGTTGTACATCGACAACATCGACGCCACGCACCCGCCGGTGGACGGAAACCCCGGGTTCTCGGGCAACGACGCCGCCAACGAAGGCATGTGGGTCGAGTCGACCTTCGACGTCACGCCGTACGTGGGCGCGACCTTCTACGTGCGCTTCCTGCTCGGCAGCAACAGCGGCAGCGAGAGCGGCGGCTGGTACATCGACGAGGTCGAAGTCCTCGGCTCGGGCGGCTGAAGCCTACGCCTCGAGTTCAGCGGCGCGCGGTGTCCGTCCGATCCGTCGGAGGCACCACGCGCCGATGCGTTTAACCTCGTCCGGTCGCAGGAACGCCGCGTAGGTGAAGACGCACAGCGGGCTGAACCACGCCACGTACAGCAGCGCTTGAATGCCGGCATGCATGGCCGCGCCGAAGCCGAGGAACAACCATCGAAGGTCCGGGAACCGACGCGGGCGCCCCAGCAGGCTACGCAGCCAGTGCAGCCCGACGAACGGCGCAAAGCCAATCTCCCACAGCAACACGAGCCAGGTCATCGGTCGCAGCACCCATGGCTGCAACGCGGCGAGCATCGGTCCGAGCTCGAAGTGACGGTTGTAGGGGTTGGACAGCGCGAAGTAGAGGGCCGTGCCCTCGTCGTGCCACGTCTTGCCGTCCTTGAGAATGCCGGTGGCGGTGTACACGACGGCCAGCTGCAGCTGCAGCACGCGTCGGCACCACACGGGGACCGGACGAGGGCCTCGGGCACGCGCGTCGAGTGAGAGGCCGTTGCCACTGGGCATCAGCATCAACAGGGTGCACAGCACCATCTGCAGCTGGTCCGCGAGCGAGTACAGCAACGGGTTGCGCCCGAACATGCTGGCCCAAACGACCCACGCCACGACCGCGGCGATTCGGGTGAACCGCCCAACGAGCCACAACACGTGCGCAACGACCCCGATCGCAAAGATCGCCCGGACCGCCCACGGGTCCTGCACCCAGAAGAAGACCGAGAACCGATTGCCGAACGCCTCGCGCGCCCAGGACCCGAACAACACCGCGTCGGATGAGAAGTAGTCGCTGACCGCCCCGACGTGCGCGAGCAAGCTGGCCGTCAGGACGCTGACGAGCAGAATGCGGACCAACCCCAGTGCGGTGGGATCCTCCTCATCGAGCGCCAGACGCCCGAGCACCCGGTCGAACCGTTGAAACACGCCGACCATCGTCATCGGGGATCCCGACGCAGGGCGTCAGCCTCGATCATTTCCTTGATCACCGGATGTTGGCAGTACTGCACGGTGACGAACGTGCGCTTGGGTTTGCCCAGCGGCGGCGCACCTGCGGCCACTTTGCCCGGGCGGGTGAACCGGCGCCGGACCATGTGCATGGTGATGCGCTTGGGAATGGGACCCCGCCGCGCCTCTCGGACGCAGACGCCCTTGAGGTACCAGACCCGGTTGTTGTTGCGATGTTTGGCGTTGAAGTTGGCGTACTGACGCCAGATGTCGACCCGGGTCTTGTTCCACATGAAGTGGGTCCCCCACCCCTGCTTCTCCTGCACGGTCTCCTCGAGACGGCGCTCAGACCCATCGTCGTAGCTGGCGGTGAGGTTCATGTACATGTGCGCGCGCTGAGGGTTGGGCGCGTACATCTGCCATCCCTGTTTGAACGAGACCTTCTTGGCCAGCTTCGACATCTCGCCGGCGATCGGCAGGTGCTTCGAGGGAATGTTGGGCAGCACGATGAACGCGACGACGCCCAACACGAACGCGGCGTGCAGCAGCCTCAGCAAGACCGATGCGGGGTGTCGGCGCGACGGCGACGACGGCCCGTCCGCGTCCGGCGTCGTCGCATCATCAGCGGCAGCATCCACCACGCGACCAGAGTCGCCGAATCCGGGCCAGTGTGGCAACCACAACCCCCTGCAGATGTGGCCTGTGCACTCACGGACGCATCCTTTGCCGGCTCGTCACCGTCGCTGTCGGTCTCGCCCTCGTCGGGCTCGGGTGCATGCGCATCGATCGGCAGCACGGCGACCGAGGTTGCGACGAGGTCTGCTGGCCCTGCGGCAGCCAACGCCACGTGCACCACTTCGCCCTCGTGCACATTCGTGATGCGAGCCACGTACGCCCCATCGGGCAGCAGCACCGGGTCGAGCTCCATGTCCCAGTCCCCGTCGGTGCGCGTGACCTCGCGGATGCGGCCGGTCTCGCCGGTGGAGTCCCCCGGGTCGTCGACCGCGACGAGCTCGTAGGTGAAGTGCATGCGCGTGTCCCCGCGTTTGACCAACACCACGGCGCGGTCCTCGGGCTCTTCGTCACCACGCAAGCCGAAGTGCACCTCGAGCGAGGTGGCTCCCGGCGGCACGACGGCGCGCAGCTGCATGGGGCCGGGCAAGAACGGCTGAACCGAGGCGTTCGAACGGCGCAGGTGCATCGTGCGACCCGCTGCGACCGCATCGGGGTCGGTGATCACCCGCGGGCAGTCGGTCACGCCCCGGGTGGCGAACGCCCGCTCGAGGTGGGCCACGTCGCCCTGGGTGAGCGCGCCTTCGCTGCGCATCGTTTCGGCCACCTGCAGTGCCGCCGCGGCCCCCTCCTCGAGACTCGCGTCGCTGGGCAGCAACGGCAGCATGCGCAGCACCAAACGGTCGATGACCGGACCGACGCGTTTGCGGGTCGACCACAAGGCGCCTGCAAACGGCTCGCCGTCGTTGTGAACCTGACCGATGGTGTCGTCAGGACAACGTTTGGCGTTCTCCCCGGTTCGAATCTCCGAGCGCGTGTTGGCAGCCCAGAAACGGCCGACGTACTCCCCCACCCTGGGGTCGTCCGTCATCATGTACGTCATGTAGTCGGCGACGGCTTCGTTCATTCCGCCCGCGTCGACGAGCGAGGCGTCATCGCGAAGCCTGCGTCCGCCCAGCCCCTCGGGGGTGAGCAGCGCGACGACGCCATGACCGAGCTCGTGGTAGACGACATCGCCGTCGTACGCGAAGTCGACCTCGCTCCCCTGCCCGAACATCATCGTGGCCCCTTTTTCCGGGTCGCACTGGTTGGTGTAGAACGCGTTGTCGAGCGGCGTGTCGTCTTCGCCCGCCTCGCCCAGCGTTCGCACGTTGGCCACCATGACCGCCTGCGGGCACGAGAACTCGTCCAGGCCGCGCTCGGCCAGCGCGTCGAGAAACACGGCCCCGTGGTAGTACATGCTCAGCTCGGCATAGGCGTCGTCGGGCTGTACGTTGTCGCCCTCGACGATGACCTCGGGCGTCTCGACGTAGAAGTCGCCGTTGGCATCGGCCAAGGCCCGGTGCACCGGAAAGCACTCTCCGTCCTGCACGGTCCACGGCGTCTCCTCGGGCGCTTCGTCGATGCAGTTGAACGCGGCGATCGTCTCCGACACGAGCGGGCTTCCCGGCTCGACCGATCCGATGCGCGAGAGCTCGACATCGGTGGGGTGTGGCGTCGTGGACGGGTTTTCCAGGAACACCCGCGCCCGGGCGGAGCGGACCTGCTCTCGTGTGTCGAGCAGTCGCCCGGTCATTGCACTGAGCCACACCGTGCGCCGAGACGGCTCGGGCCACACGCTCAGCGGAAGCTGAACCTCCCAGGCCAGCACGGGGTGCCCCAGGCGCAGCAGGTACACGAGCTCGGCCGGACGCTCGAACGTCGGCTCCGACGGCAACGACAGCGCGCCCGCGACCAACCGGGGAAGCGCGTCGGGGTCGATGCTCGCCTCCGAGGGCTCGACCTGCGGCGTCTCCATCACCGGCATTTGCGGTGCCGCGAGCCGGTGGCCTCGCGCATCGATCGGCACGGCGCGACTCGCCCCTCGGACCGGCACTCCATACAGACGCGGCGCCACGATCTGCAAACGAGAGGCGTCTGCTGCGCGAAGTTCGACCTCCCGAAGCACCGCTTCGGTGGGGGCGACCGACAACAGCCCCAAGGCCATCGCGCTCACCCATGCCGCCGACACACTCATCGTCCCGAAAGGATACCGCCGCGCTGCGGCGCTCGGGGAGCCTGCGACAATCGGTGTCGTCGCTCGAGGAGCCTTGGCGACACCGTGCTAACGTCGGTGTCGCTTTGTTGGAGACCGGTTGGATGAGTCGGTGCGTCGTGGCGGCGACGTTTGCGTTGAGCCTGGGTGCGGGATGCAGCGAAGACGATCCGCTCGACTTCGGGCAACCCCGCGACTGCTCGATCCCCGAGCAAAACGCATACATGTATCGGCTGATGCAGCACGCGTACCTGTGGAACGAACACGTGCCGGACGACATCGACCCGGCCGCGTTCGAGTCGCCGAGCGCTCTGGTGTCCGAGCTCCGCTACGACACGCTCGACCGCTGGAGCCGTGTCTCCGATCTGGAGACCTCCGACGCACTGTTCGAGGAAGGCATGGTGATCGGCCTGGGCTTCCGGACTCGGCGCACCGACGACGACCGTGTGGTGCTCGGGTTCGTCGACCCGCAGTCCCCCGCCGGACTCGCGGGGCTGCAGCGCGGCGATGAGGTGCTCCGCATCGGGGACTTCACCGTCGCCGAGCTCGACGCCGAGGGGACCTGGGGCGACGCGTTCGGGCCCAACGAACCCGGCGTACACGTCGACCTCCAGGTCACAGGCCCCGACGCCGACGCCCCCACGGCCGTGTCCCTCACCAAGGACTGGTACCCGCTGGTGACCGTGCCTCAAGTGGACATCCTCGACCACGATGGGCGCCCGGTCGGCTACCTGTTCTTCACCACCTTCGTCGAGCCTTCGATCGACGAGCTGTCCGAAGCATTCGAACGCTTCGCCGCCGCGGGCGTTCGCGAGGTGGTCATCGACATGCGCTACAACGGCGGCGGCCGGATCTCGGCCGCACGCCACCTGGTCGACCTGCTGATCGGCAGCCAGGCGTCGGGCGAGATTTCGTACCGCACCGACTACGCCCCGGCGCTGTCGGAGGCCAACTCCACACGTCGCATCGATCGCAAGTCGGCGAGCTTGGAGCACCTCGACCATGTCGTGTTCATCACCACCGGATCCACCGCTTCGGCAAGTGAGCTGGTGATCAATGCCGTGCGCCCCTTTGCCCCAGTCAGCGTCGTCGGAGCCGCCACCGCAGGAAAGCCGGTGGGCTCGGCGCAGTTCGAGTTCTGCGACAAGGCCGCGTATCCGATCACGTTTCGGCTGCTCAACGCCGAGGGCGAGGGCGACTACTTCGAAGGGTTTGCGCCCGACTGTGCGGCCGTCGACGGCTTGACCGAGGCGCTGGGCGACGCGGACGAAGCCTCGCTCGCCGCCGCGTTGACCCGGCTGGACGGCGGCGGCTGTCCAGAACCTGACGCCGAGGACTCGGATGCCGAAGACCCCGAAGCCGACGTCGAGGGCTACGAGCTTCGCCGGGCCGCCCCCGCGCTGCCCGGCGCCTACCCGGGCATCGATGCGCTTCGCGGTGCCTACTGACGGCGGCGGAAGACAAGGCCACCAAACACCACGAGCAGACCGAGCAGTCCGGACCCGCCCCCCGCGCGGCAACCGAACGCGGGCTCGGTGACGGCATCCTCATCGTCGCTGGCCGGCGTACCGAAGCCCGACCCGGGTTCCGCGCCCTGGCATGCGTCGAACCCCGCGCAGTCGTCGTCGGAAAGGTCCAACACACACTCGCGGTAGTCGGCGACGCCGGACTCGTCGTACTCGCCGCAACACAGCTCGACCGCCGCGAGGATGCGAACGGGGTCGTCGGTGGGATAGCCACCACATGCACCGTTGAGCGAGTTCTCCGTGGCCACGAACGCCTCGCAGCGAGTGCGTTGCGCATCGCTCGCGCAGTCCGGCTCGGGCACCTCCTCCGGGCACGTCGCCGCCAAGACGTCGAAACACAGGCCGACGGGATCCTCGGACTCCGACCCGACATCCGGGGGGGTGCCGCCCGACCACTCGATCCCTGCAGCGTTGGTGCACCGGCACTCACCGCGCGTGTCACCGACGTAGCAGACGCCGAGCGCGTTGCGACACGTCAGGTCGTCGCGCTTGCACTGGTCGTCGACGCACAGGTCCCAGTCTTGGCAGAACCCTTCGGCCTCACCGCCGGGGCATTCCTGCATCGTCTCGTCGGTGACGTCACATGTGCCTTCGACACACAGCTCGAGCCCGCCGCACTCCGAGTCCCGCGTGCACGGCTCGCCCTGCGCAGACGCGACCGCAGCGGAGGCAAACACCGCCACGGCGGGCAAGAGGGACGACGCGAGACGCACTACAGCCATTCGATTCATGGAAAACACAGTCCTGTGGTGCGGTAGTGCCCGCCGAGGTCCGAACGATCGAGGCGTCAGCCGGGAACTTTCTCGTCCCAGCTCCAGTAGCAGGCCTCCGGACCCACGCAGAAGCTTCCGCCCACGTCGAAGTTGACGCAGACCCCCTGGCGGCACTGGCTCCCGGAGTTGCAGCTCTCGAGCTCGAGCCGCTTCGGTTCGCAGGTGCTGCCTTGGCAGTGTGCGCCCGACTCACAGACCGCGTCCTCGGCTCCGCAGTGGTCGCCGATGCGCGCTTCGGGCAGGCAGCGACGTCCCTCGAACGGGTTCTCGGGGTTGGGGTAGTAGCAGTTGAGCGTCTCGCACTCTTCGGGCCGGTCGCACGGAGACCCGACGGTGAGCGTGTCCTGGCAGTGGAACTCGGGCTCGGTCGACTCGGGATCGTCGGGGTCGTACGCGGGGTTGAAGACACAAACGTCCGTGCCCACTTCGCACGGTGTCACCGTGCAGTCGCCACCATCCCCCGCGGGCGGGACACAAAGCCCCGTCACCTGGTCACATGCCAGGTTCTGCGCTTCGCAGGTGTGCACCTGCCCGACGCACGACAGCGGGACCTCGGCCGCGGTCGGCCCCACGCAGGCACTGCCGTCGCAGCACTGCGAATCGGCACACGCGCCACAACCGGTGAGACCACCGCAGCTGAGCGCGTTGCACTCGGTATCGAAGAACGCGGCGTTGCAGGTGAACCCTTGGGAGCTGAAGAGTTCGGCGTTGAAGCTGCACTCGGCGGCGGAGACGTTGGTGAGTCCCGGACCGGTCACCGACACCTCGACGTTCGGCGACCCTTCGCTGGCCGAGGAGCAGTAGCCGAGCAGATACGAGCGGTCGGGATACTGATCGACACGTTCCGCGATCGCGTCGAACGCCGTGGTCCACTGCGTGGGCGTGGGCGCCAAGAACGACCCATCGCGACCGATCGCGCGCAGCTGCTTGTCGTCGATGTCGTTGCTGATGCCGATCGAGATCACCTGGTTGGTGGTCTCTTCGATGAGCGCACTGTCGAGGTCGCCGTTGGAGGTGTCGATGCCATCGGTGACGACCACGACGGTGCCCGTCGTCAGCACCCCCCCCCACGTGACCGCGTCCCGAAGCTCGCGAATCCGGGTCGTCTCGAGAATACCTTCGGCGGTCGCATTGAACAGGGCGGTGCTCTGCCCTCCGCTCGCGAGTTCCACCGCCGGCGCCGGGTCGGCGGCGAAGTCGGCAAGCGCGGTGTCGACCGCGTCGAGGTTCGGCGTGAACGGGACGTATTCCGCGACGCCGTAGCCGAACACGTAGACCCCCACGTAGACGTCCGGCTCTCCGGGCTCGGCTTCGAGGTCGCTGACCAGGCTGCGAAGCTCGGTGACCAACGCGGGCAGGTCCTCGCTCTCGGTGACCGAGTTCGAGACATCCACCATCAGCGTCACGTAGCTCTCGACCGGCTTGTCGACGATGGTCGCGTCCGACTCGACGTTGTCGGCGATGTCGATGTCGTTCTCGCGCACGACGAAGGACAGCCCGAGTTCTTGTGCCTTTTCCGGCGTCACCGCGGTGCCGGCACAGAAGTCGAGGGCAAAGAACAACGCGACCGCCGGCTCGGCGCTCACCTTTTGGCGGCACCCGTCCTCCAAGAACGAGACCTGGATGCACGACTCGTCCACGACGCACGTCTGCACCGCTTCGTTGAACACGTAGCCCGCATCGCAGAAGCAGAACGCGTTGCCCATGGCGTCGATCTCGCAGCTGCCGTTGTCGCTGCACTGCAGGTCACCGCAGTTGGTCGTCGTCGGGCCGGTGGTGGAGCTTTCCGCCGGGCCCGTGCTGCTGCTCCCACTGCTGCTGGCGTCGGTATCGGTCCCCGTTCCAGTCCCGGTGCCAGAGAAGGTGGCGCTCGCCGTGGGCGTGCCGTCGCTGCTCGTCGCGGGCGGCGCGTTCCCGTCTCCGGTGGAGTCGCCGGGACAGCCCGCGAGGGTCAACAGAGAGGACAAGACGAGAGCGCGACGCGGAAAAGCCATGATCGGAACCCGGTCCAGGCTACCGCTGCTACGCGAACCGACCAAATGAAGCGGACCGATGCGGGATGCAAGGGCCCGCCGTCTCCGCTACCGTGCACGTGGGTGGGGCTGCGATGAGCCCCCACCCTGCTTCGCACCGTGTTCGTTCGCGCACCCCGTCTCGCAGTCCCGCTGGCCGCCGCGCTGGCACTCCTGGTGTCCCCGTCGCCGTTTGCGCGAGCTGCCGAACCCGCGGTGGCGTCCACGTCTGCGGACAATCCGACCTTGTCCGGCCAGATCGATCTGCTGCTCGAAGCCCCGATCTTGGCCGACGCAACGGTGGGCATTCACGTGGTCGATCTCGAGACCGGCAAGGTCCTGTACACCCGTGGCGGCGACGTTCCGCTCAACCCCGCCAGCAACGTCAAGTTGCTGACCACCGCCGCCGCACTCGTGGCGCTCGGACCCGAGCACCGCTACGTCACCCGAATCCTGCGCAACGACGGCGCGCTGTCCGGTTCGGTGGTCAAAGGCGACGTGTACCTGCAGGGCAGTGGAGACCCCAACCTCGTCACCGAGGATCTGATGGCGCTCGCTTCGGAGCTGCACGCTCGCGGGGTTCGGCGCATCACCGGAGGTGTCGTCGTGGACAGCACACGCTTCGACCAAGACGAGCTGCCGCCTGGCTTCGACCAGAAGGACGAGCTCGCGTCGTACCGTGCGCCCAGCAGCGCCACCTCGGTCAACTTCAACACGTTCGTCGTCCGAGCCGCCCCGGGGGCCAACGTCGGCGATGCCGCGCTGGTCGGACTCGACCCGCCCGTGGGCGGCATTGCGCTCACCAACACGGCCACCACCGTCGCGGGCCGCAAGCGCAAGCTGTTCGCCGATGTCGACGGCAGTGGTCCGACGGTGAAGATCGAGATTCGCGGCACCATGGGCGAAGACGCCTCGGCAGCGCGGTACCGCTATCCGATCACCAACCCCAGCCGCCACGCGGGCGAGGTGCTACTGCACGCGCTCAAGAAGCAGGGCATTCGAGTCGGGCGCAAGAAGGTGAAAGTCGCCGCCGCGCCCAAGAACGCGCGCTCGCTCGCCACGCACTTCTCCGACCCGTTGAGCAGCCTGATCCGCTCGGTCAACAAGTTCTCCAACAACTTCATGGCCGAGCAGATTCTCAAGACGCTCGCGCCCACCGATGCTCCCGCCTCCTTCTCCGCCGCCTCCGCGCGCGAACGCGAGGCGCTGGCGGAGCTCGGCGTGGACCTCGAGGGTGCTCGGCTCACCAATGGCTCGGGGCTCTACGACACCAACCGCGTCAGTCCCCAGATGGTCACCGCGTTGTTGAAGGCGATGTACGGGGACTTTCGCTACCGCGCGGACTACTTGGCCTCGCTCGCCGTGATGGGGGTCGACGGCACGACCCGCTCTCGACTCTCCGACACCGACGCAGCACGATGGGTGCGCGTGAAGACAGGTACGCTCGATGGCATCTCGGCCCTGTCGGGCTATGTGGGAGCACGTGGGCGAAAGCCGATCGTCTTCAGCATTCTGCTCAACGACCTGCCCGCGGGGGGCACTTCGGCGGCCCGCACGGTGCAGAACGACGTTGCGCTGATGCTCTCGCGGTATGCGGGCGGACGCCCGTTGCGTCCCGCCGATGAAGCGGCCGCAAACGGACCGTGAAGCACCTTGTGGGTGACGCGCCGCCCGTGAAACGCTAGCGGCATGCTTCGACCGAAACTCTCCTGGCCGGCGAGCGGGCTACTGCTCGCGGCGCTGTGTGTCGGCGGGCCCGCCCTCGCGGCGCCTGCTGAAGACGAGGCCGCCGAAGAGCCCACCGACGAAGAGGCGCTCGAGGACGACATCCTCGGCGTGCTCGACCTTCCCCTCGCCGCCCACGACGCCCGCGAGGCGGGTGTGCCCGAAGAGGAACTGGACGACGCCCTCGAGGCTGCGACCGACGCCGGCCTCAGCGCGGGCGATGCCGCCGAAATGGTCGCCGCCGAAGCCGAGGCCAGCAAGGGCGGCCGCGGCAAACAAGCCCACTTCAACGCCTGGGTTCGCCGACAACTCGCGGCCGGCAAGACCCCCGCCGAAATCGCGAAGATGGCGGCCAAACGCAAGAAGGGCAAGAAGATGGACGACGCGGAGCGAGCCGCCGCGAAAGCCAAACTCGACGCCCGCAAGGCCAAACACAAGGCCAAACGCGCGCGTCTGCGGGCGAAGCGGCAAAAGCTCCGCGCCGAGGGCCAGAAGGCCAAGTTCAAGTGGGAGAAGCGGCACAAGAAGTTCGATGAGGACCTCGCCGCCGCTCGCGAAGAGCTGATCGACGCCCGCAAGGACCTCGCCGGAGCCAACCGCGACCTCGCCGACGCCCACAAGGACGTCGCCAAGGCCAAGGGCGCGCTGGCCAAAGCCAAAGCGGACCTCGCCAAGGCCAAGACCGAAGAGGAGAAGAAGGCCGCACAAGCAGCCATCGACGCCGCCAAGGCCGAACTCGACGGCGCCGCAGAAGCGCGCGGCGAGGCTCGCGAGGACCGCAAGGAAGCCCGCGAGGCGCACCGTGAAGCCCGCGAAGAACACCGCGAGGAACGTCGCGAAGACGGCAAAGGCCCCAAAGGCAAGAAGGGTCCCGGCGGCAAAGGACCCAAGGGCAAGAAGGGCGGCGGCAAAGGCCCCGGTGGCAAAGGTGCCGGCGGCAAAGGCCCCGGTGGCAAAGGCAAAGGCCCAGGCGGCAAAGGTCCCAAGGGCAAGAAGGGTCGCGGCAAGGGCCGCAAGTAGGAGGCACGACGATGAACCGATTGCTCACTCCGTTGTTCACCGCAGCACTCGTGCTCGGCACCACCGCCTGCGACTCCGACAAACCCGCCCCGGACAAGACCGCCAAGGCCGACAAGAAAGCCGACGCGAAAGAGGCCGACGCCAAGCCCGCCAAGGACGACCCGCCCGACGCGAAGCCAGCGGACACCAAAGCCGCCCCCCCGACCGAAGACGCAAAACCCAGCGAGGACTCCGCGGCTCCCGCGGCCGCAAACGATGAAGCCCCCGCAGAGGACGGCCTCTCCGGCTACGACCCCCGCGTCGCCAAAGCCGCCGGCGTCGCCGAGCAAATCTCGGAAGACCCCCAAAAGGCAGACGAGCTCCTCGCCGCCGCAGACCTCGACCGAGACAAACTCGACGCCCTAATGTACGAGATCGCCAACGACCCCGACCTCACGGCCCAATACCGAATGGCCCGCGGGATCTAGGCCATCCATTCATGGGAAGGGGGCGCCCCCCCTTCCCCCGCTCGCGACAAGTCGCGAATTGCGGGGCCCCCTTCCCTTGCCCGCCCCTGTCGGGGCGTTGGTTCCCAGCCTCATCCATCGGCACAGGACGCGCCCTCGTCCCTTGCTCCCCCCATCGGGCCGCTGGTTCCCAGCCGAGGTCGACAACCTGCCCCTCGAAGACAGGGACCGGACACCGTGCTGCCCCCCAATAGCGACGCGTACCGAGTGGCAGCACAAGCAGCCGCTCTCATCCGGAGACGCGAACGAGGCCGCAGGCCTGCCCCGAACAGCACGCTGCAAGAGAGCGGAGCGTCCCGGAGGGATGCGGAGCGGCTAGAACAGCATAGGGGCCGACCACAGCCCCCCGCCGGAGGGGTTCGAAGGCACCCCCTCACCCGAAGGGGGGTGCCGCAGAACCCCGGAGTCCCCACGGCAGGACCCATGAAAGGCCCGAACCGCACGCTGCAAGAGAGCGGAGCGTCCCGGAGGGATGCGGAGCGGCTAAAACAGCATAGGGGCCGACTACAGCCCCCCGCCGGAGGGGTTCGAAGGCACCCCCTCACCCGAAGGGGGGGTGCCGCAGAACCCCGGAGTCCCCAAAAAGAGGCCCCTAATACCGGTTCTTCGCCAGGTACACGAGCGTCTCGCGGAGCGTCTCGCGAGTGTGGCGGTCGCGACGTGTTTCGCCGTCGTGCTCGCCGAGCAACACCTCAAGCGCGTGGGCGGCGTTCTGCTCCTCGGTCTTGGTCAGGCTCACCTCTTCGGTGCTCAGCCGCTCGCCGTCTTCGGCCAGCAGCTCGAGGATCCGCGTGATGCTCTTGCTGACCACTTCCTTTTGCTTCTTGTAGTAGTCCTCGCGCATCTGGGCGAAGTAGTCCGGGAAGATTTCGTCGTAGGCGGGGTCTTCGTCCGGATGGGACAGCGCCCAGGCTCCGATGCGCGACAGCACATCGGCGCGAAAGCTCTCCTTGGCGTCGGGCGCCATCGTGTCTTCGAGCTGTTTCATGAAGCGCTCGTCGGGGTCGGTGAGCTCGCCGGTGACTTCGTCGAACAACCGCTCCTTCTTGAGCGCGTGGGAGACGTGCACCACATACTTGCGGAACAGCTCCATGTAGCGGTCTTCGTCGACCAAGCCGAGCGCCTCACGGACCTCCCAGTCGGAGAGGTCGAGCCAGCGTTCCCAGCACGCACCGGTGATCGACGACGCGTCGCCGTCGAGCTTGTGAAACGCGCCTTGCGGCTCGAGCATCATCCAGCGGTAGTTGACCGCGTCGGAGAGGTAGCCGCGAAGCTCTTCGAACAGCTTGGGCACCGTGATGTGCGTGACGCCCGGCTCGGACGCGGCGGCGAGCAAGACCGCCTTGAGGTCGCGAACGCTAGCGCCAAAGCTGCCTTCGTAGTCCCCGAGGATGTGGTCGCTGCCCTCGGCGCGCACGACCGCGTGCGGGAAACTCTCTTCGTACATCGCCGGCACCGCGGCCAGCATTTCGCGAGCCTCCTCGGCGCTGAGTCCTCGGGGCACGCGACCGTACGCGTAGAGGTCGGCCTTTTCGAGCGGTGACAGCCGGCCCAGGGCGTCCTCGATCTTGCCGTTGTACTTGGACGGGTCCGGGCGGCGCAGCCGCGTCATCACGCCCCAAAGGGCGAGGATTCGAGTGACGTGCGGCGCGACATGAACACCCCGCAAGATGTCACCGACCTGCTCCTGATAGATCTTTCGCTCGACGCGAAAGTCGAGCAAGAACGGCACCCGAATCAGCTCCAGACGCGCGCGAAAGCTCTGGTACTCGCCCGAACGCAGCGCCCGGAACTCGAGCAGGTCGAGGTCGTTCGCGCTGCCCGTGAACATCAGGTCGAGGTTGAGCACCAGGTGGTCGAGCGCGACCGAACCCGACTCGGTCGCGGTGAGCAGGTACTTGTAGTGCTCGTAGGGTCGCTTGAGCAGGTCGGAGAAGTTGACGATGCCTCGGTTGGCGTCGACCAGGTCGCCTTGCACCGCATAGAGGGCCTGGCCGCCGACCGAGGGCGGCAGGCTTCCGAAGGAGGCATCCCCCGTCACCGGAAAGCTGCGCGCATCGACGGTCTGCTTGGGCTCCACCGTGACCAACGCAGCGCGGTACTGACGGCTGGCAAAGAACCGCTCGATCTGCACGTGCTGCAGCACCTTGCGCAGGTCGCCCTGGTAGCCGGTCAGCAGGGCGTCGAAGATCTTTCGGTTGCGGTGCGACAGCTCTCCGTAGAGCACCGCATCGCTGATCACGAAGTCGGGCTGGTGCGCGCAGACATCCTCGAGCAGGCGGCGACGCTGGGCGACCGGCACCAGGTACAGCGGATGGTCCTTCTGCTCGTCGGCCATGCGCGAATCGATCTCGTCGCTGCCGAGCTTGGCGAAGGTCTCCTCGCCGAGCGCGTCGCGCAGACCTTCGGTGTTGCCAAAGCCGATGCCGCCCGCCAGCTCGCGCCGGTTGGGGAAGACCCACGAGAACCGGTACATCGCTCCCTTGTCGGTGCGCGAGTACACCTCGAGCGCCCGCTGCAGCGCTTCGAGCATGGTGCTCTTGGCGCTGCCGTTGGGACCGTGCAGCAGCAACATCTTGTTGGAGCGACCAAGACGCACGAAGCCCTCGACCGCCTCGTACAGCTCGTTTTGCGCCTCCTCCTGTCCGACGAGGCGATGCCAGCCGTCGAACTCGGTGTCGAACAGGCGCCATCGCGACACCTGCCCGCTGGGCGTGCGAACGTCGCGGCGCCCGAAATGCAGGAACGCGTCACGCACGTACTGCGCGGCGTTGCGCGCATGCACGGTCGGGTCCTGGCAGAACAAGTCGAACCACTCGTCGAAGCTCAGCAGCCTGCGAGTGGTTTCGAACTCATCGGCGACCGCCCCGGCAAGGCGATCGAGCCGCTGATGGGCAGCGTCGGTGTCTCCCACGTCGCGCCCAGTGTACCTGGTCCGAAGCCGGTCCAGGTAGGGCCGACATAGGCCGCCGCGCTACTTCACTGCGACCTTGAACTGAATGTCCTCTTTGACCGGCGAGCAGGCCTCGTCTTGGCACACGGCGAACTTGAACTCGCCGGTGAACGTCTGCTCCCCGGCCGCGCTGGGCGTGAACGAGACGTCGAACTGGCAGCCGTCCTCGTCGAGCTTGGCGTCCGCTTTCTTCATGTCGGCCTTGGCGACCGACACGCCCTCGGGGGCCTCGACCTTGAGCGCCGTGGGGTACTCGAGGTTCATGTGCCACGGGCTCTTGGGCACGACGCGGACCGTAACCGTGCTCTCCTTGCCCGACTCCGCCTGCGGCGTGTCGAACTCGAGCGCGTAACGGTCGTCGCCCGCGGGCGCCTTGCCGTCGACGACCTTGACCTTCTTCTCGGCCTTGGCGTCCTTCTCGTCACCGCCCTCGGCCTTGGCCTCATCTTTGGCGCCGTCGTCCTTCTGGGCCGGCGCGGCGGTCTCGGACTTGGTCTCGGAGGATCCGCTGCAGGCGGCGAGGGTGAGCGTCAGGGCGGTGGTCGCGAAGAGATTGCGCATCGGTTCGACTTCCAGTGCAGGAACGCCCGAACGGTATGCGGGGGCCTGCCGCAGTGTCAACGCGTCCGACCCGGCGGGGTTACTCGCCCCGGGGCAGGCGGAACTCGACACCACGGGTGATGTGGCCCCGGCGCACGTCGCTACGCACCACCTCGGTGTCCAGCTCTCCGTCCCTCGACGCGGGCGGCCAGGCCTGCAGCTCTACATCCCCCTCCGGCAGCCCTTCGAACACGAACTTGCCGCGGGCGCCGGCGCGGGTGGTCGCCAAGGGCGCGTCGGCGCCAGGCAACCGGACCTCAACCTCGGCACGCCGGACCGGATCCCCCCGGTAGTCGGCGACCACGCCTCGCAGGGTGCCGCCTTCGGTGAGCTCGACAAAGACCGTCTTGCCCTCGGCGGCACGCCGCTCGAGAGTCTTGCGCACCGTCGGGGCGCCCAGGGCGGAGACCTCGAGCTTCACCGTACGTGCGCTCAGCCCCGAGAGCACCGCGTCCCCGCGCGCATCGGCCCGCACGTCGAGACCACCGCCTCGGATCCGCGCCCCCTCCACCGGCTCCAGGGTGCCCGACCAGCGGACCACCACGGTCGAGCTCCACCCTGCCTCCAGCACGACGGTGACCGACCCGGCCTGCGCAACCGAGACGGGTTTGCTCGCCGCAACGTAGTCCGCGTGCTCGACCGCGACCTCGGCCCGCCCCCGCGGCAGCCCCTCGAACCGAAACGACCCCTTGTCGTCGGTCCAGGCGGTCTGCGACTGCCCGTTGCGAGGATGCACATCGACCCGTGCGCCCTCCACCGGGCGTTCGTTGCCACCGAGCACCTGGCCTTCGAGGACACCATCCGCATCCTGCAGGGTCCACTCGGTATCCACCGGACTCGACACAACGGTGAGGGTCTTCGACTGCGAAGCGAACCCCGCCGCCCGCACCGAAACCCGCACCCGTCCGGCGTGAGGCCCTGCGTCGTACACCCCCCGCGCGTCGGTCCGCGCGAGCAGCACGTCGTTCACGCGGATCTGTGCGCCCTCGACCGGACGATCGTTGCCGTCGCGGACCCGGCCGGTCAGCGGCTGTCCCTCGCGCAACATCAAGGTGAGCTCTGCGGTCTCGCCCGCCTTCACCGAGACGGTGCGTTCCGCACTCGACGCGAAGTCCCGGTGCCGCGCGGTCACGGTGTAGGCCCCTGCGACGAGCCCCTCGAACGCCACACGGCCCGCGCCCCCCGTCTTGCGCCACTGAGCAGCGTGCTCGTCGTCGCCCAGCGGCACCGGTGGGATCGGGCCGGGCATCACGCCCAGGGTGCCCGCCACCTCGGTCTTTCTCGCAAAGGCGGCGGCCCGGGTCTGCGCCTCCCCCACGGAGTAGAGCGCCTCCGTCTCGAGAGCGACTCGGGCGTCGGGCACCGCCGCACCGCCTGGGCCCACCACCGACACCACCAAACGCCCCGGCCGTTGCAAGGTGAGCGTGACCCGGTCCGGCGTGCTCTCCTCGACCTGCACCGCCTCGGGGGCCGACCCGAGCAGACCGTCAGCATCGGCACGGGCCACATACGGGCCCGGCACGACCGGGCCGATCCACGCACGCCCATCCTCTCCCGTGGTCGCGGTGCGCCCGAGCAAGCCGACCTGCGCGTTCATCAACGTCACCCGAGCACCAGCGACCGCGGCGCCTTCGGGATCCTCGACCTGCACCGGCACCCACTGCGCGGGCATCAAGGCCAGCGTCACCTCGAGATCCGGCTCGACCCCCTCCAGCGGCAAGGACGCGAACGCGGGCTCTCCCGGCTCCCCGGGCACCACGGCCTCGAGCGCATACACGCCGTCGGGCACCTGGGGCACGACGAACGAGCCGTCGGGTTCGACGTCGACGACGCGTGCGGGCCACACACCGCTGCCCTCGAGGCGAACGCTGGCGGCTGCGACATCGGCCTCGGTTCCGGCCGCCAGGACACGACCCCGAACGTCGTAGAGCCCGCCGAGCCGCAACAGCACGTCGTCCTGCGGGGCGATGGCCTCGACGACCGTGGGCGCATGCCCAGCGGCATCGCAACGAAGCGCCACGGGCCCCGGCGGCAACGTGTCGAACGAAAACGATCCGTCTTCCCCCGTCGTCCGACGCCACGGCTCGGGTTCCCCCAGGTCGGGGATCGGCCGCGCCTGCACCACCACGCCCGACACGGGAGCTCCGCGCAAGTCGACGACCTGCCCCGCGATCGTCTGCGCCCGACCGACCGCGACATTGGGCAACACGCCGTGCCCACCGTCGGCGACGTCGACCGTCACCACGGCGCGCAAACGGCCGGGGGCCTCCAACTCCACACTGACGCGGCCCGACACCCCGGAGTGCAGCACCGCGAGGAATCGCCCCTGTGTTCCGCACGCGCTCGGCTCGGCCACGTTTCGCCCCTCCTGCCAGACCCGCACGGTGCACACCTCGGCCGGCTCGAGCTTCGGGTCTCCGAGCGGGTCGTCGTCGCCGAGCGCAGCCTCCAGGAACAAACGTCCCTCGATCTCGGTGGGGCGCTCCGAGCCCACCACCGCGTCCTTGGGGGCGGGCAACGAACCTCCGGCGTCTGCGGACTGCTCGGAGACATCGGGTGAGCGCAGCACCACCGTCCCGACCACCGCCAGGAGCGACAGCAGGATCAGCGCCACGAGTCCGCGGCGCCCTCGCGCAGGCCGGCTCACCCTTGCAGCATGCCTCACTCGCCGACGGCGATCGCGTCGATCTCGACCTTCACGCCCTTGGGCAAGCCCGCGACCTGCACCGTGGCCCGTGCCGGTGGCGCGGCACCGAACCGCTCCGCGTACAGGGCGTTGACCTTGGCGAAGTCGGCCATGTCCGCCAGGAAGATGCCGGCCTTGACCACGTGGTCGTAGCCCATGCCGCCGGCTTCGAGCACGGCTGCCAAGTTGTCCAGCACGCGCCGGGTTTGTGCCTCGACGTCGTCCCCACCCACGAGCTCGCCCGATGCCGGGTCGAGCGCGATCTGCCCGGAGCAGTACAAGGTGCGGCCTCCGCTGACGGCCACGGCCTGGCTGTAAGGGCCGATCGCGGCGGGTGCGTTGGGGGTCTCGATGATTTCTCGTTTCATGTCGCCTCGTTTCGCGGCTCTGGCAGCCGTCGTGCGGGCGAGAGACTCGCCGATTGCATCGAGGCGTTGCAACCGGAGCCAGGGCAGGCTATACCGCGGCCCCTGCTGAGGGCGCATAGCTCAGCTGGTTAGAGCGCCACCTTCACACGGTGGAAGTCGCAGGTTCGAGTCCTGCTGCGCCCACAACCCCAGGGCCCCGAAAGGGGCCCTTTTCATTTCTCGTCTGATCCTCTCGTGGCCCAACCGTGGCCCAACGAGCGAGGACCCCCGCCTGAGAGGGCGCGATCCTCGCTTGAAAGCTGAGACCCAATGAACGCTGAGACGATGCTGCGCGGCTCCCCGATGCTCGCGATGGTCCTGCCAGAGTGGAACGAACTGGCGCTTCGGTGCGCATGGTTCGAGCTGAAGGTGCGACTCGTCGCCGGAGAGACTCACCCGGGCGAGAGCGTCAGCAACGGACGCCTCGGCGGTGACAACGGTCTCCTGTCGCTCATCTTCGGTACGAGACCGTTCGACGCTGCTCAGCAGGAGTTGCTTCGAAGCTGCGTCCGCGTGCGCAACAAGGTCGTGCACTGCGAGCCCGACGCGCTGCTGCGCGAGCTGCAGAAGGTGGACCCGACGTTCTCTCCACCACCCACCGTCACGCAGCTTTCCGTGGATGGTGCGCAGTCGGGCGCAGAGATCCGCGAGGCCTTGGAGACCCGAAGGAACGCAGTGGCGGTTCAGGACACGAACTCGCGGAAAGAGGGCTTCTTCGGCTGGATGCTGGAGGCGAAGAACAGCGGCATCTTCGACAAGGCGATCGAAGTGATGGAGCGGGGGATCAACACACTCGCACGCCAGTCCGCGTAGCAGCTGACCTCAGGTCTCGCGGCGAGCCCGGGAACGATGGAGCCACTAAGAGCTCCGACGCTCTGGCCAGGGCCGCCCGAGGGAGTCCTTCATGACCTTGGTGAGGTCGAAGTTCATGCCGGCAGGGATTCTTCCGTCCCGCCGATACCTCGTCGTCAGCACATCCCAAGCCTGCCTTGCGTCCGGCTCGTCGCTCAGGGCCTTGCGATACATCGCGGCAACCGCATCAGACAAGTGGTGAAGGGATCCCTCGGCTCTCCAGTCTACCTGGATTGAGCCCGGCACCGTCTGGATGTTCTTCCGTAGTTGAGCAATGTCCGGATGGCCCGGTTGCTGCGTATCAAGGGCGTCGAGAATCGGCTGGACTCGAAACGCGGGATCGGACCAGCGAGCAATGAGGCGCTCCGCATCATCGTGCATCCACGAGGGGACCGCGAACTGGTCGATGGCGATCTCCACGTTCGCCATGGGACCGTGGACGAACGGAAGGCTGCCAAGAACAGCCGGCAACACCGTCAGGGAGACTTGCTGCATCCATGCGACGCATCCCTCGCCGGCCTTCTTCTGCTCACCATCGGCAGCTTGAATGCGAGCGGCGGCCAGGTCTTTCGCCTTTTTCTTCGCCCTCCGCCGGTCCTCGTCATCAAGGCGAGAGAAGGATGTGACTGGTACGATTCCGTTCTCCGACAGGAACTCTGCGACCTCCAAAAACTCGTCTCGGTTGAACTTGGTCCCTTTCTTCTTCGGCCTTCGCTGGCCCCATGTAGCTGCAACTGCTGTTGTTTCTCCGCGGATAGCGATTCCCCCAACGACGAAGCACCCATCGCCCCCGACGCCAACGAGCGCCGTGCCTGACTCATCGAAGAATAGGGTCACAGTCTCTCCTCCCGCCATCGCACTTGCGAGACTACGTCATCCCCGACGGAGGCCCCACGGCCGGCCTTCAGAGGCCCGCTGCCGGTGCGCGAACGGTCGACCCTTTAGGCATCCTTCGGCTCATTGGGGCCCCGGTTCCGTATCGGCCGCGGGCAGTGCCTTTGGGGGCCCGTCACTCAAGGGTCTATCTGCTAGCGGTTCGAGAAAGCTCGCCAGCACGCCGGTCGCCGTCAGCTCGTTTCTTCCGCCAGCTTCGGTCACGAGGATGCAGTCGTTCTCGGCAAGGTAGTCGACCCAGGCCGCCAAAGCGGCCGGGGCGATCCTGAGCTGCTTCGCAAGCTTGTCGCTCATCACCGATGAGCCCTGCAGTGCGGCGAGAAGTTCTCTCACACGGCGGGGCGCAGTGGCTGCTAGGTGTTTGATCTTCGAGCCGACTACGCCTGCAGTCGCCAGTTCGAGAAAGACGCGCCGGAGAGCTTTCGGCTCGAAGCATGCGTGACTGGTGTCGTCCTCCTCGACCACCTCGACCGGATACCCCTGGTTCTTGTCGAACCTCAGGTTCCACAGAACCCGAGAGTCAGTTGCTGTTCTCGCCAAGATCCACCGACTCATTCGGTCCTCCGGCTTTGGGAGCCCGACCGCCGCTTGCAGCATTTGTCCGATGGACGACGGCATCGAGTCAACCACGCGGATCGAGACAAGCCCCTCCGTCATCTGCTCGACCGACTTAGAGAACTCCGCACTAAGCTGAGCGACTTGCTTGCGCGCCGCATCGAGCTGGTCGCTCTTGTCGTAAGCCTGCCGGAGGGCGTCATCGAATGTCGTCGGGTCAGTCATGGGAGGGTCAGCTCCAAGAGATCGTGGTCCGCTGTGTTGCTGTGGGGCGGGGGTAGGATTGCGACGGTCGGGGCGATGCGCGAAACGTCGTCCAGGAAGTGACTCGAGGTCAGCGCTTGATCGAATAGCCAGCGTGTGTTCTTGAAGGAAATCGACCCGAACGCTTGCCATGGGTCAGAGCTCGGCGGCGCGGCGAGGCTCCAGGTCGGATTGAACAGCTTCTCACGCCGGTGACGCAGCACAAGGCGAGGGTCTCTAGACGACGCGAGCGTCTCGACCAGCGCCCCGTCAAAGGGTTCGAGGTTGAAGTCGGCAAGGACTACGACCGGGACGTCCGCAGCAAGATCGCGCTCAATCGTTCTCCGCAGGATTTGGGCAGCTCGTGTCCGATGGGCGTCGGAATTTGGTGTCAAACGGCTGCGCCAATGGGCGATGTAGAGCCGGACACGTTCGTTCGCCCCGAACTGGACAGTTGTCCGGACTGCGACACGCACGGTCTGGTTCTCCCACTCATCCAAGACATCGTTCGCGGTCGCTTCGAGTGCCCCGTCCCGGTAGAAGAGCCCCATATCCCAGAAGGAGCGGCGGCCAGCCTGCTTTGTGAAGCCCATCGAACGCACTGCGGCTCCTCGCCGGCGAAGGACCGTTCTTGTCTCCCTGAACGATCCCTGGTCGACCTCGCATAGAGCGACAAGGAGGGCGCCTCGAGAGAACGCGTGAAGAACACCATCAGCTACTTCGGCGGGCGTACGTTTGGGTCGTGCTCCGTTGGCGGATGCCGCCCCACAGTTCCAGAAGACAAGGGTTTTCGACATCGTCTTCGCGATGGATGGTAGCAGGACGTGCGGTCCAATGCTCTGACATCCACCGAGGATCGACGATCCGGCGCCCCCCGGGATACGCTCTGGGCAATGGCGAGCGAACCGCTTGTTGCGTCAGTCCTAGCGCAGCTCGAGGCAGCGCCGCGCGATGCGAACCCCTTCGTCGAGCTGATGGGCGAGGGTCCCGCGGGTCGTCCGCTTCGACAAGATCCCGTGCACCGCGAGTGGCAGGAGCTCTGGACGCAGCACGATCGTTCGGTCCTGTTTGCGCCCATCGGTCACGGGAAGACGACGCAGCTGCGACTGCGCCTGCTCTGGGAAATCGGCCGCAACCCCAACATCCAGATCGCCTTCATCGGTGCCAGTGAGCGACACCCGAAGCGCGTGCTACGGGCACTGAAGGCCGACATCGAGCGCAACAACCGGTTGCGGCAGGTCTTCCCCCAGCTGGAGCCGGCGGAGCCCTGGGGAGCGAAGGAGGTGCAGGTCCAGCGGGACAGCCGGGACCCCGACGCAACGCTGGCGGTGTTTGGCTTGTTCGGGAAGCTGCTGGGCTCGCGCGCCGACCTGGTGGTGCTCGACGACGTCTGCAACTTCGAGAACACCCTGACGTCGGAGCAGCGCGAAAAGGCGTTCGGCTGGATGGGCGAGGTCCTAAGCCGCCTGCGGCCAGGTGCGCGGGTCATCGCGATCGGCCACACCTGGCACGCGCAGGACGTTCTGCACCGGCTGGGCCGGAAGGACGGATGGACGGTGCGCCGTGACGAGGCACTGGTCGAAGGCGCCGATGGAGACCAGCGAGCACTGGCTCCGTCGGTCCTGACCGTCGCCGACATCGAGCGGAAGCGCCGCGAGCTGGGCCCGCGCAACGCGGAGCTGATGCCGTTCAACCGCATGGTGAGCGACGGCGCCAGCCGCTTCCGCATGGCGTGGTGGGAACGAGCGTTGCAGATGGGCCGCGGCCTCGGATTCGCCGAACACTGGAGCGGCAGCCCGACCTATTCGGGCGTCGACCTCGGGCACCGGAAGCGACGCGGAGCGGACGTTACCGCGATCGTCACGGCCGCCCTTCTGCCCGAAGGGACACGACAGGTGTTGGACGTCCGCAGCGGGCACTGGTCAGGGCCGGAAGTCCTGCGGGAGCTCCAGGACGTGCACCGGCGGTTCGGCTCCGTCATTGCGGTTGAGAACAACGGAGCGCAGCAGCTGTTGCTGGACTTCGCCCACGAGCTGGACGCCATCCCGTTGAAGCCGCACGCGACCAACGGGGCGAACAAGCACGACGTCGCGCACGGCGTAGAGGCGTTGGGGCTTCAGCTTGCGCAAGGCCGGTGGATGTTCCCGTGCGACGACGAACTCCGGCCGCCCGATGACGTGGCGGAGCTAATCCGCGAGAGCCTGGCCTACGACCCGCAGCGTCACGCGGGCGATCGACTCATGGCCTGGTGGATCTGCGCGGAGGCGATTCGGCACGGCTGGGCCGCACAGCTCGGTCCATTGGAACTCGAGCACGTAGACAGCCTGCTTCGCGACGCGGCTGGGTTTCACTAACAACTACCGGGCCCGGTTCTGCGCGCTCCAGTCGGCACACCAGACGCGCTCCTCCACCGCAAGGGCTGCTCCCTCGTAGCCGGGGTAGATGGTGCCTGCGCTGATGCCTTCTTCGGCCAGGTACTGCATGAGCTTCGGGACCTCCGCCCAGGCCAGGCTCAGCTTGCGTAGCTGCGGGAACCCGAAGCGGGTGGTCTGCACCTGCGCCACACGTTCCTCCAGCGGGACGACGTCTGGTGGGAGGCTGCGGATCTTTCGAGGGTGGTGCCTGTCAACGGTGAACAACCCGTGCTGCGCATGGAGGTTGCTGTTTGCGGACCGGGGAACCTCCACCACGACGACGTCACGGTCGAACATCGATCGCAGGCCGTCTGTGCGGAGTGCGAACACGGACAGCATCCCTGACTCTGAGTCTCCCCGGGCTCGTTCGCGCGCCGCCCCGGACGCCGCGAAGTAGGTCGCGAGCAGCGGACGCCGCGTCCAGTCGAGCAGCCGGGTCGGGAGCCGGTGGTGCTGGGCAAGCGCAGCCAGCTCGAGTCGTTCGTCGGGGATCCATCTCTCCGGGCTTCCGATCGCGGTGTAGGCAGCAGCTCCGAACTCCGCGAATCCAGGCACGTGCAGACCGATGGAGTCCGCTTCGCGGGCGAAGTCGTGGAGGATCCGCGCTTCCGCCTCGGACTGGTCTTGGTCGGAGTCGAGGTGGTAGAGCCCGGGCCCGGCCTCGTTCGGCTGGTACTGGCCGAAACCCCGGGAGCGGAAGATCGACGGCAGGAGCTTCCATTCGGAACGGGCCTGGCCCCGGAAAACCCAGCGGCGCGGCTCCGGTAGGCGGCGTCCTCGCAGGGACAGCGCGTCGAGGAATTCGGCGGCGTCCGAAAACCGCTCCTCTTCGAACAACGGTGGTCTCACCGCCCGATGGTCGCACCCGCCGGCTGCCCGGTACCAGCTTTCCCGCCAAGACGCTGAAGCACCGCCGCGGGTAGCAGCCCAAGCGCAATCATGCGCTGGGCCGCCTCCCGGGACCGGCCGTCGTCCCGTAGTCGGAACCTCAGCCCACCGTCCCCGTCCTCCGGCCGGAGGTGAAGCGACTCGCCCCGGATGATGTGTTGGGGCACCCCGGCGGGGAAGGCATCGCACGTCATGCCGGAGCCCCGCAGGCGCGAGCACAGCAGGCAGATGGGGTCGTAGGTCGCCATGGCCTAGTCGCCTGCTCTTCGTTCGCAGTGCCAGCCTGGCCGACGCTGGAGTCGCCGCTCCAGTGCATCGAGAAACCGGCGCCCGTGCTCTGGCACCAGGGCACCGGCCGGAGTTCTGACCCGCAGCAGGGAAGGTTCCGAAGCTGCCTGCCAGGTCACGCTCGCTCGCCGTCCGTCGTGAGCCACCCGGACGACCGGCACGCCGTTGCCATCTGCATCGAGTCTCGAGACCACTAGATCGCGGTAGACAAGGCCGCGATATCGAGCGCCTACAGCACCACTGCTGCATAAATTCGACTACCAAGGGCTACGGGCGACTACGCCCAAGAACTACCCAGAATCACCTTCACACGGTGGAAGTCGCAGGTTCGAGTCCTGCTGCGCCCACAACACGCGAAAGAGGCGGTCCCCCAACTGGGGAGCCGCCTTTTTCGTGTCTCGTTGTGGTGTCTCGGACGTGCCGGTCACTCGATGACGGCGAACGTCACGTTCGGGTCGGACTCCCACGCGTCGTCCGCACGCTCCAGGCCGCGCAGCGCCCCCATCGAGATCTCCAGCCCGGTCGTTTCACCGGCTTCGAGCGTGTAGGCCCCATCGATGACCAGGACGCTCGCCGGCAGCTTCAGCGGAGCCGCGCTGCCAGACGTGTCGACCACGCTGCTCTCGAGGCCCAGCTCGATCGCGACGCCCAAGTACTCGCCGGCCGGGAACATGCCGCCGGCGACGCTCTCCAAGTCGCCATCTGCGAGCTCGAAGAGGTCGATCTCGGTTGGTTTGTCGAGCACCTTGTACCAGCGAGGCTCACCGTCGGCGCCTTCGCGCGCGACCATCATCGACTCGATGATGAGGGGTACGCTCGCCACTTCGGCGTCGACCTCATCGGTTCCGTGCGCGCTGTCCCGGATGCGAATCTTGAGCTCGCTTTCCACGGGTGCGGCGGTAAACCCGAACTCCAGCCCAACAGCGTCCGGCATCTCTTCCTGGAACGAGTAGTCGAAGTTCTCGCGCTCGGGCGCATCGACGGAGCAGGCCGGAAGGGCGAAGGCGGCGGACAGGGCGAGGACGAGGGCGGATTTGGTGGTCATGGGCGGGGTTGAACTCCTGACGGTCCCGACATCGAACCGCTGCGGCCCGAACTTGAGCCGATCCCCCCGCGCCGCGCCCGCGGCCCCGTCCCACTGGCCGCTGTGGGCGACACCTGTCCGGGTTTCGCCGCGGGTGGCAGGCAGGCTACGGTCGGCATCGTGTCCGACGCCACCGAGCCGACCGCCTCGTCCGGGGCAACGCCATGGTTGGCTGCCGGTGCCTTGGCGTGTGCCGCGGGTCTCACGATCTACGCGTTCACACGTCCGTCCTCGAAACCCGCCGCCGCCGTCGAGTGCCCGCCCGCGCAGCCCTTCGTGTGGCAGGAGGACCCCGGATGGCTGAACGCGTGGGATCGGGCGGCAGCGGGCAGTCGAGGTGTGGTGACCCGAGACCTCGACGCCTGGACGCAGCGCTGGCTCGCCGCGCGCGGCGAAGCGTGCGAGCGGCCGCCCGGCGTCCGCGAAGCGACGCTGACCTGTTTGGAGCGCCAGGCCGCACGGGCGAGAAGCCTGGCCGAGGTCTTGCCCACGCTCGACGCGGAACACCAGCCCGCCGCCTGGGCCGCGGGACTGGGCCTGCCGTCGACGGAAGACTGCGGGGTCGCACAGTCGCCCCGCCCCGCTCCGCGTGACCCCGCCGCGCAGCAGACCGTCGACCGCGCCCACGCCCTGCTCGACGCTGGCCGCCCCCTCGAAGCGGGCACCGCCGTGCAAACGCGGGAGCTGGGCGAAGACGATCCGTTGCGCGCGCGTGCCCGATGGATCGAGGGCCATGCGCTCCCCGTGGATCAGGCCTACACGCACTGGCAGCGGGCCCTGGGCGATGCCATCGCGGCGGACGACCCCGCCCTCGCCACGACGATCGCCCTGGGTCTGTCGACGACGACGCCCGCGGACGAAGGGTTGTCCGCTGCTCAGCGATGGTGGGCGCTGGCGTCCGCACACGCCCGGCGACTGCCGACCACCGCGACCCGGCAACACGCCTTGTTGGCGACCCAGGCCACGATGCTCGCCCGACACGGCAAAGCCGATGCTGCGCTGTCCTTGCACGAGCCCGCGCTCGCACTGCTCGAGTCCAGCCTCGGCAGCACCCACCCCGCGCTGGTCCCGGGCCTGCGCGCGTCCTGTGTCGCGGCGGCCGCTCGCGGCAAACTCGACGCTGCCGAACGCCTGGCCAAACGAGCGCTCGAACTCGCGGATGACAGCCTGGGTGCGCGCCACCCCGAGGCACTCGCCACCCTCGATGCGATCGCGGGCGCCTTGCGAGACGCGGGTGCGCCCGAAAAGGCCACCGCCTGGATCCGCATGGGCATCGAACGACGCCCCGAGGCCGAACACGGCGAGCACCTGGTTGGACTCGGCGAGGCCTACCTGCAATCAGGCCGCATCGGCGACGCCGCCGAAAGCTTCGCGCGCGCCCTCACCTGGTCCGAACACCACGACGCGAAAGACTTGACGCTTCGCATCGCGCTGGGACGGGCCGCCGTCGCGCAGGCACGCGGCGATGCGGACACCGCCGCCGAACATCTGCAATCCGCGCTCGACGGCCCCTTGGATGCCAGCGCCCGCAACACCGTGCGCCTGCGACGGGTCGCCGTGCTGCTGGATGCGGAGCGCTACGACGACGCCAGCGCGGCCGCCACGGTCGCCCTCGAGGCCGTAGACAACGATGCGACCGATGACGCGACCCGGGGTGAGGCCCTCAGCGTCGCCGCCGACGTCGCCCTTCGCAGCGGCAACGCCGACGCCGCAATCGCGTTTTCCCGGCGCGCCGTCGCCCGCCTCGTGCGTGCCCACGGCACGGACCACCCCGCGGTGCTGCTCGCCCTCACGCACCTGGGCACCGCGTGTTTGAGCGAAAACCGCAACGAGGACGCAGCGGCCGCCTTTGCCCGCGCCGTTCAGATCGCACGGGCGGCCCCGGCCGAGGTGCGCGTGGCCGCGGCACTGGGATGGGCGACCGCGCTGTGGCGGACCGGAGCCAAGACCGAGGCCGCGACCGTCGTCCGTGAAGTGCACGCGACCGTGGCGCACGATGCACGACCCGGCGCGGCCGCCGACGCGGCGGCGTGGTTGGCCCAGCGAGACCTCCCCCTCGAGGCCGAAACCACGGACGAGTAGGTGGATCCCCCCAACCCCGGGGAACCTCGACTGGGCCCAAACCCGTGTACGCGGTGCCCTGCGTCACGCGTTTGCGAAACGGCAACGCTGCGTTTCCATCATTGCCGGCTGTGCTGCGTCACAACCAGTACATGCGACTCCTGCTGACCCCGACGACCATCGCCTTGGTGCTGCTGTGCTGCGCCATGCTGATCGCGATGGCCTACGTCGCCGTCGACGAACGCTCCTGATCCGACGGCAGGCTCCAGTTGTAGGCGCGAATGCTCTCCAACAACGGCCTCAGGTAGACCTCGAGATACTTGCGGTGCCTCGGGTCGGCCCGGTAGCGCTCCACCGCTTCGAGCGACTCGAATCGGAGCGAAATCATCAGGTCCCACACCTGCTCGGTGCGCGCATCCGCGGCCACCGCGGTATGCACCGCGAGCACGCCGAGCGCGTCGCCGAGCACCTCCTGCGTATGCGCGGCCACCGTCCGCGCTTCGGGGCGGATCTCGGGCTTGAGGCGAATCAAGACCGTACGCTCGATCATGCGACCCAGGATACGTGTTTCACCCGATTCCCGCCCCGGCCCGGGAGATTCCGCATTCGCGGAGGGTGCACCCGACTGCTACAAGCGCAGGCTGCACCATGCCTCGCTCAGCCCTGATCAGCCTGTTCGCGATCTCCCTCTTGGCCGGCGCCTGCAACAAAGACAGCGCCACCACCACCCCTGCGGACACGACGGCCGCCACGGCTGAGCCCGAAAAACCCGACTTCACCCACGCCGAGTGCAAAGACTGGTCGTCGCTCGACACCAACACCCTGCCGCCGCTGCCCGAGAGCGCGTACACGGCAACGTTCGAGTCGGCCTGGACCACGCTGCAGGCCAAGCACTACGACCCCACCCTCGGCTGCAAGGACTGGATCGCGGTGCGCGAGTGGTACGGCGACCAGATCGCCAAGGCCAGCGACGAAGGCAAGGCCTACGCGTTGATGAACGGCATGCTCGGAGAGCTCGAGCAGAGCCACCTCGCGATCGTGCCTCCGGGCAGCAAGACCCAGGGCGAAACCCGCTCGGGCACCGTCGCCGGCCCGGCCATCGTGCCCGCCGCCGTCCGCTACGTCGAAGACAAGGCGATCGTCGTCGACGGCTCGCGGCACGGGCTCGACAGCGGCATTCCGGCCGGTGCCGAAATCGTGGCCATCGACGAGGCCACGGTGGCCGATGCGGTCGAAAAGGCCGGCAAGGTCGCCCACGACCCGATCAACCACGCGCTCACGGTGCGACGGGTGGTCGGCGTCTGGCTGACCTGCCCCTCGGGCGCATCCAAGACCATTCGTTACCTCCCCCCCGGCGGTGGCGAGGAGCAGACCGCGACGGTGCAGTGCAAGGAGCCCGAGCTCGAGACCACCACCTTCGGCAACCTGACCCAGCCCACCACGGTCGAAGCCCGCATGATCGAGGGCACCAAGGTCGGCTACGTCGCGTTTAACATCTGGCTCGTTCCGCTCATGCAGAAGATCGAGGCGGGTCTCAAAGACCTGCGCTCCAAGGGCATGACCGGGCTCGTCATCGACCTGCGCGGCAACCCGGGCGGCGTCGGCTTCATGGTCGTGCCGTTGGCGCGCCAGCTGCTGAGTGAAGACGTGAACCTCGGCATCATGCACATGCGTGAAGGCCAGCAGGAGTTCAACGTCACCGGCAGCCCCGACGCGTTCAAGGGCGAGGTCATCGTCTTGATCGACGAGCTCTCGGCCAGCACGTCGGAAATCTTCGCCCAGTCCATGCAGGACATCGGCCGCATCAAGGTCTACGGGGCCACCCGCAGCCCCGGCCTCGCCCTGCCCTCACTCATCGAAGAACTGCCCGGCGGCGCGATGCTTCAGTACGTCGTCGCCGACTACAAGAGCCCCAAGGGCACCAGCGTCGAAGGCAACGGCGTGAAGCCCGATACCGTCGTACCCGAGACGGCGGCCGACTTCGCGGCGGGCAAAGACCCCGTCCTCGATGCCGCCGTCGCAGCCCTCAACACCCAAGGATGAACTCCATCATGCGTTCCACCTCCCTCCGCAAGACCGCCCTGTCCCTCCTGATCGGCCTGCCCGTGCTCGTGGGCTCGCTCGGCTGCGACCCGCCGCCGGCCGCCAACCCCGAAGAGGCCACCCCGGCCGCCACCGCCGATGCGGCTCCCGCCGCCGACGCGGCGCCGAGCGCTGACGGTGCCACCGAGACCGCAGCCAACGAAGCGGCGAAGCCCGAGGTGGATCAGAGCAACCTGCCCGCCGCCGAGGCCCTGTTCGCGGCCAACGTCGAGGCCGTGGGCGGCAAGGCGAAGATCGACACGATCAAGAGCTTCTACCGCGAGGACACGATGGAAATCCCCTCGCAGAAGATCAAGATCACCAACAAGATGTGGTGGAAAGAAGGCGACTTCTACTCCGAAGCCGACATGCCCGGCATGGGAGTCACCAAGATCTGGAAGGTCGGCGACGCCCTGTGGTCGCAAGACCCGATCAACGGCCTGCGCAAGATCGAAGGCAAAGAAGCCGAGCAGCAGCTGCGCGGCAACGAAGACCTCGTCGTCACCGCCAACTGGAAGAAGCACTTCGCCAAGGCCGAGACCAAGGCCCGCCGCGTGGCTGATGGCAAGACGCTCATCGACGTGCTGCTCACCACCGAAGGCGGCGACGAAGTCACCATGAGCTTCGACGAAGAGACCAAGCTGGTCGTCGAGCAAGCGTTCGTGCAGGACTCGCCCCAGGGCAAGATTCCGATGAAGGCGATCAACGACGAGTACAAGGACTTCGACGGCTTCAAAGTGCCCGTGAAGTCGACCGTCGACATGACCGTCGCCAAGATCGTCGGCACCGTCGTGACGTTCGAGCCCAACGCCAAGGTCGACAAGGCCAAGCTTCAGCTTCCCCCCGAAGCCAAGAGCAAGAAGTAGGCGTCCGCCTGCCTCCCAAGCCCCGTTCCGCTGCTGCAGTGGACGGGGCTTTGCCGTGCCCAAGGCCCTGGGCCCCTCTCGCAAACGACCTTCGCATGGATGGCCGTCGAGGTCTGCAAGGCAGGCCACACATGCACGGCAGTTCCGCGGCCGGACGGCGGTCGAGGCCGCACGGATCACACCGCCTCGCCGTCGAGCTTGAAGCACGGTCACCGTCCGCCCTAGACCGGCTCGATGCACGCCCGCGCTTCCGACACCTGGACCGTCATCGGAGACCGCCTCCGCATCGCCCCGTATCGTTTTCCCGGCGGCGTGTCCCACACCACGCTCGTCGAGACCGACAGGCACGTCGTCGTGTTCAGCCCCGGCGTGCCCTTGGTCGACGAGGCCCGCTCGCTCGCCGAACTCGGGCGGGACGTCGTGCTGGTCGCCCCGTCTCTGGGCCACACCGCGGGCATTCTCGCGTGGCAGGCGTGCTTGGACGACCCCACCGTACTCGCCAGCCCCATGACGTCGGACCGCCTCCGAGGCCGCGGTCTGAGGGTCGAGGTTCAGTCTCCGCGTTCGCTGACAGTGGACGGACTCGAGGTGCTGAGCCCACCCGGCAACACCCTGGGCGAACTGTGGATGCGGGTGGAGAACGACGCAGGGGTCACTTGGGTGGTCTGCGACGCGTTCTCGAACCTGCGGCAGCTGGCGCCGGGGTTCTGGCTCCGGCAGCTGCAGCGCCTGTATGGGATTCGTCTCGGGCTGCGGCTGGGCGCGGCATTTCGGCGGCACACCACCGACCACCAGGCATTCGTGGGCTGGCTCGAGCAGCAGCTCGGCCGCGGGTGCGATCGCCTCGTCCCCTGCCATGGCGAGGTTGACGATGGCCCCATGCTGGCCGAGCGCCTCCTGGCCGAAGCCCGTGCGGCCTACGGCTAAGCGTCGCTGCGGCGGCGACGGCGACGCGGCGGTTTGCCGAAGATCTCTTCGATGCGGTCGCGGTAGCTGCGGCTGGAGGGGATCTGGGTACCGTTGCGGAGTTTGACCCAGTAGTCGCCACCGGCCCGGCCCTCGAGCGTGTCGACCTCGGACACGGCCACGATGGCCGACGGGCGCACCCGCAGGAACTTGTCCGGGTTCAGCTTGGCCTCCATGGCTTTGACCGTATGGCGCACCAGGTGCGTCTTTCGGCCGGTGTGAATCTCGATGTAGTTCCCTGCCGCGGCGACCCACTCGATCTCGTCGACAGTGATGCAGAGCATCCGCCCACCGTCACGCAGAAAGAGACGGTGTGCGCTGGGGTCCTGGGCAGCTTCCGTGCTCGCGTTGTTCTCCACGATGAGCCCAACGGGGGTCCGTGCAGGACCTTACACACGTTCATTCGTCGGTCGGGGGCTGCGTGCGCGCCGCCGCTTTCGACGCCGCCATCGCCTCGTCGTCCGGCAACCCTTCGGCCCCGATGAGCACCGACAGGGCCCCCGTACTGGGGGGTTCTGGCCCGTCGAGGAAGAACTCCGACTCTCGGTACCAGGCCAGCCCGCGCATCACGAAGATCTTCACGACCGCCGCGGCCGGAAGAGCCAGCAGCACCCCGAGAAACCCGAACAGCTCCCCCCCCACCATCAACGCGAGCAGCACCCAGATCGCCGACAGGCCGACCTTGTCGCCCACGACCTTCGGCGTGATGACGAAGCCCTCGAGCACCTGAATCACCGCATAGGCCCCGACCACCCCCAGCAGCTGGCCCCAGCCGCTCCAGTCGATCAGGCACATGACCACCGCAAAGCCGAGCGCCACCGCACCGCCCACGTAGGGGATGAACGACAGCATGCCGGCAACGACGCCGATCAACACCGCCAGCCGCACACCGAGCAGCCCGTAGGCGAGCGAGTACGCAAACGCCAACACCACCATCACGATCAGCTGACCGCGAATGAACTCGCCGAGCACCGTATCGACCTCGCGCGCAATGTCGACGATGAACGGCCTCCACTTGGGCGGGATCAGCTCGGCGATGCCGGCCGTCATGCGATCGAAGTCGTGCAACAGGTAGGCGGCGAACACCGGCACGATGAGCGCCGAGGTGGCCGCCCCGAGCAGCGATGCCGTGCCGCCCCAGATCCACTTGGCCGCGGCGAGCAGGGGCTCGGCCGCCTTGCCCAGCGGGTCGGACGACCCGTCTGCGCCACCGGAGGTCAGGGTGCCGATCGCCTCGCTGGCGGTGCTGGGCAACTCGATGCCGTACTCGGCCGCCAAGGGCTCGACGCGGGCCTCCAGCGCTGCGATCTGGGCGGGAAGCTCCCGGATGAACTCCGACGCGTCACGCACGATGCTGGGCAGCGCGAGCAACAGGAACAACCCCAACGTGCCCAAGACGGCGGTTAGCAACACCGCAATGCCGACACCACGCGGGATCTTGCGTTCCTCGAACTTGTCGACCAGCGGGTCGAGCATGTACGCGATCAGGAACGCGAAGAACACGGGGGTCAGCACCCCACGAAGTCCCCACACGAGCAGCCCGACGAGGGCCAAGACGAACACCGCGACCAGCCAGCGCGGAAAAATGCGGTCCGACGAACCCGCCATGTCTCGCTTCTAACACGGCTCGGCAGCGCGCCCGGGCGCCCGCTTCACTGTGCGCCGTGGCGAATGCCCAGGTTGAGGATCTTCTGCAGCAGCGGCTCGTACTCCAGCCCCGTCGCCCGAGCAGCGCTCGAGAACTCCTCCCCGCGAGCGATGTCGGGGTTGGGGTTGGCCTCGAGAAAGTACAGCTCCCCCGTGGGAGTGAGCCGAAAGTCGATGCGCGCGTACCCGGACAGGCCCAGCACCCGGTAGATCCGCTTGGCGATCGCGCGGTACTTGACCATCAACGCGTCGTCGAAGTTCGCCGGCCCAATCTCGACGTTGTACTTGCGCTGAAACTCGAGGTCGAACTTGATCCGCCGGGTGGCGATGCGTGGCGCGTCCGAACGCAGCTCGCCGATCTTCAGCTCCCACGGCGGCAGCACCGTGAGGCGGTGGTTGCCCATGACCCCGGCGTACACCTCACGGCCGTCGATGAACTCCTCGGCGATCGCGTCGGTGCCCACCGATCGGTGAATGAACGACACCCGCTCCCGCAGTTTTTCGTCGTTGTGCACGACGGAGGCCTCGGAGATGCCGGTGCTGCCCTCCTCGACCAGCGACTTCACGATCAGCGGAAATGACAGACGGGCGGGTCGCCGTACGGTGCGGCCCATCGGAAACACCACGAACTTGGGGCAGCGGATGCGGTGGTAGTGCAGGATCTTCTTGGACAGGGCCTTGTCTCGCCCGAGCACCAGCCCTCGCGGGTTGCAGCCGGTGTACGCGGCCCGCTGAAGCTCCAGGTAGCTCACCACGTGCTGGTCGAACACCGCCTCGCCGTGAAACTCTTCCAGCAGGTTGAACACCACGTGCGGCTTCACCTCCTTGAGGGCGCGCCGTAACGGGGCCAGCTCGTCGTGCACGCCGAGCTTGATCGCCTCGTGGCCCAACCACTGCATCGCGGTGACCACGTCGTACTCGGTCGCAAACGGCATCACCTCTTGGGCGCTGAGGCCCTCGATGTTCGCCGGCGGCACCAGGTCTTCGTGCATCAGCACCAAGACACGCTTGCGCCTCACACGGGCCACCACTGCCCCCTCCCCTGCCCAAAACAGAACGTGTGTTTGGTGAGCACCTGCACGACGTCACGCATCAGCGCCGACTCGCGCCCGGTGACTCGCATGCCCAGCTCGCGACAGCGCCACCGCATCTCCTCGAGCACGTGCTCGACGATCGGGCCCTGGTCCGGCGCAAAACGAACGACGTCCTCGATCAGTGCCCGTTTGTGCTTGCGCAAGAAGGACGCCGCGGTGGGCCGGGCATGGGAACGCCCGTCGGTGGAGAACAGCATCCACAAGTCGTCGTCGTAGTTGCGGGGGGCATCGGGCACGTAGTGCGCACGGCGAGCCTCGTAGTGCTCCCGAAGCGTGAGCGTGAGCTGGGAGAGCGCGTAGGGCCGGGTCTTGCGGGTGAGCTTGGGCCTCGAGCCCGCGAGTTCATGCATCAACGTGTCCACGTAGTGCAGCTTTCGAAACGCGGGCCACTGCGCGTAGTGGTGTTTCCAGCGCGACCGCGGCCGCAGCCACACGGCGAACGTCTCGGCGAAGTCCTCGCTGGGGTGGCTCTGCGCGTACCAGCCCGGCAGGTGCAACACGTAGTTCTTCGAGCGCGGGTTGGGCTTATAGTAGTCCGGATACGGGCGTGCGGGCGAGCCGAACACGTCGCGCCATCCCTTGCGCCGCGACAACCCATACCCGTTGTAGACGGCGTGGCCGAGCTCGTGACGAAGCAGCCGCAAGCATTCGGCACGCGTCGCCCCCTCGGCCTCGAGCATGTGCGTGCGCTCGATGGCGGTGAGCCGCGGGTGGGCCAGGTAGAACGGAACCGAGATACCGGCGATGCCATCGGGGCACGCCCACTCGTCGGAGAACCAAAAGTGCGGCTTGAGCTTCAGCTCTCGTCGGGCGAGCTCCCCCCGCACCACGTCGATGCGCTCGGCCAACGGGCTGCGCTCGATCGCGATGTCGAGGTCGCACAGGCGCAGGTCGAGGATCGCCTGCTCGGACATCCCCTCGAAGTCCGACACCCTGCGTCGCCGCGGCACGCCATGATCATATCAGCCGGCCATCAGACGTCGAACGAGGGCGAGCGTCTCGGGGTCGAGTTCATGGGTGCGATGCACGATCACCCCATCGCGATCGACGACCAACAACATCGGCACCGAGCGCGACCCCACCGCGTCGGTGAAGTCGAAGCCTGGGTCGATGTGCATCGGGTAATCGATGCCCGCTTCGCGCGCGAACGCTGCGGCCTTGGCCGCCGAGGGCCCCACGTGCACGCCCGCCACCAGGAGGTCGGTGTCGGCGTAGGCCTGGGCCAGGCGTGCGACCTTGGGCATCGACTCGCGACATGGGCCGCACCAGGTCGCCCACAGGTCGATGACCGCCACTCGCCCTCGAACCTGCTCGGAGAGCCGGGTTTGGCCGGCCACCAGCGGTGTGACGGACTGCAGCGACGGCAACGGGCCGGGCGCCACGGCCGTGTCGTCGTAGCCGGCAGGTCGCGTCCCGCCCGCGGACGGCGTGCAGGCAGCCAAGAACAGCGAGAGTGACAGCAGTTCAGAAAGACTGCGCATAACCGAGCGAGAACACATTCACGTGCAGACCATTGGTTCGAAAGTAGCGCGAAAACCCGGCGTCGATCGACTGCGCTCCGCCCGAAGCCGCCTGCGGCGGGCGAATGTAAAACACGCCCTTGATGCTCGGCTGGTGCGCGTCGAAGCCGGCGAGGTCGGAGTCGGCGGTGAAGAACGCATCCGAGGGTGTGGCATCGACGATGTCTCGTCGCCAATAGCGGGTGCCGCGTTGCCGATGAAACCGATAGCCCAGGCGCAGGTACACGTGCCGCCCCATCCACTGGTAGACCCAGCTGTCGAGGGTGTGTGCCCGGAGTTCGAAGTCGTCACGATAGTGCCGGTACCGCGCCTTGAGCGTGGTTCGGGACCGCGGCACGTGCTGGGCAAGCTGACCCGCCACGGCATGGCGAATGCGCTGGCGCGGCAGATTTTCGCGCCTGCGGTTGGGGCAGTCGTACTCCGCCCGTTGGTCCGGCGTGTCCAGACACCCGTAGGTCTGGGCATCCGAGACGTAGATCGAGTTCCAGCCGTTCTCGAGCGTGCCCTGCTGAAACGTGACGCCATACGACACCATCGCCAGCGTCGTGGGCGAGAGCACCTGCACCAGCGACAGGTTGTCGTTGAGCGCGAAGCGGTAGGTCTGCGACACGTTCCACCCGCGCGGGTGCAGGTCGTCGAAGTAGTCGACGATGACGTTGACGGAGGTGGACACCACCGTGTTCTCCTCGTTGAACGCCCCCGAGTACCCGAAGCCGCCGAACCCGGTACGCCAGTGCTCCTCGACGTGCACTCCGTAGCGCAGCTGCAGCGTGTCCCGCTCGCTCGTCTCGATCGCGGTCGTGATGTCGAGCGTCCCCGCTTCGTTGTAGCGAGACGCCGACGACACGGCGTCGAGCGCGTCGGGGGATGCCGCGGAGACCATGTCGAACACCCCGGTGAAGGTGTGTGAGATCGCCGGATTGCGCTGACGCAGCGTGAGCGTGGCGGCGGGTTGCACGACCTGCAGCCGCTCGGATCCGGGCCCCTGCGGCGGGCCGGCCTTGGACTGATAGCCGCGGCCGTACTGGTCGTAGAAGGTGAGTTTGGCCTGCACCCGCTCCACCGTGGCGCGCTTGGGCGCCTGCGTATCGTCTCCGAGGATCGCGGCATCGTCGCGTGAAGGCGATGCGGGAGCCGGCGCCAGCAGGAGCGCCACGCCGAGCGTGCTCAGCTCAGTTGCCGCAAGCACAGCCACCGCCTGCTGCCTGCGCGTCGCCGCCGGCGGCCCCTTCACGAGACCCGTGCAGCTTGCGGTCGGCGCGGGCTTCGAGAGGGTCGTCGACGACCGCCATGGTGGGATCGGCCAGCGCTTCCCGCCGATTTTGCGGAACCGGAGCACACGCAGAAACACCGCACAGCATCGCCACGACCCCCGCACACCAGCGCATGCCCTTGTATAAACCGCCGAGCCGAAGCGGAGCAACGGCACGCGAGACGACCCGAGTGCGGTAGGCTGATCGGGTCGCGACATGGCGAGCCGGCTGCGAACCTGGGCACGACGTGTGGCCCCTCCCTCGACCCGTGCGCTCGCACGTCGGGTCGCGGTGGAGCTGCTCGAACGGGTGACCTACGGCGCCGAGCAGATCGCCGACTCACTTCGGCCGGCCCTCCCCGCCGCGACCGCGGTCGAGCACGGCATCACGGTCCGCCCCGCAAAAGCTCGCCCTGCGCCCCCGCCGAGCAAGCCCAAGACGTTGGCGCCGGCGGACTTGGGATGGGCCCTGGCGCGCCATGTCTCCACCCAACTCGACACGCAGATGGCCGCCCTGTTCGGGCCCGGGCTCAGCGCCGACGGCCATGATGCAGAGCACGTCCGTCGCATGCGCATCGGATCACGGCGGCTGCGAAGCGCGGCGCAGCTGTTCGCCCCCTGGCTGGGCAAGAAGCTCCATCGCCGACTGGAGCGGGACCTCAAGGCCTTTGGCGGCGCGCTGGGGCCCTTGCGCGACCTCGACGTGGTGGTCGGCGAGTTCTCGGCCGCCGCCGCGTCGAAGGACCCACTGCGGCAAGCGGCCGCCGAACACATTCGAGCGGGGTTGGCCCGCAACGTGGCCAAGACCCGCAAGCGGGCGGCCAAGGGCGTCCGCGCCATCGACCATGACGCGTTGCGCAAGGACCTCCGCGAAGCCAAACGACGCATCGTCGAGCGCCTGACGGGCCTTGCCGACGTTCGCCCTGCGCTCGCCGCTCTGCTGCTCGAGGTCTGTGCCGATGCGTTCGAGCAGACCCCGGTCCCCACGACGCTGGAGGACCGAGAGGCGGTGCACGAGGTCCGCATCATCGCCAAGCGTCTTCGTTACGCGCACGCGTGGGTCAAGCCGGCGCTGCAACACGGACCGGGCGCAGGTCGTCTGCTCAAGAAGGCGCAGCGGGCCGTCGGAGCCTCCCGCGATCTCGACCTGCTGCTCGAGCGCTTGGAGTCCCGCGAAGCCGCCCTGCGCGAAGACGGTCAAGGCACGCTCGCCGACGCGCTCGCCCAGTGGCAGGCCCAAGCCCGAAGCAAACGCGACAAGGCGGACAGCAAGATCCTGCCTGCGCTCGCCGACCTCTCCCACCGTACCGTCACCCGGCTGACCCGCGACGCGCTGGGCGTGGCGCCCGAACCCGCCGCAACCGCGGCACAGGCCCAGTCGGTTCAGACGTAGCCGGCGCCGTCGCAGGTCGGGCAGTACCGCCGCTCGGTGAACCCGACGTACCACCCGCTGCCTTTGCAGTCGGTGCAGCGATCGTGATCCTGCGTGTCATCGTAGCCCTCGCAGGCCGCGTCGGCCTCGACGGCCCCCAACCGAAATCCCCCTCCCAGGGGTCGGGGTCGACCGCCGCGGCGGCGACCCACCGTACCCAGCGTCCGCATGATCAGATCGTAGCGTCGCGAACCCCGCCGGCCAGTCCCGGCCCGACGCAGGCCACCTCCTGCCCGACGACGCCGGGTCGGCAGCCCAAACCAGGGGCAAACCCGAGGTTCGGGTCAGCTCTGGAGCAAGCGGCGCTGGCTTCCGGGGCGCATCGGGCGACGGGTCGCCGACGCGCTGCCGAGCTCGGAAACCGCGGCCGGTGAAACCGCAGTGGAATCGTCCGCACCCGCATCACGCTCGGTCGCCTCGGCGGAGGAGTCCGCGGGGGTGGCCGTGCGAGACAGGACAGCCACCGCGCCAACGCCGAGCAGCACCCCGAGAAGGGTGCCGAGCGCGATATGGGCTTTGATGGACATGAGCGGTGCCTATGAGGTCTATGGTGAGAACGCGACGAAACTTCAACGCTGACAGTACGAGTTGAAGGCCGAAGTGGTTCGTGCCCCTTGAACGACGCTCGTCGAACTTCGATTCCACCCCCGCGCAGAAAAAAATGCGGCGGAGGCTCAGAGGCGAACGACGCCGTCGGGCAGCGCGGCGAACCGGCCCGTCACTTCGTCGTGCACCACGGTCGCAACGCCCGCAGCCCCGACCGGCCCGTTGGCCCCATCGGCTCCGTCGGCCCCCTCGGAGCCGTCTGCGCCCGCGCTAGCCCCCTCTGCGGACGAATTGCCGCCTCGGCCACCACGTCCGCCCGAGCCCGCCATGCCGCCGAAGCCTCCCGAGCCGCCGGCGACGTCGAGCTGGATCAGCTGCGCGAGTTCGGGAAAACGCGCGTCGATGTGAAGCTCGATACGACCCCCAGGGCCACCTTGGCCCCCGGTGCCACCCGAGCCACCCGAGCCCCCGGACCCGCCGGTTCCGCCTTGCTGACCGTGACCGCCGTCACCACCCGAGCCTCCGGATCCGCCCGGACCCCCGCGACCCCCGGGTCCGCCGGCGGCCGACAGCACGAACGAGCGGTGGGAGTCGAACATCACCCGGCCCACGACATCGCCCTCGAACTCGAGCAAGACCAGGTGTGGGTGATGCGGGGTGCGTACGACCGTGGCCCACGCGACGATCGACGCTCCGCCGCCGCCAGGCGTGCCCTGCCCACCAGCGGCTCCGGGCGCCCCTTGGCCGCCGGCGCCCCCGTCTTTCGAAGAGCCACCGTACGAGCCGCGGTCGCCCGAGCCCCCGGCCGCCCCGGTCGATCCCGGGGTGCCCGAGACGCCGGCACCGCCGGCCCGCGTGACGCAGTCGTAGCGAGGTTTGTAGTTGAGCGCCTGCAGCAGCTTTGCGTCGCCCGTCGGCATCACCTCGAGGGTGAACCCATCGACCGACACGAACGGGTCGGGGCTGGGCTGGTACCAGCCGTGCTCCGCCACCCGCCCCTGGCCCGAACGGATCTCGAACGCGTCGAACCCCAGCTTTCCGCGCCCCGCCAGGCCGGGCCGGTTGCCTTCGTACGTCTGGGCCGTGCGCACCTTGTCCCGCTCGCGGTGGCGAAGCTCGGCGACGATCGACAGCTGCACCGACTCCCCCGGGCACAGCGCCGCGGGCGAACCGACCAGGTCGACGTCCATCTTGGTGATGGACCACCGGGACATGTCCAACGTCTTGGGCCCCGCAACGCCACCGCTGCGTCCGGTTCCGAACAGGCCGCAGCCGGCCAGGCTGAGAGCCACCAGCGCCCACCGCTTCATGGTTTGGCGCGGCCCTTCTGCGGCCGCGCGATGCCCAACTTGTCCATCTTCACCCCGAGGGTCTTGCGGGAGATCCCCAGGAGCTTTGCCGCCCGGGTCTGGTTGCCCGCGCACTCCTGAAGCGCCGCCATGATGCGACCCCGTTCGTCGCTCGGGCCGTCGTCAGCCCCGCCGGAGAGGCCACCGACGAGGTCGGCCGGGAACAGGTGCTCCGGCTCGATCGGACCCTCGCCACACAAGACGACCGCGCGCTCGACCACGTTGCGGAGCTCTCGAATGTTGCCCGGCCACGCGTGCACCTCGAGCCGAGACAGCGCCGCGGAACTCAGCGAGGGCGGCTGCACCCCCGAGCGCGCCGCGGCCTCTTCGATGAAGGTGCTCGCGAGCTTGGGGATCTCGCCCAGCCGTTCCCGCAGCGGCGGAATGGCGAGGGTGATCCCGTTGAGTCGGTAGTAGAGGTCTTCGCGAAACCTGCCCTCGGCCACCTCGCGTTGCAGGTCGCGGTTGGTCGCCGAAACGAAGCGCACGTCGATCGGCCGGGGCTGCAATCCGCCGACTCGCAAGACCCGGCGCTCCTCGAGCACCCGAAGCAGTCGCACTTGAGCGTCGAGCGGCATTTCACCGACCTCGTCGAGAAAGACGGTGCCGCCTTCGCCGGTCTCGAGCAGGCCGGGTTTGGTCTGCTTGGCCCCGGTGAAGGCCCCCGCCTCGTGCCCGAACAGCTCGCTCTCCAGCAGCTGCTGCGACAGCGCTCCGCAGTTGAGGGCCACGAACGGACCCGTGCGCGGGGACAGTTCGTGAATGCGACGCGCGAAGACCTCTTTGCCGACGCCGGTCTCCCCCGTGAGCAGCACGCAGATTTCGCTGCGGGCGACCCGTTCGGCCACGTCGGCCAGGCGGTGCATGGCCGAGCGCTTGCGGGCACCACCCGCCGGCTCGAGGGCGCCCTGCACGACGACCGAGACGCCACCGAACTCGATGAGGTCTCCGGCCGCAACCGACACTCGAACCCCACGCTCGATCTTCTGGCCGCCGACCTTGGTGCCATTGCTGCTGCCGACGTCTTCGACCTCCAGCGTCTCCCCGATGTGCAGCACCGCGTGCCGACGGGAGATCGAGTCCGAATCGATGCGCACGTCGGCATCGTCGGCTCGGCCGACCTTGAGGCTGCCCGTCGCCGGAAGTGCCACGGCGCGGACATCGCCTTGTTGCAGGACCAGCAGCCGTGGGCCGACCTCACCATCGGAGGCGGCCAAGGGCATCGTCGTCATTTGCCCGGGTTGAGAGTCGGAGGAGCTCACGCGGCAACACCAGTGTGCCAGCCCGGGCCAACGCGGTCAGCAGTCGTCTTCGGGGGGGTCGTCGGTCTCGCGATCCCGCCGCGCACCGTCGAGCTTGGCCTCTTCGAGCGCCTCTTGGGCTTGCTGGGCCTCCCGCTCGCCCTTGGAGCGGCCAAACTTGATCGCGTTGGCGTCTGCCTGGGCACGCGCCGCGTCGCGCTTCTTGCGCTTTCTCGCCCGATTCAGGTTGAGCACGTCGCCCACCCCCAGACCTTAGCAGGGTGCCGCCGGGGAGCGTCCAAGACGACTGGTAGAGTCCGGCGGTCGCGGCTGCGCCGCGGGGGAAGTGCAATGATGTTGCTGCGCCATTCGACGATCGCTTGCGCCACCGTGGCGTTGGCCCTGGCTCTGCCTGGGTGCAACGATGGCGGTGGCTCCGACGCCTTCAACAACGACAGCGCCTCCGGTGGGGCACAGGACGAATCGGGCACTCCCGGAACCCAGGGCTCCACCGCCTCCGACTCGAACGGCTCGACCGGCGCCACCTCGAACACCAGCAGCTCGAGCGGTGCCGACGAGACCAGCGGCGGCGACATCAAGCTCGACGTCGGGGCCCCCGAGGGCGGCCTGGGTCCCTGTGGCTGCGAACTCGCCTACATCTGGGTCGCCAACGCGGACGAGGGCACGGTCTCCAAGATCAACGTCCGCACCCTCGAAGAAGAGGGCCGCTACATCACCCGGCCCGACGGCAACGGCAACCCCTCGCGCACGTCGGTCAACCTCGCGGGCGACGTTGCAGTGGCCAACCGCCACGGCGGCCTCACCAAGATCTTCGCCGAAGAAGGCGACTGTCTCGACACCAACGGCATGCCGGGCATTCAGACCTCCAGCGGGCCGGCCGACGTGCTGCCCTGGGGCGTCGAAGAGTGCGTCGCCTGGCACACCGAGTTCGCCACCACCAACCAGCGACCGGTTGCATGGATCGGCGGCGCCGTCACGCCGGGCACGTGTGACTCGATGGACCAGAAGGTGTGGACGGTCTCGTCGGAGAACCCGGGCCTCGGACCTGGCATCGGAGGCGCCGGCGGAGTCCGGGTGTCGCTGGTCGACGGCGACACGGGCGTGGTCGACGACGAGATCATCGTGCCGATCGAGGAGTTCGACGGTGGCAACCTCGGGGCCTACGGCGGCGCCGTCGATGCCGACGGCAACCTGTTCTTCGTGCACATGGGCTCGGTCACGCTCGGGCCTCGGCTCGGGCGCGTCGACATCGACACGATGGAGTACACGACGTGGGCGCTGCCCGCGGGTGTCGCGTCCTACGGCATCACCGTCGACCACCTGGGCCGAGTGTGGATCTCGAGCACCCTGGGTGCAGGCGTCGCCCGCTTCGACCCCGAAACCGAAACCTGGGACACCGTGGGCGGGTTCGTGAGCCTGGGCGGCCTGGCCGAAGGCCCCAACAACCACATGTGGATCGCCACGAGCATGGGCGCGGTGTCGGTGGACCTCGACACGCTCGAACGCGGGCCGACCTTCATCGCGCAACAAGGTGGCGAAGCCAAGGGCGTGAGCGTCGACATCGACGGCTACGTCTGGGTCGTCAACCAGTGGGCGTGGAAGGTGGACCCGGCCACTGGCCTCGACGTCGGCTTCTACAACGGCCTGACAAGCCCGTACACCTACTCGGACATGACCGGGTACGCTCTGGGCAACGTCATCTGCCCACCCGAAGGCTGACCGAGCCCGATGGAACGCCTGCGGCGTGTCGCCAGCGTGTGGAGCTGGCTCCCGGCGTTTCGGGCCGTCGCCGAGACGCAGCACTTGCCGACCGCCAGCGCCGAACTCGAGGTCAGCGCCAGCGCCCTGTCCCGAACGATCCGCTTGCTCGAGACCGACCTCGGCCAAGCGCTGTTCGAGCGGCAGGGTCGGCGTATCGTGCTGAACGAGACCGGAGAACGGCTGCTGGTCGCGGTGCGCGACGCAATGCGGCGAGTCCATGATGGGATGTCCGTCGTGGACAGTGCGACGCTCTCCGGCTCGCTCTACATCGCCAGTACCAACGCCGCCACCGACCTCGTCGTCACCCACGCCCTCGGTTCGCTGCAGGAACACGCCCCGGGCATCGTCCCGCAACTGCGCCCCACGCCCCCTGCCCGACTCGCCGAGGCGCTCTTGCAAGGCACGCTCGACGTGGCCTTCACGACCACGCCCCGCGCCGATGCCAACCTCACCCGCGTCGCGTTGGGCGAGCTGCCCGCGTCCGTCTACGCCCCTGCAGGGCACCCTGCGGCGACGGCTCGTCGATTTTCTGCGGCCCAACATCCGTTCGTCGTATGGGGCCAGCAGCCCGACGGCACGACGGTGGACGGGTGGCCGCCGAGCCTCGAGCGGCCGGTCGCGGCGGTCGTCACCACCGCTGCGATGGCCCACGCGCTGGCTGTCCGGATCGGGGCGTTGGTGGTGCTTCCGCGGGCGCAGGCACGTGCAGCGGTCGAGCGCGGCGAGCTGGTCGAGCTGCGGACCAAGCTCAACAGCACTCCGGTGTTCGCGCTGCACCGGCACAGCCTGCTGCCCGGAGGTCGCGCCGAAACGCTGGTGGAGCTCGCCCGCTCAGCGGTAGCCGGCGGCCTGCAGTGAAAACAGCCGCGCGTAGCGTCCATCGCGGGCCATCAATGCGTCGTGCGATCCCTGCTCGATGACCTCGCCGCCATCGAGCACCACGATGCGGTCGGCCATGCGCACGGTGGAGAAGCGGTGGGAAATGAGAATTGTGATGCGCTGGCCCGCGTTGGCTCGCACGTGCTCGAACACCGTGGCCTCGGCTTCGGCGTCCATGGCCGCCGTCGGTTCGTCGAGCACCACGATGTCGGCCTCCTGGCGCATGAACGCGCGTGAGAGCGCGACCTTTTGCCATTGCCCGCCGGAGAGCTCGCGTCCGCCACGGAACCAGCGCCCCAGCTGCGTGTCGTAGCCGTCGGGCAACGCCTCGATGAACGCGTCCGCCATGCCGCGTTGGGCGGCCTCTCTCCAGCGGTCGGTATCCTCGAAGTGCTCGACGTCTCCAGCCCCGACGTTCTCGCCGACCAACATCTGATAGCGCGCGAAGTCCTGAAAGATGACGCCGATACGCCGCCGAAGAGACGCGTCGTCCCACTCGCGCACGTCGAGGCCATCCACGCAGATTCGCCCCTGCTGCGGTTCGTACAGCCTCGTGAGCAGCTTGATGAGCGTGGTCTTGCCCGAGCCGTTCTCGCCCACCAACGCCAGCGCTTCCCCGGGCCGAACGTGCAGACTGACGTCTCGCAGCGCGGGCGCCTCGGCCCCCGGATACCGAAACGTGACGCCCTCGAGCCGGATGCCATCCCCGGGCTCGGGGCCCTCGGTCTTGCCCCCGCTGGGCGTGCGCACCTCTTGTTCGAGATACTCGTAGAGGTTGGACAGGTACAGGTTGTCCTCGTACATGCCGCCGATCGACTTGAGCGCGGCGGCCACGGCGGACTGTCCCTGCTTGAACAGAAGCAGGTACATCGTCATCTGACCGAGCGTGATGAGACCGACCACGGCCGCGCGCGCAATCCAGGCGTAGGCGGCATAGAACGCGAGGGTGCTGACGAGCCCCAGGCAGAAGCCCCACAGCCCGCGCCGCAAGGTGAGCGCCCGGTCCTCGTCGAACAGGGTGTCGAAGATCCGCTGGTAGCGCTCGAGCAACATCGGGCCCAAGCCGAAGAGCTTCACCTCTTTGACGTAGTCCTCACGCGCGAGCACCGTCTCGAGATAGGTCTGTTGGCGCGTCTGCGGCGAACGCCACCGGAACAGCCGAAACGCGTCGCCGGAGAACTTCGCCTCGGCCACGAACGCGGGCAATCCCGCGCCCACCAACACCGCCACCGCCCAGGGCGAGAACTGCCACAGCAACCCCGCAAAGCTGGTCAACGCGATCGCCTGCTGCCCCAGCCCGAACGTGCGACGCACCAGCGAGAGCGGACGCGACGATGCCTGCCGACGTGCCCGGGTGAGCTTGTCGTAGAACTCGGAGTCCTCGAAGTGGGTCAGGTCCAAGGACAGCGCCTTGTCCAGGATCATCACGTTGACGCGGTGCCCGAGCATTGCGCGCAGCAACGACTCGCAGACCGAGAGCCCGCGCTGCACCGCGGCCATCGCCGCCACCAGCCCGAGCTCGGCCACGACCGCTTGCAACGCGGGGCCGAGCTCGACCGCCCCGGTCTGCTGTCGAACCGCGATGCCCTCGACGACAGCGTCGACAATGACCTTGCCGACATAGGCGATGCCCGCTGGCAACACCCCGCCGAGCAACGTGAGCACCACGAGCACCCCGGTGAGGCCCCGCGACGTCGACCAGACGAGTTCGACCGCCCTTCGACTGTAACGAAAGACCGACAAGTACCCTCGCAACCCCGGCGACGGCTCTTCCTGCGGCGGAGGCAAGCGACCCAACGCCCCCGATCATGCCGCCTTCGCATCGACGCGCAACCCGCCCAGCCAGACAGGCCTCCAGCCGAAGAGGACCGACGCGTGTCGCTCAGACCGCGCGAACCGCCTGGGACTCCCCGCGGCGGGCGACCAGGCTGCGGAGGTCTCGGAGCGAGAACGGCTTGATGATCTGCTCGTTGTCGATCGACTCGAGGAACGCTCGGGCGCTGGGCGTGAACGCTCCCCCCGTCATGAAGACGAAGCGACGCGCGACCTCGGGGTGGTCGCGGCGAACCCGACTGAACACGTCCATGCCCGACACTTCCGGCATCATGACGTCGCACAGGACGAGGTCGTACTCGCCCGAACCACACAGCGCGACGGCGTCTCGCCCCGAGCTGGTCACGGTGACCTCGTGGTTCTTCAAGGCGCGCTTGATGCCCTCGCACACCAGCGGTTCGTCGTCGACGACGAGAATGCGCATCGCGGGGCTGTCGGTGGGCAGCGAGCGCGCGGCCTTGCTCGCGCGGACCTTCGCCGCGGTGTCCGGGTCGGCCGGCAGCGAAACCGTGACGATGGTGCCAGCGCCGACCTTGCTCTCGACGTGCAGCGTTCCACCCAAGCGCGTCACGATGCCGTGGCAGATCGACAGCCCGAGCCCGGTCCCCATGCCCTGCGGTTTGGTGGTGAAGAACGGGTCGAAGATGCGGTCGATGATCTCGGCCGGAATGCCCGCGCCGGTGTCGGACACGGTGACTTCCACGTTGCCGTCCTCCCCGACCCCGGTGCGCAGCTCGATGCGTGCGTCGTCGTCGTCTTCGGGGATCGCGTGGGCGGCGTTGACCAGCAGGTTCACGAAGACCTGGGTCAGGCGCCCCTCGTTGCCCCGCACCGCGGGGACCTCGTCGAACGTGCGCACCAGGCAGGCACGGTGTTTGATCTCGTTGCGTGAAATGTCGACCGCGACATCGAGCACCGCGTGCAGGTCGACCGCGTCATCGGGTTCGTCCTCTTCGGTTCGCGAGAACCGCTTGAGGTCGCCGACGATGCGACGCACACGCTCGCTGCCGTCGAGCGCATCGCCCAGGACCCCGCCAATCCGGGCGACGAACTGAGGATCGATGCGTTCGTCCGCCCCCGCGAGCGCTTCCTGCATCAGCTCGAGGTTGGTGATGACATAGGCCAGCGGGTTGTTGATCTCGTGCGCCACCCCGGCCGCCATCGAGCCGACCGACGCCAGGCGATCCGCCTGCTGCAGGCTGGCCTGCAACTGCCGCTGCTGGGTGATGTCCTGCAACATCGTGAACAACGCACGGTCACCGTTGTAGACGGCGGATGTGGCCGGAATGCATCGGACCACACACACACCGCCGTCGACGCGCCGCAGGTCCATCTCCATGGGCGGCGGCGGAACCTGCGTGCGTGTGAACCGGGCCGAGCGTCGCGCCACGACGTGGCGGTATTCGGGCTGCGCCAGGTCGACCATCGCAGTGCCCACCAGCGCCTGGGGGCTGGTGCCGAAGGTTCGACCCGCCGCAGCGTTGGCGTAGACGATGACGCCGCCACGCTCGGCGACCACGCCCAACGGTGCCCGTTCGATCACCCGACCGAAGTCGGCCTCGGAGCGGGCCAGCGCCTCGCGGGCGGCACGGTGGCGAGCATCGCTGGCTTGGCGACGCAGCGCGATGCGAACCCGAGTCTGCAACAGAGCGAGATGCACGGGTTTTGCGATGTAGTCGTCCGCGCCCGCGTCGAGCACCGAGGCGAGGTCGTCCGGGCCATCACGTCCGGTGACCACCAACACGTACGGCCTGTCCCCTCCGGGCAGGGATCGGATCTTGCGGCACAGCTGCAGCCCGTCCATCTCGGGAAGCACCCAGTCGATGACCAACAGGTCGAACGGGTTGCGCACGTGTTCCATGAGTGCCCGCTCTGCGCGGTCGAAGCTCGTCACGTCCAGGCCGAGTTCGACCAGGGCGGTGTGTAGCCGCGCTCGCTGGGCGGCATCATCTTCGACGAGCAGAGTCCTCATGTTGGTGGCGCGGCGCATCCAGCCGCACAGAAATCATAAAGCAACGCTCGGCAGATGCGCAGGCAATCGGGTGTCCGATCCTGGTCCATGTCGGGCCTGCGGTCTGTTCCGCCCGCCTCGCGCGCGGCGACGCTCAGGGTCGCGTATGGCGGTAGGCGTGAAGGTGCCGAAGTGCGCGCCATCGGTCGCCGAGCCGTTCCCAAACTCGTGCCGCATTGAAGTGGGCGTCCGCGAACTCCGGCTCGAGCGTCACCGCCTCGGTGTAGGCCTGGCCCGCTTCGATATCGCGCCCTTGATCTTCATAGACGACGCCGAGGTTGAACCACGCCCGCGCCGGGTTCAGATCGCCACCGATCACCGCGCGACGAAACGCGTCCGCCGCCGCATCGAGATCACCGCGAAGATGGTGCAACCGGCCGCACTCGGACCACGCGCGTGCATCGTCGGGGTAGCGGTCGAGGTAGCGCGCGAACAGCTGCAATGCCTCGCCCACATCGCCTTCGTCCCGGGCCGCACTGGCCCTGGCCCACGCATCCTCTCTTGTTTCGAGTTGAAACACCGGAGCGTCGTCCGGTTCGAACGGCAACCACGACTGCCCGCTGCGGGGATCGAACGCACCCTTGTCGTCGACGAGCGCCACAGTGCCATCGCGAGTCTGCAACTGAACTGACTCCGGGTCGGCGGCCTTCGCCAGCCGTCGTATCACCAACGAACGCGCTCCTCCTGCGGCCCACGTCCGCATTCGACTCACATCGGCCCACGAGAACCGCAAGCCGCGGGGCTCTCGCCGGGGCTTCAGCAGACCGCGCGACACCCAGCGCCGCACAGTGGCGGCGCTGACCCCACTGAGCCGCGCCGCTTGTGCGGTCGTGAACCCGCCGACCGACTCGGACTCAAGACCCATCGGCCGCTTCATCGCCCTTGGGGGGTTCGTCGCCGAGGGGGCCTTTGCGCGCGGGGTCCTCCCCGAGGCCCAGGCTCTCCTTGAGCGCCGACATGAGATCGATGACCTGCGACTTGGGGCTGGCGGCGGGTTCCTGCGTGATGTCTTCCCCGTCGACCTTGCGCGCGATCAGGGCCTCGACCCGCGTGCGCACGTCGTCGGTGTACTTCTCGGGGTTGAAGGTCTGGCGGGCGCTCTGCTCGATCAGACGCATCGCCAACTCCAACTCGGTCTCATCGACTTCGGCGTAGGGGATGCCGACCTCGGCGAGCGCGCGCACTTCGCCGGGATAGTGCAGCTGCTGGAGAATGATGCCCTCGGGGATCGGGCGCAGCAGCACGAGGTACTGCTTGCCGCGCGCGGCGTACTTGGCCAGCGCCACCAAACCGGTGCGACGCAACGCGGCAGCCAGCAAATGGTAGGCACGCGCCGCGGCCTCGTCCGGGTTCACGTAGTACGACTTGGCGTAGTAGAGCGGATCGACGGTTTCGATCGGCACGAACTCGGTGATGTCGATGCTGCCCGTCGACTGCTCTTCGACCGCCTTGAGTTCCTCGGGCGTGAACGTCACGTACTTGCCCTTGGCGAACTCGTAGCCCTTGACGGTGTCGGCTCGGGGGACGACCTCCTCGTCTTTTGGGCAGTAGAACTGCTGTTTGACCCGAGTGCCGCAGGCCGCATGCAGGGTGTTGAAGCGGATCGCGTCCGAGGGCGAGACGGAGGGGAACAGCTTGACGGGTATCGAGACGAGCCCGAAAGCCACCGTGGCCGAGGAGATGGCACGTGCGGGCATAGGCACCATAGTATCGGACGGTAAGCCGGTGGCCGAAAAGACTGACAAGTCCGACGAGCTCGACCAGTACCGCGCCAAGAGAAGCGCGGACCGGACCGGTGAGCCGTTCGACGGCGAGACCGCCGCCTCCGCGCGCGCCCGGCCGGATGCGCCCCGTCACTTCGTGGTGCAGCAACACGCGGCCCGGCGGCTGCATTGGGACCTGCGACTGCAGTTCGGCGCAGTGCTTCGGTCGTGGGCGGTGCCTCGCGGTCCTTCGCTCGACCCCGCCGTCAAGCGCCTGGCGGTGCGCACCGAAGACCACCCGCTCGACTACGTTCACTTCGAGGGCGTCATCCCCGAGGGCAACTATGGCGCCGGCGCCATGATCGTGTGGGACCGCGGCACATGGACGGCGCTCGAGGAACCGACCGAGGACAAGCTGCTGTTCGAGCTGCGCGGTCACAAACTCCGAGGCGTCTGGACGCTGGTCAAGACCAAGGGCAAGGACCACGGCGACAACGCCTGGCTGCTGATCAAGAAGCCCGACGATGCCGCTCGCGTCGGCGCATCCCAGTTCGACCCGCACTCGATCCTCTCGGGGCTCACCGTACAAGAGCTGGCGGACGGCAAGGACCGTGCGCGCGAGATTCGCGACGCCGTGGTCGGCAAAGCGCCGCGGCACACGGTGAACGCCCGCACCGTGGCCCCCATGTTGGCCACGCCCCGAGACGAAGCCTTCGACCGAGACGGCTGGCTGTACGAGCTCAAGTACGACGGGTATCGACTGCTGTGCGGCAAGGGGGACGGCGGCGTCGTGCTGCGCTACCGCAGCGGCAAGGAGGCGACCGCGGCGTTTCCCGAGATTCGGCGGGCGCTCGAGTCGCTGCCGTTCGGGCGTTTCGTGATCGACGGCGAGGTGGTCGTGCTCGACGACGACGCTCGACCCAACTTCGGACGACTACAGCAGCGGGCCATGTTGCAGCGCAGCCTCGACGTCGAAACCGCGACCCGAGAACACCCGGTCACGCTGTACGCGTTCGACCTGCTCGCATTCGACGACTACGACGTGCGTCCCCTCCCCCTGACCGAGCGCAAGGCGTTGCTGCGTCGCCTGCTGCCGCCGGCCGGGGTCGTGCGTTACACCGAGCACATCCAGCGCCAAGGCATCGCGCTGATGGAACACGTGCGAACGCTGGGCATCGAGGGCATCGTGGCCAAGCGCGCCGACGCCCCCTACCGCGGGGGGCGACAGGACGACTGGCAGAAGGTGCGCATCGTGCAGACGGCCGACTTCGTCATCGTCGGCTTCACCGCGCCAAAGGGCGGCCGCACCGGACTGGGAGCGCTGGTGCTCGGTGCCTACGACGGACAAACACTACGGTCGGTGGGACGTGTCGGCACCGGGTTCGACGACACCACGCTCCGGCATCTGCTTGCCGCCCTCGAGCCGCTCGTCTGCGAGCGCCCGGCCGCCGACGGCGAAGACCTCCCGAAAGACGCGACCTGGGTCGCGCCGCGCTTGGTGGCCGAGGTCCGCTTCAAACACTTCACCGAGGGCGGCAACCTACGCCACCCCGTGTTCTGCCGCCTGCGCGAGGACAAGGATCCGGAGGCATGCACCCTGCCCGGCACGGCCCCGATGGAGGAACCGGACACCGCCCCTGCCCCGGCTCGCCCCGACGCAGTCGACCGGCAAGTCGCCCTCACCAACCCCGACAAGGTGTTCTGGCCCGCGGACGGCTACACCAAGCGCGACCTGTTCGAGTACTACCGCGACATCGCACCGTGGCTGTTGCCGTACCTGCGCGACCGCCCGCTGGTCCTGACCCGCTACCCCGACGGCATCGACGGCAAGTCGTTCTATCAAAAGAACGCCCCCGCCCATGTGCCCGCCTGGATCCGCACCCGAATGATGTGGAGCGAGCACGCCCAGCGGGAGATTCACTACTTCGTTTGCGACGATGTCGACGCCCTGCTGTACATCGCGAACCTGGGCACCATCCCCCTGCACGTCTGGGGTTCACGGCTCGCCTCGCTGCAGCACCCCGACTGGGCCATTCTCGACCTCGACCCCAAAGAAGCCCCGTTCGAGCACGTGGTGCGCATCGCCCAGCACTTGCGCGGCCTGTGCGAGCAGCTCGGTCTGCCGCACGTGCTCAAGACCAGCGGCGCGACGGGGCTGCACATCTTGGTCCCGCTGGGCCGCCAGTGCACCTACGAGCAGTGCCGGCTGCTCGCCCAACTGCTCGCCCAGGTCACCGTCTCGGCCCTGCCCGACATCGCGACGGTGCAACGCTCGATGCGAGCCCGCGGGGGCCGGGTCTACATCGATGCGCTGCAGAACGGACACGGCCGGCTGCTGGTGTCGCCGCTGTGCGTTCGGCCGCGTCCGGGTGCCACCGTGTCGATGCCCCTGCGCTGGGAAGAGCTCGGGCCAGCGTTGGACCCCGCGGTCCACACCATTCGCACCGCACGTCGACGCCTCGAACACCTCGGAGAGGACCCGTTCGCCTCCGTGTTGCACGCCCGGCCGGACCTGCCCGCAGCGCTCGACGCACTCACGCAATTGCTGCAAACGTGAGCCGCATGCCCGCCGCCCAGCCCCTGACGTTCCCCGGCTACCCCGAACGGCCCGACGTGGACGCGCTGTGGCTGCGGCCCCGCGGTGCCAAGGCGGTGTACGTGCTCGCCCACGGGGCGGGCGCGGGCATGGAGCACACGTTCATGAACATGATGGCCGACGCGCTGGCCGACCATGGGGTGGCGACGTTGCGGTTCATGTTCCCCTACATGCAGGCAGGGTCCCGCCGACCCGACGCAGAGAAGATCCTGCGCGCCACCCTGACCGCGGCCGCGGCCGTCGGGGTCAAACGTGCCCGCGGGCTGCCCGTGTTTGCGGGCGGCAAGTCGATGGGGGGCCGCATGACCTCCCGGGCGATGGCCGAGACCCCGCTGCCGGGCGTTTCGGGCCTGGTGTTCCTCGGGTTTCCGCTGCACCCCGCGGGCAAGCCCTCGGACGAGCGGGCCGCCCACTTGTCCGACGTCTCCGTACCGATGCTGTTCGTTCAGGGGACCCGCGACCGCTTGGCGACACTCGACCTTCTGCACCCGGTCCTCGACGGCCTGGGCGAACGCGCGTCGGTCCACATCGTCGAGGGCGGAGACCACTCTCTCGCCGTCCCCAAACGCAGCGGCCGAACACTCGACCAGGTGTTGGACGAGGTCGCCCGTCACATCGGCACATGGATGAACGAGCACACGATGTGACACCAGCGTGACCGCCCAAGGACCGCCGGCCCACTGTTATAGTTCGCGTCCCCTCGCCATTCGAGGGGAGAGGACGCGCGCACGTGGCTGGAGGTCGAGGGGACAACGAAACGCCAACATCTACGGACGCTCCGATGGGGCAGTCCTTTGCTGCCGCTCTCGAAGCGGTCCAGGCCACGCCGCAGAGTTTGGAGGCCTGGGACCATCTCGAAGAGCTGGCCGACAGCCTCGACCGCCCCGATGAAGTGGGCGCGGCCTATCGCGAGGTGCTCGGCGCAGACGTTTCCCACGACACCTGGAACACCCTTGCCGAACGCGCGGCACGCTTTCACGACGAGTGGTTCGGCGACAGCCCCGACGAGATGTTGGGCGTGCTTCGCCCGATCTTCGACAAGGACCCCTCGGCCACCTGGGCCTTCGAAAAACTGTTGGTGGTGCTGACCAACGCCGAGCGTTGGGACGACCTGCTCGACCAATACGACCACGCCCTGCAGCACACCCGCGACCCCAAGGCGCGGGCCCGGCTGCTCGACGACGCCGCCCACACGGCCAAGGACTTCGCCAAACGCCCCGGACGTGCGGTCGACTACTTGCAGCTTCAGCTCGAGCTCGACCCGGGCAACCTCAAGCTCGCCCGCAATATCGAGCGTCTGCTCGAGCGCGGCAACCGATGGGAAGACTTGGTCGAGCTGTGGCAGAATCGTCTGCCCGAACTCACCGCGCCCGAAGCCCGCAAGGCCCGACTGCGCATCGCCCAGATCTCGATCGACCACCTCGAAGCGGCTGCGCCCGCGCTCGAAGAGCTTCGCACGCTGGTCGACGAATCCCCCGGGCACGCCGAGGCCTGCACGGAGCTGGAGAAGCTGCTGCGTGCCGACGCCTTTTCCGAGCCCGCCCGGCTCGAAGCGCTCGGCCTGCTGCGCACGAACTACAAAGTGGCCAACCGGGCCGAGGCGCTGGTCGACGCGCTGCTGGCCGCGCTGACGTTCGCCACCGGGCCCGAGCGCATCGCCCTGCGTCGCGAAGCGGGCTCCGCCCTGGCGATCCTCGGTCGCGATGCCGACGCCCTGGGCCACTACGCCACCTTGCTGGGTGACGAGCCCAACGACGCCGACGCACGCCGCCAGCTTCGGGAGCTCGCCTTGCGCTCCGACCTTCATGCGGCACATGTCGACGCACTGGTCGACGCCGCCAAACAAGCCGAGCCCTCGCAGGCCGCCGCTCTGTACATGGAAGCGGCCTCCACCGCGAAGTCGCGCTGCGACGACACCCCGCGGGCAATCGCATTGTTCGGAGAGGTCGTGGGCCTCGACGACGCCGACGCCACCATGGCGCTCAGTGCTGCGCACCAGCTCAACGAGCTGCTCGCGGCCTCCGGCGACACCGCGGCCCGCATCGACGTGCTCGAACGACTCGCCGCGCTCGAGTCGGCGCCCGTGGTGCGCCGTGCGGTGCTGGGCGAGGTCGGCCGTCTCGCCGACGAACTCGACCAACCCGACCGCGCGCTTGCAGCCTACGACGCGCGTCGCGACGCCGACCAGGCCGATGGGGAGGCGCTCGACGCCACCATTGCACTGCTCGAGAAACGTCAGCGCTGGGAGCCCCTGTGCGAGGCCCTGCGCCAGCGCGCCGGTTCCACGTCGGTCCACCAGCAGCGCCGTGCCGACCTGATCCGCCTCGCGCGGGTGCAAGAGAACGAGCTCGAGCAGATCGGCGACGCGATCGACACCTGGCTGCAGGTTCGCGAGGAGTTCGGTGACGAGGCCGAAACCGTCAGCGCCCTCGACTCGCTCATGGCCTCCGCGATGCGGTTCGAGGAACTCTCCGAGATCCTCGACGACGCGGCAGCCACCCGCAGACTCGGGGCGGCCAAGCTGCTGTCCCGGCTCGGAGAGCTGCACCGGCTGCACCTTTCCAAGCCCGAAGGCGCGGCCGGGTTCTACGCCCAAGCCTTGTCGGTCGAGCCCCACGATGCGACCGCGTTGGCGGGCCAAAAGGCCCTGCTCGACGAGGACGCGGTCGCGGGCGCGGCCGCCGAGTCGTTGGCCTCCGCGTTCCGAGACACCGAGCGCTGGGACGCGCTGCTCGAGCTGGTCGACACCCGGGTGTCCGAAGCCCGGGACCGCTTTGCCGCCGTCGACGTGCTGCGCGAAGCGGCACGGCTACACGAGCAGCAGGCCGGCAACGTGCGCGCGGCCCTCGACGCGGTGGGACGAGCCCTCGCCGCCGACCCCGACGCGGTCGCGCTCGAAGCCGAGCTGATGCGACTCGCCGAGCAGTGCGAAGACTGGAGCCGAGCCGCCGCCGCGCTCGAAGAAGCGGGCAGCCTGGCCCACTCCGCCGCCCGTGCTGCGGCCTTGTTTCGTCGCGAAGCCGCGGTACGCCAAGACCACCTCACCGACGCCAGCGGAGCCGTCGACGCGCTCGGCCGCGCCGCCGAGCGGCAACCCGACGACCTTCCGATCCAGCGCGCGCTCATCGAAGCCAGCGCCCGCGCGGGGACCTGGGCCGCCGCGGCCAAGGCCGCGATGGACATTTGCCGGGCCCGCGAGTTGCTCGACGAGGACGTCCTGGTCGCGCTCGCCCAAGCCGCCGACGTCACCGACGGGTGGACCCCGCTGCTCGGAGCGCTCGACGAAGCGCTCGCCGACGTCACCGGGTTGCCCACCGCCGTGGCCCGAGACCTCTACGCCCAGGTCGGCCGCTGGCACCTCGACAACCGCGACGACCTCTCGGCCGCCGAGACCTCGGCCCGCAACGCGCTCGGGTTCGCAGCAGGACACCGACCCACGCTCGAGTTTCTCGCCGACCTGCAGCGACAGGTGCCCGACGCCACCCAGGGCGACGAGCCCCCGCTTTGCGGCACCTTGCTCGAGATCGACGCCCTCTCCGACCGCGACCTCGATCCGCTGACCGAGGCCGCCGAGGTCGCCCAGAACGCCGAGGCCAACCCGGACTACCGGCGACAGCTCGTCGCCCGGCTGTACCGCAAAGCCGCCCGCCTGCTGGCCGCCGCAGAGCCCGTGCTCGGCGAGCGCCAGCCCGAGCCCGTGGTCACGTGGGCGCTGGAAGCCTTGGTGGCGATCGACGCCGCCGCCGGCCGCCACGAGGACGCGATCAAGGCGCTCGTCGCCGCGACCCAGATGCCGCTGTCGCCCGACGCCGTCGCCGAGCTGAGGCTGCGGGCCGCTCGCCTGTGCACCGAACACGGCGACCGCCCCCAGGCGATCGAGCTGCTCTACCGGGTGCTCGACGTGCGCGAAGACCTCGAGCTGGTGCGAGAGCTGGCCGAGCTATGCGAAGCGGAGGACCGCACCCTGGCGCTGCTACGCCTGCGCCAACGCGAGCTCGAGCTCACCTCGGACGCCCCGCGCAAGCTCGAGCTCCGCCTGCTGCTATCGCGCTTGGTCGGGGAGGTCGAAGCCAAGAGCGGGCGTGAACGAAGCCTCCAAGAAAACCTCGCCGAGCACCCCGGGCACCCCGACACCATTGCGGCGCTCACCGAGGTGCTGATGGGACGCGGCCAAGCCGAAGCGTTGGCCGGCATTCTCGAGACCCAGGCCCAGACCCTCGAAGGTCTCGACCAAGCCCAAGGCGCGGCCAAGCTGTGGGGAGACCTCGCGGGGTTGGTGCAGGAGTCGTTCGGCGACACCGCGCGTGCCATCACCGCACTGGGCCACGTGGTGGAGCTCGCCCCGACCACCGACGCGCTCGATCAGCTCGCACGGCTGCACCTGCAGCAGGAGCAACCCGCCGAAGCGGCCAACGTGCTGCGTCGGCGCATCGAGTTCACCGACGCCCAGACGCTGGTCCCCGTGATGCTGCGGCTGGCCCGGGCGGAAATCGCCGCCGGGTCCGAGGCCGACGCCGCGCGCACCCTGCAAGCCGCGTTCGACGAGAGCCCCAGCAACGCCGAGGTCCGCAAGCTGCTGATCAAGCTCTACCGTCAGCGCGAACAGTGGGCTCCGTTGGCGCGCACCCTGACCGTCGCGTCCGAGCACGTCTCGGACCCCGACACCCTGCTGGCCCACGCGCGGGAAGCCTCGGACCTGTTCCGCGACCGCCTGGGCACGCCTGCCGAAGCGGTGCCGATCCTCGAGCGCGCCTATGCCAAACACGACGGAGATCGCGACCTGCAAGCCCGGCTGGCGGCCAGCTTGCGGGCGGCGGAGCGGCTCGACGACGCCCGCACGATGCTCGAAGGCCTCATCACCGCGTTCGGGCGACGTCGGTCGCCGCAACGGGCCGCGGCGCACCTCGAGCTCGCTCGGGTGGCGCAGGCCCAGGGCGACACCGCCACCGCCACCGACCAGCTCGAGCTCGCCTCGGGCATGGACGCCAACAACCCGGCGATCCTGCAGACGCTGGCCGAGTCGGCCCGCGACACCGGCCAACACGACCGCGCCGAGCGGGCCTATCGCACGCTGCTCCTTCAGGCCCGACGCCGTGCCCCCGAGGACGAGGTCGCCCATCGCAGCGCCGGGGATGGCCGCATCGGCGCCGCCGAGGTGCTGTACGAGCTCAGCCGCATCGCCGCCGAACGCGACGACACCGACCAGGCGCAGGAGCTCATCGAGTCCGCAATGGAAGCGCTGGCCGAGCGCCCCTCCGACGGCCAGCACTTCGCAGCCCGTCTGCGAGAACGCGGCGAGCATGCCCTCCTGGGCCGTGTGATCGAAACCCGGCTCAGCGCCGCCGACACCCCGCGCGCGCGGGCGGAGGTGCTCGGAGAGCTGGCCGACTTGCAGGCCGAGCACCTCGGCGACAACGAGGCCGCCTTGAGCTCCCGTCTGCAGGCGCTCAAAGCCGACCCGGGCAACCCGGACAATCACGACAAGGCGCGTGAACTCGCGGTCGCCACCGGCGACGTCGAGGCCTACGTCGGCGCCGTGGAGACCTTGCTCGACAAGGCCCGCCGCACCACCGACGCATACGTCCGATGTGAGCTGCTGCTGCGGCTCGCCGAGGCGTGCCAGGTCGACCGCGGCGACGCCAAGCGAGCCACCGAGCTGCTGCGCACCGCCGAAGAGCTCGGCGTGCGCGAGGTGGATGTGTGGCGCGCAGCCGCCCGCATCGCGAGCGCACGCGGGGACACGCCCACCCAGATGGCCTACCTCGAAAAGCTCGCCGAGCTCGGCGAGGACGCCACCGAGACCCGCGCCGACGCCCTGTACCGCATGGCGGAGGTGCACCTGGCCGCCGGCGACGTCGACGAAGGCCAGCGCGCCCTCGAAGATGCACTCGAGATGACCCCGCGCCCCGAACGGGCCTGCCGAATCCTGTCCCGCGCCACCGAGTCCGACGACGCCCCGCGCGAGCTCTTGGCGCTGTACGAACGCGTTGCCCGAACCACGGGCGACGCGCGCACCCTGCTCGACGCGCTCGAGCGCGCCGCCGCCCACGGCAAGATCGAACCCGAGGGCGTCAAGGAAGCGGTCGGGCTGGCCACACAACTCGGAGACGAGGACCGTGCCGAAGAGCTGATGCTGCGGGCGGTGGACGTGGCCACCGGCACCCTGGAAGGGGTCAGCCGTGCCACCTGGGCGCTCATCGGACTGGCATCGCGCCGCCGCGACGCCGGCGACATTGCCGGTGCGGTGAAGTGGATCTGCGAGGCGATCGACGCCGACGCGGAGCTCGACAGCCTGCGCACGCTGGCCGAGTCGATCGCCGAGCGTGGCCGAGACTCCGGAGACCTGACCTTCGCCGTGCAGGTCTACGAAGCCCTGCACCAGCGCGACAGCATGTCCCCCGACACGTGGCGCCCGCTGGCCGCCTTGTACCGGGAGCTCGGCGACCTCGACCGTCTCTCGCGGTTGGTCGAAGACACGGTCGATTCGCTGACCGACCCCGCCGAGCGACTCGGCCTGCGGCTCGAAGTGGCCCAGACCATGCTGGCCGCGAGCCGCACCGACGAGGCGATCGAAGCCTTGCAGACGCTGCTCGCCGAAGACCCCCAGCACCCAGAGGCCGGGGCACTGCTGCAGCAGGCGTACACCCAGTCCGGGCGTCACGAGGACGTGATGGGGTTGCTGAGCGACCGCCTGCTCAACGCCCAAGGCAGCGGGGACGCCACGGCGGTCGTGGCCGCCGCCCGTGCACTCGCCGCCTACCAGCGCGAGCACGGCAGTGCCGAGGACGCAGTCGAAACCCTGCGCTCGGCGCTGGAGTGGGCGCCGTCCGACGCGGGCTTGTTGCGCGAGGTGGCCTCGATGCTCGGTGACGGAGACGAGCACACCGGCGCCCGGGTCGAGGTGCTGCAGAAGCTGCTCGCCACCCAAGAGGGCGACGAAGCGGCCGAGACCGCGCTCGAGTTGGCCAGCATTGCCGAAGCCGCCGAGGACACGGCGGGTCGGCTGCAGGCCCTCGCCGACGGGTTCGCACGCGCGCCCGGACGCGACGACCTGCGCACGGCACTCGAAGCCGCCTACGAGGCCAGCGGCGACTACCGCGGCCTCGCGACGCTGATCGTGCAGACCGCCGAAGCCGAACAGGACGCGGCGGCCAAGGCCCAGCTGTTCCGCCGCGCCGCGGCGCTTCACCGCGAGATGCTGATGGATGCCGAGGGGGGCAGCGCTCTGCTCGCCCGAGCACGCGACGCCAACCCCGACGACCCCGGGCTGGCGATGGACCTCGCAGGCAACCTGGCCGCGTCGGGGCAGACCGCCGAGGCCGAGACTCTGATCAGCGAGCTGCTTCAGCGCGACGACCTGGACGCCGTGCTGCGACACCAGCTGCTGTGCACTCGCGCCGATCTGCGGCGGCAACTCGGCGACCATGCGGGCCGGGTCACCGACCTCGAACAGGCGTACCCCGGAGATGCCGAAGGCCTCGGACCCGCGCTGATCGAGGCACTCGATGGTCTGCGCCAAGCCGCCGCGCAAGATGGAGACGACGCTCTCGAACGCGACGCCACCCTGCGCATCGGTGCGCTTTCGGTGACCCATGGCGACGCCGACTACGCGGAGTCACTGCTCAGCGGCTGGGTCGACCGCAACCGCAAGGACGCCGAGGCGCTGCGCATGCTTCGCGACCTGGTGACCCACCGCGAAGACTGGGCAGCCGTCGCCAAACTGTGCGCGCGGCTGGTCGCGGTCGAAACCGGAGACGCCCAAGCCGACGCAGCCTTGCAGCTCGCCGACGCCTGCAGCCGCATGGGAGCGCCGGGAGAGGCCCGCCCAGGACTGGAGCACGCGCGCCGCAAGCAGCCCGAGAACCGTGCGATTCGCGACGCGCTGCGTACGATCTACGAGCAGACCGAGGCACACAAGGAGCTGGCCAAGATCCTGCTTCAAGACGCCGAGGAGCTCGAAACCGCCGAGGAACGGCTTCCCCTGCTCAAGCAGGTCGCCACCTTGTTCCTGGCCGAGGGCGACGCAGAGTCGGCCACCGAAGTGCTCGCGCAGGTGCTCGAACTCTCGCCGGGCGACATCGAAGCCTCGGTCACCTTGGCCGATGCCCACCTGGCCCAAGGCGCGCTCGACCACGCCTCGGCGATCCTACAGAGCGCCGCCGACACGCTCAGCAGTCCTCGTGGCGCCGAAGCGGCGATGTTGTTTCAGCGCCAAGCTCGGATCGCAGGCAGCCAGGGCGATACGCCCAAACAGCTCGAGCTGCTGCAGCAGGCGTTCAACGCCGACAAACACAACGGCGAAGTCGCAGCCGAGCTGGCCGACTTGGCCGAAGTCCTCGAGGAGTGGGACACCGCGGTTCGGGTGCTCCGCACCATCACGCTGATGGAGGGCGAGTGCCCGATCACCCGGCCCCAAGCATTCCTGCGACAGGCTCAGATCGCGCTGCACCGCGGGGACAGGCAGCGCGCCGTGCTGTGGGCCCGCAAGGCCAAACACGAGGGTCCCGACGACCCCGACGTGGACCAGTTCCTCGCTCAACTCGAGGGATGACGGCTCTCAACGCGCCCGGACGTAACGCCCGGGCGCGGACTCGGTGACCCATCCGCCCGCCTCCGCTTCCGCCAACGCCACTGCGCCCGCCAGCGGGTCCTCGAAGTCGTCGACGGTGGCGGCGGCTTGGCGGTCGAGAATGCACTGCAAGGGGCGCAGCGTGGGCGGCCAAACCTCGGTCGCCCCCTGCCCTGCGAGCAGCTCGACCAGCCGCTGACGGACCGCATCGGGCTGCGGTGGCCCCAAGCTCGACGCGCCGCGTTCGATCGCCCACGCGACCCCGGGTGTGCCCACCACGCCACTCACCGGGACGCCCGTGCGCAGCGCCAGCGCCAGCGTGCCCTGGGTACCCGACCGTGCCGCGGCCTCGACCGCGACCACCCGAACACTGAGCTGCACCACGAGGTGGTTGCGGCTGGCGAACATGCCCCGCCGCAGCCCGGCCCCGGGAGGATGCGGGCACACCACCGCGCCCCCGGCCCGGACGATGTCTTCGAACAAGGGCACGTGGTCGGGTGGATAGAGCGCATCGGGAGGACCCGGCAGGACGGCGACCTGCGGCACGCCCAACCGAAGCGCCGCGCGATGCCCGTGGGCGTCGATTCCGATCGCCCCCCCAGAGACCAAGCCCAGGCCGGCCTCCGCGAGCGCCTCCACGACGCCGTGCACACACGCGGAGAACCGGCGGCGGGAAGCACGGGAGCCGACCACCGCGACACGAGGGACGGCGGGCACCCTGCCCGCGAGGTACAGGGGCTTGGGCCAAGTCACCCCGAGTGCACCCGGAGCCACGGTGGTGAAGTCCAGCACGCAGCACTCGTCGACCACCGCGGCCGATCGTTGCACACGAACCGCTCAAGTCGCGGTGAGGGCACCGTAGGCCGACGCCCCGACACACCCGGCGAGCACCACCCCGGCCACGATGCGTTGGCGCTTCGCGGTCATCACCTCGAGAATGCGAAGCCCGATCGCGTTGCCCACCAGGATGCCCGCCCCCGCGCCGACGGAGAGCAACAGCGTGCTGGCGTCCATCAGACCCGAGGCGCCGTACATCGCGATGCGCACCCCGGACACGGCCACCGAGGCCACGGCCGCGGTGGCCACGAATGCAGCGCCTGACAGACCCGCACCGAGCATGACCGCAGGCAGCAGCAGACCGCCGACCCCGGCCGCAGCCGCAAGCCAGCCCACCGCTGCCCCTCCGGGTGCCAACATGCGCCGCCCCAGCGTGCGTGGGATTCGGCCCGTGAACTCGGCCACGCCCAGCAGCGTCGCCGACAGCAGAATCCACCAGATCGCGTGGGCCGGCAGAGCGACGAGCGTCATCGCGCCCGCGATCGACCCCGGGACGGCGCCCAGGCACAGCGCCCAGGCAGCCTTGGGATCGGCGCTGGAGCGCATCTTGAGCGCCCGGTGGGTGTGACCCAGCATCAAGGCGGGCGCCCCCACGGCGAGCGCAGGCGCGGGCCCGATGACGAGCGACATGCCCAGGGTCACCACCAGACCTCCCCCGAAACCGGCGGCCGAGGTCAGGGTGCCTGCCGCGACGCCCAGAAGGGTCGCTGCGAGGGCGGTGCCGAGGGAAAGCAACTCCACGGGCGGGTTTATGCGCCCTGTCGGCCTGGAGTGCCAATCGAATCATTTTTCCAATACGATAAACGCTGCTTATGCTTGATGAGCTGCGCTACTTCGTCGCGATCGTCGAGGCCGGCACCTATCGACGCGCGGCGCAGCGGCTGCATCTCACCCAGCCCGCACTCTCGGCCGCGATCGCTCGGCTCGAATCCAACGTCGGGGCGCGCGTGCTCGATCGGGGCCGACGTGGCGCGAGCGTGACGGAGGCGGGCCGAGCGTTGCTCCCCCACGCGCGGGCAGCCCTGGCGGCCGTCGAAGCGGGTGCGCGCGCCGTGGCGGAGATCGAGGGTCTGCGAGACGGGGAAGTGCGCCTGGCCGCGGGCGCAACGGCGTGCACGTACCTGCTGCCCTCGATCCTGGCCCGCTACCGCGAGCAGTACCCAGGCATTCGTTTCCTGCTGCGAGAGTCCTCCACCGACGAGGCGCTCGAAAGCCTGCACGCAGGGGACATCGACATCGCGGTCATCACCGCGCCCGACGGCGAGCCCTGGTACACCGACGAGCTGATCCTCGTCTGCGCGCCGGACTTCGAGCTGCAGGCCGACGTGGCGCGCGCACGCTTCGTCACCTTTCGGCAGCGCAGCACGTCCCGCGCGTTGCTCGACGGACTGTTTCCCGAGGCCGACGTGGTGATGGAGCTCGGCTCGATCGCCGCGGTCAAGGGCAACGTTCGCGCTCGCATCGGCGTTTCGCTCGTCAGCCGTCACGCGGTCGAACGCGACCTCGCACAGGGGCTGTTGGTCCGCATCCCGCACCCGGACACGCCGGTTCAGCGCCCGTTGTCGCTGGTGCATCTGGGCGCCTCACGGCTGCCTCCCGCAGCCGCGGCGCTTCGAGAGCTGCTGCTGAGCCCCGAGGGCCGGCCTACTTCCCGAACTTGAAGCCGCCCTCGGCCTTGGCCGAGTTGCTGTCCCGCTCGACGCTCGCGCTTCCGGATGCGCTCGCCCCCGGGTCTTGTGCCGCGGTCTCGTCTTGTCGACGGTCGGTGCCCTGCAGCTCGACGTGGTCGCCCGCCTCGAGCTCCCGCCGCGCATAGACGACCGCCGCCAGCGTCATGTCGTCTTGCACCTCGACGGCGAGCAGCGCTCCGATCACGCGGCGGGGCCAGCCTTCCTCGTAGGGCACGTTGAACACCCGCTTGGGCGTGTACTCGTCGCCCTTGCGCACGACTTTGAGCACGTTGCCGACCTCGACACCGCTGTCGGCTCCGAGGTTGATGACCACGAACTGCTGGTCGCCCGCGAGCGTCTCCGAAGCCCGAGAGCGCCGGGTCTTTCGCATCTTGATGTTCGTCGGGCCGGTGCCGGTGAGCGTGGCCGCGATGACGCCCGTCGCCGATGCGCGGGCTTCCTTGGTTTCGATGCGACGGAACACGCGGCGTAGCGGACCGACCCGATAGCCCCGCTCGACCGGGTTGATCGCCTTGGTGATCGTGCCCTCGGATGCCTTGCGGGCGACCGAGTCGATTTCGACCTCGCCCATGATCTGCACGATGTACCCCAACACGGCCTTGCCTTCGGGGTCACGCACCTCGCGGGTCGGCGAGTACACGACCAAGCGCTCGCCGGGAATCGGCGGATTGCCGTTGTCGTAGCTCATGTACACGGTGTCCAGCGTGGACATCATGACCTTGGCATCCCCACCGCCGCTGACCTTCATCGACGTGTCGAAGTCGGCCGCGTCGACGAATGCGACTTGGTTGAGCAGATAGGTGCCCTCACCACGGCCGCGCGGGAGTGCCGTACGGCGATACTCGATCGTGGGGCCATCGTCGCGACGCCGCCCTTGCAACGGGTCGTACAGCCGCACGCGGTCACCGGGGAAGATCCAGTGCGCGTTGGTGACGTGTTCGTTCCACGACCACAACTTGGGCCACAGGTACGGATCGACCAGGTAGTAGCCCGAGATGTCCCACAGCGTGTCTCCGCGCTGCACGATGTGATAGTCGGGCGTGTTGTCGGCGTAGCCGGGGTCGCTCGGGGTCAGGTTGGGGTCGTAGACCTGCAGGCCGTTGATCAGGCTGCCGTCGGGCGCGACGGTGGTGGCCGTGGAACCGTAGGCTTGATCGTCTGCGCCTGCGCTCGACCGGGACCGCGCACCCGGATCGGACGCGGTGTTCGGGTCGAACTGGGCGCCCTCGGACGGCTGGCCGAACGCCGCGCGTACTGCCGGCGAAAGGTCGACCGCTCCGCCCCCCGCCGCGTCACCGCCGTTGCTGGGCGGGCTCTGCGTAGCGGGTTGCACCGCAGACGCGGAGGTCGGTCCCAGCAAGAGCAGGCCGGGGGTCAGCGCAAACACGAAGATGATGCGAGGCGAGAGGTTCATGGGTGCGCTCCGGTTCAGGAGGAGATTTCGGCGAGTTTGACCCGGGCAACGTCACTCGCGGACGCTCCAGGATACGCTTCGATGAGGCGATGCAGGACATCGCGGGCGTTGTCGGGATCGCCGAGCTTGGCGTAACAAAGCCCGACCTTGAGCAGCGCGTCCGAGGCTTTGTTGCCCCCGGCGTACTGCTCGATGACCGCGGTGAACGTGGCCAAGGCGTCGGAGTAGTGGCCCTGGTCGTAGTAGGCCTCGCCCTTCCAGTACATCGCGTTGTCGGCGAGGTCGGAGCGAGGATAGGTGGCCACGAAGTCGGCGAACGCCTCGGCGGCGGCGTCGTGCTGCCCCTCGCGGAGCAGGGCGAGCGCGTTGTCGTAGCGCGCTTTGGCGCTTCGACCCTTGCGGCCACGCATCGGCTTGTCGGCCGTCTTGGGTTTTTCGGGCTGGGTCATCTGCACCAGCTCGTCGCCGACAAGGCGGTAGCTGCCGCCTCCGGTCCCGGACGTCTGCGCAGCATCGGACGCTGCGCCGGTGGCCAGGCCCGAGGGGTCCTGCCACAGACCATCGTCCTGGTACTCCCGGGGCTGCACCTCGCCGAGCGTGTACCCAGATCCTTCGTCGGCCTCGGGTTCGAGCGGCCCCGCAGCGGCGGTCTCGGGCTGGACCTCGTAGGCGGGAACCTCGGCCGCGGGCGCTCGCGCGGCGACGGGGGCGGAGGGCTGACCTGCGCCCAATGCCTCCCGTTCGACCCGCAGCATGCGGTCTTCGAGCATTTGCACGCGGCGGCGCAAGGTGGCGTTCTCCCGCCTCAGCTCACCGGTGGTGTCCTCCGCTTCGGGCGTCGCGGGCCCTTTGCCCGCTGACGCATGCGAGCAGCCCGCGGCGAAAAGCCCCAGACCGAGTGCAAACGTGACGTAGCGGATCGACGCGCAAACCATGTCCGAACCAAGGCTAGCAACGCGCCATCCCCCGTAAAAAAAACTGGGCCCGGACCCCTGTCCCCTTCCGGGGCCAGCGCGAGACCCGCAGCGAGGATTGGTGCACGCTTGAACGGCAGCGCGACTGAATCAGGGCCCCTGGGCCCGCGTCCGTCGCTGCGCTCGCCCCCTTCGTGCCAGGCCAACTCATGATTCGCTCTCTGTCGTCCTTCGCCGTTGCGGCCGCCTTGGCGGTCACCACCTTGTTGCCCGTTCAGTCCGCACTCGCCGACGAAGACGGCAAGGTCGGTCGCATCGTGAGCCTCACGATCAACACCCAGGGGTCCGACAAGTACGCCTCGTTCCACGGCAGCCTCGGCATTCGCACCCCCGACGGCCGCCGCGACGTGTACTTCTGGGGAGGATCCACCTGCCCGGCGCAAAAGCTCGACGCAGCCGAGGTCGGCCTGCTCGCCACCGCACTGCAGAGCTCCAAGACCAAGATTCGCCCGGTCTACCGCACGGGCGAAGGCGCCCGTGGTGCGCGGTGCCTGGTCGCGTTCGAGCTTCGCGGCGCCTGAGTCACCCGCTGGCGTCTGGCTTCCCCGGGCGAACGCCCCCGACGACCAACAACGTGTAGAGCATCAGCTCCGACAGCTCGTCGAGGGCGCGTTCCCATGCGCCGGACATGCCCAGTGAGGCCAGCGCGACCAGCCCCACCAACCCAAACGCGAGCCCGTCGCCCCGTGGCGGGATCCACCGGGGACGCTGGGCCCCACGCAGCGCCATCGCGTACAGCCACACCCACGGGACCGCGAACAACAGGTAGCTCGCGCCGCCCAGCCCGTTGTGCAGGTTGTGCACCCCGAAGACGTTCACGAACCCGGCGAATCCGAGCTGCGCGCCCCAGTCGAGCTCCTCGGCCAACACGAGCAGGCACGCGGCGACGATGAGCCACGCACCAGAGCCCTCCCGCGTCCGCACGCGGGCCCACACCAACGCCGCGATGAGCAACACGGTGTGACTCGCGACCTCGGCCGGGCCCTCCTTCGACAACACGTGCAGCAGCCACGCCGGGTCCACGAGCGCGGCGACGCCTGCGGCCGCGCCCACGGCCAGCACCCACGCCGCTGCAGCCCACATGCGCGCATTGGGGGGACCCGCCATGCGAGTACAACCGTAGCTTACCGGTCGCGTCCGTAGGTGATCAGGCGAGCGGCGTCGTCCCCCGTGATCACGACCCCGGGTCCCTCGAGCGCCTCTCGGGCAAACCGGGGCAGATGCAGCAGCCCCTCGAAGACGACGGGATCCATCATGCGAAGGCCCGGCAGCGCCGCGATGCGGGTCTCGAGGTCCGCGGGCGCGAGGGTGCCGGCTCGTTTGCGCGCCAGGGTGACGCTCCACCCGCTGTGAAACGAAGGCACGTTGAGCAGCATCGGCTGCACCCAGTCAAAGGCGGTACCCAGCGTGGCACAGACGCTGCGCAAGACGCTGGCATCGGCGAGGTCGAACGGGCCCGATTGCAGCACCACCACCCCGTCGTCGGCCAGCACCCGCCGAACCTCGGCAAAGAACCTCGCGGTGAACAGCTCCACCGAAGGCCCTGCCACCACCGGGTCGGTCACATCGAGCAGGATGACGTCGAACGCCCCATCGGGCGCCTCGGCCAAGGTCGCTTGAATGGGTTCGAAGCGCAGCTCGACCCGCGGGTCGTCAAATGCCCCCGCGCTCCAGCTCGGCAAGAACTCGCGGCAGGCCTCGACCACCGCTTGATCGAGATCGACCGCCACCACCCGCTCCACCTCGGGATGCCGCAAGACCTCCCGTGCGGTCGCGCCTTCGCCCGCCCCCCCGATCAGCACACGGCGCGGGCTCGTGTGCAGCAGCATCGCGGGGTGCACGAACGGCTCGTGGTACAGCGCTTCGTCCGACTGGGCCGACTGCATCAGGTCGTCGAGAAACAAACACAATCCGTAGTGCGCGCTGCGGCCGACCAAGAGGTCCTGGTACGGCGTCCTGCGGTGCACCAGCACCTCGTCCAGCCGCACCATCACGCTCAGTCCGCGCGACCACGGTTCCTGCAAGAGCACCGCCATGGCCCCCCAGCCTATCAGGCCACGGCACTCGGCTATCGAAGGTAGGCGCCGCAGCGAAGATCGCCGTCGGCGACGTCCTCTTGCCCGTCGAGCACGGGATAGGTGGTGCGATCACACAGCGCGGCCATGATGCCCAGCGTCTGCGTCGCGGCGTCGTCGGCCGAAGAGAACTCGATCTCGCGCCCCATCGACGAGCCCGGATGCCCGTTGAGGATCTTGAACCATCCCTCGTAAGCCTTGGTGCGCATGAAGGCGCCCAGGCTGAGCGTCTCGTCGATCGGAATGTCGGTGCCATCGTCGCCGTGGCAGTGGCCGCAGGCATCGGCGTACAGGGTGTGCCCCGCCGTCGCGTCGGCCCCGGCGACGAGCACGTAGTTCTTCGGTGCGTCTTCGGACAAGGTGAAGAACGCGTCGGGCCCGGGCAGGTCGCCGCGCTGCATCATGGCGATGAAGGCGGCCAGGTCGCGCAGCGCCTCGTCGTCGAGATGCTCGCCGAGGGCTGGCACTTCGTCGTCGCCCGCAGAGAGCCAAGCGACCAGCTCGTCCTCCGACTGCGCCGTGGCGAGCAGGTTGCGGGACGAGACGCCGGACTTGTTCTGGTACTTGGGTCCGTAGACCCCTTCGGCGCCGCGCATGTCCCAACCGAACAGGTTCTTCAAGCGCACGGCGCCCTGCGCCGACTCGACCTGTGCTTCGGCGGTCCAGCGGTCGAACAAACGACCGCCACGCGCATCGTCGGCTTTGGCGGGCGCCGCGGCCTCGGGCGTTTCGGCCGAACCGGCAGTGGCGACGGCGGGCTTGGATGCGGGGGAACAGGCGAGCATGCCGAGGGCACACGTCGCGACGACGGAACGGAGCAGGAACTGCATCACTTCTTCAGCTTGAAATGGACTGGAATGACCAGCGTGGCGACGTCCTTGTCGAACTCGCTCGGAGGCGCGTCGAAAGGCGCGGCACGTTCGACCATCGCCAACGCCTCTTTGTCGAGTACGTCATGGCCGGTCGAGGTGTGAATCTTGGGCTTGCCCACGATGCGACCCTTGCGGTCGATCTTGATCTTGACCGCGCCCTTGCCCTGCAGGCCCAGACGACGCGCGGCGGCGGGGTAGCGCTGATGACCCTGCAGTGCCCCGTAGATGCCCTTGGCATAGCCGCGCATGTTGGCTTTGCCCTTGCCCGACGGACCGGGCTTTGGCGGCGGCTCGGGTTTGGGTTCCGGCTTCGACTCGGGTTGCGGCGGCGGCGGTTCGGGACGCGGCTGTGGTTTGGGCGGGACAGGGACCGCGTCCGGCTCGGGCGTCGTGGGCTCGGGCACGGGGTCGGCCACCGGCTTCGGCTTGGGCTGCGGTTTCGGTGTGGGCTTGGGGGGAGGCTCGGGCTCGGGCGTCGCCTCGGGTTCCGGCTCGGGCTCGGGCTCGGGCTCAGGCTCGGGCTCGGGCTCGGGCTCGGGTTCCGGCTCGGGCGCCTGCGTGAAGTCCAGGCGCACCACGGGGCGCGGCCGCTGTGGCGCCTCGTCCATCCAGACGGGCGTCAGCGCGATGGCGGCGTGCACCAAGACCACGACGGCCAAGGGCATCACGTGGCGTCGCAGGTTCAACGGTCGCGCTTCTCCGTGGTGGCGATCGAGGCGGACTCGAAGCCGGCTGCACGCGCATCGGCCAGCACTTGCACCGCCGCTTCGACGGCAGCCTGTCGGTCGGCGAGCAGCAAGACGCTGTCGTGAGCGGCGGTGCGGGACTTCAGGGCGGCGAACACCTCGTCACGCGCATACATCTGGCCCTCGATCTCCACCCGACCGTCCGCGTGCACGACGACGTTGAGCCCTTCCGCTTCATGCTGCGGGACACGGCTGGTCTGCGGCAGCGAGACCCCCATGTCCCGGTCCTCGCGATACGTCGCGGTGAGCACGATGAAGATCACGAGGATGAACGCGACATCGATCAGCGCCGAGAGGTTCACCCGCGGCTGCACCGGCTTGGTGCGGGTGAAGTCGAGCTGATTCACGCGGCGTCCTCCGGCGAGTCCAGCGTGGCGGCGTACCGCACCCGCTGCACGATGGACGTCAGCTGCACGCGAAAGCGATCGATGCGACTGGAGAAGTACGCGTGGGCGGCCAAGGTGGGCACCGCGATGGTCAAGCCCGCCGCAGTGGTGAGCAGCGCCTTCCAGATGCCGCCCGACAGCGCCGCCATCACCATGCTGCCCGAGGCCTGCTGTTCGGAGATTCCGGAGAACAGCTCGACCATGCCGACGACCGTGCCCAGCAGCCCCAGCAGCGGCGCAACCTCGGCGATCAACGCCAGCGGCCGCTGGTTGCGCTCGAGCTGCGCGACCTCTTCCATGCCCACGCGCTGGGTCTCGGCCTCGGCCTGGGCGGGGTTGTGTTCGAGCGCTTCGATGAGCGTCGCCGCAACGCGCCCCGCCGGGTGACCGCTCTTGCGGGCCAGCTCGACTGCTCGCAACGCGGCGCCTTCGCTCAGGGCATTGAGCACGGGCTGGACCCACGACACGTCGCGCAGCCGTGCTGCCCGAAGGTCGAGCGCCTTGCGAACTCCGACCAAGAGGGCGAGCACCGAGCACACGTAGAGGGGGGCCATCGTCCAGCCCGCTTGTCGAAGAAGTGCACCGATCGAGTCAGTATCCATGGGGTCTCAGCCGAAGTTGTGTTTGAAGCCCGCGATCACCGAGAAGCGGCGACCAGGGCGAAGTCCGAACGGGCGGCGTGACACGGCGTAGCCGGCTCGTGTCGCGTTGCCGAGGTTGAGATAGAGCTGGGCACGGCGGGTGACGAACACGTTGCCGCCCAGGTCCAAGGTGACGAAGCGGTCGATGCGTTCGGAGGCCGCGATGGCACCCTGGCCGGGCACGTCGCGCATCTGGCCGTTGAAGTTGAGCTGGGCGTGGGTGCCCCAGCGCCGCATGCCGCCGGCGAACTGCAGCGACGCCACATGTTTGGGCACGTAGGGCACCTCGTCGCCGCGCTCGACTTCGCCGAGGAACGGGCTGCTGGAGGAGAACGTGGTGCCGAAGCGCGTCCATGTGTACGTGTACGTGGCGGTGGTGTCGAGCCAACCGGGACCGTCCAGGTCGACGCGGTAGCCCGCCAACGACTCCGCGCCTGCGATGAGCACCTCGCCGCCGCTGAACTGCGAGCCCACTTCGCTCACGTCGCAGCCCTGCGAGAAGGTGCAGTTGCTGACCAGGTTGGAGTAGTCGTTGGCAAAGCCGATGCCCTCGGCGCGAAAACCCTCGTAGCTGGCCCGAAGCCCGGCTTCGTAGTTGATGCTGCGCTCGGCTTCGACCGAGTCTCCGCGTCCGGGAGCCTTGGGCGAAAAGCCGGAGTGCACACCGCCCAACACCCCGAGCCAAGGCGTGGCCTGCACGTGCACGCCGACCCCGGGCAGGAACACCGTGTCCACCGAGGTCACCCGGTCCTCTTCATCGGGCCCCGCGAGGCGGTCGAGGTACTCGGTGCGAATCACCTCCACCCGCGCACCAGGGCTGACGGTGAAGCGGTCGAGAAAACGAATCTCGTCGGCCACATGAAACGAGCCCACCAACGCCTCGCCGCGGTTCTGCGTGACGACGGTTTGTGTGCCGCCGACGAGCGATGGCGTGCCCGAGAACATCGCATACTGGTCGTTGTCCTCGTTGCGCGCGACCCGGTCGTAGTGCAGGCGGGCGCCGACCTCGATCACCTGGTCGACGTAGCGGGTTCGTGGAGAGATGCGCACCGTGTTCTGCCAACCTTGGGACACGAAGTCGCGCTGGTTGGTGCCGATGAGCAGGTTCTCTTCGGGCCCGGTGGAGTCGAGCTCGCCCCGCAGCAGTCCGAGGTAGATCGCGTTGGTGCCTTCGCTCGGGTTTTGAAAGAACGTGTAGGGGTCGGGAGCATCGGCCCCTGCAAAGCCGTTGAACTTGGTCCACGCCCGCGAGAAGTCGTGGCGATACAGCGTGCTTTGCACCTCGACGATGCCGGCGGCGAGAAAGTAGCCGGCCTGCGCTTGGGTGCGCCACCAGTCCATGCGGTCGAGCGCGGTGGCCCGATAGCGTCGGTAGGGGTTGTCGTCGAAGTCTTCCTCGGTCAGCCCCAGGTAGGTCTCGTTGGAGACCTCGGTGGACAGGCCGAACTTCACGTCGAACTGCT